>ERZ778025.152-NODE-152-length-214604-cov-14.325492_pt1 | contig 214604 bp, 170 predicted proteins | sample MGYA00375755_ERZ778025 | MGnify/ENA primary metagenome ERZ778025 (study PRJEB29350, sample SAMN05389825) | bioreactor metagenome | isolation source: Thiocyanate bioreactor | place: South Africa: University of Cape Town | collected 2014-03-17 ...
CTGCGGCCTTCTCCGCTGCGGCCTTCTCCGCTGCGGCCTTCTCCGCTGCGGCCTTCTCCGCTGCGGCCTTGTCCTGCCCCGGGGCTTCGTCAACGTCGGGACGCGAGACCTCTTCGGGGCGGCGCGCCGGCTTCGGGCGCGGACCGCCGGGACCGGTGCCAGGCGGCCGGCTCACCGGCGGCGACAAGGTCTGGAGCGTCGGCTCGTCGTCGTCGTCCCACTCGTCCTCCGGCGGCGGCACGGCTTGAGCCGGCTGCACGGGCGGCGCTTGGGGTGACGGCTGCACCCGCCCCGCTTGCACCGGCGCTCCTCCGACGACGTTTCTGATGACCTGCGGCTGGATCTGCGCCGTCGCCTTCGCGGCGCTCATCGACGACGACGGCGGCGCGCCCAGCGCGGGCTGCGCGCGCGTCTGCGTCGACGGAGACGACGCCGGCGGATGCGCGCCGCTCGAAGACTTCGTGGAAGTTGGCTGCGGCGAGGGCGCGGCGCCCGGGATCGGACGGCTCTCCGGAGCACGGACGACGCCTTGCTGCCCGGACGAACGCGTGGCTGCGACCGTCGCCGAGGCCGGCTGGTTCGCCGGCGCCGCCTTCTCCGCGGGACGACCGACCGCCTGATTCCCAGCGCTCGGCGGTGCCGCCGCAACAGGTGAGCGCGCGGAGGCGGCTCCGGCATCGCGCTTCGCGACTGTGAAGCGAGCCTGGACGATGTCCTTCCGCAGGATGGCCGCGACGGCGATCACGCCGACGCCATCGAGGCGCGTGGTCCACTGGACCGGCTTGTCGCTCAGCGAATCGACGTAGCGGCCACCGCCCATCGTCACGAGCATCGCCATCAGGCGCTCGGTGCTCGGCGCCTCGTCGTCGACCGGCTCGAACTTCCCGCCGATGTTCACGCTCGGCAGCCGATTGGTGACGAGACCAAACTCCAGCACCTCGGGCCGAGCGAGGTTAGTGAGCAGCTCCTCGATCGTTTTCATCAGCCTGGCAATGCCAGCGTTCAGACTACACGACCGCGCCGCTTTGGGGCGATTTCGTGCATTGACAGGCGACGGCCTCCGCCGCGCGAATGCGCGAGCCGAGGATTTCCGTGAAAACGTTGCCCCGAGAAGCCTCAGGGCTCGCACCCACCTCCCAGCTACCGGGTGCCGACGGCCCTTCGGCTCGCGTCGACTTCAGGAGGCCGCGGAGGCGTCGCGATCGAGCGGCAGCGGTCAGCGCCGCTCGATCGCGCCCCCGGGTCGTGATCGACCGGGAACGGTCAGCGCCGCTGGAACGGGCTCGAGCCCGCGTACACCGCGCCAACGCCCAGCTCGAAGCCGATGCGGAGGAGCTGGTTGTACTTTGCAACGCGATCCGAACGGGAGAGGCTGCCGGTCTTGATCTGCCCCGCGTTCGTCGCGACCGCGAGGTCGGCGATGAACGTGTCCTCGGTCTCGCCGGAGCGGTGGCTGATGACGCTGCGGTAGCCCGCCTCCTGCGCCATGCGGATCGTGTCGAACGTCTCGGTGACGCTGCCGATCTGGTTCAGCTTCACGAGGATCGCGTTGGCGTAGCCACCCTCGATGCCACGACGAAGGCGCTCGACGTTGGTGACGAAGAGGTCGTCACCGACGAGCTGGACCTTCTTCCCGAGCTTGTCGGTGAGGAGCTTCCACGTGTCCCAGTCGTCTTCGGAGCAGCCGTCCTCGATCGAGATGAGCGGATAGCTCGACGCGAGCTTCTCGTAGACGGCAACGAGCTCGGCGCCCGTCACCGGCTTCTTGTCGAACGTGTACTTCTTCGTGCCCTTGTCGAAGAACTCGCTCGCGGCGCAGTCGAGGGCGACGTGGAAGTCCTTGCCGGGCGCGTAGCCGGCGCTCTCGATCGCCGCGATGAGCGCCTGGATGGCGGCCTCGTTCGACGCGAGGCGCGGAGCGAACCCGCCCTCGTCACCGACGGCCGTGACCATGCCCTGATCCTTGAGGTACTTCTTCAGCGCCGCGAAGACCTCGGCGCCGGCGCGAAGCGCGTCCGGGTAGTCCGAGAAGCCGTCCGGGACGATCATGAACTCCTGGATCTCGAGCCCGTTGTCGGCGTGGGTGCCGCCGTTGAGGACGTTCATGAGCGGCGTCGGCAGGACGCGCGCGTTGGCACCGCCGAGGTAGCGCCAGAGCGGGAGCCCGACCGTGTCGGCCGCCGCACGCGCGACTGCCATCGAGACACCGAGGATGGCATTGGCGCCGAGCTTCGACTTGTTCTCGGTGCCGTCCGCCTCGCGGAGCACGCTGTCGACCTCGGCCTGATCGAGCGCGTCGATACCGATGATCGACGGTCCGAGCGTCTGGTTGACGTTCTCGACGGCCTTGAGGACGCCCTTGCCGCCGAAGCGCTTCTTGTCGCCGTCACGCAGCTCGATCGCCTCGTGCTCGCCGGTCGATGCACCGCTTGGGACGGCGGCTCGACCATGACCGTTCGACGTCTGAACCTCGACCTCGACGGTCGGGTTTCCACGGGAGTCCAGGATCTCGCGCGCGATGACTGCGGTGATCTCGCTCATGACAGGCTCAACTCCTTTGGGGAAGAGATGGCGTGCCTTCTAGTCGATCGATTGCCAGAAGTCGCGGACCGCGTCGACGGTGCGGATGCGGCGCGCAGGGGGCAAGCTCTCGAGGAGCGCGCGACCGTAGCCGCGTTTCGCAGCGCGTCGATCCAGAAGAGCAACGATCCCGGCGTCTTTCTTCGTACGGATCAGGCGACCGAAGCCCTGCTTGAGCGTGATCGCCGCAGCGGGCACGGAGTACTGCGTGAAGGCATTGCCACCCTCGGACTCGATCTTCGCCGAGCGAGCTGCGACGACGGGCTCGGTCGGCACCGCGAACGGGATCTTGTCGATCACGACGAGCCTGAGCGCGCGACCGGGCACGTCGACGCCCTCCCAGAAGCTCATCGTGGCGACGAGCACGGCGTCACCCGCAGCACGGAATCGCTCGAGCAGCACGTGCTTCGGTGCCTCGCCCTGGACGAGGAGCGGACCGCGCCGGCTCGGCGCCGCGGCCTCCATCTTGCCGAGCGCGGCGTAGATCGCCCGCATCGCCCGGTTCGAGGTACAGAGGACGAACGCGCCGCCGCCCGTGATGTCCGCGAGCTCGCGGGCGCGCGTCGCACACGACTCCTCGAACCCGGGAGCGTTCGGCTCGGGTAGGTCCTCGGCGATGTACAACGCCGCGCGCGACGGGAAGTCGAACGGCGAAGGCACGACGAGCTCGTCCGTTTCCGAAAGCGCGCCGAGCCGGCTCTTCGCGAAATGGAAGCTCGGGCCGGCATAGGTCGACGTGGCGAGCGTGGCGCTCGTACAGACGACGCTGGCGACGCGATCGAAGAGACGCTCGCGGAGGAGAGGCGCGAGATCGACGGGGCTCGCGCCGAGGGACACGATGGCCCGTCCTCCACGACCGCTCGCACGCTCGCGCGCGTCGACCCACGTGATGCCGCCCTCGAATCCCCGGGCCGCCTTGCGCATCAAGAGCTCGTGTTGCGGATGTTGCCAAGACGGCCCGGTGCGAGGCGGCGCACCGGAGGAACGCGACGCGGTCGGCAGGTCCTCGTCCGTCCACTCGTCGACGTGCTCGTCTTCCGGCTCCCAGTGCCGCTCCTGCTTCTCTTCTTTCGAGCTCGCATGCACGCGCGCGAGATCGGTGCGGAGCTCCCCCGCCCTCCGCGCAATCATCGCCATCGCGTCGTTCTCGTCGAACGCGAGCGCCATCGCAACGAGGGCCTGGAGCGCGACGTCGAGACGACCGGTCGCGTCGCGGCGTGCGGTCGTCCACTCGTCGGGGGCGAGCATCCGGCGACCATCGCCGGTATCGCCGGCCGACTGCCATGCCTTGAAGAAAGCGTGCCCCGCCGCCTCGACGTCGTCGAGAATCCGCATCGACGACGAGTCCAAGATCCTCGCCCCGAGCACCGCGCGACGCGCGTCGCGAACCAGGCGATCGAGACGGCTCGTCGAGACCTGGACTCCGAAGAAGTCGGTCGCGACGCTCTCGATCTGATGCGCCTCGTCGAAGACGACCGCGTCGTAGGGTGGGATGGCCCCCCCGTACCCGCCGCTCCTCCCCGTCTTCAATGCGAGGTCGGCGAAGAAGAGGTGATGGTTCACGACGATGATCTGCGCGTTCTCCGCCTCGCGCCTCATCCGGGTGACGAAGCACTCGTCGTAGTACTGGCACCCCGCACCGATTCGCGTGTCCGTGCCCGACTGGACGTCCCGCCAGGCGGTCGCGTCGTCACCGAGCGTCGCGAGCTCCGCGCGATCGCCGGTCTGCGTCTCGAGCGCCCAGCGTTCGATCATGGCGAGCTCGCGGCCCACCGGCTCGCCACTGCGCATCCGCTCCGAGAAGCGACGCTTGCAGAGGTAGTTCGATAACCCCTTCATGAGCGCCGCGCGAAGCTCGACGCCGTGCTCGGCCAGGACCTCGCGCACGAACGGCAGGTCTTTCTCGAAGATCTGCTCCTGGAGGGCATGGGTGGCCGTCGAGATGACGACCTTTCGACCGGAGAGGACCGCCGGGACGAGGTACGCGAAGGTCTTTCCCGTCCCCGTCCCCGCCTCGACGAAGAGGTGACCGTCACGGTCGAGCGCGTGATGGACCGCTCGGGCCATGGCGAGCTGGCCGTCACGCTGCTCGTAACCGGGAAGGCGCCGCGCCAGTGGAGAGCCCGGGCCGAGGACGTCGTCGACCGACAGGCGGCCCGGACGCGATTCCGGCGCCTCCTCCATCACGAGACGCTCGGACATCGGCGCATCGTGGGAATCGACGCCGCTCGCGTCGGAATCGGTCGGCGGACGGCCCACGGCGACAGCTCTAGCGAACCGGGCCGCGAGCGTCGAGCATCGCCCGCCGGAAGCCTTGGACTTTCTCCCGCTCGGGCGATCGTCGTACGATCGGATCCGTGACTCGAAGCAGGCCCATCCAGTCGCACTCGCGCTCGCGCGCGCCCGCCGGCGAAGCGTCGGCGCTCGACGCGCCGGCGACGCCCCCGACGGTCGACCGGGATCCGGCGAGCGCGGTCGGCCTGCGCCTCGCGATCGGCAAGGATGGCCTTGGGATCGAGCTGGCGCGCCCGACGCCGCTCGCGTGCCTCGACGTGGTCGAGCTCGTCGTGCGCCTGCCCAACGTCCGCTTTCCGTTCGACGTGACCGGCGGCGTGGCGAAGTTCCGGCATCGCCGCGGCGAGCTCGAGCGTGTCGCGGTCGAGCTCGATTCGCGCCGCGCGGCGCGCTGGGCCGAGCCTCTCCTCCGAGGTCTCATCAGCGCTGGCCCCTGCTCCGTCACGATCGCGCCCCGCGCGTTCGGCGCGACGGTCACGCTGCTCGCGACGGATCCGGGCGCCTCGAGCGACGAGCGCCGTTCGCCGGGAGCTGCCGGATCTCCTTCGACCTCCCCGCGACCGGTCAGGGCCTCCGCGCTCGCCTTCGAGGTGGCGCTCATCGGAACGCCAGAGCTTGCGCTCGTCATCCACACGGCGCGCGGCGCGAACCTCCCCGCCCCCGCAACCCTCCTTGCGATGCGCGCCGTGGCCACGCTCCTCGGCGACACCGCGAAGCGTGAGGGCACCCGCTTCCTGGTGCCACGAGCAGCGTCCCGCCTGGCGCGCGCGCTCCTGCCGGACGCCGGCGTCCGCGCACCGGACGGCGACGACATCGTCCTCGCCGGCTCCGGCGAGAGCGACGGCGTCCTCTTCATCGCCTTCACCCAGGGACCGGCAGCTCCACCGATCCCGCAGGCGGCCACGCTCGCCAACGAAGCCGCGCTCCTGTCACGCGCCGCCGACGACGCACGCTTCGGCAACGACCTCGACCGCGCTCGCCGTCACGACCTCGCCGCGCTCGAGCGGGCGCCTCGCCATGCCGAGATCGGCCGGCGCATCGCCGAGGTCGACGCGCACGCGGGCGGCCGGGCCGAGGCCGCAGTCGCAACGCTTCGCTCGTCGGATCGACCGCCGTATCTCGGGCAGCTCCTCGGCGATCTCCTCCTCGAGGCAGGCGATGTCCCCGGCGCGATCGCTGCGCTCTTGCGTGAAGGCGAGCGCGATCCGTCGGGCGCAGTCGCGGCGCTCTGCCATGCGCGCGCGGCGGCGCTCACCAACGATCCCGTAGACGCGCTCTCGTGGCTCGACGCGGCGATCGCCCGCGCACCGAGCCTCTCGGAGCTGCGCTGGGAGCGCGCGGCCCGACGCCTCGCGCAGGGACGGCTCTCCGATGCTCGCGCCGATTTCCAGGAGCTCGAAGCGATCGCGAGCGGCGCACGGGAGCGTTACGAGGTGCTCCGGCGCGCAGCCGACATCCATCGCGCGCGCGGCCTCGGCAGCGACGCGGCGCTCCTCTACGAGCGCGCCCTCCTCTATCGCCCGGACGATCCCGACGCGGTGGCTGGGCTCGGCGCAGCGCTCGCCGGCGAGGGCCGAGCCGCGCGCGGCGCCACGCTGCTGGCTCGCGCGATCGAGCTCGGCGGCGCGCGCACGCCTCCCCTTCCGACGGCATGGATGGAGCTCGAGCTCGCGCGCGTGCTCGGCGATCTGCTCGGTGACCGTCCAGCGGCGATCGCGCGGCTACGCGCCGTGCGCGACGACCTCCCGGAGGCGATCGAGGCGCGCGGCCTCGAAGGCCGCTACCGTGCCTCGCTCGGTGACACGGCGGGCGCGTCGCTCGCCTTCGCGCGGCTGCGCGAGCGTGCTGGGCGCGAGGCGGTCGCCCTCGCCTGGCTCGACGAAGCGGCCCGCTTCGAGGAGGCGCGCGGCGAGCTCGTCGTCGCTCAAGCTCATCTCGCAGCGGCGCTCGCGATCGCGCCTGCGAACCCGACGGTCGAGGCTCGCTATCGCGCGCTCGCGCAGCAGCTCGCCCAGGCGGCTCAGGTGCGCCCGTTCCCCGTTGTGACGCCGCCCGAGATCCGGGTCGTCGTCACGCCGGCGGACGACATGCGCGAGCGCATCACGCTCGTCGCCCCCCACGAGCCCACGCGCGCCGAGACGCGAGGACGCGAGACCGTACAGGCGCCGCCCGAGGGAGCGGAGGTGCGGGAACACCTGACGCAGATGGCGTCGCCGGAGGGCATCCTCCCGCCGCCGGAGGGCGGCATCCTCCCGCCGCCGGAGACCGCGCTCCCCGAAGAGACGCCCTCCCCCGAGGAGGACGAGGCACGCATCGAGGCCCTCACGCGGACGCTCCAGGGCGATCCGACGAACGACGCGGTGGTCGACGAGCTGACGACGCGCCTCACCCGGCTCGGCCGGAGCATGGAGCTGCTCGCTCTCCTCTCCGCCCGCCTCGAGGACGCTCCGGCGGAACGGCGCGACGAGCTCCTCCCGCGCCATCGCGCCGTGCTCGAGCGCCTCGAGGAGGAAGCGCGCGCCGCGGGGCGCGACGGCGAGGCCGATCTCTTCCGGATGGCGCGGGAAATGAGCTGAAGGCGCGCGTCCTTCTCCCGGACGCGCGCCGCGATGACGATCTCAGTTACGGGGCTTGCGCGCGACGGCCTTGTCGCGCGCGGCGCGATAGCGATCGACGTCGACATCCTCGCCGGCGACCCACGCCTCGAGCGCCGGCACCACATGCGTCCCCCACATCGGCGAGAGACGCACCGCGAGGAAGTCGCGATACAGCGCCGTGATGAGCGCCTCGACGTCTCGGGCGAAGTGCATCCGGTCGTAGAACGCCTCGTGCTCGAGGTAGTTCGATTCCGCGTCGTCGTTCTTCTTCTTCTTTCGCGGGACCGGCGGCGGGGCGAGCGCGGGCTCCTCCTCGCGCTCTTTGCGCGGCGGAACGAGGCCCGCGAGCGCGAGCGTCTCGCCGCGGAGCGTGAGCGTGCACTCGTGATCGCCGAATGACAGATGGATGCCGGCGCGCTCCGGCATCTTGCCGCGAAGGAGCGCTTCCTTCGCCTCGCGATGCATTCCCGGCGCGCTGCCCTTGATGACCGTCGACTCCTTGCCCTCGTTGAGGATGAGACGACCTTCGAGCCAGAGACCGAACTGCCCGTGCTCCTTCGTCGATAGCGTCGCTTCGAAGAGCTCCGTCTCGAGCCAGAGCCAGAGGAGGAGCTCGCGGCCCACGAAGCGGCGAAGCTCGATCCGGTCGGACAGGTTGATCGGCGCGGCGCTCATTCTTCCTCCTCCGCCGCGTCCTCGATGACGAGCCGCGACTCGGTCCCGAGATACGTCATCTCGAGCTCGTTCCAGACTTTCTCCTGCTCCTTGTCGAGACCGAGGCGCGCGGCAGCGGTGTAAGGCGACTCGGGGATCAAGGTCAGCCCGAACGTCTTCTTGAAGAGCTCCATCATCGCGGCGGCCGGCTTCTCGGCGTGGGAGAAGAAACGCACCACGCCCTCGCCGATCGACCACGAGAGGTCCATCGCACGCGTCGACGGGTCGATCTGACGGCGGAGCTTCTTCGAGACGAGATCCTTGAGCTCGGCCTTCTCTTTCTTCGAGAGCCGCTCACGTCCCTTCTTCTCGAGATACGCCGCCTCCGCTTCCTTCATGCGCTTGCGGAGCATCGGGCCGGGGATGGCCCAGCGATCGGTGCGGAAGCCGAGGACGACGTACTCGTTGAAGAAGACGTCGTCGTACGAGAGATCGACGACGAACGGCTCGCCGATCTTCGCCCATCCGCTGCGCTCGAGCTCTTCTCCGTCCGGTTCGAGCGGTCTCATCGCTCGAAGCCGGACCGACTTCATGAAGCGTTCGCGAAAGTCATCGGGGAGCTCGCCCTCGACGAAGAAGCGAGCATAGGTGAGAGAGCCTTTGAGCGCCGGCACATCGCCGCGTCTAACAACTCCGCGCCCGGAACACCAGAAAGAGAGCGCGCGCGTTTCTCCACAGGAGAAGCGAGCGCGTGGGACCGCTCAGGACGGATCGCTCGCGAGCGAAGCCTTCACGTCCTCGAGCGCCCTCTCCACGGCGCCGTCGCCGAGCTGACACGCCGTCGCGATCTTCACGAGCACGCTCCGCTCGACCTCGCTCACGTCGTCGCTGACCTGCGCGATGAGCGCCGCGATGCGGAGGACCTCGAGCGCCTGCTCCTCACGCTGCACGCCCTCGGCGAGGCGAGCGACCCGGCGATCGATCCCGTCCTCACCGAGCTGATCGGCGAGATCGGAGACGAGATCCGCCACGTGGCTCTGCGGGACGCTCCCGCCGCACGCGGCGGTGACGATGCGCTCGAACGTCCGGCGCTCCTCGTCGTCGAAGATGCCGTCCGAGGTCGCCACGAGATAGGCGCCTTCGACGATGCTCTCGAAGAGCGCGGCGGCGAACGGATCGAAGCCGGTCGGGACGGTGGACTCGTCCGTCGGCCGCGAGCCGTAGGAGGCAGCAGCGAGCATGAGGATCGATCGATCGCTTGTGCCTCGCCCCTCGACGTCCGGCGAGTGGGGAGTGCGCGCCACCTTTGCGAGCAGGTTGATTCGATCGTCCGTGTGCATTTCGTGAGGCCCGGTCTGCTCGGCGAGCATACCGTTCAGCGGGGCTCCTGGGCGAGCAGGATCTCGACGAAGCCCTCCGAGTCGGTCATCGCGCTTCCGATCTCGACCGGATCCGGCACGACGCCGGCTCCTCCTCCAGGAACCGCGGGGGTAGCGAAGACGCGCACCACCGCGCGCGCGATGGGGTTGCCCGTCGGGCTGGGGTCGCGCAGGGTGAAGGCGAGCCGAGTGGGAGCAGGCACACGGATGTCGGCGAGCTCCGCTTCCTGCGCCGTGAGCGAGCCGGGAATCTCCGGACGAACGACGACGCGCGGAAAACCGGTGCCCGCCTTCGGGATGACGGAGAGGACGTAGGGGCCGGGATCGACCTCGAGCTCGAAGCGCCCGTCGTCGTCCGTCAGGGTTCGTCCCGGACGCGGCTGGGCGAACATCGGGCTCGGCCGCGCCTCGGGCGACGTGTTGGGGATGGCAACGACCTCCGCATCGCTCAGCGCCCGCCCGTCGGTGAGGACCGCCCGCCCCTTCACGCGCGTTCGCAGCGGAGGCTGGAACGTGAGCGCGGTGACCGCGCGATCGACGACGACGACGTCCTTTCGCTTCGCGTACCCGGTCCCCTCGGCGGGCTCGATCGTCGCCGCGTACGTCCCGGGAGGAAGGACGGTGGCGAAGCGCCCGCGGTCGTCGGTGTTCACCGTCGTCTCGTATTGGAGGAGCGTCGACGGCTCCGCGTTCGTCGCGATCGACTGGCTCTCGAAGGTGACGCGGGCGGCGTAGCCGAAGAGCGGATCGCCCGCCTTCTTGGTGGGCTGGGCGACGACGCCTGCCACGGTGACCGGCGGAGGAATCGACGGGTAGACCAGGTTCTTGAGACCAGCGCCGCCGAAGAGTCGGGTGACGAGACGCGGCACCGCCGTCCAGCGGGGGGGCGGTGCGACGACCGCGTCGAGGAAGTCGCGGCGATACGCTTCCTGCTGGCCGGTCGTGTAGAGCTCCACCGTGCTCTCCGTTCCCGCGAGCGTTCGGAGGACGGAGATGCGCCGCTGCGATGGTCGGTCGACGAGCCACGCGCGCCAACCGTCGAGGCCGTCTTCGCGCTTGATGTTCGCCGTGCGCGACTCGACGTCGTCGAGCTGGTCGCGCGCGAGGACGAATCCGTCGGGCCAGAAGTCCCCGTCCTGGGTCTCACGCTCGTCGTCGATTGCCGGAGGGAAAAACTCGTCGAACGGCGGCTGTGGATAGAAGACCCGCCGGTACCGACCCGCGGGGAGCGCGCGCAAGAACTCGACCACCCCATTCGTCCCAATACGCGAGGATGCAAAGGCGAGGTCGAGCGGTAGCGCTGGGAACGTCTTCTGCTGTTCGTTGCCGATCGGCTCGTAGACGACCCGCACCGGGATCGACGCCAGATCGACGAGCGGATAGCCGACCACGCTCGAGACGTCGCTCTTCACGAGGTAGCCGCCGGTCGCGCCGACGATCCGGGCGAGCGGGAGGCAGAACGGAGGACGGCAGCGCGTGACGACGCCAGGCTTGACGGGCGGCTCCGTGAAGGCAGGGTTTCCCTGCGCGTCGCTGTAGAGCACGTAGGTGCTCCCCGGCGCGAAGATCGACGAGTCGGGGACATGGACCATGATCCAGAACGGGAACTCCGGCCGCCCGCCCGCGGTCAGGATCTCGCATCGATCACGGCTCGAGCAGCGCGCTGCCGTGCTCGCTCCGGGCTCGTACTTCTCGCACGGGCACCGGTTCACGGGCGCGGTGAGGAGCGGCCGCGGCTCGATCGGCTCGCACGACGATGCACCGACGACGAGCGCCGTGAGCAGCGTCGCGCCCGCGATGCGCGGGAGGCTCATCCTGCGGGGACCGCCTCCCCGCATCATTGCGTTCCGCCTCCGGCCTCCACGCCGCCCTCGGCACCGGAGTCCGGCTGGAGCGGGTGGAGCCCGGCGTCGAGCACCGGGCATCCCGCCAGATCGCCCGACGGGCTATAGAACCAGCTCACCGAGTCGCCGCCCGGCTCCTCCGGGGTATGCGCGTTGCGCGCGCTGCTCGTGTTCAACCGGAGAGCGACGATCACCTCGACGAAGTGACAGCGATCATCCGACGGGACGGTGATCGGGATCTCGAGGATGCGGATGTTCCCTACCGTCGACTCGGGCTCGTACTTGCTGACCCCGTTGAAATCAAACCCCTCGCCGGTCACCGGGTTGTAGTCGATGAATGTCGCCCACGAGATCTCCACCAGCGGATCGGAGAGCTCCACCGGGACGATGAACTTGCTCGGCCAGCGACCGAGCACGGACGAGGTCGACGGCACCACCGATGCGCGCACGATCGTCGGGCGCCTCTCGGACGGCTTCGGGAGATCGGTCGGCGGGTCGGCGACGATGCAGCCGTGGATCATGACGGAGCTCACCGTGAGCGAGGCGACCATCGCAACCACGCGAAGCATACGGCGTGCTCGTACCAACCCCATCGTCCGGACCATCTTCACACAGGCGGCAGCTTGCCCGAAGCAAGGCGTTGCGACGCCGGTGTCGGTAGGTGCCAGCGCGCGTCCGCGTATTCGGGGCGCACCGCAAGACGGAGGAGATCGGCGAGAGACGGGAACTGGGCGCAGAGCCGCTCGAGCCCGCCGGGCCGCTCGAGCTCAGCAGGATCGGCCTGCGGGAAGTCCGCGAGGACTCTCCGCGCCGCATGCCCGAAGTCGCCCGTGAGGAACATCCCCAACCGACGACCGCTCTGCTTGGCGCGCTCGAGGACGAGATCGAACGCCGTCGCATCGGACGAGGCGAGCAGCTCCTTCAGCTTGCGCTGTGTCCGCGGCGCGAGCGTCTGCCAGAGCATGTCTGCGAGCTGCGCATCCTTGCGGTCGACCGTCACCAGCCCCGGCGGACCGAACGCTCCGAGCAGCACGCTCCAGAGCGCACGGGCTTCGGCGAGATCGAGACCAAGCACGAGCGCACTTTCGGGAAGCACGCACGCGAGCGCCTCGCCGAGCACCCAGCGCAGATCGGCGCTGTCGTCGCGCGCGTCGCCGGAGAGGACCGCCGCGGGAGGCGAAAGGAGCGCAACGGAGACGGAGAGCGGCGCGCCCTCCTCCTCGAACGGAAGCTCGCCCTTGCGCGGCTTCCCGAGACCCGACGTGCGCTTGTGGAAGAGCGCGAAGCGCGGCGTGTCGAGCAATCGGAGCGCCGCTTCGTAGACACGCGACAGCGCCGACGTGGGGCCCGGCACGACACGTTCGAGCCCCGCCATGCCAGCCGCGGCCGGTGACTTCGCGAAGATCGCTGGCGCGCCTTCCCAGACGACGCCGAACGCCTCTCCCGCGGGCTCGTGCGAATGACGAGTGAGGAGCGTGAGCATCCCCGGCTGCGCGTTCTGCGCGGTGAGGGGCGGAGGCACGAGCGGTCCAGCGACGGAGTCGAACGCGCGGAGGACGTGGTCGATCGCGCGCACGTAGTTCGTGTTCTGATCCGCACGTGCCGCGTCACGCAGCGCCGTGAGACGCGCGATGCTGCCGGGGTTGAGCTCGACGGCCTGACGGCGGACCTTCAGGAGCGCGCCGCGTCGAGCCGGCTCGTCCGCGAGGAGCTGGTCGAGCAGATCGGCCGCTTCGATCGATCCCTCGCGCAGCGCCTCGGAGAGCAGCTTCTCGGCCTCCTCCCTCGAGCCGTGCACGAGGCGAGCACGCGCCTTCGCGACCTTGCCCGCGGTCGTCGTCGGGATCTCGCTCGTCGGCTTGGACGCCTGAGACGGCTCGCTCACTCGCGTGGGGCGGGCGGAGGAAGCCTCGGCCGGCGGAGGCGCCGGTGTCACGCCAGCGGGCGGCGGCGGCGCGGATCCGAGCGGCGGATGGCGCACGGAGTGGATCGGCTGCTCGGGCTCCTTGTCCACGAACATCGGCGGCGGAGCGGGCGGGACCTTCGGGATCCCCGGGATCTCGATGGAGAGCCGGCGAGGCTCCTCCGCGCTCTCCTTCGTCACGATGCGCGTCGGGATCTCGTCCGCCTCGACCGACGCAGCAGTGCCGAGCGCAGGCGTCGCGCCACGCGGACGCGCCGCGGGCTCGCGAACCGGCGCCAGGTTCGCCTGCGACGGCGAACGACCGCGGAAGCTCTCGAGCTCGGCTCGCAGCACAGACGCGACGTCGGACGGCGCGTGGTCGATCGCCTCGCGCATCGTCCGATCGCCCTCGAGGCGCTCGGAGGGATTGTTCGACGCGAGCAGCGCCCGCGCGAGCTCCGCGAGGATCTCGGCGCGCTCCGGACCGGCGAGGCCCTCCGCGAGACCGCGAAGGACGCTCCGCGCCTTGACGGTGTCGTCACGCGAGAGCGCGACCCGCGCGATGCGACGGAGCGCATCCATCCGCGTCTCCGGGTCCTTCGCCGCCTCGTTGAGGAAGCGCTGCGTCGACGCGACGTCCCCGGCGAGGGACGCGCTATCCGCGGCCGCCATCGCGACGCGGCCCGGCCGGCGGAGACCGAGCAGGTTGCCGTAGACGGCCTCGGTGTAGAACCGGTAGGCCTCTTCGTGACGCCCGTCCTTCGCGGCGCGCTCGGCGAGAGCGAGCGCGACGAGGGGCTGCGCTCCCACCTGGGCAAGGACACGCTTCAGCGTCGCCTCGCCTGCGCCGGCGCCGCGGGCGACGTCCTCGGCCTCCGCGAGGAGGAAGGCGCGAAGTGCGACGTCCTCGGGCTCGAGCTGACCGGCCTTGCCCTGCTCGTTCGGCTCGTCACCGAGCAGCCGCTCGAGCGACGCGATCGTCGCGAGCGCATCGTCCCTCGTACCCGGACCGCGAAGGCGATACTCCAGCCCACGGGCGAAGAGCTGCGTCGACGCCACATCCGGAGCGAGCCGCGCGGCCTCACGTGCCCGCGCGAGCGAGCTCTCACTGTCCCCTGCCCTTGCTGCAGCCTGAGCCGCTTCGACGAGCATCTCGCTCCTCGAGCGCGGCTCGTCGACGGAGATGCGCGCGAGGTCTGCGAGCGCATCGCCGAGCTCTCGCGGGTCCGCAAGCGCCCGCGCGACCTCGACACGCACCTCCGCGACGGCAATCACGCTGGGTGCCCGCAAGCGCAGGTCCTCCACGGCCCGCTGCGCCTTCACCAGCTCGCTCGCGGCAACGAGCGCGCGCACGCGCCGTGTACCGAGCGCGAGGTACTCGAGCTCCTCGCTGGCGACGTCGAACAGCCGATCGAGCGCGGGCAGCGCCTTCTGCGGCTCCCCGGAGCGCTCGTAGAGATCGGCGAGCCATCGCAAAGCGCTCGGGTGCCCTGGATGATCGACGAGGACTTGCTCGAGCTCGGCGCAGGCATCTTCGAGTCGCGTGAGGCGCTGCTCGAGGATCGCGGCGCGACGGAGACGCACCGCACGGAGCTTGTCCTTGTCCTCCGGCGCGACGCTCTTCTTGAGGCGCGAGGCGCGCTCGGCGAGATGCTCCGAGAGGTCATCGAAGCTCCCGCGAGCGACGAGCAGCGCCTCGATCGCGACGTCCGCCTCTGCGTCCGCCGGGTCGACCTCCATGACCTCGCGCCACGCGGTCTCGGCGGCGGAGAGCGCACCACGCGCACCTTCCGCGCGCGCGAGCCGCTTGAGGATGACGCGCAGCTCCTCGTCGGTCTGCCCCGCGCGTGCGAGGCGGGCGAGGTGCTGGAGGGCGTCGACGCGGATGTGCTCGCGTCCCGACGCCTCGGCGGCACGCTCGACGGCGGCCCAGCGCGAGGCGGTCGGCTCTTCGGACGCCGCCTGCAAGAGCGCATCCGCGGCACCGGACGCGTCGCCGCGCTCGTCGCGGAGCCGCGCGAGCTCGGCCCAGCGCAGCGCGCGCTCGGGCTTCGGCATGTCCGTCCGCGCGAGCTCGCGCAGCACGACGTCGTCCCCACGGCCCGCGGCGATCAGCGCCTCGTTCAGCTCCCGCGCTACCTCGGGTCGCTGCTCGGGAGCAGCGATCTCGGAGGCGCGCTCGAGCAGCTTCACGGCTTCGGAGGTGTCGCCACCTTCGATCGCCCCCTTCGCCGTGGCGCGGAGGGCCTCCGTGCGCCGGAACGCGCCCACTCGCTTCGAGAGGCGCTCCATGAGGAGCGGATCCCCATGCTGGCTCACGGCCTCGTCGGCCTCGACGACGAGCCCATCGTCGTCCGACTCCTTCTCGGCCGCGCGCAACAGCACCTTCGCGCGCTTCTCCTTGTCGCCGAGCCGGTCGGCGATCGCGCCGACGAGCCGCAGGAGCGCATGCCCTACGTTCGAGTAGGGCTTCTCGACCTCGGCCATCACGCGCACGAGCGCCTCGGCCGCGCCGGCGGTCCCTGCGAGCGCCGGCGCATGGGCCACGAGGCCCGCATACTCGTCGACGTCGGCGTCGGCGCCGATCGCGCGCTCGAGCGAACGCCACCCCCACTCTCCGTCGGAGAACAGCTCCATCGCCATCTCGACGAACGTGATCGCAATGCGCGCCCCGTCAGGCCCTTCGAGGCCCTTGGCGAGCTGATCCCCCGCGCGCTCGAGCCGGAGCGCGACCGCCTCGGCGTCCTCGGAGGCGAGCGAGATGACCTCCCGCGCGGCCGCGGCGAGCATGCCGAGCGTCGCCGGCGAGGGCACGAGCACCGTCGCCTTGAGGAGGAGGTCCATCTTCTGGCGCGTCCCCTCGAGATCACGCGCCGTCATGCTCGCTGCGCGCAGCAGCCACACGGCGCGTGCATGCGGGCTACGCGCGAGCTCGGCGACGTGCTCGACCGTGCGAACCGCAACGGTCTGGCGTTGCGCCTTCGCCGCCGTTCGCTGGAGGAGGCTCAACGTCGTGCCCTCGGACGGGACGGCGATGAACGCCTGCGCCGCGTGCTTCAGCGCCATCATCGCGACGCCACCGGCCTCGAAGAACCGAGCCGCTCGATGATGGGCGGCGCGACGACCGAAGCGCCCCCGAGCGCGCCGGGCGACCTGATCGTAGATCGGCGACATCTCGGGCACGCGCGAGAGCTTGGCGCACGCGGTCTCCGCCGTCTCGAGCGCGTCGGCGTGTCCGGGATCGCGTTCGAGCGCGATCTTCGCGAGCCCCAGCGCGCGGCTGTGCGCGCCGACATCGAGCGCGGCGCGAGCGGCCTGTGTCGCGATCACTCCCGACCGGACGCGATCGCTCTCGCGCTCGACGAGCTCCGAGAGGCAATCGACGGCGTATTGGGCGTCGGCGAACGACGCCAGGTCGCGCCGGAGCGTGTCGTAGCCGTGGACCGAGTCGCAATGCGCGCCCCGCAGCCATGCCTGCACGGCGCGGGGACGATCGTCGGCCATGTCCCAGAGCGCAGCGCCGAAGTCCCGGAACGCGTCGGCGGCGCGGCTCGAGTCGCCCTGATCGAGACGCAGCTCCGCTCGCGCCTCGAGGAGGGCGAGCTCCGAGTCTGGCGTCTTCGGCCGCGACGCGAGCTCGTCGATCCGCTTCGCTCGCGGCGAGAGGTCGACGCCCTCACGAGCCGCGCGCGCGTACGCGTGGAGCTCGGCATCGACGTCACCGAGCTCCTGGTAATGGCTGGCGAGCTCGAGCAGCAGCGGCCCACGCTCCGCGGCAGGCGCACCGGCAGCGATCCACCGCTCGCCGAGCGTCGCTCGGAGCCGGGCGTCCTTCGCGGCGTCGGACACCTGCTCGATCACACGGCGTAGCGGCGCCTGCCGCGGTCCGAGCACGTCGAGCGCGCGCCGGCAGAGGGCGGCCGCGCGGGCGGGGTCGAGCGCGCCGAGCGCCTCGAGCGCGGGCGCGAGCCGCTCCGCCATCTCCTTGCTGGGCTGCGGCTGCGGCGCGAGCCACGCGAGCGCTTCGGCGAGCGCCTCGGCGTCACCGGCACGGACCGCACTGTCGACGAGGGCCTGTGCAGCAGCGGGCTCGCCGGGCCTCAGCGCTACGCGTCGTCGGGCCCAGGCGACCGAGCCACGCATGTCGCCCGCCTTCTCGAGGATGTCCGAGAGCCTCGCGCACCAGTAAGCCGACGGGCCGGCGCTCTCCATCGCACGCTCGACGGCAGCCTGCGCGACACGACCGTCGGCGGCGGTCGCGAGCTTCGCGAGGACGAGGAGCGCGCGCACGTTCGCCCCGCCGCCGCGACACGCCTGCTCGGCCGCTCGGCGCGCCGCGTCGGTCTCACCGACCTCTGCGAGCACCTCGGCGGCAACCGCGGAGACCGTGGCGACCACCTGGCTACCACATGCCGGCGCGACGGCCGCCAGTGCACGCCCGCGCGTCCGCTCGTCACCTGCAGCAGCCGCGGTCATCCACGCGACGGAGCTCGTCCATCGCGTGGCGGACTCCTCGGCGAAGGCTCGCGCGGCAGCCGAAGCGGCAGGCAGATCGCCAGCCTGACGAAGCGCTTTCACGAGCACGCCGCGCACGCGCACGTTCGGCCCGCGCGCGTCGAGGCGCGCGATGGCCAGGCGAGCGATCCCGTCGAAGTCGCCCACGCGCTCGGCCACGCGGAGCGCTTCGGTGAAGATCGGGTCCTCGTCCTGGAACGCTGGCTCGCTCGACCGCGGTCCGACGACGGCGCGGAGCTCGGCGAGCTCGAGCAACACGCGAGCAAGCTCGCGCGAGGCATCCGGCAGGCTACGGGCAAGCCGTACCATCTCGAGGAGCGCGACGGCGCGACCGTCCGCGGCGGACGTCTCGAGCGCCTGCCGCGACAGCGCGAGCTCCTCCTCCTGGCGCTTCACGGCACCTTCGAGGCGGCCGGCGGCAGCACGCGCTCGCTCGTCACGCGAGTCGAGCTCCGACATGACGCGGTAGGCCCATGCCGACAGCAGTGCGTCGTTCTTCTCCTCGCCGAGCGAGGCGAGCTCGCGCGCCGCGGCCAGCCGCGAGCCGTTGTCCTCGAGCGCTCCGTGAGCGGCAGCCCCCATCGCGGCCCTCACGAGCGCCTCGATGAGCCACGTCGAGTCCCCGGTCTTCTGGCACAGCGCGCGAAGGGCGTGCACGTTCTCGGCGTTCGACGCGTCCGCAGAGACGGCTCGCGCGAAGGCCTCGAGCGCGCGCTCGGGCGCCGCGACCGGGCCCGAGAGGAGACGACCGAGCTCGGCCCAGCGAACCGCGGCTGTGCGTCCCTTCTCTCGCTCGGCGCGGACCTCGAGGCGAACCGCGAGCGGCTCGTATGCGCTGGCACGCGCGAGCATGTCGTCGAAGAGGTCGGCCGTCGGCCCGTCGAACGCGGTGTCGAGACGCTCGTCGAGCGCGGCGCCGAGCGCACGGCCGAAGTGACCGCTCTCGAGCGCGCTCGTCCTCCGACGGGCGTGGACATCGGAGATCGTCGGCTCGTTCGAGCCTCCATCGGGGATCCCGCGCTTGGCCGCGCCGGAGGCCCGCACCGCGAGCGCGTCCGCATGAGCGCGCAGCACCTGATCGGCTGCATCGTCTCGCTCACGAACCACGTATGCGTTCATCAACGCCGCGACGGCGAGCGGGCTCGAGGGATCGAGCTCGAAGGCGCGAAGCAGGTTCTCGATCTCGCCGTCGGAGTCGCGCGCGGCAGCTCGCCGACGCGCCGCCCGCACGTAGGCCTCGGCTCCAGCCCGAGGACCGGGGAAGCCATCGACGTCGAGATCCGCGCCGGAGCCACCATGCGTCGCCGCCGCCCAAGCGGCGACCGCGCCGAGCAGCTCGAGCGGGAGCGCGTCGGCCTCGTCGACCGACGCTGCCTCGGCGAGCGCCTCCTGCGCGCCGACAGCATCGCCCGCCCGCGCGTGGAGCACGCCGATGCGCATGAGGATGACCGCCGCTGCAGAGCCGGTCGCGGCAGCGCCGAGCTTCCGAAGCTCGGAGGCAGCGAGCGCCGGCTCACCGAGCCCTTCGAGCCAGCCGGCGAGCGAGTGCCGGATCGCGAGGTCACGGTCATCGTGTGCCCCGAGCGTGCGGAAAGCGAGCTCGACGGCGAAGTCGAGCTCGACATCGCGAGCCGCGAGGATGTCGGCGAGCTTGTGCGCCGCCGCTCGCTCCTCGGCGGGATCTCCGAGCGCTCGAGCGAGCTCGACGCGAGCCCGCAGCTGCGCTTCCTCCGCGACGATGCCCTTGCGCCGCTTCGGCTCCTTCGCGGGTCGACTGCCACGCGGACGGACCGGACGAGCGTCAGTGCCGCCGTTCCCCTCCGCCTTTCGATTTCCGGAAGAACCGTTCGTCGTCGACACGCTCACCTCACCGTCACGGCGAACGGCACCGCGACGGCCGTTCGCTCCCCCTCCGCCAGTGGTGCCATGCTCGTCACGAACGGGACGACGTCGGGCACCGTTCGTTCGAGCAGCCGGATCGGAGACGTCATGCTCGCGCCCACGCTCTCCCCGGCGCCGCCGGACGCTCCCGGATCGAGCGCCTCGAAGAGCCCGCTCTTGCCGGCGATCACGGCGACCCGCGCGGACTCGGAGAGATTGGCGAGCTCCCGCGCCTTCGCGATCGCGTCACCGAGACCGCCGATCTCGTCGACGAGCCCGCGCGCCTTACCTTCCTTGCCACCGAAGATCCGGCCCTCCGCGCTCTCGGCGACTTTGTCGCGAGAGATCTGGCGACCGCGCGTGCTCCTGCCCTCGACGATGCGCGCGAGGAACAGCTCGTAGACGCTCGTCATGCTGTCGAGCACGCGCACCTTCGTGGGCTCGTCCCACTTCACCAGCGGAGACTCGTACGCGGCGCGCGCCGCGGCGCCGGGTTTGGACGGATGAGCGGGGAACGTCTCCGCGTGCACGCCGATACGCTCGAGCGCGTCCCCCACGCCGATCTTCCCGCCGACGACGCCGATCGATCCGACGATGCTCATCGGCTCCGCGAAGATGTAGTCGCCCGTGCAGGCGAGGTAGTAGCCGCCGCTCGCGGCCATGTCACCGACGCTGAAGACGAGCGGCTTCTTCCGCCGCAGCTTCATCAGCTGATGCCACATGAGGTCGCTCGCGAGCGCGCTCCCTCCGGGCGAGTCGATCCGGATGACGACGGCCTTCACGTCGTCGTCCTTCTCCAGCTTCGCGATCGTGCGGTTGAAGTCCTTCTCGATGATGCCGCCGCGCCCACCGAGGATCCCGTTGCCCCCGGCGGTCATCGAGATGCTGCCGGTCGCGCGCACGAGCGCGATCGGTCCGGTGGCGCTGCTCTCCCCGGCGAGCGCTCGCACGAGCTCGTCGAGGTCGCCTTCCTTCTCTTCGGCGCCGGAGCCGAAGACGACGCGCTCGCGCACACCGCCCGTCTGCTTCTTCACCTCGGCGAGTGCCTCGTCGAAGTAGCCGACCTCGTCGACCAGCCCGAGCTCCTTCGCTCGCTGCGGCGACCATGGGCCGTCCTCGACGATGTCGGGAGTCGCCTTCGGACGCGAGGTCGAGAGCGTCTCGATCCACGCCTCACGCATGTCGGCGAGCACGCTCATGAGCGATGCGCGCGCCTCGGGAGACGGGCCGTCGCGCGTGAGCGGCTCTTCCGCTCCCTTGAACTTCCCGACCTGGAGGAAGTCGACGTTGAGGTGCAGCTCGTCGACGAGCAGACGCCGCATGTAGACGACCTGCGCGGCGAGGCCGATCGCCTCCACCTCTCCCGCCGGCGAGATCCAGATCGAGGAGCACCCCTTGGCGGCGACCATCAACGTCGTGTTGGAGAGCGCGTCGGCGTGGCAGAACACGCTCTTCTTCGCCTTGATGCCCGCCAGCATCTCGGCGAGCTCCTGCGCACGCGCCGCGCCGATCTGTGCGCCGCCCAGCTTCACCATCACGCCGACGGACTTCTTGTCGTCGCGGATGTCGGTCGTGATCCGCAGCGCCTCGTCGAAGCTCTTCTTCGCACCGGTGACGCCGAAGAGGCCCGGCTTCTCCTGCTCCGGCAGCCCGCCCGAGAGATCCATCACCGCGATCGCCGGTCCGCTCTTCCGCGGCGGCTCGGTGCTCGTGGCGTCGGCCGGACGCGGGCGGCCTTCGCAGCCGAGCGCAGCGGCAGCGGACGCGACGGCGAGCACGAACACGCCTAGCAACGCGCGACGCATCAGCCTCCTCCTTCGGCGCGCACCTTCACGCGCCCCGGGTAGGCACCTTCCGGGTAGCGATCGACGATGTCCTTGTACATCTTCGTCGCCGTGGCCTTGTCGCCCGAGTCCCACTCGACGTCCGCGAGCCCGACCACCGCGGGCATGTAGTTCGGGTTGATGGCGAGCACGCGCTTGTAGGCCGCGCGCGCTCCGGGGAGATCGCGCTGCGCATAGGCGATCGCCGCGAGCCCGGCGAGCGCCTCCGAATCGCTGGGGTTCTTCTCGACGGCCGCGGAGAAGAGCGTGCGCGCGCGCTCGTAGTCGCCCTTCGCGCGTGCCCGCTCTCCCTGGGAGACGAGCTCACGCGCGTCCGACGGAATGCCGCCACCGCCACCGCCAGCCCCACGCGCGGGTGCGGGTGCCGGTGCGGCCTTGCCCGCATCGGGCGCGTCCGTCGCCGCGGCGGCGATCGCGCGTTCGCCGGTCGGAGCGCCGGCGTCGAGCTTCGCCGCCGGCGCGGCCCGATCGGCGAACCCGCGAAGGAGCGGCAGGAGCGGGTGCGCCCTCGTCATCCCGACGAAGCGCTCGACCTCCGCCTTCGCGCCGTTCGTGTCACCGGAGCGGGCGAGCGCGTACACGAGGGCGGCACGCGCACGGCCAGGCCCGGTCTCCGCGCTCGACGCCACCTTCAGGCGCTCGAGCACCGTCGACCAGAGCGGCTCGGCCTCCGCAAGGTCGAGCGCCGCCAGGACGTACGCCGTCTCCGGATCGAGCGCGCGCTGGGCCGAGCTCGACACGATCTTCGCGACGAGCGCCCGTGCGCCGTCGCGATCGCCCGAGATCCGGGACGCGTCGATTTTTGCCCGAAGCGCCGCGGGATCGTCAGGAGCGACGACCAGCGCTTCGTCGGCGGCCTTCCGCGCCGCGGCCGCGAGGTCGTTCAAGCCGTCGCGCGCGATGCGATGCTCGTCCACCGCATCGGCCGGCAAGAGCCGTGACTTGAGCCAGGGCACGTCCGCGCGGACCGCAGCGAGGCGCGCGACGCCGAGAAGGACGTGCGGGTCCTTCTCCGAGAGCGCGCTCGCCTTGTCGAAGCTCTCCTTCGCGAGCTCCAGGTTGCCATCGGCGAGCGCCTTCTCGCCGTTCGAGAGGAACGTCGCGACGCGCGGATCGACGGTGGGCACCGGCGCCGGAGGCTTGCCTCCGAGGGTCACGCCCAGGTTCTTCTGCGCCCAGACCGCCCCGAGCAAGAGCACGCAGCCGACGACGACGGCCGCGACGATGAAACCACCGACGCCCTTGCGCCTCGCCTGGGGCGCGTCCGGAAGCGACGCGGACGAGCCGCGCACGTGATCGCGCTCCTCTTCGATCTCGGCGACCAGCGACCGATGAACACGTGGAGGGAGCGGCGACGAGACGTCGGTCACGGGCGACGGCGGTGGCGACGCCGACGCGACAGCCGGCTCGCTCGAACGCGGAGGCGCCGAAGGAGCGGGCGGCGGAACCGGCTCGGAGGAGCGCCGCGCCCGGTCGGGCAGTGGCGGCGGGCTCGACGCGTGGACGGCAGGCGGCGACGGAACCGGTGTGGGCCGCTTCAGCGGCACGGTATTCATGCTGTCGCGCTGGCGCGGCGGTGGCACCGGAGGAGGCAGCGGCGGCTTCGGGGTCGTCGCGGTCGTCGGGCTAGCCGGCGAATCGAATGTCGGCTCCGGCTGGCGCTCGGTGGCCGGCGGCGGCGCGGACGGCACGCGCGCGGGCACCGGAGGAGGTACCACGACGGGGATCGCAGGCGCGCTCGTGAGCGGGCCGGTGCCGATGAGCGTGGTCTTGCCGGCGGCCTCGCCGCTGCCCGGCGTCCCTTCCGGCGGCGGCGCCGGGAACTCGGGCTTCGTCGCCTGCCGTTCACGAACGGGCGGGAGAGGCGGTGCGGTCGGTGCACTTGCCACCGGCATCCCGGGCGGCCCGAGCCCGTCGTGCGTCTTCACCGTCCGTCCAGACTGCTGGCTCTTCTTCGCCGCCTCGCGCTGGTCGAAGAACGGGACGAGCTCCGGGATCTGCCCGATCGCCTTCGGAGGCAACCCGCCCCGCGACAGCCGATCGTTACGCTCGACGAGATACCCCTGGATGGCGCGCTGAAGCTCACGCAGCGAGGTGAAGACCAGCGTCCGGCCGTCACCCGTCGTGACGTTCCAGAAGTCCTCGCTGAAGTCGCCGTCGCTGCGGCGGATCTTGAACTTGTGCCCGCAGTTGGTGCACTTGACGGTCGTGCCGCGACCGCTGACGAGCGCGTCGTCGAACTCGTACTCGGTGTTGCAGCGCTCGCATTTGACGTCCATCGCGGAGGACTCGCCGAATCAGGAAGGGCCGGGGGAGGTCGATACGGACCGGTGCAGGTTTTCGTGCGCACGAAGCCCACGCGAACGTCGCGACGCACGCGACGGGTGAGATCGAGCGTTCCCACGCTATCACGCGGAGTGTGAGTGCGGACGCGCATCCTTTCGGCCAGGCGCGCCCCGCGGATCGGGCTTATCGAACCGCGGCACCCTGACCCGAGCCGATCGCGACGGCGGGACCGACACGAGCGGGACGAGCGGGACCAGCGGGACCAGCCCTCCCCATATGAGACGGTTGGGCTCGTTCCCCTGACGCACCGTCCACAGGCGACGTGAACGGCCGTGCACGCCCGGCCGAGGCTGATGCTGTCGCCGCGTGTTTTGGCCCTCTTTGGCGTACCTTGTCTGGGGCACGACGGTTGCTACCCTCCTCTCGGCGACGCAAGGCACGTCGGGCGTTCGCGCTCCCCGTGCTTCAGGGCTCGTAAGCGCCTCCGTAGGCGCAAGGACACCCCGGCCCTCCAGCTCGTTGCCGACAGCCGCGGTCGAGGACGCAAAACCATGATGATGAAGCGCGCAGTCTCCTTCGTTCTCTTCGGGCTCGGTACTGCCGTCCTCATCGGCTGCCCGATTTATCCAGCCGATCGCGACCACCGCGTCTGCATCGGCGGCGATTGCTACGACTGCCCGGACTCGTACTACTCCGAGTCCTGCAGCGCATGGACGTGCAACACCGGCCTCGACTGTCCGAGCGGGTACACGTGCACGAGCGACCATCGCTGCCGTCTCAACGACGGCCAGCCGACTCCGCCCAGCGGCACGGCTTGCACCAAGCCCTCCGACTGCCCGAGCGGGAACTGCGGAGCGGACAACAAGTGCCACGCCGGTGACTGCTCGACGACGGGCTGCCCGGCAACCTTCGTCTGCCGCCTCGGCAGCGGCGCGAACGGCGTCCCGGCCTGCGTCCCCATCGGGGGCAGCGGCACCTCGTCGTGCAAGAGTGACAAGGACTGCCCGTCGCCGGCGGGCTCGAAGTGCCTCAGCGGCGCGTGCGTCGCTCCGCAGGACCAGTGCGTCGACGCCACGCAGTGCCCCGGTGAGGCTCAGTGCGTCGAGGGTGCGTGCACCCCGTCGTGCAGCGAGAACAAGCCCTGCCCCACCGGGTACGCGTGCGACACCGCGAAAGGTGTCTGCACGAACAACCCGACGCCGTGCACGAGCTCTGCGCAGTGCACGGGCGGCAAGACGTGCGTGCAGGAGCACTGCGTCGATCCGTGCGGCCCGGGCGGGACGTGCGGCGCAGGCCTGAAGTGCATCGACGGCGGCTGCACCCCGGACCAGCAGCCGGTCTTCACCTGCAAGAACGACGGCGTCCAGGACAGCTGCCAGGCGGGGAGCATCTGCCTCCGTCACAGCTGCTACATTGCCTGCAGCGCGGACGCGGGCGCCGAGGCGTGCAAGAACGCAGACGAGTTCAACCAGTGCAAGCCGGTCACGACGAGCTCCGGCACGCACCACGTCTGCGGCTCGACGAACAATCTCGGCACCGAGTGCGATCCGACGCAGAACAAGAACTGCGCGTCGCCGCTCATCTGCATCGACGGCTACTGCAAGTAGGCCGCTGGCTAAAAATCACCGATCGTGAACAAGCTCACGCTTGCACATGATCCCCAACCGAGTGAAGACCTTCGCGTGCGCTACCGCCGTCTCCGTGACGTCGTGCGGAGGAGCAGCCAACACGGTGCCCCATGCCTCCGGAGCCGTCGAACCCCAACCGGCTCTCGCGTCTAGCGGTAGTGGCCTTGGCCTTCGAGGCGACGGGGTCGGAGACGCGAACGACCCGTCAAAAGTGAGGGGGCGGTTGCCTCCGGAGGTCATCCAAAACATCGTTCGTGCCAACTTCGGCGTCATGAGGAAATGCTACGAAGAGGGTCTTGGCCGCGATCCGACGTTGAAGGGGAAGATCGCCACGAAGTTCGTCATCGCACTCGATGGCACCGTGTCGACGGCCGCCGAGGTTCACGACTCGCCCCCCGGCGCGGTAGCACCGAACCGCTTGGCGGAATCGGTGAAGGAGGAGCTCGACGATCCGAGGTTCCCCGACCCGACGGTCACGGAGTGTGTAGTCTCGATCTTCAAGGAGCTGAGGTTCCCGCGGCCTCAAGGCGGAATCCTTACCGTCGTCTACCCGATCATCTTCAAACCTGAAGAGTGATGGAGCGACCTCTTCATTCCTAAACTGCGACGAGTCATCGGGGTCTGCCGACGGATCGAAGTCGTTCGCGAGATCCTGGAGACGGTGCGGGCGCGTATCGCGACGATACCAAGGAGTCGAGCGTTCCCCCACTCCCGAGCGCGTTCGGGCTTGATCTGCCACGAGCGTATGCGTTCCCTTGTCAGATGAGGGGGGCCTCGACGCAAGAAGCGTCGTGCGTCTCCTCTCGACCGGAGATGCACATGCAGCCGTCGTTCGATCCTCACCGTATGACTCGCTCCCGCAGCTGAACGTCCAGGACGCCCTCGCGCTGATCCAGGCGCTCGACGTGGCCCCGCACGATGCGCTCGGCGCCCCAGCCCAGAAGGCGCTCGACCGGGCGCGCGCCAAGAGCGAGGCGCTCCGCGCGCTCTACGAGGCCCGGCCCGCCCCGCAGAAGGGCATCGACCTCCGCTTGCTCGACACGCAGCTCGACGCCTCGTGGGGCGCGCTCTCGCGCTTCTTGGGGGCGCACGGAGAGCTGGACGACAGCTTCGCCCCCAACGCTTCGCTCGCCCGCGCGGTGCACGCCGCGCTCTTCCGTGAAGGGCTCGCGTTCCTCCGACCCCCGTACCGCCGCCAGTGGGTCGAGAGCCGGACCATCCTCACGCGCATCGACGCGGACGCGCTCGAGCCAAAGCGCGCCGAGCTCGGCGGCGCCGCCTTCCTCGCGCAGGTCAAGGCCGCGCACGAGGCGTACGGGCGCGCGCTCGACATCACGGAGGCACCTCGGCCCGAGGCCGATCCGGCCTCGCTGCTCGAGCCGCTCCGCGAGCTGCTCAACGCCATCGCCACCTACGCGCGGCTCGTCACGGGGCGGCCGTTCGCGCTGACGTGTCGAGCGGGTCGAAATCGGGCACCCCGCCGGCGTTCCCTACGCTTCGGACACGGTACTAATTGTGCAGCAAATACAGCATGTTACATAGTTTTAGAGAAATCTGTGCGACAACAGCCTACCCGCCGCGTCGATCGGCATGAGCAACCACCTTCGGCCGTGCCTCCTCGCGACTGTCCTCTCGATGACGTTCCTCGGATGTGCCCCCGATCTCGCGCCCGAAGTCGCGACCACCGGAGAAGAGGAGCTCAATACCTGCGCCGAGCCTGGCGAGCAGAGCGTCTCCGGCCCCTCGCTCCAGAGCTGCGCGCTCCTCTCGCGCGCGTACTTCGAGAGGCTCACGCCGGCGGCCGGCGGGCTCTACGCGTTCGAGGGGACGACCCTCGTGCACATCACGCCCGGACAGACGGAGCGGCTCGCGACCTTCGTCTCCCCGATCGGACTCGCCGTCGACGCGTCCCGGGCCTACGTCCTGTCGAACGGCGGCCGTGACCATGACTACGAGTTGGTCGCGGTCGACCTGCAGACCAAGGCGACGACGACGCTCTCGCAGACCCGGAAGGGCTCTGCATGGATCCACGTCGCGGAGCCCGGGCCCATGGTCATCTCCGATGGGACGCTCTTCTGGTCGGAGTGCGGTGGCGGCGCCTCCCGAAGCGCGCTCGGAAGCATCAAGAGCCTCGCGCTCGACGCGCTCGACGCGCCCGGTGCGGAGCCCAGCGTGGTCGCGACGCGGGTGTCCTGCGCGCGCTCGATCGCGGTCGACGACGCGCACGTCTACTATACGGTCAACGAGCAGGTGATGCGTGTCGCGCGCGGAGGCGGCCAGAGTGAGGTGTTCGCGAGCACGCATGGCGACGGAGAGGGCACCCCTGAGCCCGCGGCCGTCGTCGTGAGCGGGGGCACGGTCTACTGGTCGGACTCCAAGATGGGTTGGATCTACCGGGCGCCCGCGACGGACGGCAGCGCGCGCGAGCGCTTTGTGAACGCCTGGCCCCGCCGCCTCTCCGTCGGTGAGGATGGGCACCTCTACTGGACGAACGGGCTGGGCGTGTCGCGCCGTGCGCTCGACGGATCGAGCGCAGCAGAGGCGGTGGTCCGGGGCAACACGTCGAGCGACGTCGCCGTGTTCGGATCGAATCTCTACTGGACGGGATATCGCGGCACCTTCGTCCGCTCGCTCGACGAGCTCTGAGAGCGCGTTGCGCCTGGAGGGCGTGCGTCATTCGTCATCGGGCGCACGCAGGAACGTCGACAGACTCGCGTCGAGGCCGTGGACGACGTCATGCGCGATGCTCTCGAAGGTGTCGGCCGACATTGCGTAGCGGCGCTCCAGCTCGGCGCGCGTCTCGTCGAAGACGGCCTGCTTGGCTTGGAGGATCCAGCGCGTCGCGGTGGCTCGGTGAACTCCGTACATGCGGCCGATCGCTTCGGCGGGCACGTCGTCGACGAGGTGCAGGCGGAGGATCGTGCGGTCGCGCGCGGAGAGTGACGACAGCTTCGACCTGAGCGCGGCGAGGAATGCCTTCTCCAGATCGACCGTGGCGGACCGAGCAATGCCAGCGTCGTCGTCGGTGGCGATCTCGGGGAGACGGCCGGGCTCGGTCACGATCTCCTTCTGCCGGCGCTTGCGATCGGTGGCTCGACGCATCGCAAGGACCATCACAAACGAGCGCAGGGGGCCGCGGCCTTGGTAGCGCGTCAGGAGGGCGGGCTTGCCTCCCTCGCCGTCGAGCAGCACGAGCAGGAGGTCCGCCGCTACCTCGGCCACGAAGTCGTCCTCGGCGCTCACGCGGCGGATTGCGAGCGGCACGTCGGCGAGCACGGAGCGCTCGAGCGCCATGCGTGCCGCTGTATCGCCCCGCAGGCACGCGCACGCGAGATAGATGTCGTCGTGCAGCTCGACGGACGCGCGCCGCTCCTGGACGAAGGCCGCGTAGTCCGCGACCGAGAGCTCGGCGCCGGGCCATGCGCGGCGCCCGCGTTCGAAGGCGGCCACGATCTCGGTATCGTCGCTGTTCGAAGCAGAGCGCCGCTCTTCGTCACCCATGCTGATGGCAGCATAGGTGAAACGGATTGCGCCGTGTATTCTCGGCGGGTATCGACCGTGGATGATCCTCGGCTTGGCAGGTTCGTGCGGGGCGAGCTCTCGGAAGCCGAGATCGCCGAGCTAGAGAGCGATCTCGAACGTAGCAGCGTGCTCCGCCTCGCGCTCGCGGAGCTCGCGCGGACGCCCGGCGAGCCGACCAGCGATGCGGTCGTGGACGGTCCCGAGCGGCTCCTGGTCGGCCGGACGCTCGGCGAAGGAGGAATGGCGACGGTGCGTCACGGGGTCCAGACGAACCTCGGCCGGCCCGTCGCGGTGAAGACGGTCCGGAAAGAGAGCCCATCAGGGACGATTCGCCTGCTCCAGGAGGCACGCCTCACCGCCCGCCTCCAACACCCGAACGTCGTGCCGGTTCACGAGGTCATCGAGGGACGGGCGGGCGAGCTCCAGGTGGTGCTCAAGCAGGTCGACGGTCTGTTGTGGAGCTCGGTCATGCGCGACCCCGACGTCCTCCGCGCTCGATTCGGCGTCGAGGACGCGCTCGACTGGAACCTCGGCGTCCTGGTCTCGGTCTGCAACGCGCTCGCGTACGCGCACGAGCACGGCATCATCCATCGCGACGTGAAGCCGAGCAACGTGATGGTCGGGGCCTTCGGCGAGGTGTACCTCCTCGACTGGGGGATCGCCGCGACGTGGAGCGACCTCGGAGGCCGAGATCTCGCGCACGTCTCGGACATCCCGACCGCCGGTACTCGCGCGTACATGGCACCGGAGCAGATCGAGGGCGACCCCGAGGCGCTCGGTCCGTGGACCGACGTTTACCTCCTCGGTGGCGCGCTCTACGAGCTGCTCGCCGGTCGGCCGCCGCACGCCAACGCCCTCTCCGCCGAGAGCCGGCGGAGGCCACGCGAACGTGTCGTCGTGCCGCTCGGGCCGGAGGTGCCTCGCGAGCTCGCGGCGATCGTTGCCGAAGCGATGGCGGCGCATCCCGAGGAGCGGCTCGTCAGCGTCCAGGAGCTCCGCTCCCGTATCGTCGCGTACCGGATTCACCGCGGCTCGCTCGACCTCGTGGCGCGCGCCGACCGCAGGCTCTCGGCCGCTGGCGAGGCGCGCGCCGCGGGCGATGCCGCGGCCGTCGAGCGGCACCTGCGCGAGGCGGAGTTCGGGTTCCGCGCTGCCCTCGAGGGATGGGCCGAGAACACGCGGGCGCGCGAGGGCTTGCGCGCCGTCGCCGTGGAGCGAATCGAGGTTGCGCTCGACGCGGGCGATCTCGACGGCGCACTGCGCCTGCTCGCCGATCTCGACGAGCCACCCCCGTCGCTCGTCGCTCGCGTACGCCTCGTCGGCGCGGAGGACGAGGCGCGTCGAGCACGGGCAGTCCGCGCCGGCTGGTTCCAGGACGCGGCGCGAGGGGTACACACACGGACGGTCCTCCTCGCCGTGCTCGCACCGTTCTGGGTGTTCGGATGGCTCGCGATCATCCTATGGCCCCCGACCTCGGTCCGGCCCTACGCCGCGATGCTCGGCGGCTACGTCGCGCTCGGCACCGCCTCGGTGTTCGCGCGCGGCCTCGCCATCCTCCAGAACCACGCAACCAAGGTGATCGTCATCGCCACGGCCATCGGCATGCTCGGCGCGCTCATGTGGGTCGTTGGTGCGGACGCGCTCGACCTTCCGGTGACAGCCGCGCCGCTCGGAATGCTGCTCGTGTTCGCGATCACGCTCGTCCTCGTCGGGCTCACGAGCGATCGTCGAGCGCTCCCGCTCGGCGTCCTGAGCTTCGCCGGCTTCGTCGTGATCGCGGTCGTGCCCAGAGCCGGCAACGTCGTGGCGTTCACTTGTGCCATGCTGCTGGCGGGCGGACTCCTACGGAACAACCTGACGTTGCGGCGTCGTGTGCGCGGTCACGCAGTCAAGAACAGCAGTTGAACCGGCCGGCGCATCTTTCCGTCCTGCTCACCTGCTCGACGGGCACGGGTGCCGACCGTCGCTTTCCGTCTCGGAGCTACGTCCAGGCTTGCGCCCGCCGTAGAGCGCCCCCGCCAAGAAATCTGTGCGACAGATGCTACCCCGCCGCGTCGATCCGACATGACCCCGTCCCGGCTGCCTCGAGTGCTTTCACCCGTCGCGTACAAGTACGCTTTGCTTGCAATCCTCGCGACCGCCGCGGCGGCCTGCTCCGCGGCGACGGACACGACCCCGAGCGCTCCTTCGGGGGAGGCGCCACCATCTTCCGAGGAAGCCGGCGCGGGAGAGCCGTCCGAGGGGGGCGGCACCGGCGCAGACGCGGGCACCGACGCCGCGAGCTTGCCCTCCATCAACGGCGTGAGGAGGGTGGCGCTGAGCTTCGACACGACCTGCGCTGTTCGCGCGGACGGGTCGCTGAAGTGCTGGGGCCACAACGCCTGGGGACAGCTCGGCCTCGGCGACACGATGATGCGCGGAAACGCGCCAGGGCAGATGGGCGCAGCTCTGCCGGCCGTCGACGTCGGGCCCGGCCGCAAGGTCGTCGACGTCGGAGTCGGCGACTTCACGACGTGCGCGTTGCTCGACGACGGCACTGTGCGGTGTTGGGGAGGCAACGCGACCTACAACCCTCTCGGTCTTCCTGTCGACGACCCGAACCACACCAGCGCGACGATCGGTGACGGACCAGGCGAGATGGGAGCGAGCTTGGTCCCCGTCGACTTCGGTGCCGGTCGCACGGCGACCGCGCTGTCCGTCGGCAAGGACTACGCATGCGCCATTCTCGACGACGGCTCGGTGAAGTGCTGGGGGAATAACACGGTAGCGTCTCTGCGCTGGGACGATGTCGACGGTCGTCTCCGTCCCCTCGATCTCGGAGGGAAGCGGGCCAAGCAGATCAGCGCCGGCGCCGGGAGCGCATGCGCCGTGCTCGAGGACGGGACCGTCTCGTGCTGGGGGCAGAACCGGGTTGGGATGCTGGGCCGGGAGAGCACGGCCCAGGACGGGCACCCTGGCCCGGTGCTCCTCGCGGCCACGCCGCAGGCGAAGAAGGTCTCCGTCGGAGAGCAACACGCGTGCGCCCTGTTCGTCGACGGCTCCGTCAAGTGCTGGGGCGCGAACGGCCTCCTCGGCACCGGCAGCACGACGCCGGCGTCATACGGGAGGACGGCAGGGTCGATGGCCACGCTTCCGTTCGTCGACCTAGGCGGGCGAAAGGCCACGGACATCGCCGCAGGCTTGTCGAGCACGTGTGCGGTGTTCGATGACGGCACCTTCGGCTGCTGGGGGAAGTCGACCCTTGTCGACTCGGACGACTACGTCGGCGACGAACCTGGCGAGATGGGGGCCGCGTTGCCCGTCTACGATCTCGTGCCCGGCAAGTCGCTCGAGGGCGTGAGCATCGACAACGGCTACGGCTGCGCGTGGTACGACGACGGCACGCTCAAGTGCTGGGGCGCGAACTTCAGCGGGCGCCTGGGCACGGGCGACAACCAATCTCGCTACCTGCCGGGCGCGCTGCCTACGATCGACCTGGGGCCATGAGTCAGGCGCGTAGGGCATTCAAACATGATGCTGGGAGCGTGGCGCGGCGGCGGAGGTCGCGGCCATCGCGATGCGTGACGGCGAGTTCCGGCTCGGCATGCGAGGCGGGGAACCTGAAGTTCGCATGTTGGTGGGCCACTGCGTCTTCGGCTCTCCGGATGCGGCCCTCCTGGTTTCGCTCCTCCCGCGGCTCGTGCACGTTCACGGTCAAGAGAGGCTCCGCACCCTCGTGCAGCTCGTGGGAGAGGAGACCCGCGAGCGGCGGCCCGGACGTGACGTCATCCTGGCACACCTCCTTTCGGTTCTTCTCATCGAAGCCCTTCGGTCCACGGAGGGGCCTCTTGCATCGGCTGGCCTCCTCCGCGGCCTCGCCGACGAGCGCCTCGCCGCCGCGATACGACGGATGCACGAAAGCCCGACCAAGGCGTGGACGGTCGCGCAGCTGGCGAAGGCAGCAGCGCTGTCTCGTTCCACGTTCTTCGAACGCTTCAGCCGCGCGGTGGGCGTCGCCCCGATGGAGTACCTGCTCGGCTGGCGTATGGCGTTGGCGAAGGACCTATTGCGGCGGAGAGAAGTCACCGTGGGCGAAGTCGCGGAACGAGTCGGCTATAGCTCCGCGAGCACGTTCAGCGTCGCATTCACGCGCTACGTCGGACAGCCGCCGACGCAGTACGTACGGAACCATGACGAGTCGGCGCGGCCGCAACGAAAGGCAGCGCGACGAATGGCGGCGACGTGATGAGGGGGACCCTCCGCGTGAATGTGCCTGGAACTGGCGGGGCGAACGGATCGCGGACCGTCCTTGGTCACGGTCGCGCATGATGGTTGCCTGAGGTTGGCATCCGAACCCGGGCGCTGCCGTTTGCGCCAATCCTCACCCGGGTGCTTCTCCGGGCGCCAGCGAGGACCGCTTCGCCTCCGCCGCGGCGTTCGCGCAGGCGCTCTCGGCCGTGCTCGCCGGCGCCACCGAGATCCCCGCCCCGGGACGAGCGACGCGCCGCGACCGATGTACGCGTCGGGCCCGCACATCCCCGCGGCCTCGCCCGCTCACGCTCAGCGTCGCACGGGCTCTAGCGTGCGAAGAGCTCACGCACCCGGGCCGGGTCGGTGCTGCCCTCTAGCGGAAGCGGGAGAAAATACGGGAGCTGCCATTTCTGCGTCCGGACCGCCTCCTGCACCACCGGCTTGGACCAGGGAGGATAGACGCGGATGGCGCGCTTGCCGCCCTGGTGGGCGCGAGACATGACTCCCTTGTCCACCAGGATCTTTTGGGGGAACACGAACTGTCCGCGATGGTCCGCATCCCCCACGCTCACGATGACGAGGTCCACGCCGTCGCCGCTGTCGAGCGGAGCGATCTCCGCGTCTGGTGTTGGTCGCTTCCAGAGCGTCACGAACTGCCCGACCTTGGTCGGGGTCGTCTTGGCCACGCGGAAGACCACGTTGCGACCGTCGAGCGCGAGGCGGCAGGCCCCGTATTCGGCACTCTCCGCTTCGCGGAACGCCGGGGTCGTGACCGTCAGCCCGGCTGGCGCGTAGGTGTCCCGGATCGCAGCGATCAGGTCGTGGGGGAGGTGGCCCGAAGCGGGATCCACCGGATGCATGCTCATGCTGGAAGTGACTCTAACGACCAAGGTGATCCGGCGCACTCAGGAGGAGGCGCGGACTGAGGGGGCACCCCGTCGCTCATGCGTTTCGGACCTCGTCCGAGCTGCCGACGGCCGTGTCGCCATCGCGGCTCTCCGAGCGCCCACACGCTTCAGGGCCACACTGCGATCCGAAGGGATCGCTCGTCCACCGGCTCCAGCGACCGACGACACGAATCGTACGCCCGCGTGTGACAGAACGCGCCGGCCCGCGACTACCAGGGCATGAGGCAGCGAACCTGGAGCCTTCGGACGGTAGCCGCGTACGCGCCGCTCGCCGTGCTCGTTACCACTGCTGTAGCCGCATGGACCGTCTTTCTCCGAGGTCGCGGCCTCTCCAGCGTCTACGCGTGGGGCTCGCTCGCGTTTCCGATCCCTCTTCTCGCGTTCTTGGTCGTCGCGGGGACGATCATCGCGCGGATCGTCACGCGCAAGAAGGCGCGAGGACCAGACCAGAGGCTCGGGCGCCGCGTTCGGCTCGCGGCCACCGTGGCGGCAGGCGCCTTCTGCCTCTGGCCGGCCCTGTGGAACGTCAACCTCGCGGTGATCCGCTTCCCTTTCGCGCTCGACGACACCCACCCCACCGTGACCGCGCGTCTACCAACCAACGCGACTATGCGCGTCATCTGGGGCGGTGACCAGCTCGCACAGAACCACCACGCTCCGACGCCTGATCAACGCTGGGCCTACGACCTCGTCGTCGAGCCGGCGCTCGTTCGGTCGGAGCGTCTCGAGGACTACGGCTGCTTCGGTGTCCCGGTCGTTGCCCCTGTCTCGGGCGTCGTCCGCATCGCCCACGATGGGGAGCCGGACCGTGCCGTCACGCCGGGACGCCACGAAGCGAACTACACCGCGCCGCTCGGCAACCACGTGGCGATCGCGCTCGATGGCGGCGGCGCTTACATGTTGGTCGCCCACCTGAAGCAAGGCAGCGTCGTCGTGCAGGAAGGCGAGCACGTCTCCGAGGGCACGCCGATCGGCGCGTGCGGCAACTCCGGAAACACCTCCGAGCCGCACGTCCACATCCACGCGCAGCGGCAGGACCCGCTCGGCCGCCCACTGAACTTCTCCGAAGGGCTGCCGCTCTTCTTCCACCACCACGACGGTGCAGCGATGCCGACCGGCGGAGTCGCCATCGTCGACGGCAAACGGAGCGCGACCGGCGCCATCGTCCGCCACGTCGGCCCCGGCGGACAGGCCCGCCACCCGGCGCGTTGAGCGCAGAGAGCATGCTAGAGCCGCGAACATGAGCGCCCGGCGAGATCCCGAGGAAGACGACTTCCGAGCACTCATCGCCCGAAACGCCCCCGCGCTGGGGCGCCTCGTGCGTCACTATGAAGCGGAGCCGGAGGCGCAGCGCGACCTCGAGCAAGAGATCCTGATCGCACTCTGGCGCGCACGATCGAGCTTTCGCGCCGAGAGCACCGAGCGCACGTGGGTCTATCGGATCGCGCACAACGTCGCTGCATCTCACATCGCCAAGGCGATCCGGATGCGCCGCGACTCGGACGGCGCGCCCGAAGCGCCGGCACCCCCGTCTCCGCGCTCGCCTGACGCGATCGCGGAGGAGCGCGGCGAGCTACGGCGCCTCGATGAACGGATCCGAGCCTTCGATCTGCCGACGCGCCAGCTCGTGTTGCTCGCGCTCGAGGGCTGCACGACCGCGGAGATCGCCGCGGTGACGGGGCTATCTCCCACCAACGTAACGACGCGGCTGTCGCGCATCCGCAAGCAGCTCGCGGAGGAGCCCGAGGCATGAGTGATCCGAATCGACCCGAGGGGTGGACGTCGCTCGGCGCGGCATGGCGCTCGGACCGAGGCGCCGCCGGCTCGTTCCAGGCCGTCGACGTCAGCGCGGTCCGCGCGCGATCGGCCAAGTTCGCGCGGAGGATCCGCCGCCGGAACGTCCTCGAGGTGCTCGGGGGCGCGATCATCGTCGCGGCCGGCGTGCGGATCGTGTGGACCGAGACGCGCCCGCTCATGATCGCCGGCGGCGTCGCGATGGCCCTCGGCGCCCTCCTCATGACATCGGTGATCTTGCTTCGCGCGAGGAACGCCTCGCCGCCTCCGCTCGACGCTCCCACGCGCGACGTCCTCGCGTACGAGCGGAGCGAGCTCGAGCGCCAGGCCCGCCTCCTCGAGCGCGTCTGGGTCTGGTACCTCGCACCGCTGCTTCCCGGCGTCGCCCTGATCTACACCGACGAGCTCCTGCGCGCGATCGAGCGCGGCGAGCCGGGAGCCATCGCGACGAGCATCGCTCTCTTCATCGCGGCCTTACTCTGCTTCGTCGTCGTCGGCCGTCTCAACGCACGCTCCGCGCGCCGCCTCCGCGACCGTGCGCGCGGGGTCGCGGAGGCAGCGGACGACGCCGAGGCTTCGTGATGGGCGAGCGGGAGAGCTCGGTGAGCCGGCGTCGCCGAGCTTCGCCGCTCTGAAGGAGCGGAACGGATGACGGTGCCCGTGAGGAAATCGACGCGGCTGTTGCGCCCGTCCTCGGTCACGACCGAACGGCCTTGGCCGATCCTGAGGCAGCTACCGTATAACCGAGATCACTTGATCTGACCCTCGGCAAGCGAACGGCGGAACCAGGCAGCGATCTTGTCGACCGGGGTGGAAGCTCGGAGTCGGCGGACAGCCTGAAGCAACTCTGACTCGACGTTGATCGCGAGGGTGCGAAGCTGCCTCTTCATATCCGCCCCGAGCCTCTCGATCGGGTTGAGCTCGGGGCTGTAGGTCGGCAGATAGATGGGGATGCCGCCCGCATCGAGGATTGCCTCACGCACGACCAGCATCTTGTGGATGTTGAGGTTGTCCATGATGACGACGTCGCCGGGCGAGAGCCACGGTGCCAGGCGGCGCTTCACGAACCGGAGGAACGCCGGCCCATTGATTGTGGAACGACTCGTCATCAGCTTCGGCTTCTCGCCGAGGCGGATGGCGCCGACGAGAGAGAGCGTCTTCCACGAGCGGAAAGGTCGAGTGCCCGTCACCCGCTGTCCGCGCGGCGCGCGCGCGTGCTCGCGTCGCAACCCTGTTTTTACGAACGATTCGTCAATGAAGACGAGGCTGCGAGCGTCCTTCGTCCTCAGGAGCTCGCAGAACGCTTTGCGCCGCTCGCGGTGCTCGGGCGTGTCGCGTTCGAGGGCGATGAAGGACTTTTTTTTCGAGAGAAGCCGAGCCGACCAAGGGCGCGTTGGACGCCCGAGCGACTCGTCTCGACGTTCGACCGCTTCATGAGCGCCGCCGCGAGCTCCGCGACCGTGGCGTCCGGCATTTCGGCGACGATCTTCGCGAGCAGCTCGGCCGTTGCCCCGTGGATCGGAGAAGGATTTCCACCACCGCGCGGGCGCGGTTCGAGCGACTTCGTTTCTCGATGCAGCCGAAGGATCCGATTCACGGTCGCGTATCCGATGCCGAGAAGTTCCGCAGTCTCCTTGTAGGAGCAGCCTTGGTCGCGAGCCTGCAGCACTGCCTCACGTAGCTTCATCGGGATCGGCATCTCGTCTCACAGAGATCACGTCACCGCGATCGAGTCAACCGGTCTCGGTGTTACGGTAGCTACGTCGCTCACTCTGGATCTTCGGCTGCCCCGTCATTGGAGCAAGTTCAGCTGAATGAGCAAAGGTCCGACCGTTACCTGCACGCTCACCACGATCCGCCCGTCGACGCCGACACACGACGCTGGCTCGTCGACGCCGACACCCGGTGGCGGCTCGTCGACGCCGGCCGACTACCCGAACGAGACGAGTACGGGAGCGAAGGGCATGCTCACGCCACGCTCGGGCGACTTCAGCGTCAACGTGGACGGGACGATCCTCGAGGACATCGACCTGAAAGGAGCGATTCGCGTCTACGCGAACAACGTCACGATTCGGAACGCCAAGATCACGACCGGCAGCTACTGGCCGATCCTGTTCGACGGCACGGGTGGCGTCGTCGAGGACGCCACCCGATCGTCGGCACGGTGAGCTCGCAGGCGTGCGTTGGCGGCGCTGGCATGACGATCCGCCGCCTGAACTGTTCCGGAGCCAGCGACGGCGTCAAGCTGGGCTCGAGCTCGACGATGACCGATTCGTACATCCACGATCTCGGCACCAGTTCGGAGTCGCACAACGACGGGGTCGAGCTGGGAGCCAAGAACGTCCAACTCATCCACAACACCATCCTGAACGCGCGGAGCCAGACGGCAGCCGTCTTCATCGGGGCGAGCGCTCCCTCGACGAACATCCTCGTCGAGGACGTCGACGCGCCCGTTCGCGAAGGAGATGCCGTCGAGTATCAACGGTTCAATCTCCACGCCAGCGTCCGCATCGCTGCCGAGGATGATCGCGGTCGCGAGAGGCTCTGCAGGTACGGGGCACGTCCACCGTTTTCGCTCGCCCGACTTCGTGTGCTTCGGGGTGGCCTCGTTGCCTATCGAATCAAGAACCTCGGCGCCGGTCGGGCAAAGCATCGCGTGATGACGCCCCTCGAGCTGCTCGCGCGGCTCTCCGCGCTCGTGCCGCCGCCGCGCTACCCGCTCGTGCGCTACCACGGGGTGCTCGCACCGAGATCCTCGTGGCGACGCGAGATCGTTCCCCGCCGCCCGACCGACTCGAACGCCTCGACCGGGAGCGTGGGCGCGGCAGCGAAGAAGGGCTCTTGCAACTCTTCCTCTCATGAAGAGCCGGCGGCAGCAGACACGGCGGGGGCATCAGGCGCTCGCGCCCTCCGAGCGGATGAGGATGGTCGGCCCGTTGCCGGAGCGAGCTCACGGACCGCCCCCCTCCGCGATGGCTGGCGCCGCGGTCGGCGCCTCCGCCGAGTACGTTCGGGTTCCCCTCGTTGCGGCTGACCGCAACGGCGCAGCCGACATGGAGCAGCTCACGCCCAACGTCCTCGGCGTCCGGCACTGGTCTCGCCTCCTCGGCGGCCTCCTCTACGCCACGTCACCGAGGCTGCGATGGTCACAGCTCCTCCGGCGCACGTTCGACGTGGACGTCCTCGAGTGCCCGAAGTGCAAGGGCCGCCTCCGCATCGTCGAGGCTGTTGTCGAGACGGACGCCGCGCCCCGCATCCTGGAACACCTGGGTCTCCCAACCGAGTCCCCGCGCTTGGTCCGCGCCCGCGATCCGACCACCCTCGACGGCGAGGAGCCCGACGCCGCATAGCGAGCGACGCCCGAACGCCGCCTCGCCAAGGCAGCCGTGCGCCTTTGGACGTGCTCAACTGGTCGGCGATTCCGCTGCAGGTGGAATTCGTAGATTGGGCGTTAGGTGAACGCCTTCCGGGCCGAGGCTTTCTCCGGTCGCGCGCGCTCGGATTTCCTTCTCGCCCGCGTAGCCACCAAACTCCCAGGTCGCCACGGCGGAGAGCCAGATGTCCCAGAGCGGTCGAGCGAGCTTTACGTCTGCCGCGAAGCAACCCCAAGCGCGCGGAGGAGCTCGTTGATGCGGCCAGACCTGACCAGCTCGCGCACACCTCGAAAGGCGTCTCGAGGAGTCGACCCGACGCCAAGACCTTTCAGCACTTCTAGCAGAGCCACGAAGTCGGGGTCGTCCCAGACCTCTCCGTGAATGGTCTTCCCGTTCTGGTTGTCGACCACCCAATCGCCGCCACCGAAGTGGCAGAGCACGGGAACGTCGCAGGAGGCACCATGGAGCAAGCCGCCTTCTTCGTTGCATTCGAACGCCATGACCTCGTCGGCCGTGACCGATCCGGTGGCGAGGAGATTGCCCGTGTGACTCAAGATGCTGCGCGCCCGCACATTTCCGCGCACGTAGACGTCGTAGTACTGATTCACCTCCAGCACGCCGGTAATCTCGACGTTTCCGCGGACGAAGATCGTGAAGTAGTTGTCCCACGGCTGCTCGCCCGTCGGCGCCACGAATCCCGGACACCGCGCGAGGAGCTCCTTCGACGAGATGTCTCCTTCGATGCGAAGGTCGTCGAGCCAAGCGAAGACCGTCGCCCCGTTCGGCAGCTTCTCCAAGGCGTCGTCGAGCCCGTCGGCGGCTTCCTCGCCCACGAACCCCTGCACCATCGGCAGGTCCAGCGGCTCCCTGATCTCGATCGCAAGTTCAGTCATCGTTCTGCAGAATAGACACGACGACCTGCCCGTCTGCAACTGCCACCGCGGTCGATTTTTGCTTTGTCGCTCCCGCGCAAACACCGAGACCGCTTGATCCGATCCCGCGGGCATGATCGCGACGGGATGTGATCACCCCGTTGAAATTGCGCGAGACGGTTTTTCGCGCTCGAGCCGAAGGCCGCTCGTTCGGAGGACTTTCGCGATGCCTTCGAGAGCGTTCTGTCTGCCGACGCGCTGAACGACGATCACAGATACGCATTGTTGGTAGTCATTCGCGGGCTGAGTGGAGCGAAATGACCATGGCCGGCGAAGCGTCGTGAGGTGATCATGAGCGCCATGCTGCCCGGAGGCTCCGCAAGGGCGAATGCCTCGCCGGCGACGCATTCCGCAAGTCGAGCGCTCGGATGCCGAACGGCGATCGAGGTGGTCGAGAGCGTGTACCAGCTCGCCGGGGATGATCAGGCGTGGCTCCAGCATGTGGCCGACGCTGCGGCGCCCGAACCCGACCGATCCATCTGCGAAAGCTCAACGATGTGGATGGAGGAGTGCAGCACGCGATCGGGGGCGCCGAGTCGCGCGGGGCGCGCGATGCACTACGAGGGGTCCTCGACGCGAGCCTGCGCCTCCTCCCGGCGCTGGGCTTCCTACCCGGCGACGATCCGCGCGTGCGCGGCACCGTCACCGCGATCGAGCGGAGTCTGACGAAGGACGGCTTCGTCGCGCGATACACCACCGGCGCAACGTCGACGGACTTCCGGGAGTGGAGGGCGCGTTCCTCGCGTGCTCCTTCTGGATGGTCGAGGCGCTCGCCGCGATCGGCCGCTCCGACGACACCCGGACGATGCTCGAGCGCGTGCTCTCGGTTCGGAACGACGTCGGGCTCCTGTCGGAGGAGTTCGACGTCGAGCGTCGCCGGCTCATCGGAAACTTCCCTCGAGCTTTCGCTCACGTCGGGATCGTCAACGGGGCCATCACCTTGGCCACCGGTCGTCCCCACGAGCGTTGAACGGCCGTCCTCGTCGCGGAGGACTGGAGAACGGAGCGCCGCGCGCTACGGGAGCGCGATCTTCACTGATGACGGACTCGATGCGATGGACCGACGCGTCGTGTCCTCGGGCGAGCGCAGCGCCGGGATGGGTGCCCGCCATGCGGTCGCCGAGCAGGGCGGCGGCCGCGAGCGCAGCGCTTCAAGGCGAGCGCGTCACGACGGCGGCGTTCACTCCTGCGCCAGCGTTGGCGCTCTGACGAGGCGAACCGTCACCGAAGTCTGCCGTCCCCGCGAATATGCCGACGTATGCGATCTTGCCGGAGGGCGCAGCGCCGATGCCCTGACCCTGGATGAGCGCGCCGTCGCCGGTCGTCGCTCCAAAGCCCCACTGAGCGACGAGCGACGGGTTCATCTTGAGCGCGAAGAGCACCTGGTTGCGGGCGTTGCTCGACGGAAAGGCGCAGCTCAACACGAGCGCGCTTGCGGCCGGAAGCCGCTCGATCACGGCGGTCTACCTTGGGACCGGAGCGTTCGCGCCCAGCAGCTCGGCACCGATCCTGGTCGAAGTCGCCGCCGCTCCGACGCCACCGCCGGCAAGCTCCAATGAAGCACCGCCCGCCGCGAACGGGCCGACCGCAACCGAGCATGGGGAGACGGCCCCGAGCGTGGCGGCTACGGACGACGGGGGATGCAGCACCGGTGGCCGTACGAACATCTCCGGCGCCTCGCTCCTCGGCACGCTCCTGACCGCCGCCCTCGTCGTGATGAGCCGCCGTCGCCGGCGCTAGACCGCAAGCCGGCCCCCTCCTGCCTGAGCTTCGCCGTCCGCGAGCCCCACTCCTGGGGGCTCGCAGCGCGAAGCGAACAACCTGGGTGCGAACAAACCAGGTTGAACGGTCTGCGCGGGTCCGGACACAGACGCGCACTGACCGATGGCACGCCTGACTTCGAAGCCGACCGCGCGCTGGAGGGGCGCCGCGACTCCCTTCTGCGACGCGCGGCTCCCCTTCACGTTTGCGAGGCGGGCCTTGGCGCTCTGCGCCTTCACGGTCGCGCTCATGGTGTCACCGCGAGCGCTGGCTCAGCCGGAGCCGGACGCGGGGGCCGCGGCCGAAACGACCGCACCGTCCGTGGAAGTCACCCCCTCGATCGCTCCGCCAGCGACGACCGCTCCTCCGGCTGTCCAAGCGCCGGCCCCGCCTCCGCCGGCGCCAGCGTCCTCGCCGGCTCCCCCCGAAGAGACCGGCTTCGGCGTCGCTCCGTTCGTCGTGCCGGCCTACCAGGACGAGACCAGCTTTCTGCTCGGTGCCGCGGCAGTCGCATTCTACCGGCAGCCGGAGGCCGCGCATCGTCGCGAATCGCAGGTCCTCCTCGCAGGCGCAGCGAGCTTGCGCAAGCAGTTCACCGGCCTTCTCTCCCCGGACCTCTACCTCGCCGACGATCGCTTTCACGTCGGTGGAACGATCAGCGCGGCACGCTTCCCGGATCGATTCTTCGGCGTCGAGAGTCGCGAACGACTCTCCGCGGAGGAGCGCTACACGCCCATCTACGTCGAGATCGAGGCGAGCCCGAAGATTCGCGTCCTGCGCAACCACTACGTCTACGTCGGCCCGTCCATTCGCTACCAGTACGCCGACATCACCGAGCGCGCCGATGGAGGACTCCTCGCGCGCCGCACCGTCACCGGCGCCGACGGCGGCTCGACGTTCCAGCTCGGCGCACGCGCCTTCTGGGACGCACGGGACAACACCCTCTACCCGACGCGTGGAACGTTCACCGAGATCGGCTTCCTCGCGTCCGACACGAAGGTCGCGTCCGACTTCAGTTTCACTCGAACGAGGCTCGATGCGAAGCAATACATCTCGGCATTCTTCCCGCGACACGTCCTCGGCCTACAGGAGGTCGTCGAGCTCCGCACCGGAGATGCTCCTTTCTACGATCTCGGAAAGCTGGGAGGCAGCCGCCTTCTGCGCGGTCACTTCGAAGGCAAGCACCGTGATGCGCAGCTCGCCGCCGTGCAGGTCGAGTACCGACTCCCGCTCTTCTGGCGGATCGGCGCCGTGGCCTTCGGCGGTGCCGGCGTCGTTGCTCCCTCCGTGTCGGCCTTCGACCGCGCGAAGGTCTACGCCTCCGGCGGCGGTGGGCTCCGCTTCGCTCCCTCGAAGAAGGCTCCGGTCAACATCCGGCTCGACGTGGCCTACGGCGACGAGCCTCGGTTCTACCTCGATGTCGGCGAATCGTTCTGACATGCGCTCGCCGCTGCCCACGTCCCTCACTGGTGCGAGGCGACCGTCGCGCAAGGTTGCATCCGTTCCGGACACGTCGATCGATCCGGTCTCGAGCGCGGTCGAAGACGAAGAGCTCGCGCTCATCCAGAACCGCCTCGGGATCGTCTACGGCGTGCTTGGAGCGATCCTCCTCGCGCTCTGGGCGCTCGCGGCAACCCTCGCCGTCGCCACGACGCCCGATCACGGTCTCCGCAGGCTCTCGTCCTTCGGGCGGATCGGTCACCTCGTGATGGCGCTTGCACTCCTCGCGGGCTACGTCGTCTGCCGCAGTGGGCGCCGGTCCCGCGCGATGCTCTCCGTCCTCGATCTCGGCGGGATGGCGCTCATCGGCCTCCTCGCCGGCGCAGCCATCTCGTTCGCCCCCGGCTTCCGGGTCGAGCTCATGAGCGTGCTCGCGATCGGCCTCACGCTCCCCCTCCGCGCGGCGCTCGTTCCCACTCCCCCAAGGTGGACTCTCCTCGTCGCTGCGCTGAGCGCCATACCGGCCCCGATCGGGACGATCCTCTCGAGCCTCGCCGACTCGACCTGGAATGCGACGGTGGTCCCCCGGGCGCCCTTCGGATTCATCGCGTGTGCCTGGACGGTAGCAAGCGTCGTATCGTCCTTCGCGATCGCCCGCGTGATGTATGGCCTGCGAACCGAGATCCGAAAGGTGATGAAGCTGGGGCCCTACACCCTGGACGAGAAGATCGGCGAAGGCGGAATGGGGATCGTCTATCGCGCCCGCCATGCGCTCCTCCGCCGTCCGACCGCGGTGAAGATCCTCGCTCGTGACCGCAATGATCCGTCGAGCGTCTGGCGCTTCGAGCGCGAGGTCCAGATCACGAGCGAGCTCACCCATCCGAATACGATCGCGATCTACGACTTCGGGCGTACGCGCGGCGGCCTCTTCTATTACGCCATGGAGCTCCTCGACGGGATGACGCTCCAGGAGCTCGTGGGGAAGGAGGGCCCGCTACCACCTTCGCGCGCCATCCCGATCCTCGCGCAGGTCGTGGGTGCCCTCGGGGAGGCGCATGCCGCCGGCCTCGTCCATCGCGACGTCAAGCCCTCGAACATCATGCTCTGCGAGCGCGGCGGGCTCCGCGACTTCGTGAAGGTCCTCGACTTCGGGCTCGTGAAGTCGCTGGGCGTACCGAACGATCCGCAGATGAGCCGGGAGAGCTCGATCAAGGGCACGCCGCTCTACATGGCCCCAGAGGCGGTGCTCGAGCCGAGCTCCCTCGATGCGCGGGCGGACATCTACGCGGTCGGTGCGGTCGCCTACTTCATCCTCACCGGCCGTCCACCGTTCGAGGGCTCGAACATCGTGGAGATCTGCAGCCAGCACCTCCACGTGCCGCCGGTGCCGCCGTCGCAGCACGTCCCCGGCATCGCCGCGGAGCTCGACGCCCTCGTGCTGTCGTGCCTCGCCAAGGCTCCGAAGGATCGGCCAGCGAGCGCCGCCGAGATCCTGGCCCGTCTTCCCGCGACGTCGAGCCGGCAGCCTGCCGTGAGCGCGTAGCCGCGCCGGCGAGAAGGCCGTCAGCCGTCCCAGTGCCCGGTCGGGCGTGCGTCGAGAGGAACACTGGAGGCCTCGACGACGACCCCGCCCTCGATCGTCAGCACCCGGTCGCAGATGGTGCGCACCTTGGGGTCGTGGGTCACGATCAGGAGCGCACGTCCGAGCTCGCGCGCCAGCTTGGCGAAGAGCTCGAGGACGACCTTGCCGACGGTCGCGTCGAGGTTGGCGGTAGGCTCATCGGCCAGGAGCACCGGCGGCTCGGCGACGAGCGCGCGTGCGATCGCCACCCGCTGCTTCTGCCCGCCGGAGAGATCGCGTGGGAGAAAGCGCGCGCGGTCTCCGAGCCCGACCAGCGTGAGCGCGTTCTGAGCTGCCTGCCGGGCGGCATCCCGGTCGAGGCCCTTCAAGCGGAGCGCATAGGCGACGTTGTCGAGCGCCGAGAGCGCAGGCAATTGCTCATCGGGCAATGGTACGACGCGACGCGACGCGAACCCTGATACTTCTGTCGAAGACGGCGAACGACGAGAAGGACGCGAAGCCGCGCGGAAGCGCACGAGCATCCCGCCGCCGAGGGGCTCCGCGCGCCCCACGATCCGCGGAGCGCGTCCTTCGCGTGATCGTTTCGCCCGAACGAACGCGGTCGTTCGTCAGGGGACGTAGACGCCGAACGCCATCAGGCGCGTCTGCACGTGCACCTTCGAGCTCCATGTGGGCACCTGCAGGCCTGCGGTCAGGTTCAGCGTGGCGTCGGCGCCGCGAGTGAAGATCTGCGGACGCGACGCGACGAAGCTGAGACCGCTGTCCCACTTCGCGCCTTCGCGCGAGGCCAGCGCGACGAGGCCCGCCATCCGGACGGTCTCGTCGCTCGTGAAGTAGTAGGAACCCACGTCACTCGAAAAGTCGGGATCGCATGTCGTCGTCATGTCGGGCATGAAGAACTTCGTCGCCGAACGATCGACGATGCCATACGTACCCAGCGCGATCGCGTTGGTTCCCTGAAAGGCATTTTTCCATGTGCCGAAATAAAACAGGTTGTCGGCGCATTTCGCCTCCATCGTGTGGGTGAGCGCCATGAAGCCCGTGCGCACGAAGGACATCAAGTCGGCGGTACGCGTCTGACGCGTAGTCGAAAATACGATGGCGTTCGTCGCGTCGGCGCCGAGGACCGCGCGAACGGAGGTCGCTTGCGTGACGTTGCAGTCGGCCGCGCCGCCATAGGGAACCACGACCTTCACGTCGGCGAGCATACCGTCGACGTTGCTGAGCGTTCCAGCGAACTCCGGATAGATGGGTTGATTACTTCCATAATTGTCTCGCTGGCGGCAATTGTGCTTGTTCTCGAAGCCGGACCAGGGAAAGAGGTCGACGCGAGCTGTCGGGCCGTCCATTCGGAAGTCATCCGCCGCGACGTACACCGCTCCCTCGCCCGCCGCGGGCGCGAAGGCGGGTTGGAGCACCCACGTCTTCGAGAACGTGCTCCTCCCGACGGGGACGCTCGTCGCGGCGACCAGCTCGACCTTTCCTCCCGTCGACGCGCCCGGAAGCGCGAGCTTCACGTCGTAGACGAACCATCCATCCGACAGCGCGAGCACCGTCGGTCCACCCTTCGACTCGGTCACGAACGCGCCGTAGCGCCCATTTCCGGTGTGCAGCTCGCGACCGTCGAGCGTCGCCGTCGTCTGGCGCGTCGGGCTGCCCATCGCCTTCGCCGTGATGGTCAGGTTCGCGAAGGCGTCGTCCGTCTGGCGAGCGAGGAAGAGAGCGTGGACGACGTCCTGAGACGGCGTCTCGTCGGATTCGGAACGGATCCCGGCGCCAATGGCGCGAACGGCGTTGGCCACCGCGGGCACCCGGCTCAAGCGGTCGAGCATCTGCGCGTCGACGCGGTGAGCGCCCGTGACCGGGTCCTTCGTGAGGAAGGTGGGGTCACCCCCGACGACCGCAGCGTAGCGAGCCGCGGCAGCGACGTACGCGTCGGCCTCGCGCGCGAAGTTGCGCTTGTACGACGACAGCGCGGCGTCGAGGTTCGCGAGATGGATGTCCTTGTTCGTCGGATCGAGCTCCGCCTTGAATCGGTAGTAGGCGGCGAGCACGCGAAGCCCGTGAATCTGGGTACGGACGAGCGTGATGAATCGGTTCTCGAGCGCGTCGAGCGGCTTCGCGATGTCCCCGCCTGCGGAGCTCGCCCGCTGGCCGACGAGCTCGGAGTAGTTCTCGAGCAGCCCCTTGCCTTGCGTCGGGGAGATCGCGACGTGGATCTGCGCGAGCTCCGCCAGGAGCTGTCCAGGCTCGACGGCGCGCACGAAGTCGGGGGCCGCGCGGCGCTTCGTCGCCGCGTCGCGGTTGGGCGCCAAGAACCAGCACAGCGAGGAGCTGACGGCGCGGCTCGGGTCGCAGGGGTCCGTGCCGCCGCTCGCGTTGCCGCTGTAGAGCGTCTCGATGTGGTTGACCGGTGCGCTCAACCGCGACGTGAAGCCAGCTTCCTCGAGCTCGCTCTTCGTGACGCGGAGCTGCGACTCGAGCATCGTCAGGCGTGTGTTCGCCTCGAGCGACAGGTTCTCGAGCTTCTCGAGCTCGACCGCGATCTCATGAAACTGCGGCGTGTAGTCGGGCCCGCTGAAAATGAGCGAGACGAGCAGACGGGCCGCTTGGTTACCGACGAAGCGGCCGAGGGGGGTGTTCAGACCCGCGAGCACGACGTCGAGGGGAACCAGCCCCGTGATCGACTTGCCGCCTCGCAGGGGGCCGAGGGCACCCAAGCCATCGATCTGCCCCGGGGTGCTCTCGTCGTCCGCGTCGATGGAGTCCGGCGGATCCGAGAGCTCGGGATCCGCAGGGCCCCCGACACACGCCGCTGACGCACCGAGGCAAAGGAGAGCGACACACGCCGACCGCAAGCCTCTCATGAAGGCGATTGAACGGCCGCCTCGTCGGGGTCTTAAGCGTCACGAGCGACATTCTTCGCCTTCCTCTGCGAGGCGCGGAACACCGTCCCCCTGAAGAGTAAGCACGTCTCGCGGGGCCTCGACGTGGGCGGGCTCGAGGGAGGTCGCCGTACATGGTGCTGGAGTACCTGGAGGGTCCTCGACTTTCGCCGAGCTGCTCCAGAAGCGCGGCCGCTTTCCCGTCGCCGAGGCGAGTGACTACGTCATCCTGGCACGCCGGGCGATCGTCGAGGCTCACGGTCACGGGATCGTCCACCGGGACCTGAAGCTCGCGGACCTCTCCCGGACGCGTGGCTCCGGTGGTGAGCCGGTCGTGAAGGTGCTCGACTTCGGCGTGTCCAAGATCGTCGATCTCGACGACGGCGACACCATTCACGGGCCGACGGAGTCATCGAGGTCGTCGGCCGAGGTATCCTCGGCAACGCTCTCCTCGTCGAGGCGCTCGTCGACCCGGTCGTCGGAGCGATGTCGCTGCTCCGCGTCAGCCGCCGTCGTGCTCGTCTCGCTTCGCGGCCGACGCGGCATGTTTGCCTGCCCTCGCGGAGCGCCGGGGCGTTCGCGAATGCTCGTTCGCGCGCGTCGCGGTTCGTTTACGATGACGTGCATGCCTCGCCTCACGCGTCGGGACCTCGCGCTCCGCTTCGAGCCCGTGCAGGCGACGGCGATGGTCGGCATCGCAGCCGTGTGCGAGCAGATCGGCGAGACGAGCGTCTCGTTCGGCGGAAAGGGCTCCTGGACGAACCGCGCGGTCGGCCTCGGCCTCACGCGCGCGCCGACGCCGGGTGAGATCGACGCGATCGACGCGTTCTTCGCCTCGCGCGGTGTGGTGCCGCGACTCGAGCTGACGGCCTTCGTCGATCCCGTGGTCCTCCGGGCGCTCGCCTCGCGCGGCTACACGCTCGCGACGACGATGGAGCTCCTGGTCCTGCCGCTCGACGTCATGAACGTCGCCGCCCCGCCGGCGCTCGCCGCCGAGATCGAGGTCTCGCGCGTCGACGCCGCCGACGACGTCGCGCTGCGCGAGCACTGCGAGGTGGCGAGCAGCGGCTTCCGCGCAGACGGCGCGCCGCTCGCGCGGCAAGAGCTCGAGGCGCTCGTCGCGGCAGCGCGGCTGGACGGGACGGACCTGTTCATCGCGCGGGTCGCGGGTGAGCCGGTCGGAGCGGGCTCGTGCAGGACGCGGAGCGGCTTCGTCACCCTCTTCGGGACGTCGGTGCGTCCACCGTTCCGCCGTCGTGGCGTCCACCGGGCGCTCATCGACGCGCGCATCCATGCAGGCCGCGCGCGCGGGGGCCCCCTCGCGGCCGTCATCTCCGCGCCCGGCGGCCCCACGGAGCGGAACGCGATCCGTCGCGGCTTCGAGCTCGGCTACGCGCGCTTCGTGCTCGAGCGCCGCGCCGAGGGCCTCGTCGGGCTCGGCGAGGCGTGATCACCCGCGTCGTCGACGCGACGGACCGCTCTACACGCGACGCACCCGTTCGCCTCGAGCGAGAGACGGGACCGTGATCTGCCCCGATGATCGAATCAGCTCGGAGTCCGCGCGCGGATCGCGGAGGATCGAATTTACGAGTATGGTTGCCAGGGCAAGCTGATGAGGGGGCCGTTGATCGGTCCGGGTCCCGAGAACGGCGCTATCTTGCGCGAGATGAGCACGCCGCGCCCCGACAAGAAGAAGCGCTGCGCGTGGTCGGGAACCGACCCGAGCTATGTCGCCTACCACGACGAAGAGTGGGGCGTTCCGGTCCACGATGATCGGATCCTCTTCGAGTTCCTGATCCTCGAGGGAGCGCAGGCGGGGCTGAGCTGGAGCACCATCCTCCGCAAGCGGGACACCTACCGGCGTGCCTTCGATCGATTCGATCCACGGAAGGTCGCTCGGTACGACGAACGCAAGGTCTCGGCGCTGCTGACCGACGCGGGGATCGTACGTAATCGTGCGAAGATCGAGTCGGCGATCAAGAACGCCAAGGCGTTCCTCGAAGTGCAGGCGGAGTTCGGGAGCTTCGACGCCTACCAGTGGCGCTTCGTCGACGGTCGCCCGATCCAAAACCGTTGGCGAGCCATCCGAGAGGTCCCCGCTCGGAGCGCCGAGTCGGATGCCTTGAGCAAAGATCTGAAGAGCCGTGGCTTCTCCTTCGTAGGGTCGACGATCATGTACGCGCACATGCAGGCGGTCGGGATGGTCAACGACCATCTCGTCGACTGCTTTCGGCAGCCACAAGTGGCGAAGCTCGGTCGACCGAAGCGCTCTGCGGAGCGCTGAGCCGCGCACCATGTCACGATCATAGGCGGACGGGCTCTGGCGCCCAATCGTGCTCGAAAGCCAGGCCTCGTCTAGCGTTCCGCATCCTTCTTCGAGGTGGGGTGGGGCTCACCTCGCCTCGAGGCGTCGACGGATTCGCCCCGCGATCATCTTCAGGCGGAATCGAACGATCGCCGTCGGCGGGATCGTCGCCTATAGGGATTTCATGCGATCGTCATGCGCCCTGCTCGCGCTCTCGTGCCTCCTCTCCCTCGGCTGTGGAGGAAGCGCGGTGCCGAACCTCCGTCCCGATGACCTGCATCGCCCCGCGCTCCCGGGGGTGACGCCACGCACGGTGAGGGTCGCGGTCGTCGACCATCGAGATGCGACGCCCGAAGCGTCCGAGGAAACCCTGGCACGGGTTCAGAGCGCGCTCGTCACCAGGCTGAAGCAGGCGGGGATCGAGGTTCTAGGGGAGTCGACCAACGACCTTACTGTGACGGTGTCCCATACGGAGCGGGTGCCCGAGGGTTTTTCGCGTGACGGCTGCATCCAAATGACGGGCCGCTTGAGCCTCCCTCGTGGGTCATTCGTGCAGGCCAGCGCATCGGGTTGCTTCGAATGGCGGCACCTCCTCGGGTTCTCGCTCAACAGTGACCCAAGCAACATGTTTCAGACCGCAACGAACGAGATGCTCGCGCAACTCGACGAGCAGCTTTCGAAGCTTCCCGCGCCCAGCGCGCCGTGACTGCGCTCCCCTCGCAAGGGTTGACGCTCTTGAGGGTAGCGTTCGACTCGACTGCAGCTTCGGGTCTGCCAACTGGTCGGCGATTCCGCTGCAGGTGGAATTCGTAGATTGGCGTTATGTGAACGCCTTCCGGGCCGAGGCTTTCTCCGGTGCGCGCGCTCGGATTTCCTTCTCGGCTGACCAGCCTGCACAGTGGGAGCCTGGAGTCATCAGCCCATCCGGGCCGTCCGCCTCCCCATCCGCGCTGCCCCACACCCGGCGTGCCGGGTGCGCCATCGCAGGCGCGTCGAGAGGCGACTCACCCGTTGTCGAAGGCCCCACCGGCGAGATCGTCCCAACGCGCGAGGTAGGCGATGTTGCGCTCGCCGGTGGCTTTGATTCGAAGCGGGGCGAGGGCGCGCGCGACGTCGGGGATCGCACCGCAGTCCTGTGGGTTTGCGCGGGGCGCGAGCGGCACGTGACGCGCTGTGCGGATAGCGACACCTCCGCTTGCTTCGGTGATCTGCGCCGCGCCTACCTTCTTCCGAAGAGCGGCCGCTCCACCGAGGCGCTGTTCGAGCGGCGACGAGAGCCACACCGCCCAGTGTGCAGGGGGTGTGTTGCCCGCTTCCCACCACGCGTTTCGCCCCTGCATGGCGAGAAAGCGGTCTTGCCCGTCTCCGTGCCAGCTCACGCCTTCGTAAGAGGCACTCTTTCGATCATTGGACGCATAGCCGGCGTGCGCGCTCTCGCACTCCGCCCGGCTCGCGTAACCGACGAATCGTTCGAAGAGCGAGTCGGGGTCGCGTGCGGCGTCGAGCGGAAAGGTGAGGAGAACCGAGCCGCCGCCGTGGCTCTCACTCGTCAAGACCTCGAACTGGTACTCCGTCGCGTCACCTTCGGTGGATCGGTAGTGGAGAGTGCGCGCGCCGCGCTGGGCCGTCTCGAAGTCCTTTCGATCTTTGGTCGCCTTGGCCTTGCCGAGAGGCTTGAACCCGCCGTGGTAGTAGAACGCAAGCACGCCGGCGGGCACGTCGGCGCGATACGCATCGAGCAGCCGGCCCATCCGCGGAAGAATCGTCTCGAAAGGCCCGCCGAAGTAGAAGACCATCGCCACGACGGCGCGGTAGACGACGTGCGGCTTGCCCCGGATGCGGAGCGAAATTGTGAGCGCGGCGAGCTGATCGGGGCCGCTGCTCGGCGGATGGCGACGCGCTTTCGTCTCGAAGACCGCTCGAAAACGAGAATGGTTGAAGAGCCCCCGCAGGTCGTCGTCGGTTCGGATCGAATCCATCCGCTCGTAGCCGCTCTGCGCGGCGCCTTCGATCGCTTCGAGCGCGAGATCTTCGTCGCCGATCGCCGCCGCCGCACGCGCGACGTTGTGGAAGATGGAGACGTTCGCCGGCCCAACCTCGAGCGCGCGCGTGAGAAGCTTGCGCGTAGCCTCGAGGTCTTTGCCGCGCGGGCGCTCTTTCGGTGCGAGCTTGGCAAGCGTGTGCGCATGATTGTTCCAAGCCGTGGGGGAAGGAGAAGGTCCCTCGACGCACGCACGCAGGAGGCGGTGCGCGATGGCGTGCTCGCCACGCTCCGAGCACTCGATGCCACGTGCCTCGAGGATGCCCCAGAGATAGTTGGTCTTCCCGATCGCGCGAAGAGCGCTTGCGAGGAGAGTGTCGTCGGAGGCACGCACAGCGGCTTCGACGATCACGCCCAAGTCGGCGCGCTCCTTGATCGCGAGGTCGGCGAGCGCCAGGACGTATTTCAGATCACGCGGCCGACGAAGATCGCACCGATCGAGGCCGTGCAGCGCCGACTTGAGCAGCGCTTGGCCGGACTTCGTGCCGAGCCGCCGAACGCCGGCTGCGTCGCGCGCCACCGCCAGCTCTGCGATCTGGGCCTCGACCGCGAGCTCTCTCGTCTCGGCTGGGCTCGGCCCGCTGTACTTGGCTTTCGGGCGATAGGGAACCGCCTCGAAGCCGAAGACACGGAAGTCTGCCGCGGCGATGCGGGTCTTTTCGAGTTGATCGAAGTAGAGGAGGGCGTAAGGAAAGCCTTCGATCCACCGCTGCGTGTCGGCTCGTTTCGGCAGCTTCGGTCCGCCGTCTCCGTACACCTTGGTAAAGGCGTAATCCCCGCTCGCCCCTGAAATTTCGTAAAAGACGACCGGCACGCCGAGCTTCTTCGAGAGATGAAGGGCGAGCGCCGGATCGGCGCGGTATCGCTCGCTGTCGTAGACGGCGATCCATTTCTTTCGCCGCTCGTCCTCGCCGACGGGCGTAACCGCAAACGCAAGCTCCGCCGTCTTCGCGAGAGATAGCGGGGCGACCTCCAGAGGAGCACGCGCGATCGGTTTGGCGCCGATGGCGAGCCAATATCGTTCGATGCAGTCTGCGACCGTCTCGGGTGTCGTTCCCTCCTTCACGCCCACGTAGAGGCCACCGATGTTCAGCGACATGCGCCGAAAGTAGCAAGCGGGCGGGTGTCACGTCACAACGAAGGACCGTCGCGCGACTCGATGGTGACCAGTGCCAACGCAACGAAGGCCGCGTGCAGCCGATCGAGAGCGGAGGGGGCTGCAGACGCGATCGCGCCGACCTTGCTCAGCCGACGAGACGGCGGGAGGCTGCGTACGCGTCGGACTCGATCGTCGCTCGCATCTCGTGAAGGAGCGATGACGCGACGACGTCGGAGCTCGCCGCCCCTCGCCCGAGCTTCGCGAGCAGCTCAGGGATCGGGAGCGGCGCGGCGATGCCCGGCGTGGCGCCCGAGGCGATGCTCGCGAAGTGGAAGCCCGCCGCGTAGAACGCGAGCGCCAACGCGTGCGCGAGCGTGTGCCGTGCACGATCGAGCGGCGTCGGGGTTCGCCCGAGGTAGCGTTCGAGGAGATCGAGCCGTGACTCGGGCGTCACGAACGTGAAGACGCCGAGCTGTCCGAGATCGACGAACGGATCCCCGGCGCACGCGGTCTCCCAGTCGACGAGGTAGATGCGCTCGCCCGTGTCGAGGAAGTTCCCCGGGTTGAGATCGTTGTGGCACGGCGCCGATTCGGCGAAGCGCCGCGTCGCCAGAGACACGTCGCTGAGCGTCTGGAGGATCGACTCCGGGAGGCCGGGCGCGCCGCGGCGCCGGATCTCCTGATCGAAGTGCCGCGCGATCGCGGCCACGTCGAGCGCCGGCGGGAATGGTGGGCCGTAGTGGAGTCGGCGAAGCATTCCTGCGAGCTGATCGATGCGGCCGGACTCGAGCGCGGAGCGGCGGAGCGGGGTCCCCTCCACCTTCGCCTCGATCGTGATGCCGCTCGCGACGTCGACGTGACGAAGCGGCGGCGACAGACCTCGCTCGGAAGCGATCCGCATGCAGGCGATCTGCCGGTCGGCGCGCTCGCGATGCATCGGACGCGTGGGATCTGGACGCCGGAGGACCCAGGCGTCGCCAGCGACGACGAAGGTGAGCAGCAGCGCGCCCGAGCGTCCCCCGCGCAACGGGGCGATGTCCTCGACTCGGGCGTCGCCGAACGCGTCGCGGAGCGCCCTCGCGACGTCGTCTGGCGCATGCTCCGCAAAAGGACGAGGAGAGGTGGCGACGGCGTTCATGCGCGCCTCCGCAAAGCCGCGAGGCGACGGCCGTAGAGACGTCGCCGGGCAACGGGCTCGCGGGGCCGCGCCCAGTCGAAGATCGGCCGGTCCACGCGCGTGCGCGGTCGCGTTTCCGGCGACGGCGACTTGCGCCTCGAAGGCACGGTCGAGGGGGGACATCTCCCTCCGCGGTGACCTCACGATCGCGGACGGCGCGAAGGCGGCCTCGAACGTCGAGGCGCAAGCGGTCACCGTGGGCGGCGAGCTCGAGGGGGACGTGAGGGCCCAGGGCGCCGTTCACCTCGAGTCCGGCGCTCGCGTTCGAGGAGACATCCAGGGCGAGTCGGTGGCCATCGACGATGGCGCCGAGCTCGACGGTCGCTTGCTCGTCGAGTTCGAGCTCCCGCCCGAGCTCGACGGCACCAGCGGACGGCGCCGCTGAAGCAGCGCGGAGACAAGCGGAGGATTCCATGGCGAGCACGGTCATCGGCGCAGGTATCACCATCGAAGGCGAGGTCACGAGCGACGAGGACGTCGTCGTTCAGGGCCACCGTCCGCGGCAGGCTCGTCGCGAAGGACGCCGTGAGCGTCGAGCACGGCGGCGCGGTCGAGGCCGACATCACCGGTGGACCGGTCGCCGTCGCGGGCACCGTCACCGGCAACATCAGCTCGACCGATCGCGTCGGCGAGAAGGAAGTCCGAGCGCGCGCGACCGGAGAAAGCCTCGGCCCGGAAGGCGTTCACACAACGCCCAATCTACGAATTCCACCTGCAGCGGAATCGCCGACCAGTTGGGCCGTTCCGGGCGTTCAAATGGTCGCGATCTCGGCGTTCAAATGGTCGCGAGATCCGCAGCCTCGGCGCGCTGTTCCTGCTACGCCGCCGCCGCTGAGCGACGAGGAAACCAGGGGGCCCAGGCTACTTCTTCTTCTTCTTCTGCGTTTTGCGCGGCATTTTCAGCTCGTACGCGTCCAGCAGCGGACGGAGCGGAGTCGGATCCTTGAACCGACTCGCAAGATCCTTAATGTTTTCACGGCGTTGCAAATAGTGCACGTGGGTCTTGCTGAGCGGTACGTGCAGCAGGCCGAGAATTTCTGCCGCCTCGCTGGCCTTGACCGTCAGAAAGCGACGGTGATCGGTCAGGTAGTCGTCGAAGGGCAAGCAAGTATTGGCGGGATCGTTGAGATCTGCACCGGCGTCGAGCAACGCGCGGGTCACCGCGGCGCTGCAAACGTGATGGAGGGGGGAGTACCAGTTCGGGTTGGTAAACGGACTCGATTGCGGACGTGCGCCGTGGGCGAGCAGCAGCTGCACGATCTTCAATTGATCGCCGCGCACTGCTGCCGAGAGTGCTGGGATGGCCTCGGTCGTTTCGTAAAAAAACCGCTTGGCGACCACATGGCCACCGCACTGCGCGACCTGCTTGCTCACCTCTCTGAAGAAGCCGAACTCGCAAGCGAGCACAAACACTTCGGGAATGTCTAGCGGTGCGCCTCGCCGCAGAAGCTCGCGCATCATTCGTTTGCCCTCGGTCGGCGCGGCGCCGCGGAGCTCCATCAGGGCAGTGCGCGTACGGGTATCGTTCCAGTCGATTGTGTCGAGTACTGCTTGCACGAACGGCGCGTCGACGGTGAAGCCTCTGTCTAGTCTCGGTGGTCTGCGGTCTACGTTGCGCCAGTGAAACAGCAACCGATGCAGGACCAAACCTGCGTGCACACCCAGCTCGTAGCTGCCACCCCCGAGCGCGGTGAACTTGGGCACGGGGCTCTCCAGCTGATGCAGGAGCGCCGCGGCGTCTTCGCTCGGAGTGAGCGGCGTGCCCTGCTGCGCCGCATGTGCTCGCACCGTGGTCAACGTGGCGTCGCGCTCGCGATCGTCCCTCGCGTACATCGGGCTCAACTCGTCCAGCGTGCGACCGAACTCGTCGCGGCAGTCGAAGCGGGCGCCACGCGCGGCGCACTGGTCGATCACGTCGATTTTGTTGTACTGAACGGCCCCGATCAGTACGTCCTGGAGCCGGGCACCCCGCTCGAGCGCCCACTCGACGCGCGGCCACGGGTGCGTACCCATGGCCCGCGACGCCCAACGCACGCTCAGATCCAGACGTGGGCCTTCTCCGTCCATGAAGGCCTCCATCAACTCGAGGGGAGCCTCACGCGTGGCGCATTCCATGAGCATCGAGAGACCCGCTGGGTAACATTCCGGTTGATTGAGATCGGCACCGAGCGCGCGCACCCCGCGAATCAGCGTGCATAAGTCCGGATTTGGGGTCCATCCGCGGCGCATCAACCTGTCCAGCACGTGCGACGCCGAGCTCTTGAACCCCTTGAGCGCCGCTCCGGGATCCATCGCGTTCAGATCCAGGCCGAGCTCTTTTGCGCGATGGAAGACAGGAAGAAGGGCCAGGTATTCCGACGGTTCGGAAAGGGAGACGATCGTAGAAAAGAAACCTTTCCCTGCCACAGCTACGACCCCCGACCGGAGCGCATACTCCCGCGTACCGGTGAGCTCGGCGGCGACCAGCGCCGCCGGATCGATGCGGGTCCTAGCTGGCGAGAAAATTTGGCGAATCAACGGCCCGAACTCCGGATCGTCCAGCAGCGGCGCAGCGAGACGACGAGCGTCATCCGACAGCAACTCCGACGACGAAGAGCTGCTCGACGAAGACGAAGAACTCGATACGTCGCCACCAGAGCTGGAGCTTCCGGTGCCAGGGTCGGAGGGTTCTTCGTCTGGATCGAATGACGCTGCGGTCGAAGAGACGCTCACGACCGCGGCAACAGGGGGCTCGGCTGGCTCGCTCGAGGTGTTCCACTTCGGGGCGTGCCGCCACTCGTCGAGGAGCGACGTCATGACGCGCGCCTCCTTTTTGCTCCGCGCGTTCGCCGGCAAGGCACCAAGGGGGACGGGCCCCTCCGCCCCGTTTCCGCTACACATGCCGTACACCTTGCCGCGCATGCCATCGTCCGACTTCGTGGGGTAGTATACGTCATCGCCACTTTCGGTTTGGGTGGGCGTGCCTACGACGAGCGTGGTCAGAGCCCCTCGCGAGACGACCCACAGCGCGGGAGAGTTCCAGCCCTCGGCGCTCGCGAGCCAAGGTTCGAGCCACGCAACCTCCTCGAGCGCCTTGGTCGCGCTGGCCCGATGGATGCCCTCTTCGAGGGGCACTCCAATCACCATCATCTGACCACTGTCATAGACCGTTAGGGCATACGGGAGAAGGTTGCGGGTTTCTGGCGGGAGCGAAGAGGTGGCCACGTGATAGCCGGCCACGAGCACGCCGTCCTCGTCACTGAGCCCTCCCTCGTCGAAGCGATAGCGTGAAGGCTCACTCCGCGCTTCGCCGTTCGCGTCATAGGTGCAGAGCTCCCAGATGTCGCCGCCGTCGTCGAAGCGGAGACAAGACAGGCCACGCGGAGGCCCGCCGCAGCAAGTGACGGTTAGGAGCAGACCGCCTTCGGGATCGTAGGAGCGTAATCCGCCGAACAGGGTATTGCCGACCGCAACACACTCGTCGACCGAGCCGTCCTCGCGACGTCGGAGGTACGAGACGATGGCGGGTGAAAAGCCCAACGGACTGCTCGCGCGCTCGCCGGTGAGCGTGGCAGCGAGCGGCGGATCGCTCTCGCGGGTGGCACCGAGAATGCGCAACTTCGCGTCGTGGGCAACGAAGCGATGCAACGCTTCCTCGATGCTCCCGCAGTCCTCGTGCTCTTCTCCGTGTTCGAACCACGCGTCGACCGGCACGTGCACCACTTCCGTGCGACCATCCGGCCACCGGTAGGTGAAGGGCAGCGTACGCAACGAGGCGCCAGCGTCGAGCTCGGTCGTGCACAACGCGCGAGCGAAGTCAGCGAGGTCGGCGGTGGTGCCCGTCCTCGTCTCGACGGAGGGCGCCGCACCGCGTGCGGTGCGCGTCAGCACCAGAGTGTCGATTCGCGGCATCTCCAGCCTCACACCGGCGCGCGCTCGCGTGGGACGAACCAGCTCGATCGCGCTCGGTCCACCTAGACGACGACCATCTCGGTCGTCGACGGTCACCAAGAACTGGCCCGCATTCACCTTGACGCGCTGGCGCGGTACGCGAAAGTGATTGAACCGCGTGAAGCTCTCTGGAGTTTCGCACATCAGCTCAACGCCGACATCCCCCGTTCCCGGAGGAACGAACGGAAACAGGTATTGTGCATAGACTTCCCCTGCGAGCGTCGCGAATCGCACCCGCGTGTCCTGTTCTCGATCGGTGATCCACGCGATGTGGTTCAGCGCTTCATCCCACACCAGGAGATCGCGGAGCTCGTCGCCCTTGAATCGATAGTGCACCGCGCCATGCCGATGGTGACAACGGATCACCGCGGCGTCGGGTTTGACCTCGAAGAACGTGCCAACCGCGCGTTCGTTCAGCTGGTAGCCGTAGCCGGAGCCGCGCTGCTCGCAACCGTACCAGCCGCCCTCGCGCGTCCGCCATTGCACATGGCCCCCCTCCTCGACCACCTCGAAGCCCGCGGGCGGATCCGTCATTTCGAAGGGGGCTGGCCCCACCCGAGAAAATCCCGCGGATCGCAGCTCTTCATAGCGTGCTCGAAAGGCGCGAAGCGCGTCGAGGAAGTCGAAGTACGTCGTTCGACTCCCGCCGGGTTCGAGCCAACGATCGGACAGCGGCAGCTCGATGTGACAGCGCTCGTCACCCCGTGCGAGCTCGAGCAACGGGCCGAGCTCGGTAACGCCGCGTTCGCGTCGATCTCGGACCGCGCGCTCGAGGGCGCGCCACGCAGCGGGAGCATCCTCGAGCTCGGTGCGGTGGACGCCTGAAATCGACGATGCGAGGATGAAAGAACTGCCTTCGACGGAGAGCTCTTCGTCGTAGTTTTCTCGAGCAAAGCGGGGCCAAAGACGAGTCACGATTCGCCCTCCTGCGGAAAGGTACAATGGCAATGAGCGAGGACACTGCGCGGTAGCAACGGTCGGGCCGCACCTGACTGATTCTTCTAAACCGAAGTTCGCTCCTTGATCAAACGCGATCGGCCGTAAATTTCGGGCGATCGTTGAAGGGTATCTGTCAGCGTACTGGGTACGGCGCGATCTTCGAGACGAGGTCGAGTGCGCGTTGTTGCAGGGGCGTGAGGGAGGTGACGACCTCGAAGGTGGGGTCGTCGCCGACCGTGCCACGCGTTCGACAGGTGCTGCGAACGACGAGAGCGAGATTGTCGAGTAGCGTTCGGAAGTCGCTACTGAGTACACTGAGCCCGTGGACCTCCCTGCTCACCTTGGCGATTTCGAGCTCATGGAGCTCCTCGGGACCGCTACCTCGAGCTCTCGCCTAAGTACTGGGCCGCCACCCGCGCCCGCCTCGACCCGCGCGAGCTCGATCTCCCGATCGGGCACGTTACCGTACCGCCTCCCGCGGAACAGCAGCTGTCGTCGGACTGAGCTGGCGCGCACGCTCGGCAGTCTGCGCCTCGCTGCGAGCCTTCGCCATCACGCCGCTTCAAGCAGCGGATACGCAGGCGCGGCGCGAGTGGAAGCTCGAGGCAAACACGTTCCTCGCCGCGGACGAGCTCGAGCAACGCACCGAGCTCCACCTGACCGCACTCGCGACGCGTGCGGATCGCTGCTTCGAACGCGCGCCACGCAGTGGGCGCGTCGACGTGCTCGGCGCGTTGCACACCAGAGCTCGAAGAAGTCACGAGCACGTTCTCCTCTACAGAAAGCTCTAGGTCGCCGTGATCGGCGGTGAATCGGGGCCAGAGTCTCATCGGGCAAAGGCCTTTCCAGTCGGGAGCGAAACCACGGCGTCGGCGAGCGAAGTTTGAAAGTGGACGGTTGGAGCAGAAGTGAGCTGACCTCAGGCCATGGCGATCTGCCAAAAGGTGTTGCGGCGCTGGCTCATGATCGCCCCGACTATCTCTTCGGTCGTTTGAGCGCGGTGACATCGGAAGCCGCGCAAGTGGGCCAGCAACGAAGGCGACTCGAGCATCCGGCGGAAGAAAGTGTCGCCCAGCTTGTTGTCTCGAACATCGAGCACCTCGAGCAGCGGCGTGGCCTCGATGAGCGCCAACATCCCGGCCTCCGGCATGGTGAGTGAGCTGCGAAGCGCGATATGACGAGCCTCACGCAAGGCCCTGGCTGCGACCAGCACCTCGACCTCGCGGTCCTCGCTGTGCATCAGGGTAAAGGCCTGACCGAGCTCAGGCACCGCTCCTCCGTCACTTCGAATCGGCACGAGGGTCGTACCCTCCGGAAAGACATGTAGCTCTTTCATCTGCGCAAGGAACTCGGCCTCCGTCTGCGGCGCACTGTAGAACGCCACCGCTGTCGATGGGACTGACCAGTTGTTGAGGCCGAGAACCAAAGCATCATCGGGGGCGTGACTTTCGAGTAGCCCCAAATTCATTTTCAAATAAACTCCGCATTGTGTGCAAATATTAAACTACTACGGCTTCAGACTTGCCATGAATGCGCCCGCGCCGCCGTAACCATATCCAGACATCAGCTACTGATCAACTAGGTTGATGACTCCATTGAACGACCCCAAAATAGTTGGGGCGAGCTGGCTATTCACAGTAACGGCAGCGCGTGGACAACGTGACGCTCGACTTTCGCTGAACCGTCCTCGCTCGATCGAAACGTGTTTCGAACCATGTTTCGATCCTGAATCGGCCTCGACCCGCGCATTTCCCGAGAATTTCGGGGTGCGCTGGCGGCCCCGGAGCCTCTCCACGGAGCGGCATGCACCTTGCGACAGGACTCCAGTTCCGATGCCGGCGTGAGTCGCCGCCGTCGTTCAATACTTCAGATGATGGAGACGTTCATGGTTCAATCACGATGGCTCGCTCTCGGACTCGGCCTGATGCTCGCGCTCGCCGTCCCCGCTTGCACGGCCGACGCGGACGACGACGACGACGAGACCTCGTCGACCGAGGACAACCTCACCGTCACCAGCGCCGACACCGCCCTGCTCCTCGCCTTCGTCAACGACACGAACAACGACAAGCCCGAGTTCGTCAAAGCCGGTTTGACGAACCCGGCAGCGACCGCGCTCGTCGCGCGCCGTGCAGGCCCGGACGCCACCGACGCCACGAGCGACGACTTCGTCTTCCAAACCATCGCCGACGTCGACGCCATCCCGGGAATCGGCGCGGCCTCCATCAAGAAACTCATCGCCTACGCCAAGTCGAAAGCCCCCGCGGCAAACGGCGACCCATTCGACGATGCCACGTGTGACGGCCCGACGATGACGACGCAAGAAGCGCTTCAGCGCTTCCAGCCGGGCGCGAGCGTGGCCGAGCTTGGAACCTTCGAAACCCACATTCGCATGCGCGACTGCAACGTGCATACCGGTTGCGGGCCTTGGCTCAGCGAGCCAAACTTCGCCACCTACGCGAAGATAATCCGTCGCGTATGCAGCTGGGCGGGGCCGATATGTCGAAACCCTCAAAACCATAGACTGGAAGTGGACATGAGAAAGGATAAACGAACGGGGCCTGTCAAGCTGAAGACCACCGGCAGTTCTGTCTCGCTCGAGGCCGTCACCATCTCGGAAAACGATTTTGATGCCTACATTTATCGTCGCATTGAATGCGACGATATCCGCTCGCTGTCTTGTCAACTCGAGACGAGCTACAGCCACCCGCTCTCGCTCGGCACATGGGACCATATCAATCCTGAGTATTACCTAGGCAGCATACCTCACAAGGACATCTCGGTCCGCCTCACGAACTCGTGCTATCGCACCCTCGTGACCTTCAAAGGGGACCCCAACGACAGCAGCAGCGGCTCGTTCACGGAGGGTGAGGCCGTATTTATTTCGCATTTCTAGCTCCGGACGCTCCAGCCGTCAGAGCGTGCCGAGGAAAGCGAAGAGCGCTTCGCGATCGAAGGCGGACTGGGACGTGTAACGGGTCACGGAGCCTTGCGCCTCGCCGTCGTGGGCTCGGATTGCTTCGTCGAGGGTGGCCGCGCGGCCGTCGTGGAGATAGCGCGATCGCGAGCGGAGTCCCAGCGGTGCAGTTCGCCAATCCTGCCCCGTGGCCTCGAATTGCGTGAAGCCATCTCGGAGCGCTTCTCCCATGTCGTGAAGCAGCAAGTCCGAATAGAGACGGATGGGGCCGGTCGGCGTCTCGAGGAGACCCGTCCTGCGGGCGTCTCGAGGAGACCGGGCGTCTAGGAGACCCGTCCTGGACCGGGCGTCTAGGAGACCCGTCCTGAGTTGATGTTTGGTGGTGTGGAGCCCAGGAGACCCGTCCTGAGTTGATGTTGGACGAACGTTATCGCGCGAGGCGTCGTGGGCGGGAAGCGAGCGCGCCGCAGCTACCCATCGGCCCGACAGGGCGCCGATGAACCTGAGCAGGACCGCTGGGTACGCGGACGAGCGCCACGAACTCTGATGGGAACCGGTTGGCCAGCCGTATCGCTTGTATGGGCGTGGCACCCTCGCCCGGATCAAGCGCACGTGGAGAGCGGCTCTGGCAGAGAGAGAAAACGGCCGCGAATGCGATAGGTGCCGTGAGGAAAGACAACGTCGCAACCGCCTGTGAGGTAGCGGACGAGCGCGGCCAAGCGTCGTGCACGGAACGCGACGAGAGCGGCGAGCTCGCGGAGTCGTCGCCTCTTGTCGAGGCATGCGAGGTGGGGCCGAAGCTCACGCCGCGGTTCGACCGTCTTGGGCGAATCCGTCGGCTCAGCGCGGAGGACGGCCTTGCGTCCGAGCACACCACGACCGCCTGCTTTTCGCTCTTCGCGTGCGCGCTCTTCCTCGAGGTTCAGGGCCTCTCGGAGCTTCGCCACCCACGCCTCCTCCGACAGCTCCTCGAAGCCGTCGGGCCGCTCGATACGGAGCGTGACTTCGTTGGGCATCTTGCCGTTCGACCGAAAGAACCCCCTCGGCCGCTTCACTGTTTTCGTCGTCCCCGACAGGTGCATCCCGAGAGAGCACGCTCCCGGCCAATCGCTAATCCGGTCGACGAGGTGGTCGGCGACTGGGTTGGCCAGCAGGTAGACGAGCTTGGCGAAGCGATCGGCGGGCTCGACCAAGTAGACCGCGTTCGGTTGCTCGGTGGCCCAGAAGTTCTCCCATCGCCTTCGGAGCGCATTCATCGCCTTGGAGAGCATCTTGTGGAGATGAGCGAGGAACGCTGGAAAGTTTGCGTGGTTATCGCGGACGAGCAGGTGCTGATGATTGCTCATGGCGATGAAGCCGTGGAGCGTGATCTCGTAGCGCTGCGCTGCCTCGCCGAGGCAATAGAGATAGATCTGCTCCGTCATCGGGTCTGGACGGAGCAGGAACTGGCGCTGCGTGCAGCGCCGGCTGATCAAGTACGTGCGGCCCGCCACGACCTGGCGTGCGAGCGTCATCGGACCTCCGGCGAACGGTACATGACCGCGTTGAAGTGCACGTGCCAAGCCACGAGCGCGCGTCAACGATCTCGACACCTTGTCTGTCGTGGCCGGATGGCCCGGCCAGATCGTGCCGGCCTCGTCCATTCGCCCCCGACCCCTTGGTGCCGCGGCCGACGACCGAGTGTACATCCCGTCGACCATTCGTGAGCCATCGCCCTCTTCAGCCCGCTGCATCGACGCAAGATGGCCCCCGCGCTCCGTCCCCCGCCGCTCGCTCATACCGGGCTCGCTCACGAACCCAGGACGGGTCTCGTTCGCGCTGCATCGACGCAAGATGGCCCCCGCGCTCCGTCCCCCGCCGCTCGCTCATACCGGGCTCGCTCACGAACCCAGGACGGGTCTCGTTCGGTGGGCGCAATCCGCCGCTCGCGAACGGATGTACGACGACACAGCCTGCGTTCCCACGTTCCCCGCAGGACGGGTCTCGTTCGGTGGGTGCAATCCGCCGCTCGCGAACGGATGTACGACGACACAGCCTGCGTTCCCAGGAGCGGCGTACATCGGGACGTTCCCGAACTGATCGGATCGAAGGGCTACGAGGTCGCCTCGACGATGCCGGCATCCGGCGCGAGCGCGGCCGATCGATGCGAGAGCGCCGCGGCCCGGCAAGGGACCGCGGCGCGCGCGGCTCTTCGAGCGTGGATTCAAGCGCCGGACCGGCGGCGCACACGGCGGGCGATGACGTTCGCGGCGAACAGTGCGCCGAGGAGCGGGAGGCCTGTGCCCGTCGCCGCACTACCGGGGGCAGCGCTGCAGCCTGAGTTGGCCATCGCCTTGGCCGCGCCGCGCCGGCGGGACTTGGTCGACTCGGGCGCGTACTCGTCCCCCGGATCCCCCTCCTCCGACGCGGAGGGCTCGAGCGGCACCTCGTAGGGCTCCGCGTCTTCATTGTCACCTTCGCTCGGCAGAGGCGCGTCGGCCTCGTCGTCCGGCGGCGGCGGCGGGGCCGGAGCCGGATCGACCTCGGGCGGATCGTCGTTCGTCGGCGGCGGCGGCGGCGGCGGCGGCGGCGCGGTCTCCTCCTCGGCGGTCTCGGGCATTCCGAGATCGCCGGTGAGATCGTCGGCGCGGAAGGCCTTCGTTCCGGCGCTCCGGAGCGCCGAGGTGGTCCGCGAGCGGAACTTCATGTCGGACGCCGTGCTCGCGAGCTCGATGATGCAGGCGCTCGTGTGCGCCTCGTCTTCCCACCCGAGGAAGAGCGCCGCGTGGCCAGAGCGGATGAAGGCGTCGCCCGGGAGCAGCTCGTCGTACGACGCGAGCGCCGTCGCCTTGCCGTTGCCCGCCATGAACGCCGCCGTGTTCGGCGACGAGCCGAGCTCCCAGCACATCGAGACGAAGCCGGAGCAATCGGTGCGGTATCCCTGGTGGGAGGCCGACTGGCTGTACTGCACGTTCGTGTCGAGCCAGCTGAAGCCGCGGCGGATCGCGCGTTGTCGCGCCGGAGACGTCGACGCGAGGATCGAAGACCGGCTCAGCGAACAGGCCGAGTAGTCGCCACCGCCGACGAGGTCCGACCGCGCCGAGGCCTGCTCCTCCTCGAAATCGGTGCTCACCGCGCATCCGACGGTCGTGAGGAGGAGCGTCGAGGCGAGGACGGCGGCGAAGCGCATCTACGCCCTCGAGCACAAGGTGTTCCGCCGCGCGAGCCGACCGCGCGCGGTATCGCAACCAATCATTTCATGCGGTTAGAGGTACGAAACGATCGATCACCCGGATCATCTCCGATCGCGATCCCCGTCCGGCCGGTCCGTCCGTCGCGACGCCGGAGCCGACCGAACCAACCGTGTAGTCGTTTCGAGAGCTTGGGTCGTCTTGCTCTCGAAGGCGCTCCGTCCCACAATAGCCCAGGCCACCCGGACCTTGGACGTCTTCTACGCTGACGATGGCCCAGGCCACCCGGACCTCGAGCGTCTTCTACCCTGGCGTCGACGACGACGACGTACCGCTGCGGGCGGTTGGGGCGCGAGCCAATACGATCGACGCGCGCGTGGTCAGCTCGCCCTGCGGCGGCCGCTCACGACGCCGACGTTGACCGTCATCTCGAACGTCCCGTCGCTCCAGTACTTGTCGATGGCGTCGCGGACGTACTCGAAGGGGTCGTTCGCCGGGCGCGGCGTCGAGTCGAGCTCCAGGTTCACCCGGAACTCGGGCATGAGGAGCAGCCGTGTGACCGGGTCTTCGAAGAAGCCGCGGCCACCGGCGAACTTGAGCGTGCGCGTGCGGACGTCCACGTCGACGTACTCGAAGCCCGCGGCCTCGAGCTCCTGGCAGAGCAGCTCGTCCGTCGGTCGGAGCTGCATCGCGGCCTCGACGGAGCTCGTGAGATCGACGAGCTCGTACTTCAACGCGCACTCGCGGAGGAGGTCGGCGAGCTCGACGAACGAGCCGCGGAGGGGCATCGCGATCAACGCCTGCCCTCGTGGAGCGACGATCCGTGCGAGCTCCTCGAGAAGGAACTGCCGCTCCTGGGGGGCGGCGAGCGGATGGATCGTGAAGGCGTGCGAGAACGCCCCGGCGGGGAACGCGAGCGGCCGCGCATCGGCGACGCGGTAGTCGAAGGCGAAGTTGGCGCCCCCCTTCACGAGCGCGGCCGCCTTCGCCCGGGCGAGCTCGATCGCCCAAGGCGACGCGTCGCAGCCGTGGACGTGGACGTTCGGGAGCCGCTCGACGAGCAAGCGGTCCGGATAGCCGGTGCGGCACTGGACGTGACAGACGCGAGCGTCGCGCCCGGCGGCGAGCATCTCCACGAGGCGCTCACCGAAGAACGAGAGGTAACGAGGGACTACGAAGGTCTCGAAGATCGCTGCTTCCTCATGGCCTAGATGGCGCGCCGGAGAGGCCGCGATCTCGCCTTTCGGAGGCAACGACGATCGAGTCACCGCTTGCCCTTCGAAGGCCGCGCGGCCGGCGGCGGGCTCGCCTCGGCTTCCATTTCCTCGAGGATCTCGCGCGCCTCGTGGGCGAGGTCCGCGATCGACACCCGCTCCCCGCCCTCGTCGTCGTCGAGCTGCACCTGACGGCCGTCACGCTCGAGCTTGGCGAGCATCGGAATGGCGACCGGATCGCCGAGCTCCGCCAGCGCTTCGATCGCACCGGCCACGACCTCGGCGTCCTCGTTCTGGAGGAAGCGCCCGAGGAGCTTCGCGCACCCCGGCTCACCGACCTCGGCCAGGAGGAACGGAAGCTCGGTCAGCGCCGGATTGCCCTTCGGCAGGCGCACGAGCGCACGCTCGATCCCGAGCGCGACTTCCTTGAAGCGATCGAACGCGAGGCCCTCGAGCCCTTCGCCCGCGGCGATCCGGGCCTCGGGCGACATGCCGCCGAGGATGTCGATCAGGAGATCGACGACCGCGTCGCCCTCGAGATCGCCGAGCAGGAGCGCGAGACGCACGAGCCGGAGGGTGGCTTCGGCCTCGTCCTCGAGCTTCAGCGCGGCCGCAGTCGCGGCGCGGAGCTCGGGGATGAGCTTCGCGTCCCCTTCGCTACGCAGCGCCGCGTGGTGTGCGCGCGCGGAGCGTTCAGCCTCGAATAGTGCGTTGAGCGTCTCGCCGATCGTCGCCATGCGGGGGCTCTTTACCACGAATCGAGCCCGTCTTTTCCCTTTAGGCAACGAGGCGCCGACGAGCTCCCGCGAGGAGGGAACGAGGAATGCTCCTACGGTCCTGGTAGTCTCCCCTTCCGTGAAGACGGCGCTCGGCGATCGCTGGCTCTGGATCGGGCTCGCCGCGCTCGCTTTCCTCGTCCTCGGCGCAGGGTCGCCCGCGCTCGTCCCGGCCAAGGCGCACGCGGCGCCTGCCGCGGACGAGGGGGGCGGGGCGCCCCGTGCGCTCGACGAGGGGGTCTGTCCGCGCGGCACGGCGCCCGACGGCGACGCGTGCATCCATCTCACCGCATCGGACGACGGCCCGGTGGCCGAGGCGCAGTCGAACTCGCACCGCACGCGGTCGGGGCAGTGGACGACGTACGAGCAGATCCCCCGCCTGCCCGAGCGCCCCGCGGACTACGACCTCTACCGCTACCCGATCCCGCCCGGCCTCGCGGGCGGACGCTACGTGGTGTCGGGCTACGACCTCGATCTCCCGGACGCCAAGCAGCGACGCGGGGCGACGCTCAAGCACGTCGGCCACGGCGCCGTCGATCTGCCGCAGAAGAAGGGCACGCCGGTCCACATGATCGCGCTCGATCATCAGGAAGGCGACGCCGAGGTGCTCTTCGCGGGCGCGCTCTTCGGCACCACGCTCCTCACGCGCCACACGCTCCGCGAAGGCGGCCGGACTCGCGACTACGTCCTCTTGCTCGGCCACCTCGACTCGATCGCGCCGGGCATCAGCGCCGGCACGATGATCAAAGAAGGCCAGCTCGTCGGCGCGGTCGGAGACACGGGCTCGCCGAGCCTCGTCCACCTTCACCTCGAGGTCCGCCGCGTCCGCGAGGGGATCGACCTCGCGAAGGTCCCGGCGGGCAGCGCGATGATCGCCGAGGCGGTCACGGTGGTCTGCGACCCGCGGAACGTGCTCCCGCTCCGGTAACGCATCGCGTCCAACCGCGTCAAAGTGCCCGATCCCCCACGATCCGCTGTTGCCTCGGAGGCAACGTTCGAAGGGGCTCGAGCCGGTTGCGCCGGCTGCCGAGGATGTGACCCGCGAGCCCGGTCGATTTCCCCAAGGCCGCGGGAAAAGAGAGGCGGATCGCTTACCCAGCTTGCGCCCAGGCAAGGGCCGCGCGACGATTGTCCTACACGTGTCTCTCCCCTCCGCCGCGCGTTTGGATGACACGCTCCCGACCGACCCGCGATCCCTCGTGTGTCCACGCTGCCGCGCGTCATGGGTCGAGAGCGCAGCGCCCTCGGTGTGTCCGACGGACGGCTCGACGCTGGTGCGCGCGCACGAGCTCGCGACCGTCGAGCACGATCCGATGGTGGGGCGCACGCTCGAAGGGCGTTACACGATCATCGCGCGCCTCGGCTCCGGCTCGATGGGCACCGTCTATCGCGCCAAGCAACACGCGATGGGTCGCGAGGTCGCGATCAAGATCCTCCGCGGCGATCGCGCGATCGACGACACGGCCAAGGCACGCTTCCTCCGTGAGGCCCGCGCCAACAGCCTCCTCGCCTCGCCGAACACGGTCACTGTGTTCGACTTCGGTCAGAGCGAGAGCGGCGAGTTCTACCTGGCGATGGAGCTGCTCGAGGGCGAGAGCCTCGGCCAGCGGCTCACTCGCATCGGTCGTCTGCCGATCCCCGTCGCAGTCGACGCCGCACGCCAGGCGCTGCGCTCGCTCTCGGAGGCGCACGCGAAGGGAATCATCCACCGCGATCTCAAGCCCGACAACCTGTTCTTCGCGCGTGTGGTCACGGCGGGCACGTCTCAGGGCGACAGCCACGAAGAGATCGTCAAGGTGCTCGACTTCGGCATCGCGAAGATGATGGGCGACTCCGACGGCCCGATGGGCGTCGTCGAGACGCAAGCCGGCACCGTGTTCGGAACGCCGCGATACATGTCGCCGGAGCAGGCGCAGGGCAAGCAGCTCGACGCGCGGACCGATCTCTATTCGCTCGGCGTCATCGTCTACCAGATGCTCACGGGCCGCCCGCCCTTCACGGACAACGACGCGGTGGTCGTCATGGCACGGCACATCAAGTCGGTGCCGAAGCGTCCGAACGAGGTCGCCCCCGAGGCCAACGTCCCGAAGGAGCTCGAGGACGTCGTCATGCGGGCGCTGTCGAAGGATCCGGTCGAGCGGCAGGCCAGTGCCGACGTCCTCGCCGGTGAGCTCCTCGCCGCGCTCGAGGCGCAAGGCGCGACGACGAGCGGGGTCCGGGCATCGATCACGAACGCCGCAGGGATTCGGGTCCCCGACTCGATGCGACCGCCGGCGATCTCGTTGCCGCCGCCGCCCTCGAGCAAAGTAAAGAGGTCGGTCGCGGGCGTCCCGCTCGTGTTCGTCGTGGCAGCGCTTCCGGTGATCATCCTCGTCGCCGCTGCCGGCGTTTACCTGGGCCTGCGCAGCGGCAAGCCACCGGCACCGCCGGCACGCGGGCCAGCCGTGACGGCTACCGTTTCGCCGACCAGCCCGATGACGGCGGCCACGGCGACGAGCGAGACGATCAGTCCGCCCGTCGTCACGCCCGATGCGCTCCCGATCGCCCAGCCGACGACCACCGCGCCCGCCATGAAGGCCGCGCCCCCGCACGGCAAGGGAGGCCGCACGCCGAAGGGAACGACCGCGCCGCGTCCCGCGAGCAGCGCGCCGGCGGCTCCGACGTCGACCTACGGCGTCTTCGAGTAGCGCGCTCGGGCGAAGCCGCACACGCGGCCGAAACGCCCGCTCACGACGAAGCTCGAGCATTCGCGTGGTTTCGACTCCGCATCGAAGTCGCTAGATACGCGGCATGAGAGGTCTCTCCCTGACCTCGCGCTCGCTTGCGCGGGGCCTCTTCGCTGCTTCGCTTGCCATCATCGTCACGACCCTCTCCTCCACCTCCAGCGCGCAGGTGAACGCCGAGGCGCTGCGCAGCACGCTCAAGAAGAACCCGACGTTCCTCTGGCTCGAAGGTGCGCTCGTCGGACGCGTCGGGAACACCGAGACGATGTCGTTCGCGGGTTCGGCGTTCGGCGGGCTCACCTCCGACCCGCACCTCTTCTTCAGCCGCGTCTCCGCCGACTATGGGCACGCGCGCGGAGAGACGACCGTCGCGCGCTGGACGGCGCATGCGCGATACAACTATCGCCTCCGCAACCCGATCGCGATCGAGGCGCTCGCCCAGGTCCAGCACGACCGCTTCCGCCGCCTCGCCGTGCGCGATCTCTACGGCGCGGGGCTGCGCTTCGAGCTCGAGGGCGCGGACGACCTCGAGGTCTTCGCCGGCACCACCTACCTGTTCGAGCACGAGGTCCTCGAGTCGATCCCCGGGTCGCCGACCGCCAACGACATCTGGCATCGGTCGAGCAACTACGCCGGCGCGAACCTCCACGTCGCCCCGCTCGTCGACGTGAGTACCGTCACGTATCTGCAGCCGCGGTTCGATCGCCCGCTCGACTTCCGAGTCCTCTCCGACTCGTACGTCTCGTTCAAGATCACGAGCATCCTGTCCGCGCGGATCAGCGCGAGCGTCTGGTACGACAATCGGCCGCCGGCCGGCGTGCGCAGCTACGACGTCGAGATCAAGAACAGCCTCGTGGTGAAGCTGCCCTGAGCCGAGCGCGGGCTCACGACTTCACCCAGACGCGTGATCCGAACGGATCGAACGCGACGAGCCCGAAGGAGACGTAGAAGGACGCGGCGACCTGCGCGGCGGGGACGGTCCACGTCCCGATCCCCCCGCACTTCTTCGCGGCCTCCGGCGTGCGCTTCACGAAGAGCGTGGCCGTCGGGAAGCTCTTCACGCTCTGTCCGGCCTCGCCGACGAAGTCGAGCGCCGCTCCGGGAGCGAGCGCGTACGCCTCGACAGCCTCGGCGACGCCGGCGCAGGTGGTGAGGCTGACGTCCTTGTCCGGCATGCGCACGACCGCGCTCGGATCGCGGGCGGTCACCGCGGCAAGGAAGGCCTCGTTCACGTTGACGGAGAAGGGAACGAGCGCGTCGTCGAACCCGGTGTCGAGCTGGGCGTGCGCGATGACGCCGGCGATCCGGAGCGGAACCGTCGGGACGTTGGCGACGCTGAAGCTGGACGAGCTGCCGGCGATGACGTCCGCGAGGGGTCGCAGCTTCGACGGGTCGTTCGTGAAGAAGCCGGCGGTCGAGAGCGCCGAGAAGCCCGCCGCGGCGAACGCCGACTCGGTGCAGAAGCTCGCCTCGTCGAAGGCGCGATGCACCTTCGAGCGGGCGTAGTCGATCGAGACCGCGACATGGCTGGTGAAGTCCGTCCCGAGGATCCCGGCCTGCGAGGCGCCGGTGCCGTCCCCGTGCGCCGCCGTCCGGAGCGAGACCGGACCCCATGATCCGAAGAAGTCGAGGTTGGCGAACGAGCAGCGCTGCCCGAGCAGCGTCGGATCGCAGCCGGCAGCCGGCGGCCCGGGCGGAGCGAGCTTCGAGAGGTCGAGCGTCGAGAAGTTCGTGCCGTAGTCGAGGAGGAAGCTCCCCGGGTATGTCGGCGCATCGCCGACCGTCACGGTCACGTACGGAAGGCCGCTCGCGAGCGTGATCAGTGCTTCGGCGCCCAGACACGCAAGCGCGGGATCGGTCGTCGGGAGGGCATCATCTGCGCTCGGCGACGCGCCCTGCGCGGGCCGGTCGTGCGTCTCGCTTGCGTCCAGGCCCGCGGTCGCAGTCGACACGGGCGGCGCCTCCCCCCTACCCTCGCAAGACAGCATCACGAGGGCGGACGGGACCAGCCCCAGTGCCGCGAGCACGTGAAATCGCCCCATCGGGCCGCATGTACCATGGCGGCTCGATGATCGCCTCACGCTGCTCGCTCGGCCGAATCACGGACGCCGGCCGGCGCAGAAAAAACCTCGAAAGCCGCCTGATTTTGGTGGTTGGGGTAAAATCCCAAATTGCTTCCGACGCTTGCGAAGTGGTACCGTCCGCCAGGTCATGGACCGCTCCGAGATCGATAGGCTGGTGCAACGTCTCGTCGAGAATCCGCACGACGAAGAAGCGCTCGCATACGCCCATTCCGCGGGTGAAGAAGACCCCAAGAGCTATGCGATGTTCCTCGAGCGCGTCGGGAGCGAAACGCGCGACCGTGCGTACGCGGCCCACTGGCTCGCCGAGGCGGCCAACGTGTGGTCGACGACGCTCGGTGATGCGCATCGTGCCGCGCGGATCTTGATGATGGCGCTCGAGAAGGACCCGACCGCGCAGGTCGCGGCCGATCGCCTCGCGCAACTGTACCGTGACAAGGGTGACAGCAAAGCGCTCGTCGCCCTCCTCGACCGCCGGGCCAAGGCGCTCGCCCCGCTCGCGGCCGGCCAGCCGGAGCTCCGGGGCGAGCTCGCCGGGCTGCACGAGGAGCTCGGACGCCTCTGGGCGGAGCCGCCGCTCACCCAGCCGAAGAAGGCGATCGAGAACTACAAGAAGGCTATCGAGCTCGACCCGACGAGCGCCTACGCCATCTACAACGCGCGCGAGCTCTACAAGCAGCTCCAGCAGTGGCAGGACGCGATCCCGCTCTACGGCGCGGAGCTCGAGCTGGAGCAGGATCCGCAGCGGCGCGTGGGGCTCCTCCGCGACGAATCGGCGACCCGCAAGCTCGCCGGCGATCTTCCGGGGGCGACGCGCGCGCTCGCGCAGGCGCGCGAGGTCGACGGCTCCGACCCGGCGCTCCAGCAGGAGTACGCGTCGAGCGTCCTCGACCGCATCCAGGCCGGCGAGGCCGTCCCCGCGGACGAGCGCACGTACGCGGCCGAGCTGCTCGTCGCGCTCTCGGAGACGTACGAAGGCGAGCACGGGCTCGCGTACGCCGGCGCGGCGCTCGACATCGAGCCGGGCCACGATCGCGCGGTCCAGCTCCTCATCCACTACGCGCAGTCGCTCGGCACCCCACCGGACATGCCGCAGCGGTGCAACGCGTACCTGGCAGCGAACCCGAACGGCGCCCTGGTCGCCGAGGTCCGCGTCGCCCTCTCGGCCGCCGGCGGCTCCGTCGCCGAACCGCCGCCGAGCGACCCGAACATCAAGCAGACCGCCGAGCGCGCCGCCGTGAACGAAGACGAGGGCGGCGCGCCGGCACCGGCGACCGCGAAGCGCGCCAGCAAGGCGCCGCCGAAAGAGGAGTCGGTCGAGAGCGATCTCGAGGCGAACTTCGCGAACCTCCGAAGCGTCCGCTCCAGCGGATCTTCGGACCGGGGGGAGTCCCGCGGCCTCTCCCCCGACAAGATGCAGGGCATCCTCGACGCCGCGCAGATGCTCGCGGGCAAGGGGAAGAAGCCCGAGGCATTCGCAAAGTACAAGGAAGTCCTCGAGAGCGATCCGGCGCACCCCGAGGCGCTCTCCTGGACCGAGGACTACCTCCGCAGCAAGCGCGACTACGGTCAGCTTCGTGACGTGCTCCTCGCGAGCATCCGCGCCTCGGCCAACACCGCGGAGCTCCTCGAGACGCGCAAAGAGCGCCTGCGCGAGGTCGCCGGCCTCTGCGAGGGCAACCTCCGTGACGTCGACGGTGCGATCTCCGCGTGGCGGCAGCTCCTGTCGCTCGATCGTAAGGACGAGAGCGCGCGCACCGCGCTGATGCGCCTCCTCGAGCGGTCCCAGCGCTGGGACGAGCTCGCCAACGTCCTCGAACAGGAAGCGACGATCGAGTCCGACATCGAGACGAAGGTCTTCCTCGAGAAGAAGCTCGCCAAGCTCCAGGAGGACAAGCGGAAGGATCTCGTCGCCGCCGGCGACGCGTGGGGCCGCATCGCGCGCCTCACGACCGACGACGACCAGGCCGCCCTCACCGCCTCGAAGCTGTTCGAGAAGGGCGAGCGCGCCGACCTCGCCGCGCAGGTGCTCGCGGAGGGGGCAGCGGCGATCGAGGATCCGGTCGCGCGTGGGCAGCTGATGCAGCGCCTCGGCGAGCTCCGCGAGCAGCTCGGCGAAGCGATCCTCGCCGGCGACTCCTACGCCGAGGCCGCGGACGCGCTCCGCAACGGCAAGCTCTGGGACGAGGCCGATCGCCTCTACTCGGCGGCGGAGTCCTGGGAGAAGGCGGCGAACGCGGCCTACCAGCGCGGGCTCCTCACCGGCGACCTCAAGCAGCAGGCGGCCTGCTACGCGCGCGCCGCCGACTACCTCTCGCGGGCGAACCGCGAGGACGAAGCACTCGCGCGCCTCGAGGAGGCGACCGAGTTCGATCCGCTGAACGACGACTACGCGAACCTGCTCGTCGCCCGGTACAACCAGGCCGACGCCACGGACAAGCTCGTCGCGTTCCTCACGAAGCGCGGTGATCGCCTCACCGATCGCAGCAAGCGGATCATCATCCGACGCGAGGCTGCGACGCTCTGCGCAAACCGGCTCCAGGACAAGGAGCTCGCCCGCGAGATGTGGCTCAAACTCCTCGAGGACGGCGACGATCGCGAGGCGCTCGAGCGGCTCATCGACGACGCCGTCGAGCGTGAAGACCACACCGAGGCCGCCACACTCCTTCGCCGTCTCGGTCAGAACACGGTCGACAAGGCGGAGAAGGCGCGCGTCGCGCTCCGCGAGGCCGAGCTGCTCGCCGACGGCGTCGGCGACATCGACACCGCGATCTCTCGCTACGAGCTGATCCTCTCGGACCTCGATCCGACCTGCCGCCCTGCCCTCCAGGCGATCGCGGACCTCCAGGAGAACCGCGGCTCGCTCGGCGAGGCCGCCGACGCACTCGAGCGCGAGCTCAAGCTCGTCGCCGACGTGCAGGAGCGCGGACAGATCGCCGGCCGGCTCGCTCGTCTCTACGAGAAGCTCGAGGATCCGCGGAACGCGATCCGCGCGCTCGATCTCGTGCGCAAGGCGGACCTCGAGGACTTCGACGCGCTCACGCGCCTCTGCGAGCTCTGTGAGATCACCGAGCAGTGGGGCCGCGTCGCCGAGCTCCTCGTCGAGCGGATCGAGATCGAGGCCGACGAGCAGGAGGTCGTGGAGCTCACGACGAAGCTCGCCGCCATCCTCGCCGACAAGCTCGATCGCGGCGACGAGGCCCTCGGCGCCCTCACCGATCTCGCCGATCAGGGCGAAACGTCGGTGCGCCACGCGTACATCGAGCTCGGCGACCGCCTCGGGTGGAAGGGCATCGTCGCGAGCAAGCTGAAGGAGTGGTGGTTCGACGCACGGCACGGCGCCGAGCGCACCGCCGCGCTCCGCGGCGCCTTCGAGCGCTTCGCCGACGTCGGCCGCGACGCCGACGCCGTCACCGTCGCGATCGAGCTCGTCCGCACGAAGGGCGCCGACAAGCGCCTCGCCGAGCACCTCGAGGAGCTCAGCGTGAAGACGGGCGACCAGGACGCGCTCGCCGTCGCCCACGACGTGCTCACCCGTGAGGTCCAGGGCCCCGACCGCGCTCACGAGCTCGTCCGCCAAGCGGAGGTCCGTGCACGCGCGGGCCTCGCCCGTCAGGACGCGGTGGCGCACGGCGAGCAGGGCCTCGTCTTCATCCCGCCGTCGGAGGCCGAGCCGCTGCTCGAGCGCCTCGCGCAGCTCGCGCCGAAGCCGGTCGACGTCACCGATCTCTACGAGCGCCAGGTCATGCGCTCCAAGGCGCCGGCGGATCGCGTCCGCGCGCTCGCCCGCGCGGCGCAGATCGCGTCGACGCGCGGCCAGCCCGAGCGCGCGCGCGGCTTCTTCGAGCTCGCGCTCTCCGGAGCCCCGAGCGACGAGACGATCGCCATCCTCGAGACCGCCGCACGTGAGGGCGACAAGTTCGGCGGCGGCGATCGCCTCCGCCGTGCGCTCTGCCACGCCCTCGCGCAGGGCGGCCACGGCGCCCGCGACGGTGGCCGCACCCGCGCGAACCTCCTCCGCCGCGCGGCGACGCTCGCGCATCGCGATCTGAACGACGCCGAGCAGGCGTTCACCTGGCTCGGCGACGCGCTCGTCGCGCACGTCGACAGCCTCACGCTCGACATGCTCGAGGCGCTCGGGATCGACACGAGCGATCCTCGCCGCGCCGAGGCCGCGCTCACCCACGCGCTCTCCGAGGTCTTCGACGGACCGCTCGTCCGCCAGCTCCTCGCACGCCGCGCGAAGATCCGTCGCGACCAGCTCGTCGAGCCGGTCAACGCGGCCGCCGACCTGAAGAAGCTGCACGACCTCTCCCCCACCGATCAGGCGGTGATGGACGAGCTCGCTGGGCTCTTCATGGAGCTCAACGACTTCAAGTCGCTCGTCCAGCTCTACGAGGACCAGATCCTCCGCGGCAAGGACATGAACGCACGCGCGGAGCTCGCGCGGAAGGTCGCGCGGATCTGGGAGGAGCAGCTCGCCGACGGCCGCGAGGCCGCCGATGCCTGGCGCCGCGTCCTCCGCATGCGCGCGGGCGATACCGAGGCCACGCAAGGCCTCGAGCGCGCGAAGACGAACCAGCTGAAGAAGCCCGAAGGCGATCCGAAGTTCGTCTACGCGCCGCCGAAGCTCGTCAGCGACCAGCCGGTGCCGCCGCCCGCGCGCAGCAGCGCCAGCCCGAAGGCCGGCGCGTCGATGCCGCCGCCGGCGCCCTCGGCGTCGACGTCCGGACCGCCGCAGCGCCCGTCGCCGCTGCGCACCTCGGCGCCGCCCGCGCCGAGCGCGGCTCGCGGGCCGATGCCTCCCCCGGCTCCGCCGGCGCCGCTCTCGTCCGCACCCTCGCTGGCCGAGCTCACCGCCACCGGTGAGACCGCGACCACGGCGCGACCGGTACTGACCCGCTCAACCCCGCCCCCGCTTCCGAAGCGGAACAGCGAGGCTCCTCCTCCGCCGGCGAGCGCCGAAACCGCCGCCACGGCTATCCGTGGTCTCAGCAAGAGCGAGAGCGAGATCGACGCGTCGCTCGACCGACTCGAGCTCGAAGGCCCGACCGGAACGTCGCTGCCCGAGGGCATGCCCCCGCTCCCGCTGGAGGAGACGGCGACGCGAAGCTTCGCGAACGACACCTCGGCGCCGCAGCGGCCGGATCTGTCCTTCGCGGCGAAGTCGGACGAGGTGACGGAGAGCGTGCAGATGGTCCCGCACACGCTCAGAGAGATGCTCGTCGACACGCCAAAGACCGAGGCGTCGGAGCAGCCGCCCCAGACGACCGAGCCGAGCACCGCCGACAACGAAAGCTCGAGCGCCTCTCCCGAGACCGTCGACGACGACGTGATGGACGTCGAAGACCCGACGGGGGCCGGCATGCAGGTCGACCTCGAGATGACGCACGCGAGCGCTGACGACGACGAGATCGTGATCGCAGACGATCTCGCCGAGGACGCGATCGAAGAGGTCGAAGAGCACACCGAGACCGGCGCGACCGTCCCGCCCGTCCCGCCGCCGTTCACCGACAACACCGACGCGTGACCGCTCGAGCGTCGAACGCGTGACCGCAGCCGGGCGGCCACGCATTCGCGCGCGCCTCCTCAGCGCTTCCGCGGCGCGTACAGGTATTTGCCGGACCGGACGAGGACATGTCCCGCGCTGGTCGGATCGACGGACACCGCCACGATCGCCGACGGACACGGGAAGATCGTGGACACCTGTTGCGCCGTCTGCCCTTCCGGCCCGAGGTTCAACTTCGCGGTCGCGACCTCGCACGAGGCGGCGACGGCCGTCGTCGCGTTGTACCCGACGACGTACTCCGAGGCTTGCGATGAGCTCGGCACCGAGGTGCCGTTGCCGACGTAGCCCTCCTGACAGTCGACCGTCGCCGACGCGAGAAAGCCCGTGTCGCTCGCGCAGAAGTACGCGGCAGCGCGGCCGTCGGGACCGGGGCGGAAGCGCGTCCAGATCATCTTGTCGTCGGCACCGCCGCCGACCTTGCGGACCGCGTCGAACGCCGTCTGTCCCGGTCGGAGCCTCCGCCCGACCGCGGACGCCGTGTGATCGTAGAACGGAAAGCTGCCCGTCTCGTTCACACCCCAGCCGACGAAGAGCGCGTTGTCCGGCCCGACGGCGATGGACTGCCCCGGCGCAGACGCCGGTGTCGGATCGGTCAGCGTCTGATCGACCGCCCACCCGGGCGGCCGCACGCGCTGCACCGTCGTGCCGTTCTTGATCCACGCGTAGGGCCCGGTCGCGTCATGACCGCCCGCGGCGAACGCCGCCGCCACGCCCGTCGATGCAGTGGTCGCCGATCCGGTCGCGTCGGTCAGACGCCAGAGCACGCCGCCACTCGAAAAGAAGCCGTCGACCGTCCCGGACGGCGTGACGTAGAGGCTCATCGTGAGGATCGACGTCGAGCCGCGATCGAACGCCTTCGTCTCGATCGAGCCATCCGGCTTGCCGATGACGATGAGCGGCCCGGTGATGCCGTCGAAGGCGGCAACCGTCGTTCCGGCTGCGGGCGAGACCACCGCGAGCAGCGGCTGTCGGTTGAATGCTCCGGAGAGCGGGACGCCGGGCGTCCAGCTCGGCACGAACGCGCCACCTTCCGCCTGCCCCGCGGTCGACGTCACACGCACCACGCCCTCTGCGGGGAACGGGTAGCGGAACTTGATCTCCGTCTTCGACCACTTGGTGATCACGTTCGAGGGCTTGCTCTCCGTTCCCTGCGCCGGCATCGCGAAGCTGAGAGGCTCGACGCCCCCGCTCAAGACGAGCGTTGCCGTGGCGTCGTCGAAGTTGTCGCCCGTGACCGTGACCTCCGTCCCGTAGTCTCCCGCGAGAGGAGAGACGCTCGTGATCACGGGCGGCGGACGCGATGTGCCGGTGCTGCCGGGATCCTCGTAGCTCCCGCTGGTCCCGCCGCTGGTCCCGCTCGCGCCGCTGGTCCCGTTCGTCCCGTTCGTGCCGTTCGCACCGCTCGTCCCGTTCGAGCTCGGATCGCCGTCTCCCGTCCCCTCGACGACCTCCGGCCCGCACGCGAGCGCGGAGCAGCCCAACAGCGCGAGGACCGTGAACACCGACCGTGCACCGAACATGAACGAGCACCTCCTGAGCGCGAGGACCACGGCCCTCGCATCGTATGCGTGGCGGAAGCGCTACCCCGCCAGTCTACCCCTATCGGTATAGTGCAGACCTCATGCCTCGAGCGCAATCCCGTAAGCCGCGGGTCGCGCGTGCCGGGCCGCGCGGTCCGTTGCGAACGCTTCACACCGACTGCGAAGGACCGGCCACGGCAACGGCGTCGGCGTCATCCCCACAGGTGGGTCACGCCCACGAGAGCGTGCCGCCACGAAGGGTCGCGTTCCTGCCGAGCGGAAAGGCGTGGTTCGGCGCGCCGTGGCCGAACGGAGCACGCGCGACGACGGGGATCCCGAGCGAGCGCGTCCGATCGAGCAGCACCTCGTCGACGGTCACACCGTCCGGTCCGGGGGCGCATTGCGTGAACTGTCCGAAGACGATCGCGCTCGCCCGCGCGAGATGCCCGGAGACGAGCAGCGCGGTCAACATCCGATCGATGCGGTAGGGCCGCTCGGTCACGTCCTCGAGCACGACGATCGAGCCGCTCGGAACGACGAGCCTACCAGCGGCCGCCATCGCCTCCACGAGCGCGAGGTTGCCGCCGATGACCGGCCCACTCGCCTCGCCCGGCACGAGCACCTCGAGGTCCGTCCACGGCGACAACGCTCCACCTTCGAGCGTCGCGATGAGCGAAGCGCGCTCGGCGGCGGTGATCGAGCGACCGAGCCCGGTGACGTTCGGCCCGTGCACCGTCGTGATCCCGCGCGCGTTCGCGACGGCATGGAGCGCCGTCACGTCGCTGAACCCGACGAGCGCCTTCGGTTGCTCGGCGAACCGATCCCACGGAAGGGCCTCGAGGATGCGCATCGCGCCGTAGCCACCGCGCGCGCAGACGATGCCCTCGACCTCGTCGTCCAACATCGCTCCTGCGAGCACGGCCGCACGCGCCTCGTCGGCTCCTGCGAGATAGCCCGCCCGCGCGAGGATCCGCTGATCGATGCGAAGGCGGTAGCGCGCCTGTAGCCAGGCGAGCCCACAAAAGAGCTCCTCGCGATCGAAGCCGCTCGCCGGCGCGACGACGGCGACGAGCGAGCCTGCCCTGAGCGGTGGCGGAGACCGGAACGCCAAGGCCGGCGAGCCTACCACCTCGCCGGCGTCGCATCCGTGTCGGTCGACGCTCGAAGGCGGCCAGCGGGCACGGCTGCGTCACGCGGGCGCCACTTGCGCCCCGGCCGGCGCCACTCGCGTCGTGCCCTGAAGCCTTCTCTTGACCAAAGACCGGGGCCCGGCGATAGCTGAGCCCGTGGCGGAGACCTCGCGCTCGCTCGCTCGAGTCGGCGGCCGACTGCGGTCGGTGGCCCCGCTCGCCCGCCGACTCTTCCACTCGGCGACGTCGAGCGTGGACGAGTGGATGACCTCGAAGCTCGGGGAGGGGTTCAACGCTCGCCTCGGCCGCGTGCCGTTGAACCTCACCGCGACCGGCGTGGACCCGTTCGGGATGGATCCGCAGTGGACGAAGTACGCCCTGGCGTCCGTCGCGCTCCTCCATCGTCACTACTTCCGCACCGAGGTCGTGGGCGCGGAGAACATCCCGAGCTCACGCGTCCTGCTCATCGCGAATCACTCCGGCCAGATTCCGCTCGATGCCGCGCTGATCGGGGCCTCGCTCTTCATGGACGTGGAGCCGCCGCGGTTCATGCGGGCGATGGTCGAGAAGTGGACGCAGACGCTGCCGTTCGTCTCCCTCCTCTTCTCGCGCGTCGGTCAGGTCGTCGGTGTTCCGGAGAACGCGAAGCACCTCCTCATGAACGAGGAGGCCCTGCTCGTCTTCCCCGAAGGCATCCGCGGGATCTCGAAGCCGTTCTCGAAGCGCTACCAGCTCGCCGACTTCGGGCTCGGCTTCATGCGGCTCGCGATCGAGACGCAGACCCCCATCGTGCCGGTCGCGGTGGTCGGCGGCGAAGAGCAGTACATCTCGCTCGGCAACTTCGACGCGCTCGCGAAGCTGCTGCGTGCGCCCAACATCCCGATCCTCCCGCAGCTCCTCCTGCCGTTCGGCGCGCTCCCCCTCCCCACCCGCTACCGCATCTACTTCGGCGAACCGATGCGCTTCGGCGGCGATCCCGACGACGACGACGCCGTCATCGAGGAGAAGGTCTTCGTCGTGAAGGCGACGATCCAATCGATGCTCAACCGCGGGCTCAAGACGCGAAAGAGCGTCTTCTTCTGATGCTCATGATGAACCGACCGCGCCGCCTCATCGTGAGCATCCGGACGCCGAGCCGCCGCGCGGCGGCCGCTCACCTCGACCGCGGGCTCCGAAGGGCGGGCTGCTCGCGATGATGGGTCCCACGAGCGGCCCCCGATCCGAGCCGCCGCCGGGCTCGCGGCGCCCTGCCCCGCTCCCGCGCGGCCACGGCACCGTCCTCGTCACCGGCGCCTGCGGGCGACTCGGCAAGCGCGTCATCCGCGTCCTCCACCGCGAGCGCTCGGTCGTCGGCGTCGATCGCCGTCCGTTCCCCGACAAGCCGAAGGACGTACGCCACGAGCAGGTCGACATCCGGCGCAAGAAGCTGAAGGACATCTTCCGCGCGGAGCCGATCGAGGCCGTCGTCCATCTCGGCGTCCTGCACGACCCACGCGCCTCGCAGGCCGAGCATCACTCCTGGAACGTCGCCGGGTTCCAGAAGCTCCTCGAGTACGTCGCGCAGTTCGACGTGCCGAAGCTCGTCGTCCTGTCGAGCGCGAACGTCTACGGACCGCAGCCCGACAATGCGCAGTTCCTCACCGAGGACGCGCCGCTGCTCGGTGGCGCGCGCTTCGGCGAGATCCGCGACCTCATCGAGGTCGACATGCTCGCGCAGGGCTTCTTCTGGAAACACCCCGGCACCGAGACAGTCATCCTCCGGCCGGTGCACATCCTCGGCAGCGTCCACAACGCGGCCTCGAACTTCCTCCGGCTGCCGACGATCCCGACGCTCCTCGGCTTCGATCCGATGATCCAGGTGATCAACGAGGTCGACGTGGTTCGGGCGCTGCGATGTGCGCTCGCTCCCGGCAAGCGCGGCATCTACAACGTTGCCGGCCCCGATCCGCTGCCGCTCTCCCACGCCATCCGGATCCTTCGCCGTCCGAGCGTGCCGGTGCCGTACACGCTCGGTAAGGCGGTGCTCAAGCGCCTCTGGTCATTCCGTCTCACGACTTTCCCGGCCCCGGAGCTCGATCACATCCGCTACGTATGCATGGTCGACGACCGGCGCGCGCGCGCAGAGCTCGCGTACAAGCCGGAGGTGCCGATCGACGAGACGGTCAAGAGCGTCGACTCCGAGGCGTGACGGCGAGCAACCGACCGAGGCAGGTCTTCATGCAGCGGGTCCCGCTCGCTGCGCTGCCCGAGACCGCTCGCATTGCGCGAGCGAGGCCGCCGCTCACCACTCTGCGATCATGTCGAGCACGCGGGCGACGAGCGCGGACTCTTCGTCCCGCCCCGCCTCCGAGAGCTCTTCGCAGACGGCGATGAAAGCCGCCTGGACGCCTGCTCGGCCGAGACCGCGACCGGATAGCTCGATCGCCACGCTTCGGAGCGCGGCGGTCGGATCATCCGCGCCGAGCGCCGCTCGCACCTGATCTCGCGCATTGCTCAACGCCATCGGATTGGCAGCGGTATCGAGCCCCATGGCCGATCAACGTAGCTCGGCGAATCGAGCGCGCCAGAGACACACGTTGCCCCAGCGATCCCCATACGGCATCGCTTGGCATCGCGAACGCAGCGCTCCGCTCAGCACGGACGGATCGTCGCGCTCGATTCGATCGCCCGGCGTCGCTGGAGATCTTCCGGATGTCGATGAGCGCCGCCGTCTCCTCGATCACGGGCTCATAGTCGAGGTTGCCCGAGACCTCGGTGACGCGGACCGGCGTGCCGATGGCGACTGCAAGGACGCCTGGATCAAGCGGATCGAGGCCGAGGCGCTCGCCTCTCGCCAGGCACGCTGAGCGACGCTTCACGCTCGCCGGGCGTGGAGATCCCGGAGATGGACTGGCGACCTCCGACCAGCTCGGGCCTCGCGCCCTGACCAACCGCAGCGGTAGGCGTTTGGCCCGCGTCGATTGAACGCGTCGCGCGCGCTCAGCGCGGGTCGATCGTGGTGCTCGATTCGATCGCCTTGCCGTCGGCGGAGATCTTCCAGATGTCGATGGCCCCCGTCGTCTCCTCGGTGACCGGATCGTAGTCGAGCTTGCCCGATGCACCAGTGACGTTGACCGGGGTGCCGGCACCGAGCGCGTCGGCCACCTTCGTCCAGTTCGCAGGCGTGATCGGGATCTCCGCTGCGCCGGGCGCCGAGAGCTTCCGGAGCCCGCGAGCGATGCCGATCCCAGTGACGGCCTTCTCCTGGCGAAGCGACCAGGCCGCGCCGTAGAACACGAGCCACGTCGCGTCGTACGTGTGCGGGACGAATGCGAGCGCGCCCGGGTCCTTCTTGAAGGCCGCGTTGTAGCTCGTCTTGAAGAGCTCGAACGTCGGCCCCTCCGGGACGGCAGGACGGCTCCCGACGACGCGCGGAAAGAGCGAGGCGGCACCGGCGGCACCGCTCAAGAGGTCGGGGTTCGCGGCGCTGTCGGTGAGGAAGAAGCTGATGTTCTCGTAGCTGGCGAGCGATGTCGCCGCGTTGAGGAACGCGACCGCGTCGGCCGTCTGCGAGGAGAAGAAGAGGACGAACGGCGGCTTCGTGGAGGCTGCGTCGACGATCGCGGCGTCGCGCTGGCTCGCGGTCTCGTACGGGATCGCCCGCACGGTTCGCCCATCCTTCTGGAACGCGGCGGTGAAGACATCCGCGAGCGCCGTACCGTATGCCCCCTTCTCGTTCACGACGACGACGTTCGTCGCGGTGGGGAAGCTCGTCGTCAGGTGACGCGCGATCGCCGCCCCCTGCACCGTATCCGGCGTCGCGGTCCGCCAGAGGAGACCGGGATCCTGGTCGGTCGCGGTGGCGACGTCATGACCGGTCAGCGCCGGGCTCGACGCCGCCGGTGAGATCACGAGCACGCCCTGCTCCTTGATCGCGTCGAAGACGGCGATGGTGTCGCCCGACGCGCTCGGCCCGACGATGGCGGGGACCCCCAGCACGTCGGCGAGATAGCGCGCACTGGCAACGGCGGCGTCGGCACGCTTGAGCGAGTCGTATTGCGAGTTCTCCGCGACATCGCAGAAGACGATGCCGAAGGGCCGACCGTCGAGCCCTCGCTCCTCGTTCACCTGAGTCGTCGCGAGCCGAATCGCGTCCTCTCGTCCGCGCTGGGTCTCGACGCTGCGGTCCATCAAGGCGCCGATCGTGATCACGCCTTCGTAGTTCTTCGGGCGGGTGAGGAGATCCGGCGGGAAGGTCGTGGTGCAGCGCGGGCTCGGAGGTGCACGCTCGCACAGCCCGGAGGCGCCGCACACGAGCCCCGCCCCGAAGGCGGTCCGGCAGTCCGCGTTCTTGTTGCAGGAGGTGACGTCTTCGCGCGTGAGCGTGCAGCTCATCGCGATCGCGGCAACGGCACCGAGCGCAGCGAGTCTAGAAAGTGCCAACGACTTCGACTCCCGCGCCCGCAGGCCGTGCCTCCACGCGAAGCCCATGACCGGTAGCGTTCCCTTGGTTCTTGCCGACCTTCACCGATGCCTTGTCGTCGCTGTCCCCCGCGAGGAGGAAGTATAGCCCCACACCGCCGAGCACGACGCCCGAGACGAGGGCGATGTCGGTGACGAGCCCGAACGTCTTGTCTCGATCGATCGCCGCGCGCGCGTCGGCGTTGCACAGCCGGCCTGCCGGAGCGGCCGTGCAGCCCGCGTCCGCGTCGCTCCGCGCCGAGAGCGTGAGCACCCCGAAGACGCCGGCGGTCGCGAGCGCAGCGCCGCCCGTGCCGAGGAGCACGATCGGCAATACACGCGTCGGCTTCTCGGGCGGCGGCTCGGGAGCCTTCGGCGGCGCGGGCTCCTCGGTCTTCGCAGAGGGCTCGGCTCCGTTCTGCTCCTTCTCGGCAGCGCGTCGCTTCTCCTCTTCTTCCCGAGCGCGCTCGTCGGCCTTCCTCTGCTCCTCGACGCGCTTCCTCAGGTTCACGAGGCGCTTCTGGACGATGTCACGATCTTTCGCCTTGCCGCTCGCGAGGTACTTCTCGAGCGCGTCGACCGCCTCCACATACCGACCGAGCCGCTCGAGCGCGTTCGACACGTTGAAGAGCAGCTGCGGCCGCCCGCTGAGCTCGTACGCCTCGACGAAGGATGCGTGCGCCTCCTCGTAACGGCCCTCGGCATAGGCAGCGTCGCCCTTCTCGAAGAGCTCTCGCGCGCGCACGTCGGCGGCGGCTTTTTCGGGCGCCTTCGCCGGCGCCGCCGCGGCGACCCCCGTGAGTGGGTGAGCAGGCACGAGCTGGCCCGAAACACCGATGGCTACGACGATGGCCGCGAAGAGATGTCGCCCGGTCATTCCCAGGGGTTGATGTTATCCGTCTTCGGGCGTCCGTCCGAGTTTCCCTTCACCTTCCCGACCGGAGCCGGTCCCGGCTGGGGTCCGGGGGCCGCCGCGCCGCGCGGAGCAACGGCCCCCGTCGGTGCCGACGCGCTCGCCGGAGCTCCGCTCGAGCCCTCGGGGGAAGCGGAGGAGGTCGGCCGCAAGCCGATCGTCGCAGGCGGAGGAGCATCCGTGAACTCGACGAGCATGCTCTCGTGACCGAGCGCCGATACGCGAAGCGTGTGGGTCTTCCCGTCGCGAGCGAACGGCCGCGAGACGCCCCCCGTTCCCACCGCGACGCCGTCGATCTCGATCGATGCCGTCGGCGGCGTGACCTTGACGTCGATCGTGAATGTCTCGGCGGAAGCCGCGGCGGCCACCGTCCGGGCTGCGTCGTCTCGGTGCACGCCGCGCAGGAGGACGACGGAGACGAGGATCGCGAGCCCGAGGCCGAGGCCGATGACGATCGTGATCGCCGCCGAGCCGCGCGGCCCCGTTCCCGGCGGCCCCGACGAGCCCGCCCCATAGCTCGGGAGGCGGTCGACCGCCGCCCCTGGCGGAGTCGCGCTTCCGCCCCTTCCAGGATGATGCTCGCCGTAACCGTACCCGGCTGCGAAGCCGCCCGGCATCGAGCCATGGGGGATCGATGCGCTCGGGTTCGCCATCGGACGGTGGGAGTGGTGGGAATGCTGCGAAACGGGCGTCGGAGCGCTCGACGCCCGCACCGGGTACGGTGCCGAAGGCGACGCCCCAGCCGGCGCAGAGGGAAAGGCGGCCATGCTCTGCACCGTCGCGAACCCGCCCGTCGATCCCGGCGCGTGGTGGTGGAGGACCTCCGTCGCCGACTGATGGCTCCCGCTGTTGCCTCTGAACGTCGGTGCCCAGATCATCCGCGATCGCTCGTTCGCGAACGGGAGGAGCGCCTCGCCGAGCGCGCGCATCGTAGGGAAGCGATCCTGCGCCTGGAGGGCCATCGCGCGCTGGATGACGCGATCGAACGGAGCGGGGAGCTCCGGGTTGCGTTCGCGCGCCGGGACGAACTCCCCTTTGCAGATCGCCATCGCCAGCGCGACGAAGTTGTTCCCGAGATCCGCGAACGGCCGGACCGCCGTGGCCGCCTCGTAGAGGATGACGCCCATCGAGTACTGATCGGAGCGTCCGTCGGCCTGCTTGTCGGCTCGCATCAGCTCGGGGGACGCGTAATGCGGGGTGCCGACGAACGCGGAGTCCGTCGTGAGCGCGGCCTGCTGCGAGTCGTGAACGAGCTTCGAGATGCCGAAATCGAGGACCTTCGGCACGATCTCGCCGTTCCACGAGCGAGACAGGAAGATGTTCGACGGCTTGATGTCGCGATGGACGATCCCGTGCTCGTGGGCGAAGTCCACCGCGGCGATGATCGGGAGGAGCAGATCGACGATCGTCTCGATCGGCAGGCGCCCCTCGCGCCGGATCATCGCGGAGAGCGATTCACCCTCGAGGTGCTCCATCACGAGGCACGGCAGGCCGCCCATCATTCCGACGTCGGTGACGTCGACGATGTTCGGGTGCCGGATCCGAGACGCGAGCTGCCCCTCGCGGAGGAAGCGCGCGACCACGATCTCGTCGTCGAGGAAGCGCTTGCGCAGGGTCTTGATGGCGACGCGCTTGTCGAGCCCGGTGTGGACGGCGTCGAAGACGTCGCCCATGCCGCCAGAGCCGATCTTCGCTCGGACCTTGTAGTGTCCGAGCGAAGTCGTCGGCAGGCTATCGCCGGTCCGCTCCATCACGTTGAACATCCTATCAGGATGCGCTCGCGAGCGCTTTGCTGCCTGAAGCCCTCGGCGCACATCGGCTCCCGCCCCGGGAGCGGGCTCGCATGCCGCGGGCGAGCGCTCGAGGTCGGCGGGCAGCGCCCGAGCTCGCGGCGAGGCCCCGCGCCTGAATCCGACCCCGGGTCCGGGTCCGGCTGCGGGAGGCTCAGAAGCCCGGATCGCAAGCGAGCGGCGTGGCGAACACCGCCGCCGACCGTCCCCGATCCGCCGCGAAGAAGGCGACGATCGCGCGTCCGTCGGGCCGCACCGCGAGGGCCGGCTGCCCTGCGTTGATCGACTCCGGCGAGACGACGAGCGCCTCACCACGCGGGTCGAGATCGCGCCCGAGGCGGACCGCGACCACCCGATGCTCCCCCGGCAGACCGTCGGCGTGGGCGAGGAGCAGATCACCGTCGGGCAGCGCGGCGAGCGTCGGTGACATCCCCTTGCCGATTACACGAATGGGGCCGAGTGTCGTCGCCCCCTCCCCGTCCGGGGCGAACCCGGCGACGACGATCGACCACTCTCGATCGCCCGCCTCGCGCTCGGCCCACGCGATGACACCGCCGCCCCCCCATGGCGCGACGGAAGGGGTACCGACGGTCGCGCCCTTGCGGGAGAGCGCCACGAGCGGCCCCGCCGGCGCGAGCGAGGCGTCGGTGACTCCGACGTAGAACATCGAGGGCCGCCGGAGCGCGACGACCGCCCCGCCGTCGTCGCGACCGGCGGCGCGTACGAGCTCGGGTCCGAATGCGACGGGGCGCGGGCTCCTGGTCGACGGGCGCGGAGCGTCGGACAGCTTCGAGAACCCCGGCGGACGATACGGGTTGCTCTTCGGGGCGGCGGAGGCGCGCGAGGCGACGCCGGGCGCCGTCGCCCGCGCGACAGGCCCGCCGCCGGGCAACGGCCAGATGCTGCGGGCGCGGACGCCACGAAGATCGTCCACTACCAGCGCCATGATCGACCCGCCGCGAGCGACGATGCGAAACGCTGGTGCTTCGCCGGCGCTCGTGATCGTCCGGGCGTCGTCTGCATCGATGCGCACGTCGAGGCTGTCGGAGTCCTCCTCGAGCCCGGCCTCGACGACGGCATGGCTCACGAGCGTCGGCGACTTCACGCGGACCGTCTCGGCGATGCGCAGCCCCGATCCCTCGACGCGGATGCCGACGGCCTCCCTACTCCCCGACGCGAGCGCGACCCCGAACCCAGTCTCGAGGACCGTGACGTCGAGGCCCGGTCCGATCTGCGCGCGCGGCGTGAGCACGCGCGCATCACCCGACGCCACACACCCGCCTGGGGGAGGAGGAGGCACCGCGAGCCCGCCTGGGCGCGAGAGCGGCGTCCGTTCCGAGAGCGCGACGTTCGGCTCGCGCACGATCGTCGTCATCGACGACGGCGCGCCGCCCGAGCCCGCGACGAGCGCAACGGCAACGGCGACGAGGCCGTGCGAGACGAGAAGGCCAACCGCGGCTCGGCGCGCCGTGCGTGCGCGAGGAACGACCGCCGGCGCATCGTTCGGCAGCGGCCGCGGCCATTCGCTGATCGCCCGGGCGATCTTGCCGTCGCTGGCCTCGAGCCTCGGCACCGGCGGCGCAGCGAGGGCCTCGTCCGTGAGCATCGAGACCTCGTGCACGCTCTCGAGCTCGGAGGCCGACAGCTCGATCATCGACGCGCTCGAGTCGGCCGCTGCGACGCCCGTCGAGTCGAGCGTCGGCACGGTGGAGCGCTCGCTGGGCCGCTCGACGTCGCTCCCCGAGCTCGAGCGATCGTCATCACCGCGAAGCAGCGCGGTCGGCGGCGCCTCCGTGGTGAACGACGAGCCTGACCGCGGGTCGTCTTTGCGTGGGCGAGCCGACGGCCGGCGAAACACCTCCGACGTGGGAAACGTGAGCGTGCGACGCGTCGGAGCGGCCATCGGCGTCGCGACGTCGTGCGTGTCGTTCCCGAACGCCTCGAAGTCCGCCCCCGCAGCGCCGCCCCCGACCTTCGCGCTCGACGTCTCCCCCTCTCGTGAACCCACGGCTACCTCTCTCTCGCTTGGTCGCGCTCTAGCACCGGGCCGCTCGCGTGCACCTCGCGCGCGGCGTGCCCGCAGCGGCTCGGCGGAGCGAAGGCCGCGCCGGAGCCGCCCCTCGCCTCTGCCCACCGCAGCCTCCCGCCGCATGCAGGACGAGGTCCATCCCACACCGGCTCCAAGTACCCGAAATGCCGTCAAATCAATCACTTCGATTGCGGTACTCCGTCCTCAGGATGAGCTGACGAGGACGCACCGCCGAGGCATCCCGGCCGAGACCGGACGCCGCGGAGCCGGTCCAGTGCGAGGCCACACGCGTCTTCGTTTTGCCCTCCCTCGTGACCGGTGTATTGAGCCGTCTCCTTGGCCTCCCACGTCCTCCCTTTCGAAAAGCCCATCGTCGAGCTCGTCACCCGCGTGAAGGAGCTGCGTGCCCTCGCGGAGAACGACAAGCGCTTCGAGGTCGAGCTCCGCCGCCTCGAAGAGAAGTGCAGTCGCCTCGCCCGCGAGCTCTTCGCCGACCTGACGCCCTGGCAGAAGGTGCAGCTCTCGCGGCATCCGAACCGCCCGTACACGCTCGACTACGTCACGCACCTGTTCGAGGACTTCCTCGAGCTCCACGGCGATCGATCCTTCGCCGACGACGCGGCGATCGTGTCCGGCGTCGCGCGCTACCACGGGCGCAGCGTCGTCGTGGTCGGCCACCAGAAGGGCCGCGGCGCGAAGGAGAGCGTGAAGCGCAACTTCGGCATGCCCCATCCGGAGGGCTACCGGAAGGCGCGCCGCATGTTCGAGCTCGCGTCGCGCTTCGGCATGCCGATCTTCACGTTCATCGACACGATGGGCGCCTACCCGGGCCTCGGCGCGGAGGAGCGCGGCCAGAGCGAAGCGATCGGCGCATGCCTCGCCGCAATGTCGCGCGCGCCCGTCCCGATCATCGCCACGATCCTCGGCGAGGGTGGCAGCGGCGGCGCGCTCGCGCTCGGCGTCGCTAACCGCGTCCACGTGCTCGAGTACGGTACGTACAGCGTCATCTCGCCCGAGGGCTGCGCGTCGATCCTCTGGAAGGACGGCAGCAAGGCCGACGAGGCCGCGGCGCGCCTGCGCATGACGGCCCCCGAGCTCTTGAAGCTGAAGGTCGTCGATCGCGTGGTCGAAGAGCCCGCCGGCGGTGCGCACCAGGACCCGCACGGCGCCGCCCGCAGCGTCGATGCGGCCCTCCGCGAGACGCTCGCCGAGCTTCTCCAGCGCACGCCCGACGAGCTGGTACGCGATCGCTACGACCGCTTCCGCGAGCTCGGCGCCTTCGTCGGGTAGCGGCCAAACGCGACGGACGGGCCGGATCGTCGACGCGCAGGCCGGGACGCGGTTTACGGGCGCAATCGGCTCGGAGCCTCCGTCGTCCCCTCGTTCGGCCGCCCCGGCCGGCCGACTGACCAGCTGACGCGTCGCATTACGGGCCTTTTGTCGAAAGGTTGGCCCGTCCGCCTGCCGCTTGTCGGCGTTCGTGCTATCGAGGGGCCCCGGTACGCTCTGATGACGTCATCCATCACTCTCGAGGGGAAGGTCGCGATCGTCACTGGCGCGAGCCGCGGGATCGGTGAGGCGATCGCGCGGATGTTCGCAGCGAATGGCGCCAAGGTCGTCTGCGCCTCGCGAAAGCTCGAAGGCGTGACGGCAGTCGCGGAGTCGATCGGCCCGGCGGCGATCGCGGTCGCGGCTCACACCGGCCGAGAGGACGACTGCGTCGCGCTCGTGCAGACGGCGGTCGAGAAGCTCGGCAAGGTCGACGTCCTCGTCAACAACGCAGCGACGAACCCGTACTTCGGGTCGATGCTCGACGTCGACGTCGGCGCCTGGGACAAGACCTTCGAGGTCAACACCAAGGGCTACTTCTGGATGGCTCGCGAGGTGGCGCGCCATCTACGCGCGCGGGACGCGGCCGGCTCGATCATCAACATGGCGAGCGTCGCGGGAATCGTCGCGTCGCCACTCCAGGGCGTCTACGCGATGACCAAGGCGGCGGTCATCTCGATGACCAAGACGCTCGCGTACGAGCTCGCGGGGAACAAGATCCGCGTCAACGCCATCGCGCCCGGCTTCGTCGACACGAAGTTCGCCGCCGCGGTGCTGAAGAACGACGCCCTCCTCGACGAAGTGCTCAGAATGACTCCGATGAAACGCTACGGACAGCCCGACGAGATCGCCGGCTGCGCCCTCTACCTCGCGTCGGATTCCGCCAGTTACTTGACTGGACAGGCCATTGTGATCGACGGAGGTATGACGATCGCGTGATCGCGCGGTCGTTCGAGGACGGATCGAGATGCAGCGGGGAGACATCGTCGCAGGCAAATACCGGCTGAACCAGCCCCTCGGAAGCGGGGGGATGGCCGAGGTCTGGTCGGCGACGAACACGTTCACCGAGCGCCAGGTCGCCATCAAGTTCATGAACGCGCAGGTCGCGAAGACGCCCGAGGCGGCGGCTCGCTTCCTGAAGGAGGCGAAGGTCTCCGCGCGCGTGAACCACCCGAACATCATCGACATCCACGACGTCGGTCAGACGGAGCAGAGCCAGCTCTTCCTCGTGATGGAGCTGCTCACGGGCTTCCCGCTCGAGGTCGCCCTCCGCCGGCAGACGCCGCCGATGACCCTCTACGAGTTCGCGATCGTGATGATCGAGGTCGGCGATGCGCTCGCGGCAGCGCACAAGGCCGGCATCGTCCATCGCGATCTCAAGCCGACGAACATCTACCTCCACAAGGTGAAGGACGGCGTCGCGATCCCGAAGGTGCTCGACTTCGGCGTCAGCAAGTTCCTCGAGGACGACACGAACCACGCGCTCACGGTCGCCGGTACCGTCCTCGGCTCGCCGCTCTACATGAGCCCGGAGCAGGCGCGCGGCGAGTCGCATCTCGACGGCCGGACGGACATCTTCGCGTTCGGCGCGATCCTCTTCGAGGCGCTCTGCGGCTACCGCCCCTACGAGGCGAAGAACTTCAACGCGCTCATCGTCAAGATCGCCACGACGAAGCCGAAGGCGATCGACGCGTGTGCACCGCACGTCCCCGACTCGCTTCGTCGCGTCGTGCGCGCGTGCATGGAGACGGATCTCAAACGCCGCGCTCAGACCTTCGAGGAGGTCGTCGAGATGATGCGCCAGGCGATGCCCGAGCTCGAGGCCTCGCCGATCCGCCTTCCGACGCCGCTCATCGCCACTGCCGTCGTCGATCCGGACGCGACCAACGCGCTCCCGGTGCTCCGCGCCAGCGATCGTCCGCCCTCCATCGCCCCGGTCCCGTATACGGGCGACACCGTCCCGGGCATGACGAGCTCGGGCAGCATCAGCGTGCCCCCCCCTCCACCGAACGTCCCGTCGGACACGTGGGCCGCGCCCAACACGTCTGCCCCGAGCGGCTCGTCGTGGCAGACGCCGAACACGTCGTACGCGTCGATCGTCTCGGTCCCGAAGAAGCGCAGCCCCGCCTGGCTCGTGGCCGCGGGCGCGGCCCTCGTCGTCGGCGGGATCGGCATCGGCGCAGTCGTAGCAGCTCGCCCGCAGACGGATGCGTCTCCGGTCGCGGCGCGCACGCCCGACACGACGGCCCCGCAGTCGCCCGCGTCCGATCCGGCGAGCGCCGCCCCGATCACGACGCCCGCTCCTGAGCAGACCGCGCCGGCTTCGAACGAGCCCCCCACGGTCAGCGTCGACTCGCTGCCGGGCGCGAAGAGCGCCGCGCCCGTCGCGAAGGGCTCGGGCCGCCTCAACGTCGCGGCATCGCCGGGCTGGTGCACGATCACGATCGACGGCAAGGAGCACGGCCCCACCCCGCTCGCGAGCATCGATCTCGCCGCGGGTCCGCATCAGATCGTCTGCAAGCCGGCCACGGGCAAGGCGCGCACCGCAAGCGTGATTGTCCAGGACGGCGCGAGCTCCAAGTACCGCTTCGCGCTCGACGACTGACGCCTACGTCGCGCTCACCTTCGAGCCGCCTACTCGCGTCGAGGAGGCGCGGCAGCTCGGTCGTGACGTTCGCCCTTCGGCGACGACATTCGAGCCGCGAGCCCTACGCGGCGTCGACCGCCTTCTTCGACCCGTCGGGAACCGCGACGGGCACGACGGCGTTCGTCATCGCCTGGTTCTCGCGGATGATGGTGCGGGCGAGGAGGAGCCACACGGCGATGAGCCCCGTGTTGACCATGGCGAAGCTCCGTACCGGCCAGCTCAGGAGCTCGCCCCCGACGTACACGAGACCGGCAGAGGCGACGTCGCCCATGCGGACGAAGAACGTGTCGACTGCCTGCTTCGCCTTGTACTTCATCTCCGTCGACGTCGGCAGCCAGAGCATGTTCCGGACGGTGTTGTTGACCGAGTAGTCCGACGCGTTCTCCGCGATCTTCCCGGGCCGGAGCACCGAGAGCTCGCCAACGCCGAGGAGAGCCGGCAGCGTGAGGAGCGCGACGGAGTCGAAGAGCGAGATCACCGGCAGGACGAAGAGCGCGATCCGGAGGCCACCTAGCTTCACGATCCGCGAGACCGCGAACGACTGGAGGACGACGCCGAGCACGTTCACCCAGAGGAAGAAGTCGCCGTAGAAGCTGGTGCCGAAGCTCTTCGTGAACTTCCGCACGGCGTCGTCGCCGACGATCCCCGCTGCCGCCGCGGCCTCCATCGCCTTCGCCTTCACGAGGACGCTGAGGATGTACTCGCCGTTGGTGTTCACGAACGAAAAGACGAGCGAGAAGACGGCAATCGCGACGAGGTACTTGTGCCGGAAGACGAGCGCGAAGGCCCCGTCCGTTCCGCTGTTCTCGCGCGCGCCGACCGCGACGGACTCCGGCTCGCGGGAGGGATGCCGGGGCGCGCGCAGCGCCGCTCGATGCTCGCGCGCGTGCGCCATCTGCGTGAGCGTGGCGCACCCGACGAGGAGCGCTCCGCTCACGAGGAGCAGCTCGTAGATGCCGAGGCCGAGCGTGTCCTTGAGGAAGCTCGTGACGTACGCCCCGAGCGCAGCCCCCACCGATGCGCCGATGCCAACGAGCGCGAAGAGGCGCTTGCCTTGTTCCGGGGTGTAGAGGTCGTTCGCGAACGCCCAGAACTGGGCGACGACCATCATGTTGAAGATGCCGACCCAGACGTAGAACACGAGCCCGAGGTTGTGCTCCACCGACGGAATCTTCGAGAGCACCCAGAAGAGGACGAGATGCGACGCGAAGAAGAGCGTCACCCCAGCGACGAGCTTGTTCTTCGGCAACCGGCTCGCGACGCGTGCGTAGGCCGGCACGGCCACGAGGAGCGCGACGGCGATCGCGGCCGAGAGGTAGCTCTTGTACTCGGCCCCCGACTTCATCGCGAGGACGAGCCCCTCGCGCACGGGCTTGATGACGTAGTACGCCGTGAGCAGCAAGAAGACGTTGAACGTCAGGAGCAGGGCCGTGCCCCCCTCTCCCGCTTTCACCTCCGTCACGATGCCGAGCGCGCGCTCGAGCGGCGAACGCGATCCTTCCGTCGAGCTCCCGGTCATCGTCGGGCTGGAGAATACCGGCTCCGCATCACATCGCTTGGACTTTGTTGATAAGCTCGCGCTCGCGTCGTGGGAGGATCCAAGACCGAAAACTCGAGCGATTCGCGACCGGCCGTCTGGCCTGCGATGATCGCTTCCGCTTCACTCGTGGCTCAGCTCGTCGCGGGCAAGGCGACGCGCGACGCGCTCTTCCTCACGCACTTCGGGCTCACGGTCCTGCCCGCCGCGATGATCGGCGCGGCGCTTCTCTCCGCGCTGTCGGTCATCGTCATGTCGCGCCTGCTCACGCGAGCTGGCCCCGCGCGCGTCGTCCCGGCGACCTTTGCCGTCTCGGCCATCCTCTTCCTCGTCGAGTGGTCGATCAGCCTCGAGAGCGAGCGCGCGACGGCGATCGCCGTCTATGCCCACACGGCGGTCTTCAGCACGGCCATCGGGAGCGCATTCTGGTCGCTCGTCAACGAGCGCTTCGACCCGCACGAGGCGAAGCGTCTCGTCAGCCGGATCACGAGCGGCGGAACGATCGGGGGTGTCATCGGCGGTCTGCTCGTGTGGCGAGCGTCGTCGCACATCTCCGTTCCGATGATGCTCGCCCTCCTCGCGGCGATGAGCGTCGCCGGACTCTGGGGCTCGCTGCGCACCGCGCCTTTGGAACAACGCAAGGCGAAGCCGCGCGCGATCGTGACCCGCGCGGGAGTGATGGTGCTCGGCGAGAAGCCGTACCTCCGCCTCCTGGCGTTGCTCGTAGGTGCCGGCGCGGTCGTCCAGGCGCTCCTCGACTGGCTCCTCAGCGCCCACGCGACGCACGAGTACGGCCAGGGCCCGCAGCTCCTCGGCTTCTTCGCGTTCTTCAACATGATCGTCGGCGTGCTCTCGTTCGCGGCGCAGATCGGGCTCACGCGCGTCGCCCTGGAGAAGCGCGGGCTCGTCGGCACGATCAAGCTCCATCCGATGAGCGTCACGGCGGGGGTCGTCCTCGCGCTCGTGCTTCCGATCTTCTGGCCGGTCCTCGTCCTCCGCGTGATCGAGGGCGTGACCCGGGGCTCGCTCTATCGATCCGCGTACGAGCTCTTCTACACGCCGGTCCCCGCCGCGAAGAAGCGCGCCACGAAGACGCTCATCGATGTGGGGGTCGACCGGATCGGTACTGCGCTCGGAAGCGCGTTCCTCTTCGTCGTCGCCGGGCTCGCTCCGCTCTCCCTGCAGACGCGCATCGCGCTCTTCGGCGTCCTCGCGATGACCGCAGCCGCATGGCTCATCGCCTCTCGGCTCCAGGACGGATACGTCTCGGCACTGGCGTCGAGCCTCAAGTCGGGCGCGGTCGCCCTCGATGACGACGACGCAGAGGATCTGATCACGAGGAAGACGCTCGCCGAGACCACGGCGCTGCTCGATCGCGACAAGCTCATCTCGCACATCGATCGGCTCCAGCGGCAGAAGGCTGCGGAGGGAAACGTCGCCATCGCCCCTGGGAGAGCCCCGAGCGGAGCGCCGTTGTCGGAACGTGCACCGCAAGGCTCCACCGGTGAGCTCGCACTGCTCTTCGACCCGACCGACAAGGTCCTGGCGCGCGGGGCGGCGCTCCGCTCGGGAGATCCGACGGCGATCAAGCAAGCGCTCGCCTCACCGCTGTCCCCGACGCTCGCTCCGTTCGTGATCCCGCTGCTCTCGAACGATGCTGTGGTCCGCGATGTCGTGAGGTCGCTCCGCCGAGCTGCGCCGAAGATCGCGGGGATGCTGCTCGACCACCTGCTCGACCACGACGTCGACCTCCGCGTGCGCCGCCGGATACCGCGCATCCTCAAGGTGTGCCGCACCCAGCGCGTCGCGAGCGGCCTCGTCTTTGCGCTCCGCGATCCTGCGTTCGAGGTGCGGGCGCAAGTCGGCATCGCGCTCGGCCAGCTCGCCGAAGACAGCGCGATCTCGCTCGAGCACGAGACGATCCTCGAGCTCGCCCTCCACGAGCTCACCACCGGGCGGCCGACGTGGTCCATCGGCTCCCGGGTCAGCATCGAGCCGGTGAGCGACGCCCCCGAGCGATCGCGCGACGGCGACGCCGCGTCAGGAATGCCGCAGTCCGCCCCGCCGTCACCGAAGGACGAACGGATCGAGCGGGACGATCTCCGGCGTGGGCTCGGCCACGTCTTCGCGCTCCTCGGTCTCGTGCTCGATCGCGAGCCGCTCTCGATCGCGTACCGGGCGCTCGGTGCGGAGGACCCAGCCCTCCGCGGGACGGCCTTCGAGTACCTCGAGGTCGTCCTTCCGCCTCGACTGCGCGAGGTGGTCGTTCCGCTCCTCGGCGACGTGAAGGCGCCGCCACGAAGTCGCGAACGCGGAACGAACGAGCTCGCCGCCGAGCTCCTCCGCTCGCGAGGCGGCCTCGTGCGGCCGTCCTCGCTCTGAGCCCCAACGAGCTTTCCGCTAGCGCCGTTCCCGCCTATCGTGCGAGTGCCTTGGCTCGCTCGGCGTTGGTTCGCTCGTTCTTCGGCGCCTTCGCCTCGATCCTCGCGTTCGCCCCGACGCCGGCCTTCGCTCGCGCGGACGACCCGCCCGCCACGTCTGCACCGGCGCAACCGAGAGACGAGGAGACGAGCCGCCGAACGCAGACGAACCCGCCTTCCGGGGCGCGATCGGAGCAGGCCCCCGGCCAGATCGGTACCGCCGATGCGCCGGCGGCCACCGGGCGCCCGCCCGCCGCGGCAGGGACCGGAACGACGAGCCCGAAGCGTCCCCTCCCCGACTACGGCGGTCGCGGCGCCCCGGACACGACCGCGGCCGACGTCGCGCTGTGGATCCCGCGCGTGATCCTCGCGCCGCTCTACCTCGTGAGCGAATACGTCGTCCGCCGTCCGCTCGGCTGGCTCATCACGACCGCCGAGCAGAAGCAGTGGCCCTCGGCCATCCGCGACTTCTTCCTCTTCGGCCCCGAGAAGAAGGCCGGGATCGTCCCGACGGCGTTCCTCGACTTCGGCATCCGCGCGAGCGTCGGTGTCTACGCGTTCTGGGACGACCTTCTCGCTCCTGGCAATCACCTCCGCCTCCACGCGTCGACGCTCGGCGCCGATTGGCTCCAGGGCGCCATCGCCGACCGGATCCCGCTCGGCAAGGATGCGTCGGTCGACCTACGGCTCGAGGGCACCCACCGGCCCGACAACATCTTCCACGGGCTCGGCCCTCGCACTCTCCAGGAGAACCGCACCCGCTTCGGGATCGATCAGGTCCGCGCCCGCCCGGTCTTCGAGATGACGTGGTGGAAGGGCAGCCGCGTCTCGACGGAGGCCGGCTTCAAGTACGTCGCGTTCCGCGACGATGCTTGTTGCGACGACCCTTCCCTCGTCACCGCGATCCGCGATGGCTGGCAGACCGCGCCCCCCGCGTTCGGCACCGGGTACTCGAGCGTGTACCAGCGCGGCGAGCTCACCATCGACACGCGCGACGAGAGACCGAAGAGCCAGAGCGGCGTCCGCCTCGATCTCGAGGTCGAGCACGCGTCGAACGTCCGCCGCGCCAGCAGCAACTGGGTCCGTTACGGCGGGAGCGCCAGCGCGATCCTCGACATCAAGAACAACCGCACCATCGGCCTCACGGTCACGACGCTCTTCGCCGATCCGATCTCGCGCGGCGCCGAGATTCCGTTCACCGAACAGATCGTCCTCGGGGGCTCGGGGCCGATGCGCGGCTACCTCTACGGCCGGCTCGTCGACCGGAGCGCCGCCGTCGCGACGCTGAAGTACAAGTGGCCGATCTGGGTCTTCCTCGACGGCACGATCCAGCTCGCGACAGGGAACGTCTTCGGACCGCAGCTCGAAGGCTTCAAGTCGAAGCTGCTACGCCTCTCCGGCGCGATCGGAATCGAGAGCATCGGCAGCCCGGACCACACGTTCGAGCTCCTCGCGGGATTCGGCACCGAGACCTTCGAGCACGGCGCAGAGGTCAACTCGCTCCGCGTGCTCTTCGGCACGAACCGCGGGTTCTAAGCGACTCGGAAGTCCCAGCCGAACCCGCCCCGCGCGATCGGCCCGCTCAGCAATGCGGGGCGGTTCGCTGCGTGGAGCCTCGCTCTCGCCCGCTCCGCACAATCACGCAGCGTCGTCGCGACGTGCGAGCCGAAGCCGCGAGACGTCGGCGACGTCCGACACGTTCGTCGGCGTCATCGCGCTTGGCGGGCTCGCCACGACGTGCAAGTTAAGGGGTAGATCGGAGCTGGTGATGCGCCGCTCGCGCGACTTCAACGTGACCTCAGCTGTGCTCATTCTGTCGAGCTTGCTCGTCTCGACCGCGATCGGCTGCTCGGACCCGAAGGGCACCCCGACCGAGTCGGCTCCGGTGTGCCTCGAAACAGGTATCGACGAGTCGTGCACGCCCGCCTACGAGCCGACCTACGACGCGCTCTACGCCAACACGTTCCAGCGGAGCTGCGCCGCGTCGGGCGTGAGCTGCCATGCCTCGACCGGCAAGCAAGGCGGCGTCGACTTCGGCGATCCCGAATCCGGCTACGAAGGGCTGAGGACCAAGCTGCGCGCGGGCGAGCCCGAGTGCAGCATCCTCGTCCACCGCATCGTCGCGACGGACGGCAAGGTCCGCATGCCGCCGGGACGCTCGCTCACAGCGGGAGAACAATGCGCGATCATCAAGTGGGTCGCCGACGGAGCCCGCCGGTGAAGCGACGAGCTCTCATCTTCGCCTCGGCGATCGCGATCGCGGCGGTGACCGGCGCCTCCTGCGGCCCGGGCACCGAGGAGCAGAAGATCTCGCTGACGCGAGAGGCGCTCTACGATCCGAACAACTGCTTGCCGTGTCACGACCAGCAGTTCCGTGAGTGGTCGAGCAGCATGCACGCGTACGCAGCGGAAGATCCCGTCTTCCTCGCGATGAACAAGCGCATGCTCCGCGAGACGAACGGCGCGTCGGCGGACTTCTGCGTCGGCTGCCATGCGCCGATGGCGCTGCGCCTCGGCCTCACGAAGGACGGCTCGAACCTGGCCGATCTGCCCACCTCCGTGCGCGGCATCACCTGCTACTTCTGCCACGCGGCCGACGCCGTCGAAGGCACGCACAACAACCCGCTGCGCCTGGCCGATGACGGTGTCATGCGCGGCGCCATCCACGATCCCGCGAAGTCGATGCCCCATCGAGGCGCGTACTCGCCGCTCCACGATCGTGAGAACCCCGAGTCGTCGAAGCTGTGCGGCGCGTGCCACGACGTGGTTACGCCGCACGGCGCACACATCGAGCGAACGTTCGACGAGTGGAAGAACTCGCTCTACTCGCAGCCCGGCCAGCTCTCGTGCGGCAAGTGCCACATGGACGGGAGCGACGGACAGGCCGCGCAGATGGACGGCGCGCCGAAGCGCAAGGTTCACGATCACTCGATGCCCGCGGTCGACATCGCGCTCACGCCATTCTTCGGCGTGGAGTCCCAGCGCGCCGCGGTGCAGCGCCTTCTCGACCAGACGCTGATCACGAAGCTCTGCGTGAAGCAGACGCCGCTCGGCGTCGTCGCGGACGTCACGCTCGACAACGCGTTCGCAGGCCACAAGTTCCCGAGCGGAGCAGCACAGGACCGCCGTGCGTGGGTCGAGCTCCTCGCGTACAAGAACGACGCGCTGATCTTCTCGAGCGGTGTGGTCGAGGATCGAAAGGCTGCGTCCAAGCTCGAGGATCCGAACTTCTGGCTCCTCCGCGACAAGATCTTCACCGTCGACGGACGCGAGACCCATCTCTTCTGGGAAGCGGCGCGCGTGGAGTCGGAGCTGCTGCCGGCCGCCGTGACGGCGGATCCGCTCGATCCGAGGTTCATCCACTCCGTCACGCGCTCCTATCCCCTCCCCGCCATCCCGGACCGCGTGAACATGCGCGTCCGCATGCGCCCGCTCGACTTCGATCTCCTCGACGACCTCGTCGCCTCGGGCGATCTCGATCCGGCGCTGCTCGACAAGATCCCGACCTACGATCTCGCGAGCGGCACGAAGGAGTGGACCTCCGAGGTCGGCTTCGCGCGCTGCATCGAGTAGCAGCGCGTTCGAGCCGACCGGCTCAGCCGTCGAGACAGTAGCGGGGCGTTCGAGCCGACCGGCTCAGCCGTCGAGACAGAACTGGAACGTCGCTTCCTGGAGCGGGCCGCCGCCGGCGGTCTGCACGCCGATCTTGATCTGCCAGAGACCCGCCATCGCGAGGTAGATCTCGTCGACGGTGTACTTGCCACCGCCCGTCGCCGTCACGACCGGCTTCACTGCGCTGCCATGCGCGTGATCGGGCATCCACGGGGTCACCGTGATAGTCGCGCCGTCGACTGGCTGTCCCGCGGCGTCGACCACCTCGAGCGTCATCGTGTTCGTGCCCTTGATCGGCGGGCCGGGATTGGACTCGAGGAGCCTCACCGAGAGGGTCCCCGCCGACTTCGAGAGCCCCGGGGCGTAGACGTCCTTGCGGCCGTCTGCCGCGCACCCCGTCGCCGGAGGCGCGCCGGTGCTGCCCTTGTCGCCGCCGTCATCGTCGCCGGAGCACGCGGTGGACATCAGCGCCACGCTCAGAAGGACGGTCGCAACAACGCTCAGACTCCGCATGCCAGTACCTCGTGCAAGAGCTCCGGAGACGTCGCCGGAGGCGGGACGCCGGTTTCGCGGCGTGGCCGGAACCCTAGCACGCGATCGCGCGCTGGGCTGCGCCGCGCAGGAGGTCGCGGCGCAGCTCTTCCGTCATGAACGATCGGCGATCAATGGCATGCGACGGCGCCGCTCGCGTGTTCGCAGTCGTGCGCCGGATCCGCGGCCGTCTTGGCGTCCTCGCAGTGCGTCGCGAAGCACGTGAGGTCGTTCGCGCTGAACGCGGCGCATGCCGAGAGGCATGCCGCTTCGTCGGCGAACTCGCTCGCGCACGCGGTCTTCATGCACTCGCAGTACGCGGGGCATGGATCCGCGGGCGCGTCGGTCGATGCATCCGTCGCGCCGGCATCACCGCCCGCGTCGACGTCGCTCGGCACGTGCCCGCCATCGGACTTGGCGCCCTCGGGGCACTCCGCGAGGCACTCCGCCTTGCGCGGACCGCACTTCGAGTCGTCCCCGTCATGGCCGAGGTTGTGGCACTCCTCGCCGAGCGGCGTCTTCACGCCGTGACATTGGGATGCAAGCTCGCTGCAGGAGCCCGTGTAGTCCGGCGCACGCGACGGCGTAGACGAGGAGCATGCGACGGCAAGAAGGACGGTGGCAGTGATGGCAGCAAAACTCGTGTGGAGGTTCATCGGAGAATCCTGGAACTAGAGGGGTCAACGGCCAGAGCACCGGTCCGCCTGCCGACCAAGTCGGTGACGGATCGATGGTCGAGCCCGCTGGAAGGGAGGCTCATCGCGTGAACGCGATGAACGCGGTGAGGCCCGTAGCGGCGACGGCGTTCTTCGAGAGGCCGTCGATGGGCGGTTGGTGCGAGAGCGCGAGCCCCGAGCGGAAGCCGAGGCTCGTCTTGTAGGTCGCGCTCACGCCGAGCGAGACGCTTCGCTGCCCGCTGTCCGGCGACGTGCGGCCGCCGTACTGGACGTCCCCTTCGGCCGCGAGGTCGGCGAAGAGACCGAGCGTCGCGTCGCCCTGGAAGACGATCCCCATGAGGCGGACGAGTCCTCGCGGTGCGAGCGCGCGACGAAGCCCGATCGACTCGTCGGGCGCGCGCCAGGCGGCCTCGCCGACAGCGCCGATCTGGAAGCGCGACGCGAACGACTTGCGAACGTCGACGGAGAGCGCGAGCTCCGTCGTGCCGAGCCCTTGGCTCGTCGCGGTGGAGCCCACCGTGCCCGGGCTCGGACCGGCAGCGCCCGCACTGGTCGTGCGGTCGACTGGTCCGGTCGGGAGCCGGGAGGTGACGGTCACGCCCAGCGCGGGCAGCCGGTGTTGCCCCGTGAGCTCGAGCGGAGGCTCCTGTAGAATCTCCCAGCGCGCGCGAAGCGAGAGGTCGCCGAGCGCGCCGCGAGAGGAGCGGAACCCAGGGCCACTGACGAGCACGTTGCCGTACGCGGTGGTGGCGCCGAGCTCGACCGAGTCGATCGGGCGCACCGCGCCCGCGAACGCGAGCTCGATAACCCGATCGTGCGAGTCCTGCTTGAACGGGCGGAAGCGCGATCGCTGATCGAACACGCCCTGACCGAGGCGCATCGTCTCCGCGATCGAGAAACCGTACGTCTGCCACGGCGCCGTGAGCGCCGACCCCGCACCGCCGGGGCCGCGGCAGGAGCCACAGGCCTCGGCGACGCGCGGCGCCGCAAACGCGACGAGCGCAACCACGAGCGCGAGCGCGACGGACGATGCCCGTCGTGCTCGCGACTCGAGTGGGGTCATGGGACGTCGACCGCCACGATCACCTCGTCGTCACGCGCATCGACGCGCAACCCGAGGCGCAGCTCCCAGCGCCCGGACATGTAGAGGACGAGATCGCGAATCAAGAATTCGCCTTCGTCCCCACGCTCGATCTTCGGCGCCGGGCTCCCATGCCCGTGAGCGGGCATGAGCGCCGACGCCGAGGCGAGCTCGACGTGTGCGTTGGCCGGGAAGCTCACGACGACCGTGTTCTTCCCGAGCTTGATCGGCGCAGTCGGCCTCAGCTCCACGTCGACCCGCGCCTGTGACGAGACCCGGACCGGGCCGTCGTTCTGGAGCGTGCCGAGCGTGGCCTCGTCACTCGCGGCGTCACCGCACGCGGTGGCGAGCAGGAGAGCGAGCGCGAAGACGCCCGCTGCCCTCTTGGCGGCCATGTCAGTGACCGCCGTCGTGTTCCTCGCCGCCGTCGTCGCTCGCGCCCGCGTCGGCCTTCGCTTGCCCGCAGATGTCGAGGCAGCGCTCCTTGATGCCGGTGCAGTCGGAGTCGCTCTTGGCGGAGTGAGCCGTGTCGTGACAGTCGTGGATCTCGCCCTCCCCCACGTCCACCTCGTGACAGGCGGCGGTGATCGCGTTGCACGCGGGATAGGGGCTCGTGTGCCCACCGCCGCCGCCGTCGCCACCGTGGCTGTGGCCGTCGTCGTCGTGGCTGTCGCAGCCGGTCCAGGCGAACGTCGCGGCGGCGATCGTCGCCATGGTGAACGCAAGGGCCTTCGCCCGGGTCACGTCTACCTTCATCTCATCCTCATCCGTTGAAATACATTCACGTTCGGCCCTGAAATGAGCCGGTGGAGCGGCACGGCGCGCGAGGCGCACCTTCCGCTGCGGATCGCTTGGGGCGCGAGCCCCGAGCTCGACGAGGCCCGGCCTTCGCCGACCCTCTTGGACATGCGCGGACTCGGTCCAGCAAAGCTGGACTCGATCCACTTCGGTCAAACGGCAGACGAGGAGAGTCTTGGAGGCGGCGTCGGTGGAGGCCGCGCGAGATCGGAGACCAGAAGAATCGTGGCCGGCGGGAGCGAGACCCGTTCGGCGACCGGAGCGATCACGCTCGAGGGCGGAACCACCGCACAGATCGCCTTGCTTCCGAACGCGTGCTCGTCGTCACCGCACCGCCCCAAGAGCGATTCGGACGTGAGGAGCAGCTCCTCCTCGAGCTCCGGGTTGCACTTGGCGCAGACGCAGTCGTGCTTGTCGATCGAGCAGTGGCAGACGTGCGGCCCCTCCACCCCGACGAGCCGCGCCCAGACCGGGAGGGCGCCCGAGCTCGCGAGCGGGAGCGACACCGCGAAAATGAGCGCGCGGAGCATCCCAAGCCCCCATCGCTCGAACTTTCGCCTTGCGGCCACGAGCGCAACCTAGCATGCGCCAGTGCAACGCCCCCCGGGCAAAGTGTCGCGGGGCTGAATCGTGTTACCGATTCGAGGGATCGTGCTACGGTCCGATGACCTCGATGGGACCCGCCCTCCTCGCTGGATTGACCGGAGTCGTGCAGGGCGCTCGCCATGCGCTCGAGCCGGATCACGTCACCGCTGTGGCGACCGTGATGGTGGAGGCCCCGTCGCCTCGCCGCGGGATCTTCTACGCCGCCTGCTGGGGCCTCGGCCATGCGTCGATGCTCCTCTTCGTGGCGGGTCCCCTCGTCGTACTCCGCGTCGAGGTGCCGGACACGCTGACGACGATCCTCGAGGTTTGCGTCGGCGCGATGCTCGTCTACCTCGGCGTTCGCACGCTGCGTATGCACCGGGCCGCAGCGCCGCCGGTACGGGATGCGAAGGCGCAGCCGCTGCATGTCCGCGGCCGGCGGCCGTTCGTGATCGGCGTGATGCACGGCCTCGCAGGCAGCGGCGCGCTCGCCGCGCTCATCGCCCTCGGTTCGCCGACGATCGCGAGCGGCATGGCCGCCCTGACGCTCTACGCGCTCGGTACGGTCGTCGGAATGGTCGCGCTCGCCGCCGCCGCAGGCCCCGTTCTGGCTCGCGTGGGCCGCTTGCCGAAGGTCGCGACCGTCATCGCCCAGGTCGCCGGCGCCGGCTCGATCATCGTCGGCGTCCTCTGGGTCGCCCGCACGCTCGCCGGCGGCGAGTGACCGGCTCCGCGCCACGCGCGGACCGCATTCCGCCGAGGCGGCGGGCCTGACGCGGCGGCCTCTCCTTCGAGGAGGCGACCGCGTCCGGCGTGTGTCTACCGCGAGAGCGGCGCGCTCACTTCGCGCGCGCGAGGCACTCGCCTTCGCCGCGGAAGTGGCCGACGGTGCGCGAGAGCGCCTCGACGAAGGCGCGGAGGTCGTTGATGTTCGACGCGCTGCCGGTGCCGTACGTGCCGGCCGTGATCTTCGTCTTGTCGGCGAGGTCCACCGCGGCGAGCTCCTCGAGCGTGATCTTGCCGTCAGCGTCGGCGTCGGCGTTCGCGATGTTGTCCACGCGGACCTTCGCCTCGGGGGCCTGGAGGTCGTCGTAGAAGAGGTGGTCGCCGTGGATCGTGAGCTCGACGGCGTCGTTGCCGCCGTTCGTGACGACGACGCCCTCGGTCTCCTTGCCCGAGACCTCGCCCTTGCACCGATCGTAGAGCGTGCTCGTCTTGAAGCCCCACGTGAACGACTTGGTCGCCCCTTCCTTCACCACGCTCCCCTCGACGTAGAGGCTGTAGCCGTTCTGGACCATGAGCTGCTTGTCGGCGTCGGTCGCGCCGCCGCCGAGCTCGAGCGTCGCCGTCGCCGGAGAGACCGCGTAGCTCACGTGCGTGTACGCCTTGCCGGGAAGGTCGGAGAACACGGTCACCGGCTTCGGTCCGGGCGCGTGCATGTCGAAGAGCTTCGGCGTCGCAAGGCGCGCGGCCGGCTCCTTGCCTTCTTCGCCGACCGAGACGTCGGAGATCACGAGGAGGAACTTCGTGTACTTGATCGTCCAGCCGTCCTCGACGATGACCTCGCCGCTCTCGTCCTTCGGCGGGATCTCCCGCTCGATGAAGTCCTCGCCCCACGTGGTGAACGTGACGGTCCCCTTCCCGTCGCCACCGTCGTCGGAGGAGCAGGCTGCAAACGTGGCGAGCGTGGCAAGCGTGGCGAGCGCGACGGAAGCGATCTTCTTCATGACCGCGTTGGTAACACGATGCGGCTTACTCGTGCCACTCCATGTAGCACGACCATTCCGAAACGTGTCACTCGCCCGTCAGCGCGGCGCGTACGCGAAGCTGTAGGCGAGCCCGGCCTTCGTGCCGCGTACGAGCTGGTTGCGCGCCAGGCCGTCGCCGAGCAGGACGGGCGCCGCGTCGGCGCTCTTCGGTACGTCCGTGAAGTCGACCTGCTCGAACCACATGGGGAGCTTGACCGTGATCGTCACCGTCCCGTCGCGCTCCATGTCCGTGATCACGAAGGGGCAGCCCTCGATTTGAGGCAGGCCCTTCGTGTTCGCGACCTCGCTCGGCGCGATCTCCGCGCGGAAGGCCCGAGTCTCGGCGTCCTTGGTCGCGGTGCCTTCGAGGACGATGACGTTCGCGCCCAGCTCCGCAGCCAGCGGGCCCGCGGCGGGCGCGGCGAAGCTGAACGTCGCGGAGCGCACGAGCCCGGTCACGCCCTCGCCGCTTCCGACCTTGCCGCCGGCAAGCAAGTCTGCCGACGACGACGCGAGCATCTCGCCTTTGGCGTTGCCGGGGACGTAGTGGCCGGGGTGCGCAAAGGCGCTCTTCACGAAGCCTCCCGACAAGCCCCGGCCACCACGCGGTCCATTGCCGGCGAAGAGCGTCTCGCCATCGTAGAAGTAGAACGCACCGGTCGCGACGGCGGCCTTCGTGAGCGTCACGTTCCAGCCCTTCGCGTTCGTGAACTGCGGCGAGTCGGAGCTCGCCTTGATCTCGACGTCGAGCGCGATGCGCCGACCGGTCGTGCTGCTGCCTTCATCGCTGCAGCCGATCGGGACGCTCCCGATGACGAGGACGGCGGCGGCGAGCATCGAGGAGGTGACGAGGCGGAGGAATCTGTTCATGGTGGGCTCCCCTCACACGCGAAGCGTGAGCGAGAAGAAAAAGGTCCGGGGCGGACCGACGGTGACATGGCTGAACGGCACGCGCGCGGGGTTTGCCGCGCGCGTGAAGTTCGAGGCGTAGACGAACTGGCCGTCGTACCAGTTCGCGTCGAGGACATTGAAGACGTCGACGCCGAGCTCGACCTCCTTCAGGCGAAGGCCGGCGGACGCATCGACGAGAAACACGTTCCGTCCCACCTCGCCGAACGGGAGCGGACGCCCGACGAGGCCTTCGAGGCCGGCGCCGACGCGCCCCTCGACGTCGCGGCCGAGCACGCGTCCGAGCTTCTGCTTCAGAGCGGCGTCGGTGCGGAGGACCAGCTGCGGGACGTAAGGGAGGAGATCGCCCTTTCCGTACTTCGAGCTCGCTCCGGTGAACGCCGCATGCGTGTACGTCGCGCTGCTCGACAGGAGGAGCAGATCGTTGGCTCGCGCCGTCATCTCCGCTGCGATTCCCTTGCGCGCGGTGCCGGGGACGCGCTCGTTGCGCGCCGTCGCCGGGTCGAACACGAGGTCCTCGGACAGATCGGTGTAGAAGCCGGCGAGCGATCCCGCGAGGCGCGCGCCGTCGGAGTAGCGGAGCCCGAGCTCGTAGCTCGCCACCTCGGTCAGAAACGTGCGCTCGCCGTTCGAGAGACCACGTGCCTGGGGCGAACGGAATCCGTCGCCGTAGCTCGCCACGAGGTGCGTCCGCGGCAGCACGCTGTAATCGACCGTCAGCTTCTTCCCGAAGTGAGCGCCCTGCGCGGCGCGAGCCTGCTGCGGCCCGAGCACCCCCTGCGCGTTCACCCGGTCCGTAGCGGCGTACGAGAGACCGTCGACTCGGATGCCGCCTCGAAGCGCGAGCCGCTGGATCGGATGGACCGCCGCATCGGCATAGCCGGCGACGTTCGTGCCGCGCACGGCCGCGTCGACGAGCGTCTGCGTGGGGACGTCGTTGAGATCGGAGAGGCGGCGCTGCGACTGCTCGATGATGTCGTGTCGTCCGTAAACGCCGATCTCGACTGCGTCGCGGGGCGAGAGCAGCTTGACGCCCTTCCGATACGACGCCGTGGCTCCGGCAGTGATGCTCTCGTTCACCTGCTGGGTGTTGTCGCTCTCGAATCGATCCGCGCCGCCGCGCTGCGTGTCGAGGAAGTAGCCGGTGAAGTTCTGCCGGAGCTGGAGCGTGCGGAAGACGACGAACGGTGCGACCGTCCAGCGCCCGCCGTCGTCGTCCTTGTGGAGCTCGAGGAGGAGCTGGTTCCGGCTCGAGTACCCGCCCTGTTTCGGATCGAGCGTCGCGAAACGATCGAGTCGGCCCGACTCGATGTCGGACGCGGGGACGACGCCCGCCGAGTCGTAGCGCCCGGAGAATGTGGACGCGAGGACGCGAAGCACGAGCCCGTTCTCGAAGTCGTGCGTCCCCTGCGCCATCATCGACGCCCGGCGCGCCGCGCGGTTCGGTCCGAATCCGTCGCTGGAGTAGACCTCGCCCGCCGCGAACGTCTCGTCACTCGAGTCCTTCGGGTGATAGGCGAGGAAGAGGCGCTTCGCCCCGAACGAGCCGACGGTCCCCTTCACCGTCGCCCCGGGCTCCGAGTAGCCGAGCTTCATCCGGATCGAGCCGGCCACCGCGAAGTCGCCTTGCTTCGGATCGTACGTGCCGGGCGTGGCCTGCACCTCGCGAATGACCTCAGGCATCACGAAGTGGAGATCGGCGTAGCCCTGTCCGTGGATATTCGAGACCTCGTTGACCGGGACGCCGCCCACCCAGAGCTCGAGGTCCTGTCCGTGGACCGCGTCGAAACCGCGCAGGAAGATCTGGTGCGCCTTCCCGTCACCGGAGTGCTGCGTGACGAAGACGCCGGGGACGACCGCGAGCGCATCGCTTGCGGTTCGATGCGGCGCGGCCATGATCACGTCGCGACCTCGAACCACCTCGGAAGCGCTGCGCGGAGGAGGCGTGCCGGAGACCCGGACATCCCGCGTAGGCTCCGCCGCTCCTCCCGCCTCTTCGGCAGCGACGGTCGCCTGGGGCGTCGCGGGAGCCATCTGTAGCTCCTTCGCCGGAGCGCTCGCGCCCGCGAAGCGCACGACGCTCCGGATCTTCGCCGCTACTGGCTTGCCGTCACGGAGGGCAGGCTCGAACGTCCATGTCCGCGCGGCCGCGATCGCGGCGCGGTCGAACTCCGGGCTCACCGTCGCCTCGACCTCGGCGCTCGTCACGCGCCCGTCTTCTCCGAGGAGGAGGACGACCGGAACGACGACGTCGTGCGTCTCTGCGTGGCCGCCCGGCCACGCAGGCGCCGGCTGCGTCTTCGGTCGCGGCTGGACGACGTCGTGGGCGAGCGCGGGGCCGGCTCCGAGCATCGACGCGCCTGCAATCGCGAGCGCGAGCGACCAGCGCGTGCAGGCGGTACGACCCATCGAGACGGTTCGTAGCATGATTCCGGCGAGTCGTGTCACGGAGCGTGGCGGAACGATGGTTCGCCGCTCGGGACCGGGCCTCGCCCTGGCTCGCCTCGCGTCAGGCTCGTCGTCGTCGTGCGGAGACCTTCCGCCCCGCCGCGACCGGCTCGTGGTCGTGGTCATGGCCGTGCTCGTGGTCATGGCCATGGCTGTGGTCGTGCACCGCGCTCTTCGCCCGTGATCGCGCACCGCCGCCCCGAGAGGTCGCCGGCTTCGCCGGGGGCGCGATCGCGATCACCTCCATGCCTCCGTGCTTCACCCCGCGCGTGGCGAGCAGCTTCCCGCCCGCGCGCTTCAGCTCGTCGGACGGGCCCTTCATCACGATGACCTCGAGGCAGTGATCGTGATCGAGGTGCACATGGAGCGCCGAGTTGACCTTGTCTCCGAGCGCGTGCTGGAACTCGGTGAGCCGCTCGGTGAGGTCGCGGACGTGATGGTCGTAGACGAGCGTGAGCGACGCGACGGCGTTCGCTCCGGTGGTGACACGCGCGCGCGTGACCTCCGCACGGACGAGATCACGAAGCAGCTCCGACCGCGTGCCGCCACGCTCCGCTACGAGCGCGTCGAACTCCTCGAGCAGCGATCCCTCCATCGCGACGCCGAAACGAACCAGAGAATCCTTCATCGGGGCGCATCCTAAAGCACCGATCCGTTCGCGGACCGGGTATTTCCGCCGAGCTCCGAGCATGGCGCGACGCGATTCGGCCCGGAACGCGCTCTTCGACCGGCCAACCGATCCGACAGCGCCGCTCGCACGTAGCCCATGCGGGCCGTCGCCACGACAGCCTTCAATCCACCTTCAGATTGGGGCCACCCGCAGCGGAGAGCGCCTCATCTGACGCGCACGTGGGTGCGCTGCATGGTGTAAGCTCGGATGGGATTGTGAGCGACTCGAACCTCGGCCTCGAAGATCTCCTCCAGCGGCGTTTGCCGTCGGCGGTCACGCGTGACGATGGGTCGCTCGCGAGCACCGGCATCGCCGATACGGACCTCGCCGGAACGAAGGACGCCGTCGCGGCGCTCGGCCTGACGACCGCTCCTGCGGCTCCTCCCGCGGACCTCCGCGCGCGGCTCCTCGCCTCGCACGAGCGAGGAGGACGCTACGGCATCTTCGCCGATCGCATCGCGCGGCTCTTCGACCTCTCGCTCCCCGACGCCGAGGCGCTGATGAAGCGGGTCGAGAGCGCGAGCGAGTGGAACGCGTTCCTCGTCGAGGGCGTCGAGATGATCCCGGTCGCAGTCGGCCCGAAGTGCAAAGGCGCCATCGCCACGCTCGTCCGCCTGCAGCCCGGGGTCACGTTCCCCGAGCACACGCATCGTGGAGACGAGACGATGCACGTGCTCGACGGCGGCTTCCGCGAGCACGCGAACGGTGGCGAAGAGGCCTGGCGCGGCGACGAGCTCCTCCGCGCCGACGGGAGCGACCACGCGCTCATGGCACTGCCGGGCGTGCCGTGCATCGCGGCGGTGCTCATCGTCGGTCGCGTCGAATTCCGCTGACCCGCCCCCGTTCCAGCCACGAGCTCGCTGCGGCCGGGCTCCGAGTCACCACGCGTAGCGCGCGTCGGTGTCGTCGATCACCAGCACCTCGGTCGAGGGCGGAGTGACGAGCGCCCAGCGCCAGTGACCGCGGGCGTGGACCTCGCAGGCCCACTCCTCGTGTGGCTGCTCGTCCTCACCGCTGATCAGGATGATCCACGGCGCGGGACCACCGCAGTCGAAGCAGCGGCCGGGCTCGGCGTCGTTCTCGAACTCCATGTTCGCGATCGAGTGCAACGCACATGCCCTCGCCGACGCGCCGCCGCGCGATGGCCGCGGTCAGGCTTCGCGCGCGCCGAGCAGGACGCCGCGCTCGCCGAGGTCGGCGAGGAGGCGAGCCGCTCCTCCGAGCACGGCATCGTCGAGCGGATGCGCCTTCGCCGCGCACGCAGCGACCATCGCCGAACCGAGCGCCTCCCCGACGAACAGGCGCTCGAGGATCGCTGCCGCGAGCGGCGTCAGCTCGAGGAAACGAGAGCGATGCTCCGCGTCGCGATAGACGAGGATCGACACGGGCCGCTCCTCGGGCTCCGCGTCGAGGTCGCCGCGCGGAACGAGGTTCACCGCCCAGTCGAGGTGGATGAGCTGCTTCGGTTCGGCAAAGACGAGCGGGCGATCGGCCGCGACGTCCGCGAGCGGCGGGGGCGGCAGCGGGCGTGGGGCGACGCTGATCGTGAAGTCGAGCAGCTCGAGCTCGGCATGGTCGGCGATCCAGCGCGGAAGTCGGGCATCGGCGCGCCAGCGCGGCGCGGCCCAGGCGAGGAACTCCGAGGGCACGTCACGCAGGTGCGACGTGCGCGGACCGACCTCGTCGAGGAACGCCGAGATCGCTCGGTCGAGCTCGCCGGGGACGCGCGCCTCGAGCCGCGCCCGGGTGTGCTCGAGCATCCTTTCGATCACACTTGTCACGTTGTGGCGGACGAGCCGCCGGTAGAGCCCGAGGCGACGCGGCGACGCGAGGAGCGCTTCCGCGTCCTCGCCCGCGACCCCATGCGCGGCGAGGAAGCCCGCGAGGTCGGCGTCGAACGCGACGTCGGCATCCGCTCCGAAGCACGCCGTCGCCATCATCGCCTGGAGCCGGTCCGTCGCGTTCACGCTCGCGGTCGCGGTCGCGGTCGCGTTCACGTTCGCGCGCTTCATCGCGCGCCCTCCCCGACCGCGCGCGCACTCGCACGACGGCCGTGCTTCGCGGTCGCGCGTTGCCAGACCTCGTCGATGCGACGGACCTCGGCGAGGAGCTCGTCGAGCGGCGGGATCGACTGGTCGCGCTCGAGGAGGACCGGCACCGGTCCCGTCTTCTCGAGCGTGCGTTCGAGGAGCGCCATCACCTCGCCGGCGACGTCGCTCCCGTGGGTGTCGACGATGAGCATCCCTTCGTGCTTCGAGAGATCCGCCGGGCGCTCGCCGAGGACGAAGTCGTTCGCCCCGCCGGTCGACGGCTCCGAGAACCAGTCGTGACCGGCGACGTGCATCTGGACGACGCGATCGAGCGGGATCGTGCGCATCCACTCATCGACGTCGTAACCGAAGTTCGTCGCGTTCACCCACGCGTTGTTCACGTCGAGCATCAGCCCGCAGTCGGCCGCTTCGCAGACGCTCGCGATGAACTCCGCTTCCGTCATCTCGCGCTTGCCGGGATGGAGGTAGAAGCTGACGTTCTCGACCGCCATCGGACGCCCGATCGCGTCCTGCGCGCGCTTGATCCGATCGGCGACGCGGACGACCTCCGAACGCTTGAAAGCGAGCGGCAAAAGGTCGTGGAGGACGACGCCGCCGAACGTGCTGAAGCAGAGATGATCCGAGTGCCACGGACTGCCGGTGCGAGCGATGAAGTCGCGCAGCCCGGCGAGGTAGTCCTCACGCAACGGGTCGACGCCGCCGAGGCTCATCGTCAGACCGTGGGTGACGATCGGCCAGAGGTCCTTCGCGCGTTCGAGCGCCTCGTCGTAGTGGCCGCCGCGCCCCATGTAGTTCTCGGGCGAGACCTCGATGAACGGGAGCGCGGGCTTCAGCTCGAGGATCTCGTCGATGAAGTCCCAGCGGAGCCCGAGGCCAACGCCGTCGATCGTCTGGCCCTTCGCCGTCACCATGTGTCGTTCCTCGAACCTCCGTATCACCTGCAGTCGATCTCACAAAAGCATTCGGCCGGACGCAGCGCTCACGCGCGACGTCCGGCCGATGCTCGAGCTCGCTTCGACGAGCTCGCGGCCCGTGCTCACTTCTTCGCGGAGCAGGTGCCAGCGCCGCAAGCCGCAGCGCCGCTCTTCTTCGCCGCCGGAGCAGCCGGCTTCTTCGTGTCGGCCGGCTTCTTCGCGTCGGCCGGCTTCGCGTCCGCAGGCGCCGCCTCGGGCTTCGCAGCCGGAGCCGCGGCCGCCGGCGTCGTCTCGGCCGGCTTCGCATCACCGGCCGCCTTCTCCGCCGGCTTGGCTCCGCACCCCGCCTCGCCCGCCTTGTGGCCCGCGCTGCAGCCCGCCTCGCCCGCCTTGTGGCCCGCACTGCAGCCCGCCTCGCCCGCCTTGTGGCCTGCGCTGCAGCCCGCCTCGCCCGGCTTCGCATCGCCGCCGGTCGCCGCCGGGGTCTCGCTCGCGTTGACCGGTGAGCTCGCCGGCTTGTCGCCGCCGCCGCAGGCCGCCATCAGGACGCTCGTGCCGAGAACGGCGAGCGCTCCGGCAATGTTCTCTACGGACAGGTTCGGTCGCATCCAGTCACTCCTTGTTGTTCATCCATTGCGCCTGGTCCCGAGAGACTTCAGCGCAGTGCCGTCATCAGGGTCGGGTCGAATCGTTCCGCCCCTCGGGGATCGTCAGCCCCCACCGCGAGCGGAGAAGCTATCACGGCCGCAGCTTCGCGCGGACGTCGAGCGTGATGTCCGCGTTGTCTGCCACCTTCGTTCCGAGGAGGTGAAATGAGCCCTTGGCGAGCTTTCCGAAGCCATCGCGCGGCTTGACGTCGTGCTCGGCGAGCACGACACGGAGCGGCGCCTTCGTCTTGATCCAAACGGCCTTCGGCATGTCGGCGGCGGCACCGGCGTCGTAGCGGAACGCAATCTCCACGTTCGCCTCGCGCTCCACCTTGTGACCGTGGACGAGGAGCTCTCCCTTCGTCGTGAGCGTCACGGTGCGGACATCGTCGGAGCCGTCCTTCGTCGGCGCGACCTTGGTCACGTCCGTCGCGCTCGGGTTCTCGATCGAGCGGATGGCGTAGACCGCATAGCGATGCGTCTCTTTCGTCTTCTCGTCGAGCTTGCCCGACTCACCGTCTCCGACCTCGAGCCAGGTGCGTGCGTGCACCGTCTGCGACGCGTTCTTCTCCTGCTCCGCGAACGTCGTCGTCGCGATCGTCGAGAGGTCGATCTTCACCTCGCCACGCGAGCTCGCGAGGTTCGCGAGGTCGATGTCGAGGGTGCCCGAGCCGCCGGTGGTCGCCGCCTTGATCTTCTCCTTCGGGGCTTCCATCTCGATCGACGTATTGCTCTCGCCGTCGATGACGAACCGCTTCACCGAAGCACCGAGCGGAGGCGTCGTCGACGCGAGCGCGCTCGCGTTCGCGACTGGAGCCAGGTTCGGCTTCTTGTCCTCGCATCCCCCGAGCAGGAGGAGCATCCCTGCGCCGATCCCAACGGCCGTCGCGCTCGCGCTCGCGATCGCGGTCCAAGACTTGTTCGTCACGCGTCTCTCTCCCTGCATGCTGGCTTCTCTCTCCGACCGACCGCTCCCATCGCTGAAGGTTCCTCGGAGATCGGGCGCTCGCCACACCTGCGCGCTCACGTCGCCCTCGCGCAGTTACTCTACGCGTATCCCCCGCCCGCGGTTTCGTGTTTGTTCCGCGCCCGGATCCGCCAGGCGAGCGCGGGCGGCGCGGCGAGCGTCGTGATGAAGACCGTCGCGACGAGCGCGGCGTGAACGCCACGTGACAACAGAGGTTTTCCGTCCGGCTGCACGAGCTCGGCCGCCACCCCCGCGAAGATGAGCCCGACCTCGCCACGCGGCACCATGCCGATCCCCACCGTCAGCCGGTCGATGTCCTTGCCGCGAACGCCGAGACCGCACACGATCTTGCCGGCGAGCGCCGAGACCACGAGGAGGACCGTGAGGAGCAGCGACTCGACACCGAGCCCAGCGAGCTCCACGCTCATGCCGGTCCGCACGAAGAAGATCGGCGCGAACACGGCCACGATCGGCGAGACGAAGTCCTCGATCTTCTTGAGGCCGCCCGCTCCGAACGGACGCACGCTCACGTCGTCGAGGAGGAGACCGGCCGCATACGCGCCCACGATCGGCGCCAGCCCGGCGAGCGCGCTCGCGCTCCCAAGCATCAGGCACAGCGCGATCGATACCGCGCCGAGCACCTGAGGTGCGCGAAGCACCGCCGCGAAGCGGTACACCCCGCGCGTCACCCCGAGGCCGATCACCAGCGCACCGACGACGAACGCGACCGCGACGAGCGTGATCCGTCCGACCGCCGCTGGATCGACGGCTCCCGTGGTCGCAACCGCCGACACGATGGACAGGACCACGAGGCCGAGCACGTCGTCGATCACCGCCGCTCCGAGCACGACACGCGCCTCGGGTGATCCGAGCGCGCCGAGGTCCTTGAGCACGCTCGCCGTGATGCCGACGCTCGTCGCGCACAGCGTCGCGCCGATGAACAGGTGAGCGGAGCTGCTCGCATCGGGAAGCACGAGCCGGCTCGCGCCAATCCCGAGGACGCTCGGGAAGATCACGCCGAGCACGGCGACGAGCCCCGCACGCGGGGCGACCTTCACCATCTCCCCGACGCTCGACTCGAGACCGACCTGGAACAAAAGGAGCATCACACCGAGCTCGGCGGCGAACGCGATCACGACGTCATTCGTGCCCCCGAGCGCCCCCAGCCAACCGGCAGGCAGGTTTCCGAGAAGAACGCCCGCGAGAAGCTCACCGAGGACGGGAGGCTGGCGGAGGCGACTCGCGACCTCACCCCCCAGCTTGGCGGCGACGATCATGAGCGCGAGCGCAGCCCATGTAATGGCGGGGACTCCGTGCTCCATCGAAGACGCCAGCTTTCTGGCGGACGCACGCTACCATGACCGCGCATGTTGACGGTGTTCGACGCCGTGACGACCCACCGCGATTGTCCGTGTGACTGCTTCCGCAGCCTCACGCTCGCCGAACGCGTTGCGGGGGTGCGGGCCGTCCATCACCTCGACGACGCGCTCCGCGGCTGGGGTTACACGCCGATCTACGACGTCCACGGCGACCTCCTTTTCCGGCAAGCCCAGCAGAAGGGCGACCCGTCGTACCGCGGCGTGGCGGTGCGCTTCGGCGAGTGCATCTACCGCCGCCTGCTCGGGAGCCTCGTACACGAGTGCCTGCATGCGGTCTTCGGCGACGTGACGAAGGCGAACTACGGCATCCTCTTCGGGCTGCCCTACGGCGTGCCGGCCGACGTTCCGCCGTCCGAGGAGGAGGCGTTCCTCGAGCCGTTCAACTTCGGCGAGGCACGGGCATGGGCGGGCGTGTGGCTGGTCGGCAAGAAGATGTTCGACATCGACTGGAGCCTGCGAACCGCGCGCGACATCGGCACGTACTGCTTCGTCGGCGGCAACGCGCTGGTCGCGGTACCGGCGGGCTATCGCGCCGTCGCCCACGTCGATCGAACGCATCATCCGGAGCGCTACTACGCGAAGGGCCGCAGGCTGGAGGAGCGCGCGCGCGGGTGGTTCGCGGAGGGCGACAACCTCGCGACGGTCATCGCGCGCATCGACGCGGCGGCCGCGATCGGAAACAAGAAGCGCCCGCGCAAGTACCCGGACGCGGAGACAGTCGCGAAGACCGCACCGAGGAAGATCGAGCGCAACGATCCGTGCGTCTGCGGGAGCGCGAACAAGTACAAGGACTGCTGCGGCGCGCGCGGGACGCTCGAGCACTTCCTCCCGGTGAACTCCCGCTGAGGCGCGAGCGGTGGATGGCCCGAAATGGCCACCCCGCTCAGTTGTCCCTGGACGCCCCCGACCAACTTGGCTTGCATGATTCGGCTGGATTACATGATCCGCCTGAATTGCATGATTCGCCGTGGCAGGGGCGTCGGGCAGAGGAGCTCGCGGACTTCGCATTCGAGGATCCGACCCAGCGTCCTACGCCACCGCCGGGCCGCTCGGCGGACGCCGTGGCCGACGGCCTGAACACACCGCCTCTCATGGAGCATCGCATCATGTCGAACACGAGATCTGCCGCCGATCAGGTACGGGCGTCGATCGCCGAGGCCTGCGTGGGGCTCGTCGACCGCCAAACGTTGGTGGAGCTCGTCGTTCTGTGTGCGGTCGCCGGCGAGCACCTCCTCGTCATCGGCGAGCCAGGTACCGCGAAGAGTGAGGCGGTACGTCGGATCGCGCGGCGCCTCGGGGGCCGCTATTTCGAGTACCTGATCGGTCGGTTCACCGAACCAACGGAGATCTTCGGTCCGGTCAACTTGCGAAAGCTGAAGGAGGGGATCGTCGAAACGGAGACGACGGGAATGCTCCCGGAAGCGGAGATCGCATTTCTCGACGAGGTGTTCCTCGGCTCGACCGCGATTCTCAACACGCTCCTGGGCATTCTGAACGAGCGCACGTTCCGCCGCGGGCACACCGTGCTCACCTGCCCGATGCGCGTCTGCGTCGGCGCCGCGAATCGCCTCCCCGACGACGATCAACTCGCGGCGTTTGCCGATCGCTTCCTCGTGCGTGTCTTCGTCGAACCGGTTCGCGACTCCGCGCTGGAAGAGCTCCTGTCCGGCGGCTGGGCGCTGAAAGCGGGAGCGGATCGCCCTCTCGCATCGATGGCCGATCTCGACGCTCTCATGAAGACGGCTTACGCGATGGACCTCGCGCCCATCCGACCGTCCCTCGCGCACGCTGTTCGCCTTCTGCGCAGCGCCGGAATCCAGTGGTCGGACCGACGTATCGTTCGCGTGCAGCGCCTCATCGCTGCGGCCGCCGCGCTCGCCGGCCGCGAGCAGCCGACGGAGGCCGATCTGTGGCCCATCGTGTTCGCTCTCACGACGGACCACGCGCAGCGTCTGGGACGGGACGTGCTTCGAGACCTGCTCGCAGCCTCCGAGAACGGAAGCCTCATCGAAGCAGCTGCGGAGGGATCCTCGGGTCCGCTCGCTCGCGGAGCGAAGATCTTGAGAGAAGGCTTGGCCACCCTCGCCGAGCGTCCAACCGCGGCTGAAGGTCAGAACGCCTGGCGCCTCCGGGTCGAAGGGCTTGCTCGTGAGATCGACGCGACGTTCACTCCTGCCACCATGCCCGAAGGGATTGCGTCTCTCCGAACGGAGGTGGTCTCGGTCCTCCAGGCAGCAGGCCAAGATCCGCATCCGCCGGGGCCCGCCTGATCGATGCCGGGCTTCGTGGTTGCATTCGAGCCTCGCGCCGTTCCCCTCGACCCCGTCTGTGTCGTCGGCGTTGGACCGATCGCGCGCGCGCTCGCGGAGCGCGCTCTTCGAAACGACGCGCGTGAGCTCGCCGCACTGAGAGGCGTAGCCTCGAGGACCGCTCTCTTCCTGCTGGGGGAGCCGGAGGCGCTGCCTTGGGTCGACGGCGCGCTCTATCTCGGGCGCGATCCAGACGCGCCGTTGCTGCTCCTTCCGACCCAGCTTCGTCCGAACGTCCCGGTCGAGTCGTTCGAGCGGGCGCTGATTCGTCGCGCAGCCGGCGTGGAGCCCCCGCTTGCCGTCCTCGCGGAGCCACCGCTGCTCGCCTCCGTCGCAGGCGCACACCCGACCGACCACGCCCGGCTCCGCGCGTGGCTCGGAGAGTCGTCATGACGGAGTTGCCGCGACCACTCGCGCCATGGGCGAAACAGCTCGGGATCTTCCCCTCGGAGATCGCGCTGGCGCTCGGTGCGGTTGCCGCTCGGCTCACGAACGTGCTTGGCGCGTCGGGGGAGCAACGAGCGAGCGAGGGAGCGCCGGACGGTTTCGCTGGCCTTGCGCCGCGCGGGTCGTACGAGCGGCTCCTGCTGACGGAGTGGCTGCTCCAGGACGAGCTCCCCGAGGAGTTCGTCCGACGCGTCGTCTCCGGTGAGCACTCCTTCCTCGAGCGCGCGTATCGCCGGGACTCTGGCGCGCGGCGTTCGCTGGTCCTCTTCGATGCGGGACCGGATCAGCTCGGGGCGCCGCGCGTCGTGCACCTCGCTTCGCTGGTCGTGCTCGCGCAACGTGCGGCGCAACGAAACGCGACGCTCGCTTGGGGGGCACTGCAGGATGACTCGTGCACGCTCCACCACGAGGTCACGACGGCGAGCGTCACCGCCCTTCTCCAGGCGCGCGGCCGGCGCCGTGCCTCACCCGGCGACGTCTCGCGGTGGGGTCGCGTCGCGAGCTCGGCCGAATTCGCCGACCTCTGGCTGGTCGGCCCCGACCGGCTCACGAGGATCGCCGGAGAGCTGAACGCCTCCGTCGTCGCTGTCTCCGAGGTCCTCGAACCCGGCGCGAGCGGCCACATCCTTGCGAAGGTGTTCACCCCACATGCAGTGCGTGCTCGGGAGGCACTCCTGGAGCTCCCCTCCCCGCGCATCGCGGTGCAGCTGCTTCGTGACCCCTTCGGCACGGCCGTCGCTCCGCGCCGGGGCAGCCACCTGCAAATCGATCCGAGCTCGAACATCATCTTCGCCGTCGATGGTCGCAAGCTCCACGTTCGTGGCGAAGGCGACACGCTCGTGACCGTGCACATCCCCAACTCACCGCGCGCAGCGCCCTCCTTGCCCGTCGCGTTCGTACCGCCCGCCGGTCAGCGCGTGCTCGCGGTCGGTCAGCTGCGCTCCAAGAAGCGAACGATCGTTGCGACGATCGGAGATCGCGAGCGTGGCGGAGATCGCGCCGTGTTCCTCCACACGCTCTCCAAGCGCGGTGCTTCATCCCACGACGTCGTCCCCTACGCGTTGCCGCCAGGCTACGATGCGCCCGAGCTACCTCACTTGAGGCCGCTCGGCGTGTTCGGCGCCGGACACGCATGCTTCATCGACGGCAACGAGAGGCTCGTCGAGCTTGCAGGTGGGAGGCTCTCGGTAAAGGACGAAGCGTCTTCCGCTGCCTCGAAGGCATTGCGCGATGGGCTCGCCTACGTCTCGCTTCGAGACGAGGTCCGGCGTGTCGTGGTCGCACGACCGAGCGCCGACACGCTCACCACCTCCGCCGGCGTCGAGCTCTCTTCACCATCGCTCTCCTTCCACGCCGTCTTCGGCCCCTTCGGCAACGACGTGGTCGCCTATCGGCGCTCGTCGACCTCGTGGACGATCGTGCGGCCGGCCGGAAACGCAAAAGTGAGCGTTGCGCCGGGGCACACGGTCATCGGCGCGCTCGAGCTCGGATACAACCCGTCGAAGCCTTACCTGGTCGTCCTCGACGAGGCCCGGACGGCGATCGCACTGGTCGACCCCAACTCATCGAAGACCGTCGTGACCACGACGACTCCGATTGCGTATGCCGCAGGCAGCGACGCCTCGCACGAGATCGCCTTCATCACCCGCGACGGAGAGCTCGGGATCTATTCATGCGCCATGGACGCGATGCTTCTACGCGTCGCGCAGGGAACCCCGTGACCGCGAGCCCGCGTCTCAGGCGACCAATCCATCGAGGCTCCGTCCTCGCGTCCGGGCTCGTTCTCGACACGCAGCTCATCGGAGAGGACGAGGCGCGCGTGCGGCTCTTGACGCTCGGGGAGCGCGCGCCGGACGTGTTCCGAACGGGAGGTCTCCTCGTCGCAACGTTCCGTCAGCCGGTTCGGATGCAAACCGATCGAGCACCTGGGGCCCCCCTCGTTCGCTACGGGCGTTTGCTCTCGATGGCGCCGCTCGAAGACGACGAGCAACGCACACTCGAAGTCTCGGTCGAATCCGCTCTCCTCACCTCTCGAGGCGAGGCGACGGTGGCACCGCTCGAGAGGGCGGCACTCGAGGACCTTTCGTCTTGGCTCGATGTGTCGTCCTTCTCGGTCGAACACAACCTCGTGCCGCTGGGCGGCGTTGCGTCGGAGCCGGACTGCCGCTGGCAGGCGGTCCCGGAGGACGTGCGCAAACCGCTCGGTGTGACGGCGCTCGCGCCCGAAGGCGCCGCCGTCGCGGCCTCGCTCGCCGAGCTCGCGACGGCACCATCGGATCGAGCGCGGGGCGCGACACGCACCTCCGTCGTTCGAGGATTCCTCGACGCTCTACGGGGGCTCGCGTCCGCCGTCTTCACTCGCGCGACGAAGCCGAACACGGACAGCACCTCACAAGGTCGCGAGCTCGCGCCCTACGACGCATCCCCGGGCACTCCTTCGTGGTTCTCGAAGGTGCGGGCGCTCCTGCACCGAGCTGCGGTGCGCCTCCTCGTGTGGTCGAGGTTCGCTTCGCTCATCGGCCGTCGGCAGCGCGAGTACTTCGCGCGAATGCTCGAGATGTTCGATGCTCGCGACCTCGATGAAGCGCTTCGTCATGCCATTCCACTGACTGACGACGTCGCCAAGGCGCTCGCGCCGCCGCCCCTGCGCACACCATCACCGCGTGCCGATCTCGCCATCGTTCCTGCGCGTGGAGCTTCAGCAACGTCGTTCGGGCTCGAACAGGATCTCTTCGCGCTTCTGAAGCACAAGTACCGCCAAGCCTTCGATCGTCTCGTTGCTCTGGGGGAGCTCGAGAAGGCGGCCTTCGTGCTCGCTGAGCTCCTCAACGCGAGCGAGGAGGCGGTCTCGTTCTTGGAGCGTCACGGCAGGCGCAGGCTCGCCGCGGAGATCGCGGAAGCGAGAAATCTCCAGCCCGGTCTCGTCGTCCGCCAATGGTTCGTCGCCGGAGAGATCGATCGGGCCGTTCGCTTCGCTCGCAAGACCGGCGCGTTCGGACCGGCGGTGACCCGCCTCGAGCAATCGCGCGACCCAGCCGCGGGCGCACTACGAGCCTTGTGGGCCGATTCCTTGGCGAGCGCGGGATCGTTCGTCGCTGCCGTCGATGCGGCTTGGAGCGCCCCGGAGCTGCGGTCCTTGGCGGCCATGTGGCTCGAACGGGCCATCGCCGTGGGAGGTCCTACGGGCGCACGCATGCTCGTGAAGATGGCCCGATTGAAGCCGGAGAGCTTCACCGAAGTGCGTGACCGCATCGTGGCGCTCCTGGATGAGGAGCGACCCGAGGAGGAGCGCGACCACCTCATCCGAGCCATCGGTCGCGAGCTCGTCGCGGACGGTGCGACCGACGGCACTCGGATCCTCGCAAAGATCGTGGCGCGGGAGCTCGTTGCCGGTACGGGCGAAACCCGCGACGACGATGGTGCCCGCTTGCTCGAGCGCCTCCTCTCGGCCTCGGGCGACGCCACCTTCCGCGCGGACGTCACGGCATGCGCCGTCAAGCCGACACCGAAAGCCCCGCCCGTCGTTCAGCTCCAAGCCTACTCGCGCATCGGCAACGTGGGCACCAGCAACGAAGACGCCTGCATCGCGACCTTTCTCGACGAGCGGGCCAACGATCGCGAAGGGGTCGTGCTTGATGGCGATGCAAGCCGCCACGGCGTGCTCCTCGGCGCAATCGACGGGTCCGCAGGAGGCTTGCTCGCCGATCTCGCCAAGCGCGCCACCCTCGCATTCCTGCAAAAGCGCTTCTCGGTCCACGGCAACAGCGTCGACACGTGGGCAAGACATCTCGCCTCGGCGGTCGAACATGCCGGCCGCGAGATCCATCGGGAAGCGACGACGACGGCTGCGCGGCGGGGCGCGGGGTGCACCGCCACCTTCGCAACCGTTTCCGGGCGTACACTTCTCTTCGCGCAGGTCGGCGACACGCGCGGCTACGTGCTTCGTGCCGGGCAGCTCGTGCAAGTAACGAAAGTCCACACGCTTCTCGAGGAACAGCTCGCCAACGGCCTCGTCCCGGCAAAGGAGATCGAGTCCTTCCCGCATGTCATCACGCGCGCACTGGGCACGAAGGAAGACGTCCGTCCCGACCTCGTGCGCGTGGATCTGCATCGTGACGACGTCGTCCTTCTCTGCTCCGACGGACTCTCGTCGGTCTTGAGCGAGACGGAGATTCGTGACGCGCTCGTCGGCAAGGCCCCCGAGGCCGCGTGCGATGCCTTGATATCCCGGGTGCTCGACGAGACAGAAGCTCGAGACAACATCGCCGTCGTCGTTGCCCGGGTCTTCGGGGACGCGCTGCCACCGGCCGATGGAGCCCCCGTGCAGTACGAGACGATGGATCCCCGCTGGCTCGACGGTCGACAGGCGACCGCGGGGCAAGCCCTGCGAACGCGTGCGGAGCCGCTCGTCGTTCATCGAACGGAAGCCGATGCGGGAGCTCTCGACGTGCACGATGTAGCCGAGCTTCCCGACGGACGCCTCCTCGTTGCGCTTGGCGAGATCGGGGTCTGGCTCGTCTCGCGAGACGGGAAGGTCCTCGTTCGCTTCGCCGAGCCGACCCACCACATCGTCATTTCCGGTCACGGAGATCGTGCCATCCTCGTCGCGCCGCGCGGAGACGTGCACCGCGTCGCACGGCTCGATCTGCTGACGAGGCGCGTACGCTCGTGGTGTGACGCACGCTTCGATGTCTTCGCGCCCGACTTCGACGGAGCGACATGGTACGTGGGACGCGGCGGGGCGGTCTTCGCCATTGACGCGCTATCCGAACGTTGGGAACGAGCGTGGGCGCTCGAAACGCTCGATGGCCAATCGCACGCGCAAGTGAGATCCATCCAGCGAAGCGCCCTGAGCGTCCACGCACTGCACGTGCATGAAGGCGAGCAGGGCGGCGCGAGCGAGATCTGGTCACTCGAGCTGCCCGGTCACACGCTCAGGCGTAGAGAGGCGTTCGACGGGCGTGCCGGAACGGTCGCAGCTCGTAGTGCGAACATCCACCTTCCACAGATCTCGGCGACTGGTCGTCTCGCTGCGTGGCTGACGCAGTTGGACGGGCCCGCGTTCGTCGGCTGCACGTACGACCGCGTTGCCTGGAACGAGCTCTCCAGGAAGTTCGAAGGGACACCCCACACGCCGAGTCTCTCCGACGAGTGGATCGCGTTCTCGACAACCAGTCCGGACGGCTTGACGGTGCACCTGTGCGAGGCAACCCCTCTGCGGGAATGCGCGACGGTTCGACTCGACGCGCCGAGCCCCGCGCAGGAGGGACCTCGCGGACGAGACGAGGAACGCTTCGTTCGCTTCCAGGGCGACCGTGCTTTGATCTTCGATCGTCACGGACGGGTCCTCGTCTTCTCGTTGAAGAGCGGGCGTGTGCTTCGCGAGCATCGCATCTCCTGACGAGCCGGAGGAACGGTCAACGCGTGCCGGTGGAGCGCGAACTGGCGCGCCGGCGGGAGCACGAACGCGGCCTCGTCGAGTGCGCGGGTGGCCCATGCGTCGACCGACACGTCGCTCACGACGCGCGTCCAGATCGCGGTGCCGCCGCTCCGGAGCTCGAACGAGAGAGCGAGTGCCTGCATGCGGTCTTCGGTGACTGCGGGGCGCGCGGGACGCTCGAGTACCTCCTCCCGGTGAGCTCCCGCTGAGGCGGGCGCAACCGTCAGCGACTCGCGCGAAGGCTCTCCCGGCGATCTCGCAACTACTTGCCCGTGCAGGACATCGAGCAACGCAGGTGCGAGCTCGTGCTGCTCGTGTCGGACGAGTCGCAGCTGCACGAGATCTGACAGCAGCGCTCGCCGTAGCAGTCGTCGTGGCAGGTGGAGATTCCCGCGCAGACGGCGTTCGGGACGCAGAGCGAATCACCACCGCCCCCGGAGGAGGGCGTCGGCGATCCGGTCGTGCCGGACGAAGAGCTCGTGCCGCTCGAGGAGCTCGTGCCGCTAGAGGAGCTCGAGGAGCCTGCGCCGCTCGACGAACCGCTCGTCGTGCCTCCGCCCACGGCGCTCGCGCCGCGCGCCGAGCTTGCAGGACACTGCGACGAGGATCGGTCGTCGTCGTACCCGTCCTCGAGGGTGCATGCAGCCGCCGCAAGGACGATGGCGAGGATGGCGAGCGAGGGATTGCCACGCGCGATGCGAGAACCTTCGATCATGTTCGGACCTCCCAAGAAAGCGGGGGGCCTGACGCAACGTCGGTGCCGAGCGGGAGATCGCGTGGAATCAGGCGAGCACGAGCGCGGAGGCATGGTGACGGCGTCGCGGGTGTGGTCGATGCGTCACAGCACAGGAATCACAGGTCGGCACTCGGAGCATGAAGGCCGCGGCGCCGTCGGCCGCCAGCTCCGTCCATCCAGGACTGGCCGGGTTCGGCGCATACCCGCGCTTGGGCTGGCTGCCGTGAGCGTCGACATGAATCACGGACGAGCTGAGTCAGGGGAAGGCTTCTGAAGGCTCGCACCGCCCGCGCTCGAGGCTGAGCGATCCGCGCGGAGCCCGGCATCGCGTTCGAGGGGCAGGACGCGTAACATCTCGTAGCCGTGCAGCAGCCGTGCAATCTCACCATGCGCCTCCGTGCGCTTTGTGCAGAGGTTGGCTTCGACCTCGACGACGTGCGGCCGTCGCTCATCGATCGATTGCGACTCCTGGACGAATACAGCGCGACGGTCGACGACGCGGAGCGCATGGTGACCAACGCTCGCGCGATCTTTCGGTACTACTCGGAGCATCGGCCGGCCGAAGCTTTCAGCGAGAGCGAGCAACGCATCGTCTCGCTCGGCTGCCTGCTCTCCGACGTCGGCAAGAGCGGCCCCGCCGGCGCGAGCGCCGAGGATCAGCGGCTGATCGTCGAGATGTTCGCCGTCGAGGACGTGCCCGACAACGCGATGCCGGTCCGACGCTTCATTCGCACCTATTTTCCGGACGACGCCGAGGCTCGCATCACCCGCTTCTGCTCACTCGGTCTGGATCCAGCGATGTCGATCCGGGAATTCTGGAACCTCCACAGCGGCTGGACGCTCTCGATCACCAACGCGTCCGGCGTGCCGTCGGAGGTCGTCGCCGCCGCTGCCTCGCACCACCTGCTCGACGGCGTCAACCCCGAGTCCATCGTGCGCGAGGATGGACGCTTCTCCCGCGACTTCGGCGACAACAAGAGGTTCGACCGCGCCGAGAAGCTCGTGATCCTCCTCGACAAGTACGACGCCGTTCGTCGCCGCGGACAACGCACGCACGATGACGCGATCGCTTGGCTTCGGGCTCGGCTCGACGGCCAGCCGCATGTCGACGCCGAGGCCGAGGAGTTGCTCACCGTCGTCGACGAGGTCCTCGGCGTGGGACCAACATCATCCTCGTGAGTGCTAGAGTGTGTTGGTTCGTTCCGCCCCTTCGCTTGCCATGGGGTGGGAACCAACCGGTCGAGTTCAAGGTGTCCGCGTACTAGCCGAGCGTCGTCCACGGTCTGACCGCTCGCTCGTGCCGTGCTGGCGACCGTCACGTTGCAGTGCGGACAGCACACCTCGATAATGGCGAGCGATGATCCCGCACGGGCCGGCAAAGCCCGGAAGACGCCGAGCACGATGGACCGCGAGCTCGACTGCACTCGCGCTCGCGCTCGCGCTCGGCGCGCGCGGTCGCCCCGCGTTCGCTGCACCTGGCGCTCCCACCCCCGGAGACCACGGGCTCGAGCTCTCGTGGGAAGCTCCCCGCGGGTGTGGGGACGCAGAGAGCCTTCGACGGGACGTCGACCTCATCGTCGGAAAGAGCGGAGAGGTGCAGCGCAACGTGCGGGCGCACGGCGAAGTGAGACGGACCGCCGGCGTCTGGTCCGTCGAGCTCATCCTGGTGACCGACGCGGGGAGCTCGACCCGCACGCTGACGGCACCATCGTGCCGTGCCCTCGCACGCGCTTCCGCCGTCGTGATCGCCTTCACGATGACGGAGCACGAACCGCGACCCGGTATCGAGCCTCCCGCCGACGTAGACGAGCTGCACGCCGATGGGGTGGGCCCTGTCGAACCACCGCCACCTGTAGCGACGCCCCGTCGGCAGCCGAAGGAACAACCACCGCTCGCGCCGAAGACGGCTTCTCCACCATCGCCGCGGGGCGGGCCGACCGTTGGTGTCTTCGCGCGCGCCGACGTCGGAACGCTTCCCAGCGTTGCCCTGGGGCCAGGAGCGCTCGTCGGCTGGTACGCACGGCCGATCCTCCTCGAGGCGACGTTCGGATGGCTGGTCGGGCAAGACGGCGAGATTCGGCCTCCGCCCGGACGGCGCGCCACAATCTCGCACGCGGAGTACTCGGCCTTCTTCGTCAGGACCGCGGTCTGCCCCGCGGATCCAGGCTTGTCGCTCCTGGGGCGGCGGCTCCGCCTCTTTGCATGCGCCGGGTTCGGCGCACTGCAAACGCGCGTGACCGCCCACCCGGCCCTCCCGGACCAAGCAGGAGGACGACGGGCAAGCACCGAAGCGGGCACCACGACCGAAGGATGGTCGGGGAGCGTCTTTCTCGGCCCCCGCTTGAGATTGACGGAAGGGTGGTTCGCGATGAGTGCATCGCTGGACGTCGCGCTACCCTTTCGGCGACAAGAGTTCGTGCTCATCGACCGCTCCGGCGGCGCCGCGTCCGTCCATCGGTCCGCGGCCGCGCTCGTCGGGATCTCGTTTGCGGTAGAGCTATCTTTTTTTCAGTAGTTCCCGCTCGTGCTGGTCATTGTCGTGCGTGCAGAAGCTGTTCGGTCACGTGATGGCGCCCGCGGGTCCTCCGACCCTCGTGGAGGACGGCACATCGTACCGACGTCCCTCTGCCAGTGAAGCGGCGTTGCCTACCGTTTCCTTCGACGAATTCTATCGAAAGACCTGGCGCTTCGTCCTGCGCTGCCTCGGTCGTCTCGGCGTGCCTCCATCGGCGCTCGACGATGTCTTTCAGGAAGTCTTCCTCGTCGTCCATCGACGTTTGCCGGACTACCAACCACCGCTCGAAAACGAGGAACAGGCGGAGCGCGTCTGGGTGTTCCAGATTCTACGCTTCGTCCTCCGTTCCCATCGGCGGCAGCACTTCCGCAAGGAAGCGGTATTTCGATCCGATTCCACCGATCTCGAATCGGTAGCTGCCGCGACCGACACTCCGCACGTCATCGCCGAGCGTTCGGAGCGCGTGCGGCTCCTCTATGAGCTACTGGCGACCCTCGACGACGGCAAGCGCGAGCTCTTCGTTCTCGTCGAGCTCGAGGGACTCTCCGTGCGAGACGCGGCGTCCGCACTGGGCTTGAACGAACGCACCGCCTACTCGCGCCACAACGCTGCTCGCGCGGAGTTCAACAAGGCGTTCGAACGCAGTCGCGTACGCGACGAATGGAGACTCAAGTGAGCTCGTCGAAAGAGACTGACGCATTCCTGCGGGAAGCACGGACGTGGGACGAACCTCCGGACGAGAGAGGGTCGGAGCTTCGGGAGCTCGTCGACCGCCGAATCGCCGCCGCCTCGACCAGCACGGCGAAGTCGGCCACGGCGTCGACCTTCGGACTTCGCGTCGCGGCCGGTGTCGGCCTGGCCTGCGTTGCCTTCGTCGTGGTGGCGCTTCGCGGAAGCACCCCGACTGCTCCCGCCGTCAGTGACGCGTCCCCGTCGATCGCGGCCGGTCCGACCGCACCGCTCACGAATGCGCGAGCGGCGCAGGCGATCCAAGAGCCCGAGCTGCAGATCGAGCAATCGGAAAGGCCGATCGACGTCCGCAACCTCCCCAACGCGCCGCGGGCGACGACCTCCGGCACCACCTTCAAGCGGGCCGAAGCCATCGACGGATCGCTCGAGATCGAGGCGAGGATCCTGCGCGAGGCCCGCGCCGCTCGCCTTGCCGGGGAGGCCGCTCGATCCCTCTCGCTCGTGACCGAGCACGCGACGCGCTTCCCGAACGGAGCGCTCGCTCCGGAACGCGACGCGGAACGAATCAGCGCCCTTTGCGCGCTTGGCCGTCGCGAACAAGCGCAGAAACACATCGCCGACTTCGAGCTTCGTTGGACGTCATCCCCTCTCCTCGAACGAGTCCGAGCCTCTTGCCGAGGTACCCCGTGAAACGAGTCTCTCTTGGCGCGCTCACGACAGCGCTGTCGATCTCGGTCACCGCAGTCGTCGCATGCACCACGACCTCCCGCCCCATCGGTGAGCTCGAGGCAGCGGAATCGCCCTCGTTCACGCCGACAGCTGACGGCGGCGACGTTTCGGAGGCCGGACTCACGGAGTATTGCCCGACGAACAATTGCCCCCCGGGGTGGACGACGTGTCCGACCTCGCGCTTCCCCTGCGACGTCAACCTGCTTGCCGATCCGAGCAACTGCGGGGCGTGTGGCAATGCGTGTTCGGAATCGACCCACCGCGAGAGCTTCTCGTGCGTCGAAGGGGCCTGCGTCATGAAGTGCAACGAGGGCATGGGGGCCTTCGACTGTGACGGTCAGCTCGAGAACGGCTGCGAGACGATGCAGCCCAACAACGCGCATTGCGGCGCGTGTGGGAACGGATGCCCAGCGGACATGCCCTGCTCGTACCAGACAGTATTTGGCAGCCAGGTTGCGTGTGGCTGTCCGGCGGGCCAGATCGACTGCTTCTTTGGATGCAGCGATCTCTCTGCCGACGATTCCAACTGCGGGGGTTGCTGGAACTGGTGCGATCCGACCGGGGGTGCCGGAGCACCGCAGTATTCGAACATGTATTACGGGTGCCTCGACAACACTTGCGGCAACCTGAAGTGCGAGCCCAACTTTCGCAATTGCGATTCGATCCTCGAGAACGGCTGCGAGACGTCGCTCGTATCGGATGACAACTGCGGTGCTTGCGGCAACGTGTGTCCCGCAGGTCAGCACTGCTATCTCAATGCCGACAAGCAACGAGTGCCCGAATGCATGTGCGACGGCGACTTGACGCTCTGTGATGTCGCCGGGTCCGAGACCGTAAGATACTGCGCCGACCTCAGGAGCGACGACTTCAACTGCGGTGCTTGCGGCGTGAGCTGCGCGCCGCTCGGCCACCCGCCTGGAGCTCGCCGCAGATGTGATTTCGGCGCGTGCGTGACCCGGTGCATGGACGGCTACGCCGACTGCAACGGCAACGAAGCCGACGGGTGCGAGACCGATACGACGAGCGATCCGCGAAACTGCGGTGGGTGCGGAATCGTCTGCGACGCCATCGCCGGGCAGGCGTGCGTCGCTGGGATGTGCGTGGTCGCGCCTTGCGACCAAATCGATGCGGGGGAGCTGACACGATGAACGCGCGTCGAACGGTCATCGTCGCCGGCGTGGGTGTCTCGTTCGTCACGGCGAGCCTCCTGCTCACGGCCTGTGCGTCGGACGAGAAGAACGCCGACATCGAGCCCGACGATACGGAGATCGTGCTCCCCACGGCCGACGCGGCGGCCTCGGACGTCGTCGACGGCGGTGGTTCGTGCACCACCGCCGACTGCGAATTCTTCCCGGACACGTGTGGTCCCGACGTCCTCTGTCTGAGCGGCTTGTTCGATCCCGTCGACCCGACCGTGGGGCCCGACTGGCGAACGCGCATCACCTCGATCCGCGGGCGCTCGGCGACGGACGCGTGGCTCGTCGGCACGGTGGGGATGGGCGCCCACTTCGACGGTACATCGTGGACGACGTTCGATCTCGGCACCATCGAAAGCCAGCGCTTCTTCTGGCTCGCTGACGCTGGTGAGGTCTCGTTCGGCACGCTCGACCGGATCTACTCGCGTGGGCTCGGGTCCGGAGACGCGGGGGTGTCTCCGCCTGGCTGGGCGCAGCGCCGTTCGATCTCTCCGCCTGCTGGCTACAGCTCGATCGTCACGGCCGCGTGGGCGATGCCGGGGGCAAACGTGCTCTGGCTCGCGACGGACGCCGATCTGTGGCGCCTCGAGAGCGACGGATCGACGTTCACCTCTCGGCCGGGGATCCCCGCGTCCGTCTGCAGAAGCGCGCCGTGCAAGTGGCTGAGGAGCCTCCATGGCACCTCTGCCGGAACGATCTGGGCGGTCGGTGACAACGGCGCGGCCGTCCGCATCACCGGTGCGGACGGAGCGGCACCGGAGCTTCACGTCACGAACCCGCTGACGTGGAAGAGGCTGAGCGGGGTCTGGGCGGTCTCGGACACCGAGGCATGGGCCGTCGGCGCTGCCGGGACGATCACCCACAACACCGGCGCACGATTCTCCTGGGAGGCCGTCTCGAACGTACCGACGGACGAGCACCTGAATGCCGTTACGGGTACGTCCTCGTCGGACATCTGGGTCGTCGGTAACGCGGGCGTCGTCCTTCACTACGACGGGACGGCGTGGTCGCGCGTGAAGATCGCGGGGCTCGGCTCGCGACGACCGGACCTTTACACGGTGTGGTCGCCCGGGCCCGGACGAGTCTGGATCGGAGGCCAAGGGGTGCTGCTCGCCCTCGGAGACGAACGATGAGACGCATACTCTTGCTCGCATGTGGCTCGCTTGCGCTCGCGGCGGTCGTTGCCTGCGCGACGTCGGACGAAGGCACCTCCTTCGAGCCGGCAATCGACGGAGGAGCCACTTCTGTTCCGGAGGCCGAATCTCCCTCGGAAGCGGACGCATCGGTCAAGGACGCAGGCGTCCGGCCGCTGTCGTCATGCAATGCCGTCGGCTGGTGTGCGACGACGCTTCCCGACTCCGATCTGGTGTTGAGGGACATCTGGCCATTCGAGGAGCGCGCCTTTGCGATCGCCGAGAGCGAAAGCCTCGGCACGAAGGTGCTCGAGTGGACGGAGTCGACGAAGTCGTGGGCGTACATCGACGACGACAGTCAAAACGCGTACGGCGCTGGTCACTACGCCGGCAAGGTCTGGGCGCCGAACGAGAACGAGGTCTACTACGCGACGGCGCCCGCGCTCATCTATCACGGCACGCGCGCGACCCCGTCGTCTCCCTTCTCATGGGAGTCGACCCGCCTCGAGTACGTTGGGCCCGACCACGGTCCCGACCGTGACCCCGGCTATGCTTGGCAGTTGAAGGACACGTCCGCCGCCCAAAACGGTTTACCCTACATCAAGCAACATGTTGCCGCGGTTGGCGTCTGGGGAACGTCCGCAGACGACGTTTACGCGTGGTACGCGAACAGGATCTTCCGCCGGGTGCGCGTCGACGGTGGCTCGCCGGCGTGGGTACCCGAGCACGTCGAGGAGAACCCCTCTGCTCCGCATGAGTCCTTTTACATCTTCGGGGCCGCCGGCTCGAGCCGTGACGAGGTCTGGTTCGTCTCCTCTCACGGATTGTACAACGCTCAGAGCGGGTTTTATGGGTGCAGCACGCTGGTCCGTCGAACGCCGGATGGCTACCGACGGGTCGTAGACAGCTGCGGGGCGGAGGGGAGCCTCCGGGTCACCCAGGGATCGTCGGGCACAGCTTATTGGACGGAATTGGGCTGGCCGACGAGCGTTGATTCGCCTCGTCCGGGTACGGCGGTCATCGTCGTGAACAACAGAGCGTTCGTCTACGTGGACATGACCGGCGCGGGCAAGGCTCGCTTCAACCCCGTCAACGGTGCGGATCCTCCGGTGGTCGTGGGCAGGACGAAGCCAAACCTCCAGTCGGTCTGGATCAACGGTGACCGGGCGTGGTTCAGCGGCTGGGGACTCGTCATCGACGGCGAGAACAAGCCCGATGCGTGGGCCGAATCTTACGGCCTCCAGCCCCCGAAGGCGGCGCCTGACGGAGGCGCGACGTTTTCGATTTCCAGTACCGCGCTCGACGGAGCGCCCCTCGACAAACCGCTCTACCAGGTGCGCGGCACCTCCAACGACAACCTCTGGGCAGTCGGGTCCGGCTATGCACTTCACAAGAAGACTCCTTGATCCGCGTCGCCCTGGGTCGCTCGAGTCGAAGACCATCGATGTCAACGTGCTAAATGCACGGCGACTCGTCGTGCTCTCGCTCCTCGCGGCGGGAGCCTTGGGCATCGGCTGCTCGAGCAGCGATGATCCGGACGATCTCCGCGTCGACGACGCCGGAGTGGACGCGTCGACCACGACGGACGCGGCGGACGTCGAGGCGAGTAGCCCGCGCGACGCAGGGCTCGTCGACGCCGCGCCGCTCCATGTCGTCTGCACGTCGCAGCCGTGCGCGACCTCGCTCGTGACGACTCTCGGCAAGAGCGAGGACGATCGTAGCGAAGGCTTCTGCGTCCTGCTCGACGACGGCACAGTCGCGTGCTGGGGCGCCAACAGTGCCGGCCAGCTCGGGCGTGGTGAAGACGGAGGACGGGTCGACAGCGCGAACGCGGCGAAGGTCGTCGGGCTCTCGAACATCGTCTCGCTCGACCACACGTGTGCGGTCGACAACAGCGGTGGCGCGTGGTGCTGGGGAACGGGCCCGTTCCGTTGGTCCGACGCCGGCGTGGCGACGACGACCGAGACGACGCCGGTGAAGCTCGATCTTCCTTCCGCCACCCAGGTCGGGCTCGGCTATCGCACGGCGTGCGCGGGCGTCGGCGACGGCGTCTTGTGCTGGGGTAACAACACGAACGGGCAGATCGGACCACTCACCGAAACGTTCAGAGGGCCGCAGCACGTGTCCCTGCCGTCCGGGGCGGCGGTGCGAGCGATCGACGTCGGTAAAACGACCTTCGTCCTTCGCGAGGACGGCTCGCTCGTGACGTGGGGAGGTAACCCGGGAATCGGACGCGTCTCGCCGAGCTTCCCGGATCCGTACCCGCAGCTCGTCGCGCTCGAAGGGGTCACGACGGCGGATCTCGCGTACGACAACGCGTGCGTTACGGCGAACGGCAACGGCTACTGCTGGGGTGCACGCGTGGACGCGAAGAAGGGAAACGTCCTCGACCGTGCGCTCCCCGAGCCAGTGATCGCGCCGGAGCCGCTCGTCCAGATCGCCACGACGCAAACGTTCGTGATGCCGTCGGGAGTGATCCAGCCTTATCGATGGTGCGGGGTGGCGAGCACGGGCAATGTCTACTGCTGGGGATTGAACGAGAGCGGTCAGGCCGGCGACGGCACGGAAGACTACGTTCTTCGCGCAGCGAAGGTCGGGGGACTACCGGCGCCCGCTGCGCAGGTGAAGACGACGACGAGCACGACGTGTGCGCTCCTCACGACCGGCAAGGTCTACTGCTGGGGCGGCAACTACTACGGTCAGCTCGGTAACGGACAGAACCGGGGCAAGGTCTCGGATCCGACAGAGGTGGTGCTCCCATGAGCAAGCTTTTTGCCACGCCAGCGACCTTCTCGGTCATCGGGCTCGCGCTCTTCGCCGTGGCCGGTGCCTGCAGCGACGGTCGCGATGGCTTCGACGAGGGGCCGAGGGACTTCGAGCAACTGCCGAACGAAGACGCCGGAGAATGCGCGCTCCAATGCTCGCTCGACGGCCGCTCGGTCATCCGTTCCTGCAGCGGAGAGGTCGTCGAAACCTGTTCGCAGACGCGGGCGTGCGGTGGCGCGAGGTGTCAGGACCCGTGTACTGCTGCTGCTGCTGACCAAAGCTCGAACGGCTGTGAGTTTTACTTCCAGGCCCCGGCGGTCGCCGAGAGCTCTTGCTTTGCCACCTTCGTCGTCAACACGTCGACGCAACCTGTGGAGCTCTCGTTCGATCGCGAAGGAGAGGCGCTCGACATCTCGAAGGCGGTGTTCCGGACGAACCCGGGCGACGCCACGTTGCACGCGCATACGGGGCCCATCGCTCCTGGCGACAGCGTCGTGCTCTTCGTCGAGAGCCCCGCCCCCTCCGACGTCGAATCCGGATTCGGGAATAGCGTCGCCTGCCCGGAGGGCGTCGTTCCCGCGGCCCAAGGAGCGGCCCTGACCAGGACCGGATTCGGCAAGTCGTTCCGCCTGGGTACGAACGCGCCGGTGTCGCTCGTCGCGATGTACCCGTTCGGCGGCGCGGCCAGTCATGTCCCGACGACCACGCTCCTCATGCCCGTCGTTACCTGGGGCAAGGAACACGTGCTCGTCAACCCGTGGGAGGCCAGCATCGGGAGGCCGAGCACGCAGATCGTCGCGGCCGAGGACGGCACCGAGATCACGCTCGTTCCGAAGCTGGCGCTCCAGGACGGACAGGGTGTCAAGGGAACGCCCGCGAACGTCCCCATGACCTACCGCCTCGACAAGGGGCAGTTCCTCCAGGTCGTGCAAGGAGACGAGCTCTCCGGGAGCATCCTCACGTCAAACAAGCCAACGGCGACCTTCGGCGGCCACACGTGTGCGTACGTTCCGTCGAAGTCCGGCGCTTGCGACGTGCTCTGGCAGCAGATCCCGTCGTACGAACAATGGGGCTCGGAGTACGTCGCCGTCGCGTACCGCCAGCGCACCGCTTCGCCGGGCGAGACGATGCCCTATCGCATCGTCGCCGCTCGTGACGGGACGCGTCTCGACTACGATCCTCAGATCCCCGCGGGGGCGCCGACCCAGCTGAACGCCGGCGAGGTCGTGACGTTCCCGGTGGGCGTCAACGACACGTTCGTGGTTCGAACGCAGGACGTCGAGCACCCGATCTATCTCGCAGCTTACATGACGGGATACCAGGGCAACTACTACGGCTCGGGCGACATGGCGGGTCAGGGAGATCCGGAGTTCGTCAACGTCGTCCCCGCCGGTCAGTGGCTCAGCTCATATAGCTTCTACGCCGATCCGACCTACAAGGAGACGTCGCTCGTCGTCATCCGCGGAAAGCACTATGGCAAGTTCGAGGACGTGTGGCTGGAGTGCGCCGGCAATCTTGCGGACTTTCAGCCAATCGGTACGCGCGGTGAGTACGAATACGTCCGCGTAGATCTCTCGCGTGACGGTGGGCCGGGGCAATCGTTCGGCGACAAGACCTGTCGGACCGGCCTCCAGCGCATGAAGAGCACGGGCCCCTTCACGGCCACGCTCTGGGGCTGGGCCTTCGCCGCCAGCTACGCGTACCCGGGTGGAATGGCGACCCGGAAGCTGGTCACCACGCCGCTGCTCCCGGTGCGGTGAACATCCTCGAGCGGGTCGACGCTACGATGTTCAGCGTAACTCGCATCTAACGCGCGAAGGGCGCTCTCGCGCCGTCGGCATCGGCACGCCGCTCTTGCCTCGAGCTCCCGCGGCGTCAGCGGCTCGCGCCTCGCTTCGGCAGCACGCTCACCATCCGGCGAATCGCTTCTTTGGCCTCGCGCTCGTCGTGTTGCGCGAAGCCGACACGGAGAAACGACCGGCTCTTGCCGTCGAACGCGAACTGGCGCGCCGGCTGGAGGATGAGCGCAGCCTCGTCGAGGGCGCGGGTCGCCCACGCGTCGACCGGGACGTCGCTCGCGACGCGCGCCCAGATGGCGGTGCCGCCGGTCGGGAGCTCGAACGAGAGGATGCCGCCGAGGTGCGCCTCGAGGAGCGAGGCCAGGCGCGCGCGCCTCTCGGAGTAGATGCGCTTCGCGCGCCGGATGTGCCGCTGGAGCTCGCCCTCCTCGACCAGCTCGGCGATCGCCGTGGCGAGCAGGTGATCGCCCTGCCGATCGACGAGCCTGCGCGTCGCGGCGAGGCGCTCGATGACGGGGACGGGCGCGACGACGAAGCCGATGCGCATCCCGGGAGCGAGCACCTTCGAGAGCGTCCCGACGTAGACGACGACGCCGTGAACGTCCGCGCTCGCGAGCGGGAGGACCGGGCGGCCCTCGTAGTGGAACTCGTGATCGTAGTCGTCCTCGAGCACCCAGAAGCGCTTCTCGCGCGCGAGATCGAGGAGACGCAGGCGGCGCGCCGGAGCGAGCGTCACCGTGGTGGGGAACTGGTGGTGAGGCGTGACGTAGACGCCGCGGATCGGCTGCTCGGACGCGAGCCGCTCGAGCGCGCCGACGTCCATGCCGTGACCGTCCACCGGCACCGGCACCAGGGTCGCCCCGCTCGCGCGGAGCGCCTCCCATGCGGGTCGGTAACCGAGCGCCTCGACGGCGACGACGTCTCCCGGCGACAGGAGCGTGCGCGCGACGAGATCGACCCCCATCTGGCTGCCGCGAGCAACGAGCACGTGGTCCTCGCTTGCCGCGACTCCGCGCGTGGCGGCGACCATCTTGGCGACCGCTCGACGAAGCGCGAGCGGTCCTTCGGCGTCGCCGTACGAGAGCACCTCGATCGCGTTCCTGCGGAGGACGCGGCGTAGCGCGCGCGCGAGCTCACTGGTGGGTACGAGCCGCACGTCGGGGACGCCTCCGCCGAGGGTCATCACGGTGTCCTTCGCGATCGACGCCGCACGGCGGGGCGGGAGCGGCACGCGCATCCGCGCCTCCGCCGCGAGCGCCAACGGGCCCGCGCCGCGCTCACGAGCGACAGGACCGACGACGTCGTACCCCGGACGCGCCGCGATCTCGCGCGCAAGCGCCGCCTTCGCGGAGAACCGCCTCGGCTGCGCGTCGGGGATCTCGACCGCGACGAAGGTCCCCCTCGCCTTCTCGGACGCGATCCAGCCTTCCGCGAAGAGCTCGCGATACGCCGCGAGGACCGTGTTGCGATGGACGCCGAGCGAAGAAGCGAGCGTGCGGGTGCCGGGGAGCGCGTCGCCCGCGCGGAGCCGGCCGCGCCGGATGTCGTCCGTGATCGCCCGCGCGATCCGAACGAACGTCGGGCTCCCCTCGTCCTCGCGCGTCAGATCGATCGCCACGCTCCAGCCCGCCATCGTGCCCTCTCCACTGGTCTACCAGAAATGCCGACTCCGCTGCGTGGCACGGTACCAGTTGCGAGCCGCCTCCGGAGCGGAAAGCGGCAGCGCTCCGCCTCCACTGGTCTAGCAGTATTACGCGATCTGGTACTTCTTCTGGTACCAGTCGCGATCCATCCTCGAGCCATGATCCGTATGCGTAAGCCGATCCATCAGAGCTCCGCAGAGGAAGGGCGTGCGCTGCTCGAGCGCGCGCCCGTCGTCCACCTCGCGACCACCGGAGAGGATGGACATCCGATCCTGCGCGCGGTGCACGGAGTGGTCGACGGGGATCTCCTCGCCTTCCACGGGGCGCCCGTCGGTGAGAAGACGACGGGGATCGGCCGGCGCGCGGTGATCGCCGCTCACGAGGTCGTCGCCGAGATCCCGAGCTGGTTCCTCGATCCCGAACGCGCGTGCCCCGCGACCACGTACTACGTGAGCGCGCAGGTCGACGGTGTAATCGAGGAGGTCCGCGATCCGGACGCCAAGGCGCGCATCCTCCAGACGATGATGAGGAAGTTCCAGCCGGAGGGACGCCATGCACCGATCCGCGCCGATGATCCGCTCTACGCGAAGGCGGTCGACGGACTGCTCGTCGCAGGCATCCGGCTCGAAAACGTCGTCTGCAAAGCAAAGCTCGGACAGAACCGGCGTCCCGAAGAGCGCCGGCGTGTGATCGAACAGCTGTGGCGGCGCGGCGCGCCCGGCGATGCCCGCGCAGTCCACACGCTGGTTCGCCGCTTTCCCGAGCTCACGCCGTCGTTCCTACTGCGAGATGGCATCCGCCTCGCCTGCGCGATCGACGAGACGGAGCTCGACGAGATCGGGACGTTGCTCGACGATGCGTATTGGCTCGTCGGCGTGCCGCGCGCCATGGTCTTCGGCGCATTCCTCGCTTCGCAGGCCGTCGTCACCGCGCGCGACGAGCGGACTGGAGCGCTCGTCGCGGTTGCACGCGCCACGTCCGACGGCAAGGTCGCGTGGGTCTACGACGTGATGGTGCGCGCGGACCTTCGCGGCTCCGGGGCCGGCTCGGCGGTGATGGAGCTCCTCCTCGATCACCCCGCCGTCCGCGTCGCGCGGCACGTGAGGCTCACGACGCGCGACGCGATGGCGTTCTACCGGCGGATCGGCTTCCTCGAGCTCGACGAGGTGCCCCGACACGCATCACGATTGGTCGACATGGTCCGTGCCGGTGGCCCGACGTAGAGCACGTCATGTCATTCGCGCCTGGCGCCAGCCGCCGTAGCGGTAGTACGCGATCGACAGCACCATCGACGTGATCGAGCCGAGCGGAAAGCTCCACCAGATGGCGTCGGCTTGCCATCGGTCGAGCAACGCAACGGCGAAGGGCATCCGCACGCACCAGAGCGCAACGACGAGGATCGCGAGCGGGACGGCCACGGCCCCTGTCGATCGGACGACGCTCGAGAGGACCATCGAGACGCCGAAGAGCGTGAATGACCACACCACGATCGTGTTCAGGTGCACCGCGATCGCGATCGCCTCCGAGTCGGCCAGGAAGAGCCCGAGCGCGCTGCGATCGAACGTGTGGATGATGATCGCGAGGGCACCGGTCATCCCGAAGTTGATCGCCACGCCGACGACCGCGACGCGGCCGACGCGCTCCCACAGCCTCGCTCCGACGTTCTGTGCCGCCATCGACGAGGCCGCCATCCCGATCGCGATCGCCGGCATCTGGATGTAGTTCCAGAGCTGGAGCGCTGCGCCGTAGGCCGCTGCAGTGGCCGACCCGAAGCGGTTCACGAGGCTGGTCATGACGACCGCCGACGCGGTCATCACGATCATCTGCAGTCCCATCGGGGTGCCCTTGCGCACGAGGGCGCCGAGGACCGCGCGGTCGATCCGGAGATAGCGGAGCTCGTCACGCCGCAAGCGGAGGTCGTGCTTGCGCCCGTACAGGTGTCCGAGCAGCGCGAAGCACGCGAGCGCATTCGCGATCAACGCCGCCACTGCCGAGCCCGCGATCCCAAGCGCTGGGATCGGTCCAGCGCCGAAGATGAAGAGCGGATTGAGCGCGACGTCGAGGCCGACCGCGAGCGCGGAGTAGACCAGCGGCGTCCGCGCATCGCCGGCGCCTCGCAGCAGCATCGTCATGATCGCGCTGACGAAGGCGAACGGCGTCGCGAGGAAGACGACCCGCAGGTAGGCGATCGCGTACGGAAGCGCATCATCCGGCGTGCGCATCCAGTCGAGGATGGTCGGTGAGAAGACGAAGCCGGCGATGGCGACGACGAGCGAGGCATAGAAGAAGAACGCCACGCTCGTTCCCACGACGCGCTTGGCGCCCTCGACGTCCTTCGCGCCGATGCTCTGCCCGAGCATGATCGCGGCCGCCATGCCGAGCCCGAACATGGCCCCGATGAGAAGGAACACGATCGTGTTGGCGTTCGACGTGGCGGTGAGCGCAGCAGCGCCCAGGTAGCGCCCGACCCAGACGGCGTTCACCGATCCGTTGAGCGACTGGAGGACGTTGGTGGCGAGGATGGGGAGTGAGAAGACGAGCAAAGTCTTCCCGATCGCGCCCTCGGTGAGGAGCGCGTGCGGCTGCCGCGACGCGGCCATGACGGATCATCCTTTCTCGAGCAGAGCCCTCCGCGCGAACGGCGCGGATCGGCGCCCCGCGAGGCCCAAACGATCGAGCCACGGTCGCCCAAGGGTCTCGTTGCGTCGGGCCAATATTGCCCGGGCAATATCCCTTGTCAATATCACCCGGGCAAAATACTCGAGACCGGAAAATGCGGGAGATTGCGCCTCGCCGCGGGCGCCCGCGCTCGAGACGTAGGCCGCCGACGTCCGCTCGACTCCGCGCCCCCGGGTACGCGCGAGCGCCCGCGGCGAGCGCCCAACGTGCGCTCATCCCGCGAGCCGCCACCTCTCGATCGCCCAGGGAACGAGCCGAACGCGCGGGCTGGAGCTCGGCGAGCGCCCCGGCCTTGCGCTCAACGCCGGGACGCCGCGCGGTCGATCGTCAGGGGAACGAGCCGACCGGCGAAGCACGCGCGGACGCGCCCGGCGCGGCGAGTCGCCGGCAGCGTGAGCTAGAAGGTGCCGCCCAGACCGAGGCCCGTGAAGTTCGGACCGATGACGGGGTGGAGCAACGGCCTGCTCGCGGTCTTCTGCGCGGTCTTCTCCGCGCTCTTCGGCGCCGTGAAGTAGAGGGCGGCGCCGACACCGACGAGGACCACCGCGCCGCCACCGAGGACGAGAGCGATGAGCTGGTTGTTCTCGGCCGCCTTGCCGTGGGAGTCGGCCGACTTGTTGAGCGCGTCGTACTGCGTGACGTTCGTCGGTTGTTGCGTTTTGGGATCGAGGAACGCGTTGGCAGCCTCGCGCTGCTTGTCGCGTTCACTCTCCTCCCCCTTCGCGAGGACGAAGACTCCGGCGCCGGCGAGCCCTACGAGAACGCCCACACCGGCGACGACGACGCCGACGGTACGCTGGCCGCTTCCGTCGTTCGTGACGATCACCGGCGGCTGATATGCGCTGCCGGGCCCCGTCTCGGTGCCGGGCGTCGTTTGGACGGGCGCGTCCTCGAGCTTCGGAACCTCGACGCGATCGGTCATCGCGTTGTCCGGCACCTGGATGATCTTCGACCACGGCTTCTTCCCGCGCGCCGAGACCTCGATGGAGTGCTCACCCGGGTCGATCGGCAAGGGCACCTCCTTGCCTGCGAGCGCGATCGTGACCTCAACCCCGTCACGCTTGACCACGAGATCCGTGAGCGGCTCCTTCACCGACACGATGATGTAGTGGAGCTGCGATTTGAGACGCGTCGCGGCCTCCTCGGCGAGCTTCTGGCGCTCGGCCTGGCCGCGCTGCTGCGCGAGGCCCATCGCGGAGCGGTACCACGTCCACGCGCTCGCCCACTTCTTCTGCTTCTCGAAGCACAGGGCGAGGTTGATCTGCGTCCCCGGCGACGGGTCCGCCTTGTTGCTCCCCGCGAACGCCTCGCAGGCCACGGCGAAGTCGTTCCGCTTCATTGCCGCGAGGCCCTCGTCGAAGAGGGTCTCGGCCGAGGACTCATCCGCCCACGAGGTCGAGGGAGCGACGGTCAGACACGCAAAGACAAGCCCAGCGCCGGCGGCGAGCCGCGACAAGGGATGACGTCCCATGGCCGCGTTATACACCAACGCTGATCGTCAGCGGGTGTTCTGAAGGTTGCCTTCGTGCGGCTTCGGCGATGTCGGTTTCGGCGCGGGCGACGGGGGCGACGGGGGCGGCACTGACGGCCCCGGATCAGACGCCTTGCCCGACTGCTTCACGCCGCCCTTGGCTGTCGTCGTCGTCGTCGCGTTCGGGCGTGCCGCGGTCGCACTCGCACTCGCGCTCGCATTCGCACTGGCAATCGCGCTCGGCTCCGCGGCGACCTCCGGAGGCGCCGACGGGGGCGGCGTGATAGTCTCCGACGGAGTCGCGCTCGGCGGAGGGAGCGAGCTCGCCGCCACGGTCGGGTCGCCGCTCGGATGCTCCTTCGACATCGACTTCACGACCAGGAGCACGCCGACGACGCCGAGCAGGAGCAGCGCACCGGCCACCACGAGGCCGATGACCAGCGGCGTCTTCGACTTCGGGAGGCCGGCAACACCGGCGCCGGTGCCCGTGCTCTGCCAGCCACTGGCGGTCTGCTGCATGCCCTGCGGAGTCGCCGTCCCGAGGGCGACCGTACCGCCGACGATGCGCGGCCCCGACCCGGTCGACGCGCCGGTCGAAGGCAGCGGCGGTCGCGGCATGCCCGAACCACCCGGCGTCACCGCGCCCTGCTGCGGGAGCGATCCGCTCGAGAAGCCTGCCGGCATGACGCCCCCGGACGGAAGCATCGCGGTTCCGGCGAGCATTGGCTGCGCCGACGCCGACGCCGACGCCGACGCGTATGGCGCGAGCGCCTCCGCGAGCTCGGTCACGGTCTGGATGCGATGCTCGGGACGCCGCTGGAGGCAACGGAGCACGATGTCGTCGAGCCCCGGCGGGACCTCGGGCACACGCGTCCGAAGGGGCGCCGGATCGGTCTCGAGGATGGCCGCGAAGAGCTCGCCGAGGCTGTCCCCCATGAACGGGAGATGGCCGGTGATCAGCTCGTAGAGGATGATCCCCATCGCCCAGATGTCGGCGCGATGGTCGACGCTCTTCGAGCTGCGAAGCTGCTCGGGCGACATGTACAGCGGCGAACCGAGCATCGCCTTCGTCGACGTGAGCGCGCTCGGGCTCGCGGCCAATGCCGACGAGCCTTGCGCCTTCGAGATGCCGAAATCGAGGACCTTGACGACGACGGAGCCGTCCTTGCGCTTCGCGAGGAACAGGTTCGACGGCTTGAGATCGCGGTGCACGATCCCGATGGCGTGTGCCTGCGTCACGCCCTTGAGCGCTTGGAGCACGTATCCGACGGCCACATGGGGCGCGAGGCGATGCGTCGGCTCACGCTCGAGGACCTGCGCGAGGTCCTCGCCGTCGAGCAGCTCGAGGACCATGTACGCGTAGCCCAGCTCCTCGTCGACGTCGTCGACGCGGACCACGTGCTCGTTCTGGATGTTCGCGGCCGCGCGCCCCTCGTTGATGAAGCGCTGCGCCGCCTCGGGGTTGCTCGCGTCGGCGAGCATGATCTTGATCGCGACGGGCTTCGAGAGCTTGATGTGCTTTGCGGCGAACACCGCTCCCATGCCCCCCTGCCCGAGGAGCCGATCGAGGACGTATTTGCCCGCGATCATGTCCCCGGAACGGGGCAGGTTCGCCGAAGCTGGAGAGCCGCTCATGTCCGCTGCAGAGTACGGCGATGTCAATCGGGCCACAAGCGACCGACGGCGTGTTCCGGCGTCACCGCCGGCCCACGACGGTGGGTTTTCACGTCATTCCTCGGCCTTGCGGGCGGCGTCGCCCGTTCGGGTGATGCCCGGGTCGACCACGACGCCGCGCCCCTCGGAGGACGACCGAAGCCGCGCCCTGGTACGACGCGCCGACAGCTCGGGTAGGACCTCCGGGGGGAGCGCTTTAGTCGATGTGGACGCGCTCTCCGCCGATCGACGCGAGGCCCTCCAGGCTCCGGCGCTGCCAGTGTCGCTTCGAATCCGAGACGAACCTGGCGAGGTAGCGCGGAGCGCTCTCGACCTCCCGCATCCATGCCAGCATCGAGCGGAGGCACGCGGCGCTCATGAACTCGAGCGCCCGGAGATCGAAGACGACCTCCTGAACGTTCGACTCGAGCGCGACACGATGGATCGCCTGCAGAAAGGCGGTGAGATCGTCGCGCGTGACCGACTCGGCGCTGCCGACGAGCCGCACCTCGATTCGGGTCTCCGTCACGTCGGTCTCGGTCACCAGATCGGGCGTCGCGATCTCGCTGATCTCTTCGCTCATCGGAGCGGCGCTCCCTTCGCCAACCGAAAGCGGCCCTCTGCGCGGATGAGGACGGAGTCCTCCTCGAAGCGACCGCTCACGTCGAGGCCCGCCTCGGCGTGTACGCGACCGAGGCCGAGGCCCGAGCGCTCGACCTGCTCGGCGGCACGGCGCACGAGGTCGCGATAGTAGACGGCGCGATCGGAGCTGGCGTTCATCTCGCCCAGGATCGAGTCGAGCTGGCGGCTGCGGTCCTCGTCGAGCCGGTTCTTCGTGACGATGACGACGCCGATCTCCTCTGCCAGGCGATGCAGCTCCACCCGGATCCTGGTCACGTCCCCGGACGCATAGCGAACGGCATTGTCGAGCAGCTCGTGCGTCGCGACGATGACGCGCGAGGTGACGTCGCCGTCGGCGACGATCCGGCCGCACAGCTCACCGACGAAGCGACGCACGGTCACGACCAGAGGCGCGTCGGGCGAGAGACTCAGCTCGAACGACGTGCACGCTCCCTCCTTGACCGCGATCATTTGTTGGCCGCCGTCATTCGAGAACGACTCCCTTCCGAACGCACGCCCACTCGCTGCTCACCACCCACCCCCGAGACGCCGCAACGACCCAAGATACACGACGTTCACCATCTCGCTCCGGCTTCTTCGGTCACTCCCCGCATCACACGCTGGATTCCACGAGCCCCCAGCACCGCGCAGGACAAGGCGGGGCTGGAACGATACATCGTGTATCGGCCTTCGCCGGCCTGCAAGCCGCACTCTGACCCATGCACGAAATTGCAGACTTTCGGGGTCGGTGTCTACGGGCCAGCGAGGCCGCTCTCGACCAGCGCGAGCATCGCCTTCTTCGCACGCGCGATGTCGTTCGTCGACGCGGCCCCTTCGAGCAGCTCGAGCGCCACGCCTTCGAGCGCGGAGACGAGCGCCACGTAGGTGAAGCCATCGAGCGGCGCGACACCTCGCGCCTCGGCCGCCTGGACGAGAACCCTCAAGATCCGCGCGCGAAACTGACGGCGATGCCCCGCGAGCGGGGAGTCGGAGCGCACCGACTGCTCGACGAGCACCCGGAAGAGCGCCGCATTCTCGACGTGGAAATCGAGATACAGATCGACGCCCGCACGGACCCCGGACATCGAACCGTCCTCCGCCACGGACGCCTCGTCGAGCGCGCCGAGGAGCTCCCCCGTCGCGAGCTCGTACACGGCGGCGAGGACGTCTTCCTTGCTCGTGAAATAGCGATAGAACGTACGCCGAGCGATCCTCGCCTCTTCGAGGACGTCTTCCACGCGCGTCGCGGTGAAGCCGCGGCGAGCGAACACCTTCATCGCGGCGACGAGGATGCCGTTCTCGACCACGCGGGCGTTCAGCGATGGCGGAATGGAGCTTCGGGGTGGGAGCGACCTCCGCGTGCCCGAGGGCGGCGGCTGCGTCTTCCCCGGCTCGCTCGCCTGTCCCTGTCGTGCACGCGACGTGACGACAGGCGGTCGCGTACGACGGGGCATCGTTGACGATTGTCAGGGCTCCTTCGCGCCGTCGCAAGTGACCTCGCGTGGCGTGGATGTGTGTGTCGCCGTCATCCGCTCGCGCTCGAGGGCGCAACACATTCGACGAGCGGCCGTGCTCGGTCGCGGTCGTCCACTCGCGCTCGAGGGCGCAACACATTCGACGAGCGGCCGTGCTCGGTCGCGGTCGTCCACTCGCGCTCGAGGCATTCGACCAGCGACCGTGCTCGGTCGCGCGGTGTCGGTTCGATCGCGGGCGCCGTCCAGTGAAGCTCGGCCGCGCACGCCCTCGCCGCACGCTCTCGTAGCGCGCCCACTTGCTGGCGCGTTCGGCAGCGCTCTTTCGGCGCGGCCTCTCCCCTGGAAAGCCGCCTGCAACGAGGCAGGCTGACAACTGGGAAGAGGCTCTCGAGCCAGTCTCGGTGCCGAAGAGGGCACCGAGATCGGGGGCGTCGAGGGGGTTGGTGGAGCCGCGAGTCGGGCTTGAACCGACGACCTGCGCTTTACGAAAGCGCTGCTCTACCGCTGAGCTATCGCGGCGTGTCGAGGGAAGCGGATGTATTCCGAGACGCCCGACACGTCAAGAGATTACGCAGCATGACGCCGTCGGATTTGTTCGGCGAGCCGGCTGGAGGCCAGGCGGCTCATGGCCATGATGGTGTGCTGGGGGTTCACCCCGAGGTTCGTCGGAAAGACGCTCGAGTCGACGACGTAGAGCCCATCCACGCCGTGGACGCGGAAATCGGGGTCCACGACCGAGGCGCCCGGATCGCGCCCCATGCGTGCAGCGCCGAAGAGATGGGTCGCGATGAAGCTGTACGAGCGCGGCTCGAGCGGAGCTTCGGCGACGAGCTTCACCTCGTCGACCGACCGGAGGACGCTCGGTACGCCGAGGATGCCCGGCCAGACCTCGCGCGCTCCCGCCTCGAACATCATTCGCGCGATCAGCGCGCACGCCTTTCGAGCAGCGCGCATGTCGTTCTCGGTCATCGTGTAGCGGACGCGGTCGACGCCGCCCCACCCTTCGCGGACCGTCCCCTCGGCCTCGGCGCGGACCTGCGCGGCCCATACCGCGACATGGCCGAGCTGCGAGAGGCGCTCGGCGAGCTCGGCACCGACACCGGGGATGCGCGCGGCAGCGAGATCGGGCGGCAGCGAGATCGTCTCGAGCTTGAAGCGCTCCGTCTTGCGGAAGTGGATGCTCTCCGCGCCCTGCGTCGCGCCGAAGGCCATGTTGATCGGCCGCTCGAAGAGGGCGCCCATCGCGAGCCCCGGATGCGCCTGGAAGTGCTGCCCGAGCGCAGCCGAGCGGACACCACTGCGCCGGAGGATGTTCGGGCTCTGCACGGTGCTCGCGGCGATGACGACGGCATGGCGTGCGTGCAGCATCACGCGATGGCCGGTCGCCGAGCGCGCGACGACCGCAGCCGCACGCGCCCCGCGGATCTCGACGTGCTCGACACGGCACGACGTGAAGATGCGCGCGCGTCCGAGGCGAAGTGCCCACGGGACATAGGTGACGCTCATGCCCTGCTTCGCGGCGGTGGGGCACGCGGTGACGCACATCCCCGAGCCCGTGCAGCCCCGGTCGTAGCGACGCATCGGCGCGGCCTCGAAGCCGAGCTTCTGCGCCTGCTCGACGAAGAGGCGGTTGTTCTCGCCCATCACCTCGGGAGCGACCTCGCGGACGGAAAGGTCCGCCTCGAGCGCGGCGTAGTGTGGATCGAGGGCGCGAGGGGAGATCGCGTCACCGAGACCGAAGCGCCCGCCCCAGTCCTCGATGACGTCCTCCGGTGCGCGCCAGGCGATCGCCGAGTTGACGAGCGTGCTGCCGCCGACACATCGCCCTTGGAGCATCGGCATGAATGCGCGCCCCTGCAGGACCTGCATGCCGGCCTGGCGCATCGCGCGTGCAAACGTGGAGTAGACGTCGCTCTTTACGTTGCGCGTCTTGATCCACGGCCCTTCTTCGACGATGCCGACGTGGAGCCCTGCCGACGCGAGCACGTGCGCAGCAACGGCGCCGGCAGCGCCCGAGCCGACGACCACGACGTCGAAGGACTCACCACGGCTCGACGCGAGCGTCTCTCCGTCGACGACCGCACCTTCGGGGAGGTCGTCATCCGGGAAGCGGCGCGCGATCGGCTCACTCGGCGGCGTGAGCATGGGCGCCTCCTCGGGTTCGAGCGTTTGCCGGAAGTCCGATCTGGACGAGGCCCTCGGGGCCGGCGGACGCGAGCCCCGAGCGCGGGTTCGTCATCGCCGCACGCGCCTCGGGGGATTGTGCGTAGAGCAGCGAGCCGATCGCCTTGAACGCGACGACCAGCTGCCGGATCGCATAGACGGGGCTCGCGACCAGTCGCTCCAGTACGCGCTGGCGCTCTTCGGGCCCGATGTCGCTGATCGTCCGCGGCCGGCGCAAGATCCAGAGCGGCGCGAGGGCCACGATCCAGAGCGTCAGGCGGAGCCCGATCGACTGCTCGAGCGGCGACACTGCGATCGTGTCGGCGAAGAAGCGCGCGGGCCCCATCCGCGCGATGCCGTGCGGGAGCGCCGTGCGCTCCGGAAAGACGGCGTCGAACGCCGCCGCCGCCCACGCGAGCTCGAACCCGAAGAGCTTCATGCTGCCAGCCTCCCTCGAACGACAAAGCCTCTCTGTTTGCTCGATCAACCACCTCGAACAGTGCCCGTTGGGAGGAACGCCCCCCTCACCCGTCTGGACTGCAAGCCGTCGGCCTGCCCACGCTCAGCGTGTCTTGCCCTTCTTCGACGGCGCCTTCGCCGCCTCTTTGCCGAGCATGCTCGCCGTCTTCGTGCGCGCCTTGCCGTCGCCGTTCGTCTTGCCGCCTGGCTTGTGCCCGTGGCGCGCCAGCCACTCCTTGTCCATCGCGTCGAAGGCGGCGCGGAGGGTCTGGCGTGCGGCGTCGGCGTCGCCCGCACGCACGAGCTCGACGAGCACGTCGTAGAACGGGAGCGACTCATCGCGGCGGTCGTAGAGCTCCGCGAGCAACTCGGGCTCCTCTTCCGGGAACCGCGCGAACGTGTTCAGGATGAGCTCGAAGCCGACGTTCCGCGCCGCGCGAACGATGACGCGCTGGATCGCGAGGTCGCCGCGAGCGAACGCGAACGGATCGGGCAGGTTGTTCACCTGCTCGGCAGCGAGCTGCTTGATCGCGGCGAGGTCTTCCTCGGTGTGACGCTCCGCTGCGAGCGCGACCGCCTCCGAGACGAGCACCCGACGGACCTCGAGCAGCGACGTGAGGAGCTCCAGCCACGCGGGCTCCTCACGCTCGAGCGAGCTCATGACCATCGTGAGCGCCTCGAGGCCGGCACGCTCCCGCCACGACACGACCTCGGTGCCCGATCCGTGACGCGTGATGACGAGGCCCATCGCCTCGAGCCGCGCGAGCGCGGCACGGAGGGTGAGGCGATTGACGCCGAGGGCCAGCGAGAGCTCGCGCTCCGAGGGGAGTCGCGAGCCGGCGGCGATGCGTCCAGCGAGGATCTCGTTCCGCAGGCGGTCGGATACGGCATCGACGACGCTCGAGCGCGCGACCGGGCCGATCGCCGCGAGGGTCTCGGTCGGGTCGGTGAGCTCGGGTGTCGGCGGAGGTAGCTTTTTCATCGACTCATCCGGTGGTTCAACCAATCAAGCACGGAACCTGGCACTGCGCAAGGTCGTTCGCACTGGGGCGCGGGGGTCGCGCGAGCTCCACAGTCGAGGCTCTCGGCCCGAGGGGGAAGAGAAAACGCCGCCTCGATCACCGCCGCGTCGATCACCGTCTCCGCACGAGCGCGGAGCCTGGAGCGTGGAGCCCCCCACCTGATACCGTGTGCCACCTTGATCGACGTTCGTAGCGACACCGTCACCCGCCCTACCGCCGCCATGCGCGAGGCGATCGCCCGCGCCGAGCTCGGAGACGACGTCTTCGGTGAAGATCCGACGGTACGGGCGCTCGAGGCCGAGGCCGCCCGCATCACCGGGAAAGAGGCCGCCCTGTTCGTCACGTCGGGGACGATGGGCAACCAGCTCGCGATCGCCCTCCACACGCGGCCCGGCGACGAGGTCATCGTCGGCGATGGAGCCCACGTCGTCTTCTACGAGAGCGGCGCCGGCGCCGCGCTCTCCGGCGTGCAGTTCGCGATCGCCGGAAGCGGCGGGCTCTTCGACGCCGACGCGATGGAAGAGCGGATCCATCCGAAGGCGCACTGGAGCCCGCGCTCGAGCCTCGTCTGCCTGGAGAACACGCACAACCGCGCCGGCGGCCGGGTCTTCCCACAGGCCGCTGCCGTCGCCATCGCCGAGCGGGCGCGCTCACGCGGGCTCGGGGTCCACCTCGACGGCGCGCGCATCTGGAACGCGAGCGCGAAGACCGGGCTCTCCGTCGCCGAGCTTGCTGCGCCCTTCGATACCGTGAGCATCTGCTTCTCGAAGGGCCTCGGCGCCCCCGTCGGAAGCGCGCTCTGTGCACCGCGCGACTGGATCGAGCGCGCCCGGACGCTCCGGAAGCGCTGGGGCGGAGGCATGCGCCAGGCGGGGATCCTCGCCGCCGGCGCGCTCTTCGCGCTCGAGCACCACCGCGAGCGCCTCGGCGAGGATCACGACAAGGCGCGCCGCTTCGCCGAAGGGATCGCGAAAGCGCCGGGCGCCAGCGTCGACCTCGCGAAGGTCGAGACGAACATCGTGAACGTCGACCTCGAGGCGCCGCTGACCGCCGAGGCCGTCGCCGACGCAGCTCGCCTCCGCGGCCTCGCGATCAACCCGTCCGGACCGCGCCGCCTCCGCGCCGTCATGCACCTCGACGTCCTGCCCGATGACGTCGATCGCGCCGTCGCGATCCTCGCCGCGGCCATCGCCGACACGCGCGGGAAGGCATGATGCGCCGCCCGCACGCGCTCATCGCACACGCGTTCGTCGCGCTCGCCCTCTTCTCGACCGGGCTCGGCTGCGCCCCGAACCGCGGCGCGGCCTACGAGAAGGCGCTCGCCGAGGCGCGCCGCGCGCACCACGCCGGTCGCTTCGACACGGCAGCCGATCGCTTCGACGAGGCCGCCCGGACGGCGAAGGTGCCTCGGGACAGCGTCTACGCTCGATACGAGGCCGCGCTCGCACGCGCGCGCTCGGGCGACGTCGCTCGCGCGTCGAGGGAGCTCCGCGCGATCGCGGACGCGAATCCGCCGAACGCCTACTCCGCCCAGGCGGCCTTCAAGGCAGCCGATCTCGCGTGGAAGAGCGATCCCTCCGCCGGCTATGCCGAGCTCGAAGCGATCGCGCTGCGCTTCCCCGAGAGCGGCGTCGGGAAGGTCGCGCTCGGCCGCGTCATCCGCCACGACGACGAGAGCGGCCCCGCCAAGACGCTCGCTCACCTCGACGCGCTCGCCCCGAAGGTCGCGAAGACCTCACTCGAGGAGCTCGTTCTCTATGAGCGCGCGAAGCGCATCGCAGAGCTCGGCCGCTACGAAGAAGCGCGCGACGCCTTCGTCTTGGTCGCCGACCGTTGGCCTTACCCCGGCGGCGCATACTTCGACGACGCGCTCTACCGCGCCAGTGAAATGGAAGAGAAGCTCGGCCGTCCACGAGAGGCGATTGCCCACCTCGAGCGCATGCTCTCGTTCCGCGAGAGCTCCTCGACGATGGGGAGCTACGAGCGCCCCCGTTACTCCTCCGCCATCCTCCGCATCGCAACGCTCTACGAGGAGCGGCTCGGCGACCGAGCAAAGGCGCGCGAGACGCTCCACCGGCTCTACGCCGACTTCAAGACGTCGACGCTGCGCGACGACGCGCTCTGGCACGAGGCGGAGCTCTGGCAGAAGGACGGCGACAAAGAGACCGCCTGCAATCGCCTCTCGACGCTTGCGAGCGATTTCCCGGACTCGCGCTACGTGCCGTGCGCGGTCGAGCGCTGTCCGTCGATCAAGCGGCCCTCGAAGAGCAAGGCGCCGAAGAGCTGCCGTGATTACCTGAGCCGCGAGCCCGGCGAGAGGGCGGACGACGATCCTCCGACTGCCGGCGCGACTCGACCGGACGATTCGAAGTAGCAGAACACCTCGGCACGCCAGCCCATGCGGCGCGCCCGGAGGTTTCGAAGAAGGAGAACGGCTCGGTCCAGCCCGCACGCGGCGGGCTGGAGGCGAACGCCGAGACGACGCGACGCGACCCGACCCTAGCGGTCGTCAGTCGTCGTCGTCCTCTTCCTCTTCTTCCTCGTCGTCGTCGTCTTCGTCGTCGTCTTCGTCCTCGTCCTCGAGGTCCTCGTCGTCGAAGTCGTCGACGCTCTCTTCTTCTTCCTCTTCGTCGGCCTCGGCCGCGGCGGGCTTCTTCTCGAACTTCACGTCGACGCCGATGTCGCCGAGCTGGGCATCGAGAAGCTCGAAGAGCTCATCCACATCGTCGCCCGACCACTCATCGAGCATCTCGGTGAGGAACTCGTAGAAGTCGCCGCTGTCGAGGCGGCGCTCGATCTCCTCGACCTGCTCCTCAGTGAATGCTTCGAGAATGTCCTCGCGCAGCGTCTCGGTGTCCCCTTCCTCGATCGCGTCCTGCGCCGAGAGACGAATCTGCCGAACCGCACGTTTGTCGAGAACGATCTCCATCTGTCCTTACTCCGAGAAACCGGAACACTTGCGCGTCGCTGTCAGCTGCGACGATGCAGCGCCCACGAATACGCAAAGCCATCGTGCTGTGTCAACGTGCGAACGATGGTTTCGCGCTCGAAGGGGTGAGGACCTCTCCATCACGTCCGTCCAACCGGGCTCCAGCAGAGCAGCCAGCCGCGTACGGCGTGTATGCTGAGCACGTGCGCGGCGTGTCGGAGAAACCTGTGGCCTCGACCTCGCGAGCTCGTACGAGCCGCGGCGGCCTTCCTCCGCGCCACTGGCTTCCGCCGGCGATGACTGGACGCGGATGCGGATGCGTTCGCGGCGCGACGCTCACCGCGACGATGGTGACGCTCGCTGCCGGCGTCGCCTCGGCGCAGCCGGAGCCCGCGCCGACACCGTCGCCGGCGCCGGTGACCGCGTCGGCGCCCCAACCCTCCGCACCTGCAGACTCAGCCGAGCCGCTCGGTCCAACGCACGACGCACGGCGGCTCGCGCGTGACCTCGAGACGGCACCACCACCGCCGTCGCACGTCGTCTACTTCCAGTACGGCGTCGCGTTCGCGGCCGAACAGGTTCTCGCGCCCGGACCAGTCTGTGACGACACGTCAGGTGTCCCATGCATCCTCGGCGCGGGCGGCGGGGTCGTCGTCCGAGGCGGCTGGCGCAGCTCCGGCCCGCTCTACCTCGGCGGCGCCTACGAGATGACGAAGCAGGACCCGAACAAGCTCTATCGGTTCGCCCTCCTCCAGCAAGCGCGAGCGGAGGGCCGCTACTACTTCATGACCGCGCGCGTCACCGAGCCGTACGCAGCGATCGGCCTCGGAGTCGCTGGCTACGGGAACGAATGGGCGATCGACACCTGGGGCCCAGCCGGCTCGATCGGCGCCGGCATCGAGTACCAAATCACGCGCCGCACCGTCGTCGGGCTCGCGTTCGCCTATCGCCTCCTCCACTTCAGCCGCTTCACGGACACGGCCGGCTCGGAGCGCAACCCCGGGATCGCTCAGCTCCTCGGGCTCGATCTCGTGCTGGAGCAGCGGGACGCGATCGTCCGCGCCGGAGCCGACGCGACACGGTCGCCCTGAGGCCCATCGGCTGCAGCGAACGGGCCAATCTCCCGCCCGAGCCCAATGCGCGAGCGCCGTCAAGACCCTCGACGAACCGAGAGGAGGGAGGCCAGGCCGAACGCATCGAACACGACGTTGCCCTTGAAGGCCGCTTGACGGTCGCGGTGCGGTGTTGTCCCCTACGGGGAACGTGATCCGAGGGAGCTTGCGACCGAGGAAGAGGAAGCCGGGAGCCCGACGCGTGGAACGAACCACGTCATGACCTGCTCGACGTGCGGACGAGAGAATCCGCCTCACCTGACGTTCTGCCAGGAGTGCGGACAGCGCCTCGGGCCACGCATTGCGCCTCCGACGCCGCCCATCGGCCTCGGCGGGCAGGATGCCTACGGCCCGCCACCGAACGTGCAGCCCGCGCCGCGCGCCGCAACGGCGCTCGGGATCGCGAACAGCGCGCCTGATCACACGCCCGCCGCGCCTCCCGTCGCTGCGGCTGCGCCTGCGACCGGAGCCGAGCGTCGCTGCAAGATCTGCGATACGGCCAACGGCCCGAACCTCCGCTACTGCACATCGTGCGGGAGCACGCTCGAGCCCGCTCCTGTCGCTCTGGCGTCAGCGCCCGCTGCCGTCGTCGCCGCGCCGCCCGCTGGAGCAGTCCCGGTGTCCCCCGCGAACGCGATCGTTCCGACGGGCGTGGTGAACCTCGCGAGCGGCGCCGCTGCTCCCGCGGACACGACGCGCACGTGCAGCCGGTGCAAGGGCACCGCCGATGGATCCGCGCAGTTCTGCAAGTTCTGCGGGAACCCGCTTGGTAGCGAGCCGGCGCGCGAGCCGGCGCCTCAGCCAGCGGCCGCAGGCCCCGCGCACGAGCGGCTCGAGCTCCCGCGCCCGAATGGCGCCGGGGACGCCGCGCAGCCTGCGCTCGCGCGCCCGCCGACCGCGCCGATCGCGCAGGTCGCGTCGCAGGTGCTCGCGGCCATGCGGCCGATGCCGGCGCAGCCCGCGCCTGCGCCCTCTCCGTCTCCCATCGGCCCGATCGCTCCGGGCGCGTCGGCGGCTCCGGCCGCGACGGCCGAAGAGCGCTCGTCGAGCTACGGCGCACCTCCCCAGCCGAGCGGCGCCGCCGCGCTCGCCGCGAGCCAGCCGGCGCCGATGCCGACTCCTGCTCCGGCTCCGGCGCCTGCCCGTCCCGCAGCGAGCCCGCAGCGTGGACGCCTCGTCGTGATCGCGAAGAGTGGCGCGGACGGGCCGAGCTACCCGTTCGGCGACCTCCTCGACATCGGGCGCACCGACGGCAACGTCGTCGTGAGCGAGGACCCCTACCTCTCGCCGCGTCACGTTCGCATCGTCTGGAACAACGGCAAGTTGCTCCTCCGCGACCTCGGGAGCACGAACGGTGTTTACCTCCGCCTCGCGGCCTGGAGGGACATGGGCGCCCGGCGAGCCGGGGACAGCCCCGAGATTGCGGTTCCGCTCTCCGACCAGGACCTCATCCTGGTGGGCCAGCAGGTGCTGCGCTTCGATATCCTCAAGGAGGGCGAGGGTGGCTTCGGTCCGGCGCAGGAACACGGCACGCTCTTGTTTGGCTCTCCCGCCGCTCCAAGGTACGCTCGCCTCTCTCAGCGCACCGTCGAAGGAATCGCGCGAGACGTTTATTACGTCCGGAAAGTGGAGACCGTGCTCGGTCGTGAGTCGGGAGATGTGGTGTTCACAGAGGACCCGTTCCTGTCGCGCCGTCATGCCGCGATTCGCCTTCTCGCACGGGACGGCTCGCCGCCAGCGGCTTCACGACCTCTACCGCCGACCGAGGCTCGCTTTGCGCTCGTCGACCTCGGCTCGTCAAACGGAACCTTCCTTCGTATCCGGAGCGATGTCGAGCTCGCGCCGGGCGACCACTTCCGCGTCGGACAGCAGCTCTTCCGCGTGGACTTCGACGGGGCACGTGGGTAGCCGCATGAGGGTTCGCACGTGACGCAGCCCGAGACCCCCGCACCGGCGCCCGCCACCTCTGGTGGGAGCACGAGCGAGAACTCGAACACCGGCGAGGAGTCGCCCGCGACGGAAGTCCGGGTCCACCTCTTCGCTCGTACGGACGTCGGCCAGGTCCGCGAGCACAACGAGGACAACTTCCTCGTCGCGGATCTCACGCGCCGCTCGCGCGGCCTGCTCGAGGCAAACCGCGCAACGGTCATCGGCGAGCAAGGCGCCGTCTTCGCCGTCTGCGACGGCATGGGCGGCGCCGCAGCGGGAGAGATCGCGAGCCAGCTCGCCGTCGACATCATCTACGAGCGCCTCGTCGACGGGCTCGGCGACCGGCCGATCAAGCGCGACGACCTCGCTCGTCGCCTCGTCCGAGCCGTCGAGTCGGCCGGGCTCCGCATCTTCCATGAGGCCAAAGCCGACCGCTCGCGCCGCGGCATGGGCACCACCGTCACGGCGGCCGCCCTCGTGGACGAGGTCCTGTTCTTTGCGCAGGTCGGCGACTCGCGCGGCTACATCCTCCGCGGCGACACGCTCGTGCAGCTCACGCGCGATCAGTCGCTCGTGAACCAGCTCATCGAAGCCGGCCAGCTCACCGAGGAAGAGGCCGAGACCTTCGAGCACAACAACATCATCCTCCAGGCGCTCGGTACGTCGGACACGGTGCAGGTCGACCTCACGTACGCCGAGGTCCGCCGCGGAGACATCCTGCTCCTCTGCTCCGACGGCCTCTCAGGCATGGTCCGCTTCGAGGACATCCGCGAGACGCTCCGGTCCGGCGCCGAGCCGCTCGACATCTGCAAGGCCCTCACCGAGCGCGCCAACCAGGCCGGTGGCCACGACAACATCACCGTCATCATCGTCCAGTTCGACGGTCCGACGCTCAAGCCGAGCGACGCCGAAGGCGGCGAACCGCTCAAGTATCGCAAGTACGTCCTCGCCGACGAGTCGCTCGACGAGAAGACCCGCCCGATGCCGGCGATCGACGTCGGCGCGATCACTCCCAGCGACTCGAGCGTCGGGGAGAGCGCCCCGCGAACGACGTCGAACGCGCCGACGAGCTGGCAGGAGCAAGGCCTCCACGGCGGTGACCACGACTACGACCGCGTCGACATCCCCGGTACGCACGTGCCGGTCTGGATGGTGATCGGCATCGTCGCCGGCGTCGTCATCCTCCTCGCTGGTACGGCGTTCCTCCTCCTCCGCTAGCCCGGGCTAGGGTCTCGGCTCAGAGCAGCTTCGCGGCGATCGGGTTCTCCGCATCGATCGCGAGGGCCTCGCGCGCCGCCGCGCGCGCGCCGTCGCGGTCCATCCTCGCGAGACGCGCCACTCCGATCCACGACCAGGCGGCCGAGGCGCGCGTCCGATCCGGATCGTCGGTCAACGGAGCGAGGATCTCCTCGGCCTCCGCGAACGCATCGCGCCGGAGGAGCTGTCGCGCGACGAGCATGACGAGCTCCGGCGCATCTCCGAACCGCAGACGCGCGCGGCCGATGACGTCGTCCGCCTCCCCTTCCCGATCGAGGCGGAGCAGACACTCGGCGAGGCCGAGGTAACCGGCGAGCGCGTCGGGCTCGACCTGCGTGAGGCGGAGGTACTGCTCGCGCGACTCTTCGAATGCACCGCGCTGGAAGAGCCTGCGAGCGAGGTTCGAGCGCGCCGGGACGAAGCCGGGGTCGACCTTCAAGGCCTGACGGTAGTGCCCCTCGGCTTCCTTCCCGATGTCGCGCTTGTCCGCCAAGAGGCCGAGCGCGTGGTGCGGCGCAGGCAGGTCGGGGTTGAGGTCGCGCGCCTTGATGAAGTGCTTCCGGGCGCGCTGGAGGTTGCCGCGTCGCAGCTCGACGTACCCGAGGTTCACCCAGGCCTCCGTGAACCGCGGGCTGTACTCGAGCGCGACGGAGAACCGCGCCTCTGCGGTCGAGAGATCCCCGGCGGCGAGCGCGGCCGCGCCATCTCGGTTCAGCTCCAGCGCCTTCGGAGGCAGCGGAGGGACCGTCGAGCAAGCCAGCGTGAGCGCGCACGACAGAGCCACGACGAGGGCGAGCATCACGAGGCGCATGGTGCCGCTGTCGGCCGGAGGCTCTGCTTGGTTGCGTGCATTCGACGAGGCCGACCGAAGGCCCAGCCCCCACCTCGCCAGCACAGCCGACGCGAGCGCGGAGGACCAAGCCCAAGTAGACGTATTTCCTCGGAGAGAACTGCGTCGCGGGAGCTGCTCGGAGGCCGTGCGATGGCACGCGGGGTGCGCTATGTATGAGCCAGGTCCATGAGCGTGCCCAAGGGATTCGTCAGCGCGACCCACTCGGTTCTCTTCGAAGACGGCGAAGATCGCTGCAGCGTCTGCACCGAACCGCTCGGGGCCGAAGGCGACGACGGAACCGAGGTCCGTGGTCGTGGCCTGCTCGTGTGGGCTCGCGGCGAGGAGCGTCGCTACGAGGAGCCGCACCTCTGTCCGAGCTGCGCGTCGGCGATCGGTGTCAGCGCCCTCCAGCGCTGGGAGATCGAGGAAGACGAGGGCTGACGCGCCGCCCCCCTCGAGCGGTCGAGGGGGCGACGTCGCACGATGCGAGCGCGCAGGCGCCGGCCATGCAGGCGCGGCTCACTGGAGCACTTCGTCGTCGGGCTCGTCGAAAGGCGACGGAGGGCGCCGCTCGAGGTGCTCGAGGCAGAGCGCGCGAAGCGCGGGCGCGACGGTGGTCGACGTCGCGACGAGCCGAAGCTCCTGACGAACGAGCAGCCCGACGAGCGGCGCGCTGACCTCGAGCGGAGTGTCGGGGTTCAGCACGAGCGCGATCCGGATTCGCGGCCGATGAGTCCATCGCGGCGTCCGGGCGATCTGCGAGAGGACGTCGGGACGGCAGGGCCGACGCGAGGCGAGCGACAGCACGTCGTCCTCGATGACCTTCGGGTTCGACAGGAGCTGCCGGATGACGTCGGGATGCGGATCGCGCAGGAGCCGTTCGGTCATCGCCCGATCGGGCTTGCGGGCAAGTGACTTGCGCTCGCCGAGCGTCAGCGGCCTCCCCCGTCCGTAGTCGGGGATGCGATCTTCCTCGGGATGGGGGACGTCGCGCGCGGGGGCGACCGAGAGCGGCTGCCTCACGAGCCGCTCGAGTGCGAGGTGTGGAACGCCGGCCGCCTCCTCGCGCAGGAGCTGCACCACGGGGCCGAGCAACGGGTCCTGGAGCGCATCGACGAGCGCGACGAGGGCCTCGCGCGCCGAGGGCTCGGCCTGCTCGGCACGCGCGCAGAGGACGTCGAGCGCTCGCGCCAGCTCGACGACATCCCCCCTCCGGAGCAACGACCTCACGTACGAGACGCGGAGCTCGGCCTCCGGGATCGACCGCGTCGCGCGAATGATCGCCTCGGCGCGCTCGCCGGGAGGCCCGGCGCTCAGGAGCCAGCCTCCCACTTCCTCTTCGCCTCGCGCTCGAAGCGTGCACCAGCCTCGGCGACGCTCGCGAGCTCACCGGCATCTCCTAGTTCACTCGACTCGAGGGCGCACGCGATGTCGAGGTGCGGGTCGAGCGCGCGCCGGACCGAGCCGGTGCCGCCGCGGCCCATCGTCCGGATGAGCCGGAATCGACCTGCGACGACCCTGTTCTTCTCGAGCATCATCGTGAAAGGCCCCGCATAGGAGCGTGCCGGTCCCGAGTCCGAGCCCGAGCCCGGGGCCCCGACAGGTACAGCCATTCCAGGCTAACAGCGCGTCGCGCCACGCGGAAGCGAGCGGCTCGTGCGAAAGCGCCTGCAGGCAGACGGCGCGCGGTCCACGGCGCGCGGTTCCGCGACACGACACAACGGGAGGCGCTTGAAGAGCATCCCAACGAGGGTCGACGCGAGCTGCGGCTCGAACAGCCTCTGCACCCGCTTGCGCCAGGTCGTGTGGAACGCGAAACTAGGCCCACTGCCTTGTCCGATTTCACGGTGGAGCTCTTGGTCCCGATTCGGCGTTTGCCGACCCCTCTCGACCGGGATGGTCGGGGTATGCCCGAGACGTCGTCCGTCGACCCGACCCCGGGTTCTCTTCGGGTCGTGGCGGCGGGCGGCTCCGATCCGCCCAGACCGATCCAGACGCCGGGCGAAGGCGAGGACGTCGAGCTCGAGGACTCACCGGTCAGCGCGACTCCGCGCCGGTACAAGGTGATTTTTCACAACGACGACTACACGACGCAGGAGTTCGTGGTTTACGTGCTCGAGCGGTTCTTTCACAAGTCGGAGACCGAAGCCCGACACATCATGTTGACGGTGCATCACAAGGGAGCCGCGGTCGCCGGCGTCTACACCAAGGACGTCGCCGAGACGAAAGCTCAGCAGGTAATGGACGCCGCTCGCGAGAACGGTATGCCGCTGCTCCTCACGACCGAGCCGGAATAAGTAAGGTAGACGAACGATGCGTATCAGCCCCGAAGTCGAGATCGCGCTCACGCTCGCTCAGAACGAGGCGGCCAGGCGTCGTCATGAATACTTCACGCTCGAGCACCTGCTCTACGCGCTGCTCTTCGACGAGTCGACCGCGCAGATCATCCGGCACGCAGGTGGAGATCCCGCCGCCATCAAGAAAGAGCTCGAGCAGTTCCTCTCCGATCAGCTCGAGAGCGTCCCGGAGGAGAACTTCGACGTCCCCGCCGCCTCGCTTGCGGTGCAGCGCGCGATCCGCCGGGCGGCGGCTCATGTGCAGTCGAGCGGCAAGGAGCAGATCACGGGTGCGAACGTGCTCGTCGCGATCTTCGCCGAGCGCGAGTCCCCCGCGGTGAGCATCCTCGAGAAGTCGGGGGTCACGCGCCTCGACGTGGTCGCGTACATCTCTCATGGCGTGTCGAAGGCGGAGGAGCCGGACGAGGGCCGCGAGAAGGAGGCCGCCTCGCTCGACGGAGAGGCCGAGGGTCCGCGCTCCCGCCGCGACCCGCTGAAGGCCTACACGGTCAATCTCAACGACGAGGCACGCGACAAGCGCATCGATCCGCTCGTCGGCCGGTCGAACGAGATCAGCCGCATGATCCAGATCCTCGCGCGGCGGAAGAAGAACAACCCGCTGCTCGTCGGAGACTCCGGCGTCGGCAAGACGGCGATCGTCGAAGGGCTCGCCCTCAAGATCGTCCAAGGCAGCGTCCCGGACGCCCTCAAGAAGGCGACGGTGTACTCGCTCGACATGGGCGCCCTCATCGCCGGCACCCGCTACCGCGGCGAGTTCGAGGAGCGGCTCAAGGGCGTCGTGAAGGCGCTCCAGAAGGTCGACGGCGCGATCCTCTTCATCGACGAGATCCACACCATCGTCGGCGCCGGCGCGACCAGCGGCGGCAGCATGGATGCGTCGAACCTGCTCAAGCCGGCGCTCGCCTCCGGACGAATGCGCTGCATCGGCTCCACCACGTTCGAGGAGTTCCGCCAGCACTTCGAGAAGGACCGCGCGCTCTCGCGTCGCTTCCAGCGAGTCGAGGTCGCCGAGCCCTCGATCGAGGACACGAAGAAGATCCTCGAGGGGCTCCGCGGCAAGTACGAGGAGTTCCACGGAGTCCGCTACACCGACGACGCGCTGGACGCCGCGGCGACGCTCTCCGCCCGCTACCTCCACGACCGACGGCTGCCGGACAAGGCGATCGACCTCCTTGATGAGGCGGGCGCCGCGGCGAAGCTCAAGCTCTACAGCGACGAGAAGACGCCCGCCGCTCCGCTGCAGCTGATGCCTGCACCGCCCAGCGAGCGAACGCTCGACGGCGCGGACGACGGCGAAGCTGTGGCGCTGAACGGGAGCGGCACCCCGCTCGAGAACGCGCCGAAGACGACCCGCACCGGGGAGGCACCCGCCGCGACCCGCGCGGCCGCGGCGAAGGGTGACGGCGCCGACAAGGCCGAGAAGCCGAAGATCATCGTCGGCGTCGTCGAGGTCGAGACGGTGCTCGCACGTATGGCGCAAATCCCGCCACGCGAGGTCAGCTCGAACGACAAGGAGAAGCTCAAGAACCTCGACGCCGATCTCCGAGGCGTCGTCTTCGGTCAGGAGCGCGCGATCAAACAGCTCGCGGCGGCGATCAAGCTCGCGCGCGCCGGCCTTCGCTCTCCCGAGAAGCCGATCGGCAACTTCCTCCTCACCGGCCCCACCGGCGTCGGCAAGACCGAGGTCGCCAAGCAGCTCGCGAAGATCATGGGCATCAGCTTCGTGCGCTTCGACATGAGCGAGTACATGGAGCGCCACACCGTCTCGCGCCTCATCGGCGCGCCGCCGGGCTACGTCGGCTTCGACCAGGGCGGCCTCCTCACGGACGCGATCGCGAAGACTCCGCACGTGGTGCTCCTCCTCGACGAGATCGAGAAGGCGCACCCCGACGTCTTCAACGTGCTGCTCCAGATCATGGACCACGGCAAGCTGACCGACAACAACGGCAAGTCGACCGACTTCCGCCACGTCATCCTCTTGATGACGAGCAACGTCGGCGCACGCGATCTTGGACGCCGCGCGGTCGGCTTCGGCGATCGCCGAGCGACGGGCGACGCGGAGCGCGAGTACAAGAACCTCTTCAGTCCCGAGTTCCGAAACCGCCTCGACGCCCGCATCCAGTTCGATCCCCTCTCGCAGGAGACGATGGGCAGCATCGTCGACAAGTTCATGAAGGAGCTGTCGGCGCAGCTCGCCGAGCGCAAGGTCGCCCTCGACCTCACGCCCGCGGCGCGCGCGCACCTCTCGGAGAAGGGCTACGATCCGGACTTCGGTGCACGTCCGCTCACGCGCGTGATCCAGGAGGACGTGAAGCAACCGCTCGGCGAGGAGCTCCTGTTCGGCAAGCTCGAGAAGGGCGGCAAGGTCACGATCGACGCCGAGACCGCGGAGATCGAGGACGAGGCCACCGGAGAGAAGAAGCCCGGCAAGCGGCTCGCGTTCCGCTTCGAGTCCGCAGCCGCACCGCCTCCCGCCGGCGAGGAGAAGACGAAGAAGGCCTCGGCCGGAGCTGCATGATCCTCGGCGCGAGCGCGACGGGACCGCGCGAGACGCCACGTCGTCACGCGCGGTGGAGATCGTGGGGCACGTCGGCCCTCGCGATGCTCGTCGTGCTCACGCTCGTCGGGTGTGCCCCGTCCAAGAAGAAGGTACGGAGCATCGACGACGAGGACGACAACTCGAAGGCCTTCGCCGAGCTCGAGAAGAACGGACGCGACGACACCCCGAGCCAGCCGGATTCGCCTGCTGGCAGCGACAAGCCGAAGGGGCCGGTCTACCCCGCCCCGTTCACCGCGGAGCAGATCCGCGGGGCGACGAAGAACGGCCGTACGTATCGCTACAAGGTCGAGGTCCCGAACAAGCCGACGAAGGAGTACGCGATCACCTTCCGCAAGGTCGACGAGGGCGGCGCAGAGGTGTGGAGCGGAAGCGACAGCTCGAAGCGCATGGGGTGGCTCACGCTCCAGCAGCAGTCCGAGTTCCCGAAGGACAAGGTCACCACGCGCGACGACAAGCTGAAGACGCCCGCCGGAAAGTTCGAGTGCGTCGTGTACGAGGTCGACGGCGACGAGGGCGAGGTGTGGACCTACTACTTCGCGAAGAAGCTCCCTGGCGCACCGGTGTTCTTCTACGTCGAGCGCAACGGCAAGCGCCTCCGCACGACCACGCTCGTCGAGCACGTCCCCGGACGCTGACCACATCCACGACGGCACCCGAGCCGCCGCCGGCGCGCGAGATCGACGCCGCGAGCCACCCGAACGCTGACCGCGCTACGCCCGCGCTCGCGTCGAAGCACGATGCGGCGCAGCCCCAAATTTCCTTGCGTGAGGCCTAAAGAGCTTCGCGCGCGGGCCGTTCAGCCATCCATGACCGTGAGGAGCATCGCGACGGCCCGGCCCCCTTCGCTCGAGTCCCGTGGCACCGAGGCCGCCGCCCTCGCCCGCCTGGCGCGCCTCGAGCAAGCGCTGGAGACGTCGATCACGGCGTGCCGAACAGGATCGGAGCTGGTCGAAGAGACCGCGCTCACGCAGGCCGTCGCGGTCGTTGCGCACCTGTTCGGTGCCGCGGACCGGCGTATGTCCGCACGCGCTCAGAGCGCCATGGCTGACGCCTACGACGCCTGCCTCCAGGGTCTGTCCGGCGCGTGGGCGGGCGACTCCAACTCGCTCGTGCTCGCGCTCTCCGCCGTTCGCACGATCCGAATCTCGCTGGCGCCGCGCAAGCCGACGCCGTCGACGCTGCCGCGCGCGGCGTGAGGGAGCTCGAGCTCATCGGCAGACGGAAACGCGGGGCTCGGCGATTCCTCTCGGGAACCCGCCGACGGGCAAAAGAACGGCGAGGCTGGACACTGAACATAGGTTCCGTATAGTTGCCGGGTGGCCCGCTTCCTCCCGGTCTCGAACCCGCCGAGTCGCTTCGACTCCACGATGCTGGAGTACGACGACGGCGAGGCGCCGGACGCGGAGGTCACCGTCTACGAGGACCAGTCGAAGAGCATCCTCTCGGCAAACGACTCTCCCGACGTCGGCTTCCGCTGGAGCGTGAACCCGTACAGGGGCTGCCGCCACGCGTGCGCCTACTGCCTAGACGGGGGGACGCCGATCCTCATGGCCGATGGGAGCACACGCGACCTGGCATCGATTCGCGTCGGCGATGAGATCTACGGAACGGCCGTCGAGGGCGCGTACCGTCGATACCGGCGCACGCAGGTCCTCGCTCACTGGCAGACCGTGAAGCCTGCTTACAGAGTGAAGCTCGCCGATGGAACCGAGCTCGTGGCCAGCGCCGATCACCGGTTTCTCACCGATCGCGGCTGGAAGCACGTCACGGGAAGCGAGTGTGGTCGAAACCGGCGACCCTTCCTTACAACGGCGAACCGCCTCATCGGCACGGGCGCGTTTGCGAGATGCGAGGCGATGACCGCCGAATACGAGCGCGGGTATCTCTGCGGGATGGTCCGCGGCGATGCGCTGCTGAAGACGTTTCGCCATCAGCGCGCGGGGCGTGCGAATGGCGACCAACACCAGTTTCGGCTGGCCCTCGTCGATCTGGATGCCCTTCGACGAACCCGCGCGTACCTGGATCGCGTGTCGATCGCTACACGAGAGTTCGTATTCAAGGAGGCTTGCGGGAGCCATGCCCGTATGGAGGGCATCCGCACCCATGCGCTCGGAAACGTCGATCGCATCCGATCGATCATCGAGTGGCCGGCAATGCCCACACGCGACTGGCGCCGCGGCTTCCTCGCAGGAATCTTCGACGCCGAAGGATCGCGAAGCCGCGGTGTCTTCCGCATCTCCAACACCGACACGTCGATCGTGAACGCCACACTCGACTCGCTTCGGGCGCTCGGGTTCGACGCAGTCCTCGAGCCCCCCGGCCCACGAGCCGTAGCGAGCAACGTACGCATGCGTGGCGGCCTCCGGGAGCAGCTGCGCTTCGTCCACATGACGAACCCGGCGATCCGTCGGAAGTGGAACCTGCAAGGCTCGGCGCTGAGGCACCCGAAGCGCCTGCAGGTCTCGTCGATCGAGCGGCTCGGGTTCGACCTGCTCATGTTCGACATCACGACGGGCACCGGGGACTTCATCGCCAACGGGGTTGTCAGTCACAACTGCTACGCGCGCCCCTCGCACGAGTACCTCTCGTTCGGTGCGGGGACCGACTTCGAACGGAAGATCGTGGTCAAGCCGCGGGCGCCCGAGCTCCTCCGCGAGAGCTTCGAGAAGAAGTCGTGGAAGGGCGAGCTCGTCGTCTTCAGCGGGATCACCGACTGCTACCAGCCGCTCGAGTCGAAGCTGCGGCTGACTCGCGGCTGCCTCGAGGTCTGCGCGGAATACCGGAACCCGGTCGGGATCATCACCAAGTCGCCCGTCATCGAGCGCGACATCGACGTCCTCCAGGAGCTCGCACGCGTCGCCAGCGTCCGTGTGAGCGTGAGCGCTCCGTTCTGGGATCCGGACGTGGCAAAGGCAATGGAGCCGACGGTGACGACGCCCGAGCGGCGCATGAAAATCATCGAGACGCTCGCGAAGGCCGGCATCCCCACCGGCGTCAGCGTGTCGCCGATCGTACCGGGGCTCAACGACGATCACCTCGGCGATGTCCTCGAGCGCGCACGCGATGCCGGCGCGCACCATGCGTTCTACGTGCTGCTCCGATTGCCGGGTCCGGTGAAGGACGTGTTCGAGAAGGCACTGCGCGAGAAGCTGCCGCTCCGTGCGGAGAAGGTGCTTCGTCGCCTCCGCGAGGCGCACGACGGCAAGCTCTACGACGCGTCGTTCGGTGCGCGCGGCCGCGGACACGGCGTCTACGCCGATACGATCCGGATGCTCTTCGAGCGAACGGCGAAGCGCTGCGGGCTGAGCGCAGACGAGCTCACCCAGTATGTCGCGCCGTCGACCTTCCGCCGCCCTTCGAAGCACGGGCAGACGTCGTTCGGCTTCTGAGTGCCCGCGAGGAGCGCCGTCGAGGCGCCCTCCGCTCCGCTTCGCTCGTCAGATCGACCTTCCGCCGCCCTTCGAAGCGCGGGGAGACGTCGTTCGGCTTCCGAGTGCCCGCGAGGAGCGCCGTCGAGGCGCCCCCCGCTCCGCTTCGCTCGTCAGAGCGTCTCGAGGTAGGTGACGAGGTCTTTCACCTGCACGCTGGTGAGGCCCGAGGTCTGACCGTGGTTGTCGCCGCCTCCCGCCGGTCCGAACCGATCGAGGAGGGTGGCCGCGCGACCATCGTGGAGGAATGGGGCGCGAACGCCGACGCCGAGGAGCGAGGGCACCTGGAAGAGCTCGCTCTTGCCGGGCGCCCCGGTGCCGACGTCGACGCTCTCGTTGTTCGTCAGCTTCGCGCCGGAGTGGCAGCCGCTGCACCCGACGGCCGCGCTCTCGAAGAGCTTCTTCCCTCGCGCAGCTGCCGCAGGATCGCTCGGCGCGGACGTGCTCGGCGCAGGAAGGCGCGTGAGATATGCGCGCAGCGCGTCGAGCTGACCGTAGCCGAGTTGCGGGCCTCCCATCCGCTTGCCGAACACCGGGCCGCCGAAGCTCTCGATCCCCTCCATGTCCCCGCCCCAGTGGTACGGCGCCGTCCCGTCGAGCGTGCCTTCGAGGGACTGAGTCCGACGCTCGCCGGTCGAGAACTTCCAGACGCGACCGTCATCGCCGCCGCCGGGATGACACGATACGCAGGCGATCCCGGTGCTGGAGTTGCTGTGGAAGATCGCATGCCCCGTGTCCTCGCGGCTCGCGCCGCCGAGGGCGATCGACTGCCAGCTCGCGCTGTCCGTCGCGCGAACGTGAATCGCTGCAGGCTCACGCGTGAACACGACGAGCCTGTCGTCCCGGGTGAAGGCGACCGCGACGGCCTGTCCGCTCGGGTCGCGCGCCACGCCTTGCCCGCCGGGCGCTCCCTGGCAGCCGGAGGTGTCGAGCGAGGCGAACGCTTGCACCTGCATGAGCTCCTTGATGTGCGCATTGCCGGCGGCGATGACCGCCCATCGATTGCCCGCATGTGACCGCGCGAGGTCGACGGGGACGACGGCTTGCACCAGGGTGTCGTGCGGCTCGACGAGGAGCCCATCCGATGCGGCGTCCGGAGTGAACGTGGTCACCGTGCTCATGACGGGTCCCCCGCACGGCTGCGTCGGAGGTGCACCGTAGGCCTGCGGCGCCTCGACGTCGATCGTGTCGGTCGACGCCATCTGATGCACGAGCGCCGCTCTGTTCTGCCCGGCGCTCGCGAGACGCCATCCGACGAACGGCTCCCTGCCCGCCGCCTTCGGCGGAGCGGCACGCGACAGCAAGGTGCCGTCGGAGCGGCGAACGCGAAGCACTTCCGCGGTCCGGAGACGGCTCACGAGGAGATCGGTTTCGAGCGCGACGACATCACGAAGGTCGCGATCGATCCGGGCGCGTACCTGTGGCGCTCCCGCGGGATCCGCGGGGAGCGCGACGATCTCACCCCCGGTGCAAGCAACGAAGAGCTCCGCGCCATGACGAGCGATGCCTCGCGGTGCGCCACAGACCGGCCGACGTGCGACGATCGCGGCCGATGCGAGATCGATGCTGGCGACGGAGCCTCCTCGTTCGAGCACGACGTGAACCCGGCCGGCATTGTCGGCCACGAGACGCCCAGGCTCGTCACCCGCGTCGAGCGCGACGATGCTCACGGCTTGCGTCGCGAGGTCCACGATCGCGACGCGATCGCGATCGGGATCGGTCGCGACCGCCCGGGCCCCGTCTTCGGAGACCAACACGCTCGCCGCGCCGAGCGCCGGAGGTGCCTGAGCGAGCGTGACCGTCGCGCCGAAATCCGGCTGCAGCGACGGCGACATGGGCCTGGGCGTCGGCTCGGTCGGCGAGGGCTCGCCCTCCGGCCAAAGGCCCTGCGAAGGGTCGGAGCCGGACCTACCCGGCGGCGGCGACGACGTCGTCGTCGACCAGGACAAGTCCGGTCCGCCGGTGCAGGCCGCGACCAACGAGATCAGGAGGACGACGGACGTACGACCGAGGAGAAGTGCCTGGCGCATGGGGTCGTTCGCCGAGCAATGCTCGAGCCAGCGCTAAGTCCGCGAGGACACGCCGCAGAGCACTCTTGCTGACATGACAGCATCGCCAGGGTGGCACAATATTGACGAGCTTCGACACACGCCTCCCCGCGGACTCGTCACGACGCCACGGCTCGTCGCGCTCCCCGCCCGCCCCTCCGACCGGAACGAGGAGCGCCGCGCTATGCGGAGCTACGCGACGGAGCGAGCCCGAGCTGCAGCGCGCGAAGCCCTCCGACCGGATCGAGGAGCCGCGCTACGCGGAGCAACGACGACGGAGAGAGCCCGAGCTGCGGCGCGCGGAGCCCTCCGGCTCTCCGGGCTTGGCAGTGGGCTTCGGCGAGGGCCGGGCGTCGTGGGTGGACGCTGGGATCGTGCTGCAGTCTGCTAACGTGCGCCCCGATGCGATTGTGGGCACTTGCAGTCTCGACGGTTCTGCTCGCGGCGACGGCGCTCGCCTCGGATGGACCGCGCGCGCTAGCCGGGCCCCCGGTCGTGACGGACGCCGCGCCGGACGTGCCGATGGCCGAGCACGCCGAGAACGTCGCGAGTTACACGCTCCGTGCCAAGCTCGACCCGGTCGCGCACACGGTCCACGGCGGAGGCACGATCACGTGGCGCAACGCGAGCTCGAAGCCCGTGTCCGAGCTCTGGATGCACCTCTACCTGAACGCGTTCAAGAACCAGTCGTCGGTGTTCATGCGCGCGCCGATCGGCGGCTTCCGCGGCAACCGCATCCCGACCGACTGGGGCTCGATCGATCTGAAGAAGCTCGTGCTGGTCGACGGCGAGAAGCGGGACGACCTCCTCGGGGGCGTCGAGTTGAAGCGCCCCGGCGACGAGGACGAGACCGACGCCCGCATCCCGTTGCCGCGAGAGGTGGAGCCCGGCGAACAGATCACGCTCGAGGTCGAGTGGGTCGACAAGCTGCCCACCATCGTCGAGCGCACCGGCTACGACGGCTCGTTCCACATGGTCGGGCAGTGGTTCCCGAAGATCGCCAAGCTCGAGGCCGACGGCACCTTCGCGCACTTCCCCTTCCATCACCTCGGCGAGTTCTATTCGGACTTCGGCACCTACGACGTCACCATCGACGTGCCCGACGGCTTCATCGTCGGCGCGACCGGGCCTGTCGTCGAGACGAAGAGGGAAAGCGGCCGCCTCGTCCAGCGGCACGTCCAGAGCGACATCCACGACTTCGCGTGGACCGCCTGGGACAAGTTCCAGGTCCGGAAGGAGACGATCCTCGGCGTCGACGTGACCGTCCTCGCGCCGCCCGGCTACGACGATCACGTCGAGCGCGAGCTCGAGACGATGCGCTTCGCGCTCCCGCATTTCGGCGCGCGCTACGGCAAATACCCCTACCCCGTGCTCACGCTCGTGCATCCCCCGGCCAGCGCCTCCGAGGCAGGCGGGATGGAGTACCCGACGCTGATCACGACGGGGCAGCCCTCGTGGCTCCCGCGCGGTCTCTGGTTCGTCGAGACCGTGACGATCCACGAGTTCGGGCACCAGTACTTCTACGGCCTCGCCGCGTCGAACGAGGACGCCTGGCCCTTCCTCGACGAAGGTCTCAACTCGTACGCGGAGAACGAGGCGATGCGCGCGTGGAAGGGGCCAGGCTCGGGCCTCGACTTCGCCGGCCTCGCGATCGGCGACGTCGAGGCGCAGTCGGAGCGCGCGCGACACTTCGGCCACGACGAGAAGATCGCGCAGGGCGCGGGGACGTTCGCGACCGGCAGCGCCTATGGGGCGCTCGTGTACAGCCGAGCCGCCGCCCTCCTCGAGACGATCGCGCGCGCCTACGGCAAAGAGAAGATGGACCGCGCGCTCGGTGTCTACATGCGGAAGTTCCGCTTCAAGCACCCGACGCCGAAGGACCTCATCGCGACCATCCGGGACGAGATCGGCCCGGGGGCAGCCGAGAACCTCCACGCCGGTCTCCTCGAGAAAGGGTGGGTCGACTACGCGATCACCCAGACGAGCTCGCATCCGTCCCGCAGCGCAGCCGGCATGTTCGATCGCGACGGCAAGCGCGAGACGATCTCGCCGGACAAGACGCTGAACCCAAACCGCTACGACGGATACGTCCTCGTCGTCCGTCGCGGCACGCTTCGCTTCCCCGTCGAGATCGAGCTCGTCTCGACCGACGGCTCGCGATCGCGCGTGAAGTGGGACGGACAGACCGAGTCGTACCGGATCCCGTATTCGGGCTCGTCGGCGCTGCGCGCGGCGGTCGTCGATCCCGACGAACGCATCCTCCTCGACCAGCACCCCGAGAACGACTTCGCCACGGCGCCCGGTCACCCGACGGCCGGGGCGCCGCGCGTCCTCGAGCGCGGGATGTTCTGGGCGGCGACCCTGCTCGGAGGGCTCACGCCATGACCGAGCCGCGCGACGACACCCCCGCAGCGGGCGAAGAAGCCCAGCCCGCGACCGCGACCGCGACCGCGACCGCGAGTTCGACGGAGCCCGAGACGGGCGCGCCTTCGACTCGCGACGATCGCGACCACGCGGACGACGACACTCTTCGCGCCCTCGAGCCGGACGAGATCCGCGCGCGACGTCGGCCCCGAGCGATCCTCTTCGTCTGGGCATGGGAGCTCGCGTGTGCGTTCTTGATCGCAACGCCAATCCACTCGTGGGCGAAGAGCGTCTGGGGCGCGCATCCCGACGGAGACGCCGTCCTCTTCCGACCCGGCGGCCACGCGCTGCTCTCGTGGCTCGGCGACGATGGTCCTGCGCTCGGTATCGTCTTCCGAACAACGCTCATCGCGCTCGCCGTCTTCGGCGTCCTCGGACAGATCATCACCGGCGCGCTCGTCGCGTCGCTCGCCACGGGCCTTGGCAAGCGCGGGCGCCCCCCGTCGATGACGCTGTCGCTCCGCGCGGGCATCCGCGCGTTCTTCCCACTCCTGAGCGTCGGCGTCCTCGCCGGCGCCCTCGAGGGCTCGATCCTCGGCATCGGGCTCGCCGTCTCGTCCTCCACCGACCACGCGCTGCAAGCGAGCCTCGGCGACGCCCGCGCATTCACAGCACGCCTCGCAGTGCTCGCGCTCTTCGCCGGCGTGGCGCTCATCGTCGGCATCATCGCGGATCTAGCGCGCGTCGCGGTTGCGCGGGACATCGCGCTCGCCGGCGATCGCCCGGCCCCGATGCTGCGCAGCATGCGCGACGGGCTCGTCGCCGCCGCTTCGACCACGCGGCGCGCCATCGGCCGCGCAACGCTCGCGTGGGGATGGCGGACCGTCCTCTCGCTCGCGCTGATCTGGATCGGAGCCCGCGCAGGCGACATCGCCGGCGGCCGCGGCGGAGGCGCGCTCTGGCTCCTCTTCGTCGTCCATCAGCTCGTCATCCTCGCGCGCGCCGGCCTCCGCGCCTCGTGGCTCGCAAACGCCCTTCGACTCGTCGGGCGCTGATCGTCTCGAGGATCGTCGGCGGCGGGTCCGGCGAAGAACCGCTTGGCTCCGCCGTCCGGCGTTCATAGCCAGAGCGCGTTCGGCCTGGTCGAATCCCGGCCCTTCGGCGAACCGGTGTGGCGATCCTCAATGGTCGCGTTCCCAGATCGGATAGATCATCGCAGCACTGTCCCCGAGCGCGTCTGCGAGGTCTCTCGCGAAGCGCATCATCCGGTCGAGGTCATCGAGGTACCGACGCCGCTTCTGACGCCGCGTCTTCCCAGCGCGATTCCAGGCGAACGATGTGTAGATCTTCGCCACCTCACGTCCGACCTTCTCCGGCAGGATCACCTCGCCGGCGCGCCCGCGTCGAACGTCAGCGAGCTCGGGCCGTCTCCAGTAGCGCGGCACATCCTCGGCGGCGGGCGCATCGCGTGGCAGCGGCATCCTCTCGCTGAACGCGACGCCGAACGCCTGACGGATGCGCCGAATCCCCTCGGCGGTCAGCGACAGGATGTTCCTGCGCCGGTCGGCGCCGTAGCTGTCCTTCTTCTTCGTGACGAGCCCGAGCTCGACGAGCCGCTCCACCATCTTCCAAACGGTCTGCCGACTCAACCCAAGCAATCGCCTGACCCGCGCCTGCTCGATGGTGTTCGACCGCGCGCCACTCACGACATCGCTCACCTGCTCGTGAAGGAGATACAGCAGGTCGAATCGAGCCGGCGTCATGTCCGCGACGCCATCGAACATCTCCCGCCCCCGCGCCACAGCACAGAGATGACTCCTCTTCTGGAGAAACGACATCGGATGCATGCGCCGCGCCTCACGCACGCCACATGCCGCCCTCCCTCCAACCTCGCATCCCATCCCGGCCCCCCAGCCGGGTGCCCCAAAACCCACGAATCCAGGGAGTCAGTAAGCTGACATCCTGGATGCCCCCTTTTAGGGGCACCCGGGCGGGGGTGGCCCGGGCCACTTGGGGTCGGCCGAGGGCCAGGGGGGCGACGAGGCAGAACGGAGGACGCTGCGTGGACGCGCGAGATGGCGTCGAGAGCTCGTCGAGCTCAGTGGCTGCGGCGCTTGCGGCGGTGGGCCTCGCGCTCAGAGCTTCGTGGTGTCGGGCTTCGGATGGCAGTCGTCGTTCGACCACCGTACCGGGCCTTCCGCCTTTACGAGCTCGCGCTCGGCGTCGTCGAGGACACGAACCGTCACGAGGGTCGTCGAGCTTGGCGCTCCCTCGCCCACGTTGACGGTGAGCGAGAGCCTCGTGTTGCCGTCATCGGTCTTCGTCAGCGAGCCCGAGATGGCCTCGAGCGAGCCGCCCAGCGCGAAGCCATCGCCGGCCGCCGGGGCGGCGGGGGCGAGTGTGCACGTTGGGGTCTGTCCTTCACGCGTCGCGCACGCTTCGACCACGAGCTTCGCTGCGTCGGCGAACGCGAACGGGACGTCGCGCGACACCTCGATCGGGTAGCTCCGCTCGTCCAGGGTGCAGGCCGCGTCGTCGAACACGCTGGAGCAGCCCGACGCCGCGAGCGTCACCATGACGAGCGCAACGAGGTCTGCTCGGCAGCCCCCCACGACGGTCACGCTACCTGAGGGCCTTGTAGGCCTGCTCGTACTGCCGCGCGGCTCGCTCCCACCCGCGGTCGAGGCGCATCGCGCGGCGGCGGAGCGCGCCCCACCGCGAAGACGTGAACGCCGCGAGCGCGCGCTGGACGGCGCTGTAGAGCGCATCCGCCGTCGCATCGTCGAAGAGGAAACCGGTGCCGGTCTCGAGCTTCGCGTCGCAGTCGACGATCGTGTCGACGAGCCCGCCCGTCGCGCGGGCGACCGGAAGGGCTCCGTAGCGCTGCGCATAGAGCTGCACGAGGCCGCAAGGCTCGAACCGGCTCGGAACGAGGACGATGTCCGCCGCCGCGAAGATGCGATGCACGAGCGCCTCGCTCGCATTGCCGGCGTACACCGCGCGGCCGTGGGTCTTCTCCACCGCCGCGCTCAGCTTGGCGACCAGGCTCTCGTCTCCCGTGCCCGCGATTACCACCTGCGCGTCACTGCCGCGAACCAGGCGCGGAACGATGTCGGCGACGAGGTCCGTTCCCTTCTGCGTGACGACGCGGCCGACCGACGCGACGATCGGGACATCGGGCTCGATCGGGAAGCCGAGTTCCTTCCGGAGTGCCCCCTTGCACCGCGCCTTGTTCGAGGCGTCCTCGGCGTCGAAGCGCGCCGCGATATGGGAGTCCGTCGCCGGGTTCCAGACGCCGTAGTCGACGCCGTTGACGATCCCGAGGACCTTCGCGCCCTGCTTCCCGCCCGCCGTGGCGGTCTGGCCCTTCGCACGGAGCACGCCGTCGAGCCGGTAGCCGTGCTCTGCGGTCTGGATCTCCCGCGCGTAGGTGGGGCTGACGGTCGTGACGGTATCCGCCGAGATGATGCCCTGCTTGAGGAAGTTCACCGAGCCGTAGAACTCGATGCCGCCGACGGTGAAGTCCTCCCACGAGAGGCCGAGCGTCGGGAGCGTGTCCTTCGGGAAGATCCCCTGGTGCGCGACGTTGTGGATCGTCAGAAGGGACGGCGTCTTCACGCCGAGGTCCTTCATGTACTTCGGCACCAGCGCCGTCGGCCAGTCGTTGGCGTGGACGACGTCGAACGGGGCGCCGTCGCCCGCGCGCTGCCTCGCGAGCTCCGCGGCGGCGCGCGAGAGCACGGCAAAGCGGAGCGCGTTGTCGGGATAGTCCTCGCCCTTCTCGCCGTAGACGCCGGCGCGGTCGAAGAGGCCGGGCGCGTCCACGAGGGCCAGCTCGACCTGCGACGAGAGGCGCCCGTCGTAGACGGTGACCTCGTGGGTCTGCTCGCCGAGCGTGAGCTTCAGCGGCGTGAGCCGCCGCGCCATCAGGAGGCCCGAGTCCTCGAAGGCCGCGTATCGCGGCATCACGATGGTGACGCGGTGGCCAAGCGACTTGAGCGTCTTCGGCAGCGCCGCGCTCACGTCGGCGAGGCCTCCGACCTTGACGTAGGGGGCGAGCTCGGTCGTGACGAACAGAATCTCCATGGCGGTCGGTGCCCTCGGGGCGCCCCTTAGATAACACGGTTTCACGAGCGCAGCGTGGTAAGAGAGCGACCGTGAGCCGGCTCCGGATCTCGGACACGGACATCGATCGCCACGCACGCCCGGAGGGCGTTGCGGAAGGCGCTGTGCTCAGCATTTTCCGGGTCCCGCCCGAGCTCGCCGGGCAACGGCTCGACGTCTTCCTTCAGGGACAGCTCCGGCGGACGAGCCGAACGCGGACGCAGTTCATCGTCAGAAACAGCGCGTTCGACGTCCGCGGCAAGCGCCTCCGTCCGAACCATCGGGTCCAGTCGGAAGAGCTCGTCCTGCTCTGGCGTCCGCCGTGGGACGAAGACCCGGTGCCCACGAACGTGCCCATCGTCTACGAGGACGCCCACCTCTTCGTGGTCGACAAGCCCGCGCTCCTCCCGGTGCATCCGACGGCCCGCTACCACCGCAACACCCTCATCAGGGTGCTCAAGGAAGCGCGCCCCGGCGAGTTCGTGTCACTCGGCCATCGCCTCGACCGCGAGACGAGCGGCGTGCTCATCTGTTCGAAGAGCCCCGAGTGCGACCGCTCGCTCAAGAAGCAGATCGAGGGGCGCACGGGCGTCGACAAGACCTACCGCGCCATCACCTGGGGCGTACCCGATCCTTCGCGCGCGGCGGAGCTCGACGCGGTCGTCACTCCGGCCGATGACGGTCCCGGAGCGTTCCGCTTCGAGCGCTCGCTCGAGCTCGACACGGAGGGCCGCTACCGCGTGAAGATGCGCCTCGGCAAGACGCCGGACGCGCTCTCGGCCTCGACGCGGTTCCTCGTCGAGGCGACGCGGACGTCGAGCGACGGCCGTGCCTACGCGCTGGTTCGCTGCGAGCTCGAAACGGGACGGCAGCATCAGATCCGCGTCCACCTCGCGAGCCTCGGAGCGCCGATCGTCGGCGACAAGCTCTACGGGCCCGACGAGTCGTGCTTCGCACGCAGCGCAGACGGCGAGCTCACCGAGGAAGACCTCCAGATGCTCGAGCTCCCGCGGCACGCGCTCCATGCCGCGCGCCTCTCGCTCGCGCATCCGATGACGGGCGCGCCGCTGTCGATCGAGGCGCCGCTCCCTGATGACCTCCGCGCGTTCTGGGACGCCATCGGCGCCTGACGTCCCCGTTCGACGGGCAACATCGAGCTTCACGTGATCTCGAGCAGGCTGTCCGGCTCGAAGAGTCCCTATTCGACGGACGAGGTCAGGCTTCGCAAGATCTCGAGGAGGCTGTCCGGCTCGAACGGCTTCGTGATCGTCTCGACGCCGACGAGCGGCTCATGGGTGTAGCCGCTCATCATCACGATCGGCAGGTCCCTGCGGAGATCGAGGATCTTGCGCGCGGCCTCGACACCGCCCATGCCCGGCATCGATGCGTCGATCAGCGCTACCTGGATGTCGGCGCGTGCCTTGACGAGCTCGACGGCCTGAACGCCGTCATGCGCCTCGACGGTAGAGAACCCGGCGCTCGCGAGCATCAATGACAGCGATCGGCGTAGCGACGGCTCGTCGTCGGCGACGAGGACGAGCCGTCCTCCGTGGCGTTCGGCGCTCGGGCGCGTCATCGCGACTCCGTGGCCACGGCCTCGTCGACACACCCCGGAAAGAGCTCGCCCCCCACCACACCATGAGCCTAGCGCAGCTCGGCGCTTCTGGGTCTCGTCATGAGCAGGGTACTCAGATTTCAGGCAGCGGAATGAACTCGCTCTCGTCGCCGGGCACCTTCGGGAAGCGGCCTTCCTTCCAATCCAGCTTCGCGCGCTCGAGGCGCTCCTTCGAGCTCGAGACGAAGTTCCACCACATGAATCGTTCGCCGTCGACCGGAGCGCCGCCGAGGATCATCATCCGCACGGCGGAGACGGCGCGAACGCGCACCCGGGCGCCGGCACGCAGGACGAGCATCGTTCCCTCCTCCGCGCGTGCCGCCGGGTCGCCCGACGTCTGGCCGGCGCACTCGATCTCGCCGCTGACGACGTAGACCGCGCGCTCCTCGTAGCCGTCGGGGATCTCGAGCTCGGCGCCGGCCGCGAGCTTCGCGTCGGCGTAGATCGTGGGCGTCGACGTCGGCGTCGGGGCGTGTCGTCCGTAGGCATCTCCGCTGATGAGCCGCACCTCGACGCCCGGTCGCTCGATGACGGGGAGCGAGCTCGCGGGATGGTGGACGAAACCAGGCTCCGACTCCTCCTCGTCCTTGCGGACTGCGACCCAGGCCTGGATCCCGTGCGACCGATGCCCCGTCGCCCGCAGATCGTCCGGCGTGCGCTCGGAATGAACGATCCCCTTGCCCGCGATCATCCAGTTGACGTCCCCCGGACGGATCGCCATCGCGGTCCCGAGGCTGTCACGATGAAAGATCGAGCCCTCGAAGAGGTAGGTCACCGTCGCGAGCGCGATGTGCGGGTGCGGGCGGACGTCCATCCCATGCCCAGGAGCCAGGTCGGCCGGTCCCATGTGATCGAAGAAGATGAACGGCCCGACGAGACGGCGACGCATCGAGGGGAGCGTTCGCCGAACGGCGAAGCCTCCGAGGTCGCGCGGGCGAGCTCGGATGACGAGCTCGATCGCGTCGGCCGGATGATCCTCACACACGTGCTCGAAGACTTCGCTCATGCGCGCATGATACTGCCGCAGTCGCGGATCCCCGCGCCGCTTTCACGCCGGCGCTCCAGCGCTATGGCAGAGGTCGATGCTCAGGGACAGTCGGAGGCGGCGCCGGGGGTGCCGTTCTCCGAGCCCGCCGTCCACGCGTTCGACGACAGGCACCAGTTCGAGCGCTGAAGGCTCGCCGGGTACGTCAACGTCTTGAGCTGGATCGAGCTGCCGTCCGCCTGAGAGAACCAGCCACCATAAGCTGCCTGCGCGATGATCGCGGTGCCGTCGCGGAGCGAGACGCCACCGCTCGCGCCGTTCGCGAGCTGGATGCCGGCGCCGGAGCTCACGCCCGCTCCGTATTCGTAGACGATGGCGGCCGCGGGGACCTTGGCGTTGACGGCGGCGGACTTGCTGCGCGCGAGGATGACGTACGCTCCCGGAGCGATCGTGACCGACGTGCCGATGATCTGCGCGCGATCACCGCCGTCGACGATCGTGAGCCCCGTCAGCGTGCGTGCGCTCGAGGCCCGGTTGTGGACCTCGATCCATTCGTTCGCCGGTTCGCTTCCGATGGGGTCGTACATCACCTCGGTGATGAGGACCTCGCCCTGCGTCGGCTTCGGCGCCGAGCCCGAGCTCGAAGTCGAGCCGCTGTCCGGCGCGCCCGCATCGGGGTCCGCCACCTTCGAAGGCGGCGTGCTCGTGGGCGGCGTGTCCGAGGACGGCGTCTCCTCTTCCTCGCCGTCGCTCGCACCGTCGTCCGACGAGCCGCTCGAGCTCGGGACCCTCTCGCTCGGAGTCTCGGGCGACGGCTTCCAGGACGCATCGACTTCGGGGAGCGACGGATCGCTCTCGAGCGAGATGTCCCCGACGCCGCTCTGCGCGCAGCCCCAGACGAGCGCGATCGTGAACATCGGCGCCCAGGCAAACGTGGTGAAACGGCGGAGCGAGCTGCTCATGAACGCACCGGTTTTGCTACGCGGTGCGCCATGACGCAAGGTCGCCCGGGGCTCGGGACGCCGCGGAGACGTAAACTTGACAAGTGGATCCGAGCTCTTGCAGGCGCTCGGCACGGCCAAAGGTCGCGCTGGGCGTCGAGGCCCGGGGCATCGACCCGATCCGCCCGCAGTCCTCGTCAGGGCGGACCGGCCTTCGACCGCGGGAAGCTCGGCGTGAGGATGGGCACGTCGAACGCCGCCACCGCCGCGACGTTGGGACTGAAGAGCGCCTGGACGGTTCCCGAGATGCGCCCGTTGCACATGAGCCCGGTCGGGTCGACGACTCCGTAGTCAGCGATGTCGACGAGGGTGACGTCCGTCGGGGTCGCCAGGTTCGTCCACTTGCCGGCCTGGGTGCTCCATTCGAACACGCCGAACATCCCCTGGTACTGGTTCGGCGTCCCCGTCGGTCCACCGATGACGAGCCGCGCCTTGATCTCGCCCGATGTCCCGCCGTAGCCGTAGTCGTCGACGAGCGGCCGCGAGTACAGATACACCTCGTAGTGGCCCTGCGTGTAGACGGCGAAGCCCGTCTTGAGCTTCGGCTGCTTGCCGCCGAAGTCGACGCTCAACGTCGCCGTGCCCTGGCATTCGGCGACGGTCGCGCCGCCCAGGGACGACGGCGGTGATCCCGCATCGGTGCCGCCATCCTTCGACGAGGGCTTCGGCGCTCCACCGTCCTTCTTCTTGCCGCCGCTCGTCGTGGGCGCGTCCGCTTCGTCGTCTTCGTCGGACGCCGGCACCGCGGCCTCGGGCTCGCATTCATCATCGCAAGCCATCTCCCCTGACGCGCCGCTGCTCGACGTGACGTAGCGGGTCTCCGTCGTGCACGCTACCGCGCTGAGGGCGAGCAAGCCGAGGAAGCCAGAGACGAGGACGGAGGGCGAAGCCGCTCGAGAGCGAATCGGGTTCATGCCCCGAAGAGCACGGTCGCTGGGCAGAGTCGCACACTATTTGGAGGGAGCGCGCTCGGCCCGAAATACGCGCGTCTCACCTCGCTCGAGTCACGCCCAAGCCGTTCGCGGAAAGCGAACGGCTCGTCACAGGCCGCGCGGGACCTCGTCGAGCTCGAGCTGCTCGAGAGCCACGCGAGTCACAGGCCGCGCGGGACCTTGTCGAGATCGAGCTGCTCGAGCGCCACGCGGATGAGGGCGCTGCGGTTCGCCTTCGTGATCCCGCGTCCCTTCAGCTCCTCGACGAGCTCGTCGAGCCGGTCGAGATCCTTCGTGTACATCGAGATGCAGATGACCTTGTAGTGCGTAGGCTTCGCCTTCTCCTCGCGAGCCTTCGCTCGTGTGGAGTCCGCTGCTTCGACCTGCATCGGCTGATAGAACGCGCCCGAGAGCACGCCCTGCACTTCGTCGCCATCGAGCACGCGTGCCGCCCCGAGTCCCGCTCCGTCGTCTCGCGCTGCCATCGTCTTACCTCTTCGCTTGATCGAATCTCTTGCCTCCGCTCGAAGCGGAGGCGAACCCCTCAGCCCGTCATCGCCTCGTCGGCGTCCGCGTCGAGATCGCCGCTGGAGCAACGCCCCGTCACGAGCCGCTCGACGACACGCTGGTAGTCCTGCGCCGCGTGCGAGTCGGGTGCGTACTCGAAGATCGTCTTGCCCTGAGCCGGCGCTTCCTTGACGCGGGTCGCCGAGCGGATCGGCTGGAAGCAGCGCTCGCCGAAGTGCTCCTTCAGCGTGCCCCACGCGTCGCGGCAGATGCGCGCGCGCGCGTCGTAGAACGTCGGCAGGACGCCGTGGATCTGCACCGGGTGGTGGAGCAGCGAGTTGACGTTCTTCACCGTCTTGATCACCTGCCTCACGCCGACGAGCGAGAGGAAGTCGCACGCGACCGGAACGAGGATGCCGTCCGCGAAGACGAGCGCGTTCTGGTTCAAGAGCGAGAGCGACGGCGAGCAGTCGAGGAGGATGACGTCGTAGTGGTTGCTCGCGGCGACGAGGCGATCGCGAAGGATGCGATCACGGTTCTGCCGTCCCGCGAGGTAGAGCTCGGCGGCGGCGAGGGTCTCGTTCGACGGAAGGACGTCGAGGTTCTCGCGCACCTTCACGGCGACGTCCTGCGGCTTCAGGCCCATGACGAGGCAGTGGTAGAGCGTCTTCTCGGCCTTCACACCGAGCGACACGCCGACGTTGCCCTGCGAGTCGGTGTCGACGAGCAGGACGCGGTACCCCTTGAGCGCGAGGCCAGCGGCGACGCTGACGCTCGTCGTGGTCTTCCCGGTGCCGCCCTTGTGGTTGAAGATCGCCATGCGGCGGGGACCACTGATCGTCCGCATCGCCGTGACGCGCGGCTGCGACTCGGCCACCGGCATCGGCGGCGGGGTGGGCGCGAACGCACTCACGGCGATGGCGGCCGGCGTCGACGGGAGCGTCTCGGGCGGCGCAACCGGAGTGGTGGGCATCGCCGGACGCGACGCGACGGACGGCGCAGCCGGAGCGGTGGGCATCGCCGGACGCGACGCGACGGGCGGCGCAGCCGGAGTGGTGGGCACCGCCGGACGCGACGCGACGGGCGGCGCAGCCGGAGTGGTGGGCACCGCCGGACGCGGCGCAACGGGCGGCGCAGCCGGAGTGGTGGGCACCGCCGGACGCGGCGCAACGGGCGGCAACACGGACGCGGGGACCGCGACGGGCGCGGGGACCGTCGGCGCGGAGACCGCGGGCGCAACGGGCGCGAAGGACGCGGGCGCAACCGACGCGAAGACCGCGTTGCTGTTCGGCAACGGCGGCGGGGCCGAAGGCGCAGGCGTCGGCGCGGCGAATGCCGTCACCGGTGCGGAAGCCATCGGAGCCGGTGCCATCGCAGCGCCGAGGCGCAGCCCTCCGGCTTCGGCGAGGAGCTGCGTGCGGCAGCCCTCGGAGCACGCGTAGCGCGCCGCGCCCTTGATCCGGACGACTTGCGAGACGAGCTCGACGACGAATCGCTTGTTGCAGCAGTCGCAGACGACGCCGCTCGTGGTCTCCCCTCGCAGGCTCCTGCCGTGGCAGACCTGGGAACAGAAGAAGGAGAACGCGTTGTCGCGCTCTTCCATCTGGTAACGGAACTGGACCTCGAACCCTCGACCGCACACCGTGCAGGTCTCGCTCATGCCGGCCATGCGTCCACCGGTGCCATACCCGGAGCGCGTGGGCCAAATAAGTAGCTAAAGAAATCGTGCGCGGAGCGGGACACGCAAATGATCACCGCGCCGCCGTCGAGCAAGACGGCGGCGCGGCGGGCGCGGCTCTTTCGTGCGCGAAATCGCGCAGTTCAGTGGCGGAAGTGACGGAAGCCGGTGAACACCATCGCGAGACCGAGCCGATCGGCGGCCGCGATGACGTCGGGGTCCTTCACGCTGCCGCCCGGCTGCGCGATGGCGGTGATGCCGTTCTTGGCGGCCGCCTCGACGCCGTCGGGGAACGGGAAGAAGGCGTCGGACGCGAGGACGGAGCCGGCCGCCTCCGCTGCCGCCTTCTCGCACGCGATCTGCACCGAGACGACCCGGGACATCTGGCCGGCGCCGACGCCGACGGTGCGCGCGCGCTCCGCCGACGGCTCGCCCTTCGCGAGGATGATCGCGTTCGACTTCACGTGCTTGCAGACGCGCCAGGCGAACTCGAGCCCGTGCATCTCTTCGGCCGTCGGGGCGCGCTTCGTCACGACTTTGCCGCCCGTCACCTGCCCCGCGGAGCCGTCGTCGCGGCTCTGCACCACGAGACCGCCGGAGACACGCTTGTACTGGACGGCCGCGTGCCCGCGGTCCTCGAGCCCGGTCGCGATGAGGCGGAGGTTCTTCTTCGTGTGGAGCTTCTCGAGCGCGTCGGCCGTGAACGACGGGGCGACGACGCACTCGAGGAACGTCTCCGCGAGGAGCGCGGCGGTCGCGGCGTCGACCTCGCGGTTCAGCGCGACGATGCCGCCGAACGCGGACAGCGCGTCGGCCTCGCGAGCGAGGCGATAGGCGTCCTCGAGCTTCGACGCCGATGCGACGCCGCACGGGTTCGTGTGCTTCACGACGACCGCGGCGGGCCGATCGGTGAACTCACGCACTGCCTCGAGGGCGGCGTCGACGTCGACGAGGTTGTTGAAGGAGAGCTCCTTGCCGCCCGCCCCGATGCTCGATGCCCTCGCGAGGCTGCCGGCCGGCGCGTGGCGCTCGACGTAGAACGCGCCCGACTGGTGCGGGTTCTCTCCATATCGAAGTCCATATGCACGCTCGAACGGCAGCGTGAGGTACTTCGGGTACGGGCTCGCCGAGGCGGCCGCGTCGTCGGCAGCGGCGCGCGGTCCGGAGAGGAGCCCGCTGATCGCCGCGTCGTACGCGGCGGTGTGCGCGAACGCCTTCGCCGCGAGCTCGAGGCGCGTCGCCTTCGAGACGTCGCCATCGCGCTCGATCTCGGCGAGCACGCGGTCGTAGTCGGCGGGGTCGCACACGATCGTGACGCGCGCGTGGTTCTTCGCCGCCGAGCGCACCATCGACGGACCACCGATGTCGATGTTCTCGATGAGCTCCTCGAACGTCGCGTTCGGGTTCGCCGCGACTTTCTCGAACGGGTAGAGGTTGACGACGACGAGGTCGATCGGCTTCGCGCCGAGCCTCGCGAGGTCCTGATCGTCGGTCCCCTCGCGGGCGAGGATGCCACCGTGGATCCGCGGATGCAGCGTCTTGACGCGGCCCCCCATGACCTCGGGCGAGCTCGTATAGTCCTCGACCGTCTGGACGGGGATCCCCTCACCCGTCAACGCCTTCGCCGTTCCACCGCTCGAGAGCAGCGTCACGCCGCGCTTCGCGAGCGCCGAGGCAAAGCCGAACAGACCAGTCTTGTCGGAGACGGAGAGGAGCGCAGTCCGAATGGGCATGGTGCGCGAGATAGCCACCCCCAGCGGCGCGGTCAATCAACGAAACCGAGGAGCGAGCGTGGCACGCGAGTCCTCTGCGACCCGCCTTCGCCGCGTTCTTGGACCCATCGGCACACAACCGCGATAGAGTCGATCCGTTGGGGGGCGCAGGCCTGGATGAAGAGCATCCGTCAGAAGAAGGTCGACCTGCGCAACCTCAAGCTCTCGCCGGAGGAGGGCTTCGTCCTCTCGCGCGTCGACGGCACGAGCACGGTGAAGGACCTCGTCGCGCTCACCGGCCTCGACGAGGGCCGCGTCGTCGACATCATCGCGCGCCTTTCCGACGAGGGCGCGGTCGAGGTCAGCGGCGGACCCGAGGCCGAGCGCGCAGCTGTGGAGGTCGCGACCGCGCCGACGGCAAGCGAGGGACCGGGGATCGGCGACGAGGCGATCGACAACGAGGCGATCGACGACGAGCTGAGAGCCTTCCTCCGCGGCGACCCGGAGTCCCCCGCCGAAGAGCTCGACCGTAACGACGAGCCCGCGAGCTCCGGCGAGCTCCTGGCCGACGCGTCCGAGGAGACAAGCTCTGCCGATGTCGACGTGCCGGCGGCCAACACCGAGACCGCGAACGACGAGCCCGAGGAAGACGCCGAGGAAACGGCGCGCACCGAGCGCGAGTACCGCAAGCTCTACGAGACGGTGTACCACCCGATGTCGCGCGACGAGCGCGTCAAGGCGGCGGGAGAGGTCTCCGGCGCCCGTCTCCTCGCGCTCTGTCTCGACCCCGACCCGCAGGTCATCCACGCGGTGTTCGCGAACACTCATCTCACGCTCGAGTGCCCGCGCCTGATCGCAACGCACCACCGGACCCATATCGGGCTCGAGCACATCGCCAAGCGCTCCGACTTCCTTGCCGACGCGATCGTCCAGCGCCGGCTCCTTCGTAATCCACAGCTTCCCAACACGATCCTCGGCCGGATGGTGAACCCGAAGCTGATGATGGAGGTCTACAAGATCGCCATCGATCGCGAGATTCCCGAGCGCTCTCGCATGATGACGCGGGAGGTCCTGCGGAAGAAGTTCATGCTTTCCTCCTCGGATGAGCGTGCCGCGCTGCTCTTCAAGACCGAGGGGCGCTGCCTCGTCTTGCTCGTCAACTGCAGCCTCGACGCGCACGCAACGCAGATCCTCTGCAGCAAGAACAGCTACACGATCCTCTTCATCCAAAACCTCGCGCGCTGGTCGGCGACGCCGCCCGCGCTCCTCGCCCACCTCCTCAAGATGCCGGTCGTTCGCCGGAACCTGGGCCTCCGGAAGATGCTCCTCAAGCATCCGAACACGCCGTCCGACCTCAGGCGCAGCGGCGCCCTCTAATCGCGTGATCGCCTGATCGCCTGACCAGCGGGGCGGGCGCCGAGCTCGGCGCACAAAAGGGTACGGCCCGGAGGTCATCCGGGCCGTTTTGCAGGGGACACGAAGCTGTATTCGAAGCGGTTCCGGCCTACGCCGGACGGGAATCGTTCACTCGCCGAGCGCGTCGCTCGCGAACTCGTCGGCGTCGAAGTCCTCGTCGCCGTCATCGTTCTCGGCCTCCTCTTCCTCGTCCTTGTCCTCGCTCTTGGTGAGGACGGGGAGGCGGCGCTTTCCGACCGGGCCCTCGTCGACGTAGTCGCGGAGCGCGTCCATGTCCTTCAGCGCCTGGAGCTTCGCGAGCCCCTTCACCTCGACCTGGCGGATGCGCTCGCGGGTCAGGTTCATGATGGCGCCGACCTCTTCGAGCGTCGTGCCGCCGCGGTCGGCGACGTCGAGCGCGCAGGTCTCGGTCATCTCCCAGACCTCGAGGTCGGGGAAGTTGAGCTTGATGGCGCCGGTGCGCGCCGAGACGTCGAGGTAGAGGTGGTGCTTGCAGGAGACGAAGGGGCACGGGCGCTCGCCCTCGAGGCACTCGGCGCGCGTCTTCGGCTTCACGACGTCCTCGACGTCGGGGTAGAGGAGACGGCCGAGCTCGAGCTCGCGCTTCGTCATGCGCTTCACGCTGATCGTGCGCGCACGGACGTCGCGCTTGCGACGCGAGCGACGCTGCTCGCGCGTGACGCCCTGCTCCTCGTCAGCCTGGACCTCGACCTTGAGCGCGAGCGCGCCCTCGGTCCGAAGAGAAGCCTCGTCGCTCGTCTGCTGGGGTCCACCCAGGACGATCGAACCCGCCACTTCGACCATCTCCCCCGCTTCGATCTGCTTCGAGTCCATCTGCTCCTCCACTTCGATCGCTGAGGGGGCTGCGCGAAGCGCAGCTCTCCCGAGGCAGCGCGCAGCAAGGACCTTCGTCCCACAGCGCGTTACCTTGACTTCCACTTCCACTTCGATAAGCGCTTCGACGCAGCGCTCGAGTATTCAGGCCCTGGCGACGTTCTCCGCCGCGCCCATGCCGGTACTGCCGCATGGACGACGACTGGGCGAACCGAGTCCCTGCTGCACCAACATCGTGCGAGGGGCCCAATCCGTCTGCTGGAAGCTCACGAAGGTCGAATGAATCGAGGGCGACTGCTCGCTCCCCCGCTGGCTCAGGGCTCCAGCGACGAGCACATCGTCCGAGAAACCGACTTCGACCAACCTGCCTCTAAGCGGTGAGAAACCGACTGCAAGGCCGCCTGGTGAGGTTCCCGTTGATGGAAATCACCGGCGAAGGTCCGACCCCACGGACAATATTCTGGACGAACGACGAGGGTCAACGCCGTGATCGGCTTTATTTTGCCGCTTTCCATTATGGAACTGACTACGCGCGGTTAGTGACGTTGCCCTGACAAACAATGTCCTAGCGGGAGCGCGCGTGATCGTTCGGATGGAAGCTCATCCGGGCTGAAATTCCCCCCTCAGGCTCTTCCATTCCATCGACGGTTATGGAAGCAGCCGTTCGTGGCGCTCGGGAGCGCCTTCCGAGGGCCTCGCTGTCTCTTCGTTTCCCGGGATCGGATCGTCGCAAACTCGCTCGAGCTCCGTCCAGGATCCTGCGCGAACGGCGCCGTCCGGACCACGTGCTATGGTCCGCCCCGATGCTCGTACCGAAGGACGTCTCGGCGCGGGGAGCGCGCATCCGCTTCGTCGAAGCGGGCGCGGGCGCGCCGCTCGTCCTCGTGCACGACTTCGGCGCGACCCGGGAGGTGTGGACCGCCGCGGTGATGCGGCTTGCCCAGCGCTTCCGCGTCGTGGCGCCCGATCTCCCCGGCTTCGGCGGCAGCGAGAAGCCGGATCCTCAGCGCTACGCCTATGGGTGGGACGCGTTCTCGGACTCCCTCTTCGATCTGATCGCCGGGCTCGGCCTCGGGCGGGTCCACGTCTGCGGGCACGGAATGGGCGGAGGGATCGCGCTCTCGCTCGCTGCAAGGCACCCCGCGCTCGTCCACAAGCTCGTCCTCGCCTCCGCCCTCATCTATCCGCCGATGGAGCATCCGCTCGGGCGAGCCGGCCGGGTCCCCCTCGCCGGAGGCCTGCTCTGGCGCCAGCTGATGGGGCAGGCGCTCTTCCGAGCGTACGTCCAGAGCACGGTCTATTCGGGAGCGACGCGGATCCCGGTCGGCCGGGCCGAGGAGCTCTACGAGGCCTTCAATGCCCCGGCGGGCCGCCAGGCCGCGCACGCGACGCTGGTCTCGATCGCCGATACGCGCCCGCTCGTGGCTCGCCTGCCTCGCGTCACCGCCGACACGCTCGTCATCTGGGGCCGTGACGACGCCCTCGCGCCGGTCGAACACGGGCGGCGGCTCGCACGCGAGCTCCGCGGCCGCTTCGAGGTGCTCGAGTGCGGACGATGCTCCCCCGACGAGGTCCCGGACGCCTTCGCCGCCGCCGTGACGTCGTTCCTCGAAGCCGCTCCGGGGAGGCGCGCCGCCTCGTCCCCGTTCATCGCCCATCGCTGATCGCATGAACCGGGGTGGCGTGATCACGAGCGCACGGGCCACGTTCAGCCGTCTCTCGGGGGGGCGCAGCGCCGGGGTGAACGGGACTGCGCGAGCAGGCCTCGTCCTCGTCGGCTTCCTCGTCGTGTTCGCGATCGTCGGGCCGATCGTCGCGCCCAACGATCCGTACACGAGCGACTTCGCTCGCGGCGTGACGCCCGAGCACCTCCCGATCGGGCCGAGCGCGGAGTTCTGGCTGGGGACCGATCGCCTCTTCCGCGACGTCTTCGCTCGGCTGGCGGCGGGCGCGCGCGTCTCGCTCGTGATCGGCATCGCGTCGACGGTGATCGCCACCGTCATCGGCAGCATCGTCGGCATGCTCGCGGGCTGGTACGAGGGCCGCTGGCTCGACACCGTCCTCATGCGCGCGGTCGACGTCGGCCTCGCCTTCCCTTTCCTCCTCATCGTCATGGCCCTCGGCGCCGCGCTCGAGCGGACGACCGCGGCGACGATCTTCCTCACGCTCGGCTTCACCGGCTGGCTCGGCATCGCGCGCATCGTGCGGTCGAAGACGCTCCAGGTCCGCAGCCTCGACTATGTCCTCGCGGCGCAATCGCTCGGACAATCGACCCCGCGGATCCTGCTCCGCCACGTCCTCCCGAACATCTCCGGCCCCATCGTCGTCATCGGGACGATCCTCGTGGCGCAGATGATCCTCGCGGAGAGCGTCCTCTCCTATCTCGGCGCGGGCATCGCTCCGCCGACCCCCACGTGGGGCCACATGCTGTTCGAGGGCCAGGACTACCTCGGCGCAGCGCCCTGGATCACGGCTGCGCCCGGCGTCGCGATCTTGCTCTCCGTCCTCGGCTTCAACCTCCTCGGCGAAGGGCTTCGAGATGCGCTCGACCCGCGGAAGAGCTGAGGCGCCGCGCGGCCTCGTCGCCGCGACGCTCGCCCTCGCCCTCGCGCTCGCCTTCGCGCCCGCGTGCTCGGAGAAGCTGCCGGCGCCCATCCCGTCCGCCAGCCCCGAGGGCGCAGCGCCGAAGCGCGGGGGCGTGCTCGAGCTGGCGACGTTCGGTGACGTGCGCTCGCTCGATCCCGCCAACATCACCGACGGGCTCGCTCCGCAGATCATCGAGCAGGTCTTCGCGGGACTCGTCGACTACGACAAGGACGGTACGATCCAGCCCGACATCGCGGAGCGCTGGGTCATCGCCGACGAGGGCAAGACGTACCGGTTCTTCCTCCGCGAGGGCGTGCGCTTCCACGATGGGGAGGAGGTCACCGCCGACGACGTCAAACGATCGGTGGAGCGCGCGCTCCACGGCAGCGCGCGGAACCCGGCGGCGTCCTACTACTCGTCAATCGTCGGCTTCGATGCGCTCGACGCGAAGGAAGCCGAGAGCCTCCCAGGCGTCGTAGTCGAAGGAAGGTACGTCGTCGCGTTCCACCTCTCGAAGCGTGACGCGACGTTCCTACGCGTCCTCGCGATGCTGCCGCTCCGCCCGGTCTGCAAAAGCGGCGGCGCTCGCACCTCGGCCTCGTGGCATCCGTGCGGGGCCGGACCGTTCAAGCTCCCGCCGAACGGGTGGCAGCGTGGCCAGCAGCTCACGGTCGTCCGGCACGACGGCTACTTTCGTCCCGGCCTTCCGCACCTCGACGGCGTGCGCTGGACGCTCCACCAGAACCAGAGCAGCCAGACGTTCAAGTTCATGCGGGGCGACCTCGACATCGTGCGCGACTTCGCCACGCCCGAGCTGCTCCGCTTCCAGGCCGATCCTCGATGGAAGCCGTTCGCCACGTACGACGAGGCGCATCAGATCCTCGGCGAGGCGATGAACGTCCAGATACCGCCGTTCGACAACGTCGAAATCCGGCGCGCCGTCGCGGCCGGGATCGATCGCGATGCGCTCCGTCGGATCCGCGCCTCGAACCTCACGGCCACCAACCAGCTCGTTCCGCCCGGCGTGTTCGGCCACGACACCGACCTCCATGGACAGCGCTCCGACTACGAGGCCGCGCTCGAGCACATGCGCCGCGCCGGCTACCCGTACGATCCGGTGACGAAGACCGGCGGTTGGCCCCACGTCATCCCGTACCTCGTCTACAAGCAGGGACTCCAGGAGTTCATGGGCCAGGTCCTCGCGCAGCAGCTCGAGAAGATCGGCCTCCGGATCGAGATCCGCATCGTCAACTACCCGACGTTCATCGCGCTGCGCGGGCGGCGCGACGCGACGGCGTTCGGCCCCGGGTTCTGGCTCCAGGACTTCCCCGACGCCCTCTCCTTCCTCGAGCCCATCTTCCACTCGAAGATGATCGCGGACGAGGGGACGAACAACTGGTCCTTCTACAAGAACCCGCGCATCGACGATCTCATCGACCGCGCGCACGAAGAGCTCGACGACGAGCGCCGGAAGAAACTCTACAGCGAGGCGCAGGAGATCCTCACCGACGACGCGCCTTGGGCGTTCAGCCAGAACTTCCGCTTCTACACCCAGCGTCAGGGCTACGTCCGCGACCACCACTCCCACCCGATGTGGATGCACGAGCTCAAGCGCACCTGGCTCGATCGCGCGGCTGGCCCCGTCGCAGGCCGCGCGATCTTCTCGGAGAAGGGCCTCGCGGCGCTCCTCGGCACGGACGTTCGCCGATGAAGCGTGTGCTCCGACGTCTCGCGTGGGCGGCGTTCGTCATGTGGGCGACGGTGTCGGTCGCGTTCCTCGTGAACAACGCGCTGCCGTCGGATCCGGCGCGGATGGTCGCCGGCCAGCAGGCTCCGCCCGCCGCCGTGGAGAAGATCCGGAAGCAGCTCGGTCTCGACCAGCCGCTTCGCGTCCAGTACGTCCTCTTCCTCCGCCGCCTCGTCCATCTCGGCCCGTCATCGATCGCCGGGCCGAGCGATCCGGAGCACGGCTCGTGCGCCAACCTCGGCGCGCTGCACGTCGACCTCGGACGGAGCTACCAGCAGCAACGACCGGTGACGACGATCCTCGCCGAGCGCGCGCCGCGCACGCTCCTGCTCGCGTTCACCGCCGCGATCGTCCAGGCGCTCATCGGCGTCACCGCAGGCGTCATCGCCGCGGTGAAGAAACGGAAGACGGCCGATCGCGTCGCGGTGGGTCTCAGCTTGCTCGGGGTGAGCGCACCGACGTTCGTGATCGGGCTCCTCCTCCAGTGGGTCTTCGCGTTCAAGCTCCGGCTCTTCCCGATCGACGGCTACGGCAACACGACGGCCGAGCACGCCGCGAGCCTCGTCCTTCCCGCCGTCACCCTCGGCGTCTTCGGCGCGGCCTATTACACGCGCATCGTGAGGGACGAGATGATCGGCGAGCTGTCCCACGACTACGTCCGGACCGCACGCGCGAAGGGTCTCGGTAAGGCCGCCGTCGTCGTCCGTCACGCTCTCCGCAACGCGACGATGCCGATCGTCACGATCTTCGGCCTCGAGGTCGGAACGCTTGTCGGTGGTGCCATCATCACCGAGAGCGTCTTCCGCTGGCCGGGCATCGGCTCGCTCAGCGTCAACGCGATGCTCGACCGCGACGGCCCCGTCATCATGGGCTGCGTGGTCGTCACCTCGGCGGTGGTCGTCCTCTCGACGCTCGCGGTCGATCTCGCCTACGTGATCCTCGATCCGCGCGTCCGCCGGGGCTGAGCCCGCCGCCGCGGCTCGTCGAGGCGCTGGCGCGACCAGAGCGCCGCCTGCGCCGACTCTCGGTCCGTCAGTCCTTGATGCCGGCGAGCTGCTTGCACTCGGAGACGTGCGGGTGAGACGCGGCCTTGCGCGCGCAGCTCCGGTAGGACTCGATCGCCTGCTGCTTCTTGCCCATCGCCTCGTATGCGGCGCCGAGCGTGAGCCACGCGTCGGCGTTGCCCGGGTCCTGCTGCGTCGCCAGGAACGCAAGCTGCGCCGCCCGCGTCCCTTGCTTCTCGTCCTTGTCCTTGCCTTCGAGCGCACGCTGCGCCGCCTGCGTGATCGACTCGGAGGAGAGGCCCGATCCGGCTGTCGCCGTCCCAGAAGCAGAAGCAGGAGCGGCCGCGACCTCGCCGGTCGGGCGCGGACGAGCCGTCGTGGTGGTCGTGGTCGGCGCTTCCGGCGCGATCGGGCGGGCTCGCGGCGTGGCCTCCGCCGCGGTCGAGGTCACGGCACCGTGCGGAGTCGTCGTGGCGTCGGTCGAGGTCACGGTCGCCGTCGCGGCGGGACCGGTCGGATCGGCAGGCGAAGCGGTCGTCTCGACCGCGTTCGGCGAGCTCTCGGTCGGCGGCGCCGCTGACCGCGCCGCGCTGCTCGAGCTCAGTGGCCGGATCGTCAGGCCCGCGCTGTTGTCGTGGGCGCCGCGATACTGGTGCCGCGCGAAAAGAATGAGCGCGCAGGCTCCGAGCGTGACCGCCCCGAACAACGCGACGAACTTGGGACCACTCCTGCGCTGCACCGTGTGGTTCGAATACTCGCTCCCACGCCCGTTCGTCCATGCCTCTTCTGCCGGCGAGCGCGGCTTCTCGCCGGGCGCGACCCGGCGATTCTGTGGCGGATGCGTCGGGCTCTGCCGATCCGACGGCGGCGGACGCGAGCTCGTGTTGCGCGGCCTCGCCTCCTCCGTCCCCGGCTCGAACGCGAGCGACGCCGACGTCTTCGCGAAGACGACCGGCGCAGGCGGCTGGCTCGCCTTCGCCGGCGAGGTGCTCCTCGGCCGCGGGCGCTCATCCGTAGAGCTCTCGCTGCTCGACACCTCGCCTGCTGCGGGGCGCACGGGCATCGCCGCCGTCTTGGTCACCACCGGCGCCGGCACGGTCGTCGCGTCGTCCGGCTTCTCCGCGACGAGCGCCTTCGGATCGATCGGCGTGGGCGTCGCGAGGATGATCACGTTGGACTCGACGTCCATCGGATCGGCGTCGGGCTCGGCAACAGCGCGCGGAGCGCCCGGCGGCGGCTCGTCGGCGGCCGGTTTCGACGAGTCGGCAGGCTCCTGCGGAGGAGCAGACGCCGGCCCGACCATCGGCATGCGCAGCGTCTTCTCGCCGTCCGAGCCGTGCCCCACGGCCCCGGCGATCGGCTTGTACGGCTTCGCCTTCGAGGCAGCTGCTCCGCGCGGGATGCCGATCCGCGGCACCACCGTCGCGGCATCGCCGGGGTTCGTCGGGAGCGGCAACGGCCTCGTCGGTGAGGGCGGCGCCGACGGCGCGGGCGACCAGAGCTCGGCCACAGGTGCGGGCGTCGTCGGAAGATCGCCACGCGGCATCGCGGGCGGCACCTCGCGCGCGGCGGCGGTGAGGGGCGGCGTGCCGGTCGGGAAGATGACGGGCGCGGGCGCCATCGAGCCCTTGTTCTCGGTGGACGCGTCGCCGAGCACCGGCTCCGAGGCGGGCACGAGCAGGCTCTCGAAATACAGCTTCGACAGTGTCGAGAGCGTCGAGAGGTCCTCGAACGGCGACTCGTCGACGATGTCTGCGAGGGACCTCCGGCCGTCGAGCAGGCGGAGGATGCCGTTGAGCTCGTCGGGGATCTCGCTCAACCGATCGAGCAGCCGCTCGTGATCCACCTCGAAGACCGTGGTGAGCGGAGGGAGTTGCTCGACGAGCCGCCCCCACTCGTCGGCGCGACGCATGCCCTCCATCACCAGCGCCGAGGTGCCGATCTCGACGACGTCCTCGTGCTCGAGCGGTCCGAAGTCGACCTCGAAATCGGCCTCGCTCCAGACGAGGAGACGGTAGACGGCCTCCTCGCCCCGCAGCCCTCCGACCTCGGCGTCGATGACCTTGCCGTCCTTGAACCAGACGTGGCCGAGGCGCGTGCCGCTCTTGAAGGTGATCGAGCCGCTCTTGCGCGAGATCTCGAATGTCTGGAGGAGGTCGACCACGGTCATCTCGTGGATCGATCCGGCGAAGCGCGTAGCGAGCGTCGACGGCTTCTGCGTCGCGATCGCGTCCTGTGCGCGGCGCGCGAGGACCACGTTCACGCGGGCGAGCAGCTCGCGCACGAAGATCGGCTTCGCGAGGTAGTCCTCCACGCCGAGCTCGAGTCCTCGGATCTTGTCCTCCACCGAGTGGTGCGTGGCGAGGAAGATGACCGCGATCGACGCATACTCGCTCCGGTCCCTGAGGCGCCGAACGAGCGCGTAACCGTCGAGCTTGGGAAGCTTGGTGTCGCAGATGACGAGATCAGGCGTCTGCGCATCGATCACGTCGAGCGCCGCCTGGCCGTCCTCGACGCAAGCGACGTTGTAGCCAGCCTTCCGAAGGCTGACCTCGACGACCCGCATGCTTCGCGGGTCCGCATCGACGAGGAGGATCTTCTTCTTGGCCACGCCCGCTCGTAGCAAGGATCGGCCTCGGATTGGCCATCCGTCAACGTTTCCGCGAGAAACCCCCGCTTCGGCGGGCGAACCTCAACGTTTCCACGGGTCCTTGAAGTCATCCGCTCCGCCGAGACGCGGCGGCGAGCGCGGCGCGACGGGCGCCGCTCGCTGTGCTGACGGAGCCGGCGACGCAGACGGCGGCGAGCGCTTGGCCGTGACCGCAGCGGACGCGGGGAGCGCAGCCGTGGCGGGCGCCGTCGGATCGGCGCTCGCGGCTGGCGCGGCCTCGGGCTCCTTGCTCGCGGCCGACGCGGTGCCCGGCGACGCGACCTCCGGGTCGCTCGCGGCCGTCGCGCTGGGCGCCGGCATCTGCACGCTCGGCGGCGGTGCCGCCGTTCGCGCCGACGCGGCGGTCTCGGTCGATCCCGTCACCGCGACGAGCGCGGCGCCGACCGCGAGGAGGCCGCACGTGGCAAGCACGGCGACCAGGACGCCCCGCCGCTTCCGGTTCGCCTCCGCCTCGACGCGAAGGCTCACCGAGCGCTGGATCCGGTCGGCCGTCGTCATGCTGCCGAGCTTGAGCGTGGGCTGCCGAGCACGTTCGACGTTCTTCGGCGAAGCGGTACGCTCGCGGAGCGTCGCGTCGTCGAGCGCGCGAGCGAAGGCGCTCATCGACGCGTAGCGTGCAGCAGGAGCCTTCTGGAGCGCGCGCATCACGATGCCCTCGAGGTCGCCGGGCTCGCTCCCGGACGGCACGACGAGCGGCGGCGGCGCCTCGAAGATGTGCTTCGTCAGCACGCCCATGTACGAATCGGCCTCGAACGGAACGCGCCCCGTCACCATCTCGAAGAGGAGGATGCCGAGCGAATACACGTCGGCGCGCGCATCGATCGCCTCGCCGCTCGCCTGCTCCGGCGACATGTAATAGGGCGTCCCGAAGACGATCCCCGGTCGCGTGAGCTTGCTTCCACCGACGATCTTCGCGGCCCCGAAGTCGACGATGCGGATGTCCTCCGCCGCGCCCTTGCCGACGAGGAAGACGTTGTCGGGCTTGAGATCGCGATGGATGACGTTCGCGGCGTGGGAGGCTTCGAGCGCCTCGGCGATCCGCTTCGCGATGCCCATCGCGGTGGCCGGAGGCAACGGCCCGCGAGCACGAATGCGTGTCGCGAGCGTCTCTCCCTCGAGCAGCTCCATGACGAAGTACGGGCTCCCGTCGTCCATGGTGCCGAAGTCGGTGATCGCCACGACGGCAGGGTGTGCGATCGCGGCCGTCGCCTTCGCCTCCTGGAGGAAGCGGGCCGCCAGGTCGGAGTCCGCCGCGAGGTCGCGCCGGAGGACCTTCATCGCGAACCGGCGATCGAGCTTCACGTGGCGGACGGCGTAGACCGTGCCCATCCCGCCCTCCCCGAGAGGCTCGAGCACCTCGTAGCGATCGTCGACGGTGATGCGCGCGCGCGGATCGGTCGCCCGATCCCAGGTGCTGGTCGAGAGCGCAGTGCCGTCGAACGGGCAGAAGGCCGCGTCGATGCCGAAGCGCGCGCCGCACTCGGCGCAGCGCTTCACCGTGACGTTGATCTCCTTGATCGTGTCAGCCGCCGCCATCGCCCCCGTCTCCGGCGTCGGGCACGGAGCTCTCGTGCTCCGTTCCGGAGTCGAGGCTCCCGTCGTCGTCTTCGTCGTGGTCCCGGCACACGCCCGCTAGACACACGAGGCTGCCCCCGCAGTCGGAGCTCCGCGTGCACGGGGCATTGGTGCCGCCCTGCGGATTGTCGATGCCACCGCATCCGGGGTCACGCGAGACCCCGAGCGCGACGAGCGCGACCGCGACGAAGCCCTGGCGGAGCACGCCTGGATTGTACCTCAGGCTGGCTCGTGGCGAGAGCGCGACGGTTCAGCGCTCGCTCGGCGGAGCGAATCAGCCTGACGACGTCGCGCTCTGGGCGCCTGCAGGCGTGCCGCAGTGCGCGCAGAACTTCGCCGCGCCGAGGAGCTCCTGCCCGCAGCCGGTGCAGAACTTCTTCGGCTGGGCGAGCGCCGTCCCACATTCGGCGCAGAACTTCCCGCCCGGCTGACGCGTGTTGCAGTTCCCGCAGGTCACGCTCGCGCCGCCGGCGGAGAACTGCGGGGGCGCAGCCATCGCCGCCTGCGGCTGCATCGCGCCCGCCATCGCGTTCGCCATGTTGACGCCCATCGCCATCTGGATGCCGGCGCCCGCGACGCCGCCTTCGACGCCGTGCGTGGCCATGCCCTGCCCCGCGCCCATCATCGCCTGGCCCGCGGCGTAGTTGTTGTAGTTGCCCGCGAGGTTCTGAACGTAGCGCGCGTCCTGGTTGTACTTCTGGTCGAGCTCGAACTGCTTCGCCCTCGCCTGCGCCTCGGCGATCTTGACGCCACGGTTCGCCTTCGCGACCTCCGCGTTCGCCGCAACGAGGCGCTGGCGATCGTCCTCGCTGAAGTTGAGGTTGAACTGCCCCATCTGCAGGATTCGAACGCCGATGTCCTGCAGATCGGGCGCGTTCGCGACGAACGCGTTCGACAGCTTGCTCGTCAGGCTCACCGCCTGGAGGACGCTCTTGCCCTCGACCTCGCAGAGCTCGCCCAGCGTGGTCTTCACGCCGTTCATGAACAGACCCTTGATCCAGTGAAGGACCTGGTCGTTGTCGCCCTGCGCCGCTTGGCCGGTGTAGCCGACGATGAACCGCACCGGATCGGTCACGACGAGCGAGAACTCACCGAAGATGCGGGGGATGACCTGCTCCTGGGTGAGCGGGTCGATCATGTCGCCGATCGGACCGCCGAACGGGATGCTGCGAACGGGCGAGGTCTTGACGAAGTAGATCTCGCTGATGAAGACGTCGCCGCCGGTGAACTTGTTGACGATGTTGTTGAGGAACGGGATGTTCTGGGTCGACAGCGTGTGACGGCCCGGAGGCAGCACGCCGACCACCCGGCCGTCCTTGAAGAACACCGCGCACTCGTCGCTGTCGACCGTGAGCTGCGACCAGAACGGGAAGTTCTGATCCGGATGCTTGTAGACGATGAGCTGCTTGAAGTGGTCCGGACGCGCGATCATCATCTCGCGCACGCCGTTCTTCACGAAATCCATCACGCCCATCGTCGACTCTCCTCGTTTCGTTGCGCCGGCGCGTCAGCCACGGCAGTCGCCCATGGAAACACCTGCAAGCGCGAAGGTAAATCCACGATCGCAGACGCGCCAGGCCTCTAGCTCGACGGCCACCGCGTTCGTGAGGCGTGACGTGAGGACGACGCGCTCGTGCCATCCGTTCGGGTGACTCTCTCTCTCTCGCCCTCTCTCACGCTCTCTGGGCTCACGCTCTCTGGCCTCCCGCTCTGGGCGCCTCTCCCCGACAGCGCTGGCGCGCCCGCACGCATGCACGTAACCTCCTGCCCCGTCGTGAGCGTTCTCATCATCGATCCGTCGACTCTTCCTCCGGCTGCACAGAAGATCCTCGACCCGGCAGGCCCGCCGCCGCTGAAGGCCATGGCCTCGAAGGGCCTCATTCCGGGTCTCCCGCCCGGCGCGATCCTGGCGGTGGTCGTCCTCCTCTCGCAGGGCGGAGACGCGAACGCAGAGACGGCGAAGAAGACGCTCGAGAAGCTCCCGCCGCCGCTCATCAACGGCGCCCTCGCCCTCCCCGACCTGCATCCGGGCGTCCTCGACGCGCTCGGACCGCTCTACGCGAGCGACGCGGCGATCTCCGAGAAGGTCCTCCTTCACCCCGCGATCGCCTCGGAGACGGTCGCGGCGATGGCAGCGCTCGGCACCGAGGGCGTCTGCGAGCTCATCGCGACGAACGAAGAGCGGCTCCTCGCGACGCCCGCGATCATCGAGAAGCTCTACCTGAACAAGAACTGCCGGATGTCGACGGCAGATCGCATCCTCGAGCTCGCCGTCCGCAACAACATCGAGCTCGCGATCCCCGCGTTCGCGCAGGCCAAGCAGGCCATCCAGGGTGAGCTGATCGCCGAGGCGACGGAGGAGCCGTCGTTCGACGACGTGCAGTTCAACGACGCGAGCGAGAAGGCGAAGGAGCTCCGGCTCGCCGACGGCGAGGACACGCACGAGCTCAACCCGGAGACCGGCCAGGAGGAGGTCGCGCTGAAGGCGCGCCCGCTCCACGCGATCTGGGCGGACATGCGGCCGGCCGCGAAGATCCGGTTCCTCAACGTCGCCACGCTCAAGCAGTACGATAAGGACGGCAAGGAGATCGGCGAGGAGCGCTACGACGTGAAGGCGCTCCGCATGCTGGGCGTCCGCGACGCGAACCCACTCGTGGCCGTCGCGGCGCTGAACACGCCCGGCGTCAGCGATACCGAGATCGTCCGCATCGCAGGCCTTCGAAATGTGGCGGAGGACGTGCTCCGCGAGATCGCGATCAACCGCGAGTGGACGCGCCACTACATGATCAAGTTCAACCTCGTCGCAAACCCGCGAACGCCGTTCGGGCAGGCGTCGAAGTTCGTCCTCCACCTGCGCGAGAACGATCTCAAGTCGCTCGCGAAGAGCAAGGAAGTCAGCGGCGCGATCCAGACCGCCGCCAAGCAGCAGCTCTCCCGCAAGGGGAAGTGACGAACGCGCCGGCACCCACGTGACCAGCCGCGGCGCGCGGGCTCTCGATCGACGACGCGGACGGCCGATTCAGCGGCCGATGCCCCAGATCTCTCCGGTCGCCCAGGTCGCGTCGAGCAGGGAGAGCACGACGTGCACGACTTCCTCCGGGGTGCCGAAGCGACCGAGCTGCGAACGCGTCGCGAGGCGGTGCTGTCGGAGCGGATCGGCGTCCGCCTCGGGATCCGCGACGATCCCGAGCTCCACGATGTTCACGCGGACGTCGGGAGCGAGCTCGACGGCGAGCGCCCGGAGCCCCGTCTTCACGGCGCCCTTCGCGGTGAGATACGCAACGTGATGCTCGTACGGGCGTGTCGTGCCGGCGTCGCCGAGGGCGACCACCGCCCCCTTGGCCTTGGCGAGGTCGCCGGAGAGCGCATGGACGAGAAGCAGCGGCGCGATGCAGTGCACCGTCATCGTGCGCTCCAGGTCCTCGCGGCGCAGGTCATCGAACGGCGTCCGCGGGAACGGCCCGCATGCGAGGACGATGTCGTCGACGCTCCCGCGCTCGTCGGTCGGCGGAACCGCGGCGCGGAGCCCCTCGACGATCTGGGTGACTGCGTCGCGATGGGTCAGATCCGCGCAGACGAGCTGCGCCGGGCCCCGGCCGCGATCGAGCGACGCCGCGAGCTGTTCGAGCTTGTTTGGGTCGCGCGCCGTGAGGACCACCTCGTCGCCACGATCCGCGACCGCCTCGGCGATCGCGACCCCGAGGCGGCCCGTGGCGCCCACGACGAGGACCCTCCGCGCGGCCCGAGCGCTCCGGCCATCCCTGTCTCCCGAAGCGTCCGTCTTACCGGCGGACTGGCGACCGTCCCGAATCATCCCCTCCGTATACCTCACTTCCGAGCCGGCTAGCCGCCGAGCGCCCGGGGGCCAGTGCATTCCACCCCCCGACCTCCGGGCGGACCACCCGCCTTCGAGCGAGAGATGGTGTCGCGCGACCCGATTCGAGTGTAGAAAGGGTGGACAATGAGCGAGAAGGGCGGCGGGAGCCCGCCAGAGTCACCGCACCTGTCGCACGCGGAGATCACACAGCTCTGGGCAAAGTTCCGGGCTGGTGAGGTCATTCGCTGCCCGCGTGACACGTCCGGGATGGCGCTCGCCGTCGACGGCGCCGCGAAGGCCTATCGTCTCGTCTGCACGCAATGCGGCCTCGCCTCGCCGTGGTTCGGCACGACGCCGAGCGGGCTCGTCTTTCGGAACCCGCCCGCGACCGTGAACCCGAGCGGCGACGCCCACGACGAGTAGCGTCGACGTCGATCATCCAGGGCCCTAGTCGACCGCGAGGATCACCGGCCCTTCCAGCGTCGCGGCCAGGCCGGGCGCCCTCCGCGCGAGCGTTCGCCGAGCAGACGACCGCAAATGGGCCGGCGGAACCGCGCCCGAACGGAGGAAACGGATCGAGGGATCGCTCGACGCGAACGGCGTCGCGATCGGTCCCGAGGCCGAGGCGTACCGCGCGCGAGCGCGATGCGGTGCGTGCCGAGGCATGGCGCGCCGCCGTTCCCCTTTCCTGCGCGTGACTCACCCGTAAGCGCGCACGGGCCCGTGCCCGATCGGCCCCAGCCCTCGACGTCGGGCCCGATCCGCCCGATGTCGCCTTGACATAAAGTCCCCTGGACTCAATATGAGTAATAATGACTCTTTCTGCTGGCTCCCCCGGCCTCGTGGAGACCTCGACGACCGGCTTCGGCGTCGCTGTCGGCAGCGTCGCCGGTCGCGATCATCGCCGCGCACGTCGCGACGGTCAGGACGGCTTCGCCCGGATCGCGACGCCCGCCGTCACCGCGGCGATCGTCACCGACGGCTGCTCGAGCGGAGCGGCGAGCGAGGTCGGCGCGCGTCTCGGCGCGGCCTGGCTCGCGGATCTGATCGCCGATCGCTTCCCCGGCAAAGATCCATGCCGCGCGGCGATCGCGGTCACGCAGGCGCTCGTCGAACGCCTGCGCGCGACGGCCCTCTCGCTCTCGTCCGACGGCACGATCGACGCGGGCGGCGTCGGCGAGCTGCTGCTGTTCGGGTTCCTCGCCGCGGTCGTCACCCGCGAGCATGCGGTCGTCTTCGGCGTCGGGGACGGCATCGTCTGGGTCGATGCCCGAGCCACCACGATCGATCCCGGGCCCGAGAACGCACCGCCGTACGCCGCCTATGCGCTCCTCGGGGCGACCATCACGCCCAGCATGCACCACGTGAGCGCCGCGGCGGACGTCGAGGCGATCGCGATCGCGACGGACGGCGCGGCGGAGCTCCTCGTCCCCGGCGCCGATCCCTCGCTCGAGACGTTCATCCGAGACGACCGCCTCCTCGCGAACCCGTCGCTCCTGCGGAAACGACTCGTCGCGCTCGAAGACCGCGGACACTTCTGGGACGACGCGACCGTCGGCGTCGTGAGGAGGGCATGATGGCCTCCGCTGCAACCGCACGGAGCGGACGAAGCACGAGCGCCGTCGTCTTCCTCGGACGACGTCGGCTACGCCTCGACGAGCGCGATCTGATCGGCGAGGGCGGAGAGGGCCGCGTGTACCGCATCGGCGACCTCGCAGTGAAGGTCTTCACCGTCCCCGACGCCGCCCGGGAGCAGAAGCTCCGCGCGTTCCCGACGCTCCTGCCGCCGCGCGTCGTCGCGCCGCTCGATCTCGTCGAGGACGGACGGGGCTCGGTCGTCGGTTTCTCGATGCGCGCGCTGGCCGGAGCGGTCGACCTCCATCGCTTCTCGCAGCGCCGCTGGCGCGACGGCCAAGTCGACAGCGCGACGGTGCTCGCGCTCTTCCGCGATCTCGGCGCGACGGTCGAGCGGCTCCACGCTCGTGCGATCGTCGTCGGCGATCTGAACGACGGAAACGTCGTCGTCACGCCTCCCTCCTCGGCGCCGCTCACGGCGGGAGCCGCCTCGTGGACGCCATGGCTCATCGACGCCGACTCGATGCAGTTCGGCGCGCACCGCTGCGTCGTCGCGCACGAACGCTTCCTCGATCCTCGGCTCTACGGCGTCGACCTCGGCACGACCGACGCGCTCTCGCGCGAGTCCGACTGGTACGCCCTCGCCGTCCTCCTCTTCGGATCGCTCCTCTACGTCCACCCGTTCGGCGGTGCACATCCGTCCTACGGGACGATGCTGCGGCGCGCGGAGGCGCGGTGCTCGGTGCTCCGGAGCGACGTGAAGCTCCCGAACGTGGCCGCGCGCCCGGACGTCCTCCCCGACGATGCGCTCGCGTGGTTCGAGCGTGTCTTCGAGCACGACCTGCGCGAGCCCCTCCCCTCCTGCATCCTCGATACCCGCTTCGTGCGCTGCGCCTGCGGCGCCGAACACTCACGCCGGAGCTGTCCCGCCTGCACCGCTCGCGTGCACGTCACCCCCGCCGTGCGCGCCCGAGGTCGCCTCCGCGCGACGCCGCTCTTCGCGACGAGACGAGGACGCATCGTCGCGGCCGTCGTGCAGGGCGGCCTCCACTACGCGTACGAAGAAGACGGCCAGCTCTTCCGAGAACGCGGCGCGCCCGTCCTTCCCGCCACGGGTGAAGAGGCCGGCGATGCGCTTGCGAGCATCTTTCGCGATCCCGCGCGCATCGTACGGATCGCCGGGAGCGCGACCTGGGTCGGCGCACGCGGGCGCGCTGCGAAGCTCGCGTGTCAGCGCGTGCTCGAGTCGCGACCGATCGGGCTCGTCCACGGCGAGCTCGCGGCCGATGCGGGCCTCGAGGGGCTCGTCCTCGTCGAGGGCGACGCGCTCGTCCGCGGCGCGAACGACACGCGCATCGGTCAGGTGCTCGCAGGACAGACCCGCGTGCGAGTGGGCTCCTCGCTCGGCTTCGCGTTCTATCGCGCCGGCTCGCTCACGGTGGCGTTCGTCTTCGATCCGCGGCGCGGCGTGCTCCGACAGATCGAGGCCTTCCCGCGGATCGAGGGCAAGCTCCTCGGCTGGTCGGCCGTGTTCGACGAGGCGCACGTGCTCGTGACGTTCGCGACGGAGAAGCGCGGCCGCCTCGAGCACACGGCTCATCTCGTCGACGCGCGCGGAGCCGTCATCGCGACCGACCCGTCCGGCGACGTCCTCGGACCGTCACTCGCCGGCCGAGCAATCTCGGGCGGCAACTTGATCGCCGCGCGAGAGGACGGGCTCGTCCTCCTTCGTGCCGATCGCGCCGCCGCGCGCTTCGTGCCCGTGCGCCTCTTTCCCGAGGCTGAAGACTTCGTGTCGCCCGACGCCGAGCTGCTCGTCGGCCCGGGCGGATCCATCTTCGTGGTCACCCACGACGACATCAACCATCTCTGCTTCACTACCGATTGAGAGGACAAGGTCATGCTCCCCGCCCCCACGTTCTACGACGCCCAGAAGGTCTCGTCCGTCTACGTCGAGCGTGCTTCGCTCGTCGCCGAGGTCGCGGACGAGTACCGGAGGAAGCACCGCGTCCCACCGTCGTCGAAGGACAAGATCCGCATCGCCGCCTTCGGGATCGACGCGCAGATCGGCTTCTCGTGCCCGGGCGCCAGCCTCTTCGTCCCCGGTGCCGTCGAGGACACACAGCGCACGATCGAATGGCTCTACAGGAACCTCGATCGGATCACGCAGCTCCACTTCTCACTCGACACCCATCGCGTCTTCCAGATCTTCCACCCTGCGTGGTGGATCGACGACGACGGCAAGCACCCGGCGCCGTTCACCCCGATCACGACGAAGGACGTCCGTGACGGGCGCTACAAGCCGGTGATGCACCCGGCCGAGTGCCTCGAGTACGTGAAGAAGCTCGAGGCGAGCGGGAAGTACACCCTGACGATCTGGCCGTACCACACGCTCCTCGGCGGGGTGAGTCACGCGCTCGTCCCCGCGCTGATGGAAGCGGCGATGTTCCACTCGCTCGTGCGCTCGTCACAGACGCACTTCGAGACGAAGGGCACGCACGCGATGACGGAGAACTACTCCGTGCTCTCCCCCGAGGTCCGCGAGCTTGGCGGCCAGAGCGTCGGCACGTTCAACGCGGCCTTCTTCAAGATGCTGATGGAGTTCGATCGCGTCTACGTCTTCGGGCAGGCGAAGTCGCACTGCGTGCTGTCGACCTTGCGAGACATGCAGGAGCACATCGCGTCGGTCGACCCGAAGCTGATGAGCAAGGTGTGGGTCCTCGAGGACGCGACGAGCCCGGTGCCCGCACCGCCGCTCGATCCGCTCCCGCCGGCGCTCGACTTCCCGCGCATCGCCGACCAGGCGTTCGTAGAGCTGCGCGCCGCGGGGATGAACCTCGTGAAGACGACCGACCCGATCGCGCTCTGACGGGCTGAGCGCGACACGACCCAAGAAGCAAACCGCGCGCTCCGGCGTGCACAGGAGAGCTCCATGTCGAAATCGAACGGAAACGGGAACGGGAACGGGAACAGCTCGAGCGGAGCAGGCGTCGTCGGCCTCTCGGCGCTCTTCGCGAGCGCACGGGACGCCGGGACGATCAGCCCGGCCACGACCGGGATCATCACGGGCAGCCTCGGCGCGGTCGTCATCGCCGGCGCCGCCGGCAAGGACGCCGACGACATCGTCGCGTCCGACGTGACGCTCGTGACGCTGCTCATCGACGCGTCGTCGAGCATCCATCAGCGCGGGCTCGAGGACGCCGTCCGCGAGGGACAGAACATGCTCGTCGATGCGCTCTCGCAGTCACGTGAGCGCGACTCGATGTTGATGGCGCTCTGGACGTTCAACGACGAGCTCCGCGTCGTCCACTCGTACGTGGGCGTGGACGACGTCACGCGGCTCGACGCGAGGAGCTACCAGGCCGCGGGGTGCACTCGCCTCTACGACGCGTGGTGCGACGCGCTCGCGGCGAACGTCGCCTACGCGCAGCGCCTCCGCGACGCGGGCACGCCGTGCAAGAGCGTCGTCGTGATCGTCACCGACGGCGAGGACGTCGGCTCACGGCGCCTCGTCTCCGACTGCGCGAGCTTGAGCCGTGACCTCCTCGCCTCGGAGCAGTTCACGCTCGCGTTCGTCGGAGTCGGCACCGACGTCGACTTCCACGCGGTCGCCCGCGCCATGGGCGTGCCCGACGGCAACGTCACGGTGCAAGCCCAGGCGACCCCGAGCGGCCTCCGGAAGGTGTTTCGGATGGTGAGCCAGTCGGCGATCCGCGCGAGCCAGGGCCTCGTCCGTCCCGGAAGGGCGACCGGCTTTTTCGCGCCATAGAGCGCCGCGGGTTCGGTATCGTGCGGGTCGGGCGAGCGGCACCAGCGGCGGCCCGAGCACGTGCGATGACGAAGACGGCCAAGCGCAAGGGCGACGCCGGCGAGCGCGCCGAAGAGCACGACGACGAGGCTCGCTTCCTCGAACGTTACCGGCCGGGCGTGTATCCGCGGCCGTCGGTGACGGTGGACCTCGTGGTCTTCACGGTCATCGACAAGCTGCTCCACGTCCTGCTCGTCCGGCGGAGCGAGCACCCGTTCAAGGGACGCTGGGCGCTGCCGGGCGGCTTCGTGCGCGTCAGCGACGACCGCACCGATCAAGGGGAAGATCTCGACGCCGCCGCGCATCGCGAGCTCCTCGAGGAGACCGGGCTCTCGCACACGGCATCCGCGAACGTCTTCCTCGAGCAGGTGCGGACGTTCGGCAAGCCCGGCCGCGATCCACGCATGCGCGTGCTCAGCGTCGCCTACTACGCTCTCGTTCGCCCGACGCTCGTGCCGCTCATTCGCGCCGGAGGCGACGTATCGCACGCCAAGTGGCTCGACCTGTCGGAGCTCACGGGCCGCGGGGCGGAAGGCGCGCGTGCGAAGGCGGCGCGCGGCGAGCTCGCCTTCGATCACGCCGACATCATCGACGCTGCGCTCGATCGGATGCGCGCCGACCTCGATCGCACGGCGATCGGATTCGAGCTCGTCGCCGATACGTTCACCATCCAGGAGCTCCGCGCCGTCCACGAAGCGATCCGCGGCGAGCCGCTCGATCCCGGCAACTTCAGGAAGCGCTTCCTCCGCTTGATCGATGACGGCATCATCGAGCCCGCCCGCGGCAAGCGGCCGACGGCATCGAAGCCCGCGAGCGTCTACCGCTTCGTCCGCGAGGCGAAGCGCTCCACCACCTGAAGACGCACGCGCCGCGAAAGAAAGGTGTGCGGAGGGCTTGCGCGGCAAGCTCTACGGAACGATGTTGCGCGTCCGTCGTTTGACGTTGCGAGAGCGGTCTGTCATGGTGAACGCGTGATGACGAAGCAGCAGACCCCGATGCACTCGGACGCGAGGATTCACCTCGTCGCCAATCAGTGCGTCCCTTGCGACGTCCGCTCGTGCAAGCCGGGCGTCGGGATCAGCTAGCAAGCGTCACTGCCGTGGAGACCACGGAGCCCGCCAACGGTGACGCCAGAAACGTCATCGAAGGTACGGGGCTCCGAGGGAGAACACGGTCGTGTCATCGTCATCGAGCGCGGAGAGGCTGGAAGAGAGTCCAGCCTCGTCCGACGAGGGGGCCCAAGAAGGTCGGCTGAAACGTACGGTCGCTCACGGCGCGCGCAGTGGCGCGAATGCCGGGCGAGACTCGGGCTCACTGAAGCAGAGTCTCGACGGCAACGCCGAGGGGCGACCTCGAAGGGAAAAGTTCTTCTCGTTTCAAAATCGCGTGACCCGCGAGCTCTTCCAGCTCGCCTGGCCGATCGCTGCGGCGATGCTCGGCGAGACGGCGATCGGGCTCGTCGACACGAAGCTCGTCGGCGGTCTCGGCGCAGCGGCGCTGGGCGGCGTCGGCCTCGCGACGACGCTCATGTACCTCGCCTACTCGCTCGCGTTCGGATCGATGCGCGGCGTGAAGGTGCGGGTCGCGCACGCGATCGGCGAAGGTCACCCGGAGCACGCCTTCGCATACGCGCGCGCAGGCCTCGTCATGGGCGGCGCGTTCGGCGTGGTCGTCCTCCTCGTCTGCCGTGACGTCAGCCCGCTGCTGCTGAGGCTCGGAGCCGACCCCGAGATCGTCCCGTACGCGCGCGACTTCCTCGCGGCGGTGACGCTCGGCGCGCCGCCGACCTGCGCGCTGTCGGCGCTCATCCAGCACCGGCAGGCGTCGGGCGACTCGCGCACGCCGATGATCGTCGGCATCGCGGGCAACCTGTTCAACGCGCTCTTCGCGTGGACGCTGATCTACGGGCACTTCGGCATGCCTGCCCTCGGCGTCCGCGGCGCGGGCTATTCGACGGCGACGACGGAGATGCTCGAGCTCGCAGTGATGCTCGCGCTCCTCCTCCGCGACGAGCGACGCGCCGGCATCGGCAACGACGCCACGCACACTCGTCTGACGTTCGGTCGCGCGCTGCACGGGGTGTGCGATCTCGGGCTCCCGACCGGGATCCAGTTCACCGCGGAGACGCTTGCGTTCACGGCGTTCACCGTCGTCCTCGGCTCGATCAGCAAGGAGGAGATCGCCGCGCACCAGATCGCGCTCAACGTGATCCGCGTGTCGTTCCTCCCGGGCATCGCCGTGGCCGAGGCCGCGAGCGTGCTCGTCGGTCGTGCACTCGGACGGCGGCGCCTCGACGAGGCGGACGCGGCCGTGCGGAGCGCTCTCGTGCTCGCCGTCGGCTTCATGGCAATCTGCGGGCTCGCGTTCGCGCTCTTCGGCGGATTCCTCGGGCGCTTCTTCTCGACCGATCCCGCCGTCGTGGCGGAGGCGCGGCTGCTCCTCTTGATCGCCGCCGTCTTCCAGGTGCTCGACGCCGTGAACATCGTTCTTCGGGGCGCGCTCCGCGGCGCCAAGGACGTGCGTGTCGTGATGGTCCTAGGCGTCTTCGTCGTGTGGACGTTCCTCCCGACGAGCGCGTACCTGCTCGGCAAGCTGTGCGGGCTCGGCGCGGTCGGCGGCTGGATCGGCTTCATCGGCGAGACCACCGTGGGCGCGGCGCTCTTCTGGCTCCGCTGGAAGCGCGGCAGCTGGCGCGCCGTCTACGCGCGCGCGTCGAAATAGGTGAAGCCCTCCGGTCGGGAAAACCGGAGGGCTTCGGGGGCTCGGCTCACGCGGAGGGTTGGGAGGAGGACGGGCCCCTCCGCGTGGGCCAAACTTTGAAACGCGTCGTGTCGATCAGGCCGCGCGCTTGCGGCGCCGGAAGAGGACCACCGCACCGAGACCAGCAAGACCGAGGCCGGCCCAGCCCGGGACGGGAGAGGTGCCGGCGGCCTTGCAGCCGCAGCCGCTGTCGGCATCGCCCTTCGGGAGCCCGAATTCGTCCTCTTCCTCGGCGCCGACGTCCGCGCCGTTCGCGCCGACCTTGAACTTCTGCTCCGGCGCGTCCGCGTCGTTCGAGGTCACGGTGATCTCGGTGATCGCGGCATCTGCGGAGTCGGGGGAGAACTTCACGGTCAGCTCGTACGTGCCTTTCGGCGGAACCGTGACGGTGTCGCCCGGGACCGAGAACTGCGAGTCCGAGCTCTTGAAGGACATCACGGCCTCCTTCTCGCCCGAGTTCTCGATCGCGATCTTCTTCGTCGCCTGACCGCCGACCTTCACCATGCCGACGTCGATCCCGCGCGAGGGAACGTGGACGTTCGGCATCGGGATGTGGACGAGCACGGTGGGGAAGTTCACCTTCTGCGCGGGCACGGTGTAGTCGAAGCTGAAGATGTCGACGCCGAAGTCCGAGTCGACGTTGAGGTCGGTGCCGATCGTGTCGATGTGGAAGTACGGCTGGATGCTGATCGCGCCCTTGACCGACATCTCACCTTCGACCGCGGTCATCAGCTCCATGTAGTCGCCGTCGACCGCGGGCAGCGAGATCTCGCTCGCCTCGTTCGCGATCTCGCCGTCGGCGCCGGAGAGGAAGATCTTCGTCGTCTTGTAAGAGAACGTCGGCTTCGTCGACGCGCGGACGCCGAACGAGCCCGTCACGTTGTCCGAGACGAGGTCGGGCAGGACGTTCATGTTCATCGAGAAGAGCGTCGCGTTCGCCATGTCGGGCGCGTTCAGCTTCGTGTCGACAGGCGCAAACGCCCACGGCGCGAACTGCTGGGACGCCTTCGAGTCGTAGAAGAACTTGGCGCCGGGGATCTTGTTGACGAGATCGTTTGCGCTGTACGCGAACGTGGCGTTGACGCCGCCCAGTTTGATCTGGAAATCGACCGACGGCGTGAGCGTGTGACGCACGGAGACGAGTCCATCGGTGCGCGCGCCGTTTTGGGCCTTGAGGATGATCTTCTTGTCCGCGCCCCAGCTCGCCTCGACGAGCGCGCCCTTCGGCATCTCGATGCTGAAGAGCGGGCCGCCGTCCTTGACCGGGTCGATCTTGAGGCCGACGTTGATCTTCGCGAACGACGGGCCTTTGAAGCCCGTCTGGATGCTCGTCGGCAGCCCCTTGTTGTGCTCGTACTTGAGCTCGGCTGCGCCCCGCGAGGTGAACGCCTCGCCGCCGCCCGACTGCACGTCGCCCGCCTCTGCCCGAGCCGCGGAGAACATGACGCCGCCCGCGACGGCCATCGTCGTTCCGAAGCGAATCGCAGAGCGAAGCGAGTAAGCGCGCATGATCGTGGTCCCTTCCGTCCTCTTCGCGCCGCTGCCTTCCCCGCAGAGCGACGCCTCCCGTTCATCCCAGTCACCTCGGTGCCGAGCCCCTGACTCCTCAGCTCCGACGTGACGGGCGGAGCTACAGCACTCACCGTGCCGCCAGGTGAGACATGTGCTCCGAAGTCGGCGCGCAACGATTGCCCACGTTTCTGCCGCTCCACCACCCTGTTACAGGCATGCTGTAGTCGTCCTGTGGGATCCGCGATCCAGGGGTGGATCCCTTCGAATCCGACTCATGGAGAGCGCTTCGCCCACGGCGGGCGCAGCGATGATTGGACTAAGTTTCGGAGCGTGTGCGGACGAGCAACCCTGACGAGCCCGGCAGAGGACGTGGCGAGCCTCTTCGAGGTCGATCCGATCGACCTCGGCGCTCCGCGCTTCAACATCGCGCCGACGCAGCCAATCCTCACCGTCCGCGCGCGGCGTTCCTCCCCCTCCTCTTCTTCGGAGCCGACGGAGGACTCCGCAGAGAGCGGAGGCGCCTCGCCCGTCGCGCGTGAGCTCGCGTTCGTTCGCTGGGGGCTCATCCCATGGTGGGCGAAGCCCGACGAAGCGAAGAAGATCGCGAGTCGTTGCATCCAGGCCCGGGCGGAGACGGCCGCGCGCACGCCCGCGTTCAGGGACGCGTTCCGCAGGCATCGCTGCCTCGTCGTCGTGGATGGGTTCTTCGAGTGGAAGACGCTGCCCGACGGACGGCGCGTTCCTCATCACGTACGGCGAAGCGAGCATGGGCCGTTCGCCATCGCTGCGCTCTGGGATTCATGGCGGCCCCCCGCCCCCGAGGGTGGAGCTCCCGAAGCGACCGAGCCCGGGCGTATCGAGAGCTGCGCCGTGCTCACGACACATGCGGGCGGCACGATCCGCGACCTCCATGACCGGATGCCGCTCGTCCTCCCCGCAAACGAGTGGAACACGTGGCTCGGAGGCACCGCGCTCGATGCCGCTCGTCTGCTCGAGCAGGAGCAGGACCAGACGGTGCTGGACGAGCGAGCTCGCGCGCTCGTCGCCGTCCCGGTCTCGACCTGGGTGAACGACGTTCGACACGACGATCCGCGGTGCATCGAGCCCGCCCCCATCACGAAAGCGGCCATCGAGCCCGGCTCGGGCCAGATCGACTTCGGGTTCTCGCGACCGAGCGCGGCGACGACGCCACGCCGCCGGCGTTGAACCGCGCCCTCAGCTCGTCCGAATGGGACCGCGCAAACCCTCGCTCGAGGCCCCCACGGCTGGCCGCGGACACGCGACCGGTCGACACCGCTCCGATGATGGCGTAAGTCGCGTTAGCATTCGAACGTGACCTCCGCGGCGCGCAACAAGAGGACCTGCCCGCGTTGCAAGGTCGCGTTCGACGTGGACGCCGCCTTCTGCCCGAACGACGGGACCGCTCTCGAGCCCCGTGGCGAAGCGCGCTCGGACGCCGATCCGTACATCGGCACGGTCATCCACGGCGACATCCAGATCAAGAGCGTCGCCGGCGCCGGGGCGATGGGGCGTGTCTATCGGGCGCACCAGCGCGGCATCGACCGTGACGTCGCCGTGAAGATCCTCCACCGCGAGCTCTCCGGGAACCTCGCGCTCGTGCAGCGCTTCCATCGCGAGGGCAAGATCGCGAGCAAGCTCCAGCACCCGCACGTCGTCGAGGTGTACCTCGCCGGGCAGCTCGCGGACGGCGCGCTCTACATCGCGATGGAGTTCCTCGACGGGATGTCCCTCGCCACGGCCACGACGGCCGCCGGCGGGAGCATGCCGCTCGAGCGCGCGCTGCCGATCGTTCTGCAGATCTGCGACGCCGTCGGCGAAGGCCACTCGCGCGGCATCGTTCATCGCGACCTCAAGCCCGAGAACGTGATGCTCGTCCATCGCGCCGACACGCGCGACTGGGTGAAGGTGCTCGACTTCGGGATCGCCAAGCTGAGCCTCGGCGAGCAGTCCATGGAGACCGCAGCCGGCCTCATCTTCGGGACCGCGCGTTACATCTCGCCCGAAGGCGCGCAGGGCGCGACGGTGGGGCCGCCCGGCGACGTCTATTCGATCGCCGTCATGCTCTATCAGCTGCTCGCCGGGCGAACGCCCTTCGACGCCGAGCAGCCGGTGGGCCTCCTGATCAAGCACATCCACGATGCGCCGCCGCCGCTGCGGTCGTGGCCGGCCGCGGCGAACGTTCCGGAACCGATCGCGCGCGTCATCATGGACAACCTCGCCAAGGATCCGTCGCTGCGCGCGCCGGGCGCGCGGGCGTTCGGAAACGCGATCGCGGGCGCAGCGAAGGAAGCGAACGTCTCCATCTCCGACGTCGGCGTGGTCGCGCGGATGAGCATGCCTGACGTGGCTGTCCGGCGATCGGCTGTCGAGCCGACCCTCGACGACGCCGCCGCGCAGCCCGCCCCGATCGTCCCTGCTCCGCCCACGGCGCTCACTCCGGTGATGCCGGCGCGGCGAGCGACCGATGCGCTCGCGGACACGACCGCCGACGAGGCTCTACCGCGCGAGATCTCGACCCGACCGCCGCTCACCCACGAGCCCGCGTCGACGACCGCGGGCTCGCCCGCGCCGACGAGAAAGAGTGCGACCATCCTCGTCCTCCTCGCGTTCCTGCTCGGCGTCGCGCTCACGGCGCTCGTGATGCAGTACGTGTCGGGCCGGCGCGATACCGAGCGAATCGCGCTGGTCCAGCGCGCCCGCAGCGCGCTCGCGCGGGGCCACTACGTCGAGCCGCCGGGAGACAACGTCCGCGACCTCGTGATGATCGGGCTCGCGAAGTGGCCGGATGACGCGGACCTCGTCAAGGTCCAGTCGGACGCCGCCCATGAGATCGTCACGCGCGCGATGGCCGCCCGCTCCGGAGGCGACGTCAACGGCGCCCGTGAGCTCGCCGAGACGGCGCACGAGCTCGATCCCACCGACGGCACCGCGAGGATGCTCCTCGCCCACTACGATGACGAGCTCGCCGCGCTCTCCGCGGACGCGGGTGGAGATCTCGGTGGAGCGCGCGTGACGCTCGAGGTCCCAATCGGCAGAGCCCATCCAGGCGGACGCGCCGAGCTCGTCGCGCGCGTCATCGTGAGCTCGAAGCGTCACGAGGTCACGGGCGCAAGCTTCGTCGTGACGGGACCGGGGCTCGCGGCCGAGGGGCTCGTCGTCCCCGCGATCGGAGAGGGAACGTACCGTGGCTCGTTCGCTCCGCCGCGCGAGGGCAACTACGAGATCGCCTTCGAGGCGAACGTCGGCGGCGCGAGCGTCCGCGCGAACCGCCGGTTGACCGTCACGCGCTGAGAGCGCTCAGAGCGCATCCTTTTTCGAGGGGTTTCACCCCTCGAGCTCCCCGAATCGTCCAACTCAACGCGGGCCGAAGGCCCACCTCTGCGGGTCGTTGGGGCGCGAGCCCCAAACGCTTGGTCGGCTCATCAGAGCGACTTCGCGCAGCGCACGCCGATGCCGTGGCTGCGGAGCTTCGGGTCGATCTTGAAGCGATAGGTCGGGCGAACCCACGCGGGGTCCGATCCGTTCCACGCTCCTCCACGGAGGACGCGCTCGGTGCCGCTCTCGGGGCCTTTCGGATCGGTGAGGGCGTCGGCGCCGTACGGCGCGTACCAGTCGCCGACCCACTCCCAGACATTGCCGACGACGTCCTGGAGCCCGAACGGCGACGCCCCGTTGGGGAACGACCCTACCGGCGCCGTCGTGGCGAAGCCGTCATCGACCGGGTACATCGCTGCGAGCGGATTGTCGGGGTCGGGGTGCTTCCTCCCCCACGCCACACACTCCTTGCCGCAAGCGTTGAGGAAGCCGCCCTTCGTCGGAGGATCGTCACCCCACGGGTATTTCCGCCCGTCGGAGCCTCGCGTCGCGAACTCCCATTCGGCCTCCGTCGGCAACCGCTTGTCGACGGCGGTGCAGAACGCGTTCGCGAGCTCCCAGTCGATGCAGTTGATCGGGTAGCTCGCGCGCTCCTCGGGCTCGCGGATGTTGCACAGCGGGTCGTAGAGCTTGCGGGCGGCGGCGTCGATCCCCACCCACTCGTTCTCCTTCGGCGCGCGCTTGCACTCACCGCGATCGCTGCATGCCTTGTACGCGGCGACGGTCACCTCGGTCGTGTCCATGCAGTACGCGCTCAAGGTCACCTGGTGCGCGGGACGCTCGTGCTCCTCGTCCTTTCGATCGTCGGAGCCCATGAAGAACTTGCCGCCCGGGATCATCGTCATCCCCTCGGGGCATGTCGGCGGTGGCGGCTCGGTCACCGGCGGCGCGACCGGCGCCGACGATGACGAGACGACGCTCGCGACCGGCTTGTCGTCGGTGACGGTCTCTCGACCACGGAACTTCAGGGCCCACACGCCGACGGCGATGAAGACGACACCGAGCGCGACGACTGCGCCTCCGACCGCGACGAGCGTCCCGCTCTTCGCGGGAGCGGGCGCCGCCAATGGGCTCATCGGCGGCATCCCGTTCGCCGCGGGCATCGTCGGATGGCCGTTCGCGTTGGCCGGCGGCGGCAGAAACGGGCCGGTGGCGCTCGCACCGACCATCGGCTGCTGGATGGGCCGGCTATCGCGGAACAGCGCCGACGCGTTCGGATCCGAGCTCGGCACCGTGTACGGTCCCTGCCCTGAAGGAGCGAGCGCGGTGAGGAGCTGGCTCGACTGCGACGCATCCATCGCGGCGAACCCGCGGAGCGGCTCGAGCGACATCGCGCTCCGCAGCGCTTCCCAGAGCTCGCCCATCGATCGGAAGCGCTCGTCGGGCGCAACCGCGAGCGCGCGCCGGAGCACCGCCTCGACCGCGTCCGGCACGTTCGCGCCGTACGTCCGGGGCGTGGGACGCCGCCTCGGATCCATCGAGGAAAACGCGAGCTGCGTGAGGTCGTCGCCGTGGAGCGCTGCCGCGTACGTCATCAGCTCGGTGAAGATCAGACCGAGCGCGAACACGTCCGTCCACGGCCCCGTTGCCCCGTGCGAGCGGGAAAACTGCTCCGGCGCTCCGTACGCCGGGGTGAACGAGGACACGACGCCCTGCGTCTGCGCGAACGATCCACCGAGGCGCTGCGCGTCCTGCACGACCTTCGCGATCCCGAAGTCGAGCACCTTCACGGTGAAGTCACCGCGCGGATCGCCAAGTATGAAAATATTTGCAGGCTTCACGTCGCGATGCGCGATGCCCTTCTTGTGCGCGAGCGCGAGCGCCTCGGCCGCCGGCTCGAGGATGCGGAGCGCTTGCTCGGCGGTGCGGGGCGGGACCCCCGCCACCCTCTCGGCTTCGAGGACCTGCTCGAGCGAGCGGCCCTCGAGCCACTCGAGGACCATGTACGGCAGCTCGCGCCCGTCCGGCGTCCGCAACGTGCCGACATCGCGCGCCTGGCAGATCGCAGCGGACCGCTCCGAGAGATCCGCGAGGAGACGGCCTTCCTGGATGAAGCTCTCGACGAGCTCCTGGCGTCGATCGGGCGGGAGATCGCCGAGCGCACGGAAGACCTTGATCGCGACGGGCCGGTTCCAGACCATGTGCCGCGCGCGATAGACCAGGGCAAAGCCCCCTTCGCCAACGACCCTCTCGATCTCGTATTTCTCCGAGACCGTCGTGCCGACGAGTGAGAGCGGGTCTGCTGAGGTCATCAAGGCGACGGGAGCTTATCAAAGGCTCTACGCGAGAAACCAATCTCCGGTTTCACTCGATGCACTGTCCCCTGGAGCCGACGAGCTTCCCCCCGCCGCCTACGCTGCGGTCGCGCTCGATGGGCAGGCGCCTCCGCGAAAGGTCAGCGCGGTATCGTACGGGCGTCATGCCCCTCGTCTTCGTCTACGGCACCCTGATGCGTGCTGGTGCCAACCACGGCGTGCTCCTGCGGCTCGGATGCACGTTCCTCGGCGAAGCGACGACACTCGAGCCGTGCACGCTCGTCGACCTCGGGCCCTACCCCGCCCTGCTCCCGCTGCGCGACGGCGCACCTCCGCCGACGACGCGGATCGAGGGCGAGGTCTGGGAAATCGACGATCGCGCCCTCCGCGAGCTCGACGCCTTCGAGGGCTACCCCGAGCTCTACACGCGCGAGCGCATCGCCCTTCGCGTCGCGGAGCCCGAAGCGCGCGAGGTCGACGCGTTCGTCTACGTGCTCGCGCGGCGGCCGCCGGCGCGGGCGCGCGTCATCGCGACCGGCCGCTACGCGGCGGCGGGAATGGCCCTGCCCGAGGGCGCAGCCCCGGATCAGTTCGAGGCGAACGAGGCCCCGCAGGAGCGACGAAAGCGCCGCTAGGCCCGCTCTCGAGGCACGACCGACACTGGAAAAATGCGGTCGTGATCCATCGCGCTTGACAATGAGGGCCCAAACGAAGATGTTGCGCGTCCCGTCACGGGAAACCGGAGCGGGCCCAGGTAGCTCAGTTGGTAGAGCAGGGGATTGAAAATCCCCGTGTCGGCGGTTCGATT
>ERZ778025.156-NODE-156-length-210867-cov-14.054888_pt1 | contig 210867 bp, 171 predicted proteins | sample MGYA00375755_ERZ778025 | MGnify/ENA primary metagenome ERZ778025 (study PRJEB29350, sample SAMN05389825) | bioreactor metagenome | isolation source: Thiocyanate bioreactor | place: South Africa: University of Cape Town | collected 2014-03-17 ...
GACGACGACGACGACGACGACGACGACGACGACGACGACGACGACGACGACGACGGCGACGACGACGACGACGACGACGACGACGACGACGACGACGACGACGACAGCGACGACGACGACGACGACAGCGACGACGACGACGACGACGACGACGACGACAGCGACGACGACAGCGACGACGACGACGACAAGTGATGGCCCCGTGGCCAGCGTCGCGGGGCTGCCGGTCTCGACGCGGCTCGCTCACCGGCGACCGCAGAAGATCGCGCCCCGATGGGACGTCCTCCGTCACGCGGACCGCGCAGCGGCAAGACCGCGCGCGGACGCGGTAGCGAGCGGCCGAGCGCGACACGGAAGAGGGCGTCCGAGCACGGCCGACCGCCGCGCCTTCCGTTCCCGCCTCCCTTCCGCGTCTCGTTCTGCCTTCGCCTTCTCAGGCCCTTCCGGGCCGCGTCGGCGCGACGGTCAGCTCTCGTCCTTCGGATCGGTGTAGGCGCTGGCGAGCTTGGTCACCTCGTCGCGCAGCTTCTTGTGCGCGACGAGCTTCCGAACGAGCTCCCAGAGCGCGGGATCCGCGAGGACCTTCATCGGCGCGTCGCCGCGGGCCTTCTTCGGGATCGCGGCGGGTCCACGCGCGCGGAGCTGGTTCATCTTGTCGATGTACGGCTTCGTCGGAAAGAGATCGCCCTTCTCCCACGCGAGCACCGTGGCCTGTTCGATGCCGATCGCCTGGGCGAGCTCCTTCGCCGTGCAACCGAGCTCCTTGCGCAGCGCCTTGATGTCGTCGGGAGTCACGGCGCGACCTTAGCTCCCACGGCGCCCGAAGGCGACAGAGATGGAACCGGCCGCAGAAAGCGCCGCCGCTTCGCTTCCAGCCGCCGCTCGATGCGATACGATGACGGGACTTACTTGCCATTCACCTTCCGGAGCGCCTTCCTCCTCGCCGCGGTCCTCGCGCCCGCCGTAGCGACCTCGTGCGATGACGAAGGCGGTGCGCGCGATCTCGCCCTTCGCGGAGACGGCGGGGCCGCGCCGATGCTGCAGGACGCGCAGGCTGGCGACGCCCAGACAAGCGGCCCGATGTCCACGATGCGCATCGCGCATCTCGCCCCTGGGCTCGGCCCGATCGACTTCTGCTACCAGGGCGCGAAGAAGGGCATGTTCGTCGGACCGGTCCTCGGCGGCGCTGCAGCGCCTCCGCCCTCGGACGGAGGCGACGCCGGCAATTCGGGCGAGGACCTCCCCGGCGACGGCGTCGACGCGGCGGCCCCGGACGCCGATGCCGGTCCCGATGGAGGCGACGGCCACGCGAACCTTCGCTCCGCTTCGTTCCGTACCGTCTCCAAGTATCTCGTCCTCCAGGCTGCCGGACCGATCACGCTCGCGATCCTGCCTGCCGGCGCGAGGTCCTGCGCGAACGCGCTCCTGACCGCCGACGTCACGCTCGACCCGGGCAAGCTCTTCACCGTCGCGCTTTTCGGTCGGCCCGCAGACGGCGGCGTCGCGCTCGAGCTCGGCGCGTTCACCGACGATCGCACGACCGTGCCGGACATGCTCCGGGCGCGCGTGATCCACGCCGCCCTCGGCACGGCCAACGTGCCGGGCACCGGCCCTCTCGCCACACGCGCGGTCGCGACGAAGACGACGGTGCTCGCCGACCGCGTCGAGCCACGCCGAGCCGCGACCGCTTCGCAGGCGGTCACGGTCGATGGGCTCGGCTACGTGACCGCGCCGCCGGTCCCACCGCCCGCCTCGATCGCGATCGGCCCCGCTTCCGGCGCGGATGCCGGCTTCGAACCGTGGCTGAGCCAGAGCACGAACCTCGACCTGCGCGGCGGCTCGCTCCACACCGCTTTCGTGCTCACAAACGCGACCGATGCGACCGATGCGACGTTCGAGGTGCTCTGGTGCGCCGACACGACGACGTCCGGCGATCGGACGACGTGCACGCTCATCCGGGGCAGCGAGCGCTGAGCGATCGCGCGCGCGCCGCGATCAGCCCGAGCCGGCGATGGTCATCCGGCTCACGCGGATCGTGGGCGCGGCGGTGGCAGTCCGGAGATCGAGGTCGGAGCCGACGGCGTCGATGCGCTTGTAGAGCTCGTCGACGTTGAGCGAGATCGTGACCTCGCTCACCGGGTAGGCAAACTCGCCGTTCTCGATCCAGAAGCCTGCGGCGCCGCGCGAGAAGTCGCCGGTGACGGCGTTGAAGCCGAAGCCCATCATCTCGGTGACGTAGAGCCCGGACTTGGTCCCCTTGATGATCGCCTCGTTCGAGTCGGTGCCCGGCTCGAGGATGAAGTTCGTGGTGCTCGCGGAGACGCCCGCGGACCCGCCGCGCGCGGCGTTGCCCGTGCTCTTGCGCCCGAGCTTCCGCGCCGAATAGCTGTCGCAGAGGTAGGTCCGGAGGATGCCCTTCTCGACGACGAGGTTCCGCCGGCTCGCGAGGCCCTCGCCATCGTACGGACGAGAACCCGGCGCGCGCTTGATGAGGGGATCATCGACGATCGTGACGAGCGAGCTCGCCACCTCGGTCCCCTCGCGTCCGACGAGGTAGCTCGACTTCCGCCAGATCGAGCCACCCATGATGCAGCCCGCGAGCATGCCGAGGATGGAACGCGCGGCATCGGGATCGAAGATGACCGGGGCCTCGCACGTCGCCACCGAGCGGGCGCCGAGCTTGCGGAGCGTGCGACGAGCGGCCTCCTCACCGACGGCCTTCGGATCGTCGAGCTCGTCGAGGAAGCGCTTCGCGGTCCAGTGGTATCCGCGGCGCTTCTTGCCTCCCTCGTCCTCGGCGACCGGCACGACGCTCAGGGACTGGTACGAGCCCTTGTACGCCGCGCGGAAGCCGCTCGAGAGGACGATCGCAGCGCCACCGGCGGTGCGGCTGAACGTGGCGCCCTCGCTGTTGGAGATGCGCGGATCGAAGTCGCGTGCAGCCTGTTCGCCGATCTTCGCCGTGGCGATCGCTTGTGCGGCGTCGACTCCCCCGCCCTTCGGATCGAAGAGATCGAGATCCGGCGCGAGCGACGGGTCGCAATGCGCCTCGTCTGCCGGACCAGCGAACGGATCTTCCTGCGCGAGCTCGACGAGCTCGAGGGCGTCGCTGACGAAGCGCTGGATCCCGCCTTCGGTGAGGTCGCTCGTGGATGTCGTCGCGACCTGCTTGCCCTTCATCACGCGAAGGCCCGCGGAGCGATGAGCAGCCTCTTCGACGAGCTCCGGCTTGCCGAGGCGCACGCGTGCGGAGAGCTCCGCGCCCGAGCGCAGGAGGCACTCGGCGACGGTCGCGCCTCCCTTGGTCGCCATTCCGATGATGCGGTCCCCGAGCTCGAGCAGCTCGGCGAGCTCCGAGTCGACGCGTGAAGTCATTGGCCCAAGGTAGCACACCTGCGAGCTCACCCGCGTGAGCGGACGCGCGAGCGAGCGAAGCCTCGGAAACCTCGCTCGCCCCGCATCGCGCAACCTGCGATCACGCCGCTCAGCCGGGCCGGGCCGCAATACCGTTCGGTTAGGCCGCGGCCGCCGGAGACAGAAACAGGAAGGCGGGAGGACGGGAAGAATTTATTGATCAAACTCTCTTCCCGCCTCCCCGCCTTCCTGTTGAATCTCTCTCGGTTCGCTCGAACGACGGCATTGGGCCCAGCCGCACGTCACTCGTCGGCGAGCGCCGCGCTCGCGCTGCGACCGCGAGCGCAGCTCGTTCGGCTCAGCCTCCGAGCGACGCGAGGTACTCGGCGATCTGCGGGAGCGGAAGCACCTTGTGAGGGATCCCCGCGCGCACCGCCGCGCCAGGCATCCCGTAGACGACGGCCGTCTCCTGGGCCTCCGCGACGACGATGCCGCCAGCGTCGCGGATTGCGCGCGCACCCTCGACGCCGTCGTCCCCCATGCCCGTGAGGATGACACCGACCGCTCGCGGGCCCGCGGCAGCGGCGACGCTCTTGAGCAGGCGGTCGGCGCTCGGGACGTACCGATCGTCCGGCCGTGGCGCGCCGATCACGATCTTGAGCTCGACGCCGTTCTGGTGGACCTCCATGCACTGCCGGCCCGGACACACGAAGCCCGTCGACTTGCCGAGGCGATCGCCGTCCTGCCCTTCGCTGGTGCGGACCGAGCCCTTCCGGTCGAGCCGCTCGGCGAACGTGCGCGTGAACTTGTCGGGCATGTGCTGCGCGACGACGAACCCCGCGGTCGTGGTGGGAGGGATCTTGCCGAAGATCTCGAGCAACGCGCTCGGCCCACCGGTCGAGCTCGCGATCGCGACGACCTGTTTCGGCGGGATGTACACCGTCGCGCGCGAAGAGCCCGGCTCGGACAAGCTCCTCTGATCGAAGCTGCTCATGCTCGGCGGCCTCCGCGAGACCGGCGCTCCAGGGGCAAAGCTCGCCCGGAGCTGGCGCACGAGGAGCACCTTCTCGCGGATCTGATCGCGCAGGTCGGTTGCGTCGGGCGCGATCTGGGCGGTCGGCTTCGCGACGAAGTCGAGCGCACCGAGCTCGAGTGCCTTGAAGACGTTTTCCTTCTGCGAATAGCTGGAGACGACGATGACGGGCGTGGGCTGTCTCGACATCAGGATGCGCAGGAACGTGAAGCCGTCCATGCGCGGCATCTCGAGATCCAGCGTGATGACGTCCGGCTTGAGGAGCGCCGCGAGGCGGAGCGCTTCTTCGCCGTCCGCCGCCTTCCCGACGACCTCCACCTCCGGGTAGGTCGCGAAGACCTCGGCGATGTTCCGGCGGTTGTACGCGGAGTCGTCGACGACGAGGAGCCGAATTGCACCTCGGGTCATTTGACGGAGCTCGGAAGCAGCGGTTTTCGGTACACCAAATCTTCTTTCAAATGTAACAGCTCGAACGCCGTCGTGACATTCAACAGTGATTCGGCGTGGCCAAGCAAGAGTACGCCGCCGGGGACGAGGCGGTCGTAGAACATCTCGATGACCCGGCGTCGCGCGGCAGCATCGAAGTAGAGCACCACGTTCCGACAGAAGATGACGTCGCATCGACCGACGAGCTGGGTGCGCTCCTCGTCGAGCAGGTTCATCTGCGTGAAGTGGCAGAGCGTGCGGGCGGCCGGCACGACACCATGGAGCCCCGCGTGCCCCGCCTGTCCCGAGACGGTGCGCGCCGAACCACCGGAACCGAACGCGGGCTCACTCGCCTCGTGCGGGACGAACCACTTGGCGCGGGCCTCGTCGCTCGTCGCTCGGAACGAAGCTGGACCGTAGATGCCACGGCGCGCCGCTGCGATGCACTTCTTCGAGAGATCGGAGCCGTACACCCGCAACTCCCATCCCGCGGTCGGATCGAAGAGTCCCGACTCGAGGATCAGCATCGCGATCGTGTACGCCTCTTCTCCGGTCGAACACCCGGCACTCCAGACCTGGATCCGCCGCCGCGGCTTCGCAGCGAGCATCGGCAGGAGCTCCTGCTGGAACGCCCGGAGCTGGTAGTCCTCGCGGAAGAAGTACGTCTCGTGCGTCGTCAGGAGATCGCCGGCCTCGTCCCACTCCTCCCCGGCGAGCGGGCTGTACTTGAGAAGCTGGTAGTAGTCGGCGAACGACGTGAGCCCGCGCACGTTCAAGCGCTCGCGGAGCCGTCGCTCGAGCGAGGAGCGCGACTCGGGGCCGAACCAGATGCCCAGACGTTCGCTGACGAGATCGCGCAGCAGACGGTACTCGTCCGCACGGAGCTGAGGCTCCCCTGGTCCGCGACGTCCTCCGAAGAGCGGCTTCTTCACGGCATTCACGTCGCGCCGGACGAACGCTCCGCAAGGGCCTGCATGATCGAGCGGCGGACGTCGGCGCTCCGCTCGCGATCGAGCCGAGCGCGCAGGATGCTCTCGCCGTCGGGACCGAGCGCGCCGAGCAGCTCGGCGGCGCACCTCCGTACGGTCTCGGCGTCGTGTTCGATCGCCGACGCGAGCGCCGTGAGCGCGCGCTCGTCCCCGAGCTTCGCGATCTCTCCGAGCGCGAGCTTCACGACCTCGTGGTCCGGATGGTCCGTCGCGCTCATCAGCGCCTCGACGTGACCTTCGAGCCCGACCCCACCGACGACGTCGATCGCAGCCGCGGCGATCGACGGCTCGCGAGACCGGAGGAGCGGCCGGGCGGCGGCGAATGCGCGCTCGGGATCGGCATCACGCAGCGCACGGATCACCGTTCCGAGGCGGATCGGATCCCGTGTCGTCGCTGCGAGCGACGCGAGCTGCTCTGCGCGACCGAGCCGACCGAGCGCGCGGATCGCGGCGAGCGCGACGACGGCCTCCTCGTCAGCGAGCGAGACGGTGACGGCGTGAGCGGCATCCTCTCCACCGATCGCCGCAAGCGCGTCGATCGCCGACCGCCGAACGGCGGCCTCTCGATGCGTAAGCGCGCTCTCCAGGAACTCAGCGTCGGACGGCGCGGCCGAGCCGGCGCAAGCGAGCGCCTCGATCACGATCGCTGCCCAGAGCGCATCGTCGCCACGCGGATCGACGCCTGCGAGCATCTCGCGCGCGGGCGCGACATGGCGCGTCGCGATCGCGGAGAGCGCCCCGTGAGCGGCCGAAGCGACCTTTCGATCGGCGCTCCGCGTATGACGCGCGACCGCGGAGAGGTCGCTGGCCGCCCCGACGATCGCGAGGCTCTTCAGCGCCGGTGCGACGACCTCGGGCGACGGATCCCCCAGCGCCTCGCGCACCGCGACCAGCGGCTCGGACTCGGACGGTGCGAGGTCGGGCAACATCGAGATCGTCGCGCCACGCAGTGAAGGCGCCGCGCCGAGACCGGCAACGAGGAGCGGCTCGACGGCCTCCTGACCGAAGAGGTGGAGCGCGGCCTCCGCACGCTCGGCCACGTCGTCCACCTGGAGCGCGTCGGCGATGAGCGAGACATCGTCAGGATCACGCACGAGACCGAGCGCGAGGATCGCCGCGCCCCGCGCAGGCTCGTCCGTCTCCTTCGCGAGGACGCGAAGCCGAGCGTGTGCCGCCGGCGAGGCCCGGAGATTCTTGGTCGCGATCTCGACGAGCGCTCCGTCGTTCCATGCCTCTTCGAGCGAACGGCCGAGCGACATCGTCGCCTCGCGAGAGAGCGACGGGCTCGGATCGGCGATCGTCTGCGCGAGCGTGAGCAGCGCACGTGGAGCGATGTTGCCCGCCGCCGCCGCGATCGCGCTTCGCTTGAGGAGCGTGTCCGCGAGCAGCGGCTCGAGGCTCGTCCACGGGATCGTCGCCTCGAGCGCGCGAAGCGCGTCGAGCGCTGCCACGCTTACCTGGGGGCTGTGCTCGCTGACCTCGCTTCCGAGCAGCGTCGTGAGCGTCGTCGTCGCGAGCTCGCGCGCCTCCTCGCCTGCGAGGTCGGCCTTCCCGAGCCCCTCGACGGCCGCGACGACGACGTTGACGTCGGGGTCCTTCGACGCACGCACGAGCGTCTTCATCCCCGCGAGCGTGGGCGCGCCGGCGAGGACCTCGACCGCGAGCTTGCGACCGTCCGCGTCGAGTCGGTCGAGCGCATCGATCGCGCCGGGCACCGCGTCGGGACCGATGAGGATCAGCGCCTCTACCGCTGCGTTCCGAAGGCCGATGTTGTCGTGCTCGGCGAGCGCGCGCGCGACCGCGAACACGACGGCAGTGCGGGGCTCGACCCGCGTCGCGATCGCGGCGGCCTCCTTGCGAACGCGCCAGTCCTCGTCGCCGAGCGCCGCGAGGAGGAGCTCGCAGGACTCCGGAGCCGGCAACGTCGGGATGTCCTGCGCTGCACGCCGGCGAACCTCCGGCTCGCCGTCCGTGAGACTGGCGCGAACGCGCGTCACCAGGCGCTCGGTCACGCGATCTCCACGGAGGCGGCGTTGACACCGTCCGCGAGCGCCGCCTGCGTCACGGCCCCGAACGCCCTGGCATCGAGCACGAAGACCAGCCGCGATCCCAGCGTGGTCACGCCTTCGATCCCGCGGGTCTCGTCGCCCGCTCCGAGCGGCGGTGCGGGACGGAGCTCGCCGCCGGCGAGACCGAAGACCTCGGACACGGAGTCGACGACGAGCGCGGCATGGTGCGCCCTGGTGTCGGGCGCCCGTCTCCCGGCTTCCTCTTTGCTCCCTGCCAGCCCGACGTCGAGCACGATCCACTTCGTCTTCCGCGATCGCGGGACCTCCGGGAGCCCGAACCGCTCGCGCAGATCGATGACGGGGACGACGTCGCCGCGGTAATCGGCGACGCCCTTCACCGTCGCGGGAGCGCTGGGAAGGCCGACGACCACGAGCGGATTCACGATCTCGCGGACGACCTCGATCCGCACGGCGTACATCACCTCGCCGACGAGGAAGCCTACGAGGTCTTTCGAGGGGTCGTGTCGGTGGCGAGCCATCGTTACTCCGCAAACAACGGCGCGAGATCGAGGAGCATGAGGACCGCGCCGCCCTGGGGCCGACCGATGCCGACGACGTGAGGCGGCTGCTCCGTGCCGAGGACCGTGGGCGGCTCGATCTCCGCTTCCGAGAGGCGAAAGACCTGGAGCACCTCGTCCACGAGCAAGCCGATCTCTTCGTCGACCGCGTCGACGAGGAGGATGCGGCTCTTGCGATCCATCGTGAACGTGCGCGCGAGCTTGAACCGTCGCTTCAGATCGAGGACGGCGACGAGGCGTCCGCGGACGCTCATCACCCCGACCACGTCGGGATCGGCCCGCGGCACCTCGGTGATCGGCAGCGGCTTGAGGATCTCGACGATGCTGCCGATCTCGATCGCGTACGCCTCGCTGCCCAGCGTGAACGCGAGGTACTCCGCGCGCTTGCCGAGCTCGTCGGCGCGTTGCATCGCCGAGCGGCCTTCGATCCTGCGAGCAAGCGTCTTCACGCGAAGCCTCCGCCTCCTCCGAACACATCGCCGCGCTCCGCTCCGCCGCGCATGCCGCTCTCCGGCGCGTCGATGCTCCGGCGCACCACCGCAACCTCACCGCTCATCCCGGCCGGCTGCAGGCGCGAGGCCTCTCCCACCGGAACCGTCGCCAGGACCTCGGCGATGAGCGCGGCCGCGTCGATCACGAGGCCGACGCGCTGGTCGCCGAGCTCGGTCGCGCCGGCGAACCCACGCACCTTCTTCAGCGACCGGCCGAGCGCCTTGATGACGATGTCTTGCTGGCCGACGAGCCGATCGACGACGAAGCCGACGCGACGATCCGCGACCGTGGCGATGACGACGTAGCTCTTCGGTCGAGCGTTCGGCCCTGCGAAGGGACGCACCTCGGGCGGCTTCGGAGTCTTCGCATCCTCGTTGAACCAGACGCCGGCGCGGTGGCCTTCGAGCTGGAAGACCTTGGAGAGACGAGCGATCGGGAGCGTTGCTCCACGCTGCGTCATCACCTCGCGACCATCGAACGTCCTCACCATCGACTCGTCGAAGACGATCGCCTCCTCGACGCTCGCGAGCGGCATGCAGAAGGTGCGCCCCGCCACCTCGACGATCAGCACGCTGATGATCGCGAGCGTGATCGGCAACGTGATCGTCATCTTCGTGCCGATGCCGACCTCACTCGTGATGTCGACGACGCCACCTAGCTTGGCGATGTTCGTCTGCACGATATCCATGCCGACGCCGCGGCCGGAGAGGCTCGTCGCCGAAGGCCGCGTCGTGAAGCCGTGCCGGAAGACGAGCGCGAGCACGTCCTTCGTGCTCATCTCGCGCGCCTCGGCCTCCGTCACGAGGCCGCGCTTGAGCGCAGCCGTGAGGATGACCGCCGGGTCCATGCCCTTCCCGTCGTCCTCGACCTCGATGACGACGTGGTTGCCCTTCTGGAAGGCATTGAGCGCGATCGTCCCGACAGCGGGCTTCTGCACGTGCATGCGCTCGTCACGGTCCTCGATGCCGTGATCGATCGCGTTGCGGATCATGTGCATGAGCGGATCGCTCAGCTCCTCGACGATGAGCTTGTCGATCTCCGTCTCTGCACCGGTGACGACGAGGTTCACCTGCTTGTCGTGCTCGCGCGAGATCTGCCGCACGATGCGCGCGAGCTTGTCGAACACCTGGCCGAGCGGGACCATGCGCACCTCGAGGATGCCGTTCTGCATCTGCGCGAGGTGGCGTTCGAAGGAGCGATGCAGGCGCGTGAGGCTCGTCGCCAGCTCGCGCAGCTCGCCGTCGTGCGGCTGCCCGGCAGCCCCACCCTTGCCACGCATGAGCGTCTCGTGGAGGCGCACGCGCTCGGTGAGACGCGAGACCGCCGAGCGGACGATCGCGAGCTCGCCGACGATGTTCATCAGGTGATCGAGCTTCCGGATGTCGACGCGGACGGTCTGCGTGACGCTCCGAAGCGTGAGCTCGCGCTGCTGCTGCTCGCGCTGCGCCTGCGCTCCTCCGGAGCCGACAGGCGGAGCGGAGGGCGCCGGCGGAACGGACTGGTGCACACCGGGGACCCCGGTCTGGTTCGGCGGCGGAGGCCGCGAGGTTCGCGTTCCCTCCGTGTAGTCGTCCGCCTCGCTCAGCATCCCGAGCGCGTCGTCGGTGCCGGGCTCCAGGTCGAACGACGGGAGCGGCGCCGGCGGCATCTCCGACGCCGACGGACGCGGCGGCCGCATGCTGTCGTGCGCAGACGGAGCGGCGTCGCGCCGGCGAACCTCTTCGATCGACACGTTCGGAGCGGCGACCGCCGCACCGAGGACGGAGAGCCCCTCGCGGCTCGCGACGAGAATCTCGAGCTCCACGCTCTCGGCGTCCCCGCCTTCGCCGGTCGGGAGGAACGTGATGATCTCGCCGTGGGGGCGCGTCTTCGCCTTGAGCTCGTCGAGCGCCGAGTCGATCGTCGCGAGCTGGAACTGCACCCGCATCCGATAGAGCGAGAGCCCGGCCTGGAGGTTCGTGCGGAGACGATGCTCCTCGTACTCCGTGAGGACTCCGAGGAGGCCCGGATCGAGCTCGTATTGCGCGACGACGCTGCCGCCGCCACCGCCCTTCTGCTGCGCGACCTGCCCGAGTGCAGCGAGGAGCGCCTTCACCTCGGCCGCCGGCTCGGGACCGTCCCCCTTCGCCGCGCTGAGGATGCGCCCGTAGAGCTCGACGGACTGGAAGAGGAGATCGAGCACCTGCGGGGTGAGCTCGATCCGCCCGAGCCGCAGGTCGTCGAGGAGATTCTCGAGCTCGTGCGAGAGCCCGGACATCATCGCGGCACCGAACAGGCCCGAGAGGCCCTTCAGCGTGTGGACCGCGCGGAAGACGTCGTTGACGAGCTCGGCGTCACTCCCGCCGCGCCGGCAGACCTCGTCGAGGGCGAGGAGGTCGCGGCTGAGGCCGTCGACGATCTCCTGCGCCTCGGAGAAGAACTCCTCCCTCGCCTTGTCACCGGCGCTGTCGCCGCGACCGCCCGAGTGCTCGCCCATCGCTGCGCTACCTTCTCGAGCCGCCGGGCGGGACGGACGGTGCGTCCTCGGAGGCTTCGAGCTGGGCCTTCGTGCGCTCCGAGCCCTGAGCGGCGTCCGTCAGCAACAACCCCTCGCACACGCCACGGAGCGACTCCGGGGTGAACGGCTTGGGCACGTACGCGTCCGCGCCGAGCTTGCGCCCGCGCTCCACGTCGCGCGGCGTCGCCTGCGTCGAGATGATCACCAGCGGCGTCGAACGGTATTGCGCCGAACGACGGATGAAATGGATCAGCTCGAGGCCGTTCACGTCCGGCATGTTGATGTCGGTGATGATCAGATCGTAACGGGCGCGCGGCAGGAGGCGCATCGCATCGAAGCCGCTCTGCGCTTCGGTCACCTCGATCGCGCCGACCGACGGCGCGAAGGCCGGGTCTTCGAGGATCGCCCGGACCAGCGAGCGCGTCGACGCGGAGTCTTCGACGACGAGGATGCGGCGCGGCACGATGGCGAGTGTACAGTAACTGAGGCTTGGGCCGATAGCGACGGTGAGTGCCCGCGTGTAGACTCATCATCGTGTTCGACTCCTTGCCTCCGCCCAAGACCGCCGCCGCGCTCGTGATTGGCAACGAGCTGCTCAGCGGCAAGGTCGAGGAGGCCAACGTGCATGTGCTCGCACGCGCACTCCGAACGCTCGGGATCGAGCTCCGGCGCGTCGTGATGGTGCTCGACGACATCGACGTGATCGCACGCGAGGTGAAGCAGCTCTCGGAGTCTCACGACTGGCTCTTCACCTCCGGCGGTGTCGGCCCCACCCACGACGACGTGACGGTCCACGCAGTCGCGCGCGCGTTCGGGGCGAACGTGATCGAGGATCCGACGCTCGCGTCGATGCTCCGGGAGCACTACCAGGAGCGATGCACGGACGGGCACCTCCAGATGGCGCTGGTGCCCGAGGGCGCGAGCCTCGAGGCGCACGACAGCATCCGCTGGCCCACGATCCGCATCGGCAACACGTGGCTCCTTCCCGGCGTACCCGAGATCTTCCGCATGAAGCTCGCCGTCGTCATCGATCGGCTGGCCGGCGGAGTCGGCTTCGTGTCACGAGCGGTGTTCACGAAGATGGATGAGGGCGATCTCAAGGCGCTGCTCGATCGGGTCGTCGAGCGTTTTCCGGACGTCGGGGTCGGCTCCTACCCGAAGTGGCAAGATCCGACGTACAAGACGAAGCTGACGTTCGATGGCCGCGATCCAAGGCGTGTCGACGCGGCTCGCGATGCGTTCATCGCGCTCTTGCCCGAAGGCGAGCCGCAACGCGTGGAGTGAGGGGCTCAGGCGGACGCACCGCCGCTGGGAGCCTGCGCCGACCGGTCCGAGGCGGCGGAGGCTCACCATTGGGTCTACTGCGCATCGCGTCAAAGCCCGTTGACGCAGTCGTTCGAGCGACGCGGCTCAGTGTCCGAGAAACGGTCGAAAGAAGTCGTCGGCCTCGGTGAGGAGCCGCGGGATCGAGGCGCCGAGCTCGTGGCCGTCATCGACCTCGATCAGACGGACATGCGGCTTGCCACGCGACCACTCGCGCGAGAGCTCGACGTCGACGACATCGTCGCGCGTGCCGTGGACGATCCGTACGGGCACACGCACGTCCGGCCAGGGCCCGAGCTCGGTGTCGAGACGGGCCAGCTCGTCGACGAAGCCCCAGTGGACCCGAGCTCGCTGCTTCGTCGCGTAGTCGTCGACCTCGATGAAGCCCGTCTCCTTCCACGAGCGCCAGGCCTCGCTGCCGATGCGCGCTTCCCAGCGCGTGGCGATCTGGAACGCAGGCGCCATCAGGAAGACGGCCGCGACCCGCGGATCCGCCGCCGCGACGCGGCAGGCCGTCAGTCCGCCGAGGCTCGACCCGATGAGGGCGACGCGCGCACGCGGCCCGCCCACCGCGTCGATCGCCGCGATCACCCGCTCCTGCATGGCCGAGAGCAAGAGCTGCTCGAACGACGGAACCCGGAGATCGAGCACCTCGAGCGGCGCCCCGTGTCCCGCCGCCCAGGTCGCGAACGCTCTCGCCTTCGTCGATGCCGGGCTCGACGCGAACCCGTGCAAGTAGAGGAAAACGGGCGCGGGCGGTGCGTTCTTCGGATCCATCACCTGAACTTTCCCTCCGCGAGGAGCGGCGTGCGCACGACCTCGACCTCGCGCTTCTCGGTGCCACGCAGGACCGTGAGCACCATCTTGCTCCCGACGTCGCCGCGCACCGCGCGGCGGACGTCCTCCTGGCTCATCGCCCGGACATCTTTGCCGTCGATGAGCAGGATCTCGTCGTCGACGGCGAGCCCCGCCCGCTCCGCGCCCTGACCGGGGGGCATCGACCGAACGAAGAGCCGGTGGTCGCTCGACTGGCCGAGAGCCGCTCCGATCGTCCCGGGTGCCGAGCTCCCGCACCCGCAAAACCCGGCACAAAACACCGAGAAAGCCGCGACCAGCAGCCCTCGTTCACAGACCCTGAAAAAATTCATTCGCTTGCAGCGTGAGTGGGCGTTGCTTTCGGTCGCGGCAGCTCGCTAATCTTTCTTCGTCCCACAAGGATGGTCCTGCGTTACGCTTCGGGGCCGGTCGCGCGTGCTCCCATGTGGAAGCTGGTCATCGAGGACGACGAAGGAAAGCGGACAGTTGTCCCCCTGTCGCGCGATGACTACACCATCGGGCGTCAGGAGGGGAACACCATCCGCCTGACCGAGCGCAACGTCTCGCGCAATCACGGGCGCGTGCGTCGCAACCGGTCGGCCAACGGCTCTGGCTCGGTCTTCGTGCTCGAAGACCTCCGCAGCTACAACGGCCTCTTCGTGAACGGCCTGCGGGTCGCCCATACGCAGGACCTTCAGCACGGCGACCTGATCCAGATCGGCGACTACCGGATCGTCCTCCAGGACGATGCAGTGGGGTCCGCCGACGCCACCATCCCCATCGCGGCTCTCGATCTGAGCGACGCGAAGGCGACGATCCCGATCGCTGCCGCGTACCGCGGCCAGACGCTCACCGAGCGCCCGAACCGCCTCGTCATGCTCGTCGGGCCGACGCCCGGCGTGGAGTACCCGCTCGATCGCGAGCGCATGACGATCGGACGCGCCGAGGACGCGTCGATCTCCGTCAACCACAACTCGGTCTCGCGCCTGCACTGCGAGGTGCACGCGCTCGGGGACGGCCGCTTCGAGATCGTCGACAAGGGGTCGTCGAACGGCGTCCGCGTCAACGCCGTCGAGCTCCGTCGCAGCATCATCGAGGCCGGCGACGTGATCGAGCTCGGTGACGTCCGCTTCAAGTTCGTCGGCGCGGGTCAGATCTTCGTACCGGGCCCGAACGAGAGCCAGCAGCTCACGGCGATCAGCGATCGCGAAGCCGAGCTGGTGATTCCGAAGAAGGGCCTCGGCGGCTACTTCGTTCCGGTCGTCGGCGCGGGAGTCGTCGGCGCGATGATCATCCTCGCCTTCGTCTACGTGCTCCGGGCTCGCGCAGGCACGGACGAAGGCGACGGCAGGATCGAGCCCGACACGGAGCAGGCGATCCTCGCCGAAGCGAAGAGCAAGTGCACCATCGACGACTGCGAGCAAGCGCACACGATGGTGTCGACCTTCGCCGAGACCTCGCCCTGGCGTGACCACGCGGACTTCCGCTACGTCACCGCCACGTGGGCCGAGTCGCTCCTCCGGAGGGCACGCGTCGATACCGACAGCGCGAGCCGACGGGCGACGCTGAGCCGAATCCTCGCCGACCCGCGCGTCGACGCGATGGCGAGGAAGCAGGCGAACGACCTGCTCACGACGCCGGAGCCTGCGCCGACGCCGACCGACCTCCCGACCGTCGCGACGACGAAGGACTCCGGCGGCGCCGTCACTGCGGCCGTTCCCCCGACGCCGACGCCGACGCCGACGCCGGCCCCGACGCGCACCACGCCGACTTCGCACGCGACCGTCACGAGCTCACCGCCACCGGCGCCGGCGCCGGCACCTACGCCAAAGCAGTCGGGCACGAACGCGCTCGAGAAGGCCCGCGAGGCCGCGCTGCGAGGAGAGCCCGCGGTCGTGCGCCAGCTCCTCGAGCAGAAGGTCCGTAACGGCCACGGGACCGCCGAAGAGGCCAACCTCGTTCGCCAGGCATGCAAGGCGATGAGCGATCGCGTCTGCAGCGAAGACGTGAAGTCGAAGTACCCCTAGCCTACCGGCTCGGCGCAGCACGACGTCCGCGCATCGCACCGCTCTCCAGCGCTCGGAGCCAATCAGAACGTGGCGCCGGCGAACACGTCCGCGACGAGCGCGACGAGCAGATCGGCCTCTGCGCGGTCGAACGCGGCGAGGTGCGGCGAGTCGAGATCGAGCACGGCACGGAGCTCACCGCCGACCACGACGGGCACCACCAGCTCCGAGCGCGTTCGATCGTCGCACGCGATGTGGCCGGGGAAGCGCGACACGTCGGGCACGAGCTGGACCTCGTGCGTTCGCGCGCATGCACCGCAGACACCGCGATCGAAGTCGATTCGCAAGCAGCCCATCGTGCCCTGGTACGGCCCGACGGCCAGCGTTCGATCGCCGACGCGCCGGTAGAAGCCACACCAGTTCGTCTGAACGAGCGTCTCCCAGAGAAGGCACGCGAGTGTGGCTTCGATCGCCACGGCGTCCCGCTCACCGTCGAGCGCAGCGCGGATCTGCGGGAGCGCCTGCTCGAGGCGCGCGACGCGCTCGGCCGTCGGCAGCAGCGTCCCCCGAGCAACTGCCGGCAAGAGGATCCCTTCGGACATGGCCAGCCACCATAGTGGATGCCGCCTTCGCGTCGAGCGTCGCGCCGGTTGTCGGAACCAAGACAGTGACGGCGCCTGGACAGCGACTCAGCCGTGGTTTTCCCCGAGATCGCGGCGATTTCTCGGGCGACACGACCTGGCCCGCAAGCTGCATTGGAGGCTGCTCGGTGAACCGCATGAGCCCCTTTGGCCCCTTCGACATGCTCGATACCGTTCCTCGCGAGGCTTCGCCGACCGGCGATCGCAACGTGCGGGCTTCGGCCCCGCGTGTCCGGCGTGAACCGCAGCCTCCGCGGCAGCACTGGTGGTCCACGTTCGACGGCTGGCGAATCGCCGACCTCGACGCGGAGTTCTCTCTCGCCTGACCGCCAGCCGCTCTGGTCCCGCAGCGCTCAGGGCCCGATGCGATAGAGCGAACGGAAACGCAGCTTTCGCAACGGCGGACGCGCGCTCGCATTGTAGGCGTCGACGAGACGCATCACCTTCGCGGTGAGCACGGGATCGCGATAGACGGGCAGCTCGGAGTACACGAGCGTCGCGTGATCGTCGAGGGGCGTGCCGGTCTGCAGGATCGGACGATCGGCGATGAGCCACGAGCGCGCCGTCCCCGCGTCGATCCGACGCGAGACCTCCTCCGGGTCGGCCTTGTCGACGTCATAGACGCGCGGATGGAACGGCGGAAGGTAGAGCGGGATCTCCGGCAGCGCCGTCGCGTGGAGCTCGTCGCCGAACGTCTCGTGAACGAAGTGCGCGAAGCGCACGTCGTGATGCCATCCGAGCGGGACGAACGCGAGCAGCGTCATCCCCGCGAAGCTCGCTCCCGCGAGCAGCTTACCCGGCCAGCCGCGTCGCTTGGCCCATCCCCACACCGCCAGGCGCGCCGTCACGCGATGGCCGAATCGCCCCGGACCGAACGACGGCCCCAGCGCCATCACGACGAACATCGTCGAGAGCACCGCGATCGGGAACAGGAAGCGCTCCTCCTTGTGCGCGATCAGGTTGTGGACGACGAAGAACGGGAGCGTCGCCCACGTCACCGGATGACGCGGACAGCGAAGCCACGCCGCCACCGCGAGCACGAGCAGCGCGAGCACCACCGGCAAGAAGACGTTGGCCGGAAGCATCCAGAAGTAGGCGAAGGGAGGATCGGTCCCGAAGGTGCTCGCCGCGCCCTCGAGCAAGTTCGCCCGGAAGTACGACCACGCCGGGAACGTCCATGCGCCGTATCCCCAGCGATCGACGAGCGCCCCGATCGCGAGGGCGCTCACTCCTCCGAGCACGATCGCGCCGAGCCCGCGAAGCGATGCTCTCCCGACGATCCATGCCCAGGCGACGAGGCCGATCGCGATGAACGCCGTCTGGAAGCGCATCTCGAAGGCGATGCCGAAGAGGAGCCCCACGATGAACGCGCGTCCCGTCCGCGCGAACGCGGGCACGGACCATACGCGCCCGTCTTCGGACGGCGTCGCGCCCTCGAGCAGGAGGGCGAAGCCAACCGTGAGCACCGCCATCGCTCCGCTCTCGGACGACGTACGCACGAAGAGGTAGGGCAAGAAGCCGAGCATCGTGACGACGCGCGTGTGCGTGCGCGCCTCCTCCTCGGTCTTCATCCACGGCAGTGTCGTCCGGAGGAAGAGCGCGAGCGCGCCGACGTTGGCGAGGCCGGTGAGGAGCCGGAAGACGAACGCGACCTGGAAGATGTCGTGCACACCGGCGAGCCCGAGCCCCCGCGCGACGAGCCAGTAGACGAAGGGCTGCAGCCACGGCCGAATCTGCCGTGCGTGCTCCCAGGGCAAGAGCTTCGGATCCACCTCACCGAGCTTCGATCGCACGAGCTCGATGACCTGAAAGTACTCGTCGGGGTGGAAGTACGCGTAGCTGAACCACGCCGTCACGCAGGTCACTGCGAGCGTCACCGCGAGGTGCGCTCGGACAAACCGGTCGATCCGCGACGAGCCCGAGAAGGTCACGTGCTCCCTGCTTGGTTCTTCTTCGCCCGGAGGAGCAGGTGGAGCAGCGCCGGCAAGAAGAGGAGCGCCATGATCACACACGCGATCTCGCCCCACATCGCGAGCCGGCCGAACGACTGCAGCGCCTGATTGTCCGAGAAGAGCATCGAGCCGTAACCGACGACGGTAGTCCAGCTGCACAGCGCGACGGCCGCCCCCGTCCTCGACACCGCGGCGGTGACGTCACCTTCGAGGAGCCTCGTGCGGTCAAAGACATTGAATGGGTATTCGCAGCCGATGCCGAACGTGATCGGCAGCGCGATGAAGTTGAAGAAATTGAGCCTCGTTTCAGTATAGGCCGCAAGCCCAACGAGACAGGTGACACCCATCACGAGCGCAAGTAGCACGGAGAACGTCCCGATGCGCGAGCGCGTCGCGAACGTGACGACGATCACGACGGCGAGGAAGGATGCCCCCGTCGCGAGCGGTCCGTCCCGCTTCATCGACCGGATGAGCTCCGCGAAGATCGTCGAGCGACTCGCGGTCTGGACGAGCGTGCCATCGGGCAGCCTGACGTTGTCCGTCGTCTTCGCCATCCGGAGGAGCGTGCGACCGTCGGAGAACGAGACTCCGAATTTGTACTTGATGTACATCAGCGTCCCGAGCGTGCCGTCGTTCTCCGTGAAGCGTCGCTTGATGAGCGGCGGGAGATCCTTCGCCTCGACGATGCCGAGATCCTCGGGCGGCTTCATCTCCTCGAGGCGCCTCCGCTCCTCCTCCGGCATGTCGTGGAGAACGCGCGGGGTGAGGCGATCGCGAATTCGCTCGAGGACCTCGAGCTTCTGCTTCTGCTCCTCGGGGGTGCCGGGAAGGAAGTGCCGGATCGTGACGATCTCCTCGATCAAGGGGCCCTTCGGATCGGCCCGATCGGCCTCGAGGATCCGCTTCTCGAGGGCCGGCACCTGCTCCGGCGTGTCCGCCAGGATCAGCGTGCCGGAGATGCTCTGCTTGCCGCGGAAGACTTCGTTGTCGGCCTTGCTGGTCCACTCGCCCGGCCCGCCGACCTGCTTCGACGAGCGCGAGCCGAGCTTGGCGAAGTTGTACTCCCACGGGTCCTGAAGAAACGCGGGCAGGTAGGTCGCCGTCCAGGCAGTGAAGAGCAGCGGGACGATCACGAATGCGAGCGGCCATCGCTCGGTAACCTTGGCGATCGCGCGCATCACGGGCCCGCTCGAGCCGTCCTCCGAGATCGACGGCATCGGATCGCGGAGCCACGTCGGGAGGCGCTCCTGGACCCACTCGACGCTCACGATGAGCGCGGGGACGAGCGGGATGATCGACATCCAGACGAGGAACATGCCGACGAAGCCGATCGTCCCGAACTGGCTGAAGCCGCGGAAGTGAGTGATCGTGAGCGATCCGTACGCGATGCTCGCGACCGACGCGCCGACGAGCTCCGCCCGGAATGCGTTGAGCACGGCCTCTCGGCGCGCCACTTCCTTCTCCATCCCGCGCGCGCAAAACTCGCGATAGCGAGACAGGAGGACGATCGGGTAGTTGATTCCGTTGCCGAGGATGATCGCGCCGAGGAAGGCGCCCGGCGTGTTGACGAAGCCGAACACGGCCGTCGCGAACGCGTACGCCCCACCGACGCCCATCAGCGCGGGGGTCGAGATGACGATCAGCGACCACGGCGACCGGTAGAAGGCGATGATGCCGCCGAGGATGAGGAGGAACGCGATCCCGCTCGCCCAGGCGGCCTGGGTCAAGGTCGACTCCTTCTCCGCAACCGCGTTCGCGATGTCGCCACCGAAGCCGACCTTCATCTCCGGGTGATAGGCCGACGTGACATCGAGAGCGGCGATCCGCTTCTTCATGTCGGCGAGGAACAGATCGCCCGAGCGGCCGCCGGTGCCCGATGCGTTCGACACGATCCGGACGACCATGATCGTCCCCGCATCGTTCGCGAAGTAGCCGGTCGGGAAGTCGTTGTACTTCGCCGACGCGTTCTTCCAGCGCTCGTAATACGCGTCCATCCCGAGTGTACCGGGGCGAGCCGCGTCCGCGGCGTCGGTCGGCGTCGGCGACGGAGGAGACGGCGCATCTTCGAGGCGCTCGACGGCGCCGCTGCGATACGCGATCTCGTGGTCGAGTGTCTCGTCGGCCGCTTCGAGCTCGGAGAGGCTCACATAGAGCCATTTGTGCTTTTCGAAGAACTCCGCGAGGTCCTTCGTCCCACTCTCGACATACGCGATGAAGTCGGGCCCACAGGCGTTCTTGCATGCGGCGTCGGTCTCGGCACACGCGCGAAGACACGCCTCGAGCTTCTCGGACTCCGCCTCGAGGTTGGCGGAGAGATCGTCGACGAACCGCTCGTTCGCCTTCCGATCCGGGGACTCGACGACCACGAGGAACGTCGCGGTTCCGCCGACCCGTCCGAGCTGATGTTCGAACGCCTTGAAGCCCGGGCTGTCGCGCGGGAGCAGCTCGAGGAAGTCGGAGCGAAGCTGGAGATTCCTGGCGTAGGACCACGATCCGATCATGAAGAGCAGACCGAGGAACAGGACGATGATGGGTCGCCGGCCGGCGGCGTCGACCAGGCCTCCAACGATGCGTCGGAACATTCTCCCCCCGGAAAGTAAGCCGGCGTTTCCACTTACCATGGCCGGAACGCCGCGATTTCGAGCCTCCGCCGAGCTCGATGCGGCCGCGAACGCCGGCGGCTCGGGCCGCATCGGGCGGGCGATCTCGCGCGCGATCGGGCAAATCGCGCGCTCGGGCAGTTGACCGCGCGGACGGCTCGGCCTCTCATGGTCGCACGTGCACGATCCTCTCGCTCAGCTCGAGCGCTCGCACCGACGCCTCGAAGAGGCATGCGATGCGCTCACCATGGCCGCCCGTGATCGCGACATCGAGACGGCAGGCGACGTCTGCGCCTTCTTCGCGCGGCAGGTCCGCCGTCACGAGGAAGACGAGGAGAAGTCGCTGTTCCCGCGCCTCGAGGGCCTCGAGGCGAACGCCGCACTCCACGCCGTCCTCGAGCGGCTCTCACGCGAACATCGCGAGCACGAGGCGTTGCAGGCAAGGCTGGAGGACGCGGTCGCAGGTCGATTCGACGGCGACCTGTGGAGCGAGCTCGCGACGATCGCCGATCTTCTGACGCGGGCGTATCGCGCGCACATCGAGGAGGAAGAGACGCACCTCTTCCCCGCCGCTCGCGAGCTTCTCACGAGCGACGCGCTCGAGGCGATGAGCGCGGAGATGGCGGCGCGACGCGGCCGCTGACGATCGGCTAGCGACGGCCGACTTTCCGCGGCTGTTCCGTCCAGGGCAGCGCGGATCCTCGACGCCATGGCCGGCCGCCTTTTGGCTCTACCGTCGCAATCAAGCCCATCCGTCCGACCCCACGACGAGCCTCTCGTCCCGGCGTTCCTCGTTCTATCGCGAGCCGCTACCTCTCCGTGGTCGGCGCACCGCTCACGGTTCGCGAGCGGTCGCCCGAAAATCTGCGGAGGCGCTGATCACTTTCGGGTCGGGCTCGACACTACCTCCCGATGCATCGCCAGGGTTGGCAGGGTAAAGCCGCCGTCGTTCTCGGGCTGCTCCTGGTCACTGCCGTGATGGCGGGTGGCTGCGGAGCGGAATCGAGGGTCGTCGGCCTCGAGAGCGGGAGCGGGCCCACGCCATCTCTGCCGGTAGAGGCGGCAGATGCCTCTTCGCAAGAGGCCTCTACCGGTGGTGCGTGCGCATCGAACGCGTGCCCCGACGGACGCGTGAGCTGCCCGAACGCCCCGTTCCCTTGCGGCGTCGATTTGAGCTCCGACAACGACAACTGTGGAGCGTGCGGTGTTCGTTGTCCGACGGACAACAACTTTCTCGCACGTTTCTCGGGCGTAATGCGCTGCGTAGCCGGCTCCTGCCTCCTCGCTTGCGACGAGGAACATGCAGACTGCAACGGAATTCCTGATGACGGTTGCGAGACACTCGTCGCGGGGCCCTCGGCCAACGACATCAACAACTGCGGCGCCTGCGGCAACGTCTGCACCGACATCTGTTCCCAGGGAGTGTGCGGCTGTCCGCCAGGAATGACGTTCTGCCCGGGGGATGGGCAGTGCCACAACCTCAACCAAGAAGACGACAACTGCGGCGCGTGCGGCAACGTCTGTCCTCTCGACACCGAGCCTCCCTTCCCTCCCGAGTGGAACGTCTTCCGCGGGTGCGTCGCCGGCCAGTGCAACAAGCCGAGGTGTCAGCCGTTCGTCCGTGATTGCAACGGTACCTTCGTCGACCCGGGGGCCGACGGGTGTGAGACGTCGACGTTCTTCGACGTCAACAACTGCGGCGAGTGCGGGAAGGCTTGCGCCCCCGGCGAGAACTGCGTCTTCGGTGAGTGCCGCTGTCCGTGCGGGGCGGTCTGCACCAAGGGCCTCGACTCGGACCCCAACAACTGCGGGACGTGCGGGGTGAGGTGTCCGGGCGACTGGAGGTCGGTGGAGTTCTCCGCTCCGGTCTCGCTCGATCCCGCCCACGGCAAGCCCATCTGCGATCAGGGCGTCTGCGGGTACACGTGCTCCCCGCACTGGGCTGATTGCGACGGCGACATTCGCAACGGATGCGAGACCGACCTCCGAAACGATCCGCTCAACTGCGGAGGATGTGGCGTTCAGTGTGACGGCATCGAGGGCCAGCCCTGCATCGACGGACGCTGTCTCACGAAGGAGTGCGAGGTCCAATGAGCTCCATCAAGAAGCTCGGCACGAGCTCACTCGCGGTTCTTCTCGTCGCCGAGACTGCGCTCGCGTGCGCAGGCGAGGGCGAGCTCGAGCCGGAGCGCGAGGGGGTGCCGGACGCTTCAGCTGAAGTCGCCGACGCAGGCGATGCGGGCGACGGCGCTGACGCGGCAGACGCAGCCGACGCAGACCCATGCAGTGCCTCGGGCCTGTGCATCGTCCCCGTTCCCATCGACACGCGGGTCAACGTCACCTCCGTATCGGGATCGGGCGCGAAGGACGTGTGGGCCGTGGGGACGGCTCGAACGATCCTCCACTACGACGGCGCCGTATGGGAGAAGGCCGACACGATCCCCTACGACGCAGCCCCGTTCACGATGCGCGCCGTCTGGGTCGGCGGGCCCAACGACGTCTGGGTCGCGGACGGACCGACGATCCACCACTCGACAGGATGGAAGGGCCCGAGCGCCACGGTGTGGGAGTCGTCCGTCCTCGCCGGCACGTACACCGCGCCGACGGCGATCAGCGGCAACGACGGAAGAGTGATCATCGGACGCCAGATCTCGAATCAGTTCGACGACTACGAAGCGGCGATCGTCACGTGCAGCGGCTGGGACGCTGGCGGACTCCTCGAGCCGACGTACCTGGAAAACCGCCACTTCCGGACGAATGGAACGGACGGCCTCTGGTCGATCGCGATGACCGGACCGAATGAGGCGTGGGGAACGAGCTTTCCAACGACGAACGGGCCCGGCGCCCGAGTCGTCCGCGCGCACCTCGCGAGCCCCGGCGACGGCGGCGAACCGGACGCGGGACCGTCGTGGCAAGTCGAGGAGTACGACAGTCGTACGGAGAGAAACCTCTATGGTGTGTGGGGCGACGAGCAGGCCGTTTGGCTCGTGGGCGAAGGCGGTGTCATTCGCCGGATGACGCCGGCAAATCTTCCGTCGGGCGTCTTCGAGAACGTTCCGAGCCCGGTCATCGCCGATCTTCGCGGGATCTTCGGCTTCGGCGCAGACGACGTATGGGCCGTCGGCGACGACGCCACGGTGCTCCACTGGGACGGCAAGGTCTGGAGCAGGCTCGCGTCACCGTTCGACAGCGCTGCGGACAAGCCGCGACTCTTCTCCGTCTGGGGAAGCGCGCCGAACGACGTCTGGATCGGCGGTAACGGAGTCATCCTCCACTTCGAAGGGAAGGCGCCATGAGACTCACGCGCCGTACGAAGAGCCTCGCTCTTGCATTCATGTTCGCGCTTGGGCCGTCCTTCGCGTGCGCCACGGGCGACGACGAGCCCAAGGCGACACCGGCACCCGAGGTCGATCCGACTCCGCCCCTCGACGCAGCAGTCGCCGATGCCACCGATGATGGACTGCCCCCGATGCCGAGCACGTGCAGTGCAGGAGGGTTCTGCTACGTGCGCTCGCCGTACCTCGGGCCGCTTCTCGCGGTCTCAGCGTCGAGCGTCGACGACGCGTGGATGGTGCCCGAGCAGAGCGGTGCGCTGTTGCGGTGGGACGGGGCATCGTTGAAGCAGATCTACGAGTACGAGGGACCGACCCCGCCAAACATCACCTTTTCGGGTGTCTGGGCGGAGACGAAAGACAACGTCTGGGCCGCGGCCATGGGGAGCGACGGTCACGTCGTCCTCGTGCGCTACTCGAGTCCCCCCGGTGGAGGCGCGCCGGCGTTCCGGGAGCTTCCGACACGAGAGTCGGCGACTGCGATCCTCGGCATCTGGGGGACGCCGGCGGGGGACACGCTCTGGATGGTGACGGATCGCGCCGTTCTTCGCGTCCGCGAAGACGAGAGCGGCGTCATCGTCGACAACCTCGTCCCATCGACCGACGCGGAGGACGCGGGGCAGTACTCGTGGCGTGGCGTCTGGGGCTTCGGTCCCGGCGATGTCTACGTAGCTGGACGGGTTTGTCCTTCCGACTACTGCGAGCCGAAGGACAGCTACGGCGCGATTGGGCACTACGACGGGACGAGCTGGTCGGTCACCACGATCGACTCCGCGAGCGATGTGCTGTCGCTTCGCGGCACGCCTCCTGGGACCGATCGCCGGCTCTGGTTCGACACCAGCGAGCCGAGCTCGCGGGAAGGAGACGGATCCATGACGACGTACGCCGAGAAAACGTACCTCGTTCCGATCACGAACGCGGGAGCGCCGGGAGCGCCTCTCTACTCGCACCCGGCGGACGTCGCCCCCGCGTGTAGCAACCGCGTGGGTCACGCGGCGGCGCCGACTTCGGCGTGGCTCTCGAGCGGCTTGCTCCTCTGCCGCTGGACGGGGACGAAGCTCGAGCCGGTGCAGACCTCTCCTGGCGCTCTTCCGGTAGTGGCGACGCTGAACGGGATCTGGGCCGGCGGTGCGGAAGACGTGTGGATCGTCGGTGCCGCCGTGACACGGGACGGTCTTCCGCCGCGAGGGTTCGCCGCGAGACGAACCGCGGCTACGGCTACGGGAGGACAGCCATGACCCTGCTCCGCGTCGGTCTCGGCTCTCTCTTCGTCGCTTCCTTCGTACCGCTCGGCTGCTCGTCGGCGGGTGGCGGTGCGGACAGTCCTGCATTCGATGGCGGCGTCGAGACCAGCCCGCCGCCTGCGTCCGCGCCTCCGCAAGACGCCGGTGCTCCGGATACGGGGCGAGCCGACTTCGTTCCGGCTTCACGGCTCGCGGTCGCCTGCGCGGCGGAGCCTTGTTACGTCGCCGTCAGCGGCAACACGGGCGAGCACGTCTGCGGGCTCCTGAAGGACGGCTCCGTCCGCTGCTGGGGACGCGACACGCGGCCTCGAGCGGAGACGTCCCCGGACGAAGGCGAGCCGCAGGCTGACGGCGCGCTTGGTCGCGGCCGTGTCGTCTCGGCGCTCGAGGGCGCGACGCCCGCGCCGGTGGTCGGCTTGACCGGTGCAACGCAGATCAGCGTCGGCAAGAACCTCGGCACATGCGCGCGCACCGGAGACGGCTCCGTGTATTGCTGGGGCCGAAACGAATACGGCCAACTGGGCCGGCCTGCCGCCGAGGCAAGGCTAGCGGTGCCGACGCGCATCGAAGGATTGCCTCCCGTCTCGTCCGTCGCGCTCGGCGGAAGCACCGGCTGCGCGATCGCGTCCGCCGATGGCGCGCTCTGGTGCTGGGGCGCGCGCGATTCGAAGATCGGACGTGCGGCTGCGGAGGGCGAATCGATCTCGTTTCCGCCCCAGCTCATGACGGGGTTTCGGGCCCCCCTTCGGGAGCTAGCCATCGCTACGGTGCGCACCGCTCGGACCATGCCGTTCGCGGACACGATCGTCGCCCTCCTCGACGGACGCATCCTCGCAAGCCTCGGCGAGCTCCCCGCGGGCGAGTCTTCTCAGCCTTGGAGCCCGGCGGTGCCGGTGCCATTCGAGCTGCACGATGTCGCGCGGATCGGCGCGTTCGGGTATCTCGGTAGCAACAGGGTGCTGTCGCGATGGGTGCCGGAGAGCCGTGCTCTCTACGTGCCGGCCCCGTACACGGTCGTCGATGTTGCGATCGCGGCCACGCAAGACGTGTGGAGCACGCTTCAAGTCGAGCAGGCAGGGGTGCTCCTCTCGAGCGGACGCCTCTTCCGCTGGGGTGTCAACGCAGCAGGTGCGCTCGGTTCCCCTGCCGACGAGCTCGATATCGCCGAGGAGCCACGCGACATGACCCATGTCGCCGGCAATCGGGTCGTGTCGTTCGCGATGACGACCGCGTCGACGTGCGTCTCGCTCGTCGACGGCAAGGTCAAGTGTTGGGGGACGAACCAGCGCGGAGAGCTCGGACGCGGCACGATCGACGCCGAGGAGCACCCCGAAGCGGAGGAGATCCGATGAAACGTGTCGCGTGTCCTCTTTTCGTCGTTGGAGCGATCTTCGCGTGCGGTGACCGCCAGGGCGGCTTCAATGATGACCGGCCGCCCCCCTTGGGCTCGGACGCAGGCGCGGATCCCATGCCGAGCTGCGAGGGCACTGTTCGCTGCGCGCGCGATCTTCGCTCGGTCGTCGACGGATGCGACGAGTCTCGCGTGATCAGCGCGTGTGCGCCGGACCAAGGCTGCGCCGACGGCAAGTGTCTCCCCGCTTGTGACGCTGCAGTCGGTGCCAATGCCACGATGGGCTGCGAGTTCGTCGCGCTTCCGCCGCCGCGCGTGGCCTTGACGGCCGGGTCGTGCTTCGCCGCCGTGCTCACGAACAGCTGGGAGGTCCCGGCGCAGATCGAGGCCGAGTACGAGGGCAAGCCGCTCGACATCGCGACGATCACGAAGATCGTGCGCACGGACGGCGCAAACACCACGTACGAGCCGTTCGACGGAACGATCAAGCCGGGTGAAGTGGCAGTGGTATTCCTCGCCGAGCAGGCGAGCGGGATCGCGGCGGTCCCGTGTCCGGTCGGTACGACGGCGGCGATCAGGAAGGAAACGGCCGAGAACGGCACGCGGCGCGGCTCGACCTTCCGGATCAAGACGACGGCGCCCGTCAGCGCCTACAGCATGTATCCGTTCGGAGGAGCAGCAAGCGCGGCTTCGACGAGCACGCTTCTCCTCCCGCTCGCATCGTGGAAGGCCGACTACATCGTCACGAGTCCCTGGGAGATGCGCTACTTCGACGCCAACGATCCGTATTTTCCCACGACGCAGATCGTCGCGGCCGAAGACGATACGGAGATCTCGGTCATCGGCAGCGTTCACATCGCGCAAGGCGCGGACGTCGAGAGCGCCGAGAAGGGCGTCACGAAGAAGTATCGCTTGCGACGCGGCGAGCAGATTCAGTTCTTTCAGGAGCAAGATCTGACGGGGACGCGCATCGGGGCGAACAAGCAGATCGGGGTCTGGGTCGGGCACCAGGGCATGGCCATCCCGACGACGGCCACGTGCTGCGGTGATTCCTCCCAGACGGCGCTCTTTCCCGTTCGGTCGTGGGGGCGCGAGTACGTCGCCGTTCCCTACCTGTCGCGCAGCCATGGAGAGGTCCCCGAACAGTACCTCTACAAGATCACCGGCGCCGCCGACGGCACGGTCCTCACGTACGAGCCAAGCCAACCAAAGGACGCACCGTCCTCGCTCGCAGCTGGCGAATCGCTCCTCTTCATGACGCAGGAGCCGTTCATTGTGAGGAGCCAGGACATCGAGCATCCGATTGCGCTCTTCTCGTACATGACCGGCGAAGCGTTTCCCCAAGCACAGGGCTACCAGGGAGATCCCGAGTTCGTGCCCGTGATTCCGACCGAGCAATACCTCGGAAGGTACGTCTTCTTCGCCGACACTTCGTATCCGAACTCACAGCTCGTCGTCGTGCGCTCGCGCGAAGAAGGCAAGGACTTCGAACCTGTCGTCCTCGACTGCGCCGGCCCGCTCGAAGGGTGGAAGCCCGTCGGCACGTCCGGCAAGCAAGAATACACGCGCATCTGGTTGACGAGGTTTGGGAACGCTCAACAGGTCGGCAGCGGCACGTGCGGAACCGGCCGCCGCGAGATCGACAGCCGTGGTCCGATTGCGGTCACCGTTTGGGGAACGCACCAGTTCGCGAGCTATGGCTATCCGGGTGGAGCGGCGCTCCGAACCATCAACGCCGTCGAGTCGATCGTGAAGTGAGGAGCGCGGGCGGCGCGCGCGGCATTGCCGCGTCCGCCGAGCGCATCGCATCCGACGTTCTGCTCGAGCCAAGCAATGCGCGCGAGGCCGCGCCGGCTCCAGCGTCCGAACGCTGCCTTCGCGAGAGCGAGCAGCCGACCTTCCGTCCGATGACGGCCGAGGCTACTCGCTCTCGCGCGGCACGCGCAGTCCGGCTTCGGCTTCAGAGCGGTGCACCGTGCCGGGATGCAGCTCGAGCAGCTCGCGCCACGCGCTCGCTGCCTCGGACTTCCTACCGAGCTTCGAAAGGATGCGTGCACGCGACGCGCGGGCCTCCTCGGCGAGAACGCTGCTCTTCCCGAGCCCGAGGTAGTGTTCGAACAGCGTCAGCGCAGCCAAAGGCTCGCGATCTTCGATCATGCGCCCGAGAACCACGTGAGAGAGCAGCGCCTCGGGAGACGAAGGCGCCTCCTGAATCAGCGTGCGATAGTCCGCCTCCGCGGCGGTGAAATCTCGCCGGCGCCGCTCCTCGTTCGCGCGCGCGAAGAGCTCTGCTGGCGAGAGCGTCGGCGCGGAAAGGGGTTGCGGAGGGGTGAGGGCCCGCTCCGAGCTCGCTCGCACGGCAGGAGCCGGCTTCGCGGCCGGTAAGTCGGCGACCGCGATCGTCGGGGGGGGCGTGGTCATCGACGTCGATGCTGCCGGTTCCGGATCGGTATCCGTCGCTTGCGGCGCGATCGGAGCAAGTGTCGCATGCTGTTCCGCAGGCGCGGCCTCTCCGGCGTTCCCGCGGTAGATCTTGGAGCCCAGGAGCGCGGCCGTGACACAGAGCACAATCCCGCTCGTCCACGTCGGGAGGATCCGATACACGGTCGGGCGGGCCCGGCTCGCGGCCAAGGCGCCCTCCGTGAGCCTTCGAACGCGCTCCTCGTCCCGGACGAGAGCGTCGCGGCTCTCCTTCCCCCAATGACGCTCGACGCGGCGCGCGAGCTCGTCGAGATCATTCATCGCCGTCTCCCCCTGGCTCGAGTGAATGAGTTGCACGTGCAGCGAGATCGGCGAGCCGGGGATCGGCCCCGATGCGCCGCACGAGGGCTTGGCGTGCGAGACGAATCCGGCTTCGCACGGTGTTGATTGGAGCGCCCGTGTGCCTCGCGACTTCCTCGAGGCTGTATTCGAGCACGGTACGAAGCAGGAGTGCCTCCGCCTGCTCGCGAGGAAGGTCCGCCATGAGCTCGGCGAGGAGTCTTCGCAGACCGACGTCGGCTCCTTCAGGCACGGGGCCCTCGGTGGCCTCCCGGAATTTCGAGAATCGCGCGAGCAGGCGGAAGCGTGTCTTCTCTCGGCGGAGCACGTTGAGCGTCGTGTGGACCGCGACTCCAACGGCGAATCGCTCGATCGTGTGGTCGCGACATTCGCCGACGCGACGAATCAGCGTCACGAGGGAGCCCTGGACCGCGTCGTCGACGTCGGGGTGTCCGGCGCCGAGCATGCTGATGGCGACGCGGTAGACGATCGGTGCGACGGACTCGACGACCTCGCGGATGGCGGCCCCGTCGGCGTCCCGCACGGCTGCAGCGAACTCCTCGAGCGAGAGAGCCTTCCGCCGGTGCGCCGCATCCAGCACGCCACGAACGTTACCTCTCGGCGTGCTCTCCTGCTCGAGCCCGAGCATCTCGCCAGGGAGAGAGTGAGCCGCGCGCAGCATCAAGGTCCCCTTTCAAGCGCGAGCATTCCGTCGCCCGCCGGCTGCCTGGGGAACGCGGGGGAGCGAGGCATCAGCGTGTAGTGTCGGTCGACCGTCGAGAGCGATCACTCTGCCGATCACGATTCGACGGCTTGCACTGAAGCTCTTCCGTGCTTGGCCGGGGAATTGGCTACGCCGCGCGCGACGCCTACACGGTCGTAAGGCGACAATCGCGACGTTAGACTCGGGGCGTGACGTGCCCTGGCTGGTGGAAGGCGACGCTGGCCACGCTTCTCCCTGCGCTGACCGTCTTGGCAGCGAGCCGCCGCCTCGATGCCGCTCCACCGGGCGAGGCTCCAGGAAGCGCGAAGCCCGGCGCTCGAGCCAGAGGCTCGGACACTCCTGGTCGAGCCCGAGCGACCATCGAGCTTCGGCTACCTGAGCCAGCTCGCTTTCGCGCCGTCCTCGGCGCGGCCATGGAGAGCGCTACGATCGCGTTCGACGTCGAAATCCTCGCGCTGGAAACGCCGGAAGCGCCGGCGCCGTACCGCGTGACCATCGAGGAGAGGAACGCCGGCATCGACGTCAGCGTCGTCGACGACAAGCACGACCGGGTCTACTCCCGACGAGTCGAGGCGGCATCGAGCGACGATGAAGTCGCCCTCGAGGCGACCGCGCACGTCGTCGTATATGCACTCGAAGCGCTCGGCCGCGGGGAGATCATCGGCAGTCCGCGAGCGCGACCCCCGCCTCTCGCCGCGGTGGAGCAAGCGCCCCCAATCGCCGATCGCCGATCGCCGGCGCGGCAACCCGTCTCTCCGCCGAGACTGCGCTTCTCGTTCGGGACGCGCGCGTCGGTGACGGGCTACGCCTCGAACGCTCCGGCGATCCTCGGCGTCGGCGCCATCGCCGGCGTGCGCCTACCGAGCGGGCCATCGGCGTTCGAGATCGCGGCTTCGCTCGAGCAGCGTGTCCCCGCCGTGCTTCGCACTCCGAGCCTCGCCTCCCGCTTTCAACTCCACGCCGCGCGCATCTTCGTCAGGCGCGACCTAGCGGTGACCCCCAGCGTCGATCTCGGTGCGGCCTTCGGTGTCGGGCTCGATCGGATCGGCGTGACGACAGTTCCGCGGAGGGGAAGCAGCGACCCCACGATCGTTTCGCAGGACCTCGTCGGTATCGCGGCCGTAGCGTTCGGCTTGCGAGCGACGATCGCATCACACCTGCGAGTTCAAGGCGACATCGGGATCGAGCTTCCCTGGAAAGATGTAGAGTACATCGTCCAGCGCAGTTCGGAGAACGTGACGATCCTCGCGCCGTGGCCGCTCCGGCCCTGGATGAGCGTCGCCCTCGTCGCCGAGCTTTGACCCTCGACGTCGCGGGCGCTGAATGCCGACGTCTTCGCAGCGACGGCGAAGAGTGCCCCGACGCTGACGCCGTGGGACATCGATGCTCGGCGCACCAGACGAACGCCGCGACGATGGCACGTCGCGGCGTCACGTGGGATCGTGATCCGATCGTTCGCGCGTCGCGATCAGCCGCCTGCGAGGAAGAGGCGGTATGCGGCGAAGGCGGCCGCGGCGAGCACGAGGATCCAGAGCCAGGGGATGCCCCCCTTCTTCTGGGTCGTCGTGGCGAGGCTTGCCTCGCGCTCCGACGCCTTCACCGGCTCGGCGCTCTTGGCCTTTGGCTCGGAGGAGGGCTTCTTCGACTCGCTCTTCGGCTTCGCCTCGGGCTCGCTCTTCGCGGGCTCGCTCTTCGCGGGCTCGGCCTTCGCCTCGGGCTCGCTCTTCGCGGGCTCGGCCTTCACCTCGGGCTCGCTCTTCGCGGGCTCGGCCTTCGCCTCGGGCTCGCTCTTCGCGGGCTCGGTCTTCGCAGCCGCCTCGGCCTTCGCGGGCTCGGGCTCGGCCTTCGGGGCTTCCGGCTCGGGAGCCGGCGCGGGCTTCGGCTCTTCGACGACAGCGGGCTTGGCCGCTTGCGCGGGCGCCGGAGTCGCCTCCTTCGCTGGGGTCGGCAGCGGAGTCGAGCCCGGGCGCGGCGGGTTGACCGGTCGTCCGTTCCCCGACGGAGGGACGGCCGCCGAGGCCGGCTTCGGGGTCGTGACCTTCGGCTCCGCGGCCTTCTGCGCGACGGACGCGGGTGAGGGCGTCTTCTGCGCAGCGGGCGCCGGAGCGGGAGACTTCTGCGCGACAGGCGCAGGCGCGGGAGACTTCTGCGCGACAGGCGCAGGCGCGGGAGACTTCTGCGCGACAGGCGCAGGCGCGGGAGACTTCTGCGCGACAGGAGCAGGCTGCGCCGCGGCAGGAGCAGGAGCGGGAGCAGCCTGCGCCGCGGGAGCAGGTGCGGGCGCGGCCTTCGCCGGCTCGGTGAGCGGCCCGGACGCGAGCCATCGCTCGTGGGTGACGAGGGAGACCTTCTGCTCACCGACCGTGAGCTCGAACGGTCCCTGCGAGACCTTGCGCGCATCACCGTAGAGCGGGATCTCGACCTTACGCTCGTTGGTGTCGCTGATCTTGCTGGCGATCTCCTGGAGGAACGACGCGTACTTCTCCGACGCGCCGACGAGCTGCGCGAGCTCCTTCTCGAACGACTCGAGATCGAGATCCTGCGTGCCCGTACCGTCGGCCGCCGCGCGGGGGAGCGCAGCCGCGAGCTCGAGCGAGAGCTCCGACACGCGATCCTTCGAGAGCGAGCGAAGGAGCCGATCGACCAGCCCGTCGAGGACGCGCTCGATCGCCGCGTTGTCCGCGCGCTCGCCGAGCATCGCGCCGACCGCCGCGACGAGGTCTCCCTCGACCCGGATGGGGGCCTCACCGCCACCTTCGGCGATGTAATAGAAGCTGCTCGTCACTCGATCCGCGCCCACCGTGTGAACGCGAATGCCGGCGTCGACGAGCTTCTGCGTGAGCCTGCTGGAGACGGCAACGAGCGGGCTCCTCTGCGCCGCCTGATGCGTCAACGGCATCTTCGCGGGAGGAATCTGCTCCTCCGGCATGACGATCTTCGCGTCTCGCCGGACCTGCTCGTTCAGGGACTCGCGCGCCACGACGGACACCTCGGTCGACCAGCCGAGGATGCCCTTGGGGATCATCCATCCTGCGGAAGGACCGAGATGCGCGACGAGCCGCGCACGCTCGTCCTCCCCCACGAACAACACGCCGGGGAGGGCCAAAGAAGGGCTCGCCATGAAGTCGTCGGAGGCTATCACGAAACGACAAACGGCTGGCAAGGGCGGGTTTCGCACTTTCCAGACCTTCTCCTTCGCCTTCCTGCACGTCTCTCGAGCGATTTCTGGCCGGACTTCTGGCGCGATTTCCAGGACGATTTCAGGCGCACGGCTCTCCCGGCCCTCTTTTCGAGAAAATCGGCGAAGACGTGGACGGCTGACGGCCCCGTTCGGACGGGTCCGAGACCGGGGAAGGAAAACTGCGACTGTTTCCGAACGAGGGACGGATCTATAAAGAAACGCGTGAAGCGCGAGACCATCCAGAGGGTCGCCACGCCCACCGGCATCCTCGTGGGGCTTTCCGACGAGCTCGCTGCGGTCTGCACCGAGGCGCTCGGTGATGGCGGCTTGCGCGTGCTCCGTGCCGGTCACGTGGCCGCGGCGAGCGAGCGCATCCCCGTCGTGATGCCGCAGCTCGTGATCGTGTCGTCGACGCTCCGCCAGGAAGAGCTCGACATCTTGAACGATCGCTGCGTCGCGGTCGGTGCCGAGGTCATGCGTGTCGCGCCCGATACCGATCGCGCCGCGCTCGTCACGATGCTCCGCAGCGCTGCGAACGCCGCGCTCATCAAGGCGCTCCGCAGCGGCTGAGCCGCCGCGTTTTCGACCCGCTCGGAACGGCGTGCTACCGTTCTTCGAGCCATGTCCTTCGAGAAGGAGCGCAGCGGTCGTACCGCTTGCCCCGCTTGCGGCGGAGCTGGCGGCGGCCCGATCGGTCGAGCAGGCAGCGCCTGGGACACCGAGGACTACGTGTGCCCGCGCTGCAAGGGCGAAGGCATGATCCTCGCGGCGGACGTCCCCTCGCAGCGCCCTGGCATCGTGAAGACCGCCGCGGCCGCCGCGGAAGAGGTCGCGCGGAAGCGCAAGGCAACGGGCTGACACGCGGCCCGTACGTTCGTGGCCCCTGCGTTCGGCACCCTTCGCGCGCAGAGCTGGCGGCGAAGCTGCTCGACACGTCCAAGTGACGTTCATCTGTCATCCAATCACCTATTTCGACGGCTGAATGCGGCGGGCACCATCGCGTCTCACACGGTGGCGCGCGATGGACGGGCGCCCGCAGATGCGATGGCGGACATCGCCACGAAAGGCCGACGATGAGAAGCCTCCTTCGAACGTCTTCGCTCCTCCTTACGTTGTTTGGCGGGGCGACGCTCCTCAGCGCGCATGCCAGCGCTCAGCCGGTTCTTCAGAGGCCACCGGTCGTGAAGAAGGGGGAGCTGGCGGTCGAGCAGCCGAGGCCGCCAGTGACCCAGAACATCGCCAACGTACTCACCGATGCGCTCAGCGGCACGAGCGAGATGGCGTCGAACGGGGCGCTCGACGGTGTGCCGGTGCTCAACGGCTTTCACTTTCGTTTCACCAACGGCGATCACGAGCTGCAGCGGATCTGGGCGACCGTCAGCTCGCCTTCGTCAGCCAGGATCTCTTTCCGCGACAAGAACGCCGACGACAACTACAAAGCCGGGCTGACGTGGATCAACGTCAAGGGGGCAGGCGCTCGCGGTGAGGTCTTCGCCGTCGGGGGGGGGCAGTTCGAAATTCCGCTTCCGACGCCGCGCCCCGCGAACCATCGGCTCGTCTTGTCGGGCTTCGAGCTCAACTTCGCCTCGGACGACGAGGACATCCGAATGATCGGCGTCTGGCTCGACGAGAGCCGGCACGTCGCTCGCGTCTCGTTCATGAACTGGATCGGCGACACGTCGATCGGAGGTCAGCTCGGAAACGCTTGGGTGCCGCCGCAGCCATACTATCGAATGCGGGGCTATCTCACCAAGGTCGTGCCGACTGCGGAACGCCTCGCGTCCGAGCTCCGCGCTCACGAGAAGGACAAAGACAGCATCCGCCCCATCGGCGTCCGGGTGCAGTACGCGTTCATCCCCAACACCATGGTCGAGAGCGAAGACTATTTCACCGGGACGACGCGTGCGCCTGCGTCAGGGAAGGTGTTCAAGGCCCGTGCCGGGATTCAGGGATTCGAGTTCTGGTTCGACAACAAAGCTCACCACATTCTCGAGCTCGGCGTCATGCCACCGCTCGCCGGATCCGCGGCGCGCTCGCGCGTGTCCGCCCCCGGCGAGTACGTCGCCTTCCAGGATCAGAACCGCGATGATCCGATCAAGTGGGCCGTGAAGCTGCTCAACTTGAAGCCGTGAGTTGGAGCCGTGGCAGCCGCGCGCCCGGGCGCGATCACGACGGGCGGCGGCGCCGCAGGATGCGCGAGATGACGAACGCGACGCCGAGCGTGAGCGTCGCCGAGCCGACGACGCGGCCGCGACGGAGCGGCGCGATGCTCGCAGTGGACGACGACTCGTCACGCGCGACGTAGAAGCCGGTGACGACCTCCTGCTTCGGATGCGCCTCGAGGCGGAGATCCTCGTTCAGCGCCGCGACGGGTAGGTTCGCGCGAAGACGCGTCACCCAGACGTCGCTTCGGTTCATGCCCTCGATCGCGAGCTCGAGATCGTCGAACGCGCAGCATGCCGACTCGACGCACTCTCCGCCGGGCGTCTCGCCGGAGCTCTGTCCACCAGCGTCGCCGTAGGTCTCGCCCGAGGAGGGCGCGTCCGTCGCCGCGTCGGACGCGCCGCCGTCGTCGCCGTCGTCCGGAGCGTCCGCGCCGGCGTCGACGGGCTCCTCGTCGCGCGGGTCGGGCTCGGCGAACGGCGGCGGCGCCGTGCTGCCGGAGCACTGGCTGTAGTACGCGTCGTAGAGGCTGTTCGTGACGAACGTCTGCGCTCCTCCAAGCCCGCCCGTCGTGTACCCGTAGAGCGTCGGCCGGTTCGCCCACTCGACGAGCCAGCCGCGTCCGTCGGGAGCCGCAGCCATCGCTGCGAGCGACAGCTCCTGATAGTTCGATCGGCCCTCGGCGTTCTTCCACACGAGCTTCGACTCGTCGATCGCGACCTCGGGGAAGTTCTGCGGTCGATAGCGGCCCTCCGAGATCACGAACAGCGTGACCCCGACGTTCGCGCCGACGCCCGCGGCCACCATCCGGAGCGGCAGCGTCGCGTCCGCCCCCGGCGTCACGATGCGCACCGGCTTCATCGCTCGCACGCCCTGACCGGGCCGGAGCTTCAGTGCGATGAAGTCGAGCTTCTCGGCGGTGTACGCCGCGATCACCGGCTCGATCACGGGCGGGATCGCGTAGCCGTTGTCGCGGAGCCACGTCTGGAGCGCCTCCGCGTCCTCCGAGCGGAGGGTCACGGTTTCGTACGGTCCGACGACGCTCTGCGCGATCACCTGGACGGGTGGAGCGCCCGACGCACTCTCAGCAGAGTCGGCGAACGCCGACCTGCTCGACCCGCACCCGATCCCGTCACAGCCGTCGCCGCCCGAGAACGGCGGCACGGGCTGCTGGATGCGGGGCTGGGTCGTCGAATCGAGGGCGGCGATCCACGCGTCGCGCGAGAGCTCCACGCGCGTCCCGCGACGCACCGGGAGCACCCACGCGAACTCCTTCGGATCGCCGCTGTACTGGATCTGGTCCCAGAGGATCGTGTGCTCCTGCGAGAGCGCGAACACCATCCGATGGTCGTTCACGACCGTCGACTCGACCTGCGGGACGAAACATCCCCCGCATGCGCGAGCCTCGTCTTCGCCCATGAGCGTCACGCCCGCGAGGGCGACCGCGACCGCAAGGGTGACCGCTGCACGGCGGCTCTTTCGCATCCCTCTACCTCCGTCGGGCGCCGCATGCAGCGTGCATGCCGCTCGAGCCATGCCGGAGAAACCACGGCAATTCCGGGATCTCGCAGCTTGCGAGCCTCGCGCCGCCATGGCATCTGCGCCATGGGACATGACTGCCGACCCCCGACTCGAGAAGCCGTCGATCGTCGCGATGCATGTGCGCTCGGGCCTCGTCGGCCTGAACGTGGTGACCGCCGCGCTCGACGCCGATCCCCGAACCGCGGGCAGCGACGTCCGCTTCGTGAAGGACGCCGCGGGGATGATCGACGCGCTCCGCGACGCGACCTCCGACGGCCGGCGCGCCCTCGCGCTCTGGTCGTTCTACTCCCCGGACTTCGCGGCCGCGGCGAAGGACCTCGCCGAAGTGAAGGAGGCGACGGGCGATGCCGCGCTCCACCTCGCGGGCGGCGTCCACGCCACCGCCGAGCCGCTCGCGACTCTCAGGGACGGCGGCTTCGACCTCGTCGCGATCGGCGAAGGCGAGCACACGATGGTCGCGATCACGGACGCGCTCGCGAACGGACGTGACCCGCGCGACCTCCCCGGTACGGCGCACCTCGACAAGACGAGCGGCCGCCTCGTCTCGCACGGCCCCGGCGAGCGCCACCCGCTCGATGCCTACCCGCCATTCAATGCGCGCTACCGCAAGTGGAACGCGCTCGAGATCACGCGCGGCTGCGTCTACGCGTGCTCGTTCTGCCAGACGCCGTACATGTTCAAGGCGCGCTTCCGCCACCGAAGCGTCGCCGACGTGCGCCGCCACATCGATCAGATGCGCGAGTGCGGCTCCCGCTTCGTGCGCTTCCTCACGCCGACGTCGCTCTCCTACGGCTCTCCCGATACGACGCCCGATCTCGACGCCGTCGACGCGCTCCTCGCCACGGTGCGCGAGGGCGCCGGAGCCGAAGCGAAGATCTTCTTCGGGACGTTCCCCTCCGAGATCCGGCCCGAGCACATCACGCCCCGCGCGCTCGAGATCATCGCGCGGTGGTGTGACAACCGCACGCTCGTCATCGGTGGTCAGTCCGGCTCCGACCGCGTCCTGGAGCAGACGCGCCGTGGTCACTCCGTCGACGATGTCGTGCGCGCCGTCGAGCTCTGCGTGAAGGCCGGCTTCCGCCCCGACGTCGACTTCCTCCTCGGCCTCCCGGGCGAAGAAGAGTCCGACCGCGCCCTGTCGATGGAGCTCGCAGAGCGCCTCGTCACGATGGGCGCACGGATCCACTCGCACGCGTTCATGCCGTTGCCAGGCACGCCGCTCCGCGACGCGACCCCCTCGCCGATCGAGCCCGAGACGATGCTCGCGATGGCGCGCCTCGAGTCGAAGGGCAAGGCCTACGGCCAGTGGCGGCGACAGGTCGTCACGGCCGAGGCCCTCGTCCGTTCCCGCCGCGCCCGTACGGCCTGACCGGAAGCCGTGTCGCTCAAGACTTCCGTCGAGCCAGGCGGGTCACTCGCCGATCGTCACGAACGACCTGAGAGCCACGCGGGCGGTCCTTGACAAGCTGGACCGTGAGGCAGTCGTCGCTAGCATCCACGACGGTTGTCCGAACGTGAGTAGGATCGCGATGCTCAGCGAATGGGATCGAGCGGTGTCTTCACAAGCCTGCGCTGCGCCATGCCCCCGGGATAGGCGTAGCTGGCGGCGAGGTCCCAACCCCACAAGGTCGCGGTGAACGGTCCCTCGCTCTTCATGCGCTGGAGCCCGTTCGTGCACGTGCTTTCGCCGAACTTCTGGCCGGGGCCCTTGTCCTTGGCGAGGTCGACGCGCGTGAACTCGAAGTCGCCCCGCGTCCCCACGGGGCGGAAGTCGGTCAGGTCACCTGCGCACTCGAGCCAAACGTTTTTGAATACACCGTTCGTCTTCGCGCGCACGATGACGAGCGACGTGTCTCCGTAAGTCGGATCCGCATAGAACGAGTAAGAGTCGAGATACTGCCCCGTCGGGATGACGTTGACGAACTCCGGGTCGCCGCGCCCCCCGTAGGACAGTCGCACGCCGTCACACCCGGTCATGTACGCGGCGAGATAAACTGGATGATCGGCGTCTTGCGTGCGAACGACGAAAGCATCGCCTGTCCCCGAACGAAACGTTACGACCTCGCCGGCGGACATCGTCGTGGGCGCGCCAGGGGGGACCGCAGGGTCGTACTCGAGGCGAGTTTCGTCGCGCGCGGCGAGGATGCGATACAGCATAGGCTCGTGCTCATTGCCGAGGCGAGGGCGATAGCCGACGCCCACGTACTCGGATCCCCATTGCTCGAAGGCGGGAATCTGCTGCTGGAGAGTGTCGCATGCCTTGTCGGAGCTCGGGACGTACGCGCAAGCGTGCCCGCCGAAGACCGTGGTCGGTTTGGTCGACGAGACGGTGCTGCCCGAGAGCTCCTCGAACTGGGTGATCTGGAGGTACTGCCCCTTGTCGATCCGATACGTCACTGGCACCTGACTCACGGTGCCCTTGATACCGACGCCGTCCTGGATGTCGCGCGTCGGCAGGATCGTCACCTCGGTGTCGTCCTCCGACGCGAGAATCTGCACCCCCGCGTTGCGTACATTCGACTCCCAGCCGTTCACCAGGATGTGCTGTCTCCCCCACGTGGCGACTGGCAGGAGGAGCGACGCCGACGGAAGATAGCTCGACGCGCCGCCGAATGGGTACATCTGCGTGAGCCCCACAGGCACGTTCGTCTTCAATCTAAAGGCCGAGCCAACGCCCGTGGAGACGCTGACGTCTGCGAGGAGCGCGGGGACGACGCCATCGGGACACGCTGTGTGCGTGGAATCCAAGTCGCCCGCAGCACGCGTGACGTTCGGATCGCGATCGGATACGAAGAGAATCGCGCTCTCGCCCGGAGCGATTGGCCCCGCGTGACGGATCAACCTCGCTTCTCCCGGATTCGTTCGAAACATCGCTCCCGAGACGTCAAGTGCTTTGCCTTCGAGCTCGAGCGCAACCTCGACCGGTTGAGTCGACGTGTTCACGATGAACGTGGCAAAGCAAGACTGCGGGATGGTCTGCGGGTCATACCGCGGTATTTGGAAATAGAACTCGCAGCCGTTCGAGCTCCGTGCGGCCGCCGCCGCCGCGCAGGGCTCCTGGCACCCTCCCCCGCCGCAGGCCTTGTCCACCGCACATGTCTCGACGACCGCGCCGGTGCAACCGTCGATCACGGCGCGCCCGTCGAGCGAGCACTGGTGGGGACAACCGGGAGGGCCGGCGTCGAGATCGAAGCCAGCGGGTGGCGGAGTGAATCCACCGCGCTCTTCCTTTTTGTTGCACGCGCCGGCGACTGCGAAGAGCGCCACCCCAAGGGCAGAGAGCCTCGCCGCACGAGGGACCCAGGAAATCATGGAAGCACCACCTCCTCGGGAACGAGGCTCTCGCCCCTCGATTTGCCGTTCCCGAGCTGACCGTAGAAGTTACTGCCCCAACAATAGACTTTGCCGCTCGTCGTGAGCGCGCACGTCGTATTCCAGGTCGTTTGCACGCTCGCGACGGGTTCGGGCAACGCGACGACGCGCACTGGCTCATGAACATAGTCCTTATTTCCGCTACCGACCTGACCGCTCTCGTTGAATCCAACGCAATACACCGCTCCCGAGAGCGTAGTTGCACACCATCGATAGGGTTGGATGATCCCACGATCGGTGGCGAGCGTGCGAGTCGTGCTTGTCGTCGCGATCTGGACTACGGGCTCGGGCACGACGACGGGCTCCGGAAGCGCGCGGCCGATGGGAGGGTACGGGATGGGCTCCTCGGTAGATTTCGGAACGACTGCACCCCAACAGTACGCCGTGCCGCCCGCAGTCGCGCAGACGTCCGGGCCCGCGACGTCGACCGTCGAGACGCCAGGCACGCTCATCGGCGCCGGATACGGATCGGGGAACAGCGACGAGACGCGCCCGAGAGAAGGATTGTAGCCCCACGTGACCATCGCGCCGTCCTCGCGCAGGACGAACGTCGCGTAGCCGACCGCGATCCGGCGAACGGGCGCGCCCGGAGGCAGCGCGACCTGTCGTGGTGGATGTGTCCCCGCAAACGGCATCGCGGGACGCGGCCCCACCTGCCCCCACAAATTCTCGCCCCAGCACAGGATCCCACCATCGACCGCTGCGCAGGCCGCCGTGCTGCCGACGCCGACGTGGGTGGCGGGCGGGATTGGAAGCTTCACCGGCACGCGCTCGGTGGACACCGCGCCGGCGTCGTCGCGAAGAAACGGACCCGTTCCCCAGCACCAGGTCGCGCCGTCCTCGTCGAGTGCACAGGTATGATCGAGCGCGACGACCTTCACGAGGCCATCGACGCGCGCCGGCCTCGAACCGCTCCCGGCATCTTCGCCGCGCCCGAGCCGTCCCGAGCTGCTTGCCCCCCAGCACGCGACCGTTCCGTCGCGGAGGAGCGCGCAGAATCCCTCTCCGCGGTCGGAGTCCGTTTCGAGTGTCGTCACGAGCGCCGTCGCGCACGCGCCTGCTCCGCACACGATCGGGAGGGGGCTGGCGTCGACCACCCCCGCGTCGGACGCCACCGCAGGCTCGGAGCCGGCATCTTTCGGCGATCCGTCCAAGGAGGCAGCGTCGAGGCCCTCCTCGGTGCGCGCGCCGTCGTCATCGTCGTCGCTCGCGCAACTCGCAACCACGCCAGCCGCCGGGATCACGACGAACGCGAGGGTGACAGGCAAGCCCCGATCAAGGAGTCGTCTTGTGAAGTGCATAGCGAGCTCCAACCGCCCAGATGTTGTCCTTGGAAGTGCCCCGCACGCGGTAGATCGGATGGTCGAGCGGCGCGCCGGTCAGCGAGACGCTCGAGATCGCAAAGTCGGCTCTCTCGGCGCCGTCCGGAACGCCAAGTCCGCCGTGAACAACGAAGCCCCAGCCGCTGAGCCACGCCTCGTCTTGCTGAAACCAGAGGGAGTTGAACCGAGGGTCCGCGTTCCGATTCGGAACCGAAGGAGGGGCGAGCGGCGTCAAATCAGCGGTGTAGCCGCCGTCTCCGGCCTCGATCTGCACGAGCGTCATCCTGTCCCAAAGACCGACGACGCTGCCTGGCCCGACCGACTGGACGTCGGTCAGCCAGCCGCGTCCGAGCCCCAAGACTCCGTCGCGCGGTAGACAAACTTGGGGGTCGAAGATCGAGACCACGCTGTCGACGACACGCCGATAGCCGTCGGCGGTCTTGCGACCGACGACACTACAAGAAAACCAGGTAATGAAGTCTCGGGCGCCGACAAACCACACATCGTCCTTGCCCGAGCCGCCCATTCCGAAGATCAAGACGTTGTCGAAATACCCCGGAGCAGGCGACTCCGTATCATCCGCAACGTGATCTGCGACCCACACAAACTGTCCTTCCACGTGCGTCCGACGGAAGATCGTGTTCGCGTGCCACGCATAGACGTCGTCGGGCCCCGTGCCCCAAACGCCGAGCGTAGGATACGTTTGGATGGGCGCCCAGACGAAGTCTTCGCCAGGGGCGGGATGGTGGCTGTTGTCGGGCAGCCGAGCTCGCTCCCAGGACCACGTCGCCGAGGGATTCGCGCGCTTTCCGTAATAAATAAATCCCGGCGAGATACCGTAATAGACCTCATTTTCGTTCGGCGCCCAGATCCTGCCTAGTTGTGGACCGAACCCGTCTTCGTTCTGTGTATCGTCGTCGATGTACTGCCACGTCGAGTCGTCAGCGCTCCACTCGAGAACCTTGACGCCGAGAGTGGGGCTCTCGGCGATCGCGAAGGCGTGGTCCGCGAGCGGCCACATGTCTCTCAGCGTCAGATTGCCGTCCGGCAATGCAGTGGCGCACCAACCGGCTGCGCTGCACGCCGGGGCGGGCCGCTCGGCGTCTTCCGACCGCGCATCCTTCGGCAGGGGCTGGGCCCCGCCGTCCGTCGATGGCGTGTCCGACTGCGCGCTCGGCGACAGAGGGTCGTCCTCTGCCGATGCGCAGGCAACGCCCGCGCCGAGCGCGACCGACACGCAGATGAGGATGAAGAGGCCTCTCATGGATTTCCTCCGAGCGACAGAATGACGCCGTGGCCGCCGATCCAGACGTGACCCGGGCCCGGCGACCATACGGTGTAGAGGTCCGGCCGGCGCCGGCCGAGACCGGCGATCTTCACGCGCGACCAGGTGTCGCCGTCGTAGTGGAGGACGACGCCGGCGTTGCCGACAGCCCAGACGTCGGACGCCGAGGTGCCCCACACCGCGTTGAGATCCTCCGCCGTCGGAACGTCGACGATGTCCCAGACGACGGAATCTCCGCGGTAGTGCCTGACCACGCCGCTCGCGCCGACCGACCACACGTCGGACGCCGAAGCAGCCCAGACGCCGTAGAGCGCGTTCCACGTCTGCGAGTTGAACGAGGTCACGGTCGTGGCGTCGCCGTCCGCGCCATCGACGCGAACGTTGGCGCCGACGTCGCCGACGGCCCAGATGGTGTCGACGGACAGACCGTAAACGCTCGAGAGTTGATTGCACGCGTGCGGGCAGTCGTCGCCCCGCACACCCGCTACGATCTCGAACCCCGAAGCCCCCGTCTTGCGCAAGCGCCAGAGGCCACTCGGGCGCGTCGGGGACGGGCTCGACCACTCTTCTTCATCCCACGTCGCAAGCCACAGCGAGCTCGCGGAAGGCGGCGCCCACGCTGCACGGAGCTGCTTCGGCCAGGCCCGCCTGAACTCCGCCGGCAAGGGAGGTACGGCGCGAAGCGTCCATCCTCCTGCGGACACACCTGCGTCGAGATCGCCGGTATCGAGGCCGCGCGTGTAGAGCCGCGCGAACGACCCGAGCACGATCTCGCCCGTGTCCGAGAGCCAGAGAGCGCGCTGCGTCTCATGCGAACCGAGATCGGACGTGCGCCACGACGTACCGTCGAAGTGAGCGACCGTACCGACGGCTCCCACCGCCCAGACGTCGTTCGCTCCACGACCACGAATGGCTCGGATCTGCGTGCGTAGGTCGATGCCGTCGGCGCCGCCGAAGAGCCCGTTCGGGCAGAGCACGTCCGCGCTGCACGTATCGGGGAAGAGCTCGCAGTCTTCGCACGGCGCATCGGGTTCGTCTTGCGCAACCTCCGAAGCGGCGTCCTCGAGCGTCACGGGAGGCACGAGAGGCACGAGGTCTCCGCTCTCGTCGGCGGCCGCGCACGCGCCGACCGTCGAAGCCGACGCAGCGACGCTCGCCGCGACGAACAGCCATCTTCGTCTCATCATCGCGTAATGCCTCCGGCGTCCGGATCACAAGGCTCGACCATACATTTGCCCCCGACACAGGCCTGGCCAGCGACCGCGTCGCAAGTGTTACCGCAAGCCCCACAGTTGTTCGGGTCCGCGTCCGTATCGGTCTCGCAGCCGTCGGCGGTGTTGCCATTGCAGTCAGCCTTGCCGCTCCAGCATTGCAAAGTGCAGACGCCGTAGAGGCACGCCTCGGCGCCGCCCTTCTTGGTGAGGAACCTGCAGCTGTTCCCACATGCGCCGCAATTGAAGAAGTCCGACTTGAGATCGTAGCACTCGCCGTTGCAGAACGTCTTGCCCGGCTCGCACATGCACGTGCCCACCCCCTGGTAGAGCCGGCACTCCTGCCCCGCTGGACACGCGAGCCCGCAGCCTCCGCAGTTCTGATTCGTCATGAGCGACGCCTCACATCCGTTGGTCACGTCGCCATCGCAGTTACCCATTCTCTCGACGCATTTGAGCGCGCCACATTGACCACTGCTGCAACCGTAGTAGGCGTTCGGATACGAAGGCGCCCCTCCGTTCGTCGAGTCGCAGACGTTCCCGCACCCGCCACAGTTCTTGTCGTCCGCCTTCGGATTTACGCAGGGGATTGGGCTGTTCGCGCAGTAGACTTGAGGTGACTTGCAGCCACAAACGAACTCGGACGATATGTTGAGGCACGGCTTGTCGGGGTCGGGGCATTTCTTCCCGCACCCGCCGCAGTTATCGTTATCGCTCTTGGCCTCGCATCCGTTGTCTGGAATGCCGTCGCAGTCGTAGTTTCCTTCTTGGCATGACAGCACGCACGCACCGCCAAGGCACTCGTAGCTTTCCTTGGTCGTTTCCTTCGGACACGCCGCGCCGCAGGCGCCGCAGTTGTTCATATCCGTGTTCAGATCGACGTCGCACCGGAAGCGCGAGGTCGGGCAGGTCGTGTGACCTGCGGGACATGCGCTCGACGGGCAGTACGTGATGAGCCCGGCATCGGCTTCGCCCGACGCACCACCGTCCGTCGGAATCTGGAACGAAGGCTGTTCGGGCGGCAGCGTGAACTCGACCGTCTGTCTTTGGCAGGCAATGAGCGCAACGAATGCGGCCACGACCCATGCTGAGCCATGAATGGGTAGTTTCATGTTGTGACAATCCAGGTCCGAGAGTTCACCGATTGCAGGAGCGCAGGAGCCTCGAGACCCGCGTTCGATGTGCCGACGTCGGATGAGCGTCGAGGAACGCTCGCCCCAGGGCGCAAGCCCTCTCCTCCTGGCCCAGCCCTTGGTGCGCCTCGATCTCGAGGACCGTCACTTCCTGCGCGAGAAGCCCGTGTGGAAAGGATGCGCGATGCGCGCGCACGCCTGACAGCGCTTCCGCGAAATCGTGCGCGGCGAGCTTCGATCGAATCCTCGAGACGCTCGTCGCCTCCTTCGCAAGATCGTCCTCGTCCGAACGGCGGGCCGAGCCGACCTCGACCGGGCGCTGTACGTCCGCGCGCCGCGGCACGGCCGGCAGCGCGTCGACCGACACCGTCGGGATCGACGCTTCCGCGGACACGGAATGGTGCTCGCCGGCGCTCGAGGAAGGAGCCGGAACGACCGAGGGGACCGCAGCCTCGCGAGCGTCCGGGAGATTCGTGGCGTAGACGGTTGCCAGGACGCCGGCGGCGGCGAGCGCCAGCCCCGCCACCCCCAGCGTGGACCGCTGCGCTCGGATGAACGGCCCGAACGCAGCAGATGCGCGCGCCACCAACATGGCTGCTCCGCCGCCGAGGCCCAAGCGAAGAAACAGCTGTCGCTGCGCCTGCCATCGGCCGCGCGGTCGCTCCGCGCGTGCGGAGCGGACCAGCGCGTCGAGCTCTCCTTGATGACCACTCATGGCTCGTCCTTCCTTGATTCGGAGGAGCAGACCTCCATCGATGCGAGAAGCTGCGCGCGCGCGCGACGCAGCCGCGAGGCCACGGTCCCTTGAGGGATCTCGAGCATCGAGGCCGCCTCCGCGAGTGTGGTGCTCTCGATCTCGCAGAGGATGAAGACCGAACGCAGGTCGTCCGGGAGCCTCGCGAGCAACTCGTCGAGGCGCCTCCAGCGCTGGTTCGCGTCCGCGAGCGACTCCGGCGTAGGACTCGGATCCGGGTGGGCATCCAGCTCTCCGTCGCCGGCCTGGACGGGCAAGCGCGCGCGGCGACGCCGGACGTTCGATGCGAGGCGGCTCGCGGTCTGAAACAGGTAGGTCTTCTCCGCGCCCGGCTCGACCGCCGCGATCTTCGAGGCGAGCACCGCGAACACCTCTTGGGTCGCATCGTCCGCTTCGTCGCTGGAGAGCCCGAAACGTCGGAGCACGCGCCAGGCGAAGTCGTAGTACGCGACGACGGCGGACTTCAGACGCGCGCGATCGCTCCGGGAGGAAAGCTCTAGCGCAGTCACGCTAGCCAGCGAAGCGAGGGGCGGCACCCTCTAGAATGTCTGTCGCCGGAAAATTGATCACGGCAGGTCGAACGAATGTCCGAATCCGAGGCCGATCTCGCCGATCCCGCGCGGGACCTCATGGCTCACCGCGGTATGGTCGCGCGCGACCGTGGCGTAGACCGTCGGCACATAGCTCACGGTGCCGAAAAGCTCGGCATGGAATGCTCTGCCGACGTGCCACCTCGTGCGCAGGCCAGGGCCGACGGTGAGCCACGGCCGGACGTCGTCGCGCGCCGCGACGCCGTCACTGTAGGAATGATAGGCGCCGGCCGTCGCGCCGAGACACGCCTCGACGGAGAGGGGCGCGAGCAGCCGGCGACTCGCACAGCCTTCAAGGCGTGCCGTCCAGGTCTGGACGAACACGTTGAGCTGCGACGTGCCTGGCAGCTGAGCCCGCGCGAACGCGAACGACGCCCTCACGCCGCCGTCGAGCACGCCGAGCCGTCGTTGCGCCTCGACGTACCCCCGGTACCCCATGGTCGCGCGAGGAAGCGCGCCGAGAACGAGCTCGGTTCCTGCGCCGGCCCCCAGCGTGATCGAGGGCGTCGGGCGTGGGGCTCCTGGTGGTCTCCTGCGCGACGTTTCCCGCGCAGGAGCGGTAGGAGCGGGTGGCGCGGATGGGGGGTGTTCGACGATTGGAGGCGTGTCGGCGGCGGGTGGCTCCTCGGCCGCGGGTGGCTCCTCGCGCGCGGACGGCTCCTCACCCGTGGGCGCGACGTCGCTCGCGACGGCGGTGACGACCGCAAGCGCTCGGACGAGCGTGCGGCAATCGCGGGCAGCGACGCTCCGGGTGCTCGCTGCTCCGTCGAGCTCGGAAATGACGACCTCTCCTGCGAGCCCCTTCTTCGGCTCTCGCCGAATTCGAACGTTGAAGCTTCTTGCGTTCGCGCCGTCCGGGGCGAGGGAGAGTCGAGGCCGCTCCGCGATCAGCAGCTCGACGAAGCGCGCGCGATCCGGGCACTGGCTCACGAGCCGTTCTTCGACCTCGAAGCGAAGATGGATGGCCTCCGGCCTGGCCTCCTCGGCGGATGCCCGCGGCGCCGCGCCGATGGACGCGGCGAAGCTCCCCCCAAGGAGCCACAATCGACAGGGAGAACGCTGGGCCAGCCGCACGTGCGAGCATGGTATGCGAATCCGTTCCGCTGGAGCTGTCAGCGAGCACCGCACCGGCGGTCCGCTTGAGCTCAAAGGGGCGGGTGGAGCTCCGCGCCCCTCGTACGCGAGCGCGACAAGCGAGCCGAGCAGCGGCGACGTGCGCCTACCAGGATGGAGACGGAAAGGCGACCAGGGTAAGCTGGGTCGCACTCTACAGCGTGTTGACAGTACCTGCCACCACCACCCTTCTCGGGTGTCGGGCATAAGCCCTTCCTGCCTCAACGAGGGAAGTTTCACGGATGACGAGGAGTCGTCCGTCAGCGCTTCCCTCTCCACAGGCGTTTCGCGTCTCCGCGTGCTTCGCGGCGACGTGAGACCGACAGCCTGGCGCGGCCACGGACGCGGTCGCGCCATAGCTCGCCAGGTTCGCTGCAGCGTTGGTGTCGCGGTCGGCCTCGTGCCCGCAACGGCCGCAGCGAAACGTGCGCTCGCTGAGCGCGAGCTTCTCTCCGACGTGACCACAAGTGTTGCAGCGGCGGGTGCTGGGAAAGAATCGGTCGGCGACCATCAGCTCTGCTCCGCGCCACTTCATCTTGTAGGCCAGCACCGACGCAAACATCGCCCAGGCGCTGTCGGCCAAAGAGCGTGCGAGCGTCGTCTTCATCAGCCCCTTCGTGCAGAGGTCCTCAAGCACCAAGCGGCCGTGAGTCTTGGCCAGTCGGGTCGACTCCCGATGCACGAAGTCGCGACGAATCGCGCCGATGCGGGCGTGCATTTTCGCGAGCGCAGCGCGGGCACGAGCGCGATTTCTCGAGTCTCCTTTCTTGCGGCTGAGAGATTGGCTCGCCTTGCGAAGCGCCGGCAGAGAGTTGCGGAGAGGCTTCGGAGCGTCGATGCGCTCGACCTCGCGACCGCTCGCCTCCGCGAGCACGGCGAAGGTCGTGAGCCCCCGGTCGATGCCCACGACGGGACTGTCCAGCGGGCTCGCGTGCCGTAGCGCCGAGTGGAGCTCTTGCGCCGCGACGTTCATGCTCACCATCCAGCGTCCGCTCGAGCGGAGCGCGACGGTCGCGAACAGGATCTTCGCCCGCCCCTTCGCGAGCATCCTGCGAAGGCGACGCGTGCATTCGCGGACCGCCAGGTCTCCGAGCTTCGGCAATCGCAGCATCCGAGGGTCGTCGCCGACGCCGAGACGGATCGCACTCTTTGCGCCGTGTCCCTTGTTGCGCAGGCGGAACGAAGGACGGTCGCGCGTCTTCTTCTTGAAGCGAGGGAACCGCGCACGCTTGCCCTTGCGCTCTCCCTTTCGTCCCGCCGAGAAGGCAGCGAGCGCACTCCCGAGATCGACCGCGGCTTCCTCGAAGACCTGCTGGCAGACTTGCGTGCGCCACGGCAACCCGGGAGCGCCTGACTCATCCGCACCGGCCGCTGCGGTCGTCTTCCACCGGTTGAACGCGTTGATGAGGTCGAAGCCGGACCACGGCACGAACGGCGACGGCCCCTCGTCCGACTTCGACGCCAGCGCGTCGCGGACGAACGCCAGGCACTGGTTGAACGCGAAGCGCGCCGCGCCGACATGCCGCGCGAGCGCCTCGGCTTGCGACGGCGTCGGCTTCAGCGTGAAGCAGAACGTCGTGTGCCGCGTCATCCTCGCCCCCCCGTCAGCGCAACGAGCATCGCCGCGGTCGCGACGCCCCCCACGCCCACACCGTCGCGGCTCGCCACGAGCGTCTCCGCCTGCGTGATGTCGTGCGCTTCTCCTCCCGTGAGCACGTACCGAACGAGGCTCCCCCTCTCACTCACGACCGCGTGCAGCTTCGTCGTGAAGCCACCACGCGAGCGACCGAGTCCTTCGCTCTTTGCGAGACCTCCTTCGCGCCGCGCTCCCGCGGCATGCGGATGCGCCTTCACGATCGTGCTGTCGATGAGAAGAAAGCCGCGTTGTTCGACGGGGGACATCCGCGTGCGAAGCGACTCCCATCGACCTGCAACGGCCCACCGTCGATAGCGGCGGCAGATTCGACCCCACGGGCCGAAGCGTTTCGCCAAGTCGCGCCATGGAGCGCCCGTGCGCAAGATCCAGGCGACCGCTTCGAGAAACGATCGGAGATCGCCCTTCGATCCTCGGCGCGCGAGCGACGTCACCACCGGCGCGATGCGTCGCCAGCGTTGCGCGTCGAAGAACTGCCTCGCGCCCCCCATTTCCTAGGCACCGTAGCGCGCACTGAACATATGTCAAGGCAACTTGTCCCGTCTTCGATCGCCCTCAATCGCGTCTGCATCGCGGGCTCGCGTCGCGCTTCGATCTCATCACGCACGGAGCTCGAACGCGGCCGTAGTGAGCGAATCGCGCAGAGTAGATCCCTAGAACTGTCAACACGCTCTAGGATCGAACCCGTGGACCCGCTCTCGTGCACCGTCATGCCGTACGCGTGGGGCTCGCGCACGGCCATCGCGTCGCTCACCGGACGGCCGCCGAGCAACGGCCCCGAGGCGGAGCTGTGGATGGGCGCGCACCCCGTCGCGCCGTCGTTCGTCGCGCGTGACGGCGTTCGCGCGTCGCTCGAGGACGTCGTCGGGCGGGCTCCCCATCGCGAGCTCGGAGAAGTGGTCGTGCGCGAGCTCGGGCCGCGCCTTCCCTTCCTGCTCAAGGTGCTCGCCGCCGACGAGCCGCTCTCGCTTCAGGCGCACCCGGCGCTCGAGCAGGCGCACGCGGGGTTCGACGACGAAGATGCGCGCGGCGTCCCGGTCGACGCTCCGCACCGCAACTACAAGGACCGTTCGCACAAGCCCGAGCTCCTCTGCGCGCTCGGACCGTTCGAGGCGCTCTCCGGCTTTCGCCGCGTCGAGGAGACGCTCCGCCTCTTCGACGCGCTCGCGGTGCCCGAGCTCGAGCCGACGCTCGCGCCCCTGCGCGCATCTCCCGACGCACGCGGCCTCGCCGCGACGTTTCGCGCGCTCATGACGATGCCCGCCCCAAAGCGTGCGGGCGTGATCGACACCACACTCGCGGCGTGCCGTCGTCCCGGAGGCGCATTCGTCCGCGAGCGCGCCCTCGCGGTGCGGCTCGCGGCGATCCATCCCGGTGACATCGGCATCGTGAGCGCGCTCCTGCTCGAGCTGGTGCACCTCGAGGCCGGCGACGCGATCTACCTCGGGGCCGGCAACCTCCACGCGTACGTCCAGGGCACGGGCATCGAGATCATGGCGAGCTCGGACAACGTCCTCCGCGGCGGCCTGACGAAGAAGCACGTCGACGTGCCAGAGCTCCTCCGCGTGCTCGACTTCGGCGCAGGACCGGCGGAGGTCCTCCGCGCCCGCGTGGTCGACGAGCACGAGTCCGTCTACGACACGCCCGCCCGCGAGTTCCGTCTCTCGCGGCTCCACGTCCGCGGCTCGATCAGGCGAACGACGAGCGGCCCCGAGATCCTCCTCGTGACCGATGGCACGGCAACGGCGAACGGGGTCGCGCTCGCGAAGGGAGGCTCGGTCTTCGTCCCCGCCACGACGTCGAGCTACACGCTCGAGGGCGACGCGACGATCTTCCGTGCCACGACCAACCTTCCGTAGCGCGATGCGAACACTCGAAGCGTCCGGCAAACCGACGTAGTAGCCTCTGCGCCATGGCGTCCGTTCCCTTGCGACGAGATCCCGAGGCCACGCGCCGGACGATCGGCATCGTCCTCTACGTGCTCGGCATGCTCCTCGGAGGCTTTCTCCTCGTCGTGATGCTCTTCTTCCCCGCGCTGCTCTCGAAGCACGCCGATGTGGAGCTGGCCTCGCTCCTCCTCGGAGCGCTCTTCGCGCTGCCGATGCTCGTCGTCTACCTGTGGATCCCGTGGATCGTCGATCGCTACGATCCGGAACCGACGTGGGCGCTCGCGATGACGCTGGCCTGGGGAGGCATCGCGGCGTGCGGGTTCTCGGCGCTCGTGAACACGACGGTGCACGCGTTCGGCGACGCGATGGGAGGTCCCGAGGTCGGCGACATCCTCTCCGCGTGCATCAGCGCGCCGCTCATCGAAGAGCTCACGAAGGGGATGGCCGTCTTCTTCATGTTCTACTTCATGCGCCGCCAGTTCGACGGCGTCGTGGATGGCGTCATCTACGCGACGTTCGCTGCGCTCGGCTTCGCGGCGGTGGAGAACATCCTCTACTACGGCAACGCCGCCAAAGCGGAGATCCTCCAGAACAAGGAGGGCCTCTTCATCGGCACGTTCCTCGTGCGCGGCATCCTCGCGCCGTGGGGCCATCCGCTCTACACGTCGATGACGGGCCTCGGGTTCGGCATCGCCCGCGAGACGAACAAGACCTGGCTGAAGTGGATCGCGCCGCTCGGCGGCTACGCCTTCGCTGTGTTCCTCCACTCGGTCTGGAACACCGCCGCCACGCTCTCCGGCGATCTCGTGGCGCTGATGCTGCCGCTCTGGTTCCTCTTCGTCTTCGCGTTCTTTTGCCTCGTCATCTACATGGTCGTCCGCAAGGGACGGATCATCCGCGACCACCTCAAGGACGAGGTGCTCATGGGAAACCTGACGCAATGGGAGCTCCAGCTCGTCACGTCTCCCGTCGGCCGCTGGCGCGCGACCTTCTCGTGGGGCGGCGGAGCGGGCCGCCGCTTCATCGACGCCGCCGCTCGCCTCGCGCTCAGCAAGTGGCACACGGGGCGCGCCACGCAGGGCCGCAAGCTCACCGTCAGCGCCGACATGATCTACCCGCTCCGCCAGGAGCTCGCGAAGCTCCGGGCCGAGGTCTCGCGCGCCCTCGGTCGCCCCGTGCAGCAGCCACAGCCCTGGAGCCCGGGCCAGCCACCGCCGTGGCAGCCCCCCGCGCAGCAGCACCACTGGCGCCGCTGACGGACCAGCTCTCGAACGACGACCGACCGCCCGCGGGCTCGTCTCCGGCAACGAGGGGGCCGATGATCACCGACCGACTCCCGCCCGGCCCCGCCCCGGTGTGAGAACCGCGCGAGAGCGGCGGACGCCCCACGTCCTCGACGCACCGCGAAACCACGAAAACGCCACGGTTCCAGCAGACCGAAACGAGACGCGAAGGGACCTTGCCAGTCTTCGAATGGAGGCGTACCCGGACTCTTTCTTCCACGAAAGGGCTTCGATGAGCATCCTCCTTCGCCGCCTCGGTCTCGCCTCCTTGGCCGTTGTCACCCTTCCCGTCTTGTTCGCCGCGTGCGGCGACGACGACTCCAACGCTGCTGGACCTGGACCGAACCCGGTCGAGGGCGGCACGCCCGATGGAGAGGCACCGCTCGAACCGTTCAAGGCATCGGTCCGGCGCACGTCGATGGGCGTCCCGCACGTGAAGGCCGATGACCTCGGCGGTGTCGGCTACGGCTACGGCTACGTCTTCGCCGAAGACAACCTCTGCATCCTCGAGGAGGAGATCCTCACCGTACGCGGCGAGCGCGCGAAGTACTTCGGCGACGTCGCCTACGACCTCGGCAACACGGGCTCACGGAGCAACGTGAACAGCGACGCCGTCTATCGGATGCTCGCCACGCCGGAGGTCATCGCGAAGTCGCGCGCCACCCTCGACACCGAGATGCAGGCGATGGTCCGTGGCTATGCCGCAGGCGTCTCGCGCTACGTGCGCGAGATCAAGGCGGGCCAGCACGAGGGCCGCCATGCCGCCTGCCGGAACGAGCCGTGGGTGCGCACGATCAACGACGAGGACATGTACCTCCGCTTCTACAAGCTCGCCCTCCTCGGGAGCTCGGCGAACTTCATCGACGGCATCGCCGCGGCGCAGCCACTCAACGCTCACGTGGCTCCGCCGCCCGCGAACCTCGAGAAGGCCAAGACCGAGGTCGGGAAGGGCCTCGCCGAGATCGCGCCGAAGTTCATGGCGTATCGAAACGGCGAGGTCGGCAGCAACATGTACGCTTTCGGCAGCGAGGTCACCGGCGGCGGCGGGATCCAGTTCGGCAATCCGCACTTCCCCTGGTTCGGCGGCGAGCGCCTCTATCAGGTCCATCTCACCGTCCCGGGCAAGATGGACATCCAGGGCGCGTCGCTCTACGGCGTCCCGATCGTCTTGATCGGCTTCAACGAGAACTTCGCGTGGAGCCACACGGTGTCGACCGCGTATCGCTTCACGCCCTACGCGCTCACGCTCAAGGCAGGCGATCAGCTCACGTACATCCAGGATGACGTCGAGAAGAAGATCACCCCGGTGGACCTCTCGATCGAGGTGAAGGGCGAGGGCGCGCCCCGCGCGGTGCGTCTCTACAAGTCCGAATACGGGCCGATGATCTACCTCGGCAACTCGGCCTTCGACTGGACGCTGGAGAAGGCGTTCACGATCCGCGACGCGAACGCGGAGAACTTCCGGCTCATCAAGCACTACGCCCGCTGGAACATGGCGAAGAACCTCGAGGAGTTCGCCAAGATCCAGGCCGAGGAGGTCGCGGTTCCGTGGGTCAACACGACGGCCGCGGACAAGGAGGGCAACACCTACTACGCGGACATCACCGTCGTCCCCAACGTCACCGACACGCACGCGAAGAGCTGCGAGGTGTTCCTCCTCTCCGGGCTCCTCTCGGCGAACGCTCCGGGGCTCCCCCTCCTCGACGGCTCGAAGAAGGAATGTGACTGGAAGATCGATCCGGCCTCTCCACAGCCCGGCATCTTCCCCGCGTCGCAGCTCCCGAAGGTCGAGCGCAAGGACTGGGTCGTCAACTGCAACGACAGCTACTGGCTCACGAACACGAAGGCGCCCGTCACCGGCTTCCCGAAGATCGTCGGCCGAGAGCAGTACCAGCAGACGCTCCGGTCGCGCCTCTGCCACCAGCAGGTCCTCGACCGCGTCGCGGGCACCGACGGCCTCGCCGGCACGAACGTGACCGCGGATCTGGTGAAGCAGATCGTCCTCGGATCGCGCGTCTTCTCGGCAGAGAAGTTCAAGGAGGAGGTCCTCCTCTCCGTCTGCGCCCAGCCGACGATCAGCCTCACCCGCGATCCGCTGACCGGCAAGGACGTCACCCCCGCGGAGAACATCTCGACCGCCGCCGCCTGCAGCGCGCTTCAGGCCTGGGACAACCGGAACAACCCCGACAGCAAGGGCAGCCTCGTCTGGGACGAGCTGTGGTTCCGGCTCGAGGCGCTCATCACCTCGACCAAGATCAGCTTCACGGTCCCGTTCAACGCGGCCGATCCGGTCAACACGCCGAACACGATGAACCTCGGGGCGCCCGAGGTGCAGCAGGCCTTCGCGGCGGCGATCCGCTCGGTGACGAAGGCGGGCTTCGCGGTCGACGCGCCGCGCTCGGCGTTCTCATGGCGCGCGGGCAAGGGCGGCCTCGGTGACCGCATCCCGGTCCCGGGCGGCTTCCAGCGCACGGGCAACTTCACGATCGCGCAGGTCGACGGCGTTCCGACGCTGCAACCCGACACGGGCTACGGCCCGATGCTCTACGGCAACAGCTACATGCAGGTCATCGCGTTCACGCCGAGCGGGCTCGATGCGAGCACGTTCGTGACCTACAGCCTGTCGACCGACCCGGCATCACCGCAGTACGACGACTACTCGCGCGCCTACTCGCAGAAGCAGTGGCTCAAGGCCGCCTTCGTCGAGGCGGACATCGCGGCGGACACGAAGACGACGCTCGATCTCCAGCAGTAGACACGACTCGAGCGACGACTCGACGATGCGTAGACGAAGCCCCCGCCTCTACCGTTGGAGGCGGGGGCTTCGTCGTTTCGCGCGACTCACGACCGACGGCCGCGAGTGCCCGATCGAAGAGGCGCGCTTCTCGGCGACGCGTTAGAGTTGCGCGGGTGATTCATCAGGCGACGCCCGAGCGCGCGGGAACGATCGACAAGCTGGCGTGGGTCCACATCGAGGGGGGCCGACTGCTCGCGGTCCGGTCGCGCGGCAAGGACGCCTTCTTCCTCCCCGGCGGCAAGCGCGAGCCCGGAGAGTCGGACGAGCAAGCGCTCGTCCGCGAAGTCCAGGAGGAGCTCGGCGTCGATCTTCGGACCGAGACACTGAAGCCGCTGCACGTGTTCGAGGCCCAAGCACACGGCCAACCGGAAGGCGTGTTCGTGCGAATGACCTGCTTCACGGGCAACTACGTCGGCGAGCTGAAACCCTGCGCCGAGATCGAGGAGCTCGCGTGGCTCACGAGCGCCGATCGCGAGCGGATGTCTCTCGTCACCCAGATCATCTTCGATTGGCTCCGCAAGCAGCAGCTACTGCCCTGAGTCCGGCGGATCGGGATGAGACGAAGCGTTGGTCCGAAACACCAGACGGCTGGCAAACCTACTGAATCCAAAATCATGCGTCAGCGGCCGAGGAGCTGGCGCGCGCCTTCGAGCAAGGGCGCCAGCGTCTTCTCCGTGTGCCGCGACTGCCCGAACGGCGTGACGGAGAGCAGAACGCCGCCGTCGTCGAGGCGTGTGACGCGCGTGTTGACGCGACGGTGTGGCGGCATCTCGGATGCAGCGAGCTCGAGCGCCGCTACGACGTCGGCGCCCGACGCATCGACGCCGAGATCGGTCGCGAGGTCCGTGTCGCGCGCGTAGTAGGCCGCGTACGCGTCGCGCACCGACGGTACCGTCCCCCCTTCGAGCCCACAGAAGGCGCGCGGTATGCGCGCTTCGCCCTCACCGCTACCAACGAGGCCGAGGACCAACGCATCGAAGTCGGTGTGCCCCATGCTCGGCTCTGCCGGAGTGACCAACTCGGGCGGGTCAAAGTACAGCTGGAGCGGCTTCGAGTCGTAGAGTTTCACGTATTCACCGCTGAGCGCTTGAAGGAATAAACCGATCGGGCGGCCCGACGGCAGCAAGGCGCCGAAGCTCGTAGTGAGCTTGCTCCCGAGCGCGAGCTCTGCGCGCACGATCGCAGTCGCGTCGTCCGCGGCGAGGTCGTTCCATCGGCGCTCGACCACCGGAGTGCCCACACGTTCGAGGTCGATGCGGTGGACGACGCCCCCGCGCACGAGCGTCGCTACGGCGAGCGCGGTGGCCTCGGCGACGTCCCAGGGCGCACAGTCCGCACGCACAATCCAACTTTCGCCCACGACACGATACTCCTATTCAGACCTTCAGGCTTTCACGAACCATACGAATCCGTGTTCGTCGCCCCGTTCCCCGGCGTTTGCGAGTCGTCGGGCGGCGGAAGATAGCTGAGGTGCGGGAGTCGTTGCATCACGTCGAAGGCGCTTCCGCGCAAAGCCGTCCCGAAGTAACCAGGCGAGCTCGATGCCTCCGCACGGTCCCGCCGAGCGCCAACTCGTGGCCTACAACGCTCGCGACATCGACGCCTTCGTGGCCTGTTTCACCGAGGACGTCGTCGTCGAGGGAGCGCTCGGCGAGCCGATCCTGAAGGGACGCGAGGAGCTCCGCGCACAGTACGGCGCGATGTTCGCGACGTACCCGGAGCTCCACTGCGAGATCGTCTCGCGGGTCCACGTCGGTGACTTCGTGCTGCACGAGGAGCGGATCACCGGACGCAAGCCGGAGGGCGAGCACGCCGTCGCGATCTACCAGGTCGCGGGCGATCTTATCCGCCACGTCCGCTTCTTGCGCTGACGTCCACGCCGGCCGTCGGGGACGATTCGTGCAATTCTGCAAACATGAAGATCTCGTGGGGCGGCGCGGTCATTCCGACTGCGCCTTGTCGCGTCGCCACGCGCCGAAGACATGAGGTCGACGGCATCGTGGGAGGCCGCTCCATTCCATAGAGGAGCGGCCCGCCCCGGGCCACCTGGCGAGATCCATCGCGAGGCATGGTGGCGGCTGAGCTCCAGCTCTGTCCGGCGCGACCGACACGCTGCACCGGCCATCGCCGTACGTGGCCCTGCACCGCTCACTCTCGCGTTCGTGCTCTGAGCCTCGGTTCTCGAGAAAGGTCCGAAGAAAGTTTCGTCGGCGAAGTTAGTTTGATCGATCGCACGACTCACGACATCCATGGCGGAGGGCCAGATGCCCTCGTCGATAGCTTCGGAAGGTGACGAATGCGAAACTGGTCCTTCGTAAGCCCCCTGCAGTGCGCAATGGCTGGGCTCGTCTGCGCTGCGATGCTCGCCGCCGCGTGCAGCGACGACGAGGCAGCGCCTCGGTCAACGGACAACGTCGACGCAGGCGAGGCTCGCCCCGATGCGGCTCCTCCTTCGGAGGCGACCGACGCGGGCGACGCAGGCGACGCGGGCGATGTCATCGAGCCTTGCAGCCCGGGAGATGAGCGCAAAGCTACGGTTGGCGCCGGAGGTGCGAAACTGAGCCTTTGCGGGGCCACCCTGGAGGTCCCCGAAGGTGCGCTCGAAGCCGGCACGCCGGTGGCGATCACGGTCGTTGCGCCACCGGGCGCGCCCTGGTTCGAGCACGAGCTCAGCGGCCCCGTGTTTCGCTTCACGCCGGACACCGGCCCCCTCGATCTGCCTGCCAAGATCAGCTTCACACGCGACACGACCAAGACGCGTGGCCCGGTGCTCGCACAATGGTTCCCGGAAGAGAACGGATGGGGCGAGTACGAGGCCTGCTTCAAGGACGACCAGCTCTCGCTCAACACCGTCCACCTCGGCACCTTCGGCCTGATGCAGGACGTGAATTCTTATCCGCCTTCGGCCAGCGACCAAGGCGCCGCCAACGTCTCGCTCACGCTCGGTGACGTCACAACGTCTTGGACGGTCCCCGGCAACGGCGGCTACTCGGTGTACGAGCCGAGCGCCGACTCGCGCTCGTTCATCCTCGTCGCCCGCCGCGAAGAGGGCGAGCACACCCAGCAGCTCGACATCCGCGGCTCCCTCCGAAACGGCGAGCCCGCCACGGTCGTGCAGGTCAGCTGGCTGACGACCGATTTCGAGAACGGCAAGAGCTGGTCCTGGGTCGAGCCGATCCATGGACCGCCCACGTCGTTCACGATGACGGAGACCTCGCCGGGGGTGTTCTCCGGGGAGATCCACGTGATCGGCCACTACGGTGAAGAGACCACGAACATCGACGTGACCTTCACGACGACCCCCGTCAAGTACCGGCCTCCGCCGTCGTATTCGTGCGGTCGCCCCGAAGGCGACCCGCGCTGACACGGTACGAGGGCCGCACGTCCTCGGTCCGTGCGGCCCTCTTGCTCGCTCTCGTGAGAACGAGCTCGAGGGAGCTCGTCAGGCGCTCTTGCGACGATCGCCGGTGATGGCGCGAAGCTCTTCGATGCTTCGCGCGATCATCTCGGAGCGATGATGCGCCGTCTTGTGTGATCCGCACACGGTGACGCGCTCGCCCTGGAGGAGGCGGGTGAACGAGAGCACCCGCGCGTCGGTCGAGCCGCACACGACGCACGCGCCGACCTCCGGCGCAGTCCTTCGATCCCGGTTTCCCATCCGCATGCCCGCGAAGGTGCGCCGCCGCGGGCCCGGAGGCCAAGTTTCGCGCCGTCGGCGCGTACGCCGCCGGCCGGAATGCGACCCGAGGCGCCCAGCAGGCTCCGCCCCTCCCCTCCGGACGCGACATCCACGAGCGGTCCGGCTTGCTCCGCCGACGTCCGCCCCTAAGCTTCGATGCCGTGAGCGACGACGAGCATGACGGCCCCGCCCCTCGGGACCAGAACAGCCCCAGCGCGTTGAACAGCGCCGACCCGATCCGCAACTTCAGCCTCGGCGTCGACGAGCGCATCCGAGCCCTGACGATCGGCGTCCCGGCGTGGGCCGCACGCAAGCGCAAGATCGAGGATGACGAGGCTCGTTACGTGGCCGAGCTGCTCGAGCTCCACGACGAGCTCATGGCCAAGAAGCGTCGCAGCGAAGAGATCGAAGACGCCCTGCTCGCCGCAGCGAGCGCGCTCGACCTCTCGAAGCTCAACGAGCTCGTGAGGACGCACAATCGCTACTACCCGATCGAGGCGAACCTGCCGATGGACCGCGCCACGGGAGGCTACCTCGTCTATGGCCGCGTCTGGACGCCGGAGGCGACGTACACCGCGGCTCGCCTCGTCGCGACGGTCCGCACCACGATCGAGCGGCGCCGGGACGAGGGCTGAGACGACAGCGCCCTCGTCGCGGGCCGATCGCGACGGCGCTCCTCCTCGACGCGATCGAACCGAGCGCGCCGGAGCCGAGAGCTCTCCTCCTCGCGAGGCACCGTCATCGCGTAGGATCACGGGCCAGATGCGGGTCGCCGATCTCGATGCCAACCTGCTCCGCGCCGGCGGCGCCGTCGTCGGTGCGCTCCTCGGCCTCGTCGCGGCCAAGCTCGCGGACACACTTCCACGACGCTACGGGATCACCCACCTCGTCACCGGCCCGCGCCGCGCTCGACGGAACGTCGTGCTCGTCGTGCTCTCGACGCTCTGCGCTCTCGGGATCGCCCAGGTCCTCACCGGCGCCGAGGACGTGTCGATCGCGCACGCAGCGCTCTTGCTCGCGACGAACGCGATCGTCGCGGCCTCCGTCCTCGCGGCGGCCGCGATCGATCTCGAGCACATGATCCTCCCGAACGAGCTCACGCTCGGTCCCACCATCCTCTGCCTCGTGACCTCTCCGCTGCGCTCGATCGGGCTCACCGGATCCGTCATCGGGGCCCTCGTCGGGCTCGCCATCGCGTACCTGCCGTTCGTCCTCTACAAGCGACTCCGCGGGCAGAGCGGGATGGGCCTCGGCGATGCCAAGCTCGCCCTGATGGCGGGTGCCTGGCACGGGATCGCCGGCGCGCCGTTCGTCCTCTTCCTCGGCGCGCTCCAGTCGACCCTCGCCGCCGTCGTCATGCGCGTCTTCGGGATCGTCTACGAAGAGCCGGAGAGCGTGAAGGCCGAGATCCGAGAGCTCCGCGCGCGGGCAGAGGCGGGCGACGAAGACGCGAAGCATGAGCTCGAGGACGACCCGATGGCAGGCGAGGCACGCGAGGGGACACTCGGCATGCGCCTGCCGCTCGGTCCATTCCTCGCGCTCGGATGCATCGAGGTCCTGTTCCTCCGCCGATGGCTCGTCGAGCACGTGCTCGACTGGCTGATGCGTTGACGAGCTCAGAGATCGCGCACGATCCGGCGGAGAGCGAACGTACCGCGCTCCAAAGCGCTGTCATTCGTCGGAACGTACGTCCCGTCGAGCGAGATCCGAGATAGGCGCGCGTCACGCAGGCGAACCCGCGCTTCGCCGGTCACGTCCATGCGAAGGCCGTTCGTGCCGGTGGCGTCGATCGCGATCGTGAACACCGCTTCTTGGCCGTCCGTGCGTGCGAGGACGGCGGTGCCTGCGTTCAGTGTCCACGCACGCGGATGGATCACGCGCAGGACGGCCCCCGCGAGCTCGTTCCGCGAGTCGCCGATCTCCATCGCCGCGTCGGGAAGGACCTGATCGATCTGCGTGCGTGTGCCGAGGTCAGGGAACATGTCGAGCACGCGCTGCGCCTCGTCCTCTGAGGCCGCCCCGCCGGCGTCGTCGCGCACGTGCGGCGGGGCATCGACGACGACATAGCTCTTCCCTTCGACCGCGGTGGCCTTGTCGATGCCCTGGTACCGCTGGACGTTCTTGTCGAACGCGAGCCTCACCCGCGAGGGTGCCGGTCCGTTCGTGGCGAGGACCTCGACGGTGTAGGACGAGATGTACTCGGAGACCTGCGTGCCCCCCTGGGGATCCGCAAGCGCACTGCGCGCCTCGACGGAGACGCCCCACCGCGCGCCGACGACCGGCGGAACGCGCCCGAAACGGATACCGCCCGTCGAAGGCGAGACGCTCCCACCATCCAGGCGGGGTACGTCGAGGGCGGGCTCCACGACGGGCGGCGAGCTCGCGGCCGGGGAACAGGCCGACAGCGCGAGCCCGAGCGCCAGCCAGCTCGCCCACCGAACTGAACGGACGACGCCCCCGATCGTTTCACTGCGTGAGATCACTGCCACGAGGAGCACGCCTCAGGTGTACCCTTTGTTTCCCACGAGAGCGCCCGTCCCTGCATGGGAAAGGAAACGTGTGGGAGGAGACAGCGTTTGGCCAAGCCGAGGAACGATCGCAACCAGGCCGTGACGAAGTTCTGCCTTGCGATGGAAGAACACCGGCGCACGGAGGTGGGACGCGTCCGCACCGCCCGGGAGTTCGTCACGAACTTCTTCCCGTACGACGAGAACGGCGCGACCGACAAGGTCTTCAACGCGATGCCGAACGACGTGCGCGGCCCCATCCTTTCGAGCTGGGGGATCCGCGGCGGGAAGGCGGCGTTGAAGGACAACGACGAGAAGGTCAAAGACGTCGTCCAAGATGCGCTCGTTGCCGGTGACATCGACGAAAACAACTTCGAGGAAGGTGTGACCGCCCAGATCCTCGTGGATTGGATCGCGCTGTCGGAGTGGTGGAAGTTCTGGCGTAACGGCAGGCTGACCGGGGTCGCGATCCAGAAGGCGCTCGCCACCGCGCGCGAGCTCGAGCTCATCGACGATCGCTGGTTCTTCGCCAACGTCCAGGGTCGCGGCGGAAAGCTGAAGGGCACCGACGTCATCTGCGACACGTTGAGCAAGGACCAGATCGTCGCCTGGATCCGCAAGCTCCACGAGTCCGGCGACGGCTCGCCGGCAGGCCTCGTCTCCGCGCTCGGATGGGAGATGATCCTCGCGAAGACGGCGCAGGATGCGCTTCTCTTCGCGCTCGATGCCTTCGCAAAGAAGGCCGGGCTCGTCCCCGACGCGCCGACCGAGAACAAGGACAAGGACCAGAACAAGAAGGACGAGCCGGCATCCGCGCGCACGGTGCACGAGGCCCGCACCGACGCGCCCGCCGCGGCCGCCGAGGAGCAGGGCCCGGATTCCGGCCTCCCCGTTGCGATCCCGGACATCCCGGCGATCGACGCGGCCGACGGCGACCCGGACGACGTTGCGCCGGCTCCGCTCGCGACGAGCGCGCAGGAGGTGGGGCCGTGGCGCGACTCGGAGAGCCCGAAGCTCGTCGAGGCTCGCACGAAGATGATCGAGATGCTGGGGCAGCCCAGCGGCGCACCGGCGTCGCTCCAGGAGGCCTGGGCGGTGTCAGAGGTCCCGGAGAAGCCCTCGTCGCTCGAGTGGCCGGAGCCGCCGCCGATCGTCGCCGCCGAGCCGTCCAAGGCGCCGGCGTCGCCGACGATGCCGAAGAAGGTCTGAGCGGCGAGGGCTCACGGACAGCCGCTCAGCTCTCGGATCCACGCCTCGACCACCGAAGCACCGGCCTCGTCGACGACGCGCGTCGCGAGCGGCGGCATCCGGTCGTCGTCGGGTGCGCGCATGCGCAGCGCGAGCGTCGAGCGACCGGGATCGCCGGGCACGACGAGCTTCGAATCGACGACACCGAGATCACCTGCCTGCGGAGCGACGTTGCACGTCCGCGTGTCGAGAAGCGAGCGGTCGATGCGCAGGTCGAGCGTGGCTGCGCCTGCTCCGCTTCCCTGCCGGTGACACATCGAGCAGTTCGCGTGGAGGTAGCCGCGCGCTCGCTCTTCGCTCGAGGCACCTGCCGTGTCCGCAGCGGCCAGCGGTGGGAAGGCCTCCTTCGCGATCGGCGTCTCGAGCACGGCGGCGAACCGGTCGAGCACGTTGCCGCGCTCGTCTCGATTCAGCTGCCTCGCCTCGAGGCCGAGCGTGAAACCCGCCGACGGCGTGTGGCACGCGAAGCACTCGCTACGTGACGGGAACGTCCACGTGCCGCCGCCGGGCAGCTCCTTCGTCTTCCCCTCGGCGAGGAGGAGGGCGTCGCTCTGATCGTCGGTCCACTCGTACGAGTAGCCAGCCCACGAGCCGTCGTCGTAGCGCACGAAGAGACGCGTCTCGACCTTCTTGCCGGCGACGGTGAACGTCTTCACCGCCACGCTCCCCGGCGGCACGTCGAAGTCACCGTCGGGCTTCACACCGATCTTCTTGCCCTCGGGAACGAACAGCCAGCGGTCCTTCTGCGCGCCGTCGGACCAGAGCGGGCTGTTCACGCTGTAAGCGATCGCTCTCGTCGGCGCACGTGTGGGGTACCTCGGATCGACGCAGCCGGTCTCCGCGAGACGCTCGCCGGCGACGCTCGCCGGAGCCGATGTGTCGTCGCCCGCGGCGATCAGCTGCTTCACCGTCCCCGACGCATAATCGACGACGTAGACCTCGCCGTCGCTGTCCTGGCCGAAAGAGGAGATCTTGAGGTTGGACGGAGTGAGGAGCGTCCCCTTCGTCTCTCCGAATCCGTCGACGCTCCAGATGTTGCCGGTGCCGAAGTCGCCGTAGACGAACCTGCCCGCGAGCGCCGGGACCTTGCTGCCGCGATAGACGTAGCCGCCCGTGACGCTGATCCCCTCCGAACGCGGATACTCGGCGACCGGATCGATGAATCCGTCCGTCGGGCAGGTCCTCGCCTCGAAGCAGTGTTTTCCCTCGCGGATGTTCCAGCCGTAGTTACCGCCGAGGACGATGCGATTGATCTCCTCGTACTTGTTCTGCCCGACATCGGCGAGCCAGAGGTCGCCGGTGAGCCTGTCGAAGCTGAACTTCCATGGGTTGCGAAGGCCGTACGCGTAGATCTCGGGGCGCCCTCCGCCGGCCGCGAATGGATTGGTCGGCGGGATGCCGTAAGGGTCGCCACCATGCGGGTCGATCCGGAGGAGCTTTCCGAGGAGCACGTCCTTGTTCTGTCCGTTGCCATGCGGGTCGCCACCCGAGCCTCCGTCGCCCATCCCGACGTAGAGCATGCCATCGGGACCGAACGCGATGTGCCCACCGTTGTGGTTCGCGAACGGGTCGTCGACCGCGAGCAGGGTCTTCAGCGTCGAGGGATCGAACGTGGCGCCGCCATCGGAGCTCGTGATGCGCGCGACTACATCTTGAAAGACGACCCCGGGCTTGCCCTCGGCGTTAGCTGTAAAATACACATAGACGAAGCCGTTCTCCGAGAACTTCGGATCGAACGCGAGTCCGAGGAGCCCGGCTTCACCGCCGGAGACGATTTGCTCCGAGACGTCGAGCGCGATCGTCGGATCGCCGCCGTTCGGTGACACCACCTTCACGATCCCCCGCTGCTCGACGACATAGAACCGGCGGCCCGGCCCTTCGACGAGATCGACGGGGGCGGAGAACTTCACGTCGCCGAGCGCGGGAGCGAGGGTGACGCTCGCGCCACCCGGGCGCGGCGGCGGAATACACGGACCAGATGCCAGCGGCGGGGACGGGGCATCACCGCTGCAGGCCGCGACGACGGCGAGCACGAGTGCGAAGGAGAGCCCCAGACTGCGAGGACGAAGCACGGCACGAGGATAGACGAGCGGGCTCCTCATGCCGCTTCCTTATCGCGCCTTGCGCCCGCGTCGGGGTTTCCGCGACGAGCAAGCCGGAGTAGACGAGTCCGATGCGCCACCGGAACCTGACCCTCGCGCTCGTCGTCCCGATCCTCGCGGCTTGCGGCAACGGCACCTCGACTCCGCCCGCTGCGTCGCCGTCCACCAGCACCGCGCCTCCGCGTGAGACGCAGGCCGGCGTCGAGCCGAAGGTGCTCGACGCGGACACGCCGATCACGACCGGGTCCGGGGCGACGTTCGAGGGCCCGAAGGGTTGGACCGTCACGAAGCGGATCGATGGCGTCATCGTCCTGACGGCGCCGGAGAAGGACCTCACCCTCGCCTTCGTCGAGAGCGACGGCAACGACGGCGACGCGGCGATCGCCGCAGCATGGAAGAAGCTCGACCCCGGCTTCGCACGCTCGGTCGAGACGCGCGCGGCGCTGCCCCCGCGTGACGGATGGGATGCGCTCACGCAGATCGCCTACGTGACGCCCGCGGCGGAGAGCCGGGCCGTCGTCGCGGTCGCGATGCGCAAGGGGGAGAAGCAATACGTCGCGCTGATCGACGGCTCGACCGCAGGCTTGAGCCGCCGAGGCGCGCAGCTCCAGACGACCATCAACACCTTCAAGGCGAAGGGCGTCGAGGAGGAGTCGTTCGCGGGGAAGAAGGCAAACGTCCTCGACGCCGAACGGCTGTCCGCATTCGCGGCCTTCATCGAGGAAGCGCGCGCGACCGCCGACGTTCCGGGGGTCGCCATCGCGGTCGTTCAGGGCGACAAGGTCGTCATGGCGAAGGGCTTCGGCGTCCGTGAGACCGGGAAGAAGGCCGCCGTGACGCCGAAGAGCCTGTTCCTCGTCGGCTCGACGACGAAGTCGCTGACGACCCTCATGATGGCGAAGCTCGTCGACGAGAAGAAGGTCGCGTGGACGACGCCGATGACCGAGCTGCTCCCGACCTTCGCGCTCGGCGATGCCGACGCGACGAAGAGGCTCACGCTCGCCGACACCGTCTGCGCATGCACCGGCCTTCCGCGGCAGGACATGGAGATGTTCTTCCACTACCGCGCGCGGAGCGCCGAGAAGACGCTCGAATCGATGCGCACGATGAAGCCGACGACCGCGTTCGGCGAGACCTTCCAGTACTCGAACACGATGGTCCTCGCAGGTGGTCTCGCCGCGGCGCACGTGACCGAGCCGAAGCGCCCCCTCTCGGCCGCCTACGACGCGACGCTCCGCTCACGCATCCTGGACCCGCTCGGGATGCGCGCAACGACGCTCGATTTCGCCGCGGCGACGAGGTCCGACTACGCTTCGCCGCACGGCAGGAAGATGGACCTCGCTGCACAAGCGATGCCCCCGTCGGCCGACGACTTCGTCGCTTGGGTCGCGCCTTCGGGCGGCGCCTGGTCGAACGCGGAGGACATGGCGAAGGTGCTTCGCCTCGAACTCGCACGCGGTCAGCTCGACGGGAAGCGCATCATCTCGGAAGAGAACCTGCTCGCCCGCCGCGCCCCGCGCGTGAAGATCACCGACAAGGCGAGCTACGGCCTCGGCCTCTTCGTGGAGAAGGACCACGGAGTGCCCGTCCTCCACCACGGCGGCAACACGCTCGGGTTCACGAGCGACATGTTCTTCCTCCCCGATCACGACGTCGGAGTGGTCGTCCTCGCCAACGCGGGCTCGGCAAACGCGTTCCGCAGCTCCGTGCGGCGCCGCTTCCTCGAGATCCTCTTCGACGGGCGCGCCGAGGCGAAGGAGAACCTGAAGTGGGCAATCGAACGCCGCAAGGAAGCCTACGCAAAGGACGCCGCGCGCGTCACGACGCCCCCCAACAGCGCGTGGGTCACCTCACTCGCCGGGAGGTGGACGAACGCGAGCCTCGGCACGATCACGATCCGGAAGGACAAGGAGCTCGCCCTGCTCGACGCCGGTGACTTCAAGATCCACTTCGGCGAGAAGGCCGGCGAGGACGGCGCGAAGAGCATCTTCGGCGTCGATCCGCCCTGGATGGGGCTCGAGCTCCTCGTCGAGCAGAAGGAGGGAGCGACGACGCTCCTCCTCGACGCCGCTCAGCAGAAGTACGTCTTCACGCGCGAGGGTGCCACGAGCAAGTGAGCGGCACGTTCCGTTCGCTGAGGGGCTTCAACTATCGGACCTGGGCGTGCGGATCGATCGTGTCCAACGTCGGCACGTGGATGCAGCGCACCGCCCAGGACTGGCTCGTCCTCACCCAGCTGACCCACAACGATGCGACCGCGGTCGGCGCGGTCATGGCGCTCCAGTTCGCACCGCAGGTCCTCCTCTTGCCGCTGACCGGTTTCGCGGCCGACCATCTCGATCGGCGAAAGCTACTGGTCGCCACGCACGCAGCGATGGGGGTACTGGCCCTGGGCCTGGGCGGCCTCACCATCCTCGGGCTCGTCCAGGTGTGGCACGTCTACGTGTTTGCTCTGCTGCACGGCTGCGTCTCTGCGTTCGATGCGCCGGCGCGCCAGTCGTTCGTGTCCGAGCTGGTCGATGAGGCCGACCTCTCGAACGCGGTCGCGCTGAACTCCACCTCGTTCCACGCCGCACGCATGATCGGCCCCGCCACCGCCGGCATCCTCATCGCGGCCATTGGTTCCGGGTGGGTCTTCTTGCTCAACGCGGCCTCGTTCGCCGCGGTGCTCTGCTCGCTCAGGTTCCTTCGCGTCGGTGAGCTCCATCGGAAGGACCGACCGCGCCGAACGCGGGGCAGTCTCGTCGAGGGTTTCACCTACGTGTGGAGACGGCCCGATCTCAAGGTCGTCCTTCTCATGACGTTCTTGATCGGCACGTTCGGCCTGAACTTCCCGATCTTCATCTCGACGATGACGGTGAGCGTCTTCCACGAGGGCGCGGGCAAATACGGGCTCCTCTCGTCCACGATGGCGATCGGCTCGGTCGCGGGTGCCCTCCTCGCGGCCAGGCGAGCGAATCCCCGCTTCACCTTCCTGCTCTCGGGAGCCGCGATCTTCGGCATCGGGCTGACCTTGGCGGCGCTCATGCCCAGCTACGGGCTCTTCAGCATCGCGCTCGTCCTCATCGGCATTGCCGCGCAGACCTTCACCACCACGGCGAACAGCTCCGTGCAGCTATCGACGGAGCCGGCCATGCGCGGGCGCGTGCTCGCCATCCTCCTTGCGATCACGCTAGGCGGTACGCCGATCGGCGCGCCGATCGCCGGCTGGGTCGCCGATACGTTCGGCCCACGCTGGGCGCTGGGCGTCGGCGCCGCGGCGGGGTTCGCCGCGGCGTTGATCGGGATCGTGTATCTCGCGAAGTACCGCAGCCTGCGCCTGCGCGTCGACGCTGGCCGGCTTCGTTTCACCTTCGACGACCGGCGCCCCGCGTGAACGCGCAGCGCGGGAGCGATCAGTAGCCCGGAGGCAGGACGACGTTCTGGAGCGGCGTGTGGTCGTACGGGCAGTTCGACGTGTCCGTCGAGCCGGACGCGGTCGTCGTGCAGCGCTTCACCGGACCGTTGAGGTAGTCCAGGTAGAGGTCGTGATAGCCGGGCATGCCGGGCGCGGCCGCGCGGTCCGGGCGCGCGCTGCCCCAGGAGTTCTTCACGCGGAGGAACTGGATCTGCGTGCTCGGCTCGAGCGCGCGATCGAGGAGCGCCTTGTCCTCGGCGTCCTGCGGATCGAGCGTCACGCCTGCCTTCAGCAGCGTCCCGTCGGCGAGCTTCGCCTGGTAGTCCTCGAGAACGGTCATGTGACCGCCCTGGCTGCCCGGCCCGAGCCGGCCGAGCGTCGTCATGTTGAAGGAGCCGCGAAGCTCGTTCTGCCCGCTCTCCATCGCGTTGAAGTCGACGAACCAGGTGATGATGACGGGCTGCTCCGCGTGGAGCGCCTTCTGGACGCGGAGAAGGAACCCACGCCGATCACCGGTCGAGTAGTAGACCTGACGCCAGTCGCTCATCGCCTGCGAGAGCTTGCGCTCGACGCGCGGCCGCCCCGGGGCGGGGGAGTAGCTCACCACGAAATCCTGCGCGCGGATGATCGGCGTGCCGGTCGCGTTCGCGGACGCCGTGAAGGTCTTGGTCACCCGCTCGCCGAAGACCCGATCGAGCATCGCGCTCTGCTCGGCGGAGAGCCCCCACGCACGGTCCATCTCCCGGCGGAGCACCTTCCGGTCGCGGCGCGCGGCGGTGTCCTTCAGGGCGCCGTTCTTGAGCGACTCGTTGAGGGTGTCGAGCGCCTGCTTCTGGCGGTTCGACATCTCGTTCAGGGTGTCCGCGAAGATGAAGTCCTCCTCTGCCATGAGGCCGTACTTGCGGACGATGTTGTTCGCCGTCGTCCAGTTGCCGCCGGTCGAGATCTGCGAGGAGTACCCGCCCGCGATCTGATCGAACCAGTGCCAGTAGGTCCAGTACGACTGCGAGACGTCGAAGTCCGTACCCGTCGCCGACTTGTTCATCGACTCGATCCAGCTCGCGTGCGCGTACAGCCAGCAATTGCCGATCGACTGTCGCTCCACGTCGGTCTGCGCGACGTTGACGATCTCGTTCTCGTCGTTGGTCGTCGCGTTGTCGGCGACCTCGGTCGCGCAGCCGGTGGCTGCAGCGGCGAGGGAGAGAAGGAGGGCGAAGGAGAGGCTTCGAAGCTTCATGTTGTTGGCGAGTTCCGTTCGATGGACGAGCTAGGGCTCATTCATGACCCACATGTAGGAACGTGCAACCGATTCCTGCTGAGGTCCGAGCTCGAAGCTACAGAAGAGATTGGAACTCCACGATTTTCAACACCTCATCCGTACCGGTGCTCGAATGAGACGGCACCGGGTCCCCCCCGGGGGATCGCCCCGAGGCTCGCGGGTACCCCGCTGCCCCACGAAGGAACGCCGAGCGAGGACCGACGATCCTTCTCGTCTTCCCCCGCCCCTTGCTCGTCGTCGCCTCGAGCGCCGCAGGATGGCTGCGATGCGCGCGATCAGCCGAAGACGATGCCCTGCGCGAGCGGGAGGTCCTTCGAGTAGTTCACCGTGTTGGTCGCGCGGCGCATGTAGCTTCGCCACGCGTCCGATCCGGACTCGCGCCCGCTGCCCGTCTCCTTCTCGCCGCCGAACGCGCCGCCGATCTCGGCGCCGCTCGGTCCGATGTTCACGTTCGCGATCCCGCAGTCGCTTCCTTCCGCGGAGACGAAGCGCTCCGCCTCGCGGAGGTCGTTCGTGAAGATGCACGACGAGAGCCCCTGCGGGACGTCGTTCTGCATCGCGATCGCCTCCTCGATCGCGCGGTAGCCCATCACGTAGAGGATCGGCGCGAACGTCTCCTCCTTCACGACGGCCGTCTGCGCGGGCATGCGAGCGATCGCGGGACGAACGTAGAAGCCGCCGTCGGCGCCCGGAACGGCGACGCGCTCTCCACCGACCACCTCGCCGCCCTCCTTCCTCGCACGGGCGAGCGCGGACTGCATCGCCTCGAACGACGCTCCGTCGATGAGCGGGCCGACGAGCGTCGCCGCCTCGCGCGGGTCGCCCACGCGGATCTGCGCGTAGGCACGCTCGACGCGCGAGGCGAGCTCGGCGCGGATGCTCTCGTGCGCGATCAAACGGCGAAGCGTGGTGCAGCGCTGCCCGCACGTGCCGGCAGCGCTGAAGAGCACCGCGCGTGTCGCGAGCTCGAGGTCGGCCGACGGCGCGACGATCATCGCGTTGTTTCCACCCAGCTCGAGGAGCGAGCGCCCGAAGCGCGCGGCGACACGCGGAGCGACCGCACGTCCCATGCGCGTCGATCCGGTGGCGCTCACGAGCGCGACGCGACGATCGTCGACGAGGCGTTCGCCGACGGCCGCCGTTCCCTGCACGACCTCCGAGAGCCCCTCCGGCGCGGGCGCACCGCCTTCCGCGAATCGCTTGCACGCGCGGAGGAAGAGCGACTGACACGCGGCCGCCGTGAGCGGCGTCTTCTCCGACGGCTTCCACACGACCGAGTTCCCGCACACGACCGCGAGCGCGAAGTTCCACGCCCAGACGGCGACCGGGAAGTTGAACGCGCTGATGACACCGACGACCCCGAGCGGATGCCACGTCTCGCTCATGCGATGCCCGGGCCGCTCCGAAGCGATCGTCAGACCGTAGAGCTGGCGCGAGAGACCGCAGGCGAAGTCGCAGATGTCGATCATCTCCTGCACTTCACCTCGCGCTTCGGCGACGATCTTTCCCGCTTCGATCGTCACGATGCTCGCAAGCGCGTCCTTCTCCTTGCGGAGCTCCTCGCCGAACAGGCGAATGAGCTCACCGCGCCTCGGCGCCGGCACGCTCCGCCATGCGAGGAACGCGGCATGCGCGCGGCCGATCGCGGCGTCGACACCGGACGAGTCATGGGCCGCGATCCGAGCCGTGACCGAACCGTCGATCGGCGAGCGGGCCACGAGGTCCCCACTGCTGAAGGTCTTCGGGTCGAGGTCGAGCGCCGCGAGCTGCTTGCCGATGTCCATGCGCGGGCTCATACCCCTTCACTCCGGCGGTTTCCAGAGTCGGCGGCGTGAGCAGCCCCGGCGCGAAGAACGCTCGGGGCTACATCTGGATCGCCTCCCAGCGATCCGGACCACCGACGCGAACGGTCAGCGCGAGATCGCATCTCGGCGATGAGGCACGACAGGCACACGTCCCCCGCATGTGACGTGCCGTGCACGTGCCCTCGAAGCTGCCCGTGGGCTACTTCGGCGGGGGCGGCGGCGGCGCGATGATGTTCAGGTTGAGGCCGGCGGGATACTGGAAGCTCGTGTTGTCGCCGAAGCCGACGACCTGGACGCCGACCGGCTTCTTCGCGGTGAGCGTGTGCGCGCCGTCCTGACCGCTCTTCGTGAGATCGACGCGATGGACGCCGAACGGACCATTGCCAATCTTCGTCCACGGCGCGGAGACCGGCGCCCCGTCGATCTCGATCTCCGCGTCCTCCGTCGCGGTGATGTCGGCCCGCCGGACCGGGTAATCCTTCGGCGCGAGGAAGACGTACTTCGTACGGAACTGCTCCACCGCCGCGACGTTGGTCTGCGACGGATCGCCTTTCGGATCGCTGTACACGGTCGCGCCGAGAAGGAACGTCGAGACGCCAAACTCCTTGTCGCCGGTGACATCGAAGGTCTCGCTGACGACCTCGCAATCGGCCACCTGCCCCGCGTTCAACGTGTCCGGGCATTTCGCCGGCTTCGACGGCGCATAGGTGAGCGTCGTGCCGTCCTGGTTTCCGTAGAGACGCACGTTGTGACCGACCGGCTGTCCCTTCGGGCCGGTCGGGTGCGTGACGATGTAGTGCTTGCCGAGCGTCTCGGCGGGGAGAACCGTCTCCTCGATGTGGTCGCAGGCCGCCTTGTCGGACGGGATGCTGATGCACGGGTTGCTGGCGATGACCTGGACGGGCTTGTTCGTCTGGACGAGCGAGCCGCTGAAGTCGAACTGCTTCCCTTTGTCGGAGACGAACTGAGCGACGTCACCCGCCTTGTCGAGCGTCAGCGTGATCTTTCCGCCGCCCGCGGTGGCCTTCACCTCCTGACCGCTCACGGACGCCACGACCTTCGCGGTCGACGAGAGCGTCACGGTGACCTCGGTCCCCGGCTGCGTGGCCGTGACCGAGAGGACGGCCGCGATGATGCCGCGCTCGGCGCCGATGAGCGGCTTGCCCGAGGCGCCCTTGTAACCCGTCACGCGGTAGTTGTTCGTCATCGCCGTGCTCGGGAGGAGGAGCGATGCGTCGTTCGAGAACGAGGAGCAGCCGACGAACGACGAGCCGAAGATGCCCGCACACGCGACCGTCGTACCGGGACAGGTCGACCAGTCCTTCGCCCCACCGTCCGGGCCCTCGCCACCCTCGCCTTTGTACTGGAGCGCGTTGAACTGGTAGACGATGACCGGCGTGCTGCTGACGAGGTGATAGGCGCCCTCGCTCGCGATCACGGAGTTGTTGAGCTCGGGTGAGCTCGTGCACTCGTCGAAGTCGGCGCCCTTCAGCGTCGGCACCCACGGAAGGAAGATCTTCCGGAGCTGCCCTGCGGGCACCGTCACCTGCTTGTTCACCGCGTTCGGGCCCGTCACGGTGACGTCCGCGTCCTTCGTGCCCGTGTTCGCGACGACGACCGCGTAGTCGAAGATCGACCACACCGGGTTCGGCGTGACGGTCGGCCAATAGTCGCAGCCGACGTAGGACTTCGAGGTCTTCGCCTCCTCGCAGTCGACGGGATCGCGAGTCTCCCCCGGCGGGAGGTCCGGATCGCCGGCATCGTCGTTGCCGAAGCCGCCGTCGAAGGGCAACGACCCGCTGCTCCCACCGCCGTCGGTGCCCGCATCGTTCGCGTCTTCGTCGAACCCGTCGCGTCCGGAGCCGCACGCGACGACCGCCGTCAGCCCGAGAACGAACGTGGAAGCGACGACGCCGAGTACGGATGCCCTCATGATGAGGAGATCCCTACCATCGGCGGTCGAGCTAGCCCCGTCTCAGAAGAGCGTCAGGGCGGAGCGAAGGGAGCCTGCCGGCGGCCGACTCCCTTCGTTCACGCGGTCCTTTTCGCGTTTTCGCGCTCTCGCGACTTCGCGCGTGCGGCTACTTCGTGATCGGGGGAGCTGCGATGATTTTCAGATTCAGCCCCGCCGGGTACTGGAAGCTGGTGTTGTCGCCGTAGCCGATGACCTGAACACCGACGGGCTGCTTCGCCTTCAGCGAGTGGGCGCCGTCCTTGCCGCTCTTCGTCAGGTCGACGCGGAACACGCCGTACGGCCCCTCGCCGATCATCGTCCACGGCGCGTCCAGCGGCGCGCCATCGAGCTGGATGTCCGCATCCACCGGCGCGGTGATGTCCGCGAATTGGACCGGATAGTCGTTCGGCGCGAGGAAGACGTAGCTCGTACGGAACTGCTCGACGCTGGGGACGAAGCTCTGGTCCGGGTCGCCGCGGCGATCCCGACCCGACGGGTCGGCCACGGTGGCGCCGAGGAGGAACGTCGCGACCCCGAACTCATTCGTTCCGGTCACCTCGAACGCATCGGCCAGGAGCTCACACTCGACCGTCTCGCCGACGCCGAGCGTCTCGGGGCACCCCTCCGGCTTCGACGGCTTGTACGTGAGCACGGTGCCGTCCTTGTTCCCGTAGAGCCGCACCTTGTGCTTCATGGGGCCGCCCTTCGGAGCCGACGGAGGCGCCACGACGTAGCGCCGGCCGAGCGTCTCCGCGGGGAGGACCGTCTCCTCGATGTGATCGCAGGCCTGCTTGTTCGACGGGATGGAGATGCACGGAACGCTCGTGATGACCTGAACGGGCTTGTTCGTCTTCACGAGCGAGCCGCTGAAGTCGAACGAGTCGCCCTTCTCCGAGACGAGCTGCACGACGTCACCCGCGTTCGGGAGCGAGATCGTGAGCGTCTGGCCGCCCTCGGTCTGCGCGATCGTCTCTCCATCACGCGATGCGACGACGCTCGCGGAAGATGCGAGGTGCACCATGGCCGTCGTCCCCGGCTGCGTGGCCGTGACCGTCATCACGGTGGGGACGAGACCGATCCTCGAGACGCCAGGCACCGACGCGCCGTTGTGGCCCATGACGCGATAGGTGCTCGTCATCGCCGTGCTCGGAAGGAGCAGCGAGGCGTCGTTCGAGAACGAGAAGCACCCCGACTTCACCGGCGGCCTACCAATGCCTTGGCTGCACCCGATCGTGGTGCCGGGGCACTGCGACCAGTCCTTCGGGCTTCCATCGAGCTCCTCGCCGCCCTCGCCTTTGTATTCGAGCGCGTTGAACTGGTAGACGATGACCGGGCTCGAGCTCACGAGGTGAAACGCGCCTCCGGGCACGACGGTGGAGACGTCCACCGGGATACCCGCGGTGCACTCGTTGAAGTCCGAGCCTTTGAGCTCGCGAACCCACGGCAGATAGATCTTCTTCAGCTCGCCCGCTTTGACGACGGCAGTCTTGTGCGTTCCGCTCGGGCCGGTGACCTGCACGTCCGCGTCCTGCTCACCCGTGTTCGCGACGACGACCGCAAAGTCGAAGATCGACCAGACCGGGTTCGGCGTGACGGTCGGCCAGTAGTCGCAACCGACATACGACTTCCGCTCCTCGGCCTCCTTGCAGTCGACGGGATCGCGCGTCTCGTCGAACGGCTTGTCGGTGCTCGGCCCACCGAAACCACCGCCGGGCGGCGGCTGTCCACCAGTCTCTTCGCCTCCCCCTCCCGGTCCCCCACCACCACCCGGGGCTTCGTCGTCGAAGCCGCTCCGGTTCGAACTGCTGCAAGCAACGAGCGCCGTCAGTGCGAGCACGAACGACGCCGAGGCCTTCCCCAGGACTCCAACCCTCTCCATGTTCGGTGCTTAGCATCGCGACCTAAACCACGAGAAGGTCTGCGAAATGCTGAGATTGGGCGCGCCTTCATCGGCTGAGATCGGACGCGCGAGCACCATGCTAACGTCCGCGCCTTCTGCATGCAGGCGCAGGGATCGACGACATGAGCTCTTCGTCCGACAAGAGCTCGACAGCGGAGCCGATCCTCGTCCGGCTCGGCATCCGCTACTTCCACAACCTTTCGCGCACCGGCGGGAAGCCATCCGAAGGCGGCGACGCGATCCATCTGCTCAATGCGAACGAGCGCAAGGCACTGCGCAGAATCGAGCGCGGCGCAATCGTCCGCGCCGCGCTCGCCGGAGCGCTCTCGACGGTGATCGCCGGTGCGGTCGAGATCGGAATCGCGCTTCCGCTCCTCGGTCCGCATCCGTTGCATGCACCCCTCGCCGCTCAGATTCGCTTCTACGCCGTCGTCGGCGTGGCGACGATCATCACGTCGGTGATCGAGATTGCCTATCTGTACTGGGACGGCCTCCGCGCAGTGCACGGGCTCTCCCGCGAAGCGGGGCTCGATCTCTTTCCGGATCAAGACGACGACAAGGCGCTCGCAGGAGCGATGGCGCGCGCAGCCCTCGAGCTCCCGAACCCGACGGCGACCCTCTTCGGCGTCGATCCGAGACGCGAGGCCTCGAAGCTCCGGCTGCTCGTCGCGTCGCTCGTCTACAAGCTGAAGGTCAGCGTCACGAACTTCCTCATCAAGGCGCTCGTGCGACGCATGCTCGGTCGCGCCTTCGTGCGCGGGTGGCTCCCGTTCGTCGCAGTCCCGATCACCGCGGGTTGGAACGCGTTCGTCTGCCGCCTCATCATGCGCGAGGCACGCATCCGAGCGATGGGCCCGTCGGCGGCGCGCGAGATGATCGACATCGTCTTCGGCGGTGGCGTCACGCTCTCCGCCGAAGGCAAGTCCGCCGTCCTCCGGGCAGTCGCGAGCTCGATCGTCCGCACGGAAGATCTCCACCCCAACCTCGGTGCGCTGCTCCGCGAGCTCGCTCGGCGCGTGGGCGAAGCGGCGAGCCTGAATCCGCACGATCGCCTCCTGACCGCGGACGCAGACGGCGATCTCGATGACAGCCGCGCGTTCCTCCGTTGCCTCTCCCGACTCGATCGCACCGAGCAGACGCTCGTGCTCCGCGTCCTGGCGATCGCCTCGATCATCGATGGCCGGCTGACGCGCGCCGAGCGACGCCTCCTCGCCGAGGCTCGCGCGGTGTGCGCGTTGCCCCACGACCTGGCCGCAATCGAGCGCCTGCGCCGATCGTTCATCGACGGCGATCCCATCGATCCTCGGCAGATCCAGGCGCTCTGACGACGAGCGGGGCCTGATATCGGCTGGGCCGTCCTTGTCGGGCCGCCTTCCGCTGCTAGAGTGCGCGCGCGTCACACGACGTACGGGGTGTGCACACAGTGACGCCGGGTCCAGCGCCGGACTCGAAGCTACGTAATTTGGGCCTCGCGCCCGATCACCGGCAGTGGTGCGTCTTCGGCGCTCGTTGAATTTCATTCGGTTTCACGCGTCGTCTGCCTGGCTGACCTCTTGCCAGGCGCGGTCTCGCCGGCGGTCTTCGAACCGTGGCGGCCTTTGATCCTCAGCGGAGCAACTTCATGAGGCGTGTACCCCGCATCTTCCTGTTCAGCGCCCTCTTCCTCGTCGCTTGCGGTGTGGAGACGGCCCCCGCCGACTCGAACGGCTCCTCCTCGCCGGAGCCGTCGGGGCAGGGAACGGGGGCGGACCAAACGGAGCCCGGGACGAGCGATTCGACGGATCCGGACGAGGACGTCGACGAGGAGCTGCCGGGCGCCATCGTCGCCGACCTCCGCGCCGACACGAATCGCGACGGCACCATCTCCTTCGACGGCAAAGCGGACGACGACGGCGAAGACCTTTGGGACGGCAAGCACGGGGCCGTGTTCCTCGCGAACATCGACGACGACGAGGGGGCGTGCAACCCGAACCTCGACGATACGCAGGTCGCGAAGTGCAACGACGCCGCGGACGACGAGATCAACGGTCCGGATGATGCGCTCGACCTCGCACGCATCAAGACGAAGCCGTGGAGCGCGGCTCCGAACGGAGCGTCCGCGACGATCACGTGGAACGCAGAAGCGCACGTCCACCTCTTCAAGGTGAAGGGCTCGTCGTTCACTCTCGTCGAGAGCGGAATGGAGCTCGACGAGTCCGAGATCAAGAGCGGCATCGAGCTCGCGATCGAAGGCAAGGACATCGTGCGCGATCCAGACGAGTGGGACGGCTTCGTCGACATCACGCTCGCGGTCGACGCCGAGGGCAAGAGCAAGTCGGACAAGATCCGGATGCGCGTCGCGCCACTGCTCACGTACCACCACCTGCTCCCGACCGAACAGACGTGGGTCTCCGTCATGAACAATCAGGGCAACCAGGCCATGCGCGCGGACCTCGCGACCGCGCTCACCGCCGCCGGGTTGCCCGCGGTCCGCGGCGTCAACACGCAGGACTCTTGGAACCAGGACTACTTCGAGACCGGCTTCATGTCGATGCCGGCGGCGGGCGGAAAGCAGCACGTCATCCGCGTCAACATCCGCTCGGCCAACATCTACAACCAGAGCGCGTCCAACCCGCTCCGCACGGCCGGCCGCATCGTCTGGCAGCTCCGCGGCAAGGACACCGCCGGCATCCAGGAGTACAAGCCGCAGGCATCGCGCACGCAGGCGGAGCGGAGCTACGACTCGCTGAACTCGTTCGGCAACCTCGAGACGGTCCCGCCGTACAAGTTCAACGGACAGAGCTACCCGATGGGTCGCGTCGTCCGCGGCTCGAGCTCCCAGGCGTACCCGGACAAGAACTTCACCAAGATGATGGAGGCGCAGAAGGTCCAGCCTCCGATCTACGTCGACACGTCCTGGCTCGCCGTCAGTCACATCGACGAGACGGTGTCGTTCGTGAAGGCGAACAACGCGCGCGGCTGGGTGATGCTCGCCAACGACGCGACGATGGCGAAGAACATGCTCCAGGCGCGAGCGAACGCCGGCCAGGGCAGCACGCAGCTCCATGTCGGCAAGTTCTGGACGACCGGAAACGCGCAGGTGTCGATCAACCAGGTCCTCTCCGACACCGACGTCATGAGCGCCAGTGCCGAGGCGGCCGTCGAGGTCGCCGCGCAGATCGCGATCATCAAGGCAGAGACGGGCCTCACCGATGCCGAGATCGTCAAGGTCCCGTTCCTCCACCAGAGCACCGACGGCTACTCCGTCGCGTACCAGCCGGGCATGGTGAACGGCATCTACCTCTCCAACGGGCACTTCGTCTCGCCCGATCCCCACGGACCGGTGATCGGCGGACAGGACATCTTCAAGCAGGCGATGACCGCCGCGCTCGCGCCGTTCAACATCACCGTGCACTACGCCGAGGACTGGGACACGTATCACCGCCAGCTCGGTGAGGTTCATTGCGGAACGAACTCGACCCGGCAGATCCCTCAGGCCAAATGGTGGGAGAGCGGACGATGAGGACCATGAACATTGCACGCAAGTCGTTCGCTGGCATCGCCCTCTCGCTCGCCCTTCTCGGCATGAGCACCACCGCCTCCGCCGCCGGCGCCGGGCTCGACGCGAGCGTTCTCCCAAAGGCGACGCAGCAGGAGCTCCGGACGGAGATCGAGAAGGCCCGCGCCGCAACGCCCGAGCTGTTCAAGGCCGTCGCGGACGTCGCCGCGCGGGCGAAGGAGCTCGAGGCCGGTGCGCGCGCTCGGGGGATCCCGCTCACGATGCACTTCAAGCCCCTCGGCAACCGGGCGCTCTATCCGCTGATCGACGCGCTCGTATTCGACTCGCACGCTCCGGCGGACCTCCCGCCGATCGCGGCCTCTGCGCTTCGCCTCGGCCTCATCGAGGCGGTCGGCAGCATCCGCGACGCGCGCGCGATCCCCGTCCTCGCGAAGCTCCTCGAGCTCGGGCGTGACGACAAGACGGTCCGCGCCTCTTCGGAGGCCCTCGCTCGCATCGGCACCGACGACGCGCTGACGCTCCTCACGACGGCCGTGGCCTTGGCCACTCCCGACAGTGACCGTGAGCGAGCGATCCTCGCCGGGATGCACGACGCCCGCCGCGAGAGCGCAGCCCATTTCCTCGCCAAGCGGCTCGAGCAGACCCCCGACGGCGAGACCGCCCGCGTGATCGTCAAGTCGCTCGGCGGCGTCGGCAACTCGTGGGCCTGGAAGACGCTCAGCGACCAGCGCGAGGCATCGGCGACGCGCGCCATCGCGGCGAACGCCCTCGTCGATGCGTACGTCCGCTTCGGCGGCGAGGTGCGCGAGCAGGCCGCAAAGGCGATCCTCGTCGTCGACGACGCGAGCACGCCGACGTTGATCGCACAGGCGAGGAAGGGCGCGTCCACCGACATCGCGGCCGCGCTCGACGCGCTCGATCGTCGCTTCGCGGCCAACCCGATCCGCTGATCGAGACGCGCGACACATCGCCCAGCGGGAGCGTCTCGAGAGGCGCTCCCGCTTTGCTTTTCGTGCTCCGCATGGATTGAGTGGGATTCATGCGAAAAGGCGCACGTGTCGCGAAAGCTCGAGCCGTGGTAGCTGCTTGGACCGACGGCGGACGTTCGCGGACGTGGCATGCCCGATGCGAGGTCCGCTGATGCGAAGGCGGTCCACCGCTTTCGCCCGCGAGCTCGACCGAGACCTTCCATGTTCGCACCGGGAAACCTCTCCGCCACCTGGCCCGTACCGCTGAACCAGACAGCTTCGCCCCAGAGCGTCGAAACGAGAGGCCGACTCGAGCGCACGCTCGACACGATCGACGACCGGACGAAGGGAGGCATCGCCCCTCGGCCGGAGCGCGGGCTCACCCGAGGAAGCCACCGATGCCGTTCGTGCTAGCGCTCTCCGCGCTCCTCGCGCTCCTCATCGGCGTCGTGCTCGGGATGCTCGGCGGCGGCGGCGCGATCCTCACACTCCCGCTGCTCGTCTACGTGCTGCACCTCGAGCCGAAGACGGCGATCGCAACCTCGCTGTTCGTCGTCGGCACGACGAGCGCCGTGGCGACCGTGATGCACGCACGTGCAGGCGCCGTCCGCTGGAAGATCGCCGCCATCTTCGGGCTCGCGGCGGTCGCGGGAGCGTATTCGGGTGGACGCCTGGCACGCCACATCCCGGCCACCGCCCTGCTCGTGCTCTTCGGGGTCGTGATGGTCACGACCTCTCTCGCGATGTTGAGAGCGAAGACGGCGCCCGAGCCCACGACGACCGAGCGTGCACTCCGTCTCGGTCGCATGGTCGTGCTCGGCGCAGCCGTAGGTGTCCTGTCCGGCCTCATCGGCGCCGGCGGAGGCTTCCTCATCGTGCCCGTGCTGTCGCTGTTCGGTGGGCTCTCGCTACGAGAAGCGATCGGGACCTCGATCTTCGTCATCACGTTCCAGTCGTTCGCAGGCTTCGTCGGTCACACCGCTCACGTCGAGCTCGACTGGACACTCGTGCTCGAGCTCAGCGGCGCAGCCGCCGTCGGCAGCATCGTCGGCTCGGCCGCCGGGGCGAAGGTCCCCACGAACTTGCTCCGCCGCGCGTTCGCATGGCTCGTCCTCGCGATGGGGCTCTTCATGTTCGCCACCAACCTCCAGCCCCGGCTCGCCATCGTCGCGAGCGGCCTGACGCTGCTCGCGATCGCGATCGTGAGGCCGTGGCGCTCCCGGTCGTGAGTCGGCGCTCGCTCGCCGGCTCACCCGCCCCGGCGTGATGCCAGGAGCCGGTCGAGCGTTCGGGATGCGGCGTCGAAGACTCTGCGCGCGCCCCCCGCTCTGCGCGGCGCTCGCGCTACCGGAATGGCAGGCCTCCTTCCTCCGCGCGCTTCGTCGAGAAGGATCTGCGCGACCTCGGGACGACTGAACTCGGGCGGCGGCATCTCACCGGCTCGGAGCAGCTCGCGCACCTGGGTGCCGGAGAGAGAGATGCGTGTCGATGCATCGCCAGGAGCAGTCTTGTCGGTGGCCATCCCGCCAACGACGGTCGACCAGAACGCGGCGTCGAAGTCGAGCGGCTCGATCCCGAGCTCGCTCGGAGAGAAATCATCGAAGGCCTTCTGCGCGTCATAGACACCGTAGTAGTGACCGACCCCCGCGTGATCGCGTCCCACGATGAAGTGCGAGCAGCCGTAGTTCTTGCGAACGAGCGCGTGGAAGATCGCTTCGCGCGGCCCCGCGTAGCGCATCGCAGCCGGATAGAGCGCGAGGAGGACGCGTGAGCGCGGATAGTAGTTTTCGATCAGGACCTCGTAGCAGCGCATCCGGACGGACGCCGGGATGTCGCCTTTCTTCGTCGCTCCGACGAGGGGGTGCAGCAGTAGCCCATCGCAGATCTCGAGCGCGCACTTGGTGATGTACTCGTGCGCCCGGTGGATGGGATTGCGCGTCTGGAATCCCACGATGCGCCGCCAGCCCCGCTCCTCGAAGATCGCACGCGTCTCCGCCGGATCCCGCGGATAGCCCGGCAGCTCGGAGGCGAGCGGGCGATCGAGCAGTCGGACCTCGCCGCCGAGATACACGTCGCCCGACGACATGAGGTAGGCCACGCCCGGATGCGACTCGTCGTCCGTGCGGTACACCTCGCGTGCCTCGAGCGCCTTGTCCGGGCTCCAGCGATCGGCGATCTCCATCACCGCGACGAGGCGACCGTCGGGCACCGCGAGCGCAACCTCGGAGCCCGGAGCGAGCTCTTCTGCCTCGTCACGCGCCACCGCGAGGGTGATCGGGATCGACCAGACGAGGCCGTTCTCGAGCCGTCGCTCGCGGACCACGCGCAGGTAGTCGCGCGCCGTCATGAACCCCTTCAGCGGCGAATAGGCTCCAGTCCCGATGAGCTCCAGATCGCTTGCGCCGCGGTCGTCGAGCGTCACTCGGGGTAGCCCGGCGGCGCGCTCGAGGAGGCGCTCCCTCGCGGAGCCGCGAGCGAAACGGTCGACGAGCTCACCGCCATGCGGCGGCACGAGCCCCCTCTTCGCGACTGCCACGGCCAGCGCGCCGCGACCGACGTAGCCGAGCTCCTCGAGCTTCGCGAGGATCTTGCCGAGGCTCTCCTCTGGAGACTCGCGATCGCTCCGTACGACGACCTCGGGCGCGAGGGGAGCCTCGTACGGATCGTCGACCCCCGTGAACTCCTTGATCTCGCCGGCGCGCGCGCGAGCGTAGAGGCCTTTGACGTCGCGACGCTCCAGCACCTCGATCGGACACTCACAGTAGACCTCGCAGAAGCGGCCGATCGATCTCCGCTGCTCGTCGCGAATCTCACGGTAGGGGCTGATCGCAGCAGTGATCGCGCACCCACCGGACCGAGCGACGAGCTTGGCGACGAAGCCGATGCGCCGGATGTTCGTGTCACGGTCCTCGCGCGAGAAGCCGAGCCCCTTCGACAGATGTGTCCGGACGACGTCGCCGTCGAGCGACTCGACGTGCACGCCGCGCTTCGGGAGCTCCGCAGACAGCATGGCCGCCAGCGTCGATTTTCCGGAGCCCGAGAGCCCCGTGAACCAGACGACGAAACCCTCCGACGAGGTCATCGTTCTCCTCTCCTCCAGTCGCGCGACCACCGAGACGAACGCACGCGTCGTGCCTCCGCTCAGGGCACGACGGCACGGTTAGCGGGTCGACCTATCGACGTCAGGCGTGCGCAGCCGAGGACGCCCGTGCGCTCGACGCGCATCGTCTGCGCTCACGCTCCCGGTTCCGGCCACCGCTACGGTGCATGCAAACGCGCCCAGCGCGGAACGCACGCGCACGAAAAAGGGGAGCGACGCTTGCCGCTCCCCTCGTCGGGTCGATCTGGACCTGAGCGCTTAGGAGCTCAGAAGGTCCACATCGGCTGCTTGGTGTTCTTCGCGCGAACGACGCCGGCTTCGCCCTTGTCGCCGCCCTGGACGGCCTTCACGAGGTTGTCGAGCTGGATGCTCGCGCCGAGATAGACGCGCGCGTCGCCGTACTGGCTGAAGAGCGGATTCGTACGCGAGCCCGCTCCGGAGATCATGCTGATTCGATGGAAGTAGCCAACTTCACCCGTAATCCACGAGTTGAAGTTGTAGTCGAGCCAGGCGCTGAAATAGTGGGTCTGCCTGACCGTCGTCGGCTGGAAGCCATCCGGGCTTCCGACCGGCGTGCCATCCACCGGATTCCGGATCTCGCTCGGCTGATAGGTCCACTGCGAGGCGCCCATATAGTAGAGGGCGGGGCTCCAGTGCCCCCACTCCATGGCGAGCAGAATCGCGTAGGCGAGGGTGTCCGACGGATTCATCGTGCCCGAGAGGAGGTCCGAGCAGTTGTTCCCGCCGACGCAGGAGAGCGCCCTGGACGGCCTCGGGTCCAGTACCACCGGGTTCCGCGACTCGTAGAACGGGTGGGAGTAGATCAGGTTGCCCATGAGCAGGCCGCCGTCGGAACCGAGGATGTTCTCGATCGGCTTGACCAGCTGCAGGGTCGCTCCCGGGGTGACGACCATCGTGCGCGACCGCGAGTTCTTCGACGTCGGAAGGCCGGCGTTGAGCGCGAGGCTCGGGATGATGCCGAGCGGGAGCTTCGGGAGCTTCCTGTAGAAGAGCGAAAGCGTCGTATCGCTGAGCATCGGCTCGTTGCGATACGTCGTGTCGTCGGCGTTCGTGAGCTCGTAGCTCATGATGACGCGGCCACGAAGCTGGAAGGCGTCGTTGATCGCGTAGCGTGGCAGGAAGAAGAAGCTCGTATCGATCGTCGGGTTGTAGTCCTGCGTCTGACCGCGGAAGACCGTCCCGGTCGTCATGCTGCTCTGGACGAACAACGCCGAGCCGGCGAACGGGCGCGGCGCGGGCTTGGCCGCCGGCGCAGGGGCGGACTCGGCCGGCGTGTCGGATGCCGGCGGCGTCGTTCCCGTCCCCGTTCCGACCGACACGGCGGGCTGCGCGGTCGGCGTCGCCCCATCGCCCGAACCGGCGCTCGGAGCCGGCTGAGCCTGCGCGACCTGCTTGACCGGCTGGTTGTCGGTCGCGGTCGGCGGAGCCGCAAGGGCTGCGGTGGCGGTGGTCAGCGACAGGCCAACCAGCAACGCCGACAGACAGGACGAACGCTTCATTTCGGGCTCCGCAAACAGACGATGGGGTGATCGATCGAGGGCTCGAGCCCAGGAACGCATTGGCGCCTATGCAAACAGCGTGCTCGACAGCGACAGGGCCAAGTGGTTGATTTCAGTTACAAGTTTCTGACCCGAAGCGCCTCGTCAGCTTGTTGACGGGCGCGCCCGCGCCATCCCGAACGGAGAACGCACCAGGGAGCGGCCTCGAAGGACACCCCCATGCTGCACCCCCTCCCAGGGGCACGCCGCATCTACTGCCGGAGCCGTCCCCGCGCAACACTGAACCCCTCTCGAGGGGCGCCTTGCTCGAGCTTCGCCCGGGAGGGCCCCCTCCCCCGGACGGGAAGCGCTCCCGACCGCTCGGATGACCGCGGCCGGGACGTCGGGAACTGCGCCCGAGCGGCGCCGTGCAGCGCCTTCCTCTGGCGAACCTCCCGCTCCTCATTCCGGCTCTTCCCACCACTCCTTCCGGCGGGTGGGCGGCTTCTCCTCCTTCTTCGGTGGAGGCGGCGGCGGCGGCCTCTTCACCACCGGCTCGTCGTCGTCCTCTTCCTCCTCGTCATCATCGGTCGAGGACGGCGGGGGCGGCGGCGGCGGTTTCGGAGGCTTCTTCACCTCCGGCTTCTCCTCGACCGGGGGCGGCGGCTTCTTCTCCTCCGGAGCGTCGGCCTTCTTCGCTTCGTCGGCCTTCTTCGCTTCGTCGTCGGCCTTCTTCGCTTCGTCGTCCTTCTTTTCCGTGCTCTCCGCCGGCTTGCTCTCCTCGCCGTCTTCGATGGGGCCGGCGTAGCCCGGCTCGTAGGAGTTACCGTAGTGGACCGGACGCGGCGGCCCGAAGAAGCCGTCGAACGAGACCGAGATTCCGAGCGAGAGGATGTGCGTGAAGCCTCGGTAGCTTCCCTCGTTCACCGCGGGGAGCAGGTCGCCGTCGGCGCCCTCGGAGGTCCCGTTCGCGGCGCCGTTCACCGGCCGGATGTCGCCCTGGCCCGTTCCGACCGTACGCGGAATGGAAGCGACGGCCGCGTAGCCGAGGTCGAAGCCGATCGAGCCGAGCTTGTATCCGATGCCGAACGTGCCAGCGACCTTCGCGAGGGTGTCGAAGTCGAGCCGCGTGAACTTGAAGTCGCTCGCCGACGAATCGAAGTAGGCGCCTCCGCGCACGGAGAGGATCCCGTCGCCGGTGTCGATGTTGTACGCGCCGCCGGCGCGGAGACCGATCGTGTTCTTGTAGCCGTGCTGAACGATGGTCTGGATGTCCTTGAAGACGCCAAGATCGGGCACCGACACGATCGGACCGAGCTTCTGCGCCGTTCCCCATCCCTCGTAGGTGACGTCGAGCTCGAGGTCGTAGAGCTCGAAGTCGGCGTCCATCCCGACGTAGCGTCCGCCGACGCGAAGCGCCCACGGGAGCTGGAGCGCGAGGTTCGCCGCGCCGGGCTCGAGCTCCTGGCCTTCAGGCAGCGCGCGCGGTGCACGCGGCGAGAGCGTACCGTTCGCGCTGATGTTCGTCGGCGTGCGGAAGGACGCGCCGAATGCGAGCGAGGGCTTTGGACGGGCCATCACGCCGAACGTCGCGGCAAACGACGATCCGGATGCCTGGAGGGTGCTCCGCGAGTCGCAGCGGAAGTCCTCTTTCTTGTTCTCGCCGTCCTGCTCGTTGTCCTTGCAGACGTCGGGACCGAGATCCGTATACGAGATCGTCGTCTGATCGAAGTTGGCGAGGACGAGGTGACCGGAGACGCCGACGTCGAGCCATCGCGTGAGGCGGAACCCGGCCGAGAGCGTCGGGTAGATGAGCGACGAGCGCGACTGCACGAAATCGTAGCGCGACGCCGACGGCTTCCCCGCGATGCCGAGCGGGAACGTCCGATTGCCGATCGTAGGCGGACCGAAGACGCCTGCACCGACCGTGAGGCGATCGAAGTACCCGAAGTCGGTCGTCAACGCGAGGAACGGCGTGAAGAACGGCCCCGCGATGTTCGACACCAACGGATAGGGAGCGCCGCCCCATGGCGTCTGTGGATCGTCGGGGTTGTCGGGGAACGTGCCGATGCGCTGGAACTCGAAGGAGTGGACGAAGAGGTTGCCGTTGGCGAGGAGGTGCGTGCCCCGCTGGCGCGCGAGGCCCGCGGGGTTGTGATAGATGGCCGTCCCGTCGCTGGCCTTGGCGACGAACGCCGCCCCACGGCCCATCGCCTCCGCGCCGTTGTCGGGGATCTCGAAGCCACCCGCGGAAGCCGAGGCCGACTCGAGCGCGATCGTAGCGATGATCGCCGCTCGAAGGAGGTCACGCCTCGACGTCTTGGCTCCAAGAACGGAGACGCGCCCGTGCACGGTTCGACTCTAACAAGCTCGGGCGCAAAAACGCAGTGAAGTGATGCACGTGCGGTGAGCCCGGGGCGGTTCCGAGCTCTCCGCCAGCGACCGCCTCGCCGGAAGGACGATGGACAGGCGATGCACTCCCGTCCACGGCCTCGGTCGCCGAGCGAGCGTCAGGGTCGGTCGAATCAAGTCCCCGGGCAGCCCGGCGCGCCGGTCGGCTGGCCGTTTCGCTCGCACGGCGCGCAGGTGAACCCCTTCTGGCAGTTCCCCCGCGAGGTGCCGAGGTTCTCGATGAAGCTCAGCTTGATGCAATCGCTGATGCACACGCCCGAGTACTGCCCCTGAAAGAAGTTGTCGGCGGTGCAGGGCGGCGCCTGGAAGCTCGGATCGAGGTTCTCGTTCGGCGCGCAGAGCTCGGCGCCCTGCGTGCAGTTCTCGTCCTCGTCATCGAGCTTGCTCTGACGTTCGGCAGGGACGGTCGCCTTGGGAACGCACTTGCCGCGACCGACGCCGCTCTTCTTGTCGATGCAGCAATCCTTGAACTTGGTCGCCGGCTGCTTGGGAGCATCGCACGAGACGGTCTTGCAGGCCCCGGTCTCCTTGCCGTCGAGCGGGTTGAAACACGGCGTGCAGCGCTCGTTCGAGTCGCAGACGTCCTGCGGAAGCGAGGCCTTCTGCTTGTCGACCTCGGGGATGTTCACGTTGAGGCAACGCCCCTCGGCGTTCGCGAGCGACTTGCAGGTCTTCGGCAGGTACTGCCCGCCCGCGGCGATCGACTTCTCGGGAGCGCATAGGCCACCGCTGCAGGTCGCGAGGAGCTTCGCCGCGTCGGCAGGAACGAGGTTCGAGGGGACACAGCGGGCGCCGTCCCCGCACGTCGGGAACGTGCTCACGTCGACGACCGGCGGTCCACTGTACGGGCACGAGAGCGCGGGTGCCCCGCCGGCCCCGTCGCCGGGGGAGCTCGTGCACTCTGCGGGCGGCGCCTTGCCGATCTCGCAGACGCCAGTCGGCTCGCCGCCCTTGAGCGGATTGTTGCAAGGCACGCAGCGCTCGTCGTCCGCGCACACGTCACCTTCGCCGCGGTTGAGGAGCGTGCCGTTCTTCGCGACCTCCGGTACGCAGAGGCTCATGCAGCGACCTTCACCGAAGGCCGACTTGCACGTGGTCGGCGCCGCGCCGCCGCTCTTCACGAGCGTGTCGGGAACGCACACGCCGGCGCCGCCCTCGGTGCAGGTGTCGAGCTGCGAGGAGACCGCGCTCGGGACCTTGTCCTTCGGGATACATCGAGCCTTGCCGCCCGACGCGCACGCGCACTTCGGGAACTTCCCCGGGTCCTCGGGCGTGATCGCCGGGGCGCCGCCGCACTCGACCGAGTCTCGCTTCGAGCTCGCCGTGGAGCCGCCACGAGTCCGGATGTTGTCGCCCTCGAACTCGGGCGCAGCGCACGCGATCAGCAAGCACGCGGACAGCCCCGCCACGACCACTGCCTTCGTTCGGCTCATCGTCATCGACCCCGAACGTGTCGAGTTCAAGACTCGGGCCACGCTGCGCGATCTGCGCAGCGTCTCGCGCACGACGAACCTCCTCCGGGGATGGTCGGTCAACGCTGCGAGTTTGTCGGGACACTCTGCGGGTTTGTTGACCCTCGCGAAGCGTGCCGACAGTGTGCGACCGCTCTCGCTCGCCATCGCTCCCGAGCCCGCAGCTTCGATGTAGCCGCGATCCAACCTGGGCTGGAGAAAGCCCACGGGCTCTCGATGCACCAGGAAACAAACGTGTTCCTTTGCGTGGAGCCAAAAGAGTTCGTATTACTCTTTCATGGTCCGAACGGATGGAGCGAGCGAGGGTGCGGCGCGGGCGGAAGCCGCGCTCGGAGCGGTGCTGGGCGCCCTGGTCGGCGACGCGGCTGGCGCCGTCCTGGAGTTCTTCGGAAGGCCGATCGAAACGGCCGACGTCGCGCACGCGATGACGATGCCGGGCGGAGGGACATGGGCGGTCGCTCCGGGACAGATCACCGACGACGGCGAGCTCACGATGAGCCTCCTCTCCGCGCTTGCGGCCGAGCCCGACGCACCGACCGAGCGCGCCGCTCGCCACTACGCGCGCTGGGCTCTCTCGAACCCATTCGACATCGGTGCCACGACGGCCGCTTCGCTCGGCTGTCTCCGCGACCGTGACCGCGCCGCGCAGGCGTCGGTGAACGGCGCCGCCGCCGTGATGACGGCGACGGCGCGCGAGCGGTGCATGGGGTCGAAGGCGAACGGCAGCCTGATGCGCGCAACGCCGCTCGGCGTGTGGGGAGCAGCACGCGGTCAGACCGACGTCGAGGCAGCGGTGATGAGCGACGCACGGCTCTCCCATCCGAACGACGCATGCGTCGGCGCGGCGGTCGCCTACGTGCTCGCGATCCGCCATCTCATCCGCGAGCCGGGCGACGTTGCCGGTGCGATCGCGCACGCGGCGGGCGCGCTACTCGCCGACCCCTTCGCCGAACCGCGACGATGGCTCGAGGAGGCGCGGGCGAACCAAGCAGTCCCGTACACACCGATGGACGGCTTCGTACGGATCGCGTTCACCCATGCGTTTCGTCACCTCGCGCTCGGCACCACCTACGAGGAAGCTCTTCGCGAGACGCTCGCCGGCGGAGGAGACACCGACACCAACGCGTGCATCGTCGGCGGTCTGCTCGGTGCTCGCTGGGGCGTTGGGGCAATCCCTCCTGCGATGACGGAGAAGGTCCTCTCCTGCGATACGACCGCAGGAGCGAACCCACGCCCCGCCGAGCTCCATCCGCGCTCGGCTCCCGATCTCGTCCGCTCAGTCCTCCACGCATCGCACGCGCGGACGAGCTGAGCCGCGAGGACGCGAAGCCGAGCCGGTAAGACGATGGAAGGAAACGCCGATGGCTCCACATCGGAGCCTCGGCGATACTCCCGTGCGCAATGGTGAGGGAAGCGACGAAGCGCGCGTCGACACGCCGGCCGACACCGAAGGCCGCGCGGACGCGGAGCAAGACGACCACGAGCGGCATCGTGGCGAAGGCGGACGCCAGTCGCGCGCCAGGACGCGGCAAGTACGATCGCTCGCGCACCGCCGACCAACGTCAGAAGGAGCAGCTCGCTCGCTTGCTCGAAGCAGCCGGGCACGTCTTCTCCGAGATGGGCTGGGCCGATGCAACCGTCGAGGCGATCGTGAACCGCGCCGGGATGAGCCGGCGGACGTTCTACGAGCACTTCGACGATCTCAAGGACTGCCTCCTCACCTTCCATCAGAAGGCGACGCGCCGCGCGTTCCGCGCCGTCGAAGCGGCGGTGACGAACGCCGACGCGTCGCGACCGGGAGAGATGCTCGACCTCGGCGTGAAGGGCTTCCTCGGCGGGATCGCGATGTTCCCCCATGTCGCCCGCGTCATCTTCCGCGTGGTCCGTGCCGCCGGTCCCGAGTTCGAGATCGTGCACGAGCAGATGATCGGACACTTCGTGAAGCTGATGCAGGATGGCGTCGCGCGCGCGCACAAGCTCGGCCGCACCCTGCTTCCGCCCGACGAGCTCCGCACGTTCGCGCTCGTGTCCGCGATGGAAGCGGTCGCGATGCGCTACGTGATGCGCGGTGAGGAGGCGAAGGCGATGGAGGCCGCGCCACTCCTCATCGACATGGTGCAACGCACGTTCGGCGTGACCCCTCCTCGGTCCTGATGCTCGAGCTCGACCTCGAGCTCGCTGGGCCCAGGCCCCGAGCTCGGCGCGACGGTCGAACCAGGCCCACACCCACCCATATCGACGCCGTACGTTTCGAGTCCTGGAATCTCGTAGAAACGAGTATTTCGTCCGCTGTCGCCGCTAGGACCGCCGCACGTCGGTCGTTGCCGCGATGGCGAAGTCCGTGTCATGGAGTCACACTGTTTACACCGAAATCTCGTTTTTAACAGAACGCGTCTCGCCGGCATTGCGTATGAAGGCGGCGAGCGAGAGGATCAGCCCGACGTGGCGGATCGCTCACGCACGGGTCTCGCCCGCATGAGCACCGCTGTTCCGGAGTGATCGTTGCAATCGACATCAGCAATGGTTCGCATCGCGCTGGTTGACCAGTGCGAGCACAGCGAGGAGATCGGTCAGGCGCTCGCGAACGCGGGCTACGACGTCACGCACGTGCCCGACAGCGGCGCAAGCAGCGACGCGCACGTCGTCGTGCGTGTCACGGCGGAGCGCTCGAAGTCGGGGATCACGTCGCTGGCGCCGGATGCCGAGCGCGGGTCTGGCGAGCACGCGCGAGTCGACGTGGGGACCGCTCCTCCCCAGGGAGCTCAGGGAATGGAAGCGATCGCGCGACTCGCAGGCGGCATCGCCCACGACTTCAACAACATCCTGTCCGTGATCGCGATCTGCACCGACGAGATCGGCAGCACGAACCCGTGCGACGCGACGCGCGCATGTCTCGACGACATCCGCAATGCCATCGAGCGCGGCTCCTCGGTGACGAGGGACCTGCTCGCCTTCAGTCGTCGCGACATGATGAACCCGCAGAACATCGACTTCAACGACGTCCTGACGTCGTGTCGTCGGACGCTCGAGCGCATCGTCGGAGACGAGGTCACGCTCGAGACGACTCCGGCGGAGTGCGAGGCGCGTGTTCGTATCGACTCGAGCCAGTGGTCGTCGGTCTTCATCAACCTCGCGCTCAACGCGCGAGCGGCGATGCCGCACGGCGGATCGCTGAAGCTCCGGACGCGCGTCCTCACGATCGATCCGGCCGAGCACGGGCGCGCCAACGTCAAGGGCAGCTACGTCGAGCTCGAGGTGAGCGACACCGGCTGCGGAATGCCCAAGAGCGTCCAGGCACGCATCTTCGAGCCGTTCTTCACGACCAAGGACCGCGGGCGTGCGACCGGCCTCGGCCTCCCTGTCGTCTCGGCAATCGTCGAGCAGAGCGGCGGATGGATCGAGGTCACGAGCGAGGTCGATGCCGGCACGACGTTCCGCATCTACGTCCCCTCCACGAGCGAAGCGCCCGGCGCCCTGTCGCGCGCTCGCCCGACTCTCGTCGAGCCGCCGCGGGAGCAATCCGTCCTCGTCGTCGAGGACGAGGTGCCCCTGCTCCGGTTCGCCGTGCGAGCGCTCCAGCGAAGCGGCTACCGTGTCTTCCAGGCCGTCAGCGCCGAGGATGCGCTGGCGATGATGCCGGAGATTGGCACGCTCGATCTGCTCGTCACGGACATCGTGTTGCCTGGCCTGAGCGGTCGCCGTCTGGCCGAGATGCTCGTCGAACGGGATCCCGATCTGGCGGTCGTCTACACGAGCGGATACACGGACGACGAGGTCGTGCGCCACGGAGTGTCGCGCGCGCAGCTCTTCTTCCTGCAGAAGCCCTACTCGACGACGGTCCTCGTCCAGCGCGCCGAAGACGCGCTCGCCTCGAGGAAGGCGAAGCGCGCGCTCGCGCGGTAGGCGGAAGCCGCTCCCCCGCCCTCGTCCTTGCCGGTCACGGTGAAGGACAGCTCGATGCGATCGGCGGCAGCGCACGCCACCATGGCGTCGGTCCGGGATCGAGCGTGGGCTCCGCAGGCTCGCCGAGCCGTGGCGTGACGAGCGAGACGCCACGCGTCGCGGCGAGTGCGGTGAGCGTCTCGGGTGGCTCGGACCACGCATGCATCGCGAGCTGGAACGTTGCCCAGTGGATCGGGAAGAGCCGCTTCGCGCCGAGGCGCTCGTGAGCTTCGATCGCGCCCTCCGGTCCGAGATGGATGTCGCCCCAGCTCGCGTGGGCCTGACCGATCTCGAGGAGCGCGACGTCGAACGGACCTTCACGCTGGCCGATCTCGCGGAAGGCCTCCATGAGCCCGGTGTCGCCGCTGAAGAAGACGCGATGCTCGGGCCCCACGATCGACCAGGACGTCCAGAGCGGTCCGACGCGAAACGGGACGCCACGGCCGTTGAAGTGACGCGACGGCGTCGAGACCACCTCGACTCCGCTTCCGGTCGCGCGACGCTGCCACCAGTCGTGCTCGAAGATCTGCGTGCTGGGCACACCCCATGCCTCGAGATGCCCCGAGATGCCGAGCGGGACATGGAACGGGATCCCTCGCGCCGAGAGGGCTCGTACCGTCTCCATGTCGAGATGATCGAAGTGCTCGTGCGAGACGAGCACCGCGTCGATGTGCGGAAGATCCGCGAGCGCGAGCGGCGGCGGGTGGAACCGCTTCGGCCCGACCCAACGCGACGGCGACGCGCGCTCGCTCCAGTTCGGATCCGTGAGGACGCGTGCGCCGTCGATCTCGATGAGCGTCGTCGAGTGGCCGAGCCACGTGATCCGGAGGCCGCTCGACGGCGGCGTCGCGAGGCGTGTCGCAGCGTCGGTCAGGATCGGCAGCGGGCACGTCGGCGTGCGCATCTCGCCGCCGGCGACCCATTGCTTCATCGCCTCCCACTGCCCCTGCTTCATCATCTCGGTGGGCTCCGCGTTGACGAACTGCCCTCCGACGAATTGCGGTGACGCCTTCATCCGCGCGAGCGCTGCCTCGCTCGGGCTCCCGCCGAAGGCACGGAAGCGATCGGTGCTGACGAACATGAGCACGAGCAGCAGCGCGACGAGCGCTCCGATCACGCGAAGCGCGATGCGCATGCGTCTCCAGCGGCGAGCTGGCTTCACGGCCGGAGGTCGAGCACCGGTGCGCGCGCTGTCCGCCTCTGCATCGGACGCATCGTCCTCCGGGCCGCGCGCCTCCTCGGGCTCTCGTTCGCGTGACGGCTGAGACATGCTCACGAGGCCTGCTGCCCCGAGTCCATCGTTCGCGGCTCGATCACGCGGCTCCGGATGGACTGCAGGCCGACTGACTCGCCGGCAATGCCGACCTCTGACTCAGCACGCTCTTCTCTTCTTTTCACTTCTTTGTACTTCCACGCCCGTGCCCGAGCCTCACCAGGGGGGAGACACCGCGCGGGTCGAAACACTACCAGATGTCGGCTCCGCATCACGTCACGCGGCCTCCCCGGCCGCTCGCGCGTACCGCGCTACCCGACGCCGAACACGACGAGCTGAAGCGCACCTTCAGAACGACAGCACGATGCCTCCCGCGCTCGTCGAGATGCCGGACGCAGTCGTCGGAGCGCGAAAGAGGGGCCGCTCGTCGCCGACTCCACGTACGAGGAGGTCGACGCTCCACGCAACAGCGAGACCGACGATCGTTCCGGCGACGTCCGCGGCGAAGTCCTTCCACGACGGCGAGCCGTAGCCCGCGAGGTCGAGCATCTCCTTCCCTGCCCCGATCGCGATCGTGACACCGGCCGCCGTGAGCAGCGCATGTCCGCGCGCCTCGAAGAGCGCCGCCGACGCGGCGTAGGTCCCGCCGGCGATCCCAGCGGAGATGCCGAAATGGAGGGCCTTGTCCTTCGCGAGCCACGGATCGGGGTCCGCCGCCGCTGCCTCTCGTGAGGACAGGAGGAGACCGAAGAGAACGGCCGCTGCGCCTGCGCGGATGCGCCTCCCGCTCACGCGGCAGCGCCCGTGGCCCGAGTCGAGACCTGCTGATGTCGCTCTGTGGTCCGCCACCGATCGCCTCGTCGACCTCACACTCGAGATCGCTCGTGACGACGTAGCCTATCTCGGACCAGCGCCGTCAGGGATTCGGCAGCGCCTGGTCGAGCGGGCGCACGAACGTCGAGACGAGCTGGCGCATGACGTCGAGATTCGCGACGTAGCGGCGGAGCGCAGCGACACCGCCGGGGAAGTCCGGGTTCTCCTGGATCTTGCCGCCCGAGAGCTTGAGCTTGGGCGTGCCGTCGGCGTTGAACACGTAGTAGCCCTGTGCGTCGGTCTCGCAGACGTAGGCCTCGAGGACGAGGTTGTTCGCCCAGTCGAGCATGCGCGCGCCGATCGTCTTCTGCTTGTCGACGCCGAAGATCTTCTCGGTGCCGGTCGTATGCGCCCGGTACGTGATGCTCGTGACCGGATCGACGAACGTGATCGTCTCCGCCGCGGGCCAGGAGAGCTGCTCGTTCGCGAGCGCGGTGATGCGGGCGTCGTTGATGAACGCGTTCGACCAGCTCGTCGGGAAGAACATCGTGCCCCACACCATCGCGTAGAGCTGCTCGTTCCAGCCGAAGGCCGGGTCGACGATCTTGGGTGACGCCGGGCGCGTGCCGACGCCGTCGACGAGGTGCCACTGCGGGTAGACGAGACCGGCGCTCGGAGTGCCCCCACCGGAAGCATCGGCGTGCGGTGCGAACGACTCGACGTCACCGGTCATGAGCGCGGCGAAGAGGCGGCGCGTCTGCTCCGGATAGACGGTGGCGAAGTTGACGTTCTTGTACCGCCCGTCGATGAAGTCATCCTTCGAGTTCGAGATGAACGAGTCGAACGCCTCGGAGAGATAATAGACCGCCCAGGTCTTGTCGTAGAACGAGCCGACCTGCTTCTGGTAGTCGGACCACCAGTATCCCTGGTCGTAGTCGAAGTCGTTGTGGACATAGCGACCGTTGCCGAGGCCGAGCGAGAAGTCGTACGCCGTCGTCGCCGGAAGCGGATACGGGTCCGCCGTGTAGATGTAGTCGTAGAGGCCCGGCGGCTGGATCCCCGGGCACTCGGCGCTCGCGGTCGAGCAGTACATCCCCGGCTCCGGCCTCGTGAGCATCCGCGTGAAGAGATCGAAGGCGACGCTCGTGGCGGTCGCGAGCGGACCGTACTGTCCGTCGGCGAGGAGCTCCGGCGGCGGCTTCGTCGGGTCGTCGACCTCGAGGACCATCGCGAAGGCATAGGTCTTTGCGATGAGCTGGATCGGATCGAGGTAGTGGCTCTGCGTGCGAAGGACCACGTCCCAGGAGTTGAACTGGGTGCGGTTGCGACGGAACGCGTCGAGGAGATAGCGGTTCTCGTAGGCGCTCTCGAGGAAGCGGACCTGCTCGTACGGATCGGCGCCGGCATCGTAGGAGAACGACGGGACGTTGCCGCTGTCGGCGTACTCGTCGGACGAGAACATGTAGCCACGTCGCACGCGGCCCTTCCCGTCGAGCGCCTGCTTCGTCGTCAGGAACGCGGCGTATTCGGGGATGGGGACGAAGTCGCGGAGGTCGCGGTAGTCGACGACGTCCATCTGTGCGCCACGGCAGCTCGTGCCGATAGGCGACTCGGGATCCTTCTTGCAGTCGCCGATGAGCCCGAACTCCGACTGATAGCGCGAGTAGTGGAGGTGCTTGTACTCCTCGCTGTTCGGCTGCGGGAACGCGGCGACGCCGAAGAGGCCGGGCGAGCTCGTCATCGAGGTGAGCGCATAGGCCTTCGCCTGGCCCTCGCCGGAGCCGTCGACGGAGACACCGGGCGCAGCCCACACGTCGACGACGCCACCGTAGCCGAAGCGCACCGCAGCGCGGTCGTACTTGCCGATGACGAACATGTCGAGCTGCTGATCGCCCGGGTAGTCCATCACGCTCGACGTCGCGAAGCCGCCGATGCCCTTGTCGATCTCCTCCTGGGTGATCGGATCGGAGTAGCGCGGGCCGATGCAGTCGCTTCCGTCCGTGGTACCGGCGGCGCACGCCTTGGTGACCGAGCCGTCCTTCGTGCGGAGCTGCCAGTACCTGTCGTCGTAGTTCAGCGAGTCGAAGGTGCCGGCGAAGTTGTGCCGTAGGCCGACCGAGTGCCCGAACTCGTGCGAGTAGACGCTCGCGCTGTACTTCTCCCGCGCCCAGGCGAAGACCTTCGCCTTGTGCTCCTGGATCGCGATCGGATCCTTGGGGTCGACCTTGCCGAAGAGGACCTGGGCCGTCTTCGCGAGGCCGATGAGGTGATCGGTCTCCGGCGCCTCGCGGCGGCAGGAGTGACGACGCGCGCGGCCGAGCGAGGCGCGCCTCTCGAGCGCGTGACGCATCATCGGCGCGGTGCGCGCGAACGGCGATGCACGCTCGATCGTCGCCTTGGTGAGCGCGGCGCTCGGATCGATCCCGGACATCTGCGCGATCTCGGGCGTGATCAGCTTCGCCTCGATGTCGCTGCCGCGAAGCCGCTGGAGCCGCTCCGCGATCGCGCCGTTGCCCGCGCCGAGCTTGCCGGCGTCCGCGAGCTCCTTCATTCGCTGCTTGTGGCGCAGGGTCGCCGGTCCCTTGCGCGCCCCCTTCGACGCGCCGGTCGCGAACGGCGCCATCGCCTTCGGATCGAACGCGCCGAGGCGCCCGGCGAGCTCGGTGGCGCTCATCGAAGCCGGTCGGCTCTGCGCGCCGCCGGGCCGGTTGGCCTGCACCCAGTCCGAGACGTCCTTGCCGCGGATGAACTGGTCGGTCGGCGTGACGCCGTTGAGGAGATCGACGAGGTCGACGAGCTGGCCGGCGGCCTTGTCGAGTGTGCCGCCGTACATGTTCACGCTGCCGGCGATCTTCTCGCCGCTCAGCGGATCTTCCGCGTCCATCATGATCCCCCACGGCGCGGAGGCCTGCGGGGACGTGACGTAGGTGTAGAGGTTGTAGCGGAGGTCGCCGAGGCGCGGGCTCGTCCCCTCCTTGCCGCAAGCGGGGTCATCACCCTTCGCCGGGTCGACCGGGTTGTGGCAGAGCACGAAGACCTCGGGCACCTCCGCGGTGGTCGCGGCGCCTAGCGGCGGGACGAAGTCGTCCGACCAGCGCGAAGGCCAGCCCATCGCCTCCTCGCAGTCGCCGTCCTTCGTGCGGCGGCACTCGGCGAGACGCCCGGAGACGACGGCGACGCGCACGGCGTCGCTCCATGTCTTGATCACCTTGCGCGACGACTCGAAGAGGTCGTCTGGGAAATCGCGGTTCACATGCCACGGGATCGTCCGGATCTTCCGATCGCGGAGCGGGAGCGTGCATGCCTGGTTGAACTCGTCACAGCGCGATCCGCGACCGACCGATGCGCACTCGTCCTCGGTGCCGTCCTTGTCGTCGTCGCGGTGCGGGCTCGCGCCTGCTGGAGTGGTCTCGGTGGTGGCGCAGGCGACGATCGGATCGACGTGCGACTTCTCGAAGAGGTTCCAGCGCGAGACGAAGCGATGCCACTTCTCGTCCACGACGCCGTAGCGGCGGTCGTAGCCGTAACGATCGTTCGTGAAGTACCCGAACATCTCCATCCGGCTGCCGTCGAAGTCGAGCGGCTCGTAGTCGGTGGGGGTGATGCGGCGGAACGCGAGGCGCATCTTCACCTCGCTCGGGTTGCAGCTGATCCGCGGGAACGCGCCGGTGAGCATACACGCCGGGAAGTCGCCGAACTCCTCGTCGTGCACCATCTGCGGCGCGGCGTAGGCCTTGTTCGTGATGTCGAGATAGCCGCTCTTGATGTCGAGCGCGGGCGCGTCGGCGCTGTCGGGATCGCTGATGTGGTACGCGATCGGGTCCCACTTCACGCCGCCCCAGAGGCCGAGCTGCGAGGCCGCATCGAGGTCGTAGGCGTCGGTGACGAGGTTCGCCGACCAGTCGACGCGGAGGTACTCGCGCTGGTGCCATGGGCGATCGAGATCGTTCTCGACGATGACGTTGGACTCTTCGCCGGTCTCGCGGTTGTAGCTGCGGCGGATGTCGAAGTGCTTCTGGATCGCGAAGCTCGCGACGATCTGGCCATCGGTCGTCCGCCGGGCCGGCGCCTTCTTGTCCTTCCCTGCACGAGGCTCGTCGTCGCGTGGCGCGCCGTTGGTGCCCTTCGCGTCGGTGCCCGAGACGAGCTCGTAGGCGAGGCGGCCGATCAGCTTCGTCTCGGTGACCTCCCACCGGATGCGAACGGTGGGCTGGGCATCCGAGCTCGTGAAGAGGCTCTCCGAGCCAGCGCCGGCCGAGACGTCGACGACGGTGGTCCGGAAGTAGAACTCCGGATCGTCGGAGGCGTCATCGAGCTTCGCTCCGACGAAGAACGACTTGGGGAGCGCGCCGACCTGGACCTGGTTGATCGGGTCCCGCTCCGCGGCACACCCCTGCCCCAGGACGATCGAGGCGAGAGCGGCCACCGCGAACAGATGACGAGCGTTGGCCCACGTACGTCGAAATCGCATGCGCGCTCCACTCCTCGGTCGGACCGGCGCCCCGCTGCACGCCGCGGCCACGAGGGCGGCGGCATGTAGCACGCGGTGGAAGAGCTGCCAGGGACGACCACGCCGACGGCACGCAGTCGAGGCGCGGGTAGTTCGTAACCGCGCGAGATACCGGGAGAAGATGGGGATCCGCGACCTGGACAGGAAGTCGCACGCATCCGCGACGCGATGACAGAAGAGCCGCGCCGCCGCCCCACTTTCGGACTAGCCTTCCGCGCGATGAACCCTGCCCGCCCCTTCTCCCTCAGGTCTGTTCTTTCCCTCTCCGCCCTCGCGGCCCTCGTCTTCACCTCCGCGTGCAAGGAGAAGACGACCGAAGCCTTCGACGCCGGCCTGGTGCCCACGGCTCCGACCCAGACCGCCTCGGCTGCGCCGCTCACGGACTTCTCGCAGTGCGTCGGCTGCCAGCTCGCGACGCAGCAGAACTGGACGTTCCAGGGCATCTTCCGCGACGACGCGTGCACCGATCCGGTGGTCCAGCAGGCGCCGTCGGCGTGCTCCGCCGTCCCCGGGCTCGGCAGCGCGAGCGTCACCTACGTCGAAGAAGTCGGCGGCCGCAAGGCAGGTGAGATGGCGACCGTGGAGCTCACCGAGCAGATCGCGCCCACCGCCGCGCGCTACCGGAAGTCCGGCACCAAGTGCGTGCGCGCGGACGAGAGCGCCGTCGACCTCACGCCGATGGGCTGCGCGGGCCAGAAGGTCTGCCGCGACGCGAGCGGCACCCTCGCGTGCACCAACTGCAGGACGCTCCAGAACGGCTGCCCCGACTTCGAGGAGACCCGCATCTACGCGGCGGTCAACGACCCCGCCATCAAGAAGACGGCGGGCGGCGGCGGCGGCGGCGGCGGAAACCTCGCGCGCCTTCGCCAGTGCTGCACCGCGCTCGGCGCGGAGGCCAAGCGACTCGGCAGCTCGCCCGAGGCGGGCATGATCGCCACCGCCGCCACGCAGTGCACGGCGCTCGTCAACGCGGCCGGTCCGAGCGGCAACGCCCCCGAGCTCGGCGCCATCCGCGCCGCGCTCGCCGGACGCAACGTCCCCGCGATCTGCGCCGGCTTCTGATCCGGCCGCGCCCTCCGGCGCTGGTCGGCTCCACTCGTCGAGCGAGCAACAGCAGCGCGATTGCGTCGCTGTCGCTCGCTTCGACGAGCGTGCACCGTGATGATGCGCTCGACGCTGGGGTCGCAGCTCGACACGCTCGGCATCGGACGTAGGCGCTGAAGGCGGGCCTCGCGACGACTCCCGTCGCGCGTCGCGCGCGGCGAGAGTGCTCAGAGCCGCGCGAGCTTGTCCGGGTTCAGGGTCGCGCGGATCGCGTGAATCGCCGTGCCGTCGGTCTCGAGCTGGACGACCGTGAACGGCTTCGAGCCCACATGGACGACGAGCGCGGGCCAGCCGTTCATTTCCAGAATCTCCACCGTCGTATCGTCCGGAGCGAGCCGCGCGAGCCCGGCGTAGAACCGCGCGACCGCAGCGCGTCCCTCGATCGGCTTCCGCGCGGCGGTCGCCTTGCCACCGCCGTCGGAGAAGGCACGGACGTCGTCGACGAGGAGCTGCTCGAGCGCGGTGGCATCCCCCGTCGTCACCGCGGCAGCGAAGTGACCGAGCATGCTGCGATGGGCCTCCTTGCTCGGAGCGAAGCGCGGCCGTCGCGCGACGATGTCCTTCCGCGCGCGCTCGAGGATCTTGCGGCAGGCCGCGGCGTCTCGACCGACGATGCTCGCCACCTCGTCGTGGCTGTAGTCGAACACGTCGTGGAGGAGATGCACCGCGCGCTCGAGCGGCGTGAGGCTCTCGAGGAGGACGAGGAACGCGAGCGAGATCGACTCGGCGGCCTCCACCGCGTCGCTGTCGCCGTCGCCTTCCGTCAGGAGCGGCTCGGGCAGCCAGGGACCGACGTAGTCGACGCGCGTGGTGTGAGCCTCCTTGAGTCGGTCGAGGCAGATGCGCGTCAGGATCGTCGCGAGGAAGGCGCGCACGGATCGGACGTCGCTCTTCTCCGCCGCCTGCCAGCGCACGAACGTCTCCTGCACCATGTCGTCGGCGTCGGCCGCCGAGCCCAGCATCCGGTAGGCGATCCCGAAGAGATACCGTCGGTGCGGCTCGAAGGTGTCGGGCTGCACGTGCACGCTCACGATCCTAGTGCCTTGCCCGCGAGGCTGCCATGCGGCGAACGCGACGGGAGCGACGGGAGCGACGGAAGCAAGGGCACGTTGCCGGTACGGAACACCGCATAGCTCGACAGGCCGTAGCGCTCGAGCACGAAGGCCGTGATGGTGCTCTTGCAGATGATCTCCTTGACCCACGCCGCTAGACGACCGCGCAGGATCGGGCCGGTGAGACTTCCGTCGGCGCGCGTGCGCTGGACGACTCCGTCTCTGCGGCCGAGGCTCACGCAATAGACGGGCGTAGCGAAGTCCAGCGGCGCGAGCGGGCGACTGAAGAGCTCGGCGTGGAGGTTGTCGGCGACGTGCGCTCCGCTGGGCCCGGCGCTCTTGCAGCCCATCGGTATCGGGATCGCGCGCGGGGCGGCATGCGCGGCGAGGTCTCCGGCGACGTAGATCGCAGGCTCGCTGACGGAGCGAAGGAACGGATCGACGAGCACCTGTCCGCGCGCGTTCGTCGCGAGCGAGAGGCCCGCCGGCAACGAAGCGCCGACGACCCCTACCGTCCAGAGGCACAGATCGAACGGAACGTTCTCTTCGTCCGCCGCGGACCGCGTCACGACGTGATCGCGCTCGACACGCACCGCCGATGCGCTCCTTCGGACGTGTACCCCGAGCCGCTCGAGGACCTCGCCGAAGTGGCGACGTGCAGCGACGGAGAAGCCTGCCCCGATGGTGTCGTGGGACACGATCGTGACGTCGAGCTCGGGCCATGACTCGGCGATCTCCGTCGCCGCTTCGATCCCCGTGAGGCCACCGCCGACGACGACCACGCGAGCACGTTCGGCAGCGAGACCGGGAAGCCGCGCAGCCAGGAGCTCGGATCCGGCGACGTCGAGCGTGAGCGCGTGCTCGCGGACTCCTGGGTGACGGGTGTCGGAGCGTGAGCCGAGCGCGAGGACGAGACGATCCCAGGCGATGGGCGCCTCCGTCACCTCCCCTGCATCGGAGACATCGGCCACCGTGACGGTGCGTGCGTCCGAGTCGACCGCGATCGCGCGGCCGATGACGAGCTCCACGCCGGTGCCTTCGAGGAGGGCTGCGATGGATCGCGCGTTGGGTGCTCGGCCACCCGCGCGCTCGTGGAGGCGGATTCGTTCGACGAACCGATCGGTGGCGTTGACGAGGGTGACGCGCGCCTGTCCGCGTGACTTCCGTGCAAGGCGGATGGCCGCAGTGATGCCCGCGTAGCCCGCGCCGAGAATGACGACCTTCATGCCCGGGAGACGAGCCAGCCAGGCCGCGTGTGACATGCGACGGTCGATTGTGGCGATCGAGCGCATTTTTCGGGCGACGCCGGCGGCTGGGCTAGAGTCGCCCGACGAGATGGCCGCCACGAAGAAGGCGCTCGCAACGAGCACGGACAAACCAAGCCGGACCTTCGAGGTCACCGTCGCTCCGGCAGGCGAGAACTTCCTCGTGCGCCTTCCGTTCGATGCCAGAGCGGTCTTCGGGCAGGCGCGTCCGCCCGTCGTGGTCACCGTCGACGGCTACAGCTTTCCCTTCACCATCGCCGTGTACGGCGGAGAGTACTTCATCGGGATCCGGCGCTCGCATCGCGAAGCCGCCGGCCTCGAGCCGGGCCGCCGGGTGTCGATCACGATCACGCGCGACGATCAGCCTCGCGTGATCGAGCCTCCGGCCGACCTCGCACGCGCGCTCGCGAAGAACGCGATCGCCCGCGCCGCATGGGAGGCCCTGAGCTTCTCGCACAAGCGGGAGCACGCGCAGGCGGTCCTCGAGGCGAAGAAGCCGGAGACACGCGCCCGACGCATCGAGAAGACGATCGAAGCGCTCACTGGATCGAAGAAGGCGACGTCCAAGAAGAAGGCCGCGGCCGAACGTCCCGCGAAGACCACGTCGAAGAAGACGACATCGCCGGGGCGCCCGCGGCCGTAGGGGAATCTCTCCCTTCTTCGGGCACGGCTCGGAGCGCTTCACCAATCACGTCCACCGCGCGAGACTAGGGATGTGATGACGACCCATGGCCTCACACTCGTCGGCGAAGGCTTCTCCCCGTGGACCGAAAAGGCTCGCTGGGCGCTCGACCATCATCGGATCCTCTATCGCTACGAGGAGTACACCCCGCTGCTCAGCGAGCCGTGGTTGCGGATCCGCGCCGGGCGCGGGAGCGGAACGATCAGCGTGCCGTACCTCCTCGGAGGAGACGGGCTCTCACTCGGAGACTCGTTCGCCATCGCGCGGGAGGCCGACCGACGCGGCAACGGGTCTCTCGTGCCCGAGGACCAGATCGACGAGATCACGACCTGGAACGAGCGGAGCGAACGGCTCATGCGCGCGGGGCGGGCTCGGATCCTCGCGCAGACCGAAGAGAACAGAGAGCTCCAGATCGAGAGCCTGCCCTCACAGCTCCCGCAGGCGCTTCGCAGCATGCTCGCGCCGACGGTTCGGATCGGTACGGCCCACCTGCGAAAGAAGTACGCCGTCCGCCCGGTGCCCGACGAGGAGCTCGAGCCCGACCTCGCGGCGATTCGCGCCGCGATCGCCGGCGATCCATCGCGGCCGCTCCTCGGACGCTTCACGCTCGCGGACATCGCGATGGCGACGGCGCTGCAAGCCGTGCGTCCGCATCGGTCGGAGCCCGCGGGGCTCCTCCCCGCACAGCGAGAAGCCTGGGCACGCCCCGAGCTCGCCGCTCGATGGGAGGACGTCCTCGCGTGGCGCGACGCCATGATCCGACACCGGTCGGAGGCGTAAGCGAGATTTTCCTCAGCGTGGACGGCGCGCCAGGCGCACGGCCAGCGCGAGGTACACCAGCATCAACACCACGAGCATGATCGAGCTCACACGGCGCGAGAGCTCGAACGCCGTGGAGCCTCCGAGAAGGCTCATCAGGTGTCCGCGCGGCGTGAAGAGCGAGCCGAAGCCGCCCGGCGTCCCGATCAGGTAGTCGACCGCGAGGAACGCTCCGCGCATCGCGCCGCGACCGATCGCCGACCCCGCGCAGAAGTACGCCGCGTAGGCTGCGCCGCCGACGAAAGCGACGCCGAACGACGCCGGGACATCCCAGACGAGCGGCGGATCCGAGGCGCCATGCGCGATGACGCACACGAGCCCCGCGAGGACGCCGCACACGACGGCCGATGCCGCCATCGCGACGGCGATCGACGCGAGCGCGGCGCGCTGGGGCGACGCGCCGAGCGTGACGAGACCGCGCACGGCGGGTCGGAGACCGACTCCTCCGAGCGTCGCACTGACGACGCCGTACGTGAGGAGCGGGACGATCACGACCCCGAACGTGCCGCGCAACACGTGATCCGCGCCGCTCGTGAGCCCCGTCGTGCGCGAAGAGAGCGCCGAGACGATCGCGAGCAGCGACCATCCCACGATCGGCAGCCATCCGCGCGGCGCGCGCAGGAGGCGCGCGAGCGGCAGCCGTAAGAGCGCCGTCATCATCGCGCGCCTCCCGAAGGCGGCATCGACCCTGGCGGCACTGAACCGGGAGGCAGCGACGCGGGCGGCATCGAGCCCGGCAACGGGGGGATGCCCGCCGGCGGGAGCACTCCGGGCAGCGCGCTCGGCGGGAGCGACGCGGGCCCCGGCGGGAGCGAGCCCGGCGGGGGCGACATCGCACGCGCCGCGAGCGCTGCGCGGATCGCGTCGAGCGAGAGCGTGCTCGCCTCGACGAGCTCCACGTCGACGCGTGCAGTCGCGATCGCGTGCGTGACCGCCCGCGAGAGACGCGCCAGATCGCGGCCGGAGACGACGACGGAGACCGCCTCCGACGGCGCCGCGTAGGTCGCGGTCTCGACGCGCGCGACCGCGTCGTCGCCGCCGAGGATGCCCGCGAGCGCCGCCGCCCCGCTCTTGCCGTGAGTCGGCGCGACCACCACGCGGATCGATGCGCCGCCCTCGGGCCCGAGGCTCATGTGCGCGAGCTCCGGCGGGAGCTGCGAGTAGATCCCCGACGTCAGGACGCCGAGCCGATCCGCGAGGCGCGTCGCATCGCGAGGCGAAGCGGTCGTGACGATCACACACGCCGACGCAGCACGCGCGCGCAGTGCGTCGACGACGAGGCGCGGCGCAACCGGATCGAGCAGGGCGAGCGGCTCCTCGATCAAGAGCACCTCGGCCTTCGAACCGACGGCGATCGCGAGCGCTACGGCCCGCCGCTCCTCGAGCGCGAGCGACCGGACGCGACGACGTGCGAGCGCTCCGATCCCGAGCGCGCCGAGGATCTCCTCTGCCGAGCGTCGCGGCTCTCCGCGAAGGTCGGCGGCGAGATCGCAGACCTCGTCGACACGAAGCGCGTCGGGGAGCGGAGCTTCGAGAGAGACACGTGCGAGCCGGGCCCGCACGGCATCGGGGCTGCCACCGAGGACGACGACGCGACCGGACGCCGGCGGCGCCGTCCCGTCGATCAGGTCGAGGAGCAGCGAGGTCCCGTCTTTCGGCGCACCGACGATCCCGAGGACGCCGGCGCGCTGCTCGAGGCTCACCTTCGTGAGCACCACGCGCGGTCGCCCGCGCTCCGCCGGGCCGCGAGCCGAAACGCCGGCGAGCTCGATCATACGTCCTCCCGCTCGACGGCGGCGGCGTCACGCCGGACGAGCGCCAGCGCGATCCCCGTGAAGATTGCGAGCGCCACGAACGCGCGGAGGAACCGGACCGGCTCGACCGATCCCGGCGCGAGCGACGAGCGAAGCGCAGCGAGCGCCGACGGGATGGCAAAGAGCTCGGTCACCTCGCTCGGGAGCGCTCCGGCGAGCGTGCTCGCGACGAGCTCCGGGACGACGAGGAAGAGGAGGAGCACGAGGTAGCCCGACATCCGCGTGCGCGCTCCGAGCGCCGCGAACGCGACCGGCGCCATCACCACGGCGAACGCGAGCGCGAACACGAGCGCGCCGAGCGTCGTGTGGACCGTGCGCAGCACCGCCTGCGTCTGCGTGGCGGCGACGATCGCGAGCGCGGAGACGAGCAGCGTGCCGCCCCCGACGACGACGGCGAGGACCGCGGCGAGACCGCCGACACGTGCGACGAGATAGCCCCGAAGCGACGTCGTCCGCATCACGAAGAGATGACGGATCCCCTCGACGCGATCGCGCCGTAGCGCGCCCATCGCGACGACGACGGCCTGCAAGAAGCCGCCTCCCCACGCGATCGCGCTCGAGGCGAGCACCGGCACGCTCGCCACCGGAGCGTCGCCCCCACGACGCGCGAACGCGAGCGCGAGGATGGCGAGCACGAGGGCAGTGAGCGCCGATACCACCATCGATACCGTCGTGAGGACGCCACGTCGGGCGAGCGTCGCTCCGAGCGCGAGCAGCGCGGCGAGCCCGGTGTGAGCGCGCGCGTTCATCGACGCCGGCGCGGAGACTCCGTCGGGGCTCGCCGTGGACGCTGCCATTAGCCTCGAAAAGACCACAGCTTTGCGCCGTCCGAAAGGAGAGAGTCCACCGAGGACGCGGGCGCGACACCGGCGACACGGGCGAGACGGCGACAGCTGAGGAGAAGGCGCGGCCGCAGTCTAGTCCGGCTTCAATCTTGACGGCTCCACGGACGCAGGCCGCTCCAGTCAGGGGTGGCATGCCCGAGCTTGCCACGCGGCATGCTATAGGGCCGCTGCTCGCGCTAGGCTCGAGCGCCCGCGTTCGATGCTTTCCCGACGACGCCTCCCGCTCCTCGTCGCGTTTCCCGCGCTCTACGTCGGCGTGGCCGCGGTCCGCGCGGGCGAAGCGCGACCGTCGGCGTGGCTGCTCGTCGCGATCGCCGTCGTGATCGCGCTCATCGGAGGGCGGATCGACGAAGGCACGGAGCCCGTCGCAGCGCGCCTGAGGCTCTGGACCGCCACCGGCCTGTCCGTCGCCGTCGCGACGGCAGCCCTCTCGACGCGTCCCTTCTGGGCGGCGTTCGCGCGCGAGCTCGGCACGCTCGTGGCCATGCTCGCTGCGCTCCGCGCGATCCAGCGGATCGACGCTGAGGTCGGGCTCGCCGCCAAGGCCACGGAGGCGGCCTCGCAGCCCGGCTTCAGCCCGCGGGCGCTCTACCGCGCGGGGGTCGCCGCCGTCACGCTCGCGTGGGGCGCGCCGGCGTTGTTCGACGGGCTCGCGCTCTTCGGCGTGATCGGTGAAGCCACCGCGTCGTCGGGCGCCCCGGTCGTCGCGGCCGGCTGCGGCGCGGTCGCGCTCTTCGCGCTCGGCGCAACCGCGCTCCTGATCGGCGGCGCCAGGCGTCTCGAGCTCGCTGTTCCACCACGAGCGCTGGCGTGTGCGGGCGCTGCCGGAGCGGGGCTCACGATCGGCGTCACGCTCGCGCTCACGAGCGTCGTGCCCGCGGACGCCGCCGCCGCGCTCGGGGGAGCGATCGCCTCGGCCCTAATCGTTCGTCTCGCAGGCACGCGCGATGCGCTCGGCCTCGCGCGCCGTGGCCGCCGCGCGCTCACCCTCGTCCTCTTCGGCGGCCCGGTCGCCGCGCTCGCAGCCATCGCGGTCGAGAGCAGGGCGTACGGCGGCAGCGGCGTCGCCCTCACGCTCGCAGCCGTAGCGCTGCTCGTCGGCGCGATCTCGCAGAAGCTCGAGGAGCCGCTGTTGCCCGTGAAGGGGATCCTCCTCGATGCCCTCGCCGAAGCGCGCAACGCCGCTGGCGAGCGCGAGGCGCGCACCGCCATGGCCCACGCGCTCGTGCGCATCCGCGAGGCCTCCGCGGTGGGCCTCGGCCCGACCGCCTCGCCTTCGCCCGAGCTCTGGCTATTGCATCCTACACGCGTCATCACGGTCGATGCCGCCGGCTACCTCCAGGAGCGGGTCACCGCTCTTCCTGACGGGATCTTCGACGTGGCGCTCGGAGAGCCGGACGGCACGCTGCGCACCTCCGTGCTCCGCGCCCTCGAGGTACGGCGCGCGGACCTTCGGCCGATCCTCTCGTGGCTGGAGCAGCGCGACGCGCTCTTCGCGACGGTGATCGCCGATTCCGAGGATCCCGATGGCCTCCTCATCGTCCCCGCCGGCACGCGGACCGAGGAGCTCACCCTCGAGGAGGTCCGCGCCGCGAAGCTCCTGGCAGACGCATTCGTCGCCGTCTCGCAGGCCACGAGCGCGAGGGAGCGTCACCGCGAGCGCGAACGCGAGCTGCAGCATCGCATCGATACGCTCGACGACGAGGCCGCGCGCCTCCGTCACACGATCGAGCTCGAGGCTGGCCGCCACGCGCTCGCCGCGACGCGCCTCGCCCGCCCCGCGACGGTGGGGATCTACTCCGCGGCGGCCCGCATGGCCTACGACGCGCTCGAGCGGCGCGTGTCGCATGAGGCTCCGACCATGCTCGTCGCCCGGGCCGGGATCGATCCGGTGCCCTACGTCGCGCGCGCGCACCTGTCGGGGACACGCAAGAGCGGGCCGCTCGTCGTCGTCGACGGCACTGCCTCGCGCGAGCACGACGTCGATCGATGGAACGACGAAGAGACGAGCCCGCTCGCGCTCGCCGATCGTGGCCTCCTCTTCCTCGTCGACGGCGCAGCGCTCCCGCGCGAGGTCCAGGTCCTCGTCGCGCGCACGATCACCCAGCGCCGCGCTCCGTGGGAGCGCGCCTCACCGCTCGACATCGCGGTGGCGTTGAGCGCGACGAAGACCCTCGAAGAGCTGATCGAGTCCGGCCTCCTCGCGCCCGAGCTCGCGGCGCGCTTCGACGGCGGCGAGCCGATCATCCTTCCAAGGCTGCGCGATCGCGCCGAAGACCTCCACTCCATCGTCGCCGACCGCCTCGCCCGCGAAGGCCTCCGCGTCCACGGACGACCGATCGGGATCGACCACGCCGCCTTCAGCCGTCTCGTCGAGTACCCGTTCGACGGCGAGGACGCGGAGGTCGCGTCGATCGTCACGCGGCTCGTCGCGCGCGCCCAGGGTGACGTCATCCGTGCCGCCGACGTCGACGCGCTCGGCCTTCTCCACGTCGACGAAGCCGAGCCGCCGAAGTGGCCCGAAGGCGCACGCGCCGCGAACCGGAATGACGGCTGACGGCATCGTCCGTCGACGAGCTCTCGCCAAGGATGATCGCGTTCGGGCCGACGGCGTTCCTCAGATGGCGTTCGCGGCGCGATACGCGAGCGTGTGGACGGCGCCGTTCGAGGATCCCTTCACGAGCGCGGTGAGCGCGATCCCCGTCTCCGGCGCGTTCGGCAGCGGGCCGCTCGTGATCGAGCAGAGATCGCCCGAGTTAGTCGTGGTGAAGCTGGCACCGGCGTCGACGCCGGAGGTGTCCCAGAACATCAGGTTGATCTGGTTCCATCCTCCGCATGCGATCGGGTACGGGACCTCGCGGAGTGCCTTCATCCAAAGCGAGACGCGGCCGATCCCACCGCCACACGTGGCGTCGATTTCGGCCGTCCACTGGTTGCCCGGCGCCGCCAGTGGCGTCACGTGCTCGTTCGTGACCGCGCACGAGACTCCATCGACCTCGAATCCCGCCTCGATGAGCGGAGTGGGAAGTGAGCCCTCTCGAGATGTGGAGGACGGCAGACCGCGCGGCGACTCCGAGGGATCCGAAGCCGGCAATGTCCCCTCCCCGCTCGCAGTTCTCTGCTCGTCGGCATCATCGCCCGGGCCCCTGCTGCCTTCGGAGGAGAGCGACCCGAGATCGTCCGCCGTGGTGAGGCCGCCACACGCCGCGATGCCCATTGCGATGCCGAGACCGAGGAGGAGGAGCGGTTGCCGGGGCGCCTTCATGATCGTCTGCCAAAGCACGGAACGTGCCGCCTCGATCGTCGCGCTATCACGGGGACGGTTCTCGATCTGTGCCACGGTGATGGCACAGACTCTGAAATTCGTTCAGGCCGCGCGCTGAAACTTCGCGAGGTCCATCCCGCGATGGTGAGGACACGACGACGCTGACCACGCCTTCGTCCGCGTCTGCGCTCTCGGCTGCCGGCCCCGCGGACCCCAAGCCGTGCGCCGAGAAGCAACCGGGCGAACGGAGGTCACTTGGGATGAAGCCAGCGATAGCCATTCTGCAATACGGCAGCTCCATTCGTCGGGACGATATCTCCATGCGCGAGGACGATGCGCTCCGGACTCCATTCGACCATCCGTGCGACCTGCTCGCGCGCCGCGTCGCGATCGCGAATCAAGAGGCGCTCGAGGATGGTCGGTCCCGGCTCCCGATGGCCGATCATGAACGCAAGCGCACGCGTCAACGCCGACCCGTGGCTTGCGAGGTTGAAGACGAGATCGCTCGTGATGAGCGTCCGGCTCCTGCGATGAAAGAAGACGACCTCGTTCTGCATCGGCAGCGCCGAAAAGAAGAGCTGCTCGAGGTCGGCTCCCCACTCGGCGTCGGCGGGAGCCTCATCGCCGAGCACCCTGCTCCATGAAAGATCCGAGCGCTTCTTCTCGAGCCCTGGGCAGGCCGAGACGGATGCGTTGGGATAGGCCTTCGTCCACTCGCCGACATACAGATGATGGAACAAGCTCGGCGCGACGATCGCGACGACCGGACCGAGCGCGTCGATCGCCTCGCGAGTCGCGTCATCGAGCGCGACCGGCGAGTGCACGAAGAGACCGCCGCCCTCGAGGCGCACGACCGTCATTCGCGTCCCCGTCTCGACACCGAAGAATCGAAGCGGACGAGCAGCCCCCCACACACCTTCTGCGATCGAGTCGAGCATCCGCTCCGGGTAGGACCATTCGGTGGAAACGTCCAGCCTCGTCGAAGACTTCGCTCCGAGGCGACGCCAGCTGAACGGCGAGGACGCCGAGGTCGCAGCGCTTGTAAGAGCCGGAGGTCGTCAGCCGGGGCGAGCTGACGACCTCGGTCTCGCTAATTCACGGGGGGAAGCGCCGTCTCGACCAGCTTGCGGATCGCCATGCCGCCGGGGTAGGCGTAGCTCGAGTAGGAGCCCCAGCCCCAGAGGGTCGCGGAGAACGCCCCGTCGCTCCGCATGCGCTGGAGGCCCGTCCTGCACCGCTTGTCGCCGAACGAGTCACCGGGGCCGAAGTTGCGCGAGAGGTCGACACGCCTGTATTCGTACTGCCCCGCGCTGTCGATCGGCTTCCAGTCCGGCAGGTTGCCGGCGCACTCGAGCCACACGTCCTTGAAGTCACCGTGCGTCTTCTTGCGGACGATCACGAGCGAGTGCTCCGAGAACGACGAGTCCGCGTAGAAGCTATAGGAGCTCATGTACTGCCCCGACGCCACGACGTTGACGAACTCCGGATCGCCCATGCCTCCATAGCTGGGCGAGACGTTCGTCTCTCCGTCGCCGCTCGACATGTGCATTCCGAGGTAGAACGGATGTTCGGCGTCGCGCGATCGGACGACGAACGCGTCGTTCGAGCGTGCACGGAAGAGGACGAGCTCGCCCGCGGAGATCGTGAGGGGCGCCCCCGCCGGTTTGACCGGGTCGTACTCGAGCTCCGTACCGTCGCGAGCGCCCACCATGCGGTACCAGACGATCTCCTCGGTGTTCGCGGAGCGCGGGCGGTAACCAACGCCGACGTACTCCGAGCCCCACTGTTCGTAGGGCGGGATCTGCTGCGCGAGCGTGTCGCAAGGCCCCGACCTGCTCGGCAAGAAGGCGCATCCATTTCCGCCGACCGTCACAGTCGGCTTGTCGGAGTAGACGAGGCTGCCGGTGAGCTCCTGCGTCTGGACGAGCTGCGCGAACTGGCCCTTCGCCAGCTTGATCTTCGCCGGCTTTCCGGCCGCGGCGCCCGTGAAGCCTGCACCGTTGGCGACGTCCTTGCTCCCGACGATGGTGACCTCTGTATCGTCCTCAGCCGCAAAGATCTGCGTCATGGGGATTCCGAGGTTCGCCTCCCAACCGTCGACGACGAGGTGCTCCTTCGCCCATGCGCTGACGGGGAGGACGAGGGTGGCCGTCGGGAAGTGCGTTCCGGCTCCGCCGTACGGATACATCCAGGTGACGCCGACCGGGACGTTGCTCTTCAGGCGGAACGCGTCTCCGATGGTGGAGCCGCGGGCCCAGGAGTCCGACTCGACCGCAGGCTTCGCGCCAACCGGACAAGCCGAGTGGTAGAGCATCTCGCCGGGCGTACGCGCTTTCCCCGACTCCCAATCGGCTACGAAGAGGATCGCGCTCTCTCCGGGAGCGATCGGTCCTTCGAGCGGCTCGAGGTCCGTGCTGTTCGGCAGGGCCCGGAAGAGCGCACGCGACACGTCGAGCGCCTCACCACGCAACTCGAGAGATACCGTGGCCGGCTGGTTCGACGCATTGACGACGAACGTCGCGAAGCACGACATCGGATACGCGAGGGGGTCGGTAACCGGCCTCTGGAAATAGAAGTCACAACCGTTCGAGCTTCGGTCGGCCTCCGCCGCTGCGCACGGCTCCTGGCACTTGGCCGCGCCGCAGGCGAGGTCGTCGGCGCATGTGTCGACCACGGCGCCCGTGCACGAGTCGATGATCGTGCGACCGTCGAGCGAGCATTGGAGGTAACAGGCCTCGGCGTCGGGAGCGCCAGCCTCGGGCTTCGTGTCGAAGCCAGGGGCGGGCTGAGTGAAGCCACCTCGATCGTCGCCGCAGGCGCCGATCAATGCAACGAAGCCACCGACGAAGGCCACGGCGCCGAGCGCGCCGTGCGCACGGAACAAGGGCCGCGCGCGCCTCATGGGAGCTTCACTTCCACCGGCGTGAGAACGGACTTCTTCGGAAGTCCGGCGCCGAGCTGGCCGTAGAAGTTGCTGCCCCAGCAGTACACCTTGCCATTCGTCAGGATGGCACACGTCGAATAAGGCATGACCTTCACCTCGGCTGCCGGCGCCGGAAGACCGGCGACACGGACCGTTTGAATCGCAAACTGTTTGGTGCCGTCCCCTGCCTGCCCCGCGTTGTTCAGTCCCCAGCAGTAGACCTCGCCGGTCACCGACGTCGCGCACCAGCGATGCTTCTCGCGGTACGTGACGGTGTTCTCCGTCACGTTCCATGATTCGGTCGTCGCGATGCGCGTGATCGGCTCGGGGATGTCGACCGCGGCTGGCAGCGCGCGTGCGTACTGGTCCTGGACGAGGGAGCCCCCAGCCAGGTCCGGAGCCCCCCAGCACCAGCCGATGCCGTTCGCGACGGCGCATGCCTCGTCACCGACCGTATCGACCATCGAGACGTGGTCGAGCGCCACCTTCGTGGGCCATCCGTCGGAGACGAGCGCCACCGGACGTCCGACGCTGAAGGACGACCCCCAGCTCATCAGCGTGCCGTTCTCGTGGATCGTGAAGGTCGCGGCGCCGACGGCGATGTTCTTGGCGCCGGCGGCGAGCTCGAGTGTCTTGGGCTGGGCGTTGCGCTCCGAGGTCGGGATCGCCAACCCGACCTGGCTAAAGCGGTTATCGCCCCAGCACACGACGCTCTCGTCGCGCAGGATCGCGCAAGCGACGAGGCCGTCGGGGCTGACGGCGACCTTCGTTGCGGAAGCAGGCAGCGGGAGTTGAACCGGGCTCTTCTGGATCGTCGTCGCTGACGCCTCGCTCTGGAGGAAGGGCCCTCGTCCCCAGCAAAAGGCTGCTCCATCGCTGTCGACGGCGCACGTGTGATCGAGCGTCGTGACCTTCGAGAGGCCTGGCACGCGCACCGGCACCGGACTGTCACCGATCGTGTTGGGATCCCCGAGCTGCCCGGCGTTGTTCGCTCCCCAGCAGGCGACCGCGCCGTCGTGGAGCAGGGCGCAATAGCCCTCCTCGCGCGTGCCGGAGCCCGATTTCGAGGTCGTGCTGAGCGCGATCGCGCACGGAGGATCGCTGCACTCGATCGGCAGCGGCGCACTGTCGACGACGGTGACGTCCTTGATGCCGGCATCGTTCACGTCGTCTTCACGATCGGCCTCGGGCGCGGCATCCGCCCCGCCGTCCGCGTCACTCGGGACGGGCTCGCGCGCGTCGTCACTGCTCGAGCAGCTCGTGGTCATTGCGCCCACGGTCGAGAAGCTCGTGAGGAGCGCGAGGAGCGGGGGGAGCGCGATGACACGGCCGGCGATCCGGTGATGCGTTCGCCGAGAGGTATCGGAGTCCCGAGGGCTCGGTCGAAGAGCGCTGGCTCGGGTCCCCTCCGCTTCAAGGAGTCGTCTTGTGGTACGCATGGCGGGCTCCGATTGCCCAGAGGTTTTGGTTCGAGGTGCCCCGGATCCTGTAGAACGGGGCGTTTACCGGCGCGCCGGCGCGGGCGATCGTCGAGATTGCAAGCGTGCCGTCGTCGGAGCGACGAACGACGAGCCCCCACGCCGTGAACCACGTCTCGTCGTTGCCTCGCCAGAGCGACGTCGCTACTTTGGGCGCGGCACTGTTTGCGCTCTTCAGCGGCAGAAGCGACTGCTCGGACGAATAGCCACTCTCCGTGACGCGAATCGTCGTGAGGTAGACGCCCTCCAGGGCTCCTCGGTTCGTTCTGTTGTGAACCGCGACGTACTCGGTCGTCGACGACGGGGCGATGTCGACGAGCCACCCGCCCCTGCCGCTGCCGATGAAGAGCGTCCCGGGACGTTGGGCACACGGCGAAACGGCGCTGCTCGCGGCGACGCCGTCCGCGACGCGGTCCCAACCGGCAGCCGACTTCCGGACGACGAGGGGGCAGTTGGTCAACGTCCGAGCGCGAGCGCCGACGAACCAGACGTCGTCCGGTCCGCTACCGTGGACGGACGCGAAGAAGATGTGCTCGTCGGCGGCTTCGAGGTCATCCGCGACGTAGACCGGCGCAAAGGTTCCGTCTACCGGGTCGCGGTGAAAGATCGTGTTGCTGTAGTACGCATAGACGTCGTCCGCACCGGTTCCCCAGACGCCGAGCGTCGCGATCGGCAGCCGGCTACCGCTCTCCAACGGATTGCCGTGATCGTCCGTGTGGCCGCCGATGCCGTCGGGCAGCGACTGGCTCGTCCACGTCCACGCGCTGCCCGGCGTGCTCGAGCGCTTGCCGTGATAGACGCGCGACGGCCCAACCGTGAAGTACACCTCATCGGCGTTCGGCGCATAGATGCGACCGGCGAACGTGCCGATCCCCGCCATGTTCTGCGTCCCGTCGTCGATGTACTCCCACGCGTTCGTCGATTTGTTCCACTCGAGGACCTTGAGGCCCTCCGTCCTGCTCTCGCCGATCGCGAAGGCGACGTCCTCGAAAGGCGCGATGTCGCGGAAGACGAGATCCTCGTCCGGGAAGCCGGTGATGCACCAGCCGGCGGAGCTGCAGTCGGGCAGACGAGTGTCGGGGACGTCGACATCGGGGACGTCGGCCGCGTCGCCGGCTCCGGCGTCGGGGATGGTCACCGGCGGCGGTTGTTCCGGAGCCTGCGGGGTCGCGTCTTCCGAGCTCGCGCACGCGCCGATGATCGCGAGCGACGCAGCTGCTGACGCGAGGACGATGACGCTTCTCATGGTTTGCCTCCGAGGGACACGAGCACTCCTTGTCCTGCGATCCACACCTTTCCCGGCGACGGCATCCAGATGTGGCGGAAGCTCGGGCGCCTTCCGCCGAGGCCGGCGACCTTGAGCCGGCTCCAGGCGGCGCCGTCGTAATGAAAGACCGTGCCTTCGTCTCCGGCGATCCAGATGTCGCTCGGCGACGATCCGGTGATCGCGCGGAGGTGCTGCTTCGTCGGCACCTCGTCGTAGGCCTCGAAGAAGCGCGGATCGCCGCGCCACCGGCGGACGGTGCCGGTCGAGCCGACCGCCCAGACGTCGTTCGTCGCCGCGGCCCAGACGCCATGCAGCGCGATGACGGTGTCCGTGTTGAAGCCGGTGAGCGTCGGCTCGGCGGCCTCGGCGTTCGTGACGCGGAACGCGGCACCTCGCGGGCCGACCGCCCAGACCTCGTCGGCGGAGCGACCGCCGATTGCATACACCTCCCGGCACGGAATCGGCCCACATTTGTCGAGCGTCACAGGCGTGGCCGCGAAGCTTCCGTCCTCGGCCTGTCGCAATCGCCAGAGCCCGCCACGGCTACCTTGCGTCGTCAGGCCGATCCAGAGTGAGCTCGAGTCAGCGTGAGCCCACGACGTGTAGACGCGGCCGCCGGAGTCGCCCCACGCGGGGTGAGTGGTCGCCGGGCCGAAGAACGACCACCCGCCGACAGACGGAGCGCCCGCGTCGCCAGCGAGCCCACGCGTGTAGAGCCGGCGTGGATCATCGAAGGCGATCTCGGCATCGCCGTGGAGCCAGAGCGCGTAGAGCGAGTGCTGCGTGTCCGTCACCGAGCGCTTCCACGACGTACCGTCGAAGTGCGCGGCCGAGCCGACGGTGCCTACCAGCCAGGCATCGGTCGGCGAGCGGGCGGCGATCGCCTGGACGTGCGTACGTAGGTCGAGCGTCTCCGCCGACGCCGACGGTCCGAAGAGCGGATTGGCGCAGAGGGCGTCATCCGTGCACTCGTCCGGATAATACTCGCAGTCCTCGACGCAGACCGAGGCGTCCTCGTTGCTGGCGTCGGCGCCTCCGTCGCCTTCAGTCGCGGGCACGGGAGTGTTCGTCTCTTCCGAGGGAAGGGCCGCCGTTTCTCCGTCGTTGGCACATGCCGCGAGCAGGGCGAGCGCCGAAGCAGCCGTCCCCGTGACGGCAACGACCCAGCTAGTTTTCATCGAGCCGGTCCTCCCGCATCCTGAATCTCGTCGCAGGGCTCGACCATGCACTGACCGTCGACGCACGCCTGGCCCGCGATGCCGTCGCAGACGATCCCGCAGCCGCCGCAGTTCTTCGGATCCGACGCGATGTTCGTCTCGCATCCGTCATCGCGGTTCCCGTTGCAGTCACCCGAGCCGGCATTGCACGACCAGTCGCATCTTCCGTAAACGCAAGCGTCGCTGGCGTTCAGAATGTTGCGTACGCAGCCAACTCCGCAGGCGCCGCAGTTGTCGAAGTCCGAAGACAAATCCTTGCAGCTGCCGAAGCCGATGGATCTGTCCCCCAACACGATGTGGCTCTCCCCACAGAGCGTCTGACCCGCGGGGCACATGCACGTCGGCATCATCAGCTCGTTCAGGAGGCACTTCATGCCGTCCTGGCATTTGCTCCCGCAGCCGCCGCAGTTGTCATCGTCCACGGTACTGGTCTCGCAGCCGTTCTGGGCGACGCCGTCACAGTCTGCGAAGAACGCCGCGCACTTCAACGCGCCGCACTTGCCGTCCCAACATCCGAAATACGTGTTCGGCCGCGCCTCTGCGCTGCCGTCGCCCCCGGGCGGACAGGCGTTGCCGCATGCGCCGCAGTTCGCGTCATCGTAGGCAGGGTTCCGGCAGGGCGCGAGGCCACCGCAATTGATCTCGCCCGGCTTGCAACCGCACGTGAAGACGTTGGCTCCGCTCATGATGCACGGCTCACCTGCGGGACATTTGTTCCCGCAGTATCCGCAGTGCTCATCGTTCATGGGACTCGTCTCGCACCCGTTGTCCGGGATGCCGTCGCAGTCGAGCGCTGCGTTCGACCTGCAGCTCAGGACGCACCGGCCCTCGACGCAGACGTACTGGTCCCCGCCGCGGCTCGGGGGACACATGTGCCCGCACTCTCCGCAGTTGTTCGGATCCGTGCGGAGATCGGTCTCGCAGATGAACCTCGAGTTCGGACACGTGGTGTGGCCGGGCGGGCAGCGATCCGACGGGCAGTAGGACCTGAGGTCGTTCCCTTCGTCGGTAAACGCGGCGTCGGGGTTCGTGAAGGACGGCGGCCCGGCTTCGACCGTCTCGGCGACGAGCACCTCGCGGCTACAGGCGATCAATACGAATACGATTGGAGTCAAAGACGCGCTGAAGCGCGCAATACGTCGGAGCATTTCGGACCGCCCTCTTCGAAGAAGCCTTGGCGTCGTGTTGATTTGGGATGTCGAACCCAACAATTTGGGGCTCGCGCGCCAACCACCCACAGCGGTGCGCCTTCGGCGCGCGTTGAATTCGATGTTGGCTAGCGCGTTTCTCCGAGCACCATCTCGATTCGCGCGGCGTACGGCGTACGCGGATATCGCTGGAGGAGCGCACGTGCACGACGCAAAGACTCCTCCTTCTGGCCAAGGCGCGAGAGCGCCTCGACGGCGATCACCTCTCGTTCCTGAACGAACTCGCCAGATGGGAAGGCACGCTCGTGATCGCTCGTGATCGCGAGCGCGCGCGCGGGATCCGAGGCGAGGGTGGCCTGCGCACGTTGAACCAGCTCGAGCTCCGTCGTCGACGGATTCGAGCCGGGGCTTCCCGAAGGCGACTTCGCGCTCCGCCTGGCGACGGTCGCAGCCGATGCTGGGCCCGCGGCGGGCGCCGCTGGCGGTGATGCGGACGGAAGCTCGTCGACCGAGATCGCGTCCAGCTTGGGACGGTCCGCGGAGAGAGCGTCGGGCGCCATCGTGCCCGCAGGCTCTCGAGCCGCGGCGGAGGAAGCCACCACCGGCGGGTCGGGGGTGCGAACGGCTTCCCACGTGAGCAAGAGGCTGCCGGCGACGAGCAAGGCGACACCGCCGAGCTTGGAGTACGCCAAGCTCTTCTCGCCCCGCCCCCCAACACTCGACGGCTTCCCCATCACGCCCGCCGATGCGAGGCGCTCCGACATCTTGGCGATGTCCGCGGCCCCCGGGCCCTCCCGGCGCGCGCGCACCAGCTTGCGCAGCGCTTCGGGGCCTTCGTCGTCGAGGCGGCGAGGATCATCGAAGCGATCGGTCTTCATGTCCCCTCCTCGAGCGCGCGAGCGAGCTCGCGGCGCGCGGCGTAGAGACGCGCATACGCGGTCGGGAGCGAGCACTGGACGACTTCGGCAACTTCACGCATCGTCATCTCTTCGACCTCGTACAGAACGAAGACGGATCGCTTGTCCTCGTCGAGCGCGTCGAGGGCGCGGTTCAGGCGGTCCATCTCCATGCCAGCCGCCAGATCTCGCGTGTCACTGCCTTCGGGCACCGCCTCGACTGTGCGCTCGTGACGGCGATGGCTCCGCCGCCGATAGCTCGCCGCACAGCGGCGCGCGATGGCGTAGAGCCATGCTCGCGGTTGCTCCCCGTCCCACTCCGGCAGGCGGCGATGCGCCACGATGAAGACTTCTTGGGTCTGGTCGTCGAGGTCCGCCCTCGCGACACCGAAGTGCCGGAGGATCCTCCACACGAACTCCACGTGGGCAGTAAAGAGTGCCTCGATCGTCGCCGGCGCGGACGTCACGTCCTCAGGGTCTCCGCGCAGGGCGAAGCGGACCGTGCGCGAGATCGAAGCGTCCACGGAAGCGCCTATGCTCGGCCCCCGGCATTTTTTTAACGCGCATCAGTACTTTTGTGGCGGCTAGCGGAATTCGTAGCCGAGCCCGAGCGAGAGCCGGCCTCCGAAGGGCGCCGGACGATGGATGTCGAGCTTCTCGCCGTCCCGAATCCGGAACTGATCGCGGATGAGGATGCCGTCGATCTCGGGAAGCGCTTCCGCAAAGAGGTGCGGCGCGAGCTTGGCACGGATGAGCACGCCGGGGCCGGCGAGCAAGGCCGCACTTGTCTCGCTCCGAACCACGGCAAAGCCGGTCGACGAGGTGCGGATCACGCCAGCGCGCAAGGCCGTCGTGAGGCTGAGCTCGACCCGCGGCATGCGAAGCACCTGAAGGCCGAAAAGCGCGGACGCTCCGACGAACTGGAATCCGACCTCACCCGTGCCGGCGCGAACGGAGCCACCACTCTCGAAGCTCGCCTCCAGCCCGACGAGGAGCGGTCCTCGCGCGTACGTCGCGCGGAGAGCGCCGCCGAGCCCCGCGTCCGGAAGCAGACCGAGCGAAGCCACGCCCGCGACGCCGATCGCGACACGTGAGGGCGGCGAGCTCGTTCGAGTGGGTCGCTCCGACGGAACGGGCCCCGTCGTTGCGGGCGGCGCGGTTGGCTCGGACGGCGGCGGCCGTGGTGCGTCGACTGGCTCGACGCGAGAACGCTCGTCGGGGGCCTCGGGCGAGGGCGGCGCCTCTTGCGGCGGCTGCGGAGCGTCGGCCGGACGCGTCGCGATGATGAGCGCGAGTAGGAGCGCCGCGGGCTCTTCGACCGCCCGGCACTGCGCCCCTTCGACGCGCACCTCACGCTCGCCGATGGAATGGCCGAGCTTGTCCTTCAAAGCCAGCGTGATGAGGAACCCTCCGCGTTCGGCCGTCACCGTCCCCTGCACGAAGAGCTCGGCGGGCCCTCCGGAGCGGGACTCTCCGAGACGTGCTCGCGTCGCGTCGACGATCGCCTTGCGCGACGGGCAGCCGGCCGGCGCGGACCATGTGAGCTCGAAGTCGGCGGGGGCCGCACGCGCGGACCGCGACGCAAGGAGGAGCCCGGCCGCGCTCGCCACCATCCACGCTCGAGCGCGCGCGCCGCGCAATCCCAACGGCAAACCGAGACCTCTGCGCGATGGTACTGACCGGACAACGAAACGGCCACTGAAGCCGACCCCAGGTGGAACAGTCGTCGCTCGCAGCGTGGTGCTCGGACGGTCGCGCGAATCAAGGACGCGACCGCGAGCTCGCGCGAAGCAGCCTTGGGGATCGCTCGGAGCGGCCACAAGCTCGACAGTTGGCAGAAGGTAGTCTCCGCCGCTCTCGCCTTTCCTCGAGGACCTCGTACCTGACTCTCGTGTGCCGCTGAAGGGCCGATCACCCCTCGGTGACAGCGCGAAGCTGAGTCGAGGCTCGGTGAACGCCTCGCGAAGAGCCGCTGGCCGCTTGCCGACGAAGGTCTCGCAGCACTTCTGCTGGTGCTCGTCGCTTCGAGCTCGCCTTCGCATCGTCCCCCGCATGCGCACACCCGAGGCGGGACCGACCCTGCGCTTACGGCCGGAGCGGTTACACGGTATGCGATCAACAATGCCGCGCCGAGCCGTCATCGTCAGTGTTCTCGTCTGCGCGTGCGGGTCCCTCGCAGACGCTCCGTCATCGACGCTGCCGCGTGATGGAGCGGACGCATCCACGGACGGTGACGCAGGCATCGACCCGCGCGCGGGCGAGCCTCCGTATCCAGGCACGTGTCGCCCCTGGCCAGACACGGCAGAAGCGATACCGATCGCGCCCGTCCCCGCAGGGGTCGTCGCAGACTTCGCCGTGCGCGGTAGATACGCTTCCACCGCCATCGCTCCGAACGGCGATGCCGCGCTCGCATGGCAGGTCGACGCGCAGCTCCACACGCGCCTGTTTCGTGGCTCGAACTGGCTCGACGTCGAGACGATCGTCACCGCGGGCCGGCACGGAGATCTCGGTGACCGAGCATCGAAGGTCGCCATGCGGCCGGACGGAAGCCTCTTTGTCGCCTACGATCTCCCTTCGAAGGCGCGGCGGATCGTCTGTGCTCGAGAACGAGAGCAGACCGGCGTGTGGTCGAGCCCCTCGACGCTCACCGAGACGGGCATCGGTTGGTGGCAGGAGCCTCAGTGGCCCGCATTCGAGCTCGCGTCGGATCGTTCGGGAAACGTCACGGCTCTCGTTCGGGTGCTCTCGGATCCTCCGGATCTGCCCACCACCGGCTTGCTCGCGTTCCGAGTCGATGCAAGGAGCCACCACTTCGACGGTCCGCACGTTCTCACGACCGACCCTCCGGACCGGATGCCTCTTGCCGTGACGGACGGAGAGGCCTTCGCCGTCTGGGCTCGAGGTTGGAGCGACTCGCGAGCACAGGCTGCGGCATTCACGGAAGAAGCGGGTTGGAAGGACGCCCTGCCGCCATCGCTCGGCGCATACGTGCTCAGCGCCACGGCCGAGAGGGACGGAAGCGTCAGCGTCCTCGGAGCTCGCCGTGTGGACGAGATGTACCGGATCGAGACGGCGAGACGTCGACCGGACGGTACCTGGGCGGCCCCGTTCGAGCTCGGTGCCGTTTCCGACCTGAGCAGCGCGCAGCTCGTCGCCGGCGACACTGGACAAGCCTTCGCGACATGGACGACCTGGTCGCGCGACTGCACCTTGACGGCCAACATCGTACGACGCGACACCAGCGGCACCTGGTCGTCTGAGACCATCCCAGGAGCGCCGGCGAACGCGAAGGTGATCGACGCGATCGCGCTCTCGGAGAGCGGTCACGCACTGATCGCCTGGAGGCCGCTCGACCGAGACGGGAAAAGCTGCCACGCCGGCGCGTCCCATCTCTCATGGCTCTCTCCCTCGGGCGTCTGGTCTCCCCCCGTGCCGCTCTCGTCAGGGACTCTGGTCGGCCCGCCCCTTCTCACATCCGCAGGCCGAGCGCTCGTCGCGTGGCATTACGACGACCTCGTGCTCGTCCGATGGATCGATCCACCGTGACCACGCGTAGCGGGCCGCCATCGAGCGAACGTGACGAAGCTCGGCGCCGGCCACGCAACGCATCGCGTGATGACGCCACTCGCGCGGCTCGCCGCGCTACGTAACGCGCAAATTCCGCAGCTGCGTGCAAACCACGCGCGCCGTTCGAGCGCAGCACAAGCTGTACCGAAAGGAATAACGAGTAGGAAAGCCATTCGACCTTGACGAAAGGATGCCCGCCAAGCGAACGGTAGATTGAACACGTGCCGACGTGCCGACGTAAGGGGGAGGTAGCGAGCGGAGTACCCACCAGATGATTCAGGCTGGCACCAACCACGAAAGCCACCAGCGTTCGTCCGCGACCGAGTTCTTGCGCGAGCTCGATACCCTTGCGGCCGACAGCGCCCTTGCCCCCGCGCTCCGCTCGTTGCTCATCGCCTCTGCGCTGCATGACGACAATACGGGCCGTCACACGGTGCGCGTCGGATACATCGCCGAGGTCCTCGGTCGCGCGATGGGCCTCGACACACGACTCTGCGGCTCGCTGCGTGTCGCCGCGATGATGCACGACGTGGGCAAGCTGACCGTCCCTGACGCCATCCTGTTCAAGCCCGGTCCCCTGACGGACGACGAGATGGCGATCATCCGTCTGCATCCCGAGCACGGCGCGCGGATCCTCGGCATTGGTGACGATCCGCTCGTCCGTATGGCAGCAACGGTCGCCGTTGGGCATCACGAACGCTTCGACGGCAAGGGCTACCCCTACGGCGTCGCAGGTGAGGACATTCCGCTCGTCGCACGGATTACCGCCCTCGCCGACTGCTACGACGCACTTCGCACGGCGCGGTGCTATCGGCCCGCCGTCGAGGAGTCCGCGGTGATCGAGTGGATCCTCCGCGAACGCGCACGCGCCTTCGATCCGGACGTGGTCGATGCCTTCCAGCGCTGCGTCACGCAGCTGGCCGACGTGCACTCGACGGTCGACCAGCACGCGGTGGGACTGTTTGACGACCTTCGGCACGGTACTGCCGGTCTCGTCGCGGACGGGCAGCGCGCGGCGTGAACGCGGTGCCCGAGTCATGGAGCTCTCCGCCGTGACCGCGTAGCGTTCTTCCGTGTCTCGGTCGTGAGCCCGCGCTGACCTCCGTCAGGGTTCAGCCACCGTAGCGAAGGCAGCCCTGAACCGTGCCCCCGCTCTGGCACACGAGATTGAACCAGGCGACGAAGCGGGTGAGCGTCGCCTGATCGGAGCGGCCCTAGCCTAAGACTTCGGCCGATTCGACAGACTCTCGCAGTAGGTCGCGTGAATGCGGCCCTTCGCGGTGCCCTGGTCGAAGGTCGCGTCGACCTCGATCTCGACCGACGAGGTTCCGTCGATCGCGACGAACGTGATCGTCACCGCCGTCGCGTCCGCCACCGGCCCTCCCCCCTGCAGTAGATCACCCTCGAAGTCGAGGAGACCGACCGTGATGCCGTCGGCTTTCGTGAAGACGTCGCCGGGCGCCCCGATGGGTAGGTCGCTGACGATCAACGTACGCTTCGTCGCTGAGCTATACGCCGGACATCCCGGATCGCCGCCCTCGTGCGCCTCGATGTAGAGCACCTGCCCCGCGTCCCCCTTCTCGCTCACGAACTCACCGAGATCGAGCGTCCGAGCGACGTCGCCGATCGTGACCTCGAGCGACGTCCGCTTCGTCGGAGCAAGGCCAGCGTCCCCCGCGTCCGCTGTCCCTGGCTCGGACTCCGAGCTCCCCGAATCCGCTCGCCTGCCGGCCTCGTCCGGAGTTCCACGTGTCGGCGACTCGCCCGAGCACCCCGCGAGGCTCCCAAACACGATGAACGGAATCACCAATGTGAACGCCGAACGCACCATCTGACCGACCCTAGCATCTCGCTGTGCGCCTGCGTCAGCTCGAACCGCACTCTCACCCGGCCGTCGAAGGTAGAGCTCGTCCGACTCACCATTCGGACCGTGCGCGATTGCAAGTAGACGGTTGACGCGATGAAGTTCGTCCCTTAGCGATGGTGGCCCGTCGGCGCGAGAGTGCGGCCCGCCGACGTGAACACACTTACTCCTACGATCGCCTGAGACACGAGATGAAAGCGAAGTTGTTTGCGTCGTTGATGCTGTCGCTGTTTGCAATTCCCGTCGGGTGCACGAATAGCGACAGCGAAGGCAATCGGGGGACTGTGGATCCGGGCCACGATGGGGGCGGCGGCGGATCGTCCCCCGAGGGCGGCACACCTCGCGCTCCGGTGGATGCAACCTACAAGTTCACCAAGTTCTTCCAGGAGCGAGCCTCGGGTGAAGATGTAGCCAAGCGCGTGAACGATTTCGTGGCGGCACTCAACACCGACGGAGCCGCCGGCTATCGCTACATCGACGGCGCCGAAACGGGCGGCGGCATCGTCACGTTCGGCGAAGACGTACTTCTCGTGAAGGACTCGGCTTCGACATACACCTATCAGGCATTGCCGCTACGGTTCGACGTCGTCTCACCGAGCACGATCGACGTGCACGCCGAGCTGCTCCAGCAGATGAAGACCCAGGGCGCCGCGGGCTTCGTGTTCGTGAAGATCTTGGCTGCCGGCCTCGAGCAGGGAGACGGCCGCGCGAGCGAGTTCGCCACGCTCTACCGCAAGGACAACGGCTCGAACGCTACCTACGACTATACGTCGGCGCCGTTTCCGAAGACCTCGACCGAATACGAGAGCCTTGGGAATGCACAAGGAGCCAACGGCTTTCGATACTGGGCCTCGCCCTTGATGGCCAATCAGGGCCAGAAGCTCTATTTCATCAAAGATGCGAGCTCGGACGCGAAATATGCCGTTCGCGCTCTCGTCGACCCGCGGAGCGAGATCGGCGGCGATGACGACGCCGTGAAGGCGCAGTTCCGCGATCAGGGCGCGCAGGGCTACCGCGTCCAGCTCGGCTTCAGCTTCGAGGAGGATCGAGGGCGCTTCAGCGTGCTCTACGTCAAGGACACGACGCAGGCCGCCGTCTTCGAGTACGAATCCCTCAGCCCTCCCGGGACGATCTTCGTGACGCAGGAGCTGGCAGACCAGGCGAACGCTCAGGCCCGGAACGGCCTGCGGTATCTCAGGGAGCCGGGCAGCCCGATCTACTTCAGCGCGCGCCAGTGCACCGGCCCGCTCTGCCTCACGCCCACGGAGAGCGAGCTCACCTTCCGGAACTGACGGCCCGCCCCTCCTCCTCGCCAGTTGGCAGTCTCGCAGGCGCGTCGCGCTCGTGCCTCGAGCAACGCGTGGCGCTACTTCGGCTTCGAGGCGACGAAGATGTCCGACTCGTTGCCGTCTGGCTGCACGAACGCGTAGTAGAGGCGGCAGCCGTCGGGAGACAGCCAGCTCGGGAACTCGAGTCCACCGTTCGTGTTCAACTCGCCGACGGGACGGACGTTCGAGAAGGGCTCGCTGGTGCTCATGCGGGTCGCGACGAAGATGTCGTATGCCCCGGAGGCGATCCTCGACCAATAGATGGTCCGCTCGTCCATAGCTCGAGCGTATCAACAAACTCGAGTCGAGAACGGGCGCCGTGAGCGCGCAGCGGGAGCCGCGGCTACGGCGGCGATCTTCCAGGGCGCCGTCGCCGATGCGCTCGCACTCGCCCGAGATCACGAAGGTGGATGGAGCGGCGCCCTCAGGCGATCGTCTTCGGGATTCGCTGCGACTGCACCACCGCGTCGTCGTCGAACCTGAGGAGCCCTTGGGTGACGAGACCGAGGACGATCGCGATCGTGTCGCTCAGTGAGAACGACGTCTCCTCGGCGATCTGGGCAAGCGACGCAACGCCGTCGACATAGAGGAGCACGTACATCTGCTCGCCCGTGATCGTAGCCGGCGGCTCCGCCGATGTGCGGATCGGCACGCACGCGTCCAGCGGCACGTTCCCGCTGGTATCCCTGTAGCCGGCCACGCTCGCGACAGCAGCCATCTCGAAGCTCAGCCGCTGAGACGGAGGAGCCGTGTCGTTCGCCTCTTCGCAGAACGAATCTCGATACAGGGGATGGAGGTCGAAGCCAGCTCGCATGGTGTCCGCCGACAGAGCAAAGGTCGCGCCGACGCGTGAAGCTGCCTCGCGAGCCCGGAACGCGCGCTCCACTCGTCGTTCGACCTCGCGGCGAACGACTCCCGCGCGAGCGAGCAACGCACATGCCTTCGCGAACGAGGGATCGCAAGGAGCGACCTCTGAGCCGAGGACGCGAGTCTGCACTGCGGGCAGCCTCCAGCAAGACGAAGCGGTCGAGCTTGGGTGCCAGTGTAGCTCGCACAAACCACCTTCTGTCCCTCCCGGCTCGACGCTCTCGGCTCCAGCCTCCTGGCAGTACCGGTGGAGCTTGCAGCCCCGGGGTCAGGCGAGCGCGAGCCTTCTTGCTCGAGCGCTCGCCATGGGCGCGTCATGCGGTGCACTCACAGCAGCGCCTTGAAGACGCCGCGGAGGATCTCGTCGATCGGCGCGATGAATGACAATACGGGAAGCATCGGAATGATGGCTGCCAACAAGACGATGGACACCTGGGCCCGACGATAGGGAATGATCTGCATCGTTCGGACGACGTCGTAGACGGAGTTCAGATCCGTGAGCGAGCTCGACTCCTCGCTGGTGACGTGAGCCGGAAATGGCCGCCGGAACCATTCGCGCTCGACGTTCCTTGCGTGGCCCTCGACGACCGCTCGATAGTGACGGAGGCCGGAGCGCTTGGCCTGGGCGAAATGGAACGCGAATCCGAGCAATGGAAAGAACGCGATCAATACGGACAAGATCAGAATCCCAAGCATGGGCTTCGTGACGGCCGCGGCGGGAACACCGTCGCAAACGACCGCGAAGAGCCACCGAGCACTCACGAGGCTCGACGCTCCTGCGATGACCCATGCAAACTGCCCCGGCGCACGGGAGACGAAGGAAAACCCTCCGCAACGATCGCCGTGGGACACGATGGGGCGAAGCAGCGAAGCACTCCGCGCGAAGACCAGCATGAGAACGAGCCAGCGCCAGAGCCATCGGAGCAGGAGGAAGACGTAGACGGGAACGACCACGTAGGCCTGCCACGTTCCGGCTGCAGTGAGGGTGGGTCGAGCGCCGTTGACGAAGATCCACGTCTCGCGCCCGGATGTGTGATGTCGAATCCAGGTGGGGACGATGAGGAGCGCGAGCAGGACGAGCCCTGCTCCCACGAGAGGATGTTCGATCAGCGGCCGGAGCGAACGAACTCGCGCCCGGAGCCCTTCTGAGTTGCGACAGCGCCGAGGGCTGCCGAGCGAGCGCACGATGTACTTCACCTCACGATCGACCCGGCTCTCGGCGAAGAGAAGGAGCGGAATCGCGACGAGGGAGCGCAGGTGCGTCTCGAAGTCGGCCATGAACGAGAGCGCGCCGTGGCGTGCCGGCTCGACGGACGCGAGGACCATGGGCGCGACCCAGGTGATGAGGAGGTACGACGCAACGCGCGCACCTTGCTGCGCGATCGGGTGTTTCCGAGGATCGAAGCCCAGCCGCGACTCGAGGCGTGTGAAGAAGCCGCCCGTCGGAAGAAGGCTGAAAGGCTCCTCTGCGGCGTGAGCGGTCTCGGTGCCCTCGGTCGCAACGGACATGGCGTACCTCGCGCAGCAGGGCTCACGCATCCTACGTGCCCACCAGGGGCACATGCCTTGCTGCAGACACGCCGTCTGCGTCGACCTCGACTGCGGATCTTCCCGACCACGCCTCGATCGAGACCGCGCGCCAGTGCCCGCTCCCGAAGTGAGCCGAGCTCACGCCGGCTCACGCGGTTCGAGGTCTCCCGATCCGTCGTAATCCGCTTCCGTCAGTACCGGCAGCTACCGGCCGAGCAGTAGTAGCTCGTCGGGCAGACGTTGCCGCACGCGCCGCAGTTCTTCGCGTCGGTCTGGAGGCTGACGCACTGGTCACCGCAGATCGTCGCGCCCGTCCCGCAGCTCGCGAAGCTGTGCGACTCCGTCGATTGCGTGACGAGCTCGATCCAGCCCTCCGGCTGAATCGTCTGCCCGCCCGAGAGCTCGCCGAACGTCTTCTTGTTCTTGTGCACCTCGCGCCGCTCGCGCGTGACCGAGATCGAGAGGCTCCCGCCCTCGCTGTCCGAGCTCACCTCGCGGATGACGGCGCGCGGAAGATCGAACGTCCCACTCGCGTCGTCGGCCAGGCACCTGGCGCTGCCGCCGAGCCCGCTCGCCTGGACGTAGACCTTGTCCTCACCGGGGACCCAGCCGATCGTCACCGCTCCCGATCCGAAGACAGTCCCGCGCGAGAGCTCGCGCAGCGGCGGATCCGTCTCGAGGAACGTCGTCGACGTGAACTTCTCGTCGAACTTCTCGAAGCCGGCAGACGCACCGCCGGTGGCCTGCACGCGGATCTCGGTGCGGGCGAGGAACGGCGCGCCATTGCCATTCGGCGTGATGCTGTAAGGCGGGAAGAGCGTGATCGCCTGCGTCGTCCCGGCGAAGGCGAGGGCTCCGGCGTCGAAGCGATCCTTCTTCGTGCAGGTCATGTCGTCTTCGGTGCCCTTGCTGGAGCCCTTCTTCGAGAAGGTGCATACCTCACCGGCGCTGCACGATTTGGTGCAGACCTTGACGCACTTGGCGGTGCACTCGTCGTCGAAGGTGCATACCTCACCGGAACCGCAGCCCTGCACGCCTCCGGTCGTGCACTTCGGCGTCTCGGTGATCTCACAGGCGCCGAGCTTCTTCGTGCAGGACTTGACGAGCTTGGCGTCGGGAACGAACGACGCGGAGATGAGCGGGTTGGAGTCTCCCGTCGCCGAGGCCCGGCTCTCGCCGAGGATGATCGTGCCGAGCGCATGCGGTGATGCGCTCTCGGCCTCGTCGGCGTCGGCCGCATCCCCACCGTTCGCACCAACGCTCGGATCGACCGGCGCCGAGTCCACCGACTGAGTCCTCCCCGCGGCGCAGGCAGCAGAGAGAGCGAGGAAACCAAGGCCGAAAAGACGTAAAGGGCGCATCGTCGAAGGTGTCTCCGGTCCGCTCATACGGCGGGCGTCCGGAGAGTCTTCCTCGCTGCGTCTCGACGGCCCTTCGGGCTATTCGATGCGATTACCCGGGAAGCTCACGTCCACGATGATGCTCGGCTCGAGCATCGCATCGAAGAGCGCGCTGACCTCGCGCGACGGATCGAACTCCCCCGGAGGAGGCGGCGCAAGCGACGGACGGATGCGCGCGGCTTCCTCGCGGAGCTGCGCGAACGTCGACCGCACGGCGACCCGCATGTCCGAAGCGGAGGCGAATCGATCTTCCTTCTTGAACGCAAGCGCCTTGTCGACGACGCCGACGACCCACATCGGCATCTGCGGCGCAACGACGCCGAGCGACGGCGCGCGATCCTTCATCGCCTGGAAGAGGCGGTCGGTGGGGGTTCGGCCATCGTGGATCGCGCGGCCCGTGAGCGCGCGGAACATGACGGCTCCGACGGCGAAGACGTCCGAGCGCGCATCGATCTGATCGCTCTTCCCCTGGGCCTGCTCCGGCGGCATGTACGAGGCCGTCCCGAGGACGATGCCGGAGGCCGTGGGCGCACCGCCGACTCGCGGATCGCGCAGCCGCGCGAGGCCGAAGTCGAGCACCTTCACGATCCCGGCCTTGGTGACGTAGAGGTTGCCCGGCTTGATGTCGCGATGGATGACGTTGCGCGCGTGGAACGCGGAGAGAACGTCGAGCACCTGATCGGCGACCGCGAGGACGTCGGCGAGCGGAAGCACCTCACCGGTGCGCGCCATCCATGCGTCGAGCGACTCGCCCTCCAGCAGCTCCATGACGAGGAACGGCGCGCCGTCCTCCGAGAGGTCGTCGTCGAGGATGCTGACGGCGCCGGGATGCTCGACCTGATTGGCAACGTAGCCTTCCCGGAGGAAGCGCTCGCGGACATCCGCGTGGGTCGCGATGAACGGGTGGAGCATCTTGATGGCGACCTTCTTCCCGTTGCGATGGGTCGCTTGGTAGACGGCAGCCATCCCGCCGACATCGACGAGCCGGTCGATGTGCCACTTGTTGTTGAGGGTCTGCCCGACACGCTTCAGTGCAGCGTGGCGCGGATCGGACGACTGCATCGTCGTCAAGCATATCAGCCCAGGCCAGCTACGGACAGCGCGACGCACACGCCCCAAACGACGAGCTGTGTGCCGTACTCGATCGCAAGAACGCGCGACGTCCTCGCCCCCCGTTCTGCGTGGGCAGGTCGTGGAGGCGAGTCCCGAGGCCGTTTTCGCCCAGATCGCGATCGAGACCGCGACCGTAGGACCGATGAGCTCTGTCGAGCACAGCCCGGGCCGGCACCGCCGGCGACGCGCCGATGAGTGTCGCGAGCGCGACGGCCCTGTCTCAGTCGTCGTCCTCGTCGCCGTCCGGATCCTCGTCGGCGGTGACGTTCGCGACTCCGGGCGTTTGGACCCCGACGAGCTTCACGTGATCGAGGTACCACGTCGTGGTGGTCGTCCTGCGCTTGTAGCCAGTGGTCTTCGACGTGGACGAGTATTTGAACTCGATGTCGCCCTCGCAGAACGCGGGCGTGCCCGCGGCGAGCCAGGGCGTCCCGCGCACGTGAGCGACGCCGGTGTTGTCGGCTTTCTTCGACGTCACGGTGATCGTCGCGTTGCTCAGACCGCGAACCTTCGCCCCGCACATCGCCAAAGTCGTTCCGGGAGCGTGACTGCGAAGCGCCCCCTTCAGCGTCTTCTGGACGATGTCGTTGGGAACCTGCTTCTTGCAGCCCAACAGCGACATCGCAGCGAGAACGACCGCTCCCATCAGCGCCTTCCGCATGACCATCCCTCCCTTTTCCGCCCCATCCGGCTGCGGCGCTGGCGCGCCACACGGCCGAAGAAACGAGGCTACACGAGGACGAGCTCATGCATGAACCACCGAACGACCGATTCGAGCGTGGCAGGCGGCACACCGAGCGCTCGAAGACGACCTCCACACACACATTTGGCTCCCCTAAATCCCCCTCATGAGGCAGGATTCCAGCCTCGCCGGACGGTGTTTGCCAATCGTGCTCCACTGTTCGGGGCGGACGTCGCGTTCGTCGCGTTCGTCGCGTTCAGCCATTTGCAACGGAGTCGGGGTCATGTGGAGACGACTTGGAGTCGGCGTGCTCGTGTCGCTGATGCTCGGTTGCAGCGCAAAGCCCAAGCCCGGATTCGATCCCGTGGGCTCGTCGGGCTCCTCGAGCGGCTTCGGATCGAGCGGCGGCTTCGACATCGACGGCGGCAAGCCTTCGGTCGACGGCTGCTCGGACGCAGCGCGGCTCGTCTATGTCGTCTCGCAGGAGAACGACCTCTATAGCTTCACGCCGAACACGACGACGTTCCAGCTGATCGGCCGGCTCGAGTGTCCGACGAACGGCCTCGCCACTCCGAACTCGATGGCGATCGATCGCCAAGGCATCGCGTGGGTGAACTACAGCGACGGCTCGCTCTTCAAGGTGAGCACTGCCGACGCGAGCTGCTCGGCCACCACGTTCGCGCCGAACCAGCACGGCTTCCTGAGGTTCGGGATGGCCTTCGCTACGAACAGCGAAAACTCGACCGACGAGACGCTCTACATCTCCGGCCTCGAGCTCTCCGGGAGCAACGGCAAGGGCCTCGGCAAGATCGATCTCCAGACGATGAAGATCACCATGCTCGGTGACTACTCGGGCGACCTGACCGGAAAGGGCGCGGAGCTGACCGGCACGGGCGACGGCCACCTCTTCGGGTTCTTCACCACACAGCCGAACGCCACGCTCGCCGAGATCGACCGGGCCAACGGATCGACGTCGAACGACAAATCGCTCGACGGCGTGAACACCGGCAACGCTTGGGCGTTCTCGTTCTGGGGCGGCGACTTCTGGTTCTACACCTCCGACGGCGTGAACCCGTCGCGCGTGACGCGGCTCGAAACAAGCGCAAGCGGAGCCATCAGCGTCGCCAAGAGCGACGTCGGCGGATTCCGGATCGTCGGTGCCGGCGTCTCGACGTGTGCACCGACAGCTCCGCCGAAGTGACGTGCGGAGTCGGCTCGGATCCGTGTGCTAGATCCGACCTACCGGCGTGCGTCGAGCCTTCCTCCTCCTGATCGTCCTCTCGCTCGCGGTTGCCGGCGTCGGCTGCCCGTGCACGCGCGGCGCCGTCAACGCGAGCCCCGAGCTTCGCTGGTGGCTCTTCTCGAGCTTCGGCGCCTCGAAGATCTGCCCGGAGATGTTGAAGCGCGGCGTCCCGCTGAAGCTGCCTCAGCTCGGAGCGGCGAGCGTCGGGCGGTTCTTCCCGAGCCAGTGCAACGTCGTGGTCGACGACGCGAAGAAGGCGATCGTCATGAGCGCGTCGGGCACCGGCTACGTGATGATGCCGTTCACGAGGCGCGTCGGCTTCTACGTCGGGATGTCCGTCGAGTACCTGCCTGACTTCCGCATGGAGACAGACGCGATGTACGTCTGGGGCAAGTTCAATCGCTTCATCGCGCCGCCCGATCTCCGCATCCTCGGCGTCGAGAATCCGGTCGTGAACCTCGCGACACAGACGCCGTTCGGCAACGTGGCGACCGTCATCGGCAACGGCATCGTCGAGGGCGAGATCGGCCGCGGCTTCACCGTGGTCCGACAGGAGGACGGTGACGACTTCGCGATCGGCCATCTCGATCCCCCCGCGAAGCCGAAGCGTCAGTTCCAGGCAAGCGAAGGCCGCGTCGTGCTCGCCAGCGATCTCACGAGCGTGTACACGCGCTCGCGCGAGTTCCTCGGCCCGTTCGAGGTCGCCCAGGAGAAGTCCGCGCTCTATCTCCGCGCGCGGGCCTCCGGCGCGCCGATCAGCTACGCGATCGTCGAGCGCTCCGTGGGTGAGAACTGGCGACGCCAATACGAGACCGCGCAGCCGCTCGGCCCGCCTCCGGGCGTACTGGTCGCATACGGGCCCATCGCGCCGGGCGAAGCGAAGCTCGGCTTCCCGGTCAACCCCGGCACCTACTACATCGTGCTCGAGAACACCGCTGCGCCTCCGCTCCTCGGCGGAGCGCTCGGCGAGCCGGTCGCGCAGATCGCTTATAGCGTCGAGGTCGGCGACCGGCGCTGAAGGAGAGTCGAGCTGCGGTCGGTCGCGATCAGAGCGCGATCAGAGCGTGTTCTCGGTCGCGCCCATCGCCGCCCGGAGGATGCGGTCGGCCTCATCGGAGCCCGAGGACTTCGCCTCCCGCTTCGTCACCTTCGGCTCCGGAGCGGGCTCCTTGGTCTTCGGCTCCTTCGCGGGCTTCGATGCCTTCGGCTCGTCGTTGGTGGCCGACGCGACCCTGTAGCCGTCGTCCTTCTCCTTCGCGGGCTGGCTCACCTTCGCGCTGGGCGACGGGTGCGCGCCGCCCGCGGGCTTGCCCGACGACGCGTGCTTCGGCTGCGCCTTCGGCTGAGGTGCGACCGCAGGAGCGGGCGCCGCGGAGACCTGAGCGACCCGAGCAACGTGCGCGGGCTGCGCGGGCTGCGCGACCGGCGCGGGCTGCGCGACCGGCGCGGGCTGCGCGACCGCCGCGACCTGCGGAGCGTGCGGAGCCTCGGGCGCGACCTGCGGCTGCGCCGGCGCTTGTGTGACGACGAGCGATCCGAACGGGACGTTGGCGTAGGACGGAGGCGGAAGCGCTGCGGGACCTTGCGGCGCCACGACCGGCGCTTGGACGTTGGGCGCAACGACGACCGGCGCGACGGGCGCGCTCTGCTGCATCGCGAGCGCCATGTGCTGCTCGGTTTGAGCCTGCTGCGCGGCGAACGCTGCATCGGCCGCGTTCTGGCGTGCGCGCATCGCGACGCCGCATAGCGCGCCGATGAGCGCGCCGGCGGCGAGGATCATGGATCCGGTCCGCACGCTCGGCCGCGACCGGATGACGACCGTGGATTGAACGCGGTGCGAGCCGGTTGCTGCCGCATCGCGCAGCGAGCTCATCGCCATCGGCGCGAGCGAGTGCGGAGCCGGCGGAGGGCCGGAGTAGTGCGCGGGATAGCCGCCGCCGCTTCCGAACCCGTAGCCCTGCGCCTGCGGTGCCATCGAGCGATGGAACACCTGCTCACGAGGAGCATGCGGGGCCACTGGGGAATGGACGTAGCCGCCGTAGCTGACGGCCTCGAAATCGCCGGTCCCGAGGGCCAGTGGTTCAGCAGGAGGCGGTCGCTTGGAGTACGGGTGCACGGTGCTCCTTGGCGCTTCCCGGATGAAGCGGGACGGCTCGATGCTCTGCGATGCGAATCCCGAGCCAGGCACCGACCACGGCCAAGACGATGGACGAGGGCTGTTTCCCAGGGGTGGAATTTTCGGGCTCGCGCCCCAACCCCCCGCACTGGTCGCGACGCGACGGCCGGCTGGGGGTCCATCGATCCATGCTCGTCGAGCTGCCGCGGAGCGTCAGGCTCTCTATCGATCGCGGTCAGTACGTTGCCGGACGCGGGAACGCTTCGCGATAGGCGCGCATCGCCGTCCGCTCGTCGATCGTGTGCGACCAGCGCGTCGCCCGCTTGAAGGACGAAGCATCCACGGTGATCGGGTAGCGGATGTGCTCGAGCGCCCCGCGCGGGAGGCGCGGTAGGCCGAAGCGTCCGAGTGCTGCCGAGAGCAGCGGCCCAGGGACCGGCACGTTCGTTCGTCCGGTCTCCCCGATGATGACGGAGAGCGGCACGGGCTGCGGGCCGGCGACGTTGAAGACACCTCGCGGCCGCGCGTCGAGCGTCGTGATGAGCGCGCCGACGACGTCCTCCTCGTGCATGAAGTGGAAGAGCGGGTCGTAGCCGAGGATCGTCGGGACGCGCGCACCGCGCAGGAACGTCGCGAGCGTGCCGTGCCCGGTGGGTCCGAGCGTGTAGACCATCCGCAGCACGCTCGTGGTGAAGCTCGAGTAGCGCCACAGCGCCGAGCCCGCGTACAGATCGGCGGCGACGAGATCGGCGAGCTGCGGGAACGACGACAGCCCCATCGGAGGCTCGTCCTCGACGTGGAAGAGCGGCGAGTCCGCGGCCGCTCCGTAATAGGTATGGCGACCGACGAAGACGACGTGGTCGACGCCGTACGTCGCCGAGTGCTCGAACACCGCCCGTGTTCCGCCGAGGTTGATGCGATAGCGATCCTCGCTCTGGACCACGAGGTGAGTCACCGTCGCCAGGTGGATGACGGCGTTCGGGCGAACGCGACGGAAGACGTCCTCCGCGGCGCGTTTGCGGATGTCGAGCTCGTGCACCTCGACGCCCGCGGGCGGATCGTGGAACGGGCGGCGATCGATGCCGATGACGTCGTGGCCCTTCTCGAGCAGGCGCTCGGCGAGCATGCGCCCGAGCCGGCCGGCGATGCCGGGGACGAGGACCTTCACGGCTCACCTCGCCGGCGCTTCTTGCCGGTCTCGATGAGGCTCGCGATCCTGTCCTTCACCTTCTCGACGTTCGCGGCCACGACCTCGTCCTCCTCCGAGCCGGTTCCCTCGAAGAACATCGGCTCCGAGTAGTAGACCTCGAGCTTCGCCGGCAGGGGAACGGCGACGAGCCACGGCGTCACCGGGATGTACGGCAGGCCGAGGAGCTTGCCGAGCGTCACCGCGTTCGAGATCGTCGGCACCGCTTCCCCGCCGCCCATGAACGCGAACGGCACGATCGGCGTCTTCATCTTCTGGGCGAGGCGCATGAAGCCGGTGCCGAACTGCACGAGCGAGTAGCGCTCACGATAGAGCTTCGCCGTCCCGCGGGTGCCCTCGGGGAAGACCATCAGCATGCGCTCGTCCGCCAGCAGGCGCTCGGCGTGCTCGGGGATACCCGTGAGGTGACCGAGCCGGCTCGATATCTGCGAGGCGAACGGGAACTTGTTGAGGAACTTCTCCACCATCCCCTGCGCGAGGCGCGGAGGATGCATGTCGAAGAACATGGAGGCGATCACCATGATGCCGTCGAGCGCGAACCCTCCGGAATGATTGCCCACGAGCATCACGCGACCGCGCTTCGGCACGTGATGGAGGCCGTGCGACTCCACGGAGAAGTAGTGCTTGTAGAAGAAGCGCAGCGCGGTGAAGTTCGCAGCGAGGTAGTCCTTCGAGACCCCATACGGATCGATCCCGAGCTCGTTCCACGGCAGCTCGAGACGATCGACCCGTGAGCGGACCTCGGGATCGATGGGCAGAGGCAGTCGCAAGAAGGAATCCTCTCTTCTCTGGCGGATCGGACGAATCGGACGAATCGGACGGCCTTCGGACCGAAGCGCCCGGCGCGTTGCTCGACGGCAAGCGTATCGGATCGCGCGTCGCGACGGTCGACGATGTCGAGCAGGTCGCGACGCCTTCGGCCCGGCGTGCACGTCGGCGGACGCACGGGCCCATGCGACACGGGCAGGTTGACGGGCGGCCGCACGCGCGCGATGAAGTCCACGCGATGATCAAGTCCCGCCTCTCTCTCTCCCTGGTCGCGTTCGTCCCGATGCTCGCCGCGCTCGGCTGCGAGAACAAGTCGGCGCAGCCCGATCCCAAGGTCGCCACCTCGGATCCCTCGAGCGCGTCCAATCCCGCGACGAAGGCCACCAGCCCCAAGCTCGACAAGCTCTCGCGCGCCGAGTTCAACCGCCTTGCACCGGAGCTCGCGCTGCCGCTCTTCTGGGCAGAGGACGCGAACAAGGACGGCGCCCTCGATCCGAGCGAGCTCGCCGTCTACTGGGGCCTCGACCACAGCGCCACGCTCGCGACCTACGTCGCGAAGGAAGGGGTTGCGCCGGCTTTCACCCCGAAGATGCTCGAGACCTACGAGCGCCTCGTGAAGCAGAAGGAAGAGGGCGGGAAGAACGACGATGCGCGCCGAGCCGCGGTGAAGAAGGAGCTCGTGCAGGGCCGCGTCACCCTGGTCGCGACGGACCTCTCGAAGGTCGATCCGGCGGAGCGCCGCTTCGTCGCCGGGATCATCAAGGCGTCGGAGCTGATCGAGGACCTCTACGCCAAGCAGCAGGCAGTGACGGCGCTCGCCGCGAAGGTCCCCGCCGATGACCTCGCGAGCAAGACCCTGTTCTTCCGCGGCCAGGGCCCGAAGTGCGAGGCTCCTCTCACGCAGAACGATCCGGCGTGCGGCGCGCTCCTCCCGGCCGACATGCCGAAGACGAAGCTCTCCGGCCTCTACCCCGCCGACCTCCTCGCCTCGAACCCGAAGTTCTGCGACGAGCTTCAGAAGAAGAAGGACAAGGCGCTGCTCGATCCGTTCACCGCGGTCGTGAAGGGCGAGAAGGGCGCGCTCGCCGCCAAGCCGTTCCACGAGGTGTGGCCCGCCGAAGTGCAGGCAATCGCGAAGGAGCTCGAAGGCGCCGCACAGGCGCTCGGCGGTCGCGAGCCGGCGCTGAAGGAGTACCTCCTCGCCGCCGCGAAGGCCTTCGGCGACGACAACTGGTGGCCCGCCGACGAGGCCTGGGCGAAGATGGATGCGAAGAACTCGAAGTACTACCTCCGCATCGCGCCCGACGAGGTCTACGACGAGCCGTGCAGCACGAAGGCGCTCTACCACGTCAGCTTCGGCCTGATTAATCAGGGCTCGCTCAAGTGGCAGCAGAAGCTCGATCCGCTGAAGACGGAGATGGAGAACGCGCTCGCTGCCCTCGCGGGCAAGCCGTACACGGCGCGCGCGGTGAGCTTCAAGCTCCCCGACTTCGTCGACATCGCGCTCAACGCCGGCGACTCGCGCAAGGCGTTCGGCGCGACGATCGGGCAGTCGCTCCCGAACTTCGGCCCCGTCGCGAACGAAGGCCGCGGCCGCACCGTCGCGATGACGAACTTCTACACCGACCCCGACAGCATCGCGACGGCGAAGGAGCAGGGCGAGTCGCTCTTCTGCAAGGACGCGATGGCGAAGTGGTCGAGCGAGCAGGAGCCGCAGATCATGAGCACGGTCCTCCACGAGGCCGCCCACAACCTCGGCCCTGCGCACCAGTACAAGGCGAACGGGAAGATCGACCGAGAGGCGTTCGGCGGCCCGCTCGCGAGCACGCTCGAGGAGCTCAAGGCCCAGACGGCCGCGCTCTACTTCACCGAGTGGCTGACCGAGAAGAAGGAGATCACGCGTGAGCAGGCCGACAGGGCCCACGTGCGCGACGTGTTCTGGGCGTTCGGTCACATCTCGCGCGGCATGTACGGCGAGAACAACCACCCGAAGAACTACAGCCAGCTCGCCGCGATCCAGCTCGGCTGGCTCGTGAAGGACGGCTCGGTCTCGTGGAAGGCCGACGAGATGGCCGCGAACGGGAAGGACAAGGGCTGCTTCTCTCTCGACCTCGCGAAGATGCCGGCCGCGATCAAGTCGCTCATGACCGAGGTCGCCCAGATCAAGGGCCAGGGCAACAAGGCCCGCGCCGAGGTCCTCATCAAGGCGTACGTCGGCGCGCCCGGCGAGAAGAAGCCGCTCCACGACGTCATCACCGAGCGCTTCACGCGCGCCCCGAAGGCGAGCTTCGTCTACTCGGTGAAGCTCGACTGAGCGTCACACGCGCACCGGGCGAGGTGGAGAGCGCCCTCGCCCGACGCGCGCCGTAACGGTCGAGCACACGCCGTCCCCCGACCGGCGGTCGTCATCGAGCACGAGTGTTCGAGGATCGCGCTCGTTGAACTAGACTGAACGCGCGTGACCGCGCGGGTACCTCATCCTCCCATCGAGCCTCCGGGGACACGGGTTCGCTTTCCCGACCCGGTCTTGGCGCCGTCGCATGGCGTGCTCGCCATGGGGTGCGACTTCACACCGGGAACGCTGCTCCGCGCGTACCGGAGCGGCATCTTCCCGTGGCCGCATGGGGACGAGGAAGACGAGGGCGGCTCTCCGCTCGTGCTTTGGTTCTCGCCCGAGCCGCGCTGCATCTTCCCGCTCGAGCAGGAGCCGCACTGGTCCCGGAGCCTTCGCCGGACGCTGCGCATCCACCCCTACGAGGTGACGGTCGATCAGGACTTCGCCGGCGTCATGCACATGTGCGGCGAGACACGGAAGGACGCGACGTGGATCATCCCCGAGCTCGAGCGCGGCTACCGCGAGCTGCACCGGCTTGGATGGGCTCACAGCGTGGAGGTCTGGGACACGTCCACGGGCGAGCGCGAGCTCGTGGGAGGGATCTACGGCGTCGCCGTCGGAGGGGCGTTCGCCGGCGAGTCGATGTTCCACACGCGGACGGACACGTCGAAGATCGCGTTCGCGACGCTCGTCACCAAGCTCCGTGCCGCCGGCTACGTCCTCTTCGACGTGCAGGTCGAGAACCCGCACCTCGCCTCGCTCGGCTGCGTCGAGATCCCACGACGCGAGTACCTCGGCCGCCTCGACGACGCCCTCGAGGTCACGCCGGGGCCGCTTCTCTGAGGAGCGCGCTCGCGCGCTGCGGCCCGCGCTCGATCGGCTCGGCGCTCCGTGCGGCCCGCGGCCGGGCGTGAGCCGGCATGCGCCGTCGTGCGAGCGTTGCGGGCCTCTGCGCGCGCAGCAGCAGCCCCGGAATCGCGCGGTTTGTGGGCCAGCACGCCCGCTCGCCGGCCATATGGCTCATCGATGGAAGAGCGCGAAACGGACGCCAATGCGAGTCATCCGGGGCAAAATTCCATGGCTGAGCTCGCAGGCGACAGAAGCGCGATCTACGTCTCGCGCCTCGGAAGCCTGGGAAACTCTTGAACAACACCCGCGTCAACGCGCCGCAACGCCGGTTTCTCGAGGCTTCCAGCCCATGTAGGGCAAGCTCCGACCTTGGCCCGATGCTTTGGGACGTGCCAGACTTCGTGACGGCACCCGAAATCGGGCGATTCGGCGTGTCTTTGCTGGTCGATGTGGTTCCGCGGATGAGCGTCGGTGCTCCACGCCGCCCGGGTGGAGCGATCGAAGGAAGATCGCGTGGGTTTCGGGTGTTCCTAGGCCCGCGTGCTCTCTCGAAGCGTTTTGCGAGATCAAACGCCCCCATCGAACGTGAATAGAGCGAAGCGAGCGAACGGCAATCTTGCTTGAAGAAGTCGATGGTCTGTCCTCGAGCGTGGTCGTGGACAGGAGCGAGACCAAAGGGCCACGCGGAGTCGATTAGCCTTTGAAGAAGTCCGAAGCCCCCAACCTCTCCAAAGCGCCCCTTGCGACCACGTCGCCGCCGGCAGTAGCCGAAGAAGCGGTCGACATGTACTTCCGCAAGATGGCCCAGGTGTCACTCTTGACCCGCGAGGGCGAGGTGATGCTCGCCCAGAGGATCGAGGAGGGCGAACGGAGGATCATCGAGGCGATCGTGGAGTCGCCGTTCGCGGCTGCCGAGCTCGACCATATCGGGCGGCTCCTCTACAAGGGCCGGCTCAAGGTCCGAGACGTCGTTCGCAACGTCGACGACGAAGACGCCTTCGACGAGGGCACGATGCTCAAGATCGCGCGCCTCCTCGAGCGTCCGCTCAAGGAGCTTCACGGGCCGAAGGTGAGGAAGCCCGAGCCCAAGGCGAAGCCGCGGGCGAACGCGAAGAAGACGAAGTACGAGCTCTCGCGCGACGACATCGTCTCCGTGCTCGAGGAGATGCGTCTCGATCGCGGCGTCATCGAGCGCATCGAAAAGAAGCTGCGCATCGTCCAGCGCGAGATGCCCGCCGCAAAGAAGGCGACGGGCGCGACCCTGGAGACGATCTCGCGTGCCCGCCGCGTGGCCGACCGCGCGAAGGCCGAGCTGGTCGAAGCGAACCTGCGCCTCGTCGTCTCGCTCGCGAAGAAGCACGTCAACCGCGGCCTCCAGCTGCTCGACCTGATCCAGGAGGGCAACATCGGCCTCATGCGCGCAGTCGACAAGTTCGACTACAAGCGCGGCTACAAGTTCTCGACGTACGCGACGTGGTGGGTCCGCCAGTCGATCTCCCGCGCGATCGCCGACCAGGGCCGCACGATCCGCGTGCCCGTGCACATGTACGAGTCGCTCCAGAAGCTGACGCGCATGAGCCGCTCGCTCCTCCAGGAGTACGGCCGCGAGCCCACCCCCGAGGAGCTCTCCGAGTCGACGGGCATCCCGGTCGAGAAGGTCCGCGCCGTGATGAAGATCGCGCGCGAGCCGATCAGCCTCGAGACGCCGGTCGGCAACGACGGCGAGTCGCACGTCGGCGAGTTCATCCCCGACGACTCCGCGATGCCGCCGGACGAGGCCTACGCGCAGATGCGCTTCAACGACCAGACGCGCCAGCTGCTCAAGACGCTCACGCCGCGAGAGGAGAAGATCCTCCGTATGCGCTTCGGCATCGACGAGCCGCGCGATCACACGCTCGAAGAGGTCGGTGAGAGCTTCTCGCTCACGCGCGAGCGCATTCGCCAGATCGAGACCAAGGCGCTCCGCAAGCTCCGCCTCCCCTCTCAGCACCGCAAGCTGAAGACGTACATCGGCGGCGGCGGCTGACCGTTCGCCGTCCCTGAGATGGCAACGCCCGTGGGGCCCGGTGGCAGCGCCGGAGCCCCCTACCCTTCCCGCGTCCGCTGACCGAACCGCGCGAGCACCGCGTCCGGGGCGACACCTTCGGCTACGAACAGCGCGTCGAGCGCAGCGTCCGTCGGTGACTCGCCGAGCACGTCGCGATGCACGCCCGTCGTGACCAGCACGGAGGCGATCGATGCTCGGCGCGCACCCGCGATGTCCGTCTCGAGCATGTCGCCGATGGCCACGACCCGGTCTGGCGCGCAGCCTAGGCGCGCGAGGGCGGCCCGGTAGATGGGCGGATGCGGCTTCCCGAAGAGGAACGTCGCGCCGCCGAGCTCCGCGTACGCGTGAGCGATGGCGCCGGGGCCGATCCCGAGGCCACGTCGCGACGGGATCAGGCGGTCGGGGTTCGTACACACGAGCGGCACGCCACGCGGCGCCAGCGGGGCGAGGCGCGCGCGGACCTCCGCGAGCGCCGCCTCGCCCGAAGAGGAGCCCGTCGCGATGACGAGCTCTGCGCGCTCCGCCTCGAGGACGATCTCGAGCCCCGTCTCGTGGAGCCATGGCACGTAGGCGAGGTTCCCTACGTGCAAGACGCGCGGCGACGCCGGGCAGCGCGCAAACACGGCCTCATCCCGGGACACGAGCGCCTCGCGCGTGACGTCGCCCGACGAGACCACATCGAGGAACGCGTCGCGCGGGATCCCCATCGTGACGAGCTCGGCCGCCACGTCGCTGCCGAGGCGCGAGGTGTTGCTGAGAAAGCAGATCCGCGCGCCGCGCGCTGCGAGCTCGACGATGGCGTCGCGTACACCTTCGCCGAGCGCCTCGCCGTCGTGCACGACGCCCCAGAGATCGATGAGAAACCCCTCGCGCTCGCCCACCAGATCGGTCACGGCCGCGAGCCTGCGTACGCCGGGCATGCACGCACCCTAGCGCAGCCGAGCGTTCGCCGTCGCCGGGATGCTATGGTCCGGTCGTGACCATCCAGCAGCGCATCGAGACCAAGCTGAAGGATACGCTCGATCCCTCACACCTCGAGGTCATCAACGAGAGCCACATGCACAACGTGCCGAAAGGCTCGGAGACGCACTTCAAGGTGGTCGTGGTCTCCGGACGCTTCGATGGCATGTCGCCGGTGAAGCGGCATCAGCTCGTCTACGGCGCCCTCGCGGACGAGATGAAGAGCGGCGTCCACGCGCTCGCGATCACCTCGCGCAGCCCGTCGGAGTGGGCCGCGAGCCCCGAGGCGAACGCCTCACCGAAGTGCCTCGGCGGCAACGGCAAGTAGCTCCTGTCGCTTCGGGGCCTTCGCCCGAACGCCGACTGCTTCGCTCGTTCGACGAGCCGAGCGGGGCGAAGAGGCCTGCAGCTCGCAAGCCCCAGTCGCCGCTTCCGCGTCCCGCTCTGCCAAGCTCGACCCGATCACGCCTCCGGGTCGTAGTCGCCGATCGGCTCCCAGCGCGCCTCGACGGACGCGCGCCGGAACGCGGGGCCATCCGCCGAACGCGTGAGCTCTTCGAGCGACGGATCCATTTCGAAGACGAGCGACAGCGGGCACACGAGGCAGTTCTTCGGATCTGCCAGGAACGTCTCCGATTCGTCGCCACGGAGGAAGCGCCAGCCGGAGTCGTTATCGTTGTCGGGCTCCTGGCGGTACGCGAAGAGCACCTCCTTTCGCTTCGGCCCGACTACCCGGGACGAACAGAGAGCGGCCTTCTCGGCCGGACGCGGCGCCTGCTTCGACGGCGCGAGCTTCTTCTTCGCGGTCGTCTTCTTCTTCGACGGCGCGAGCTTCTTCTTCGCGGCCGTCTTCTTCTTCGACGGCGCGAGCTTCTTCTTCGCGGCCGTCTTCTTCTTCGACGGCGCGAGCTTCTTCTTCGCAGCCGTCTTCTTCTTCGCGGCCATCTTCTTCTTCGCGGTCATCTTCTTCTTCGCTGCCACGCGGCCAGCACACCCCGGATACGAGCCGACGGCAAGCGCCGCGAGTCCGGCCGCACGCAACACGCGCGGTGACATGCGCGTCAGCGGGCGATCGAGCATGAGCTCCACGCGCGTACGCGGGTCCGCAGCGTTTCGATGGAGCGTCAGGGGGCGGTCGTGAACGATCGAAAGGACGACTGCGCTTCGTAGAGCACGGGTAAGGCGTTCTTGTCCGCCGCGTCGTTGCCGGCGTACGCGTCCACCGACGCAAATGGGGCGAACGCTCCCACCACCCAATTGTAGGTCGTTCCCGGCGGCAGCTGAATCCCGGCCGACGCCAGGTCGGGGAGGCGGGCCTCGGTCGCGGCCGTGACGATCTGATAGTGCGGATTGCCCGGCCCGGCGAGGAGCACGAGCACGTGGACTCCCCCATCGAGCTTCGTCCATGAGAACGACGTGCTCATGTTCACGCCTGTCGCCTTGTCCACGGGAAGCACGAGGGTCGGTGACGGCAGAATCCCGATCGTGGCATTCACGGCATCGAGCGCGAGCTCGTTCTTGGTCGTCGTCGACCTGGCTCCGGTACTTGCATTCTCGGCCGACACCGTGACCTGCACCTTGGCGTCGCCGATCGCGGGAACGGGATAGACAATGTTGGGGCCGGGTTCGGGGTCCTTGGGAAGTTCAATGGCGATCTGACCGCCGATGGTGAGTCGCAGGGTCTTTTGCTTTACGGCATAGTCTGCCGGAGCGGTCGTGCTTGCACTGAAGCTCACCTTGCCAATTGGCTCTAGCGTGATCTTCGTCGGAATCTCGTTGTCGCCCTCGGTGATCGAGACGTTCGTCAGAGTCCCGTATCCCTTGTATTCGATCGGCTTCTGGTCGTTCGCCGCCTTGTACGTGTATTGAAGCGCGTGCAAGGTCCCGGGAATCGTCGCGGGTCCCGTCCAGCTCGTGGCCGGCGGCGCGAGAATGAACGTATTCTCACCGGGCTGCGAAAACCCCGGCGTCGCGCTGTAGAGCGCTTTGGCAGCGAGCTGCACGGACGTGCGAGTGAGCGCGGCTTCGGGATACCCGCCTCCACCGGCGAGTGTTCCTTGGATCCCCGCCTGGCGCAGCTGGGTGGACGGATCGACCGCCACGATCGTGGGGTCGGGGCGAGACAGCCCTTCGTAGATCACCACGGTCTTGCTCGTCCCGAGAAGCACCGTGACGGTGTAAGGCGGTGACACGTTCGGAACCGTGAACTGGCCGCTCGTGTCCGTCAGGGCCAGCGGATGATCGCCGATGTGGACGGGTAGCCCTGCGAGCGGCCTCCTGCCCATGTCGAGCACCTTCCCGCGGACGGATATCGTCGCCGGAGCTGCATCGTCGTCTCCAACACCTCCGCTCGGTGTCTCGTCGTGAGCCTGCTCTCCGGACGACGCCGGTTGGCCGGGCTCGTCACTACATCCGGCGGCGGATTGAACGAGGGCCGAGAGCAAGAAGAGGAGTCCGAGTCCGTTCCGTCGATACGAGCTGTGAGTCGCCATGAAGCTCCGAGTCCGAAGTCTCTTCGGGTGAGACGGTCGTCGCGCACGAGTCGCCGAAAGCCGTCGCCCCGGAGAGAAGCAACGGCGGTGCCCCGCGCGATTTCCCGTCGGAAGCAGGCGCATTCGTGGCGTGGCGCTCGAAATCTTGCTCGGCTCTCGAATTTTCGAGAGAGCCGCTCGCGAAAAGTTGAGACCGCGCACGACCCGCATGAGGGCTTCGATGGCCCGCTGGTGCGGCCGAGAGAGCTGACCGTTCTCGACGAGCTCGCGTCTCGAGCTCGATCAGCCGAGCGGGGCGAAGAGGCTCACGTGCGCGCCGTCGGGATCTTCGACGATCGCGTAGCGCTGACCCCAGAACGCATCCCACGGCTCCCTGACGCTCTTGTGACCTGCAGCGATCACGGCGGCATGGGCCTCGTCGACCTCCTTCGGTGAGCCGCAGAGGAACGCGAGGCCCACACGCTGGCCGCGCGGCTCGACCCATCCGGGCGTCAGCTGCTTGTCGAGCGCCGCCGAGTTGAGCGAGATGCGGTAGCCGTTCGACTTCACCTCGACGTAGTCCTGACCCGGCGCGGGGTCGGGAAAGTCGAGACCGATGAGGCGGTAGAAGCGGATCGCGCGCGGGATGTCGGAGGCGACGATCCCGACCATGTCGGGGACGATGGGCATGCTGGGCTCCTTTTCGGGCGCAGAAGCTAGGTCGATGCGGCCCCCGCCGTCTTGAACGAATCCGACACCACGGGCGGAGGACGGCGCTCCGCGACCAGCACCCGCGGGGTGACGCCGGCGAGCGCGCTCGCATCACGCGTGAAATGAGCCTGATCGGCGTATCCCGCGACCGCTGCCGCGACGGATGCGCGCTCACCCGCCGAGATGGCGGCCACGGCGCGCTGGAGCCGCGTCACACGGCCGAACATCTTCGGCGCGATCCCGACGCGCGCCTCGAACCGCCGTGTCAGCTGGCGTTCGGAGAGACACGCGGCCCTCGCCGCCTCGTGGACCGTCCCGCCGTCGGCAAGGAAAGCGAGCGCAGCGCGGATGCGAAGGTCGACCGCTCCGCCGCTGCGAGCGATGCGTCGAGAGAGGAGCTCATCGATGGAGGGGGCGGCAGCGAGGGGTTCGGTCGACGAGCGCTCGAGCACGCCGAGCAGAGTGTCCTCGAGCTCGGACGCTGAGTCCCAGAGATCGTCGAGCGGCGCAACGCCATCGGTGAGCTCTCGCGGCGCCGCCGGCAGGAGACGCGCGGCCTCGCCGGCACGAAAGCGGATCCCGATCACTCCCTCGGAGCTCGCCGGCGACACGATCGCCCGCGTCATCGTTCCCACGACGATCCCTCGCGACGAGCCGCCGAGCAGCACGTCGATGCATCCGTCCGGCAGGACGCGATGCGCAGCAGAGGGGCCCGAGATCGTCCAGTAGCACTCGACGAGCGAACGCAGCTCGGACGCGGGCGCGATCTCGGCGTACGGCACGCCGTCGTTCTAGCGTGCATGTCCCGAGTGGCAAGCGGCGTCGGGCTCGGGTGCCCCGTGCGACGAAGCGCGGCCATAGGCGACCCCGATCTCATCATGAGCTAAGGTATCCGGCCGTCGTGAACGGCCCGCTCGAGTCGGCAAAGCACGCCCGTCTGCTGCGCGCGGGGCGACTTGCGAGCGCCGCGCTGTTCGTCTCGCAGTTCGTCCTGCTCGACATCGTGCTCTCGGGCGGCGGCGCATGGGCCCATCGCCCTGGTAGCCTGCGGGCGACGCTCGGAAGCATCGCCGTCTGGACCGCGCTCTTGGTGCTCGCACGCGCGGGACGGCCGGCGCGGGTGCTCCTTGCCGCGCTCGCCGCCACCGTTCTCGTGGTGCAGGCGTTCGTCCATCGCTTCGTTCACGTGCCGCTCGACGTCCAGGTCGCCGAGTCGGCCCGGCACACCTTCAGCATCATCCGCCCGGTCCTCGTGCGCATGCTGCCTGCGGTGGCGCTCGCGACGGCGGTCGTGACGATGATCGAGCTCGCGCTCCTCACCGTTGCGCGGTGGGACGCCGGCCGACGAGCCCGGGTCGTGTTCGTCCTCGCTGCGTTCGTGGCGATCGTGATCGGCCCCGAGCCTCGCCATTCGACGCCCGACGTCCGCGCATTCCATGCGTTGAGGGTCCTCGGTCACGACGCTCCGAGGCCGATCGCCGGCGCGGTCGCCCTTCCACCGCTCCACTCCGCTCGGAGCGAGACGCCGGATGTCCTCTTCATCCTCACCGAGAGCGTGCGCACCGTCGACTATGTCCCGCATGGGCCCGAGGCGACGGCTCCCGCCTCCGCGGAGGCAACTCCCGGCCGGCTCGAGCTCGACGAGCTCCGCTCGATCTCGAGCTACACGGCGGTCTCGCTCTCGGCGATCATCACCGGCCTCTCGCAAGAAGGAGAACGCGACGACATTCTCCAAGCGCCGAACCTCTTCGACTTCGCCCACGCCGCACGGGCGGACGTCGGGTACTACTCGGCGCAGTCGCGCGAGACGTTCGAGACGAAGGACGTGCGCGCCGCGGTGGACCACTTCGTCACCCTCGAGACCATCGCCGGCCGCGAAGTCGAGGACGAGGACCCCGAGTGGATCGGCAAGCCTCTCGACCACATGGTCATCGATCGGTTCATCGCCGAGCTCCCGGCTCGCCCGCACCCGTCGATGACGGTCTTGCACCTGTACGGGACCCACGCGCCCTACTACTTCGAGGACGCAACGGCGAAGTTCAGGCCCTTCGAGCGCGTCGCCGGCTGGTCCGGGATGCCGAAGCTGCGCAACGCGTACAGGAACGCGATCGCAGAGCAGGACCGCCAGGTGGCGCGCGCGATCGAGGCGTTCAAGGCGCACGTCGGCCATCGTCCATGGCTGATCGTCTTCACCAGCGACCATGGCGAGTCGTTCGGCGAGCACTCGGCAATCCACCACGGGCAAAACCTCTACGACGAGCAGGTGCGCGTGCCGGGATGGTTCGCGGCAGGGGACGGGACATTGAGCGACGACGAGAAGCGCGCCCTCCACGACCACCGGCGGCGATCCGTGACGCATCTCGATTTGCTGCCGACGATGCTCGACGCGCTCGGGCTCCTGGAGAACTTCTCGGTGCGAAGCCACGTGGAGCGCTTGCCCGGGCGGAGCCTCCTTCGGCCCTACACGCCTCGCGCGCCCATCCCGGTGACGAACTGCACGAAGATGTTCCCGTGCCCACTCAACACGTGGGGGCTCTTCGCCGAGGAGCACAAGCTCGTCGCGCAGGTTTGGGATGCGGAGTGGCGCTGCCTCGGCGTGGGAGGTGGCGAACATCTCCTTCCGTCGACCGATCCGGCCTGCGTGGCGCTCGACGAGGCCTCGCGCCGCCACTTCCCGCTCCTTCCGAACGGCACGCCCAACCGTCAGCGCTGAGGCGATGCCGCTCGCGCAGAGCGATCCCTCGATTGCTTCGCCTTCCTCACCCTCGGCCACCCGCGACCGACGCAGAGGCTCCCGACCTCGGGAACGCGTCAGTTGTTCGCGGCGCCGGGCGTGGGCTTGTTGAAGGCCTTGCAGTCCGAGGCGTTGTTGTCGGTGTCGAGCCCGTCGCTCTTGCGACCGACCGAGCCGTTCGTCGGCGCTGCCGGCGCCGCGGTCCCTTCGACGTACGGTCCGGTCGCGCCGCCCCAGCCCAGGGCATCGACGAGCGTGTCGGTGTCGTCGACGAGACCGACCTGGCCGCCATCGGCGCTCATGCCGTTCTTCATCGTCGCGTCCTTGCTCCCCGCGAAAGACGCGGTTCCAAGGACGAAAAAGGCCCCGGCGGCAATGCTATCGCCAGCCGCAAAGGTGTAATAGACGCTGCCCAAATCCGCCGGCGGGCCGCCACTCCCCGCCTTCGGCTTGTAGGCGAGCCTCCAGCCAGCGAGGGAGATCGCACAGGAGTTGGGGTTGTAGAGCTCGACGAACTCATCGTTGGCTCCCTGCGGGCCGGTCGTCATCAGCTCGTTGATGACCACCTTGCCGGTGCAGCCGGGATTGGTGCCCGCGTCGTCGTCGGGATCGGGGATCGTGCCGCTCGATCCGCCGCCGCTGTCGCTGGTGGGGAGGCGCGCGCCGCCTTCGGAGCCCGCGTCCGGATCGGTCCCGGCACCCCCTCCGATGTCGATGCCGTCCTCACCCTGAGCGCACGCGACCGCAATGCTCAGCGCAGCGGAGACACCCACGCCCCGCAAGGCAAGCCGCCAGGTCATTCGGGAACCTCGATCGATCTGCTGTGAAGCCGTACGCGAGAGAAGCCGTTAGTTCGACAGCTTCGGCGAGCTCGCCTTCTCGGCGACCTTGAGCGAGCGCTCGCTGGCCCGCTCCCACTGGAGGATGTCCTCGAGGGCATCCACCATCGCGGCGCCCACACCCCGGTTCTCGACCACTCGGCGATCGCCCGCCACTGCGCGCGCAACCTCGGTCCGGCGCTCGCTCGGGGGCGTGCGTCGCTCCGCCTTACGGCGCTCTTCCGTCTCTTTGCTCGTCGGTTTCATGGCAGCGTCGTATTCCTCCCGTACTCGATACCCGCCCGGCGGGCCTAAAAACTAGCGAAGAAAAGCGGCCGCGCCAGCAGGCCCAGCCAAAGCTCCAGAAGATAGGTCAGAGGAAGTAGTCCTTGATGAGCTCGGAGTCCGGCATCCCGGGCGTCACCGCGTACGCCGAGAAGTCGGTCACGCCGGCCTCACGAAGCACATCCTCGTCTATCGCGAAGTTTCCAGTGTACTCGGAGCTCGTGCGCGTCAGGATCGCGTGGGCCGCGTCGGCCATGATCTCCGGCTTGCGGCTGCCCTTGACGACCTCCTCGCCGCCGAGGAGGTTCTCCACGGCCGCGGTCGCGATGACGGTCTTCGGCCACAGCGCGTTGACCGCGATCTTCCGGTCCCGGAGCTCCTCGTGCATGCCGAGCACGCAGAGGCTCATCCCGTACTTCGCCATCGTGTACGCGACGTGCGGCGCGAACCAGCGCGCCTCCATGTTCAGCGGAGGCGAGATGTTCAGGATGTGCGGGTTCTCGGCCTTCGCGAGGTGCGGAATGCACGCCTGAGAGCACGCGAACGTTCCGCGCGTGTTGATCCCGTGCATCAGATCGAACCGCTTCATCAGCGTCGTCAGCGTGTCCGTGAGGCTGATCGCGCTCGCGTTGTTCACGAGGATGTCGATACCGCCGAAGGTCCGGACCGCCTCGTCGACGGCCGCGCGGATCTGCTCCTCCATCCGGACATCGACGATGCACGCGAGCGCCTTGCCGCCCGCCGCCTCGATCTCATCCCGCGCCGTGTAGACGGTTCCCTGGAGCCTCGGATGCGGCTCGGCGGTCTTCGCCGCGATGACGACGTTCGCGCCGTCCCGCGCCGCGCGAAGCGCGATGGCCTTGCCGATCCCGCGGCTGGCCCCCGTGATGAACAGGGTCTTTCCCTTGAGTGACGTCATGACGAAGGAAACCTAGCCGAGTCGAGACCGAAACGAACCGTCCTCACCTGCCCCGAGACCGCCGGTCGGAGGTCGAACCGACGTAGCGAGCCCCCGCCCCACCCCGGAGGTCGAACCGACGTAGCGAGCGAAGCGAGCGGAGGAGGAACAAGAATGAATCGCGTCCGCACTACGAGATGGAACCGGGTCGGTCAATGCGGAAAGCGAGAGCGCGGTCCCGTTTTTTCCCGGAGAAAGCGCCAGATGCTGGAGCGCTCTCAAATCGCGTATCCCACATCTAGAAAGGGCGTGCGCGTGGGGTAGCGGGTGCTAACGAAACCGGTTCCGCGGGGGGCGTGAACGGAGCTCCTGGGGGCCTGCTGTGTAAGCTCGTCGGAGGGTCGGCCGTTGGCCACGAGGTGCGGTCGCGTCGAAGCCGTTCCTCTGCGGGTGGTTGGGGCGCGAGCCCCAAGTTTTTCTGCGTTCGCGAGCAGATCCCGAGCGACTCACGCGCGTCCGAACCAGCCCCATCACCTCGTCGTCGCGAGGCCGAAGAAAGGATCGATCGGATCATGCGCGCTCTCGTCCTCACCACCGTCATCGCTCTCGCCGCGGCGTGCGCGCCTCGTGAGCGGGTCATCGTCATCAAGGAGCCGGCGAGCGGCACCGACAAGAACGCGCAGCAGCAGCAAGAGCCGAGCAACAGCGCTCCGGTCGCGACGGATGGCGCCCCCATCGCCACGAGCGACGAGCCCGACTGGGGAATCAAGGACCCGAGCGACAGCCGCGAGTACGCACGCGTGATCGAGAAGGTCGCCGGCATGGTGAACGACGGCGAGCTCCAGGCACGTGTGCTGCGCCGGAAGATGTCGGTCGTCAGCGTGATGTGGGAGGACACCGGGCGCGCGCAGGGCTCGGCGCTGGGGCCGAACATCTCCGACCTCACGCTGCAGGTCACCCGACGCGACGAGGGCGGGCAGTTCCAGTCGGCGGTCATGCCCGTCATCCGGCACCCGAACTTCGCCGACAAGACGGGGGACGTCCCGGCCGATCGCTTCTTCGTCCGCGTCGGCAACGAGCAGCGCTCGCCCGGGAGCCTGAAGAGCGTCCCGCTCACCGACGTGCTCAAGAACCTGAAGGCGTTCTCGTCGCGTCCGGACTCGATCCTCGGCAACGGGAACATGCTCGCGCCGCGCGACACGCACTTCCTCGTGAGCGCGCAGGCCGTCTTCCTCCCGATCCCGAAGAGCGGGAAGGCCCAGTTCAACCCCGTGCTCTTCAACTACCAGTCCGCGCCCGGCTCGCCCGCCGTGCTCACGATCCTGGTCACCCGCCAGGGATCGAGCATGCAGGTGATCGAGAACAAGCGCGAGGACTTCACCTCCGCGGGCTGGGGCCAGGAGCTCTACTTCAACAACAACGGCAACCGCGCGCCCTTCACTGCCGAGCGAAAGAGCGACGTCGAGCAGCGCATCGCCGCGCAGGGCGGACCGAAGTCGGAGGACGATAGGAGCGCGCTCCAGAAGGGCGCCGACGTCCTGTTCCTCGTGCAGGTACCGCTGAAGCACCACAACGTCGGGCGTCTCGGCGGCGCGATGCCGGGTGGGATGCCCAAGGCGGGCGGAGCGGGCCCCGTGATGCTCGCGCCTGCCGCTCCGCCGGCGATGGAGTCCGCGGCCGCAGCCAAAGACAAGAAGAGCGACGTCGAGCAGGCCGTGCTCGGCCATGGCCCGAACGTCGGACCGTTCAACGAGGGACACGGCCTTCGGTTCGAGCGCGATCCGACGTTTCCGATCCGCATCACCGTGCAGTTCTACAAGGCGACGAGCAACGGCATCGTGAGCGACATCGATCTCGACAGCATCTCGCGATCGATCGGCAGCGTGTACGAGCACGCCGAGTTCGTCGGCTCGCTCGTCCTGCCGGAGGGAGATCCGCGTCGTCCCACCGCGTGGCAGAAGGTGCCGCGCGAGTGGTTCCCCTGGTGATCACGCCAGCGTCGCACCCGCGGCGCGCAACGGCGTTTTCTCGAATGCCTCCGCATACTCGCGCTTCACCGAGGCACCTCGGTTGCATCGAGGGGGTGCGGAGGCATGCCCATGAAATCCCTCTTCCTCTGTTTCCTCGCCGCGTCTCTCGCCACCCTCGGCGCATGCAGCCGCGATCGAAGTCGAACGCAAGATCATGACGCGCTCACCATCATCAGCGAGCGCGAGATCGCGAACCCGAACGATCAGGATCGCGCGGGGGCGTTGACGCTCACCAGCGCCTCGTTGGTCGCGAGCGAGGCCGCCATCGACCGGATCGTCAACTCACGCTGCGCGCGCGAGGTCGCGTGCAACAACATCGGCGCCGACAAGCTGTTCGCAAGCGGCGAGATGTGCGCCCGCGAGGCTCGCAGCAGGATGTACGACGAGCTGAAGTCGATGACGTGCTGGGCCGGGGTGGACGGCAAGAAGCTCGACGCGTGCCTCGACTCGATCCGCGGCAAGAGCTGCGCGGACCCGGTGGACGCGGTGAACCGGATCAGCGCGTGCCGAGCAAGCGAGCTCTGCCTGAAGGCCGAGTTGCCCCGCTGATCGAGCGCCACGGCGCGATCGCGCAGCGTGCGTTAGCGCCCGAACTGCACACAGCGCCGGCTGAGCGTGCCGTGCTCGAAGCCGCGGATCGGGAAGCCGACCGCATGCTCGTAGAGGCTCGCCGCGCCTGCGACCACGAAGAGCGGATCGAGATGCTTCGAGGTCGGGTGGGCACGCCGCGGCTCCGGGCCCTTCGTGCGCCAGGCGAGCAGCTCTTCGATCTCGGCGTCCGCCAGGAGATTCGCCACCCACGCGTCGAACGCGCGGGCCCAATCTGCAGGCGGCGCATCCCGCCGTGGATCGAGCTCGACGACGTTGTGGGTGATCCCGCCGCTCCCGACGATGAGGTATCCGCGCGCGGCAAGCACGCCGATCTTCCGTCCGAGACCGAACAGCCGCCGCGGCACTGCCCCGGCGACGAGCGAGAGCTGGAGCACCGGAATGTCCGCGCTCGGGAACATGCGGGAGAGAGGGCTCCACACGCCATGGTCCCACCCTCGCTCGGCGCGATCGACGGGGAGCAGCGCGGCGAGCTCGTAGGCGAGCTCGGGCATGCCCGGCGCTGCGTACGTCACGCGCTCGAGGTCCGCAGCGCTCCCGGTGATGTCGTAACCGTCGAAGTCGTAGAGGAGCTTGGGCCGCGACGCGGTCGAGCCTCGCGTGAGCGTGTTTGCCTGCCACTGCGCGCTCACGACGAGGATCCCTCGCGGACGAGGAAGCTCTCGCGCCCACTGAGCGAGCTCGGTTCCGCTCGCAACGTCGAGCGCCGATGCGGGCGCGCCGTGCGAGACGAAGATCGGGGGAATGTGGTCCCTATGCCCGATGCTGCCGCTGGCTCGCTCGGCGCACACGGCGGTCACCGCCTTCGACGACTACGAAGCGCGACGACTCCTCCCATCGGCTGAGGCGGCTCGGGATCGAGCGGAGGAAGCGCCTGGACGAGGCGCTCGATCCGCGGCAGCGCGTCGGCGGCAGCGCGCTCGGCGCGAAGCTCGTCGAACTCGCCGTCGAAGACGAGGCAGAGGATGTAGATGCCCGAGAAGGACATCGCGAGGTAGAAGCTCGTCTCTCGCTCGACGTGGCGGAGGTGGCGGCCCTTGTGGAGGCCGTCGAGCGCGGGCAACCGTCGGACTGCCGCGATGGCAATGCGCGTCGCCTCGCTCTCTTGCGGCAGGTCGTCATCGTCCTCGCTCACGACCGCGGCCGATTCGGCAGGCACGGGCGCGCTGTCGCGCCGCCCGGCCGACGCGGGGCCGGCGGAGGACTCGGCTGCAGGAGGAAGATCGAAGCTGACGTCCTGGAGCGGACCGCTCTCGTCGTCGACACGAGACGCGAGCTCGCGATCGGATACCTCGCGAAGGAGAAGCTCGTTGCGAGCACGTGGCCGCGCAGGGACCGACGCGCAGCCCCAGACGACGGGCGAGTCGGTGTCGATGACGACCACGTCGATCGCGCGGGCACGCGCGGCGAGCGCCTTGAGCTCCTCGTGCAGGGACGTGGAGACCGGGGGACGCGAGCGCGTCCTCTCGGACGGGGGCGAGGCGAGCGCATCCACGAACGTGTTCGCGAGCATCGCAAGGCGGCGCTCGAGGGCATCGCGATCCTTCGGCGCTTCGGCGAAGGTTGCGACGACGTGACGGCCATCCGAGAGCCGGCTGACCAGGACGTTGTCCGCCTCGGGCGTCGCCTCACCGAGCCTGAGCAGGCGAACGTCGTCCGCCTGCAGCTCTCGTTTGGCGAGCGATACGAAGCGCTCGAACGCGGGGGATTCGTCGGTCATGCCAGAAGGCGAGCTTTCTAGCACACTTGACGGGCCCCTGTCCCGAAGCTGAAGCGCACTCCGGAAGCTACGATCGCCCAGAAATCACGGCCAAACGCGGCCTCGACGCAGCGTCCAGCCCGGCTCGGCGCGACCTCGAGACGCGATTCGCGCTCAGTACTTCGGAGCCGGTCCGTGGTCGATCACGAACCGCATGTTCTGGATGCACGGCTGATCGCCGAGGACGAGGCACGCCTCGAGGCAAACCTGACGCTCGCAGCTCGAGCTCGCCATCCCGCGACACATGAAGGTCTTCGCCTGCGTCGCCGCTCTCTGGCGAGTCGCATCGTCGCGCGCAAAGGTCGTCATCTGCTGGCGATGACTCCTGCACTGCGCCTCGGCGGCCCTGCCCATCGCAGCGATTCGCTCCTGCTCCTCCCTGTCGGGGCTGGGAGGCGTCGGTGCAGGCGCGCCACCGTCCTTCTGCGCAGGCGCGCCGCCGTCCTTCTGCACGGGCGCGCCGCCGTCCTTCTGCGGAGCAGGCCCAGGCTTCGGTGACGGGGGCAGGGCAGTAGACGACGACGTCGCGCTCGCCGAGGGCTGCGCCGACGGCGTCGGGATCGGCGCGGGTGCACCCGAGCTCATCGCGCCGGGCACGCCGGCGTCAGACGTCTCGCTCGTCGTTGCAGACGCGTCCTGACGGATGACGAAGTACCACGCACCTCCAGCGATCAGCGCGAGGGCGACGAGCCCGGCGAGCACGCCGAGAACGGCGACGAGGACGCCGGGCGAGGCTTGCTTCTGCCCCGTCGTGTTGGTCTGGTGCCACGTGCTCTGCGTGGTCGGGTGCGGCGCTCCCGGCAAGAGGCCCGGCACGGGAGCCGTCCGCGGGGAGCCCGCGGTGCTCGGCACGAACGACGGCCCGGGCGGATCGCTGCTCGTCGTCCCCATGCCCGTCGTCGAGGCCATCCCGAGCTCGAGGACGTGCGTCGGCGTACGTGCGAACGAGCCGACTCCGCTGAACGGCTGACCGAACGGCGCGGGTCCGGTCCCCGACCGCACCACGCGAGAGATGCGCGCCGCGGAGAGACGACCTCGCTCGGACGCAAAGGGAGCGAGCGCATCCGCGAGCGCGGCCACGTCCTGGAAGCGGCCCGCCGGGTCCTTGTGCAAACAGCGAAGGATGACGCCTTCGAGCTCCGGCGGCGCCTGGGGACGGCGCACGCGCAGCGGGGTGGGCGGATCCATCGCGATCATCGCGCACAGCGCCGACGCGCTCGGAGCCTGGAAGACCGGAGACATCGTGAGGAGCTCGAACAAGATCGAGCCGAGCGCCCAGATGTCGGCACGCGCGTCGACGTTCTTCAGGCTGCGGACCTGCTCCGGGGACATGTAGAGCGGCGTGCCCATCACCATGTCCGTCGACGTCAGGTTCGGCGCGCCTTCGTCGACCGTCTTCGAGATCCCGAAGTCGAGCACCTTCACGCAGTGCGATCCGTCCGGGCGCTGCGTGAGGAAGAGGTTCTGGGGCTTGAGATCGCGATGCACGATCCCGAGCCCATGCGCTTCGCCGAGCGCCTCGCACGCCTGGAGGACGAGGTCGCAGGCCTCGTCGATCGGAAGCGCGCCACGTTGCGCGAGGACGTGCGCGAGATCGGCGCCGCGGAGATGCTCCATCACGATGAACGGCGCGCCGTTCGGGAGCGTGCTCACCTCGAAGACGCGGACGACGTGCTCGCTCTGGATCGCGGCCGCTGCGCGTGCCTCGCGGACGAAGCGCGCGACGGCCCCCTCCCGCGACGCCTTGTGTGGCGCGAGGAACTTGATGGCGACGGAACGACCGAGCGACGTGTCGAGCGCCGCCATGACCACGCCCATCCCGCCGGCGCCGACGACCGCGTCGAGCCGGTATTTCCCGCAGATCACCTCGCCGGGGCGGGGCAGCTCTCTCGCGTCGCCGCCGTTGTCCCCTGCCCCAGTGCTTCGAGAACCCGAATCCATCCTCCGGTGAGCGTAACAACCGACTGTATGGCGCGGAACAGCGGCTTTACCTATCGTACGCGCAGGTGGCGGGCGCTCTTCCCTCGAGCGAAATCGATTCTATCAGGCGTGCACCTGCCGCGGATGGCGACGGGAGGACGCGCGAGGGCCGAGCCGCGTCCGCCGCGACGGGCCTGCTCGTCCTCCTCTCGTTTCTCTTCCGCCTGCCGCCCCTCCTCAACGCGCGGTCGACGAACTCCGACGCCGCCGTCGTCGGGCTCCAGGCGATTCACCTCCTCCAGGGAGAACGCTCGGCGTTCCTCTGGGGAAGCGGCTACCAGACGTCCGCCGATGCGTACGTCGCCGCCGGCTTCTTCGCGCTCGCGGGGCCGACGCCGCTCGCGCTCATGCTCTCGGCGCTCTCGCTGCACGTCGGAGCGACGTGGCTCGTCTTCGCGACGCTCCGAAGGCGGCTCGATCCGTGGACGTCGCTCCTCGCCTCTCTCCCGCTCGTCTTCGCGCCGAGCTCGATCCACACGTACGCGCTCTACCCGCCACGACAGCTCGGGATCACGCTCGCCGTCGCCGCGCTCTGGGCCCTCGACGGGGCGGCGCAGCGAAGCCGCCACCCGAATGCGTGGCTCGCGCTCGGAGGCCTGCTCTACGGACTCGCGATCTCGGCAGACCCGTATCCGCTCGTGCTCGCGCCGATCGTCCTGGTCATCGGGTATGGCGCGCTCGGCACAGCCCCGCGTCCGCTCGCGCGCGCGCCTCTCCTCGGCGCCGCCGTGCTCGCAGGTCTCGCTCCCTTCGCGCTGCTCCACGCCTCCGCCCGCGGGACGAGCGGCCCGATGGGTCTGACCACCAGCGTCCTTCATCGCAACTGGAAGCTCCTGGTCGACGAGTGTCTGCCGTGGGCGCTGAGCTACAAGGTGTATTACGCACACCACGTGATGGACTACCTGCCGTGGGACGCCCCCGTCCTCGTGCAGGCGGTCCAGATCACAGGCGCGCTCGTCGCCGGCGCGCTCGTCGCCGTCGGGCTCGGCGCCCTCTTCGTGCGAAAGGTCCCGCTCCCGATCCGACGCCTCGGCTTCGCTGGCGCGCTCGCCTGGCCGATCACGATCGGCGGCTTCCTCGGATCGGTCATGGTGATGGACCTCTTCTCGATGCGCTACCTCGCGGTGCTCACGCTGATGCTGCCGTTCGCGTCGGTGCCCGCTGCGTGGATGCTCGGCAGGACACGCTTCGCCGTCCTCATCGCACCACACCTCGTCGCGTCGGCGCTCGGCGGATGGGTCAGCTACGGGCCATTCGTACGCGGTCCGGTGCCGGTGCTCGAGACTCCGGAGCTCCGCGACGACTACGCGCTGCTCGACCTCCTCCGCGCTCGGCGGATCACGTACGCCGAGGCGGACTACTGGGCGTCGTACCGACTGACGTTCCTCTTCCGCGAGCACGTCATCGTCGTACCGACGAACCCCACCGAGGATCGCTACGCGCCGTACCGGCGCGCGTTCGAGGCAGCGCCGACGTTCGCGTACGTCTTCGATCCGGGGCGCTCACGCGAGGACATCGCCGAGGCCGAAGCGCAGCTCGTGCGGACGAACGCTCGCGTGGAGAAGACACACGTCGGCACGCTCGCGGTGTTCTTGGTCACACGAGGCCGTGTCCCAGAGTCCCCCTGAGACGAACAACGAACGGCCGAGCGGCCGGCGAAACAGCTCAGTCCGTGCAGGGGACGTCGGCGTACGGATCGGATCCCTTGTCGGGACGGACGACCGCAGCCTGGAGCCGGGGCTCGCTCGAGCGAGCTGAACGGGCCGCGCGCAGCCGCGCTTCGCTCGACGCATCGCGTCCTCCACGCTCGCGTCCACGAGCGACAGGAAGATGACGCGTTGCAGCTTGAGGCTTGGCAGACAGTGGATGACTCATGACGTTGATCATCGGACGCAAAGCGTATGCCCTTGTCGGTCGACTGGGCGAATACCTGGAAACTCCATCAGCCCTGCGAATGAGCGTGCGCAGTTGACTGCATAAGGTGTCAATTCCTACACGGGTCCCTGTAGCTGAGAGGACGCAGCTAGCATTACTCGAGTCCTCATGACGCAAGCCGCCGCTCCCCCGAAAGTTTGACGCACGAGTCTCGAAGCCATGGCGCGCGTTCCGAAGAAGCTCGGCCCCTACCGCGACAAACGTGCTCCCGGCATAACGAATGAGCCGTTCGGGGATGAAGCTCCGGCGATCGACGCCCGAGCTTCGTCCAAGCCGGGCCAGACCGAGTCCGGCGCGTTCGTCGTTCATCTGCATGATGCAACGAAGCGTCACTACGACGTGCGGCTCGAGATCGGGGGCGTGCTCCTCAGCTTCGCAGTGCCGCATGGGCCGAGCCTCGATCCGGCGAAGAAGGTCCTCGCCGTGAAGACGGAGGACCACCCGATCGAATACCTCGATTTCGAGGACGTCATCCCCGACGGTCAATACGGCGCCGGCTCGATGATCGTCTGGGACCGTGGCTCGGTGACGTACGTCGAGGGCCCTGCGGAGACGGAGCTCGCGAAGGGCAAGCTGCACGTCGAGCTGCGCGGGATGAAGCTCCGCGGACGCTGGGCGTTCGTGAAGCTCGCGAAGGGCGAGACGGGAAACGAGTGGCTACTCTTCAAGAAGCAGGACGGCGAGTCGGATCCGGTTCGCGCGATCGCGATCACGGAGGACCTGCCCAGGTCCGTGCTATCCGGTCTCACCGTCGACGAGCTGGCGGGGCGAGACGAGATCGAGCGGTCGCACCTCGAACGCGCGAAGAAGCTCGGAGCGAAGAAGGACGCGTCGCTCGTCGGCACGCTCCTCGAGCGTGAGCGCTCCCCGCTGGCCACGCCCTCCGTTCACGAAGGCGCCGCGGCGAAGGGCGCCAGGGTCTACGACGCCCAGCTCGAAGGGGTTCGCGTCCTCGCGGTGCGCGACGGTGACGTCGTCGCGCTGCGCGTGTGGACAGGTCGAACCCCCGAGCGCATCGAGGCATTTTACCCCGATGTGGTGAGAGCGCTGCGCGCGCTCCCGATGACGCGGGCGGCGTTCGACGGCGAGCTCGTCGCGTTCGATGCGACCGGTCATCCCAATCTTCCTCGTCTTGCGCAGCGCGTCGCGCGGATAGCGAAGGGCGAGGCTCATCGCGCGGTGACGACGACTCCGGTCGTCCTCGTCGTGAACGACGTGCTGGCACTGGGAGACCTCGACACCCGTCCACTGAAGCTCGAGGCGCGGCGAGCGCTCGTTTCCGGGCTGCTCCCTCCCCTCGGGTTCCTTCGTGCGGCCACGCCGCTCGAGGGAGACGAGGCGCGAGTGCTTGCGACGTGCGCATCGCTGGGGATCGCGAACGTGATCGCGAAGGGCAAAGGCTCGGCATACACCGAGGGCCAAGGGAGATGGTCGCTCCTGTCGACCGGGCTACCGCCGCGCTCGCGATCCGTCGTCGATCACAAGGCGGGCGAGCATCAGACCACGCTCCGCCATGTCGTCGTCTCGAATCGCGAGAAGGTCTTCTGGCCCGCCGATCCGTCGGCGAACCTGCGCGCACGTACCGAGAACTACACGAAGGGCGATCTCGTCGACTACTACGCAAGCATCGCCGACGTCCTCGGTCCGTACCTGAAGGACCGCCCGGTGATTCTGGTCCGCTATCCCGACGGCATCGACGGCAAGAGCTTCTTCCAGTGGAACGTGCCCGTCGGCATGCCGCCGTGGATCCGGACGCTCACGCTCGCGCACGACCTCGACGAGGGCGCGCTCGCGTCGACGGGAGCCACGAGCCCCACGCCGTCGCGGGTGTCGTCGCCGCCGCCGAGCCAGAAGGCGCCGAAGCGTGTCTTCCTCGTCGAGGATCGTTCAACGCTCGTCTACATCGCGAACCTCGGGTGCATCCCGCTCCACGTGCTCGCGAGCCGCGCGCCCGATCTCGCGCGAGCCGACTTCTTCACGATCGACTTCGACGTAAAGCAATCCGAGCTGCGCCACGCGGTGACGCTCGCCCGAACGCTGCGCGGTCTGCTCGACGCGATCGGGCTCGTGGGCTACCCGAAGACGTCCGGTCAGACGGGCCTCCACGTGCTCGTGCCGCTCGGTCCGAACCAGAGCTTCGACACCGCGCGCGCGCTCGCCGATCTCCTCGGGCGGCTCCTCGTCGAGCGGCATCCCGACATCGCGACGATGGACCGGATCGTGTCGCGCCGAGGCGATCGGGTCTACGTCGACACCGGCCAGACGGGGACGTCGCGAGCGATCGTCGCGCCGTACTCGGTCCGCGCCGTCCCGGGCGCCACCGTCTCGACACCGCTCGCGTGGGAGGAGGTCACCGCCGACCTCGACCCGCGAGCGTTCACGATCACGACCGTGCCCCGGCGAATCGCAGAGCGAGGCGATCTCTTCGCGGGACTGCTCGCGGCGCAGCCCGACATCCCGACCGCGGTCGCGAAGCTCGCCGTGCTCGTCGAACGTAGCCGCTGAGCGCAAGCGGACCAGCTACGTCGCGGCGCGCGCACGCAGTCGCTCACACGAGCCCGAGGCGCGACGGGGTCGGCAGGGCTCGTGTCGGGGCACCACTTGACGAGTCGAACTCCTGCGATATATCGAGATGCATCCGAATCGATCGCCGACATTCCGTACGGAAGACAAGCGCAAGGGGCGCAATACGCCCGACGACTGCGCGACGCGGTCGCGTTGAAAGGAAGAGCACATGAACTCGAGCCTGTTTTCATTCTTCGGACATCGACATGGTGGCGCCGAACTAGCCGCGGGCCGCGGAGGGCGCGGGCGCGGGCCGTTTGGCGGTGGCATGTTCGGCAATCCGTTCGGCAGCGGCATGTTCGGCGGCGGTCCACCCGGTGGCGGTGGCTTCTTCCGTGGCGGTGGTAGCCGCGCACGACGCGGAGACGTCCGCACTGCAGTGCTCCTGCTCCTCGCCGAGCAGGCTCGCAACGGGTACCAACTGATGCAGGAGATCGAGCAGCGCAGCGAAGGCGCGTGGCGTCCCAGCCCGGGGTCGATGTATCCCGCACTCCAGCAACTCGAGGACGAGGGACTCGTGCGTGTGGAGGCCGAGGGCGGCAGTCGCCTCTTCCACCTCACGGAAAAGGGGAAGAAGGCGGCAAGCGAGAAGTCCGCGTCCAAGGAGCCCGCGCCCTGGGCCCCGTCGAACTTCGGCACCGAGTCCGTCGGAGAGCTCCGCGAGTTGTTCCATCAGGTCGCAATGGCGACGATGCAGGTCAACCACGTCGGTACGCCCGCGCAGGTCGCAGCGGCTCGTAAGATCCTCGCCGAGGCACGTCGGTCCCTCTATCAGCTCCTCGCCGAAGCGGACGGTGACGAAGGGGAGCGCTGATGTCTCTCAAGGGCAAGTTCGCGCGCCTCCTCGGCGGCATGCTCCTGAAGACTGCGCGCGTCGCGTCCGTCGAGGCTGTGGGCCGTGGATTCCAGCGACTCCTGCTGCACGGCGACGTCCCGACACCACGCGCCGGAACGAAGGTGCAACTCCTCCTGCCGTCGGACGAGATGCGTACGTACTCGCCCATCGCCGCGCCCGATGGCATCACGCTGCTCGGCTACAAGCACGCCGGCGGGCCTGGCGCGCGTTGGATGTGCGAAGTGAAGGCCGGGGACAACGTTCGTTTCGCCGGTCCGCAGCGCTCACTGGAGCTTCCTGCAGGGCCCGTCATCCTCGTCGGTGACGAGACCAGCGTGGCGGTCGCATCCGCGTTCGAGGCCGAGCGGCCTGGCGAGGTCCACGCCGTGTTCCAGGTGGACGCCATCGAGGACGTTCACGTTGCCGTGGGAGCCATGGGCCTCCGCCGCGCCACCGTCGTCCCGCGCGGCGGGACCTACGACGTCGTGGAGGCGGTGCTCGCCGCTCGGGCAGCCGCTCCCTCGGCCAGCCTCGCGCTGACCGGTGGGTCGGAGCTCGTCGTCGCGGCACGCGCGGCGCTTCGCGCGCGCAGCCTCCACGACATCAAGACCAAGCCGTACTGGGTCCCGGGTTCGGCCGGGCTGGATTGAAAGCCATGCGAACCCGCACGGCGGCAGGCGACGAATCGCTCCTCGCGCAGGCTCGCGAGCGGCTGGATCGCTACCTCGCCGACAAGGGGCTGAAGCGCCCCCGCAAGCGCCTCACCACAAGCGCCAGCTCTACGGTCTCTGCGCTGGCTGTCAGGCCGAGGGCACGGCAGGTCTGGATAGATCGAAGAGCGGGTCGGCAACTCGCCGTGCTCGTCGAACGTAGGCGCGGAGCGCAGCTGGCCCGAAGGCGTCTCGGTTGCGAGATGCGTTCGAGCCGGATACCTCGTCAGTCCGCGCGACGGCGACGCCGACACGTAGCGGAAGCGACCAACGCGACGAGCGCCGCCACTCCACCAATCTCGCCGAGGGACCCGCGGGTGGCGAGCGAACATCCACCCGAGTCGCTGGAGGCGTGCTGGTCATGGGCCGAGGCACCCGTCGTGTTGGTGCCTTGGGTCCCGGGACCGGACCCCGTCGCGCGCGCCCACGCATCCTCGTATCCCGCCGGGGCCGTGTTGCACTTGCGTAGGTCTTCGGAGAAGTCCGGCTCGTAGCTCGCGAGCGGCGGAAGCGTGCCGTGCGTCACGCAGATGGGCGCGCTGCGCACCGTCTCGGGGGTGGAGCGTGCGGTGTTCGTCACTGCGAGCACCGCGCAGTACTGGGCAGCTTGGTTCTTGAACTCGACGCCGATGGACGTTCGCTCATCGCCGAAGATGTAGGCGTCTCTCTCTCCGCTGATGTCCACGACGGAGACGCTGAGGAACTCCTGCTCCGCTACCGGGAACGGGCTCCACGACATCATGAAACGCACGCGCGGCTCCCCCGCGGTGGAAAAGCAGTGCCCCGTCCTGACGGCACCACACGTGTCGACGTCATTCGGGGTGGCGCCGTCGCAACAGACGATGTCGTTGCTGAAGCTCTCCCACGCGAGCGAGGCGTTGGCAGCGAGGTTTGCCGGGACCGCGAGCGGCGTCATCGGGCCCGCAGTCGTCTCGAAGCCGAAGCTCCTCGTGGGCGCTCCGTTCGCGATCGTCCCGCCATCGATCGTCGTCGAGACCTGATAGTGGGTGCTCGCAGCGAGCGGCGCCGCGGGGCGGAAGAAGTAGACGCGATCGCCCGCAGTGGCCTCGACGCTTCCGTCGATGGCCGTCCCGAGATCGTCGGTGACGTGCACCTGGAGCGTCCCGCGGGATGCGGCGCCCCCCGGTCCCTTGGCGTCGAAGGTCAGACCGAGCGGGATCGGCGCGTCCGTGGGAAGCCCGTTCGCGATGAACCTGGGTTCCGCCACGCTCCAACCAACGGGCCCCCGCATGGGCGAGCACGCCTGGGCAGGGCTGGAAGGAAGGAGCGAGGCGGCCACGGAGAGGGAGGTGAGCGCCGCAAGCGACAGGAAAGTGTTTCGCGCCATGCCAGCCACAGCAGCAACGTGCATGCCGTCGTCGCGCACTCGTCTTTTCCAGGATTTCCGGGATGCGGCCGCGCCTCGGCCTGTGCCAACGCTTGCCACCCGGCACGGGCACACTGCGCCGAACGTCAGCTCGGTCGTGGTCGACGGCTCGCGTGCCCTCCCCGTGATCGCCGGCGAGGCCACGGAAACAGCCGGACGAGGTCGCGGCGTGCGCTAGGGCGTGACGATCCCGGCCGCGTAGTCGATCGTGACGTACTGGTTCAGGCCGAACGTGCCCGGCTCGAAGCGCTTCGTTTCGCCGTTCGGCCAGCGGACCTCGAGCGCCGCCTTCGTGACACCGCCCTCGCAGCCCTTGTCGCCGAGGCCGAAGAGGAGCGCGCGCGCGTCCGCCGAGCTGTACGTGCCGCGGCTCGACTTCACCTCGCGCACCCAGCGCTTCTCGGAGACGATCACGGTGACGCGCGCGCCGATCGCGTCGCGGTTCACGTTCGTGCCGTCGCCGCGGAGGCGCACCCCGAGCCAGCCGTTCTTCTGACCGATCGTGTTCTCGAAGAGGAAGTTCGCCCGGCCGGCACCGCCGTTGTCGCGCCCGCCGACGAGGAGATCGAGATCGCCATCGCCGTCGATGTCCGACCACGCGAGGTTCTGTCCCGACTTCACCCGATCGGTCGCCCCGCTGCGGTCGTTGATGCCGCTGATGAGGCCGACGCTCGTGAACGAGCCGTCCTCGTTTTGGTGCATCAAGCCGAACCACGCCTTCTGGTCCGGCTTCGAGTAGTTTTCTTCGTACTTCTTGTCGCGCGTGACGGAGAGGTCGATGCGCCCGTCGTTGTCGAAGTCGACCGCGGCCGCGTCGATATCGCCCTCGTTGAACGGGATCCCTCGATCGAGCGTCACGTTCTCGAACGCGAAGCCGCCTGCCTCGCCCTTGTTCAGGAGCAGCATCGACGGATCGCTCCACTTCCGCGACTCGTCGGCGTCGACGGGATGGGAGATCGTCGCCAGCCAGATGTCCATGTTGCCGTCGCCGTCGATGTCCTGGCAGTCGATCCCGAAGCCGTTCGACCCGACGTACTTCGAGGGATCCACCGGCTGCTCGTCACGGCCCTTGCCGGTCGACGCGAGATAGGAGTTGCCGGTCGCGAGCGCGTTGAAGCCGCGCTTCGTGGCGACGTTGGTGAACACGCCGGCACCGTCGTTCTGCCAGAGCGCACGCCAGCCGAGCCCGACGCTGACGCCGTAGTGCGAGACGAAGATGTCGAGGTCGCCGTCGTTGTCGTAGTCGCACGCGACCACGCCGTTCGTCGGCTGCGCCGGCCGCTTCTTCAGGTTCTCCGATGCGTCGCTGAACGTCCCGTCGCCGTTGCCGAAGTAGAGCTGGTCGAGCGCCCCCTGCGAGGTGCCGCCCGCACCGACGTACAGATCGAGCCGCCCGTCGCCGTTGAAATCGGCGAAGACCCCGTTCGCCGCGAGGGCTGCCTTCTCGAGGCCCGAGCTCTCCTTCTTCGTGAAGTGGCCCTTGCCGTCGTTCAGGTAGAGCGCCGACGTCTCGCCCTCGAGCGCGATGTCGAGGCCGGCGAAGCAATCCTGATCGCCGTCGTTGTCCACGTCCGCGAAGACGAAGAAGCCCGCCTGCACCCCGCGCAAGCCGGACTCGTCGGAGAAGTCGCGGAACGTCTTGTCGCCGTTGTTGAGGAAGACGAGGTGCTCGAACGGGATCCCCTTCTGCGGGTTGGGAAAGAGGCTGTGAGCCACGATGTCGTCGCGACCGTCACCGTCGATGTCCGCGAACGCGAGGCGACTGTGGTCGTTGATCGGGATCGGTACCGTGGGGTTCGGGACGAAGTTGTCCTTCTGGATCCCGGATGGCGCCGAGATGTCGACGAAGAAGTCCTCGCCGGGCGCCGTGAGCGGCCGCTCGGTGCACGCGAGCACCGGCCCGGGAGCGCCGCCGTCCGCCGCGTCTCCGCCTGCCGTCGCGTCCGACGAGCAGGCCGCGACCGAGAAGACCGAGAGTCCGAGGAGGTACGCGAGGTTTGTCCGGGTGGTCATCTCGAGCCGTGGAGTAGCACGTCCTTTTACCTCGTAAAGCGAACGGAGCCCCTCCCAGCGGCCGCCTCCGCCCCAACAAACGAGGTCGGGGCTCGCGTCCCAACCACCCCAGACGAAGCGCGGAGTGGAACCGTGCGAACGACGCGATGACGCGGCGAGACGCGGTCCGCGCGACGCCGCCGGCGCACCGAACGACACCGATGACGGCCCGAAAATAGGTGGCACCTGCGCTGCACTTGACGCCCCGGACCTCCCGCGCCAGTTAGGGTAGGCCGTGGCAGCCAGCTATTTCGACGTCGACGGAACGCTCGTACGCACGAACCTCGTCCACCCGACGCTCTTCTACTTGATGCATCAGCGCACGCCGATGCGGAGCCTGCAGAAGCTCGCCCGGGCGGCGTTCCGGAGCCCCGCGTTCATCTGGGCGGAGATGCAGGACCGGCGGATGTTCAACGAGATGCTCTTCACCTCGTACGAGGGCATCTCGCAGGATCGCCTCCACATCCTAGCCGACGACGCGTTCGACACGGTCCTCAAGAAGGCGATCTACCCGCACGCCCGCGACCTCATCGCGCGCAGCCGGGACGAAGGCCACGACGTCGTCATCGTGTCGGGCGCGCTCGACTTCCTCATGAAGCGCCTCGCCGACTACCTCGGCGCCACGCACGTCATCGCGAACAAGCTCGAGATCAAGGACGGCTACGCCACGGGCCGGCTCCTCCGCCCGGTGGTCGCTGGTCCGGAGAAGGCTCGCCTCATCCGCGAGCACGCTCGCGAGCACGGGCACGACCTCGACGAGTGCTTCGCTTACTCCGACAGCTACTCGGACGTGCCGATGCTCAGCGTCGTCGGTCATCCGGCCGCGGTGAACCCGGACAGCAAGCTCCAGCGCCTCGCGCGCACCTACGGCTGGCCGGTCCTCACGCTCGAGAAGACCTCGGTCAACTGACCGCCTCCTCCTGACTGGCGGACGCGCACGGCTCGGCGAGGAGTCGGTCGACCGACCGCGTCCTCGTGACGCCTGTGGCGGGGCTCGAGCGCACGAGGACGTGTCGCTGGACGTCTGCGGTTCGTGCGCTCCGGCGGCCGAACGCCGCGGCCCCAGTCCCGTACGACCGTACGATAAATTTGGTACGCTCGTACGGAATGAGCGCGCGGAGCCATACGCCCAAGGGACAGCTCGCGCGGGAGCGCATCCTCCGCGCCGCGGAGCCGCTCATCGCGGCTCGGGGCTTCCACGGGACGAGCATGCGCGACGTCGCAGACGCGTCCGGGCTCCCGCTCGCCACCATCGTCTATCATTTCGCGCGAAAGGAAGCGCTCCACGGCGCGGTGCTCGGCGAGATCGCCGCGCAGCTCCTCGGCGCGCTGGCGGAGGCGCGAAGAGCGAGCTCGTCCCCGGCGGACGGCGCCATCCGCGGGCTCATCCGCTGGTCGCTGCGCCATCCGGGGCGGGTGCGGCTCCTCATGCGAGAGCTGCTCGACAACCCGACGCGCGTCTCCCACGCATCGTCGCTGCCCCTCGCACCGGTGCTGACGACGCTCGCGGACGACGTCCGCGCGGCCGGTCATCCGCAGCCGGAGCTCGCTGTGCTCCACGTGGTCGGCGCGGTGAGCTACGTCGTTGCGGCGCGTCCAACCGTCCGGCGCATCGTCGGGACCGAACGCGACCGCGAGATGATGACGTCGTACGAGGAGGAGGCGGCCGCGTTCGCGCGGAATGCGCTCGGCCTCGACGGCGGCGACGACCGAGATGCGGGCGGCAAGAAGGCCGGCGTGAAGAGGGCGCCGGTAAAGAAGGAGCAGCACCATGCATCGAGATCGACAGATCGAGCTCGTCCGGCGCGTCCTCGCACACGTCGAGGCGAAGACGACGGACACGGCGCCCGCGGGCGAGATGCTGGACGTGAGCGCCTACTCCGATGAAGCGCTGATCGACCGCGAGAACCAGGTGCTCTTCCGGGAGCTCCCGCTGGCGATCGGCCACGCGTCGCAGCTCCCTCGACCGGGAGACTTCATCACCCACGACGCCTCCGGCGTGCCGCTCCTCGTCGTCCGTCGCGACGATGGAGGCGTCGATGCGTTCATCAACGTCTGCCGTCATCGCGGGACGCGGGTGGAGGCCGCGCCGCATGGCAACAAGCGGGCGTTCTCGTGCCCGTATCACGGATGGACGTACGGCAAGCGCGGCCAGCTCGTGACGATCCCACACGAGCGCGGGTTCGCCTGCGTCGACAAGACCTCGCGCGGCCTCGTGCGCGTCGCCGCAGGGGAGGCCTCCGGCATCGTGTTCGTGAGGCCCGCGCCGCTCGCCGAAGGCGAGGACGCCGCGCTCGACGCGCGCGCGTGGCTCGGGCCGCTCGTCGAGGACCTCGAGGGCTTCGGCGTGAGCTCGTCGGTCCTCTACGGCGCGCGGTCGGTCGACAAGGCGCTCTCGTGGAAGCTCGCGATCGACATCTTCCTCGAGACCTATCACTTGCGCCCGACCCACAAGGACACCATCTACCCCATGTTCTTCGACAACCTCGGGCTCGTCGATCGGGTGGGACCGCACCTGAGGAACGTCTTCCCGAAGCGCACGATCAACCAACTCGCAGCAGAGCCCGAGTCGAGCTGGACGCTCCGCGCGCACGCGAACGTCCTCTTCCACCTCTTCCCGAACACGCTCGTCCTCGTGCAGCCCGACCACACCGCCGTGCTCCACGTCTGGCCGAACGGAGCCACGCGCGCGACGGTCGCCTCGTACCTCCTCGTGCCGGAACCTCCGGCCTCGGACAAGGCACGAGGTTATTGGGACGCAAACGCCGCCGTCCTGTACGGAGCGACAGAGGAAGACTTCACGATGGGCGAGTCGATCCAGCGCGGCCTCTCCTCGGGTGCCAATCGTGAGGTCGTCTTCGGCGCGTTCGAGCACGCGCTCGGTCACTTCCACGCCGAGGTCAGGCGACATACGCACGCCAGGAGCGTCTAACGCGCAGGTGCCGGGCTTCATGAGCTCCAGGGCCAAGGCTCTCACGGGCTCATCACGCGCGGCGCTTCGAGCATCGCGCACGGACAACGGCTCGGCTCCGGGTACTCGACAGCCGAGCCGTCGACCATGGAGTGTGAAGCGTTCGCGCCTCCGCTGTGCGAGGCGGATTGGGACGACGCGAACGTCTGCACCGACCGAGACTCGACAGCAGCACTGACGAGATCGAGAGCGCGATTCGCCCAGGCCGCGGGTGAGCCGTCTCGCGAGTCCTCCGCTCGGGTCGGGAACAAAAACGGTGAGGTCGAGCACGAGGCGCACGTTCGAGGGACGCGCGCGAACGGCCGAAATCGGGCGCCCTTCCCGGCCGGGTTCAAGAGGCCACTGGAACACGATGCCCGCAGAGCATTGCCGCTCCCCGCAGCTGCAGCGCTGGTGGTCCCCCGGGTGCAGAGGCGGCGACGTGAGGAGGTACCTCGACATGAAGACCATCTCGAAACGAGTATTGCCCATCATCACGTTCGGAGCCGGACTGTGGCTTCTCGGCGGCTGCATGAGCCCAACCGATGAGACAGATCCCCTTATGGACGAGGCTCAGGCGACGGACACGGAGGCACAGGCGACGGACACGGAGGAGCAGACGGAGACGGTGAACCAGGCCCTCCCGATCGGGGCCGCCGGAATCGGGTTCGCCGCGCCCATCGGAGCCATCGCCGCCCCCATCGGGTTCGCTGGGATCGGAGCCGCCGGCCTCGGCGTCGCGCCCGGCATCGGCTTCGCCGGTATGCCCATCGGAGGCCTCGGCCTCGGCGTCGCGCCCGGCATCGGCTTCGCCGGTATGCCCATCGGAGGCCTCGGCCTCGGCGTCGCGCCCGGCATCGGCTTCGCCGGCATGCCCATCGGGGCCGTCGGCCTCGGCGGCGTCGGCCTCGGCGGAGTCGGCCTCGGCGGCGTCGGCTTCGGCGGAGTCGGCATGGTCGGAGGTGCCGGAATAGGCTTCGCCCCGGGCATGGCCCTAGGCGTGGGGTGCGCCGGAATCGGCTGCCTCTGACGGGCGATCCAAGCGAAGCTCTCTGCCACCGCATGCGCGCTCGGAACGATTCGAGCGCGCATGCGGTGCTGCCGACACGCGACGACCAACGATCGCCGAGCGCTACCGACCGGTGCCGTCGGTCATCCGACGGACCAGCGCGATCAAGGCATCGCGATCGAATGGCTTCGCGAGCCAGCCGTCGGCCTGGACCTCGTCCGCGCGCTTCGCCGGATCGGTCGACGCGGTCACCACGACGATGCGCGGCCTCGGTCCGCCGCGCCGATCGAGCTCCTGACAGAACTGCCAGCCATCCATGACCGGCATCGACATGTCGAGGAGCACGACGCTCGGGCGGCGGGCCACGATCCGACCGAGCGCCTCCTTGCCGTTCGCCGCGGTCTCGACCTCGAGCCCCTCCCCCTCGAGGATGATCGCGAGTAGCTCGCGCAGCGAGGCGTCGTCCTCGACGATGAGCACGGACGACGTCATGTCGTCCTCGCGAGCGGCAGCCTCATATGGAACGAGCTGCCCTTCCCCTCCTCGCTCTCGAACCACATCTCGCCGCCGTGTCGGCGAACGATCTCTCGGGCAAGGTACAGCCCGACGCCGAGCCCGCCCCTGTCGTGCACCCCTCCGGCGTGCACCTTGAAGAAGAGGGTGAAGACCTTCTTCTGCTGGTCGAGAGGGATACCGATGCCGTGATCGCGGACCGTCATCGTCACGTCGCGATCGTCCGCCGAGAGCTCGATGTCGATCGCGGTGCCCGGCGTGGAGTAACTCACGGCGTTCATGATCAGGTGCCGGATCGCCTGCGCGATCCGCGCGGAATCGACGATGACAGGAAGGTTCGGCCGCATCTCGACATGGAAGCGATGGCTCGGAGCACAGCGCTCCGCTCGGCGAACGACGCCGAGGGCCAGCTCCGTGAGGTCGATCCGCTCGCGTGTGAGGCGAAGGCGCCCGAGGATCATGCTCGCCAGGTCGAGGAGCGTCTCGCTGAGGTGATCCATCCGGTCGCACGCGCGAACGATGGCTTCCAGCATCCGGTCGAGGTTCGGGGGCGTCCCCTTCGCGCTGTCGAGTTGCTGCGCATAGCCCTTCGCGATCGCGAGCGGGGTCTTGAGCTCGTGCGCCACTCCTGAGAGCAGCTCTCTCTTGAGGCGCTCGATGAACATCTCGTCGGTCGCGTCGACCGCGACGATGATGACGCTCTTCACCTGTCCGTCCTCGATGATCGGCGAGCATGTCAGTCGAACGTAGCGGCGCTCCCCCGTACGCCTGACGACGAGCCCGTAGATCTCGCCCTCCACCTTCTCGCGGCGAAGGACCCGCTGGAACGGCCAATCGCTCCTCGGGATCGTCCGGTCCGCAGCGTCGACGAGGTCGATCGCATCGTGGATCTCCTCCCAGGTCTGGAGCCCGGCTGACTCGAGGAACTTGCGGCGGATGGCGCGATTGCCGTGGATCAAGGCACCGCGCGCATCCAAGACGGCGACCCCTTCGGCGATCGAGTCCATCGCCGTCTCCCACCGGCGCCTCACCGCACGGTGCTCGGCGGCCTCGAGGCAGCCCGAGGCGATGTCGGCCATGTTGATCGCGAGCAGCTGCTCCTCGGGCTGCCAGGCGCGCCTCTCGCCGACATGCTCGAAGCAGAGTACGCCGTACACCTGGCCGTGGTGCCAGATCGGGACGTCCATCATCGACGTGATCCCGAGCGGCTTCAGGTAGAACTCCGTGAACTCGGCGGTACGCGGATCGGCCTGAGCGTCGTCGGCGGTGATCGTCCGGCGCTGCTCGAGCGCGCGGAGGTACGTCGGAAAATCGCGACCGTGGATCGGCATGAAGGAGACGTGCGCGTTCTCGCCGAGCAGGTAGAGGTCCTTGCAGACGATCCTCGTGTCGAGGTCGGTCTCGGCCCCGATCGGAGCTCCACCGTCGACCAGCGCCCAGATCGACACCCGAGCGACGTCCATGACGACCGCCGCGGCCTCGGTGATCGCCTGGAAGGCGTCGTGGATGTTGCTCTTGTCACGTCGCGCGAGCTCGAGCAGCACGCGCTCACGAAGCGTGACGGCGGGCATCTCCATTTCTTCGCATTCCAGGAAATCTCCAGCTCGTCGGCATCGACGGTCCGAACGATGGCAAGTTGCGGCTTGTAGGCGAGGTGGTCAATGCGACTCGGCACGCAACGAGCCGGCGCCCGATGCCGGCGTCACGAGGGCGCGGGCTCGCGCGCGACGAGAACCGAGGCGAGCGAGTTGCGGATGACCTTCTCCGCGACGCTGCCGAGCACCAGACGCACCAGGCCCCTACGTCCGCGGCTGCCCGTGATGATCATCTCGACCTCGAGCTCCTTGGCGCGCTCAAGGATGACGTCGGCGGGGTCCCCCTCGCGCTGCTCGAAGCTCGCAAAGCCGTGCTCCTTCGCCAGGCTCTCGAGGGTGCTCAGCCCGAGCGCCTCGAGCTGCTCGACGGCAGCCGCGGCGGGCGGTGTCCACGTATTGCCGAGGGGCATGAGCGCCGACGGCAACATCGAGGACGGCGGCTTCATGACGTGCAGAAGCGTGACGTGGATGCCGGAACTGCGCGCGATCGCCCCGGCGATCCGGAGCGCCGGCAGCGCCCCCTCGCTGAAATCAGTCGCGACGAGGATCTTCTTCGTCGGCCCGCCATCGCGCGCGACGAGGACCGAGGTGTGGGCGTAGCGAACCACTCGCTCGGCGACGTGGCCGAGCACGATCTGCGCTCCTTCGCGCGGCTTCCCTCCAACCGCGATGAGAGACGCGCGATTCGCCTCGGCGATGCGAACGATCTCCTCGTCCGGCGCCCCGCTCTCCACGGTGACACGAGCGTCGCCGGCGGACGCCCCGAGCACGTCGGTCACCTGATTGGTCACGAGCTCGGCAGCGCGTGCGATCAAGTCCGGGCCGAACAGGAGGTCGTTCTCTGCCGAAGTCGGCATCAGCGGATGCTGGCGGAAGACATCCGGCACGACATGGCAGACGATGAGCGGAACGCCGAGCGCCGCCGCATGATCCCCGCCGCGCTCGATCGCGGGACGCGAGGCATCGCTCAGGTCGGTCGCGACGACGACGGGGCCCACGGGATCCACTGTCGTGAACCTTGGTCTCGGTCGCGCCCCGTTCAAGCGTCGTGTGCGCGTTTTCGAAGGGAGAAACTGGTGAGCTCGATGCCGCCGGAAGCCCAGCCGGTACGGGCGCGGAGCCCAGCCTGGGGGCGACGGTCTGCTTCTCGCATCTCCGCGACGCCGAATCGGGTGACCGCGATGGTGACCTCGAGTCAGAGAAGACGCCGCCCTCGCAGCCCGGGCGGGAAGCGGAGCTCGCGGGACCGCGAGCTCACCGCGGCTCGATCGACGACGAGCTGGCTCGCCTGGGTCGACGGATACTGGCGCTCGGACGGCGTCTGGGTGAGCGGGCACTACCGTCAAACGTCCGGATCGCTCCCGCCTCCGTCGGCGTTGGAGGACTGAGGCTCGTCGAGCTCGCGCCTCCGGCACTCCGCGACGGCGAGCGCCTGGAAGCGGGCGAGCTCGGCGGAGCGACTCACGCGATAGCCAGCGTGCTCTTCGGGGAGGAAGAGCGCTGCCGGGAACCGCGTGACCTCCGAAGCGCAGAATGCGCGGGCCTCCGCGAGCGAGCGCGACACCACCCATTCGCCGTTACGGACCACGGGCTCGAGCAGCGGCTCCCAGTCGGGGCCCGGCAGAGGCTCGTCCCGCAGGACGATCACGTCCTCCACCGATGTGCGATCGGCGCCCTCCGTCCGGCGGTGGACCTGCTTCGGAAGCACCAGCGTCTCCTTGCTCGTGCTCAGCTTCAGACGCGGTCGGCCGTCGTACGCGACGAGCTTGTAGACCATGTCGAGAACGGGCGCGTCCGCCGACATCCCGACGCGCGTGCCGACGCCGAAGCCGTCGATCGGTGCCCCCGCTCGGACGAGGGTGTCGATCGCGTATTCGTCGAGGCCGCCGCTCGCAACGATCGCGACGTCACGTAGACCGGCGCGATCGAGCATCGCTCGGGCGGCACGGCTCAACGCATCGAGGTCCCCGCTGTCGAGGCGGATCGCGTCGAGACGGCGTCCGGACTCGTGGACCTCGCGCGCGACCTGGATCGCATGCTCGACGCCCTGGATCGTGTCGTACGTGTCGACCAGCAGCGTGAACGGCCCCGCCGCGGTCCTGGCGCAGGCACGGAACGCCTCGAGCTCGCTGTCGAAGGCCTCGACGAACGAGTGCGCGACCGTCCCATTCGCCGGGATCGCGAGGGTGTGCGAGGCGAGGACGTTGCTCGTCGCCGAGAAGCCCGCGATGAAGGACGCGCGCGCGACCGCCAGCCCGGCTCCGATCCCCGGCGTGCGCCGGAGGCCGAACTCCACGACGTCGCGGCGGCGCGCTGCGGCGACGCACCGAACCGCCTTGCTCGCGACCAGCGTCGGGTAGTGAATCGCGTTCAAGAGCGTGGTCTCGACGAGCTGCGCCTCGATCATCGGTGCATCGACCTCGAGCACGGGCTCGTCCGGGAAGAAGACGCGTCCCTCGCGCATTGCCCAGACGTCGCCCGTGAAACGAACGTCGCGCATGAGGCGCGCGAGCTCCGGAGCGACGCTTCCGGTGCCAGCGACCGCAGAGGCGGCCTCCTCGTCGAACTCGAGCGCAGTCAGGCGATCGAGCGCGACGTCGAGACCGGCGAAGACGAGACACGACCGCGTGGGTGGCAGCTTGCGTACGAAGAGGCTGAACGTGGCCCGCGCGTTCATGTCGAGCGCGAGGTAGCTCGCGGCCATCGTCAGCTCGTAGAGATCGGTCGCGAGCGCGATCGTGCTCGGCCGGTACGACGCCATTCGTGACGACGACGCAAGATCGGCGCCTACGTGACTCGACGTCGACCTCGACCTCAGCGTGCGGCTTCGTTCCAGACGACCGGACGCTCCGCCGCGAGGCTTCGGATCGTGTCGGCGAGGAGGGGCGCGATCGACACCGTCGTCCGCTCGAAGGCAGCTCCCGTGCGCTCCGGGACGCTATCGGTAGTGATGAGCCGCGCGATGCGTGCATGCGAGAGCACGTCGAGAGCAGCGCCGGGGAGAAGCGCGTGTGTAGCCACGACCGTGACCTCGTGCTTGGCTCCACGTGCCCCGAGCGCGGCGACTGCGGCCTCGATCGTGCGGCCGGTCGACACGAGGTCGTCGACCACGATGCACGACCTCCCGTTCACGTCCCCGACGACGTCGTGCACCTCGACCTCGCGGCCGCTCACGCGCGTCTTGTGCACGATCGCGACCGGTCGCTGGAGCAGCCGGCCATACTCGCGAGCGAGCTTCGCGCCGCCGAGGTCGGGCGAGACGATCACCGTGTCTGCGCGCACGTGGGCGCGGGCGGCCTCGGCGAGGAGCGGGACTGCGGACAGATGCTCGACGGGCATCGGAAAGAAGCCCTCCACCGACGCCGAGTGGAGGTCGACCGCGACGAGCCTGGCGAAGCGGCCGCACGATACGAGGTCCGCCGCGACGCGCGCGCCGAGCGGCCCTCCCGTACGTGTCCGGCGCTCCTGCCTCGCGAAGCCGAAGTACGGCACCACGGCGGTGATGCGCGCTGCCCCCGCACGATGAAGCGCGTCCGCGAGGAGCGCGAGCTCTAGCGAGTGCTCACCGACCGGCGGTACCGTCGGCTGCACGACGTAGACGTCGTGGCCTCGCAAGGCCACGTCGACCGAGACGTCGATCTCTCCATCGGGGAAGCGCTCGATCCTTGAGACGGCAGGCGCCTCGCCGAGCGCGGCGGCCACCGAGCTCGCCAGCACGGGGTGCGCGGTGCCCGCCACCACGACCGGCCCGGAAGCGGCGCGGCGGTTCGTGTCTTCGCCGGTCATGCCCCCTCACCGCTCCGGCCAGGTCGAGATCGGCTCGCCCGCGTCGCTCAGCTCGCGGTAGCGACGGAGCAACGCGTGCGCCGCCGCTTCACGAGGCACCTCCGCAGCGAGCGCCTCGTACAAGCGCCTCTGCCACACCGCGCCCGTCACGCCACGACGGATGCGCTCCGCCACGATCCCGAGCCAGGCGTCGACCTCGTCCTCCGCGACGCCGGACGAGAGGAGCCCCGCGCGCGCGAGCGGAAGCAGTTGCGGAGCGAGCTCCATCGGTGAGCACATACGCGGAGACGGCGCGCGCTCGGTCGGCCAGAGCAGGTCGGCTGCGAGCCCGAAACGCGCGGCGTCGTAGAAGCTTCGCCGTGCCTGCCCGAACGTCATCCTGGTAACGAGCGCATCGGCATGCTCGGACAGCGCGACGGTCAACCCGATCGCGAGCGCGGCGTTGGCCACCATGTCCCGGATCGTCGGCCCTGCCGGGAGTGCGCGCATCTCGATCCTGAGATGACCGCCGATCGCATGATCGTAGACGGCGCGATTCCATCGCCACACAGTGCCGTGATGGAGGCGAAGCTCCCGGAGCGGTGGGACTCCGCCGCCTAGCGCCACCACCTCCGGGTCTTCGTCCTCACTGCATTGCGGGAGCAGCGGCGGATGCAGAGCAACGGACTCGGCGAAGAGCTCGCTCGCGCTCGATCGCACCCAGCCGTGACCGAACGACACTCGCGATGGTCGCCAGTCGCCCTCGTGCGTGGAGCATCGATCCTCGACCGCCTGCCGGAAGAGCGCGACCCGCGTCTCGTCCCACAGCCTCCGCCCGAGGAAGATCGGCGAGTTGGCCGACACCGCGAGCACGAACGCCGTCGCGATCTGCGCGGCGTTGAAGGTCCTCGCGAACTGCTCCGGCAAGACACGGAGGTGGACCTGGAACGAGGTGTTGGCGCCCTCGAACGTGACGTCGTCGGTCGTCACGTCGATGACGTCCGTCCCTTCGATCCGCACGGTGGCGGGCTCGCCCCGGAACCGCCGTATCCCCGCCGAGAGCGCGCGGTACCGACAGCTGTTGGTGAGCGACGACGAGCGGAGGTCGTCGAAGGTCAACGTGGGCAGGACGCCGATCATCACGAGGTCCGCCCCGTGGTCCCGCGCTGCAGCGCGCGTGATCGCAAGCGTGCCCGCGAGCTCCGCGGCCATGGCATCGAACGGACGTCCCGCGAGCGGGAACGGCGACGTGTTGATCTCGATGTTGTACCGATTGATCTCCAGGGTCACCCGATCGTCGAGCGCCGCAGCGAGGACGGCGCGGTTCACCGGCGCGGGATGGCCGTCCTCGCCGACGAGATGGAGCTCGAGTTCGGCACCAACGGTCGTGGGACCGACGCCGAAGCCGGGACGGCGCAGCATGTGCTCGAGCGCCGCGATCGAGCGACCGAGCTTCTCGGAGAAGCGCTCGTAGTCGTCGTCGTCGAATTGGTCTCGTTCGATCTCGAAGCCCATCGCTCGTCTCCCCGTTGCTCAGGTCGACCACGGCGGGGTACAGGCGACCTCGCGAACCACGAAGAATCCGTCTTCGCCCTGCCCCTGGTAGCGCGGCATCAGGAGCAGCCCTGTTTCCGGCGCACGCACCGGACCACGCCGATCACGGGCGATGATTTGTTCCGCCTCGATCGGGTCGAAGCCCGCGAAGCCCTCGAGCATCTCGAACTCGTCGCCGACCTTGACGACATGGCGATGCCGGACCTCCACGACGAGAGGTCGACTGCCTGGCGACGGACGGATCGCGGCGAGCTGAGCGTCCTCGGCAGGGACGTGGGCTGCGTCGAGCGCTCCGACGGCGACGAGGAGCATCCAGACGGCCCCGATGTGCCGCTGGACCGCACGAGGGTCCTCGTGCTGCCCCGCCTCGAAGGAGATGCCGACATGACCGCGAGCGGAGGCCCAGGTCAACATGGACGCGCCCACGACCTTCTCGAGCCCGAGCACCACGTTGACGGACAACGCACAAGCGAGGCGGCGGTTCGCGCTCGTATCGGAGAAGCACACGAAGGGCTCCGTCGGGCCGGACGTCGTGTGGAGGTCGAGGAAGACGAGCCGCGAGGGCTCACGCTCGAGCGCGAGGATCTCGCGGTGGAGCTCACGCTGCTCGTGATCTTCCGTGGTGAGCGCATCCTCCGGAGCGGCGTGGAGACGTGTGAGCTCGGGCTCGTGCCAGCCGCGGTTCAGATCCCGTGACACGAACCGGACACCATGCTCGAGCGCACGGCGGTTGCCCGTGAACGCGATGACCTTGCCCCGGAGCACGCTACGGCGAGCGGCGAGATCGGCGAGGACGGCGCGCGCAGCGAGCATCCCCGCCGGCTCGTTGCCGTGGATGCCCCCCGTGATCACGACCGTTGGCCCCTCGGCGGCGCCCGCGACGACTCCGAGGCAACGCGGAGCACTTGCGCGACGCGACTCGACCGGGCCAAAAGCTCCGCCCGAGGCTCCGTGTGGACCTCCGCTCATGCTTCGAGGCGAGCATGCAGCGTGCCCGCGACGGATCGACATCCGCTTCGCTGACCGCGAGCGCCGCGGGTGGTTGGGGCAACGACTGCGGGTGGTTGGGGTGCAACCCCAAGTTCGGGGTTCGCGGTCATGAGGCCATCAGAGTCACGCTCCTTGCCAGAGCTCGCGCAACGGAACCGGGAGCTGGCTCCCGACATCGTCGACCGCCTTTTCCGGAAGGACACGCTTGGCCGCCTTGAACACGGCGCGAACGATCGGCTCGGCGTCCGAGGGCTCGATCGCGAGATGCGCGCCGACCCTCCGGAGGAGCTCCTCGCGATCGAAGGTCTCGGACTCCTCCGCGCGGTGCAGCGAACATCGCTTGACGAGCCCACGCAGCGTGTCGGGCAGGCCGAGCGAGAGCTCGCGCGCCTCACCACCGCTCACGCGCGCGGCGAGCACGCACATCACGGCCGAGAACGCGTTCATGCTCGTGATCCCGGGTGGCAAGGACACGCTGCGCTCGATCTCTTCCTCGATCGCGAGGCGAGCGTCCCGACTGGAGAGCGTCACCTCCTCCGGCGGCGGCTCGAACCGCATCCCCGAGAGCCAGAGCTGCTGGAGACCGTGCGGGAGCTGATGGGCGACATCGTCGACGAGCTTGTCCGGCAGCTCGCTCCGCACTGCCTCGAAGACGACCTCGCATACCAGCTCGGCGTGCGCTGGTGTCACGTCGAGGTGTTCGGCGACGCGCGCCAGGAACTCGACGCGATCGAACCTCATCGTCGGCTTTCCGGTGCGGTGACGGACGCAGGTGGCGAACAAAGGCCGCATCGAGGCAGGGAGTGCCTCGACGACGTGGTGGACCTCTCCGGACGTGAGCCGATCCATGAGGGTGCACATCACGGCAGCGATCGCGTCCTCGGCGGCAAGGTCACGAGGCAGCTGCGCGTTCTTCGCGACGATGCCCCGGACGCGATCGGTGGCGGTTTGATCGGCGATGGATCGATCGAGATGCATGCCGCCGGGTGATGCATCCCGTATGCGCGATCGCAGCAAGCGCGAGCCGTCAGCCGCGACTCGTTTGTTCGTCCGGTATCGAAGTTGAAAGGACACCGGTCATGAGTCCCACATGGCTGGCTGGGGAGAAGCTGTTCCGAGATCGTCGCGATGCAGGTCGTGAGCTTGCCGCGCAGCTCCGCAAGTACCGCAACGCGAAACCGATCGTGCTCGGACTCCCGCGCGGTGGGGTCCCAGTCGCGTACGAGGTCGCCCGCGAGCTCGACGCTCCCATGGACGTCTGCGTGGTCCGCAAGATCGGCGCTCCCGACGAGCCGGAGCTCGGCATCGGTGCAGTCGCGGAGGACGGTGCGCTCTGGGTGAACCGCGAGGCAATGACGCTGGTCGGCGTCTCGAGCTCGAAGCTGCCGAAGCTCATCGAGGCACAGCGCGCGGAGGTCGAGGCTCGGGTGAAGCGCTTCCGAAAGGGCGCGCCGCCACTCGACGTGCACGACCGGCTCGTGCTCGTCGTCGATGACGGGATCGCGACGGGCGGCACCGTTCGAGCGGCCGTGGAGACGCTTCGCGCGCGTGGGGCCGGCCGGATCGTGGTCGCTGTCCCCGTCGGCGCCTCCGACTCCATCGACGAGATCGCCGCGGTCGCCGACGAGGTCGTGTGTCCGCACTCCGAGCGAGCCTTCTTCGCCGTGGGCCAGTGGTACGACGATTTCACCGCGACCACGGACGACGACGTCATCGAGCTGCTCGATCGCGCGAGCTCCGAGCGCAAGAAGCGCGAACGCAAGGGGCGCGAGCGAGCAGAGCTCACCTCGACCTCCCACCAGCGCAACGTTCAGATCCCCGTCGGAGATCGACGGCTCGAGGGGCAGCTCACGATCGCTGCACGGGGTGAGGCGAAGCCCACCGGGCTCGTGATCTTCGCGCACGGCAGCGGGAGCGGCCGGCACAGCCCGCGCAACCAGTTCGTCGCCGGCGAGCTCCAGCGGCAGGGTCTCGCGACGCTGCTCCTCGACCTCCTGACGCAAGAAGAGGAGGTCGTCGATGCGTTGACCGGACATCTTCGCTTCGACATCGGGCTCCTCGCATCGCGGCTCGTCGCGGCGACGGAGTGGGCGCGTCAGGATCGAGAGACCAGGGAGCTCGACATCGGCTACTTCGGCGCGAGCACGGGCGCCGCCGCAGCGCTCATCGGAGCCGCGGAGCGTCCGGAGCTGGTCCACGCGGTTGTCTCGAGAGGCGGCCGGCCGGATCTCGCCGAAGGCTGGCTCGGTCGCGTCAAGGCGCCGACGCTGCTGATCGTCGGTGGAGCGGACCGCGAGGTGGTGCGCCTGAACCGCGAAGCGTTCGCGGATCTGCAATGCACGAAGGAGCTCGAGATCGTCCCGCACGCGACCCACCTGTTCCCGGAGCCCGGGGCGCTCGAGCGCGTCGCCGAGCTGGCCGGAGGCTGGTTCAAGAGCCACCTCGGCGTGCGCGTACCGCGAGCCGCCCAGATTCGCACGTGACGATCTCCGTCCCGAACGGACGACAACATTCGTCGAGCGACCGCTGGAGCCACGCCGCGTCCGCCGGCGAGGCGTGCTCGAGTCGCATTCTCCGCAGGCGGAAGGGCGCCATCTGGAGATCGACGCAACCGCCGTCGAGGTCCCAGCGGAGGAAGTACGTCAGGACGAGGTCGTTCCGGAACTCCTCGTAGCCCGAGATGCCTTCGTAGTCGTTGATGAGGTCACCGCAGCCATAGAGGATCGGCCTCCCGCGATGGATCTCGATCGGTCGCGCATGATGCGACGAGTGACCGAACACGACGTCGACGCCGCGCTCGACGAGCGCGTGGGCGAACCGGACGTGCTCCTCTTCGACGTGGTAACCCCAGTTCGATCCCCAATGGAGCGACACGACCACGACATCGCCGCTCCGCTTCGAGCGCGCGACGCGCTCGGCGAGCTCGTCCGCTTTGGCGATGTCGAGGACGCGCAACAGCGCCACACCGGGGACGTCCGGCTTCGCCTGCCATGCGAGCGGAACGCCGCTCCCCGGCTCGGCAGCCGCGACGACGAGCACGCGACGTCCAGCGTCGACCTCGACGACCGCGGCCTCCGCCGCCTCTGCCTCCGTGCGGCCGGCGCCTGCGGTCCTGAGCCCTGCGGAGTGGAGCGTGGCGAGCGTCTCGACGAGCCCTTCGCGTCCCCAGTCGAGCACGTGGTTGTTCGCCAGGACGGCGACGTCGAGCCCAGCAGACGTCAGAGCCGGCACGTTCTCCGGGTGCATCCGGTAATGAATTCCCTTCGCCGGCCACGCAGCATCGCTGCGCGTCACGCTCGTCTCCAGGTTGACGATGCGGACGTCCACGGCTCTCAGCTCCGGGAGCGAATCGCCCCACGGGTAGTCGAACGCGACCGGCCTCGCGATCGGACCGTTCTCCCGCTCCGCCAGCTCGACGTAGCCCCGGGCGTCGCGGATGTACTCCTCGAAGAGCTCCGGGCTCGACGGATGGGGCAAGATCTGATCGACGCCGCGGCCGGTCATCACGTCGCCGGCGAGCATCAGCTCGAGGCCGCGAGGGGAGCGCGAACCAGATGCACGATGCATGGACCTCATTGGCGTCCGATGACGCATCGACGATGCCAGCCCCCGGAGCTCCGCTCGTGACGGCATGCGCGCTGCTTGTCGAAGGTCATGTCGTTCAACCTCACCTCGCCGAACTTCGAGCACGAGCGCGAGATACCGTCGCGGCACACATCCGACGGGGTCGACGTCTCGCCCGCACTCGAATGGTCCGATCCACCGAAGGGCACGAAGGGTTTCGCGCTCATCGTCGACGATCCCGATGCGCCCGATCCACGCGCGCCGAAGCGCACGTGGGTCCACTGGGTGCTCTACGACCTGCCCGCCGACGCCCGCGCGCTACCGGAGGGTGCGTCGAGGGACAGCTTCCCCATCGGCACGGTCGAGGGCGAGAACGACTGGAAGCAGATCGGCTGGCGAGGTCCGAGCCCGCCGGTCGGGAGGCATCGATACTTCTTCAAGCTCCACGCGCTCGACACGTCGCTCGAGGACCTCGGCGGAGGCGCCTCGAAGCATGACCTCGAGAACGCGATGATGGGCCACATCCTCGGCACCGCGACGCTGATGGGCACCTATCGCAAGAAGGGCTGAGGTCACGGCGAGGGTGGCAAGAGCAGCGAGACGCGACGCCTCATCAGCTCGCGCTCGGCGTCGCGGACGTCAGCACGATCTTGGGGCGAGCAATCGGTCAGCGACGCGTTTTCATTTTCCAGCGAGTTCCCTTGGATCAGGCGGTCAAGCGGTCGGGCGGTCCGGTACACCGTCGTCGCCTGCCGACGGGAGGAGGTGCGTGCTCCGGTCCTCGATGGGGCCGGCGCAGCGTGCGGGTGCCTTTGCATCCGAGATGCCAGGCAGACGGATGCAGGTTTTCCCGCGAAATTCGACGCCATCCGACACGTGCGCAGGGCATCCAGCCCATGTCCGGAGTGCGTGCACGCGTGCTCAGCCGCTGCTTCCCCACTGCGAAGCCGCGTGCGCATCACCGCGTCGTGGGCGCCGAGTTCCCCGTGCTTTGTCGGCCTCTTGGGCGATGGCTCGCTTCGCTGGCACGCCCGGCGCTGCCCGTGGTACGAGGCCCATGCGGCCATGTCTCATCCCCTCGTCGTCACCCTCGATCGCAAGAGCGCTCCGCGAACCCTCTTTTCCGGCGACCGCCTCGTGGAGGTGGACCTCCCTCCGGGAACACGCTGCATCTATCCGAGGCAGCCACTCGCTCCGCTGAAGGACGTCGAGGCCGCGATCCGCTACGCGATCAACCATCCCTACAACTCGGATCCGCTCCACGCGAAGCTCCGTCCGGGGATGAAGGTCGTCATCGGGATCGACGACATCTCGCTCCCCCTCCCGCCGATGCGCCGCCCCGACGTGCGCGAGCGCGTCCTCACCGTCGTCCTCCAGACGCTCGCCGATCACGGCGTCGAAGACGTCGAGATGATCATCGCGACGAGCTTCCACCGCCGCATGACGGGCGAGGAGATCCGGCACATCGTCGGCGACAAGATCTTCAACTCCTACTACCCGGAGCGCCTCTACAACCACGACGCCGAAGACCTCCGCAACATGGTGGAGCTCGGCACGACGGAAGAGGGAGAGATCGTCGAGCTGAATCGCAAGGTCGTCGAGGCCGACCTCGTCATCTACGTGAACTTGAACCTCGTCCCGATGGACGGCGGTCACAAGTCCGTGGCGGTCGGCTTCTGCGGGTACAAGAGCCTCCGCGCGCATCACAACCCGAAGACGATGCGCAAGTGCCACTCGTACATGGACCCGTCGAAGTCGGAGCTTGCGACGAGCGTCCAGCGGATGGGCAAGCTCGCGAACAAGAAGCTCAACGTCTTCACGATCGAGACGACGATCAACAACCGCATGTTCGATCGGCCGCTCGAGTTCCTTCACAAGAACGAGGACGATCTCTCCGCGATGGAGCGGGCGGCGCTGAAGGCGCTCACCGTCACGCTCTCGAAGGTGCCGCAGCCCGCGCGCCAGGCGATCTTCCAGAAGGTGCCCTCTCCGTACGGCGTCACCGGTGTCTTCGCCGGCGAGACCGAGGCCGCGCACAAGCACACGCTCGCGCGCTGCTATGAGCAGTACCTCGTGCCGATCAAGGGACAGGCGGACATCCTCGTCACCGGCGTCCCGTACGTCAGCCCGTACAACGTGAACTCGTTCCTCAACCCGCTCCTCGTGCAGGTGATGGTGAACGGGTACTTGTTCAACATGTACAAGGGCGTGCCGATGCTCAAGAAGGGCGGCACGATGATCGTCACGCACCCGTGCACCGATCAGTTCGACAAGGAGCACCACGCTCCGTACATCGAGTTCGTGCACAACCTGCTGCCCGAGACGCGCGATGCCCTCGAGCTGCACAAGCGCTACGAGGCGAAATTCGCCTCGAACCCGGCGTACATCCAGGCCTACCGCACCGGGCACGCGTACCACCCCGCGCACGCGTTCTTCATGTGGTACTGGGGCGAAGCTGGCCGCCAGCACACCGGCCGCGTGATCGTCGTCGGAGCCGACAACGAGTACATCCCGAAGCTCATGGGCTGGGAGACCGCGCGCTCGATGCCCGAGGCGCTCGAGATGGCGAAGGACACCGCGCCGCCGAACCCGGACATCGTCCTCTTGCACATGCCGCCGATCGTGATGGCCGAAGTCACGGCCTGATCGATCCGAGAGCGTCACGCTGAATCGCTCGCGCGCGCCGTCACTCGCGGCCGTCTCCGCGCAGGTCCGAGGCGCGCTCCCGCGCGCGTGGAGGTCGACGTCGCTCGCGTGGGCCGCGCTCGTCGCGATCGACCTCGTTGGCCGCGCGAGCTACCTCGCGCCGCGCCTCGCCACCGCTCGCGGCGCCCTCAACTACGCCGCCGCGAGCGCCGCGCTCTGGGTCGTCGTCCGCCTGCTCCAGCTCGCGTCGGGTCGGCCGCGCCTCGCGCTCTTCGCGCTCGTCGTGTCGCTGCCGATGGCGATCGAATGGGCGGTGTTCGCCTCCTACGGTCAGTTCGTCGCGCCGACGGACCTCGTCGCGTTCTTCGAGTCTCCGCACGTCGTCTTCCAGGCCGCGGGAGAGGGCGGCGATCGCTTCGGCTCCCTCGCGGTGTTCGTCCTCTCCACGGGAGCCGCATGGCTGCTCCCGCACGAGGTCCAGCCGCTCCGCTGGTGGCGCGCGGTCCTCGCGAGCCTCGTGTTGATCGCGACGGTCGCGGCCGGCGCGAGCTGGTGGCGCGCGTCACCGAGCCTCGGTCACTCGCAGCCCGCGTTCGCCTGCGCGCTCGCAGGGCTGATGCGGCAGGCGACGGTGAGAGCGAACGGCGGAGGCCGCATTGCCGTCCCTTCGGTCCCCATGCCGACCGACGGCGCGCCCTCCGCGCCGCTCCCCAACATCGTTCTCGTCCTCGGCGAATCCCTCGTCGCGAGCCACCTCTCGCTCTACGGCTACGATCGTCCGACGACACCGCGCCTCCAGGCGCTCGCCGATCGCGGCGAGCTCGTGACGTTCGTCGACGCCGCCGTCATGGGCCCGCACACGCGAACGAGCCTCCCGTACATCATGACCGGCCTCTCGGGTCCCGATCCGGGCGGCCGCGTGCTGCTCGCGCCGACGGTCACCCAGTACGCGAAGGCACGCGGCTACCACACCGCATTCATCAGCGCGCAGGAAGAGTCGTGGGGCGACCTCGACTCCTTGCTGCGCGAGGGCACCGATACGTTCCGCACCGGCATCGAGTTCGCGCCGCACGTCGACGTGCTCAAAGGCGCCGACGACCTCGTCGTGCTCGAGGAGGGAGTGCTCCCCGCGATCCGGTCGCTCGCCGAGCCGTTCTTCCTCGTCGTCCACATGGACGGCAGCCACATGCCCTACCGGCAGCACTCACCGCCGTCGCACAAGGTCTTCGCCGAAGACGGGGTCAACTCGATCGGCGCCTACGACAACACGATCCGCGTGACCGACGAGTTCGTCGCGCGCCTCTTCGACGCGCTGCGCGCGCGCGATCCCGAGGCATGGCTCTTCTTCACGAGCGATCACGGTCAGCCGCTCGGAGAGGGAGGCGCGTTCTTCAACCACGGCTACCAGACGAACGTGGTGAAGGATCCGCTGCTCGCCTTCCCTCCACCGTCAGGCAATCGCGCCATGTGGACCGCGCTCGCCGGCGCCCAGGTCTCCGCATGCGATCTCACACCGACGATCCTCCATCTCATGCAGACGGCGCCGCTCCCCGAGGCGCCGACCGACTGCGTCGATTGGCTCGCCGGGCCGCCGGGACCTCGGCATCGCGTGGTGAGCGCATACACGCCGACGTACGTCACCGAGCCGACGATGCTCCTCCTCCTGCCCGATGGCAGACGCGCGGTCTACGATCTCTCGCGAAACACGGTGACGCTCGACGACGGCGCCGTGCGGCCGATGTCCGAGCACCCGCTTCCGCCCGAGCTCGCGGCGAAGCTCGTGATCACGAACCGCTGACGCGCTTCGCGAGCCGCTCGTCCGAACGCGGTCGTGCGCGCGTGGAGGACAGACCGCGCCACCCTGCCCACGAGAGGATCTCGGCGTCGGCCTCCTTCGAGTCCTTCGTCGTCATGCCAGCCACTTCTCTCGCGTCCACGCCATCTCCCAGAAGGCGAGCTCCCACCGACTCGAGGTGATGAAGGCGTGCTCCGCCCGCCGCAGCGCAGGCTCCGGCAGCCCTTCACAGGCGGCGTCGGTCAGCTCTCGGCCCCAGGTCGCGAGCCGGGTGAACTCCTCCGAGGCGTACATGTCGATCCAGGCGCGATAGCGCTCATCCTCGGGCAGCCCGCGCTCGGCCAGCCGCAGGCCGATCTCGTTGTAGCCCCAGAGGCAGGGCAGCAACGCGCCAAGCAGCTCGGCGTAGTCACCGGTCGTCGCGGTGCGCAGCAGAAAATCAGTGTAGCCCTGGTTGGTCGGCACCTTCGTCTCGGCCAGCAGATCCGCCTCGGTGATACCGAACCCGGCCACGTACGAGCGGTGCAGATCCATCTCCGTGACCATGATTCCGCGCAGTAGCTCGGCGAAACGGGTCATCGCCTCCAGGTCGGGCGCCCGCATCACGGCAGCGCCGAACAGCCGGGCATAGTCAATCAAGTAGAGGTAGTCCTGGCGCAGCCAGATGCCGAACCGCCCCGCATCGAGCGTGCCGTCGCCGATGCCGCGCACGAACGGGTGCGCGTGCTGGGCCTCCCAGATCGCGTCGGCGACCTTCCGAAAACGGATCGAGGCAGGCGTCGTGCTGGTCTTGGACATGGCTGCGTACGATAGTCGTGATCGCCTCTGAAAGCGGCGGCTCGTTCGAATCGACGACGGTCGAGCTCTGCAGTCGACTCGGACGCCGAGCGACCCGATCGCGAGCACACGCGTAGGCGCCCCCCGAACGTGTCTACCCGGTCGCCGATCCGAACGTCGCACGGCGTCTCGGGCTCTCTCCGGCCTGACTCGGCTCTCGCCGGTGGCTCGCTCAGGCGTAGTCCGCTATCGAGCGGAATCCTGATCAACGGCGCCATTGGACTCCGTGCACGTGTGGCGAGGGCGAGGAACCATGTCGATCGGATGACGAGCTCGGCGGACGAGCCCACCGTTCGGAGAGCTCGCTGGAAAAAGAGAACCTCGCAACGCGCAAGCGATCGCGGACGCGCGGCGAGGCCTCCGACGAAGCCCCACGATTTCCGTTCGATTCGACGTCGGTGCGGGATCACGCAGATTTCTCCACGCGTCATCAACGAAATTCGGGTTGCCTCCCGTCGCGCACCGAACAATGGATCGGTCACCTCGCTCGGCTGCCACTGTCCTGCCGATCTCGGCGGACGACGCTCACCGGCGACGCACCGACAACACAACGGCTTCGTGGAGGCATCCAGATGAACCCCTTCGAAAACAGGGATTGGTTCGAGGGCGAACTGTTCGACGGACTCAGTCTCGACAGCTTCAACCTAGGCAATCGCGAATTCCACAAATGCGTCTTTCGTAACTGCAAATTTCCAGAAACGCGATGGTCACGCACTCGTCTCGACGAGTGCGTGTTCGAGGGCTGCGATCTGACGCGCGCCGACCCGACGACGCTCTCGCTACGCGACGTGGCATTCAAATCCTGCAAGCTGATGGGGATCGACTTCTCCAACGTCGGCTCGCATCCGCATGTCAGCTTCGAGGACTGCAACCTCCGGTACGTGTCGTTCGTCTCGGTCGGATTGCGAAAGACGCCCTTCAAACGATGCGTCATCACCGAGGCAAACTTCTTCGAAGCGGACCTGGCCGAGGCCAATTTCGACGCCTGCCAGTTCGCTGACACGCGGTTCGAAGGCTGCGATCTCCGCAAAGCGCGCTTCCGCGCGGCCCAGGGGCTGTTCATCGATCCCTCGAGGAACCGCGTGAAGGACACGCGCGTCCCCCTCGAGACGGCGATCCTCCTGGCGACCTCGCTCGGCATGCGTGTTCTCGGCTTCACCGCCCCGGCGGAAGACGAGACGCCGGGCTGACGCCGCTCGCCCAGGCCGTCGTCGGTGCTCGCAGCGAAGCGTCGAAAAGCGATTCAGCCGTCGTCGTCGAGCGCCCGCAAGCAGTGCTGCAGCGCTTGCTGCATCGTACGCATCGTACAGCGGCCGCGGCTTCAACGAGCTGACGCTCAACAAGGAGAACCGCCCGCACAATCCGATGATCAACGCGGGCGCGATCGCGACGAGCTCGCTCATCCGTCGCGGCGCGAGCGTCGCCGACCGCTTCGATCACGTCATGGAGCAATGGCGCCTGCTCGCGGGTGGACAGAAGGCGGGCTTCTCCAACGCGGTCTACCTCTCGGAGAGAGACAAGGGCGATCGCAACTACGCGCTCGGCTACTTCATGAAGGAGAAGCGCGTCTTCCCCGAGGGCACCGATCTGCTCCAGACGCTGGAGTTCTACTTCCAGTGCTGCTCGATCGAGACGTCGTGCGACCGGATGGCCGCCATCGCGGCGACCCTCGCCAACGGCGGCGTCTGCCCGATGACGGGCGAGCGCGTGCTTCGCTTCAGCACCGTGAGAAACTGCCTCTCGCTGATGTACTCGTGCGGAATGTACGACTTCTCCGGGGAGTTCGCGTTCACGATCGGGCTGCCGGCGAAGAGCGGGGTCTCGGGCGGCCTCATGGTCGTCGTCCCGAACGTACTTGGCCTTTGCACCTGGTCGCCGCGCCTCGATCCGCTCGGCAACAGCGTCCGCGGCATCGCCTTCTGCGAGGAGCTCGTCGGTCGCTTCAACTTCCACAACTACGACAACCTCGTCGGCTCCCTCGACTCGAAGCGAGACCCGCGCCGTCGAATGCTGCTCGGCTGACGCCGCGACACAGAGCGCTCGTCTCGAGGACGACCGTCAGTCACCGTCGCTCACAGATCATGGATCGGCGGTCCGGCAGCATTCACGGAATGCCGTTTCGGGCAGCACCGCCAAGCCCTCATCATATCCAGAACCTACAGCGGCAAGCGGCGCGGCACGGCTTGTGCTCGCGTGTGGGCATGATGCGCTGGTTCTTTGGGGTGGCGAGCTCGATGATGGCTCTCGCGATCGGCGCGGGCTGTCAGGGGACGAGCGTGGACGATGTAGAGTCCAGCGAGGCGGCCAACACCGAGGGGCGGCCCCTCACGGTAATCGCCGCTCGCGAATGGGGCCGCTGCTGGTTCGACGCCGTCAGCACCGGAGCGCAGCTCTCGTGCACCTCGACACCGCGTGGAGAGGACCCGCTCGGCGCGAAGCTCGAAGTGACGTCGGTCGGATATGGCGCCCCGGACCCGTCGCAGGTCGTCACCTTCAGCAAGGACCTCGACATCGAGGCTGGCGGCACCGTCGTCCTCGGCACGTTCCCTCGAACGAGCTTCCCGGTCATGGTGATGATGCACGTGACGTTCACCCGCGAGGCGTCGGAGGCCATCGGCAACCACCGCGGGGTCGACCTATGGCTCGAGCCCAAGGTCGATCGACCGGAAGATCTTTCATCGAGCCGCCCGGCGGTCATCAAGCAGCCGTTCGATCTCTGGCCAGTGGCGTTCATCGATGGGGTCTCGAGCGGTCGCGGCGCGTTCTCGGTCGCGTCGGAGTACACGTTGCCGCTCGGCTCGCTCGAAGGCTTCCTCGACGAGCGCGAGATGCCTATCAGGCAGTGGTTCACGGGCGTGCAGCAGAAGGGAAAGGTCCGCTACTTCGCTGCACCGACGTCGGGCGCGATCCCGCTCGAGCTCAATGTCCACAACATCGCCAAGCCTGCGTCGATCGAACGCCCCGGCTACTACACGGTCACGGCCGACGGATTGCGCGTCGCGACCTCCGAAGAGAGCGCGCGTGACTTCCCACCATCCGCCGACGGCGACGATGCGGAGCCCACGCCGAACAACCCGGGATCCACGCCGGACGCTTCGTCGCCCAGCCCGCCCGCGCCGCCGGCCGACACGGATCCGTCGTGCGGTGGAGATGGGCAGGTCCGGTGCAACAACACGCGCTGCGATGACGGCACGCGATGGGACACGACCACGCAAAAGTGCGTGGCATGCGGAGCAAACGGACAGACGTACTGCTTCGACAGTCCGAACAACAGCAGCGGCAACTGGAAGTGCGATGACGGCACGCGATGGGACGCGACCACGCAAAAGTGCGTGACGTGCGGAGCAAGCGGACAGACCTATTGCGTCGACAGCCCGAACAACATCAGCGGCAACTGGAAGTGCGATGGCGGCACGCGATGGGACGCGACCACGCAAAAGTGCGTGACGTGCGGAGCAAGCGGACAGACCTATTGCGTCGACAGCCCGAACAACATCAGCGGCAACCGCATCTGCAACCCCGGGCTCCGCTACGACTCGAGCACGGGCAGCTGCATCCAGTAGAGCGCGCTCGATCGCGTCAAAGCCGACGCCCGCAGGGGCGGCTATGCGCCCGGGCAGAGCCCGGGTGAGGAGCCGCTCATCCGGTCGCGGTCGTGCGCGCGTTGTAGCGCGCGAGGAGCGAGGTGAGCTCTCGCTCGCTGACGAAGACATCGTCGACCTCGTCGCTCTCGAGGAGCATCTCATAGAGGGCGCCCGCGTCCTGCATCGGGAGCTCGGCACCGAGCGCGCCGCCGCCCGTGGCGAGCGCGATGTGCTCCTCACGCACGAGCCATGCGAGGAAGGCCCTTCCGTCGTCGTCGCCCTGCTTCCGTCGCGTCGCCTCGACCTCCACCTCGTAGTCGGCCAGATACGCGACAGCCGCTTCGCGATGCGCTGCCGGACTCGCTTCGATGTCGCGTCCGAGGTCCGCATCGAACAAGGTGCACTTGAGTGATGCGGCGAGGGCGTGGAATGCCCAGGTGAGCAACGCAGCACTCGGCCCATGGGCCCTTCCCGTCACGCGCAGGCCTTGCCCGGCGAAGTCGAGCAGGAACGCGGCGGAGGCGGCGTCACTCGGCGAAAGCCCGAGCGTGAGCCGTAGCTCTTGCCCGTGCATCGTGCCTCGAGGCTCGGTGGCGCCCGCATGGACCTTCGCGCGCAGCGCAAGCACCTGCGTGAACTTCGCAGGAAGGAGGAGGCCGCTCGCGGTCGTCTGCTTGAGGGTGAGGTCGTTCGACATGGGCTCGCAGGGAGGAACGCGTTCTTTACATCAAGCTGGCGAACGACGCGATGAGAGCGAGGTCCGTCCCGGAGCCGCGGACCGGTCACGCGACCGCGGCGAGCGCCGGCTGCATGAAACGCCCCTCGAGCGCATCGAGGAGCGCGAGCGCGCGATTCGCCGGGGGGATCCCGGCGACGTCTTCGAGCTCGCGCCCCGGTTCGCGCCCAAGCGCCGACCGTAGATCCGCGAGCGCCTCTGCCCGGGCGCTCGCAACCGTCATGCGGTCTTCGACCGAGAGCTGAGGCTCCAGCCAGGCCGCGACGTCCCATGCAAGACCGGCGTGGCGGGTCTCGTCCTCCGCGATACCCCGCATCATCGCTGCGATCGACGAATCGCTCGCGGCCAGGGCCTGGTGGTGAGCGACCAGCGCGCCGTACGTCTCGCGCACGCAGCCCTCGACGGCGTTCTCGAGCGCGATCTCGAGCATCGTCCGCCTCGCGACCGGCTCGATCACGGGAGCCACCGGATGTCCGCCGCGTCGCCTTGCAGCCTTCGCGGTCATCCTCGCATGCCTGATCTCGTCGTCACGACTCGCGAGGGCGCTCTCGACCAGCGCGTGCGGCGCTCCGAGCATGGACAGCTCGCTCGCCAATCGCTCGAACGCGACGACACTCGCGGCCTCGAGGTGGGCAGCATCGGTGAAGAAGCGACCGACAGGGTCGATGCACTCCTCACGAGCGCGCGCACGCGTCGACGCGAGCCCTTCGGGTCTCCGTCCGATGGCGCAGTTCGGGTCCCCCTCCTGCACGAGCTTCGTCTGCGTGACGGTCACCTCTCCCGTGCCGGTCACGTCGAGCATGTGCTCCTCGATCTTGGCTCCCTCACCGCAGGCGTGTCCCGATTGCACACGGAGCAACCATCCGGTCGGTGTCCGCTTCGCGTTGGCGCTGCCGTCGCAGACGAAGCGATACTCGCCCGTAGCCGTGGCGAGGAACGCGGCGTCCTTGCCGTTCTCGACCACCTTCACGAAGTCACGGAGGGCGTCGATCGATGTGACAATCCCGATCGCGTCCTGCGCCGTCCACACCAGGTAGCGATGGCGCGGCGGCTCCATGCCGTAGGAGAACGCCCGCCAGCCCGCAGCGGAGCGCAGCGCGGCAAGGTCCTGCTTACACTTCGTCGTTCGCGGGCCGAACGCGCAAGGAGTTCCTTGGCTCGCAACCACGACAGGGCTGCTGCTGCCATCGAGCTCGTACTCGTCGCGCAGCTCCATGTAGTCGACCGCGCCATCCGCGGGGGCGCTGCCGTCGGAGCGCGTGACGCCCTCGAGAAGCCGGTGCTCCTGGCCCGTGCACACGTCGACATCGCGATCGAAGCCCCCGGACGAGCGGCTCGCCCCTGAAGTCCCCTGCGCCCCTGACATCCCGTTCGGGGCTTCGGAGCCGCTCCCCGTCGGCGACGTGCTCGCCCCCTCCACGCTCCCGAGCGGAGCAGCGCTCCCTCCGCACCCAGCCGCAATGGCAGCACCGGCGATCGCTGGCAGGAGAGCCGCAAGACGAATCTGATGGCGCATGGCGCGTCCGCACGTGCAACGCGTGTTCCCAGCGGAGGTTCGCGAAGAATACAGCTCAGCTCGCGAGACCTCTGCCGCGCATCGGCTCGCTGACGAGGTAGATCGCGAGCTGGAGAACGGTGGCCCGTGAGAAAACGGCGGTCTAACGAGCCCGCGGTTGGATCGCGTGGCGCTGGGAGAGAGACAGCTCCGCCCAGTCTTCGGCCGGGTAGACGATGTCCCGATCGTCGGCGTCGACGCGGACCGCCACCGTCGCCCCGTCCACGATCCTGGCGAGCCCGAGCTCGAAGACGTACCAGCGCGCCGTCACCGCGCGACCGTCCACGAGGAGCTCGAGAATGACCTCGGGGCCATGGCGCCCGCCGTATCGGAGCGCACCCGAGCTTTGCTTCGTCGAGAGCACGGTCGCCGACGCTCGGCGAGCGCGGGAGAGTCGCGCCTTCCTCTCGCGTTCCATCGCTTCGCCTCGCCGCGCCGCGTAGACGACGAACGCGACCAACGCGACCAACGCGGCGATCGTCCAAACGGGTCCCGAGAGTGACATCTTCCCTTCTCCTCCTTCCTCCCGGCGCACGGTGCTGCGGGCGCGCGGGCAGGACGAGGTTCGCACCGCACGCCGCATGCCACGACGCCCTAGCTGAAATGCCCGAGCAAATCAGTTCCGGCGTGCGGCTCGCACCGGCTCGGGGGCGTGCGTGCACGGGTCCGCGCCGTGCGCGCACGCCCGGCGCATCGAGGGCCCGCTCGAACGAGTCGCCGTGCGCTCGCCGTCTCATCCAAGAGCAGGCTTCACTGTTCCGACTTGTCAGTCGACCGCCCTGACGCCGTGATCGCGCGCTTGCACGCCCGGGTGGTGGGACGACGACGGGCTGCTCTTCGCCGCCATCGTGAGCACGCCAACCGAACACAGTGCGAGAAAGCAGATGATGAACGCAAGCCGACGGCCCGAGCGGTCGGGAATGGCTTGTAGGAGCACGTCAGGGCTCGTGTGACCGAGCACGTCGAGACTCGTGTGACCGAGCACCGGGCGGACGGATGGGTCCGGCGCCGATGGCTGCATCGGCGCCTCGGACGGCCTCGGTGCATCGAAGACCGCGAGCACGTTCCGACTCGATTCGCTCCGCCCGGGTGCAGGTCGGAGACCGCTCCCCGAATCGCTCGCATCCTCGAGGTCGAGGCAGACCTCGGCGCTGACGAGCGCGGAGCGGAGGGATGGCTCGGGCGCCGGTGGCTGCATCGGCGCGTCGGACGGCCTCGGTGCATCGGTGACCGCGGGCACGCTCCGACTCGGTTCGGTCCGCTCGGGAATCCGTGCCTCGGACGGCCTCGGCGCATCGGTGACCGCGGGCACGTTCCGACTCGGTTCGGTCCGCTCGGGAATCGGTGCCTCGGACGGCCTCGGCGCATCGGTGACCGCGGGCACGTTCCGACTCGATTCGGTCCGCTCGGGAATCGGTGCCTCGGACGGCCTCGGTGCATCGGTGACCGCGGGCACGCTCCGACTAGATTCGGTCCGCTCGGGAATCGGCGGCCCCGGCGCTTCGGTCCGCTCGGGAGCGGCTCGTAGACCGCTCGCCGAATCGCTCGCATCCTCGAGGTGGCCGCTATCGAGCACGGCGATGGGCTTCCGAAGCACCACCGAGGGCGCCAGTGAAGGCCTCTTCGCGGCGACCATCGCGATCACCTGGCGACGCTCGGAATCCGGAATCCTCGTCGTAGGGAGCTCGTCGGGAGATCCCTTTCCGTCGCGCATCGCGATCACCTGACGACGCGCGGCGCTCGGAATCCTCGTGGTGGGGAGTTCTTCCAGAATTGCATCGTCAGGATGGCGAACGATCTTGCTCATGGCGATCCCTTCAGCGCCCGTGGTCGAACGCAGGTTTGGAGCGACGGTCGTTGTCGACGAGTGCCGCGCGAGGCCGGACGCCACCTTGGAGCTCACGCATCCCTGCGTCAGTAGCTGCCCGGACGGTGCGAACTGGCGATGCGGAGTGCGCTGGGCGCGGTGGCCACGTTGGAGCCGCTCACAGAGCCTCCAGCGTGGGGTCGATTGCGACCACGGCGCGGGGCTGCAAGAGCACTGCCGTACGCTCGATGGAATGCGCCTCGGGTCGTAGCACTCGACGACGACCGGCCATCGAAGGCGCGCTGCAGCGTCGGGGCGAGCTGAACGCATCCCAAGCGCGCCCCACAGTCGGTAGAGCGTGCGTGGCCGAATTGGACAACCGGGGTGAGCTGTCTCGCACTGCGACCTCGCGAGCAGCTACTCCGTCACGCGGGCGTTTGTCGCCGACCTCGCATGCGTCCTGGCTCGTCACGCGTCGAGAAGACTGTAGGCACATGGAGCGTAGAGAGGGGCTCCGCGGTCGATGTCGAACGAGCCGAGCGAGAGTGTTTCGCGTGTCCTCGCGTGCCCCGCAGCCACGGCAATCCTCGCCATGAACGCCGTCGCGTGGATCACACCCGCCTCGGTCCTCCCGAGCTCCGTTCAGCAGACGACGTCCGCTCGGCAGCGCGATGCTCGAGGCCGCTTCCTCGCGAGCCCTCGGCGCCCAGCCGGCGCGCACACGACAGGGCGGCTCGTCCCCCACGGCCGGATGACGAGCGCGCGTCTGCGCAGAGAACGCGTCAGCGCGAGAAGGCTACAGAGAGCACGGTGTACGCATCGAACCTTCGAAAGAGAACGGCACATCGCCGGCCGCATTGACTCGCGGAGGCAGGCCCGATGCTCTGCGACCATGGCCCAAGTCGTCTCGCGAGCTGTTCGCGCACTGGTCACTTCGACGTTCAGCGCCGGATTGATCGCGGCGCGTGGCTCGGAATCCAGCTCGTGGTTCAGCGACCTCGACCCCTTCACCGAGACGCCGCCGCCCTAGAGCCTTCGTAACCACGCATTGCGCTCGAGGGGCTCGGCCTCGTCGCTCCCCAAGGTCCACTCGACCTCGCCATTTCTCAATTGCAGCAGATCGTCCGTTCGTCTTCGAAGGAGATCGTGCCAATCGGCGTCGACGGGGTTGCCGGCGTGCAGCCCCCCGTCACCTTCGACTTGTAGGCCTTCAGCTTGGTGATGCTCCCGTTCGCGGCGCATGCGCTCGTGATCGTGATGGCGGCGCTGCCCTGGCAGACGGGGTGAGTCCACAGCTCGAGCTCGACGTCACATGGGGTAGAGTCGCAAGAACAGCCCGTACACGCTCGCTGGTCCTTCACGAACGTGCCGCTAAGCCGCTGCTTGGTGAACGCCGCCGCCGGGCACTTGTTTGCCCCCGCTTTCGCCACACATCTCGCGAAGCCCGTTGCCTTCGGCAAGCACCGTTGCGCTCCAGGACAGCCAGCAGCGGCGCTCTGTGGTGGCGTGCACGTACGCCCATCCGTCGGGTCGCTCTTCGTCGGCGTATCCTTCGCGCTGCACGTTCCATTGCCCGACGTGGCCATCGTGAAGCCACTCGGAAGATCCCAGCTCTTGCCAGTGCAGCTCGCATTGACCTGCAGAGCATCCGTCGAAGGAGTGACCATGCAGGTCAGCTCCGTCCCCTTCGTCAGTGTGATCGTCGCACCGCAGTCGCTACCGCAGTTGCACGCGCACGTGATCGTCCCATCGCCTTGAAGGACGCTCACATCCGTAGACCCGGTGTAGCCCTCGGGGCAACTCGGCCTCGCGTCGTCTGCGAGCACCATCGGAGCCCACCCGTCCGGCGCTGGCTCCACGCATTCGAAACCATCCGTGCATGCCGGGTCCGCGCAGTCGACGCTGCCATTGCAGTCGTTGTCGATGCCGTCGTCGCAGACCTCGACGCCAGTCGGCTCGCAGGTGGGCTCGATGACTGCTGCGTCACTGCCCGCTGCGCCGTCTCCCCCTCCGCCCAGGTCAGCGTCGCCGTCACTCCCTGCGATGAGCGCATCCGGGTCGATGACGAATCCGCACGCCGCAACCAGCCCCGCCGCGCCGATGAACGCAGCAACCAACCCGCACACCTTCATCGCCTTCATTGAGCCCCGCTCGTCATTGCGGTCGAACGGGCATCCGCATCGACCTTGGGGTGCAGGAGGAAGAGGACCGTACCGACGCCCGCTCCGACGAGGCCGACGACCAGCGAGATATCGGCGAGCGTCACCGTCGTCGCGACCGAATCACGCTCCGAGATCGAGCAACGTTGCCCGCATGACGCTGCGTAGCCGTCGTAGTCGAGGCGCGCTTTCATAGCGAAGACCGAGAACGACAGCAGACCAGCGGCCCCGATCCCCCAAGCCGTCCAGCTCGACGTAGGAATGACCGTACGCGCCGACCGTTCCGATGCTGGTGAAGGGATTGGCGGCCGCGACCGTGGAGGAACCTGCTCCGCGACGAGCTTGCCGACGATGACACGGTCCTTCTCCCCTTGCGCCGCGATGATCTCCGTCTCGAACGGCTTGCTCGCCGGGCGCGTGATCCGAATGCGATATTTTCCCGGGTCGACCTCGACAGCACGACCGTCGAGATCGAGCGTTCGATCGTCGAGAAGGACGCTGGCGTCGGCTATGTCCCGACCGCTGTCGTCGACGACACGGATGACGAGCGTCGGGATCTTCTTCCCGACATCGCTCAGCCAGTCACCACAATAGGTTGGTATGGGAGCGGGACATTCGCTCTGCGCGCACTTCTGGAAATGCGCACGCGCCTCCAAGAGGTGACCTTGGTCACGCACCACCTGCCCGTCGGACGCCGCGGCCATGCAGTCCTTGTCGGCTGCGTGCGCGACGTTTATCGATGCGAGACCGAACGCGATGACGGCGATGCCGATCGTCGACAGGCGAAGCCAAGGACACGACCTCATCGGCACACCTCCGTGAATTTCGTATGACCTGCGCTATCCACCGACGGAACGATGCGGCACTTGCGGGATGGGGATGCCGCAGCAGCCCCCGTCGAATCCGGCCTCGTGCCCGACGATGTCGGCGCCGTCCGGATGCCGCGGCGCGGCAGCGCCGGCGGTTCGTCCGCTCCCATCGCCACCGGCGCGGACGATGCCGCGGTCGCCGTCGTCACCGCGACGCTCGTGCCGGATGGTGCAGGTGAGGACGCCGATGACGTGACCGTCGCCGCCATCGATGTCGAGGCGCCGGGCGAGAAGGGGGCCGGCGAAGGCTTCGTCGCGGTCATCGCGAAAAGGACGCCCGCGAGTACTAGTGCGAAGAGGATCGTGAGTGTCGGGAACAGGCTGCGTGCTCGAGGAGGCAGATCGGCTCCCGTCCAGTAGGACGGATTGGATGATGGCTCGCGCGAAGCGCCTTCTCGACCATCGTCGCTCCTTCCGGTCAGGGTCTCCGCTTCGCCAGCGATGTTCTCGTCACCGACCTGCGGCGGCGCGGGAGGCCCGAGGCCGACGGCCGTGCCGGTCGGCCCGCCCATCGCACGCTGCAGAGCCGCGAGGGACTTCTCGCGCATCTCGAGCAGATGCGGACGTTCCGCTCGAAGCCAATCACCGATCTCCGCCGCATGTGCGACATCCGTCGCCTTGCGCAGAGCAGTTCCCATATCCCTCGCGCTGACGAAGCGGTCCGCTGGCGCTCGCTCGACAGCGCGCATGACGACCGCGTCGAGCTCGTGCGGCACGTCGACGGAGAGCTCGCTTGGAGCCGCGATCGCAAGGTCGAGCACGGCTCGCATGTTCTCCGCCATCGAGTCGAAGTCGATCAGGCGTCGTCCTGTGATCGTCTCCCAGAGCACGACGCCAGCGGCGTAGATGTCCGTTTGCGCGGTGAGCGGCGTTCCGAGCAACTGCTCCGGCGCCATGTACGAGATCTTTCCCTTCACCGATCCGTCGCCGGTCGAGTGCACTCGCCCCGCGGCCCTCGAGATCCCGAAGTCGGCGATCTTCGCCACTCCCTGAAAGCTCACGAGGACGTTCTGCGGGGAGACATCACGGTGGATGATGTCGAGCGCCTCGCCATTCTCATCGGTTGCCTCGTGTGCGGCGTGAAGCCCATCGAGCATTGCGGCGATGATCCCGACCCCGATCCTGAGGGGCACCGGGTTCTGATCGGCCAGCCGCCGGAGGATCTGACTCAACGAAGCGCCATGGACGTACTCCATGACAAGATAGAGCTCGTCCAGCTCTTCGAGGACGTCGAGCGTCATGACGATGTTCGCGTGCGTGAGCGCCGAGGTGACGCGCGCCTCGTCCTGGAAGAGCGTCATGAACTCGGGGTCACGCCCGTACTGGGCGTGAAGGCGCTTCATCGCAACCGTCTTGCCGAAGCCGCCTCTGCCAAGCATCCGCCCGAGATGGACGGAAGCCATCCCCCCCGACGCAATCTCGGGCCCCAAGACGTAGCGACCGACGCGCCGTCCCTGCATCACTTCATCCGGATGCTATCAGCGCAATAGCGACTGGCCACAGACGCAACGAATGCTTCTTTGCATGTCGCTCAATCGATCTAGACGCAGAGACAGGAGCAAGCACGAACTGTCGCCGCACCGGAGGTTCAATCGCCGCAGTCGTACTTCCCGTCGCAGACCAGGGAGCGTCGAAGCCGCGCCCGAGACCGAGGCGGAGCCTTCATGGAGCGCGGCGCTCGAACTTGGGGCTCGCGCCCAACCACCCGCAGTGGCGCCTTCGGCGCGAGTCGAATTCCGAAGCATGGGTGATCGAACCCGCCGAAGAAGCGCACGTCATGCACCAGATGCGAACGCGCGACTGGAGCAACGAAGGCCATGCGGGCACCTCCCGTCGAACGATTCGCGCTGTTCGAAAGCGGGACCACTCTGCTGCCTTCACGATTGATTCAATTGGCAACGTTGCCGAGCTACTCGCATTGAGATGCATCCCAACACCGCCACCAGAGACAGGGGCCGATCGCTCGGGCGCCCTTCCATCTCTGCGATTGTCAGATCTCATTGGGAGCTTTGCGCGTCCCTGCTCGTGATCCGCGGGCTTGACTCGACTGCACACCTCGGATGTCCTTTCGCCTTCCACTGCAGCGAGGGGATGGACGCGCACCATGACGACTCAGGAAGCCGACTGCTTTCGCTCCGAATCCGCGCATCTGGAGCTCAGAGACGCGCTTCGACAACCAGTATCCGAGCTTCTCGGGGTGAACGCCGCGGCCCAAGCGGCGCTGAACGCGCTGGGAATTCACACGGTCTTCGATCTTGGGACCGCGTGGATGTTCGCGAACGCTCGCGCCGCCGCGGAAGCTGGAAAGACCGGGAGGATGACCTCTCGCTTCGGGATCATACCGGCCGACCTGCTGAAGTCATCCGCTTCCTGGTCATCACTCGACGACATCGGGGGGCTGTCCCTCGACGCTTTGCGCGGCATGACGAACCCCGTCGCAACCCAGCTCCAAGACGCGCTGGATGTGAAGACGATCCGGGAGTTCGCCCTCTGGCCACCGCACCTCGTTGCCAGCCGGCTGGTTCAGAACGCGGCCGGCTCCACCATCGACGATCACCAGAATCCGGAGGCCGAGGCTCTCCGCCCGCGCTTCGGCGAGTATCCGACCGAGCGGGTCTACTACTCGACTTTGATGATGCTGCAGATGCATCAGGACGGACAGCGTGAAGCGCTTGCCGGACCGATTTCGCTGAAACCAGCCGTCAAGAACAAGGCCGGTTTCAATCAAGTGGCGATTGGCGCACAGCTCACCTTCTCCCAGTCGTGGTACGCACAAGGCATAACCCTCGGCCACATGCTTCATTCGCTGGCCCTTGCACCGGGTGAGGCCACGCGAATCGCGGTCATCGACTGGTCCCGCCGGACACACGCAAGTGCGACGGAGGCCATCACCGAGAGCGAACAGCTCGACAACTCCACCCAGCACGCACGCGCTCTCAGCGAAGTGCAGAACGCAGTCGCGAACGAGTTTCAGAAGGGAGGATCATCCAGTCAGAGCAGCTCGACCTCCTCCAGCAGCTCCTTCGCTGCGACGGCGGGCACCGGCTTCGTGCCAAGCCTTTGGGCGGATGTCGAAGCGTCTGGCGGCGGCCAGACGGCCAGCACGGAGGCGCAGGCGTCGAGCCAATCCTGGTCGCTAGGAAAGCGTTCGGTGAACGCGAGCATGACCCAGACGGTCAACGACCGCACCGAACAGCACGCCACGTCCGTTCGCAACCGCCGAGCATCGGCAGTGAGGGAGGTCTCGCAGTCCGAGCACGAGCAGGTCAGCACGAGAGTCGTCGCCAACTACAACCACATGCACGCGCTGACGGTGCAGTACTACGAAGTCGTGCAGGTCTACCGGGTGGTCGCGCAGCTTCATCAGGCGGAGCGATGCCTGTTCATTCCCCTCGAGCTCTTCACGTTCGACGGGCCCGACGCACTGGACACGGTCGAACGGTTTCGCGGCGCACTGATTGCGGGCGCGTTGACGCGGCGGGCACGATCCCTCTTCAGCGACGATGCCACCACTGTCGCGATCCGACCGGCGGTCGACGTCAAGCTCCCATCCCAACGCCTCGACGTCCGGCTTCTGTCGACGAGCAGGGCGGTTCAGATGGCACGGCTGGATGAGGCGCTCACGCCGGAGCTCAAGACGCTCGCAGGGACGCGTGAGAACGGGGCAAGCTCGTTGCAGAGCGCGGTGCTCACCCACCGCGTCTGGGACAAGAGCGAGATCGCCTTGACGTCCCGCATCGTCGCCCGTCCCATCGTTCGCACCGATTCGGACGCGCTGTATTTTCCGGACGATGCCGAGGTCGTCGGACTCGTATTCGATAACCTGAACGTGAAGTCGGTCCGAATCGACAGGACGGGGACAGAGACTCCGGACAACACCTTCACCGTTCCAACCAACAGTGGGCGACTGGATCTCCCGTCCGGGATCCCGCTCATCGACATCGAAGCGATCTTCGCGGCCAAGGCGGACGATGCGCCTCGATCGGGAAAAGTCACCCTGCAGCTCTCCTATATGGGCCGGCGCTTCAACACGCCGATGATTCCGGTGGAGCTCTCGTCTGGCATGAACATGCAGAAGGTGGCCACACTGGAGAGCGACTCCGCGGACCGCCGCAAGGAGATGCTGGCCCACCTCAAGGCGAACCATGTGCACTACAGCCAGGCTATCTTCCGAGCCCTCGATACGCCGACGATCGTGATGCTGCTGTCGCAGTTCGACTGGAATGGCAAGGCGCTCTCGGAGCAGGTCGAGCCGAAGCCCCTATCCGTCGTGGGTAACTACCTCGTTCTGCGCGCCCCAGTGGAGAACGACGAATCCTCGGGAGTGACTGAGCACAAGAGAGAGCTTTCGTGGGAGAAACTGCTCGAGACGCGTGGCATCGAGTTCGGGGAGGCGAACTCGCGACTGATCCCCCTTCCAACGGCTGGAGTCTTTGCCGAAGCGGTGCTCGGACGGTCGAACTCGGCTGAGAAGCTGGACATCACCCGCTTCTGGAACTGGCAGGATTCGCCCATTCCCTTGCAGCCGACGGAGATCGCCCCCGTCGCGACCGGGTCTCGCGGCCAAGCAGAGGATCTGAAGCCCGGACAACTTGGACAGCCCGTCCTCAACATCGTCAATCCTACCAGCCTCCCCGATCCGGCGGGGTTGACGGCGGTGCTCAACGCGGTGTCCAACGGCAACATGTTCAGGGACATGAGCGGGCTTGCCGGAACGCAGGGGCTGGTGCAGGCAGGCATGTCCGGGACCCTCCAGGCAGCAACGGAGGCGGGCCAGCTTGCGAGCGAGAACATGCGGACATCGGCGCAGAAGTCTGTCGCCATGGCGCAAGTAGCCGCCGACATCATCAAGTCCGTCATGGGCGCGAAGGGCGGCGGCGGCTCCGTTCAGGGGATCTCCGGCGACGGCGCGCGCATCAACCATGGGCGGGATCTCGACGCGCGCGGAGTGTCGGCTCGAAACGGTGGAGGCGCGGCGGGTACCTCACCCGGTCAAGCCGGGGGCCAAGCGGGTGGATCCGGTTCGGTGGGCGAAGCAGCGACCAACGGGTACGGGGCTCCCGGCGCGATGACCGGGGGCGATGGCAGCGGCGCGGGTGGCTCGGGGTTCTCGCGCGAGATTGCCTGGGGAGATCAGGCGGCCTTGAACTACTCACCGGACGCGCTGGGTGCGGTGGCGGCGGACTACCGGCCCACAGATGTCCCGGAGCTGGTCCAGGCTGGCTTCTTCGACAAGGACCATTTGCAGCCCAGGTCCCCCAAGGAGGTGGCGGAATGGTACGGCCGTTTGGCCGATCTCGTTTCCGGGAGTATTACGAACTCACTCGCGTCCCGCATGCTCAAGCACTGGCTGGGGGCCACCGGCACGAAGTTCACGTTCGACGCTAGTGAGGTCAGCAACGAAGCCTTCGTCATCGAACACCTGCGCGATGAGGTGCGCCGCGTCTTTCTGTCCGAGAAGAAGACGAGCAAGGGCGCCGTGGCCGGCATCGTCCCGCGCATCCAGGGAAAGCCTGGGTTCCCGAAGTGGGACGGCAGCTCGACCGTGCCCATGCACTACGAAGGAGATTCAGTTTCTTTGCCAATGACCGTTCACGCAATGGCGCTCATTGGCAAAGCCAAGCCTCACGACATCGATCTGTTCATGTCGCTGCACAGCTTCGGCATCCGAACGAACGTGGTCGCTTCTCTTTCCCCCAAAGGTGGCGCCAAGTTCAAGGTGAACTTCGATTCATGGGAGTCGCAGGCGTTCGACCGGTATGACTGGGATACGAAGAAGAGCCTGACGGTGCCCAACCCGGACTTCAACAACCCGAAGGGCTTGCCGAATCCCATTGCTCCGGGCGAGGAGAAGCTCGTCGTGTTCCACACCAACGCCAGGCGAGTTGAACAGGCGGGCCTGGCTGCCCCGTACGACGTGGCCTCCACCCTCTGGAAGCCCACCGACGTGGCGATCGTGGGCCCCGCCACGGTGAAAGCATGACCACGCGGCGGCGCTCAGCCGCCCGCTCCGCAGCTCGGTGGGTCGATCGAGCCGCGCGGGAGCGCGGATATACGCTTTTCGAGCTCTGCGAGTAGGCGCTCGGCGTCCAGTCCGGGCACCTGACCGAAGGGAAGGACTGTCACCCAAATCGAATAGGGTGGCGACTTGCCACGCACCTCGTGAAAGCCGGGCTCACGCGAGAAGGATCGGAACGGCGTGCAGGTGAGGGCAAAAAACTCGACCAGCGTGCCCTCGTACTCCTTGGGCCTCTCCGAGTTGGAAATCTGAAAGCTCGTCTCCCACATCCGGGACGGGCTCGAGGGACCACCGATGTTCCAGGGCCCGACTGATAGACGTAGCCCTGGGGCGGCGGCAGCCACTGCATCGCGCACGATCGGGGCCAGCTCCTCCGGCTCGTGTACGCGATCGCGCGGCGAACGACTCGCAGGCTGCAGCATCGGACTCGATTGACCTTCGACGTCCGGAGGTGGAGTCGTGACAGGAGCGGGAGCGACTACCGCAGGAGCCGTGGGATGGACATCCGTTCGGCAGCCCGCGAGGGCAAGGACTGCGACCGCTAGCCCGCTCAATCGATTCCGTTCGAAGTGCACCACGAGAGGCTACAGCACTCTCCATTTCGCCGACACCAAGGAGGTGTTGGCGATTTCGTCGAGAAAACGCCGCGCCGTCTCTGGCCTGCGGGCCGGCTGACGACGGCTGCGGCGCTGATGGCGGTCAGGTTTCCCCTATCGACGCGCTCGGGAAGACTCTCCGCGGCTCTCACTCGATGAGCTTCCATCGGCTACGCACGCGTTCACGAAGAGCAGCACCAGACCAACGAGCAAGGCCTTGGGCGGACTACCGATCGTCCCCATGCGTGAAACGATGACACGCACTCGCCGGCGCACCGATGGAGCTCCGAGCACGGAGCGCTCCTCATCGCGCCGTCGTGCTCGTGCCATACCGGTCTCGACAGTTGCGACCTCGTCGGAGGCAATCCCGTCCCGTCGAGCAGCGTGAGCGACCTCCAATGCGAAGGCAAGGAAGTGAGTGACTGCCGCGGGGGCTGCTCCTTTCCCTCGCGCGACGACACGCCATAGAGCTCGCCGGCTCGGCTTCCGCAGACGTGAGAGCATGCAGCATGGCCCCGGACTGTGCCCGGGCCGAGCGCATGGGCACACGCCCAGATCGCTAAGTCATCGAAGGAAGTCACGTCAGCGTCCCGGCTGGCGTGGCGCGGTCTCTGCTCCTCCTTCACGTGGAGGTTGCAACCGTGAAGACTTTCTCGAACGTCGCTTTCGTCCTCGCCGCCGTCGGTCTTGCCGCATGCTCCTCGTCGTCGTCGCCGCGCTCGGGGACGGACCCGATCGAGATCGACATCGTCAGCTCGGAGCAGCAGCGGGACATGAGCCCGCAGCTGTCGGACGCCGAGCAAGCGACGCTCACGGCAGGCCAGGCCAACTTCGCGGTCGACATCTACCATGCCGTCCGCTCGCAGCCCGAGAGCGCCGACCAGAACATCTTCCTCTCGCCCCACAGCGTGTCGACCGCGCTCGCCATGACCTACGCCGGCGCGCGTGGAGATACCGCCACCGAAATGAAGACAGCGCTTCGTGTCGGTCTACCGGATGACCGCATCCACACGGCATTCGACTATCTCGATCTCGCGCTCGCGAATCGCGGCAAGAACGCCGAGGGGCAGGACGGCAAGCCGTTCCGCCTCATCGTCACCAACTCGCTCTGGGGTCAGAAGGGCCCGTCGTTCGAGACGCCTTTCCTCGACACCCTCGCCGTCAACTACGGCGCGGGCCTCAACATCGTCGACTTCTTTGCCCAGACCGAGAGGTCGCGCACCACGATCAACGGCTGGGTCGAGGAGAGGACCGAGAAGCGCATCAAGGACATCCTGCCCAAAGGCGCGGTCGACGATAGAACGCGGCTCGTCCTGGTAAACGCCGTCTACTTCAACGCGGCGTGGGCCGCGAAGTTCGAGCCGAGTAAGACCGCTCCAGCTCCCTTCACGAAGGCTGACGGCAGCGTCGTGCAGGTGTCGATGATGAACCGCCCGGCGTCCCGACGCTATGCGAAGGGCGACGGATACGAGGCCATCGAGATGGCCTACGACCACGGGCGGTCGTCCCGCTACGCACACCTATACGAGGACGTCGAGATGGCCCTCGACAACAGTGAGCTTGCGATGCTCGTCATCCTGCCCACGGCCGGGACATTCGCGAACTTCGAGTCGTCGCTCACCGGCGGCAAGCTGCTCGACATCCTCGCGGGCCTCGAGACGAAACCGGTAAACCTCTCCTTCCCGAAGCTGAGGCTCGACGTCGCCTTCGGCCTGAAGGAGCCGCTGAAGTCGCTCGGAATGAACCAAGCCTTCAGCGAGGAGGCCGCGGACTTCAGCGGGATGAGCACGACGGAGCGGCTCTCGGTGGCAAACGTCCTCCACAAGACGTTCCTCGAGGTCGACGAGAGCGGCTCCGAAGCCGCCGCGGCGACGGGCGTGTTCAACGTCGCCCAATCGGGGTCCGCACCGATCGAGATGAAGGTCGACCGCCCGTTCATCACGGCGATCGTCGACCGTCCGACGAAGACGCTCCTCTTCCTCGGACGCATCCTCGAACCGAAGCTCTGATTCGTCGCGAGCCGCGCGTCGCGGCGGCGTGGTTCGTCGTCCACACGCGACGACACGCCGCCGGCCGGCGTTGGCAGGGCCCTGGGTGCCCGGCCGCGCGCGTGGCACATGCGAGCATCGATAGGTCATTGATTGAGGCGCCCCAAGCGTGTCGGCCGGCCTGGCTCGGTCTCTGCTTGGTGGTTGCCCGTGAAGATCCTCTCGAACGTCGCTGTCGTCCTCGCCGCCGTCGGTCTCGCCGCATGCTCGTCGTCGTCGTCGTCGTCGTCGTCGTCGTCGTCGCCGCCGTCATCGCCGCCGTCATCGTCGCCGCGATCGGGGACGGAGCCGGTCGAGATCGACGTCGTCAGGTCGGCGCAGCAGCGGGACATGAGCCCGCAGCTGTCGGACGCCGAGCAAGCGACGCTCGCGAGGGGCCAAGCCAACTTCGCGGTCGACATCTACCAGGCCGTCCGCAAACAGCCTGAGAGCGTCGACAAGGACATCTTCCTCTCGCCCCACAGCGTGTCGACCGCGCTCGCCATGACCTACGCCGGCGCGCGTGGGGAGACCGCCGCCGAGATGAAGCGGGCGCTCCATTTCGACCTGCCCGACGACCGCCTCCACACTGCGCTCAACCACCTCGGTCTCGCGCTCGCCAGCCGCGGCAAGGACGCCGAGAGCAAGGACGGCAAGCCGTTCCGCCTCATCGTCACCAACTCGATCTGGGGTCAGAGAGGAACGGCGTTCGAGGCGCCCTTCCTCGACAACCTCGCCGTCAACTACGGCGCAGGGCTCAACATCGTCGACTTCATCGCCGAGACGGAGAGGTCGCGCACGACGATCAACGGCTGGGTCGAAGAGAACACGGAGAAGCGCATCAAAGACATCCTCCCCGAAGGAGCCGTCGGGGCAGACACGCGGCTCGTCCTGGTGAACGCCGTTTACTTCAACGCGGCGTGGGCAACGAGATTCGAGCCGAGAGCGACTGCGCACGCTCCCTTCACGAAGGCCGACGGCAGCTTCGTGCAGGTGGCGATGATGAACCGCCAGGCGTACCGACGCTACGCGAAGGGCGACGGGTACGAGGCCGTGGAAATGGCCTACAACAGCAGCCCGCCCGTCCGTCCCGACGCGAAGAGGTGGGAGCGCTACAGAGTCGGGCACATCGAGGCGGCCCCGGCCGACGACAACGTCGAGCTCGCGATGCTCGTCATCGTGCCCACGGCCGGGACGTTTGCGGCCTTCGAAGCGTCGCTCACCGGCGACAAGGTGCTCGACATCCTCGCGGCCCTCCATACGGTCGAGGTGAACCTCCACTTTCCGAAGCTGAAGCTCGATAACGGCTTCCGCCTGAAGGAGCCGCTGATGTCGCTCGGTATCAACCAGGCCTTCAGCGAGGGGGCCGCGAACTTCAGCGGCATCAGCACGACGGAGAGGCTCTCGGTGTCGAACGTCCTCCACAAGACGTTCCTCGAGGTAGACGAGAGCGGCACCGAGGCCGCGGCGGCGACGGCCGCGATCGTGATCAACGTATCGGCGCACACACCGATCGAGATGAAGGTCGACCGCCCGTTCATCACGGCGATCGTCGACCGTCCGACGAAGACGCTCCTCTTCCTCGGACGCGTTCTCGAGCCGAAGCGCTGATTCGTCGCGAGCCGCGCGTCGGTCGCGACGCGGCGGTCGAGGATCCGAGTCGGCAGCGCTAGGATGCTGCCTCCGTGAGCTCGACAGCGGCGCGACCATCCTGGGGTGGACGACTCCTGCTCACGCCGGGGCTCGTCCTCTACCTCGGCGTCGGGGGGACGGCGGACCGTCACGCGCACCACGCAGTCCAGTTCGTCTGGGTGTCAGGCGGAACCGCCGACGTGATGCTTGCCGACCGCCGCGTGCAGGTGGGGGCCACGCTCGTTCCGGCGCGGGTGGACCACGCGTTCGAGGCGCACGGTCGACCGCTGGCATTGCTCCTCGTCGACGGACACGGCGCACGCGGCTCGGAGCTCGACCGGCGAGCTCGCGAGCTCGCGGGCGAAGATCTCTCCGCCCGGCTATCGCACCTCCCGTTTCCGTCCGTCGAGCTGTCGCTGGACGAGGCAGAGGCGTGGTGTCGAAACGTCCTGCTCGCGCTCGGCGTCGAGTCGACGGGGACGCAAGCTCCGTCGCGGCCGACACGCCGGGCGATCGCGTACATCGAGCAGGCGCTCGACGGCGTGCCACGAATCGGCGACGCCGCGGCGTACGCGTCGACGTCGGCGAGCCGTCTGAGCCATCGCTTCTCGGAGGAGATCGGCCTGCCCTTCCGCCGCTTCGTGCTGTGGACGCGCATGAAGCGCGCCGTGGAGGTCGCCCGAAGTGGCGGGGATCTGACGGAGGCGGCGCTCGCGGCGGGCTTCAGCGACGCCGCCCACCTCAGCCGTACGTTCCGCGCCATGTTCGGCCTAAGCCCGTCCCTGCTCCTGCCGTTCGTCGAGCTCACGGGAACGCCGTGGTCGGACTCGTCCCCCCTCGCGCAGTGACAGGAACGTTCAAGCCGCGGCGACGCCGGATTCCTACGCTTCCGTTCGAGACGATCGCGGGCGCAGCCGTCGGGGCTGGCCATCGTCGATCCCGAGGACCATCACGTCATGAGCCGACGACACCTCCGCGCAACCGCCCTGCTCGACTACGAAGACGAGGGCATCCAGAGCCTCATCGAGCGGCGTGGCTGGCGAGCCCTCGATCCGTACGAGCGCATCGGCGCAGCGTACGCGTTCGTGCGGGACGAGATCGCCTTCGGCTACAACGAGACCGACAGCCTCCCGGCGTCGCGCGTGCTCGCGGATGGCTACGGCCAATGCAACACGAAGGCTACGCTCCTGATGGCCCTGCTCCGCGCGCTCGGTATCCCGAGCCGCCTCCACGGGGCAACGATCCACAAGCGCCTGCAGAAGGGTGTCGTGACCGGCCTCTTCTACGTCATCGCCCCCACGAGCATCTTCCACACGTGGGTGGAGGTCTCAGTCGAGGGCCGCTGGGTCGGGCTCGAGGGCGTCATCCTCGACGCCGCGTATCTCCAGGGCCTCCGCTCGTCCGTCGCGAGCGACACGACGTGTTTCCTCGGCTTCGGCGTCGGCACGGAGAACCTCGCGCAGCCGCCGATCGAGTGGCGCGGGACCGACACGTTCATCCAGAGCACGGGAGTGAACGCAGACTTCGGCGTGTATGACGATCCGGACGGCTTCTACGCGGAGCATGGGAACAACCTCTCCGGCTTCCGAGCCTGGCTCTACGCTCGCTGGATTCGCCACGTGCTGAACCGCAACGTCGCGCGGATCCGGGCGCGCGGCGGCGACGCTGCCCTCGCAGCGATGTGCTGCTCGCCAAAGGCAACCGCCTGACACGCCGGGGCACGCTGGCGGGAGCGTGCTCGACCGTCGCTACCAGACGCTGCTCGAGCGGCGATTCGCTCGCTCGAGCAACGGCAGATCGCGATGATGTCTGGGCGCGCGCGCGACTTCGACGCCGCGACGGCCCGCATGCCGATCGTGAAGCGCGGCCTACTTCTGACAGTAGTAGCCGAGTACGCTCGTCTTGCAGGTGCCCACCGAGCACGACTCGAGCAGCGAAGGATCTTCGTCGCATGCGTTCGTGTCGTCGCAGCACCGCTTGCCCATGCACGTGCCCTTGCCGCCCGTTCCCGCGCTGTAGACACAGTAGAGGCCGCGATCGCAGTCGACGTCCGTGCCGCCGCAAAGGCCATCGCCGGAGGGCGACGCATCCGAGCACGTGCACGAGTCACCGAGCTGCTTCTTGCCCGCGGTGCCCCCCGAGCTGCTCGAGCTGCTCGAGCTGCTCGAGCTCTTCGGGCATGCCGCCTCGGCCGAGCCGGCCTGGAGGAGCTGGCCGCAAGTCTTCTGTTCGAGGCATGCGAGCTGCTCCTGCGTCGCGCTCTGGCAGAGATTCGCGCAGTAGCCCGCGATCTGTTCCTCCGGCGCCCCGCACTCGGTCGCCTTCGGCTTGCACCTCTCGTTGCAGTCCGCGGCCGAGACGGGCGTGCCGCCCCCGGACGATGAACCGCCCGAGCTGCTCGATGTCGAGTCGGACGAGGAAGAGGAGGAGCACGCAACGAGAAGAAGCGAGATGGCGAGGACGCTACGCATTGGTAGATCCTACTTTCCTTCCCGCCAGAGGGCGGGCGTTAGAGCAAGA